>Ga0315279_10000040_pt1 | contig 286469 bp, 218 predicted proteins | sample YL17G06_20_MG_FD_203694 | JGI IMG/M metagenome (GOLD analysis project Ga0315279, IMG submission 203694) | Sediment microbial communities from Yellowstone Lake, YNP, Wyoming, USA - YL17G06_20 | ecosystem: Environmental > Aquatic > Freshwater > Lake > Sediment | place: USA: Wyoming | collected...
GAAAAACCGGGTCGGGGGAGAAAATCAAAATTCCAATCGGCACTTCCAGAATCTCCTCAGCCGGAATTACTCCGAGATGGGAAGGGCCGGATGTTTCTCTTAAGTTAACGGCATTGGGTCCGACCCCTGGTAGACTAAAACCAGTAACGGCGCTCCTTGGAGTGCGTTCTGCCCGGCGGGTGGAACAGGGGACGCTGCCTCCAGAACACCAAACACAGGGCGGCTCCGCGGCAGGAGACCGACAAAAAAAGAAGTGACAAGTGATGAGTGACGAATAAAGACCTCGCTCTTGTTTCACTCGTCACTCGTCATTCGTCATTCGTCATTCGTCACTTCGCCTTTGCCTCAGGCTTTTGCGGTTGATCCGGTGTAAGTTGCGGGACCAGATCCACGAGCTTCTTGAGATCGATGCCGGCGAGGCTTTCGACGATCGGCGGCAGCTGAGCCATGATCTCCGCAACGTCACGAGTGACCCTTGCGGCTCCGGCTCCTGAGCTGTCGCCCCCGGTGTTGACAATCGTGATCGATTCCGTCTTGCTCAGCGGTTGTGCGATAGCCTGAGCGATTTCAGGGAGCGCCTGAAGAATGAGCTGAACCACGGCCGCCTGGTTGTACTCTTTCCAGGACGCTGCCTTTTTGGCCATCGCCTGGGCTTCGGCACTACCCTTGACGGCGACGACATCCGCCTCGGCGGTACCAGTCGCCCTCACTACCTCCGCCTGCGCGAATCCCTTCGCCTTTTGAGCCTCGGCCTGCCCTCGTGCCTCGGTTTCGAATTTGAATCGATTGGCTTCAGCCTCCGTCTGAATCCGGTAGCGTTCGGCATCGGCCAGGCGCTTCACGGTCGCCTCGAGTTCCTTTTCCCGCCGCAGAACCTCGCGCTCCTGAACGACAATCTGCTGCTCCTTCTCGACCACCGCCACCTGCACTTCCTCGCGCTTCAGCGACTGGTTCGTCTTGTAACGTTGCAAGTCATAGGCGAGGTCGGCCTGCGCCTTGGCTTCATTCGTGGCTCTATCGAATCCGGCTTTCTGCAGCAGGAAGTTCTTCTGGGCATCGGCGATCTGGGTTTCCGCCTGGAATTTGGCAGTCTCGCCCGCCTGACGCGCCATTGCTGATTTAATGGTCGCATCGCGATCTGCTTCGGCCTGCGCAATGACTGCGTCTCGTTTTACTTCAGCCGTGCGCGGCTTGCCCAGCGCCTCGAGATAGCCATGCTGGTCCCGGATGTCTTTCAAGGTGAACGACACGATCTGAATGCCCATGTTTGCGAGGTCGGAGACCGCGACCTCCTGGACCGACGAAGCAAACTGGTCGCGATTCCTGTAGATGTCCTCGATCGTCATCGTTCCCACGATGGCGCGCAGGTGACCTTCCACGGTCTGCATGGCAATTTCCTTGATCTGCTCGGGGTTCTTGCCCAGGAACTGCTCAGAAGCCGTGCGGATCGACTGCTCATCTCCGCCGACTTTCACCTGGGCTACCCCCTCGACCATGATCGGCACACCGGGCCTGGTGTAGACCTCCGGAGTCGTGATGTCGAGCGTGATGATCTCGAGGCTCAGGAGGTCGATTTTCTCGACCAGCGGCAGAATGAAGGCGCCGCCGCCGCGCCGGATGCGGAACCCGACTTCATCGATCCGCCCGTCAGGAGTCTTGATCTTGTATTTGCGGCCGGAGATGATCATGACCTGATTGGGACCGACCTTCTTATAACGGCGTGCTACTGCGTAAACAGCCAGGATAGCCGCAAGAGCGAGGCCCATAACGACCATTACCACATTGAATTCGACGAACATAGTCTTACCTCTTCGGAAAGTGCGATCCCCAGCGACGGCGACTACGCACTTGAGTTTGGAGCTCCCGGCGGGGATTGGCCGGCAACACGAACGTAATAGACATTTCCAACCACTCGAACAACCTCCACCGGCGTGTTGCGCGGGATGGCCTTGCCGTCCGCTGATCGCGCCGGCCCGTTGACGCGGGTACCCTTGGCAACAAGAGCCACTTCCCCGGTTCCATTTTCCGGGATGGGCGTAATGATCTGCACTACCCGGCCAACCATATCTTCGAGGGAGTACTCGCTTCCGGCCTGTGTGTTTTTAAAGAGAAGCGTCAACATTCCGAACGTTCCACCGCTGAGCAAGATTCCCGTCAGCAGCGCCACCAGGACACCCTTCCCTACGGAGAGTTGGAAGTAGGTGTTCGCAAGAAGCCCTCCGCCGCCGAACCCGGTGAGAAACGTAGCGATAACGGTTGGACTCAAAGGAGACATCGGCAGATCCGTTCCCACATCCATGTGGAGGTCGCCGACGTGGCCGCCAAACAGATGCCCTGCCAATCCGACGATGACAGCGTAGCCGAGGCCGATCGCGAAGCTCAGGAAATAGAAAATCCCGACAGACATACGCGTTTCTCCTAAGGCATGGTACACGTTTTTGAAAAATTGCTGTCCGCCAAATTGTATTCAAAATCGGTCTCATTGTGTATCATTAAGTTCCGGTTTTCTCGATTTATACGCCGGCCTGGTGCAAAGTGATCGGAAAGCTCACTGCCGAGACCGCAAACCAAGCAGAGCCAAGGCCGGCACTTCTCTGCGAACTCCGCGCCCTACGCAGTGATATCTTGTGGCGGACCGGATCCCGGCCGAGTGCTCCGGCGCTACTGCGTATCGCGGCTCGAACCTGAAAACGGAGTTACGTCATGGCCTTTCGCGTTTTGCACTGGGCTAGCCGTATCATTCTTGCGGGAATCTTTCTTTATAGCGGCTACGTGAAGCTTCAATCGCCCCTCCAATTTGCTGCTGCGCTCGCCGGATACAAGCTGTTCCCTATCGGCCTGATACTCCCGATCACATACTATTTGCCGTGGATTGAAGTCGCATTGGGGGTCCTTTTGCTGGTTGGGTGGAAAGTTCGCTATTTCGCGGCCTGCACGGCAGGGCTCCTGTTCTTGTTCCTTAGCATCCTGGTCATCACCTACTTGCGCGGCATCGATGCGGATTGCGGCTGTTTCGCCGCCGGAGGTCGAATATCTCCCCTGACGATTGCACGAGATGCGCTGTTCCTCGTCCCGGCGGTCTTCCTCGGCCTGGAGCCCAGGATCCGGCGGGGATGGCAAAGCCAGCCGGAGTGCGAAGCTGAGAGTGCTGATAGCTTTTGACCGGTTCGGCAGAATCCTAGCTTCCAAGCGCTTAAGGGATTTCCGAACAGGGCACACTTAGTCTAGAATAGGTTTGATTTTTCTCTTTAAACTCACGGAACGAGGCAGAGCTATGATCGAGTCTACATTGTTGCGCCAGATCGGTGAAGCCAATAAGAGCTTCCTCGCCGGAAGCCCTCGATTCCTTGATGCCGAAGGAGAGCCGTTTGTGGTTGTGGCATGCATCGATCCGCGGCTTACCGGATTTCTGGAACCTACCTTGGGATTGCCCAGGAACCGGGTGGCAGTCATCCGTACGGCCGGAAATCAACTCTCCGAGAGAACCCTGGATGCGTTGCGATCGATAGCGGTTGCGCTTTATGTCAAGCACGCCAGGGAAATCGTCATCGTCGGACACACGGATTGCGGCATGGCCGCCTTCTCGGCCACCGAGGTTTCGGACAGCTTTCGAAAAGCCGGCATCCCGCGAAGCGCCTTTGGCAATGAGGATCTTCGCGCCTGGTTCGGCGCCTACGCCAGCATCCGGGACAATCTCACCGGGAGCATCGGATATCTTCGCAAGTCCGGACTAGTGCCTCCCGACATAAGAATCCACGGCCTGATCCTGGACACGAACCAGGGATCCATCGAAGTGGTAGTAGACGGCAACCTTGCTTCTGAAACCACCGCGCCGCTTGTGAGCGCAACAGAGCTCGGCAAGAGGGATGCGTCCGCAGGCGAAAAGGACAAGAAGGCGGCCGCAGCCGAGCCGGCCGAGCACGCTCCGCCTCGGCTGGCTCCTCCACAAGCCGAGCAGAAGCCAGCCAAAGGGCCGGTCGTCATCGGGCAGCCCTCGGCCAAGAAAGATCAGGTGGCGGCAGCTCCCGCGTCCTTGCTCGAGGCGGTCATGGTACTGCGAGATTTCTTCAATCGGGAGCGGCAGAGCCAGCGAATGCAAAAAGCCGTCTTGGACTTGAAAACGATCTGGCACCAGGACAAGAGCCCGTACCGCATCCTCGCAGAACTGCATGAGATCGTGCATGCTTACGAAACCCAATATCCGAGCCTCCCCGGCGCATTGGCCTATCTGGAGGACGTCGTAAAGTCAGGAAGCGCGGACAAGATCGGTTTCGGGCAAGTGATAAAGCGCATCCTGGACTGAGATTCATTTTCCCCGCGCGGGGAGAAAGCCCATGCGAAGCCGTTTTCCTGCGAGAGGCGCCGCCAGCCTGAGCTGCATCGCTTTGCTCGCCCTTCCATTCCTCGCACCAAAGGTCGGATCAGGACCGCAGAGTGCCGGTTCCGCCAGCCATTCTACGCGTGTCCTGCTCTCCAACGCTGCGTTGCCCATTTCTGGGGGGCAAAAGCAGGAGATTCCGGCTGAGAACCAGATCATCAAAGTGGACGTCGCGCTGGTCACGGTGCCTGTAATGGTCGCCGATAGGAGCGGGAGGTACGTCTATGGCCTGAAGGAATCGGATTTTCACATCTTCGAAAATGGCGTCGAGCAAGAGATCGATAGGCTTATTCCCGAGGCTGAGTCGTTTGACGTGGCACTCATGATGGACAGTTCCGGGAGCACGCACTTCAAGTTTGGAGATATCCAGAGTGCGGCCCTCGCATTTGTTGAGGCCTTGCGCCCCCAAGACCGCCTCATGATCGTCTCTTTTGACAGCCGGATTTCATTCGATTCTGAGCTTACGGACGACCGGGCCCAACTGCGCCGCGCGCTACTTGGAACCCACAGCACCAATGACAGCACCAAGCTCTATGATGCTTTGGATCATGTTGTGAGAGAACGATTCAACCGGCTTTCCGGGCGCAAGGCGATCGTGCTCTTTACCGACGGCATGGATAACGGAAGTGAGCTGATTGATTCGGCCGGCACGCTGGCGGAGATCGAACATTCCGATGTGATCGTCTACGCGATTCAGTACGATACCAGGAAAGACGGCCTGCCCAAACCACGCGACTGGGCCGTCATACCCCGTCCCCACGGGTATGCCACATTGGACGATCTATATGCTTTCGCGGTCAGATATCTGGGCGATCTGACCGGCCACAGCGGCGGCCGGCTCTATCACGCTGAGACGCTCGCCAGCCTCAACGAAGCTTTCTCGCAAATCGCGGAGGAATTGCGCCGCCAGTACACGCTCTGCTACTACCCCGTCAACCAAAAGCGCGATGGATCCTATCGCCGCATCCGCGTCACGGTCGATCGACCCGGCGCCAAAGTCCGCGCTCGCACCGGATACCGCGCCGGCTCACAACCACCCGCGGCCAAGTGACTGCGGCCCCCGGCCTATCTCCTATCACGGTTCAGTGACTACGTTGCCCAAGTTGCTGAGCGCACTCTGGGTGGTCCATTTTCCCCCGTAATCAGATTTGTAGTTTCACGATGTGGGGTTTCAGCGCTCTCTCAAGGCGTGACATGGCATCGGTTGCGACTTCGTGGATCCCAGCCCACTTCTCGGCATCACGCCACCCACCGAGGTCAATAACCTTGCGGATTCGACAGGCCCGCCTGTCGTCGAGCCTCTGCCATTCTAGATCATCGCCGAACACGGTCTCGATCTGGTCCTTCTGGGCGTGAAGTTGATCGAAAATCGCTTTGTTCTCTGCGGCCGCATCCCTGCCGCGATCGATGTACAATTCGACCTGCGTTTCGTGCTCCCGTACAGCGTAGTTGAAGCTCAACCCTCGCTTGCCCGACCCGGCCCCCACCCAGCTGTACCGCCCGGGTGAGATGTTCGCGTGTAGCTTCGTCCTCTCCTTCGCCTTCTCTAGCAAACCGGCCCAGAACCGCTCTCGTATGTCGTATCGCTCGGGGACCGCTTTGCTGGGCGTCGGTCGCAAGTTAGGGCCGCCCTCGACTTCCCCCCGTTCATCATCCTCTATGTCCCACGCCTCGAGGGACCAGAGCTCGCGAAGCTTCTCCAGAAGCGCCTCCTGTCGCTCTCGCAGCAAAGCTGGCGTCCATTCCTTCGCCCCAAGAACTTGCGTGGTCAACACAAACGGGCTCACCCCCTTATCGGATTTGAAGTACTTCTCCTTCTTGGTCTCGAAGTCGTAGTTTTGCGCCTCGCTGTTCTTCTTCCGAGACAACAGAACAAGGTTCGCCAGCCGATGGACCCAGCCCTCCCGTTCAACCTGCTCCGGAAACCATTCGTGCCACTTGCTGTCCCTCTGCGTCGTCTGTGGTAGCACGTGCTCGATCGTGATGATGGGATAGTCATACACGGCCCCGCCGCCGGAGAGCACCGTGTCGAGCCGCAGAAGCACATACAAACGCACTTTCGACATTTCATACAAGTCACCATTCAGGTTGTTGAACACTTTCTGTTTCTCACGCTCCGTCGGCACGAACTGGGCCGCAACCGAATCGTCGTCCCCGTCCTCGAGCACCTGGAGGATGCTGCCGTACCGCTCTAGTCGGTCGTTGATCCCGTACCGCATGATCATCATACATGCAGCCAGCCGTTCTAGCTGTTGGAAGAACCATCCGAGCCATTCCGGATCATTTTCGTGTTTCGCCAAAGCTGCAATCGCGGGGGGCACCCAGTCGAAGTTGTCCACCTTGTTTAGCCACTTCAAGTATGCGTTGACCTTCTCCGCTCCCTGCGCGCTTTGGTAGTCCGCATCCTTGATCGTCCTCAGCGCGTCCGCGTAGGGAACAAGCTGATCGTCAATGAACTCCGTCGGATTCGCGCCTGGCTTTACGTGCTCGCGGATCTCCTTCAAAATGGTAGTGCGTAACTTCTGTTTCATGCGAATCATGCGGATGTGAGCGAACAGGTCATTGAACGCTTCACGCCCCAGGTTCTCCTCGGCTGTCTCCCATTTCTTTCCATAAGCGTCCTGGCTCGCCTCGCCTGAAATCTTTCCGATGACTTCGGCTTTCAGGATATCTGCGTGGGACAAATTCAGCCCGCGATCATTCATGACCGAGAAGATCCGGTAGGCGGACTCCAGGTCCGGCGTCGACACCACCACCATGACACACTTCGTCACAATGAATACCGTCAATGTTTGGAGTTCCTCGACTGAACGTCGCTTGAGTTTTTCGAGAAGATACAGTGCGTTCTTTTGGATGTTCCGCTGCGCGTCATTGCGTAGCCCGCCAGCATTGAGTTTTTCCAAAACACTCAGCCCATTCTCTTGTTGGATGTGTTTCTCGAAGAATTCCGCATCCTGGGGTCGCAAGGTCAGGCGAAACTCGTCCTTCATTCCCTCGAAAATCTTGCCCTTCTGCCGCAGATAGTCAGAGATCGCGTCCGCCCCATCGGGCAGCACATGCCGCACGACCGACATCAGAATCGTCAGCGTCGTGAGCCGCTGTTGCCCGTCAATGATCTCAGACTTCGGCTGATGCTCCTCCTTGATGAGGACGATGCTACCCAGAAAGTATGGATCCTTCGTCTCCACTGCCTGTTCGTCAGCGGTGCATGCGGTCCAAAGATCGTCCAGCAACTCTTCGGTTTCCTCTGTGGTCCAGGCATACGGCCGCTGGTACCGTGGAATGAAGAACCGGAACCCGTCCCCAAAGATGTTTTTGAGGTAATACTCCTTGCCGATAATTTGAACGGTGCTCATAACGTCTCCCTGGTCGTTCCCAGACATCTCTCTCTCAGTCTTTGGGTTGTCTGTCCTGTTGTTGCGCTTGCGCCCGCAAGCAATAGGATGATGCATGCCAACGAGTACTGAATGTTTTTCACCTGTTCCTCCGTCTCGAAAAGCGAGCGTTCGTCAAAAGGACTCGGAAATGGCGACAATCTCGGTCCGATGACGCCATCCACCACGCCCGTTTTGGTGTGGATCTTTACGACCTTGCTTTCCCAGGTTGTTGAGTAAAAACCGCCTCGTTCCCGGGTCCTGAGTGTCCCATCCTGATTGATCTCGGTTACCTCCAATCCGATCTCGTCCATGTGGGCAACGAACAGGAGCTCAGGCTTGCCCGAACCCAGAACGACGACGAGGTTGTTCATGTCGTCGACTTGAGGCTTTACGCCCTTGGGCAACAGCTCTCTGATTGCCTCCTGGACTTTCTCTTCGTGGGAGGAAACCCCGGCGACACTCACCAATTTCTGAAAGACCTCCCTGGCCTCTTTTTCGGGGGACACCTGGGCAAGAGAGGAAGCTGCAGTAAAAACAACGGGAATCAACGCCACCAGCAGGGCGTGCTTGTGAACATCTCTTAGCATGTGTGACTCCTGACAGCAACTCTTGGTATTAATCGCGCCTTTCGAATGCGCCTGCGAGAGTGGGGACAGTTTATTGCCAAATGACTCGGGGACAAAATCGAAAATTCGGTGCTGCGGCTATGCCATGCCAGGGATTTCGTGCTTTGTGTTGCATTGCGCTTTCAAGTTGCGCCCGGTAAGAGAATGTCATTCAGAAGCCAATGCCATCAAAGAACCCGACAAGAAGATCGAAGCGCTGGAAAAGTTCGTGACGGACTTCCCGAACAGCACCTCGGTCTATATGGCGCATCAGGCCATTTTCGGTATCCTGGCTAACAACTACCCGAACCAGAAGGACAAGATCCTGGAGCAGGCCGGGAAGGTCCTGGACAAGGCGCCTGAACGGTCGAAAATCAATCTCTACAACTCATTGGGCAGCCAACTGTGCGACGCTGGAATCCTGCTTTCACGGAAAAGAAGTACGAGATCGATCCGAAAGATCTGGTGGTGGCGGCTTTCGTCCAGGATGAAAAGACTAAGGCCATCCTACAGTCCATCATCGTAAAAGTAAAATCCTAGGCCGTGTTATGACGTCGATGTAGTGACTTCAACAATGCAGGCCAGTTGTTCGACAGAAGCGAATAGAACTCCGGGCAGCTTGCGTTTTACGCGACTGAATGACTTGGCGACCGCGCCAAAGGGGAGGTGTGCTTTGGTCCGGATGCGAGATTCGGCTTGCCCCGGCAGTCAATTGCCTGCGCGTTCACTCTTTCCGAATGTCTGCAGTGTTTCCAGATAATATAGCGGCAGGCCAATGTCATACCGCTGCCCCTCCACCATCAACCCCAGGAAGCCATCCTCGCGACGCAAACGATCGAGCGCCGAGGTCAACTGAAACTCGCCGCGCTCGCGTATGTTGTTCCGGATGTGTTCTTCGAGATAGTCAAAGATCTGCGGCTTGATGATGTACTGGCCGAAAACCGTCAGATACTCATCTTCGGTCAGTCCTTCTACCCGCAGGTTACTGCGGGCATAGTCTACGGTGGGCTTCTCAGAAAACTCAGTGATGCTCAGCAGGCGATTTTCTTCAAGCCATATTCCCGCTGCGGTGCCGAAGTTCGCTAATTGTGATTCCGGAGTCCGGCGCAGACCGACAATGCTCTTGCCGTGCTGGTTGTAACCGTCGATCAACTGTTGGGCGCATGAGCGGTCACTATGCGAACTGTAGAGGTGATCACCGAGCATCAGGAGGAACGGCTCGTTGCCAACCTTCTCACGCGCGCAATAGACGGCGTGTCCGAAGCCCTCCTGGGCCTCCTGAATGGCAAAGGAGACATGGCGCCCGATCTCCAGGATGCGTCGCGCATATTCCTGGAAGTGGCGCGGCAGCTTGTTGTAGTTTTCAATGGTCAGCTGCACGTTGAAAAAATCACTGAAGCAGGGACGGTCGCTCTCGTGGACGACGATGATAACCTCTTCCATGCCCGCGCCAAGTGCCTCCTCGACCAGGCATAAGATCACCGGTTTGGCAACGCCGTCGCGGTCGATTATGGGGAACAACTCTTTCTTGCTCGCTTTGGAGGCGGGGAACAGGCGCGTGCCGAAGCCCGCCGCGGGTATTACGGCCTTGCGCACTTTTTGGCCGGCGCGCAGAGTCAGCGGAAGGCAGCTCATTCCCAGGTCGCGCTGAATGATCTTGACGACAGCCAGCTGGTCTGCCTGGCTGCGGACGATGAACTGCGCAGTGCCATCACCCTGTGAGCCGACGCCTTTCCCGCCCCAGATGTGCGGCCCGAGCGGCCCGTAATTCAGCACGCGGTGCAAGACCGGCGCCGTCAGTTCTTCGGGACAAGCGGGTGAAGCATAGCGGTCAAAGAGCGCTTGCGCCTCGACCATCAGCGCGCCCAGTCGCTGGGCATCGGAGCTGCAGAGCGCCTCGACAGCCTGCCGCACCATGCGCCGGTTGATCGGGCCCAGGAGTTCCTGAACTCCGCACTCAACCTCGCCTTCAGCGAAAGGGTAAGCACGATTAAGCCGGGCAAGGATTTCCATGGTGTTCTTGTGTGCGCCCAGGTCCACCAGCACCATGTACAGATCTTCGCGCACGCTCAGTTCGGTTACATCTATCCGGTCGCCATCGTAGGTCATCAGGATCGGGCGGTCGCCGAACGCGCAGCCCTGATCCATCCGTCCGCAGCGCGATGGGGTAGTGATCTCGCCCTGATAGGCCAGTTCCATTTCACCGCGTGTGGTCAGCTTGAGGTCATAAATACGATTGAAGGCTCGCGCGGTCAAAACGCAGATAGCGGCGCTTGAGGAAAGCCCCTTCTTCAACGGCAGGTCGGTCTTATAGTTGTCGATCACCAGACCGCGAACATGGTAGTTGGTCAAGACCTGGTAGGCAACCCCCGCGATGTAACTCCAGAATCCGCCGCCCTGAGCTTCGTCCAACAAGGCCTTGGGCTCCATCCTGATCTCGCAGCGACTGCGCACGTTGCCCTGGTCTGTGACCGATGTGAGCACCAGCGAGGTCGGATGCGGTTCGACCGCCGCATAGATGCCCTGGTCGGTGCCGGTGATAATCGTATAACCCTTTTCAATCTGCGCATTGGTGCGCCGGTGTCCGCCGGCCCAGTCTGAGTGCTCGCCGAATAGACATACGCGCCCCGGAACGAATATCTTCACCGTTGCCCCCTCCGTTCACTCCTTGCGGCAAAGCACTTATTGGGATGCTTGGGCCACCGTTCAGCTTCAGGACGAAGAGATTTGAGAAGCCCGCGCCACAGGGGCCGATTCCAAAAGCCCCAGCAGTATGTCCCGGACTGATTCCGCAGTAACCGCCAGCTCGGGAAGATAAGCCACCAACCAGGCAGTCTCAGTTTCCGGCGTAATCTTGACCTTCTCGTTCCCGGTGATAGGAGTATCGAGGGGACCGCAGGCGTCGGCTAAGAGAGGCTTGCCGGCCAAATTGAATGGACCGCGCAATGAATCGTAGCTCTCCCCCTCCCGCCCGGCCCGCAGAACAAGCGGCGGCGTGAAGGTCCCCTCGCGCATCACGCAGCAGGGCACAGCCAGCTCGACGGAAAGGCAGTTGTTGATGTCCACCAGCGGGTGGAGTGAAGGCAATTCTTCTCCCTTGAGCACGCGTCGCAGCAGCGCTTCCGAAGATGGCCGGTAGCGCGTGGGATCGCAGCCTGCTGCGTGGAACAGCTTGCGAAGAGCGGAAATAGGCGGATGGCCGGCAAGGCCTTCCGCTGTGAGCCGCGCTCTGGCCCTGCGAACGACCTCGGATCGCAGGTCAGACAGCAGTTTCTCTCCGCCGGGCGCCACCTCCAGCCTGGCCCAGAACAGGAGCCAGCCCTGGAGTTCCTTGATTACCTCAAAGGGTGGTTTTTCCATAGCGGGAGGATTGTATCAGATTCCCTGACGCTTAGAGGCTGCAACCCTCCGCCGCTTCTCGACAGCCGCCTGAAATCCCGTTCCGACTGATGCGATTTCGTGAAGGAACCGAAACATATCCAGAAAGTTAGACTTTCCCAATGCATTGGGGCCTATGAGAAATACGCGGCGTTGGAGTTGGACATCCATCCGGGCGAAGTTGCGCCGATTCTTGAGCTGAAGGCGGGTAATCCGCAGCCCTTTCCCTTCCTCGGACAAGAGGCTCCAGTCTCTCATCGCTTGTGGCAGGTTCGGGCATTTAACACCCAAGGTCCTTGCTGGAACTCAGGCGCTGACCTTTGCTGAATCCCCGACATAGTCAGGAATCGGCTGATTGGTCAAATGAGCGTAGAGCACGAGAGGATCAAAATCAGCGTCGTTGGGCCAACAGATTGTGCCAAGCTCAGAATTCACCCGAACGCGAGAAAAGTAATCAGGGTCGCTCAGCGGCTCAAACACGCCAGAGAAGGAAAGGAGAGGCTGAAAATCCAGCTCGCCCTCGATGCCGTCCTCGAAACGAATCCAGAGCCTATACCCTCCGAGCGATTTCACCGCCACGATATCTTTGAGCACCAGAATCCTCCTATTCCAAGGGAGCGATCTTTCTAAGGACGGCGTTTTGCCGCGCCAGTTGCCAGTCCTCCATCAACTCCGCCTGGTGACGTACCGCCCATTCCATGACAAGCCCGAAACTGCGTGGCGTCAACCTCCCCTCCAGCAGACGCAATGCCATAATGTCGATCATTGCTTTCTGGTCCCCATAACGCACATGGAAATGCGCCGGCATGTGATCATTATAGTTCATAGTAATGATGATGCCGAAAAATCGACTGATCTCTGGCATGATTAGCCACCTCCTGGTACAGGCACCTCTGCCATGCTTGGGAATGCCATGATCATCTCCGCATAGCTGCGCGGGATCGGATCGAATATCGGGGACAGGCGCCATAACCTCGAAATCTGGGCGTCAATATGCATCGGATCACGGCCAGCCTGGGGCAGTGATTCGAGCTGAGGATGCTTCTCAAGACTGACAATTTGCCGAAATTTCGAGGTTATGGCGCCTGTCCCCGAAATTCCGCAGTTTCATTCTATTTGGCAGGAGGTTTGGATTCCTCCAGCAGTTCTCCCAGGTACTTCCCCCATATGGCCGGCATTGAGTGCGTGCCATGGCCGTTCGTCTGGTCGCTGATTGGGATCAGGATGTAGCGGCCGCGCTTGACTCTTTTTATCTCCCTGTCCAGGATGCCGAGCTCGGGCGGGTTGACCTGATCATCGGCAGAGTTGACGGCGTAGAGCGGCGCTTTGATCTCCTCGAGGTGCGGCACCGGATTGTAGAACCGCGACGCATCGTACTGGTAGATCATGTCGTTTGCATCCAGCGTCTTCAGATAAGAATTGACGCGGCTCTCAAGGAACGCTTCGGCGGCAACGCGCGTCGGCGCTTGCCTCTGCCATTGCAGCGGGCTGCTGACCATGAAGAGCATGACATGAATCGCCCCGATCAGGCCAAGGCGCGGCGGGCTCTGATATTCACCACCTTTCCATTCCGGGTCACTCTCGATCGAGTCGATCATCATCTTGCGCATCATTCGGTTCCGCCCGACGATCTCGACCGGCAAACTAGCCAAGGGCATGAGCGCATCCATGAAATCGGGGTACATGTATCCCCAGACCCACGTCATCATGCCGCCCATCGACGTGCCCATGACCAAACGCAGGTGCTTCACGTCCAGGTGCTCTGTCAGCATTTTGTATTGCGCCATCACCATGTCGTCGTAGGTGTAGTGCGGAAAGCGCATGTGAAGCCCGTCGCTCGGCCTGCTCGACTTCCCGTGCCCGATGGCATCGGGCAGGATGATGTAATACTTGGTCGCGTCCAATAGCTGACCCGGGCCGAACAAGCCCCCAGCAAACTGGCCGGAAAGGAAGCCGCGCCCGTTGCCGGTCGTGCCGTGCATGATCAGGACCGCGTTCCGCACCACACCGGTTGCATCGCGCGCCGGCGTTCCGATGGTAGTATAGTGGAGCCTCAGCTCCGGCAGGGTTTCGCCGCTGGCGAACTTGAAATCCTTGATGACGTAATCGCCTTCGACCGGCGCCGGATAGCTGGCCCCCCTGCCCTGACCCGCGAACACCGGCCCTGTGAGACAGCAAAACAATGCAAATGCAGAAAGTGACCGCATCCATCCGCCTCCAAGCCCGTGCCAATCCTGGACCGGCCGCGTGCCGAAATCCATATACAGATCCCTCGCTTCGATCGCCCTTACCGACGGACCCCGCGTGGCAACTGCTTGATGGCCATTTCGACCAGCCGGCGCAACTCTCTGATCGGCTCCGGATTGTCATCCACCTGCAGCCTCATCACAACATCATTGTGCAGCCACACTCCGCCATCTTTCTTGACAATGAGCAAGGCTGCCGATTCCATGCCGCGCGTGTCTCCACCTGCTTTCTGGCCCGCTTCCAAAGCTGCGAGCAGCCGAAGCGACAGATGTCCAGTCGTGCTTTCAAAAGCCGCAACCATATCGCTGACGACAGCTTCGCCAGCGAGAATATTTCCCTGCGCCGTGCAGTACTTGCCCCCCTTGTTTCCCGCCCACAGAGGCGCTTTTAGGCCGGTGAAGGCAGCATATTCGCCCTTGGCGTTCATGACCGCAAACTGCCTGCCCTCCTTTGACCATCCTTTCGGGTTCGGGTCCGGATCCGCTTCTAAGATGAACTTCACGATCTTATCGGGTGGGTATCCCGCCTTCAACAACTGGAGCGCCTGGGGCCCGTAGCTGACGTCCACGATGGCTTGGGTCGCGGCCGCTCCGACGCCGGCTTCAGCCCAGAGCACCCCGTTGCCGACCGAGAACACACGCGATTGCACGGCGCCCCCGATTTCGCCTGTATCCGGGTCGTGGCCGAGGATCGAGAATGTGGCCACTGGCTTCCATGAATCAGGCGCAATACCTCCGCGCCCGTTCTGATGCGCCGAAGCCAACAGGGCAGCAAGACACGGGATAATTGCTGCGACTTTGAAAAACCTTCCAAGCATAGCGCCTCCAGCAGAGAGTGTTTCTGGTCATGCGTCACGACGGCCGTGGTAAGACAAGGGCGCAACTTTGGCTGCAATACCGCCCGACGGCGCCGACATTTTCTCACCTTCCGAGATCGAATGGGAAGTGCAATCAGAAGCCGCGGCGGCAGCCGCAGATGAAGGCCGGTGAGCGCTTGCAGGAATCTGCGTTGGCGAGTATAGGTCCGTTTGTTAATGAACCTTTCCTGCAACGCAAACATCAGATAATATGGAAGGTGAGACGTTAACGCGAGCACTCACATCCATTGGAGGATAATCAGAATGCGAAAGTCAGCGCCGACGATATTGCCGTTGTTTTTACTTGTTCTCGCCGTTCCATCTTCAGCATGGGCTCAGGACTTTCCGAAGGTGGAACTCTTCGGCGGCTATTCCTATGTGCGCATGCTCGGCGACAATTGGAGCGGGTGGAACATAGCAGCGACCAAAAACTTCAGCCAAAATCTAGGTATCACAGCCGATATCAGCAGTTTCGGCAACTCCGTGAGTCAGGATCTCACAGGGTATGCATACCGCACAGATGGGCACGAGTACACTTTTATGATCGGTCCCCAGTTCAAGGCCAGGGGTCCTCAGAAGATGTCCCCTTTTGGTCACTTTTTGTTCGGCGCGGCGCATCATTATTCCAACTACAGCGAACTCTCGGGCAACACGCTGATTCCGTTCCAATCCTGGTCCTCCAATAGATTTGCCATGGGAGCTGGCGGCGGCGTCGATTATAAGCTGGCCGGGCATTTGCTCCTTCGAGGGCAGATCGACTACATGGGAATCCGCTTTGGCATGAGCGGAACCACCCAATCGGCTTGGGCTAAGTTTTGGCGCCTGACAGCCGGCGTTGTTCTTCCCCTGGGACACAAGTCTTATTGAGCTGGTCCACAGTAAACGACCACGCCTAAAAGGCGTGGCTTTGGCCTGCCCCCGCATAGCGGAGCGAACCAGCGTAACCTTCGGGGTCGGAATCGGAGTCGATCTCACCCAGGAACAGCATCGTTCACATTGGTTTCCAATACCGACCCCGATAGCGATTCCGATCCCGACCCCGAGAATCCTTCGTTGTATCTACCGAAATCCTACCGCATCAACAGCTCGCCGGAACGGCCGAGCCTGTCAGGCTCGCACGGCCAGAGACCGTGGTTTTAGCCTGAAATAAGATTTTGGACTTGTTCTCCGCAAGTCTTACGGGAGCGCCGAAAGTTTGCTCAAGAACGATCACAGAACAGGCGCAACGTTTTCCTTGTGTCCGTGGCGATCCCATTCTTCTTGATCGTCACTGGCCCAGACTTGTGCGCACCGAGAGACCCAGAGCGACGAAGCCGAATTGAACCGAGACAACGAAGACCCAACTGGGAAGAGTCATCGCCAGCGTTCTCTTCCAGTGGATCGCTCCGACTCTAGAAATCCCCACGGTCAGCAGAAGCAGGAACCAGAGCTCGAAAACATTGATATTTCCTGCGAGCGCCGACCATGGCATGCGCACGTGAGGCAGCAGCAAGTCCAGGCCGATCGCAACATTCAAGCCTGTGGGATTGTTTAGAGCTTCTGTCCCCCGGATCCATAAGATGAACAGGATGACCGCGTCTCGAAACAGCATGGGAATGTACGAGTACGCGACGACGCTCAGCACGCGCGAGAAACCAATCCCCGCAAGAAACAGCTGCGACACCAGCCAGAGAACCAGTGCGAAGAGAAAGCACTTCAGAAAGAGCAGCACAGGCACAGCTATTGTGGCCCATCGTTGTGACTTCTGCATCATGGCCACGCCGGCAGCTACCTGGTTTTGCGACGCACCTGCAACCTGCATCTGATGCTGGATCCATTGAACGTGAAACGGCGCCTGCACCAGTGAAAGCAGCACAAAAGACGTGGCGAGAACGCACAGAGGCAGCAGGTAGCTCGGCCCGTCCAGGCTGCGCGCAAATGCCGACTCCGGCGCGTGAATCACTTCAAGGAAAGTCGAGCTTCGTTGAGCAAGCCAGTGCGACACCTTCCTCATGTTTGCTACCTCCTGTTCTCTGTCAGGCTGCGGAGAAGAGCCTCTTCATCGCTTGCGCTACGCTGTCCGGCGCGGGCATACCGAACCTTTCCCGATTCATCAATCCAATAAACAGCAGGCGTGGCCAGCTTCCGTACCTTCTTGAGGAAACGGCCGTCAGGATCGAAGTAGACCGGGAAAGGGGCCCGCGTGCCGACGACGTTGCGATCCGTTGAAAGCAGCACGATTTTCACATTCGGGAACGAAGGCGCGATGGCTGCCAGGCCGGAGATCTCCAGCCGGCAGGCATTGCAGCCAGGCTGAAACACGACCAGCAACGTGGGGAAACCAAGCCAGGAACTGGTCTCAACGGGAACCCCGCCGGCAGACTCCAGTCTTGAACCAGGCAATGCGTCGCCTGGATGCAATCCTTCGAACTCCCTCAGCGATTTCCGCGCATAGAGGAGAACAACCCCCGGCAGAGCGGCAACGATGATCAGCAGGGTCAGCCATACGGTTCGCATTCTCATGTCGACCCTATTGTTTCGCGCCGACCTTCAATATTTCAGTCAAGGAGAGATTGCGATGAGGTTTTGTAGCCTGGACCGAGAACGGAAGCAGATGAGCCCCTGGGTTCATCCACGTTTTTCAGCGATTTTATTTCCGGGGCGGGGCAAACAAACGCCCGCTCCCACAAACCAGGAGCGGGCGCTATTGACTCAAACCGGTGCGGCGCGACCAGCGTTTGATCGCGCCACCTGTAAAGAACTCAGCTCGCTTCGCTCGCCGACTTTAGGGGTCAAGGGCCCAAGGGGTCAAGGAACAAAGGGAAGGAAATTAGTTGGGATCCTTTGCCCCTATGCCCCTTGGCCCCTTGAGAGGACTCGAAAAGATGTGACGCAAACCAATTTGGTTTCGACTGGTTGTGCAATTCCCGAGATGTCCGTCACTTAAGCTGTACGATATGCACCGTGCCGTCTCCGTACTTCTTGGCCAAACCGTCGATCGTCCGGCCACCGAACTTTGCAGCCATCTTATCGATCGTCGCCTGGTTCGGCAGAAGCTTGTCGGCGCCAGCCTTGCACTCCTCGATGTTTCCGGCCACCAGGATGATCATCTGATCGGGACGCAGATACTGCTTCGCTACCCGTTTGACGTCATCGAGCGTCACCTTCTCATACTTGGCCAGATACGTCTCTTCGTGGTCCATAGGACGGCCGTTGAACTCGAGGTCGGCAAACGTGCGCAGAATGCTGCCGATCGAGGGGAACCGCGACGGGAACGCGTTGATCCGCGCCGTTTTCGCCATCTTGAGATCTGCTTCTGTGACATTACCGGCGCGCATGTCGTCGATGATATTCAGCATGAGTTGGGCGGCGAACACGACTGTCGAGTTCTTGGTCTGGCAGGACGCAGTAAAGGTTCCGGGATACAAGACCCCGCCGCCGCCACCACCGCCGCCTCTGCCGCCACCGCCACCGAAGCTTGAACCGGTCGAGTAGGCCAAGCCATTGTCGGTGCGGACGATTTTGGTAATGCGTGAGGAAAACGAGCCGCCACCCAAGATATAGTTCATCACGTCGACCGCCGGATAGTCGGGATCATCGACCTTCAGGCCAATATGGCCCAGCCGGATAAGGCCTTGATTCGGAGTGGCACCCTGCGGCTGCACCATGTAAACGCCTGCCTTCGCTACCTGCTGCACCTTGGGGATCGGCGGCACTGCCTTTTCTGCCTTGCGCCATTTCCCGAATGTGGCTTCGAGTTTTTGCAGCATTTCCGCCTTCTTGAAGTCGCCATAGACGATCAGCATGACATTGTTGGCGCCCCAATACTTGTTGTACCAGGCAACCAGGTCGTCGCGGGTAACGCTGTTGACTCCGGCCTCGGTGCGTTCAGCCGTGATCGGAGCGTCCTCCCCGTAGATAAGCTGCTCGTAAACCCTGCCGGCCACAGTGCCGACATCCCGGTTCCGGTTGCGGATTGCCGGGAGTGCCGCTTCCTTCTCTCGTCTGAGCCTGTCTTCAGGGAAGGCAGGATTGCTTAGAACGTCCATCCAGATCTTGAGGCCCTCGTCGAGGTGCCGCATATGGATGGACAGGCTCTTGGCGTCTCCGCCGCCGCCACCTCTACCTCCTCTTCCCATGGCGCCACCACCCCCGCCTAGGCTCCCGCCGAGGAAATCCATCCGTTCAGTGATCTCATCCCCACTCATGGTCTTGCTGCCACCCGAGCGCATGACCGCACTGGTGAAAGCATCCGTACCGAGCTTATCCTTCGGCTCCAGAAATGGGCCGGTCCTAACCATCAGCGAAGCGTTGAACCACGGGATGTCGTGATCTTCCGCGATGTAGACCACGAGGCCGTTCGAAAGCGTCTGTCGATAATCAGCAGCCTTAGGCGGCTTAAAGCTGAGGGGTGGATATTTGAGGTTTTCGGGGCGCGGGCCCTTGGGCGCCTGTGCGGCCTTGGCCGGCGCTTGTGCCTGTGCGGCTTTGGCCGGCGCCTGTGCGCTCTGAGGCGCCTGCGCAATTGCCACAGCTGCCACCACCAGCGCGAGCAGGGCCGGAATCAGAGATGAAACAAATTGTCGTTTACGCATCGTCATATCCTTTCCGGAAAGTGCGGCGGCGCCGCTACCTCTCCCGCTCCAGCACGCCGGTGACACAGTTGTCCCGGGTGAAGTACTTTTTAGCAACGCGCATTATATCCGCCGGTGTCACGGCCATGCGTTGCTTGAACTGATCCTCGATGAACTGCCACCGGTACTTGATTTCCATTGCCGCCAACTGGCTCGCGATTCCCGTGCCGGCCATCCCCTGGAGATACCTGGACTCCAACTGGTTTTTCACCCGTTGGAGCAATTTATCATCACAGGGCGCGTTCTTGGCGTCTTCGATGTACGTCCAGAGCTCCTTTTCGAGTTGATCCATCGGGATCGCCGTTTGCCCGCTGACCTCCCTGGCTGTTGCCCCGACGGTGAACTTGCCGTCATACTCGGACTCGGACGCGCTCGCCCGCACACCGGTTGCGTGCTCGTTTTTCTGCACCATTTCGCCATACATCTTGCCCGTTCTGGCGCTCATGACCTGACCCAGCATATACAGCGGCGCCAGATCGTCGTGCCAGACCGGCGGGATGTGGAAAAGGATGCTCACGTTGGCATTGGTATCCGCTCTGCCGTAAACGCGCTTCTCGACATAGGGCGGTTTGAAGTTCGGCCCATTGTACTTGAGGTAGTATTGAGGCGAAGGCTCCTCGGTGCGCACGCGCGGCGCCACTCCCCTGGGATTCTTGACCGGACCAAAGTACTTGGTCACGAGCGCCATGGTCGGCTCAATCTCCAGGTCGCCCGCCAGAACCATCACTCCATTGTCAGGACGATAGTACTGATTGCGGTAGTCGATCAACTCCTGCTTGGTGACGTGGGCGATGTCGCACATCCACCCCACCGTATCCCAGGTATACGGAGTGGCAGCATAGAACGTTGCATTGAGCTGCTCGTTAAAGAAAAACCCGGGCCGGTTCTCACTCATCCGGCGCTCTTCGTTGATCACGTCCCGTTCGGAGTAGAACTCACGGAACACAGGGTTAACCAGCCGGTCGGACTCGAGAACCAGGAAGAGTTCGATCTTGTTCTTAGGAAGCGTCACATAATACTGGGTCTCTTCACCGCCGGTGGAAGCGTTGAGCCCGGTGCCACCCGCTTCCTGATACGCGCTCCAGATCTCTTCGCTCACGATGCACTCGGCGCGCTCTTTATCAATAAGGTCGGAAACCTGTTTCTTGAGCGCGATGATCTTCGCATCATCACGACCCTTGACCTTGGACTCCTCCTTGACGATCTGGGCTTCGAGGGCGTCGATCTGCCGGTTGTACTCCAGGTCTTTCTCGTACGTGCCCGGCTTGATCCCCATCGTTTGGGTGCCCTTGAACATCATGTGCTCGTGCAGGTGCGAAACGCCGGTAATTCCAGGCCGCTCGTTGACCGAGCCTACGCGGAACCCCAGAATGCACCGTACGAGCGGAGCGCTCGACTCTTTGATCATGAGGACCTTCAGGCCATTAGGCAAAATGCGCTCAATAACTTTATTCATCAGGCTGGCCTGCTGCGCCGACAAAGGCGCAAGCCCGACGAACAGAACTAGAAGTAGCGAAAGTGTTAGTGGTACAAATCGTCGACGAATCATATCGACCATCTCCTCGGAATTGGGACTATAAGAATTAGCGCCCCGAGCCTAACGCTTTTGAATTGCTGTTTCAATCATTTTCCAGGCGCGCGCTGATGGACAAATATGCCGATGTGCCGATGAGCTTGGCCGATGCTTGCCTCGTCCGCATGGCCGAAATTCAAGCCGATCCCGTAGTCGTAACCACTGACCGTGATTTTCTTGTCTATCGCCGGCACAGCCGCCGGGTCATCCCTTGCCTCTTGCCGTGAACTGCTGATCTCCCTCGCTTGCTAACTCAAGGGGTAAAGGGACAAAGGGGTCAAGGGACAGAGGGAAGGAAACCATTGCGGATCCTTTGCCCCTATGCCCCTTGACCCCTCGAAACAACTCAAAAGAATGACGCAAACCGATTTAGTTTCGATTAGCTGTGTAATCTCTGAAACGTTACTTTAACGGCACGATATGAATCGTGCCGTCCCCGTATTTCTTCGCTAAGCCATCGATTGACCGGCCGCCGAATTTCGTAGCCATGGCATCGATAGTTGCCTGGTTGGCCAGCAGCTTGTCCGCTCCTGCCTTGCATTCCTCGATGTTGCCGGCCACCATGATCACCATCTGATCCGACCGCAGGTATTTCTGCGCCACTCGCTTGATGTCGGCGATCGTCACCTTTTCATACCTGGCCCGATAGGTTTCATAGTAATCCATGGGGCGGCCGTAGAATTCGAGCGACGCAAAACTCCTCGGGATATTTCGGATATCCGAGAACATCGATGGGAATGAATTGAGGCGGGCGGTCTTTGCAAAATTGAGATCCTTGTCACTGACTTGACCTGCCCGCATGCCTTCGATCAAGTCCAGCATGAGCTGCGCGGCGAATACGACCGTCGCGTTTTTCGTCTGGCAAAATGCGGTGAATGTGCCGGGGTACTGGAGCCCTCCCGAGAAGCTCGAGCTGGTCGAGTAAGCGAGCCCGTTGTCAGTCCGCACCACCTTGGTGATGCGCGAGGAGAATGAGCCGCCTCCCAGGATGTAGTTCATCAGATCAACTGCCGGGTAGTCAGGATCGTCCTGCATTAGGCCGAGGTGGCCTATCTCGATGATACCCTGGTTCGGGATGACTTCGGGCTGCACCATGTACACGCCCGCCTTAGCTGCCTGCTGCACCTTGGGGATTGGCGGCACCGCTTTTTCCGCGGTACGCCATTTCCCGAACGTGGCTCCCAACTTCTGCAACATCTCCGCCTTCTTGAAGTCGCCCGAGACCACCAGGATTGCATTGTTGGCGCCCCAGTACTTCTTGTGCCATGCAATCAGGTCGTCGCGCGTGATGCTGTTAATCCCCGCCTCGGTCCTCTGCCAGGTGATTGGGGAATCCTCCCCATAGATCATCTGGCTGTAAACTCGGGCGGCAACCTGGGACACATTCTTGTTGCGGTTCCGTATACTCGGGAGCGCCAGATCCTTTTCGCGCCTGAGCTTGTCTTCGGGAAAGGCAGGATTGGTCAGAATGTCCATCCACATCTTGAGCCCTTCATCGAGGTGCCGCGTGTGGATGGACAGACTGGTTGCCGACACAGATCCGGCCAGAAAATCCATCCGCTCGTTAATCTGCTCGCCGTTCATCGTGGTGGAACCGCCCGAACGCATGATAGTCGACGTGAAGGCAGCTACACCCAGCTTGTCTTTCGGCTCGAGGAATGGACCGGTCCGCAGCATTAGCGACGCGTCGAACCATGGAATGTCGTGGTCTTCGGCAATGTAAACCACGAGGCCGTTCGAGAGCGTCGCCCGATAGTCTGCAGGCCTGGGGACCTTAAACTCGAGTGGAGGATATTTGAATTGCTCAGGACGTGGCCCTTTGGGCGCCTGCGTGCTCTGGGCCGGCGTCTGCGCAGCTTTGGTAGGAGCCTGTGCGGCTTTCGTGGGTGCCTGCGTACCCTTGGTCGGCGCCTGCGCGCTTGCCGCGATCGCCAACGCGAGCACAAGCAGGGCCGGAATCAGCAATGAGATGAAATTTCGTTTACGCATCGTCATATCCTTTCCGGAAAGAGCGGCACGGCCGCTACTTTTCCCGCTCCAGCACGCCGGTTACGCTGTTATCCCGGGTGAAGTATTTTTTCGCGACTCGCATCAGGTCCGCCGGTGTTACGGCCATGCGCTGCTTATATTGATCCTCGAGAAACTGCCACCGGTACTTGACTTCCATTGACGCCAACTGGCCCGCGATTCCCGTGCCGCGCAAGCCTTGGAGATAGCTCGCCTCAACCTGATTCTTCACCCGCTGGAGCAACTGATCATTGCAAGGCGTCGTCTTGGCATCTTCGATGTAAGTCCACAACTCCTTCTCCAACTGATCGAGAGGTATCACGGTCTCGTTCTTGACTTCCTTGGCCATAGCGCTCATGGAAAACTGGCCGTCGTACTCGGAATTGGATGCCGAAGCACCCACGCTGGTCGCGTGCTCGTTTTTCAGCACCATGTCCAGATACATCTTGCCGGTTCTTGCCGACATCACTCTCCCCAGCATGGTCAGCGGGGCCACGTCGTCGTGCCAGACCGGCGGGATGTGGAACAGGATCTCCACCATCGGGTAGGTAGCTGCCCGGCCGTAGACGCGCTTCTCGACATACGGCGGCTTGAAGTTCGGCCCGTTATACTTGAGGTAGTATTGGGGCGAAGGCTCCTCCGTGCGCACGCGCGGCACTGGAGTCCTGGGATTTTTGATCGGGCCAAAGTATTTGGCCACAAGTGCCATGGTCGGCTCAACCTCGAAGTCGCCCGCCAGAACGAGCACCGCATTGTCGGGACGATAAAACTGGTTGCGATAGTTGATCAGCTCCTGTTTCGTGACTTGACTGATGTCGCTCATCCATCCGACCACATCCCAGGAGTACGGGCTGGCAGAATAGAACGTAGCGTTGAGTTGCTCGTAGAAGAACGAACCCGGGGAGTTTTCACTCATCCGGCGCTCCTCGACCACGACGTCCCGTTCGGAGTAAAACTCGCGGAAAACAGGGTTCTGCAACCGGTCGGCCTCGAGCCCCAGGAAAAGCTCCACCTTGTTTTTGGGCAGGGTTACGTAATATTGGGTCATTTCCGGACCCGTTGAGGCATTGAGCCCGGTTCCGCCCGCTTCCTGGTAAGCGCTCCAGATTTCTTCGCTCACGATCGTCTCGGCGCGCTCCTTCGTAATGATGTCGGATACCTGTTTCTTAAGCGCGATGATCTTGGCTTCATCACGCCCCTTGATCTTGGACTCCTCCTGCACGATCTGGTCTTCCAGAGCGTCGATCTGCCGGTTATACTCCTGGTCTTTCTCGAAGGTGCCCGGCTTGATCCCCATCGTCTGAGTGCCCTTGAACATCATGTGCTCGTGCAAGTGCGAAACACCCGTAATCCCCGGCCGTTCGTTGACCGAACCCACGCGGAAACCCAGGATGCAGCGCACGAGAGGCGCCGCCGGGTCCTTCACCATGAGAACCTTCAGCCCATTGGGCAGCGTGCGCTCAATGACCTTGTTCATCAGGCTTACCTGCTGCGCCGCCAGAGGGGCAAGCCAGACGAACAAAAGCAGCGGAAGCAGAAAAACCGGTATTGTGAGTCGTCGGCGTATCATATTGACCACCTCCTCAGAAACGGATCTATTGGAATTAGCCTCCCGAGCCTAACGTCTTTAAATCATAGTTGCAACGATTTTCCAACCGTCGAAAGGCAGTCCGTTCGGGATCGGCATCGGAGTCGCAAACGCCATCGACTTCATCCGGCAAGACCTTCGCTTCTGCGATGGAGGTTTCGTCTGAGGTGCCTGCAACATTGAGGGTTCAACCTTTGCAGGTCGGAAAGGATTTTGCGGTTTTCTCTTTGGTTGCGGCTATGCCGCTCCGTGCTCCGCGGGTTTCGTGATTATTTCAGGGGGCTTACTTTATGGAAGAGGAGGACTGCATTGTCCAGTTCCGGGGGAATTACGTAGCGGCTGAGCCGCGGATCGAGACTCCACGCGAACCGACTTTGGGTTGTGTAAGCGTCCCAATTTCCACTCGCGAACCGGTACCGGCTGCCAATGACGATATATAGCTCAACGCTCCTGGTCGTGAAGACATGCCGTTCGAAATTATTAGCCGGCGGTGGCCATGAACAAATCACCACCTGCGGCTGGTATTTGTCGAGCGCCTGTCTTGCATCCAGCTTTTCGACCGCATCGGGGTATGCGATTGCGTGGCTCCAGCTGTAATCATCGGTTGCTTTGATGTGCACCCCCTCCAAGGCGAGGAACTGGGAGAGGGTCCCGTCTCCAGCACCGATCTCAAGGGAAAACCGGTCACCCATCAGGCGCGCCAGCTTCTGGATCAACTCCCGCGAGTAGAAGCAATAGATTCCCTTGGGCTGAACAAGAGGCATGAGCAGCCGCTTCTGGCCGATAAAGCGCCACCAGAATCTAAACCAGCCCAGCGAAACCGGCTTGCGCGTAAGGTGATGACTGAAGAGAAGCTTCTGAATAATCATCCCGTTGATCAGGTTGAAACGGATCTTGCCGGATGTCTTGCCCGTGGCGGCGGCCAGGTAACATTTGTCCAGGGCCAGGAGTGACATCCTGCTTTTAACGAGGTGAGGCAACGCAGCTTCGATAACTTTCTCGTTGTTGCGGCTCTTGCGGATCCTGCTCTCCCAAATTTCTGCCGATGACGCCGCTCTGGCAGCAAGGTCGTTCAGCTTATGTGCCTGACCACCTTCGAGAGCATTGACCAACTCGCGGCCGACATCCTCCCACGCAACGGGATAGCGCTCCATCAGCTCATGCAGCCGGGGATGGCGGTTCAGCCAGTTAAGCTCGTCCTTTGGCGAAGATTTGACCATCTATGCCAGCGTCCTCTAAAAAGGCCTGCACCCGACGACGGCAATTCAGATAGTGGTGCGCACTCCTTGGAGCGATGCCGTCGCATACCAAAAACGAACCACCAAGACCCAAAGACCTCAAAGAACTAAGAGCTAAGGGGGCTTTGGCTGCGCCGGAGGCGATTCCGCAGCTAGCCTATTTCCGACGTACCATCCATCGCTATCCAGTGTAATCCCAGGTTCTTTGTGGTCTTGGAGGTCTTTAAGGTTCCATAGGCATTCGGATGATTGGCATACAGTGTCTGAATCACTGACCCAACGACGATACGCTTGCATCCTGCGATATTCTGCCATGATCGCATCACCGGCGAAACGATTTAACTTCCATGTGAAGTATTTTCGCAGCAAAAACGGTTGAGAATAGTGTCGGCAGGACGAACTGCTGCAATGGATTGCCCCACGGAGCTACCTGCTGGCGTATAATTAGACCGTCATGCGTGGCGTTACGTGAGTTTTGTTCTCGTTAGAAGCAAGAAAAAACCAGGGACGTCTCCCTATTCCCAAGGTGGTGTGGCGAACAGGTAGAGAAAAACGCTGGAAATAGGGAGACGTCCCCGGTTTTAGAGTTCGCTCGAGGAAAGTCGTTATTACCTGATCCTGGCGCAGGATTTGGGTTACGGTCAGACGGATCCGCTGATGAACTCGTTGGAGGAAGTCAGTCGCCCGTTGAACGCATATGCGAGAGCCATTCTGGCTTCTGGCTCCTGACATCTGGCTTCTCATATCCTGCCGCTTTTTGGCGGGATGCCTAGTTTTTTCTGGAAGGGTCTTATGCATGAGCTGTCGATTGCCCAGGGCATCGTGGACATTATCGGGCAGTATGTCCCTGAGGGCCAGGCAGCGGACGTCAGGCTCGTGAAAGTCAGAGTCGGTCAAATGGCGGGCGTTGTGCCCGATTCTCTTGATTTCTGCTTCGGCGCCATCGTGAACGGTACGCCGCTCGGCCAGGCCCGTCTGTGCATCGAGGAGACACCGGTCCGATCCCAGTGCACCGCCTGCGGCGAAGTCTTCGCCGTTGAAGGAGCTGCCTTTTTGTGCCCCTGCTGTGGCAGCGCCGACGTGAGCGTAATCTCAGGAACGGAACTGCAGGTCGTCGAAATCGAGTTATCGGACCGGCAAGCGGGAGCGGTATGAGCATCATCACGATTCAACGCAAGGTACTGGAAAAGAACGATGAGATTGCGCGCCGGAACCGGACGCTTTTTCAGCAGCACGGCATTCTGGCGCTCAACCTGGTCAGCTCGCCGGGAGCCGGCAAAACCAGCATCGTCGAGCGCACTCTCGAGCGCTTGGGCAACGACCTCCATATCGGTGTAGTCGAAGGCGACGTCCAAACGGACTTCGACGCCCAACGGGTGGCGCGGTATCAGGTGCCGGTGATACAGATTGTGACTAACGGAGGCTGCCATCTGGAGGCCAGGCTGGTACAGGAAGCCCTTTCCCAGATGGATCTGCGCGGCTTGGATGTCCTCATCATCGAGAACGTCGGCAACCTGGTCTGCCCGGCAAACTACGATCTCGGCGAAGCCATGAAAGTGGTCGTCCTGAGCACCACCGAAGGGGACGACAAGCCCTTGAAATACCCCAACATGTTCCGCAACGCGTCCGTCCTCGTCATCAACAAGATCGACTTGATCCCCTATCTAGACTGCAATCTGGCCACTTTGAAGAGCAACGCTCTGCGGATCAATCCTCATTTGGAGGTCTTTGAAACCTCCTGCACGACGAACGCCGGAATCGCCGATTGGTGCGGCTGGCTTAAGGAAAAGGGTACACGCAGATCGTGATTCAACGAGCTCATATCGCCATCCGTGGAGCCGTCCAGGGAGTCGGCTTCCGGCCTTTTGTTTACCGCCTCGCTGCTGAGCTGCACCTGCAGGGTTGGGTGCTGAACTCGAGCGAGGGAGTGTTCATCGAAGTCCAGGGTGAAAGAGGGCTTCTGGAAACCTTCCTCCTGCGGCTGGAAGCTGAGAAACCCGCGCGCTCTTTCATCCAGAGCCTCGAGTTTTCCTATCTCGACCCGGCCTCGTTCCGCGGCTTCGAAATCCGCTCCAGCAGCGCCGCAGGCGCCCGCAGCGCGCTCGTGCTTCCGGACATCGCCACGTGCCCGCACTGCCTTGCCGACATCCTGAATCCGTCGAACCGCCGCTATCGCTATCCTTTCACCAACTGCACCAACTGCGGCCCGCGCTTCACCATCATCGAGTCGCTTCCCTACGATCGGGACAACACGTCAATGAAGCTCTTCGAGATGTGCCCCAGGTGCCGGCGCGAATATAAGGACCCGCTGGACCGCCGCTTCCACGCCCAGCCGAACGCCTGCCCTGTGTGCGGTCCGAGGCTCGAGCTCTGGGATGCAGCCGGGAACACGCTGGCATATGGTGACGAAGCTCTTCTCGGAACCATCTCTGCCGTGCGGGCGGGCAAGATCGTTGCCGTCAAAGGGCTGGGCGGTTTCCACCTGGTCGTCGATGCGCGCAGCCAGGAAGCCGTGGAACGACTACGCGCCCACAAGCGGCGCGAGGAGAAGCCACTGGCCCTGATGTACCCAACAATGAACAGCATCAGGAGCCATTGCGAGGTCTCCCGCCTCGAAGAGCGGCTGCTCCTCTCTGCTGAATCCCCCATCGTCCTTTTGCGACGCGCACAGCGGCCCGCGCGCGCGGTTGATCCGATCGCGCCATCGGTGGCTCCCGCCAATCCTTATCTCGGCGTGATGCTTCCGTACACCCCCTTGCACCACCTGCTGATGCGCGAGCTGGCATTCCCGGTCGTCGCCACCAGCGGCAACATCGCGGATGAGCCGATTTGCATCGACGAGCGCGAGGCCCTCCAGAGGCTGGGCGGCATGGCGGATATGTTCCTGGTGCACAACCGCCCCATCGTACGTCACATGGACGACTCGATCGTGCGCGTCATGATGGGCCGGGAGCTCGTGCTGCGCAGAGCGCGCGGCTATGCGCCCTTGCCGCTCGACCTCAAGCAGCCTGCACCCACCATGCTGGCTGTCGGCGGGCACTTGAAGAACACCGTGGCACTCGCCGTGCGCAACAATGTCTTCATCAGCCAGCACATCGGGGACCTCGAAACGCCGGAAGCGTCCGAGGCGTTTCGCAAGGTGATCGACAGTTTCCACACGATCTATGGGCTCCAACCCGAAATGGTTGTCGCCGACATGCACCCCGATTACCTGTCAACGAAGTTTGCGCGTTCCTGCGGGTGGCCGCTGGTCGAGGTGCAGCACCACTACGCGCACATCGCGGCCTGCATGGCGGAAAACGAGCTGGACGCACCTGTCCTGGGGGTGTCCTGGGATGGCACCGGCTACGGGCTCGACGGCTCGGTCTGGGGCGGGGAGTTCCTGATTGTCGATGACACTTCGTTTCGCCGGGTCGCGACTTTCCGTAGTTTCCGGCTGCCCGGCGGCACGAGCGCAATCAAGGAACCACGACGGACGGCAATCGGGGTACTATATGAGATCTTTGGGGACGCGCTCTTCGTTCAAAGCGACCTGATCCCGCTGCGCTCGTTTAGCACGGCGGAATTGGAGGTCCTGCGGCAAATGCTTACCAGGACGGTAAACTCACCGCCGACATCGAGCGCAGGTCGGCTCTTCGACGCTGTGGCTGCAATCTCAGGGGTGCGCCAGAAGATCAGCTTCGAGGGTCAGGCGGCGATGGAGCTTGAATTCGCGATCACCGAGGGAACAGAGGGCGATGTTTATCCGTTCACTCTCGATCTCCAGCAGGGCGAGACCGGCGCGGCAGACTTGATCACCGCAGATTGGGCCCCCATGATTCTGGCGCTTCTCGGCGATCTGAAACATGGCGTGCCGGTCGGAACAGTCTCTGCCCGCTTTCACCGAACGCTCGCCGAGGTTATCGTCGCAGTCGCACAGCACATCGCGCTGGAACGCGTGGCACTGTCAGGCGGCTGCTTTCAAAATAGGTTTTTGACGGAGCGCGCGGTCCGGCGGCTCGAAGCAGAGGGCTTCCGGCCATACTGGCATCAGCGCATCCCCCCAAACGACGGGGGAATCGCGGTGGGACAGATCGTTGCGGCCCTGCGTTCTCGAGGAAGGGGTGAGTAAGATGTGCTTGGCGGTTCCAGGAAAAATCATGAGCATTGAAGGCGAGGACCCCCTGTTTCGGAGCGGACGGGTGAACTTCGGCGGCGTGATCAAGCAGATAAATCTTGCCTTCGTCCCCGAGGCGAAGGTCGGCGATTACGTGCTGGTCCATGTGGGCTTCGCCATCAACACCATCGACGAAGAGGAAGCCAACCAGGTTTTTGAATACCTGCGCGAGATGGACGAGTTGGCCGATCTCGAGAGCAACGAGGCTAAATGAAGTTTATTGACGAGTACCGCGAGCCCAAGGCGGCGAGGCGCTACGCGCAGGCCATCCGGCACATCACAACCAGGCCGTGGACCATCATGGAAGTTTGCGGCGGCCAGACCCATGCCATCGTGAGGTTCGGGGTTGATGAGTTGCTGCCGAGGGAAGTGACTCTCGTGCATGGCCCCGGTTGCCCCGTGTGCGTCACGCCCGTGGAACTGATCGAGAAGGCGATCGAAATCGCCTCTACGCCCGGCGTGGTGTTCTGTTCTTTCGGCGACATGCTGCGCGTGCCGGGCACTTCGAAAGATCTGCTCTCCGTCAAGGCGCAAGGCGGCGACATCCGCGTCGTCTATTCGCCGCTCGATGCCCTGAAGGTCGCCCGCGAGAACCCCGAGCGCCAGGTGGTCTTTTTTGCCGTGGGCTTCGAGACGACCGCCCCGGCGAATGCCATGGCGGTTTACCAGGCATTCCAGCAGGGGATATCGAACTTTTCCATGCTGGTTTCGCATGTGCTGGTTCCGCCCGCAATGGAGGCCATCCTTTCCTCGCCCTCGAACCTGGTGCGCGGATTCCTCGCGGCCGGGCACGTGTGCGCAGTCATGGGTTACTCCGAGTACGAGCCCATTGCGCGCAAATATCATGTCCCGATCGTGGTGACTGGATTCGAGCCCCTGGATATCCTGCAAGGCATTTACATGACGATCCGGCAGTTGGAAGAAGGGCGCGCGGAAGTAGAGAATCAGTACACCCGTGCGGTCAGCAGAGCCGGCAACCGACAGGCGCAGGACTTGATCAAGGACGTGTTCCAGGTAGTGCCCCGCAAGTGGCGGGGCGTCGGGGAGATTGCCGCCAGCGGACTCGGGCTCAAGCCGAAGTTCGCCGCTTTCGACGCCGAGACACGCTTCGGCGTATCCCATCGCATCGTTGAGGAGTCGTCGGAATGCATCAGCGGCTCCGTGTTGCAGGGAGTCAAAAAGCCGCACGATTGCCCTGCGTTCGGCGCCGTCTGCACGCCGGAGCACCCTCTCGGGGCGACGATGGTTTCCAACGAGGGCGCTTGTGCCGCCTATTACCGCTACCGGAGAGTCCGGCTGCAGGATTCTGCCACTGCCAGTCAGGAGTCCGAATCATGAAGCCTGAGGATATGCCCGAGTTCTATTGTCCGGTCCCAATTAACCAATACGCCAGTGTGATGCTGGCCCACGGGGGCGGCGGCAAGCTCATGCATGAGCTGATCGAGAGCCTGTTCCTTCCTCTGTTCAGCAACCCGTCGCTCGCCGCGCGCCACGACGGCGCAGTCCTGGAGTTCGGCGCGCGCAAGCTCGCCTTCACCACCGACTCCTACGTGGTGAGCCCCATCTTCTTTCCCGGAGGCGATATCGGAACGCTGGCCGTCAACGGAACCATTAACGATCTGGCGATGTGCGGGGCCAGACCGCTTTATTTGAGCGCGGGGTTCATCCTGGAGGAAGGACTCCCGATGGAAACGCTGAAGCGCGTGGTGGAATCCATGAGCCGGGCGGCCAGCGAAGCCGGGATTCAGCTTGTGACCGGAGACACGAAGGTCGTGGACCGAGGCAAGGGCGACGGCATATACATCAACACCGCGGGCATCGGCATCGTCCAGGCAGGGCGTTCCATCGCGCCGGCCGGCGTGATACCCGGCGACGCCGTTCTACTCAGCGGCGACATCGGCAGGCATGGCATTGCGATCATGGCCGTGCGCGAGGGTCTCGCTTTCGAGAGCGCGATCGAGAGCGATTGCGCCCCGGTTGCCGAACCGGTGCTGGCGCTGATCGAAGCCGGCATAGAGATTCACTGCCTGCGCGACCTTACCCGCGGCGGGCTGGCGAGCGCGCTCGTCGAGATCGCAGAAGCGGCGCGGATTCACATCGGCATCCAGGAAGCGGCAATTCCGGTGCGCGAGGATGTCAAGGGAGCATGCGAGATCCTGGGCCTTGATCCGCTTTACGTGGCCAATGAAGGGCGCTTCGTCGCTTTTGTTCCGTCGCGCGACACGGAGCGCGCGCTGGCGCTGATGCGCTCGCACCCGCTAGGCGCGGGCGCGAGCCTGATCGGCTCCGTCACGCGCGATCCTGCTGGGCTCGTCACCATGCGGAGCAGCATCGGCGCAAGCCGTATCGTGGACATGCTGAGCGGCGAGCAGCTGCCACGCATCTGCTGATCCGAGTTTGGTGACGGGAAAATAGGCGCCTGCTTTGAAAATAGAACGAAAAACACCAAGATTCGGCATCGGAATCGGTATCGGGGTCGCAATCGCCGTCGGCCTCCTTGCCCGAATTGCGATAGCGATCCCGATGCCGATTCCGACGCTTTTCATGCGCTTGGGTGCGCGAATCGCGCATGAGATACTGTCACCAATTTCGTCATCACTCTCCCGCTAACTTCAGCAGCTCTTCCTCGGTGAGTTGGGTCACGCCCAGCTCCCTGGCTTTCGTGAGCTTCGAACCTGGGTCTGCTCCAACAACGAGGTAGCTGGTCTTTGAAGAAACAGAGGAGAGGACCTTGCCGCCGTGCTTTTCGATTAGGTCGCTCGCCTCCTTCCGGCTGAGCGATGGGAGCATGCCCGTGATAACAAAGGTCTTTCCGGCAAACGGGCCCCCGAGCGGGACCTCTTCGCCGGATACCTTGAAATTCAGGCCGGCTGCCATAAGCCTTCGGATCAAATCCCGGTTTTCATCCACGTCGAAATAGCTCCGGACCCTGTGGGCAATTTCCGGACCGATCCCCTGAACCGACGAAATTTCCTCTTCAGTGGCCGCCGTCAAGGCTTCGATGTTGCCAAACGCGGAGGCCAGCAACTCCGCAATGCTTTCTCCAACGTGACGGATGCCCAACGCGAACAGCACGCGGCTGAAAGGTCGGGACTTGCTGCGTTCTATACTCGCCAGGAGATTACTGATCGACTTTTCCTTGAAGTTGGGCAGGAGCGCGATCTGCTCGCGGGTCAGATCATACAAGTCTGCTGCATCGGAAATCAGATCGAGGTCGAGCAGTTTCTCGATCGTCTGGGGACCGAGACCCCGGATATCCATCGCTCCCTGACTCACGAAGTGGATCAGAGATTCCAGCCGCTGCGCGGGACAGCGCGGGTTCCTGCAGTACGCCATGGCCTCACCTTCTTCGTGAGTAACAGGCTCGCGGCAGGCCGGGCACTTATCTGGGTAGTGGAACTCCCGCTCGGCGCCCGTTCGTTTCTCGCGCACCGGCCCGACGACCTGAGGGATGACGTCTCCAGCCCGCTTGACAATGACCGTGTCACCCTCGCGAATGTCCTTGCGCCGGATGTCATCCTCGTTGTGAAGCGTGGCCGTGTGGATCGTGACGCCGCTCAGGCGTACCGGCTCGAGGATCGCATAAGGATTCAGGGCGCCGGTACGCCCAACATTGATCTCAATCTTGAGGAGGCGCGTGGCCGCGAGCTTTCCCGGAAACTTGTAAGCCACCGCCCAGCGCGGGTCACGGCTGACGACGCCTAACCGCTCCTGGTATGAAAGGCTGTTCACCTTGACAACCACGCCGTCGATTTCATAGTCGAGCGCATCGCGCTTTTCTTCCCATTCGCGGCAGAACTGGATGACGTCTTCGATCGTCTTCTGGTGGCGGTAGTGTGGGTTGACCGGGAAACCCCAGGCCCGGAGTTGTTCGAGCACGTCTTTCTGACTCCCCAGTTCGATCCCTTCCAGGTAGCCGATGGCATAGGCAAAGAAGGCCAGCGGGCGCGCGGCTGTGATGCGCGGGTCGAGTTGACGCAACGCGCCGGCCGCAGCATTGCGCGGATTGGCAAAGACATTCTCGCCCGCGGCCTCGCGTTCCTCGTTGATCCGGTTGAACGCGGAAATCGGAAGATAGGCTTCCCCGCGGACTTCCACGCGCCGCGGGAGAGCATGACTTGTCCGCAGCCGCAGCGGAATCGTGCGGATGGTCTTGAGGTTGGCGCTTACGTCTTCCCCTACCAGTCCGTTGCCCCGAGTGGCGCCGCGCACCAACGCGCCGTCTTCGTAGGTCAGCGCCACGGCGTTGCCGTCGATTTTGAGCTCGGTGACGAAGTCGATTGCATCAGTGTCTAAGAGATTGCGAATGCGCCGCTCGAAAGTCCGCAGCTCCTCCTCGTCGAAAGCATTGGCGAGGCTCAGCATCGGCCGCAGATGATCGACTTTCTGGAAACGCTCCTGCGGCTCGGCGCCAATGCGCTGGGTCGGGGAGTCAGGGGATGCCAGCTCCGGGTGCTCGCGCTCGAGCTCGCGGAGCTCGCGGAACATGCGATCATATTCCTCGTCGCTGATGGCCGGATCGTTCTCAACGTAGTAGCGATAATTGTGGTATTCGATGTCTTTCCGCAGCTCTGCGATCCGGGCTGCCACTTGATCGATGTTAGTGCTCACGAACCCAATATAGTGGAATTGCAAAGACTTTGCCACGGATCAAATTCGGTCACGGGCACGTATGGCGCCCAGTTAGTTTCTGTCGCGAAACTGGCTTAGCCGAAAGACGGAGTACCGATGGGATCTCTTTAGTGGGGGGTCGCGGTAGGAATGCCGGTTGCCCGGCACCCCCAAATGGAAACACTAACGAATTAAACTCCATATCTTCACTGAAAGAAAGGAATTACTGTCATGCGCGCGCGGGCTAAAGCCCGCCCCCACTACACGTTACTCTCAGAGATCTCAAGTGGGCACGGGCTTCAGCCCGTGCGCTTTTTAATGCGCTCGGGTGCGCGAATCGCGCATGAGATACTGTCACCGAATTTGGAGCGGAATCCACGGCTAAATCGTCCGGAGAACCTTGCACCAGTGCAGGGTCAGAGCCTCGCCGCTGAGGCTGTCGAGGTACACTTCGACCAAACGTCCCTGCACGACCTCGCGCCACCGGTAGACGCCGGGTTCGCTTTCCACCGTTTCGTGCCCGATCAACGGCCGGGCAAATTCCGTTGCATCCTGGAGCGAAGCGTGCTCGCGCCCTTGCGGCCGCGCGAGCGCTTCAACCGCGTAGCTGCGGAGCAGCTTCGGCCAATAGCGGTTGAACAGCACCGGTGAGGCGAAGGCGTCTGCCCAAGCCACCTCGCCGCCGTAAGCCACAACGACCCCTACAACTTGCTCCTCTTTGAGACTCTCGACGGCGCGGGCAAAGCGGCGCGCAACCTCACCCGCAAAGCTGTCAACCTGCCCGCCCACACGAGCGGACTGCATTATCTTCAAATAGGATTGGCTCTGGGCCTCACCAGCGATGACACCACTAATTACCTCGGGGGTTATTGCCCTCGGCGCAGCAGAGCCCGCAGACGCCCTCTGACTCGAGCCGGCGGTTACAGTGACCCAGACATCGCTCTGGCTCTGATCGACAACAGCCTTCTCTCGCACGCTCGGGTGGACCATCATGTTGGCGGCCTTGAACTGGCTGCTTACGCCGGTCCAGCGCCCGTGCTCGACGCAAAAGACATCGAGAGGCAAAGGCTCAGATCCCGGCGAGACGATGCGGTCTTTGGCGATGATCCGATCCTGCTTGCCGCCCGTAACCACCTCTCCCGCCAGCAACAGCAGCGGCTTCTTGCTCCGATTGATGAGCACGAGTTGGTTGACCTGCGCGACCTGCATCTGCGCCTGGATCCCGACGGAAGGATCACTGCCGCGCGTGCGCCGCAGCATGTCGCCGCCGGTCTCAGTTACGACCACTTCCCCCGAAGTTAAGCCTTCATCCAGGGTCAAGAAACCGCCGGTGTCCGCGCTCCCGCGCGCCAGCAGCGGAAAGACACTCAGGTTTTCGTAGACCACCGGTTCGCCGACCCGCCACTTTTCCTGGCCTCGAGTTGACGCTTCCTTCTTCTGCCCGGAAGCCCCGAAAGCAAACAACAGAGTGCAAATTCCCACCAAGACAGCGCCTTTGCCTCGCATATTCACCTCCCATTTTGCGTAGCCAAGAAAGGGACGAACGGCAGGCGAGTTCTTGCATTTCTTTTTGTGGCGTGCTTTTGCCAAAGTCGCACGGGTGCTGGCGCCGGCATACTCAAGGATCGCCGGCATTCGGCACCGTGAAGCGCCAAACGCAACCAGCTTCACCGACAGGATCGGGCGGACAATCCACACATTCGGTCCGGATACGCGGATCGACCGCTTTGGCAAACTGCGTAAACTCGACGGTGCCCACGGGCTTACAGGGAAAATCAGACAGCCCTTTGCGCCGGCGCGCCGATTGAACCCGGCATTCGACCATCCGGAATTCCAGCGCGCCGTCCTCCGTCCAGTGCGCCTCCTGTTTGTTGATCAGGGCATACATCCGATAGCCCAAAGCGCGTTCCAGAGCACGAAGGCCGCCGCCTTCCGGAATGCCGAACACTTCCAAGATTCGCCTGGCTTCCGTCACGGCAAAGCGCTCCCAGGATCGCGCGTCAAGTTCGATCGCAATCGCGAGCCCGAACCTTTCTTCGGCGGCCAGAAACCAACAGCCGTCGTGTGCCAGCCAGTTTTTGGCGTAGACTTCAAGCAGCTTGACAAGATCTTCGCGGGTCAGCGCAGCAAGTTCGAGCATTTTCTCCTCACTGATGATAAACGTGGCCGCTCAGTAACATCGATACACCTGCAATATGGAGGCTGCCTCCCTGCCGAAGCTCGGTGTTGATCGCATGACATCAAAGTTGAACAGAGATCCTGCACACCTTGACCATGTTCCCAGACTCCGCCAAACTTACAAAAGGGTGCGTGGAATAGCAAGGGAGGATTCGTTAAGGAGGATTTGATATGTGGCTCGCCCGGAACAAGAGCCGCATCCCGCTCGAGTAGCGGACTCGTGGCCGATCCGTTTCCTGCAGATAGCGAAGGCAAGGAAGCGCCAGCGTGTTTGTTGGCTTGCCCCGAGGGTGGCTCAGCTAAGCAACAATGACACAGGCCCCCTACCGGTCCTGGCGGCACGTCAAAAGCCAGGGAAGAATCGATCCTTCTTAAGTAGCGGCTTGAGTAACGGCTGGAGATCGCTCGACGACTTGCCAGAGCCCATTCAGCTCGGGCTTTGGCGCCAGGTCGTAACACGTAAGCGGGTTTCTGAGGAAGCTCTCGGGCGCTTCTGCCCCGATAAAGGCGAGTCCGACCGTGTAGATAGTTTCCAAATCCGGCTCGGCATCGCACAGAATATGTCTGACCACGGCCCACGTGTTGAACTCGATACTCTCGTAATCAAAGGCCCGGTATCGAAAAGGGATTCGAGATCTGAAGTGAATTAGCCGTCCGGGCTCAACGAAGCGGTTAAGACGAATGGCAGCCCCGGACCTGTTAATGTTAACGAGTCTTGCAGTCGCTATCCACTTGGCATCGGGGCGCGGGTAATACTCGACCGAGGCGGAGGTACTGAGGCGGATCCGCCCGCTAGCGCGCCTGCTTTCTCCAATCAGCATAGTCCGTTGCAGTCAACCAATCCCGCAGTTCACTGCCCTTTGTTTACTGCCTCTTGGTTCAAATCGTCAGGTGCTTCTCGCACCTTTAGTTAAAGAAACCCAAGGCGGAGCTAACAAGAAGCCAGCTGGCAAAAGTCGACGTTCCGCTCTGGCAACCTTCCAAATCAAGATGTTCGGATAATGAGTAAAAAATCGGAATGTCCCCTCTCTTGCGCGGCCGGCCTTGCGGCAAAAGATCTATTTCTGCGCGGCTCTCTTCTCGACTTGACGCCATACAAGCAGCAGGTTGCCACCCCAAATCTTGTCGATATCCTTTTCCGAGTATCCGCGGCGCACCAGTTCCACCGTCACATTCAGCGCTTCGGTTTCGGGGACAGGCGCCATAACCTCGAAATTCCACAAGATCAGTTTCCACCAGTCTTGGAACAGTTTCGAGGTTATGGCGCCTGTCCCCGAAATCCCTGGGATTTTACGCCAAATCGATGTCGCCGGATATGATTTTCCCCACTTCTGCCGACAGCAACGGGAATGGTCTCGCCTGCTCAAAAAAGGTCAAGCTCGTCTATCTCACCTTCCGGCATAGGGCGGGCAATCGGCGGCGGTCTGAATGGGAGGCCGAGACATTCGAGACATCTTGCGAATCGCCTCGGGAGGATGAATCGCGCAGAGAATCCTCATGCGCCCCCCGCAGCGGGGGCATGCTACTATCCCTTCGCGGGTAGGAGGCGATGAGAGTATCGAACTCGTCCTTGGCGAGTTATCAGATGGTTCGGCCACGGATTCGTTTCAGCATTAGAGCATCCCCTGTACACGAAAGTTATGATTAGATCAATCCGAATCCTAGCAGAAAGTCTCCGAGCGGGACATCGGCTCCGACTTAGAGGCGAATCACCTGTCCGAGACGGCAGAGCCGAAGCAATCCGTGAGGCGTTGACTCTGCTCATGTCCTCGATTCGGAACGAACTGTTGGTAGTCGGCTGAAAAGCGCGGAACCGTCGCCTCGCCAGCGGCGAGGAACGCGGCAGCAAGAGCGGAGAGAAGGTTTGTGGCGACGATCGCTGCTTCAATGGCTGGCGCAGAAGACCGACGGGCTACTTTGGTGATGGCAGCCGGTCCGAGGCGATCAACTCGCGGAACTGCTCGGCCATTGGCCTGTTGTAGACGAACGTGTAGCTGTGTCCCACGAGTTCCACAAAGTGGCGAGCATGCGTCATAATCTGGGGCAAGTCACGTTCGAAATCGCCGGAAATCGCAACCGTACGAATGAAGAAAAGCCAGGCTGGCTTTTTCGGCACCTGATGGTCGATGGCAAATCCCGATTCATCATCGAGTGCCAGTACTTTCCGGATCTTGTCTAACATAGTTTCGTTGATCTCTCGGGAGGGAGATTCAAAGTGTATCCCGTAGACGAGCTTGGTTGGGTAGAAAGTGAACTCGAAATGGATCTCAGAGCAATAGCGATGCACGGCCGTTTGATCCGCCAGATCGATCAGTTGTTCAGCCCCTTTGACCTTTAGATCAGTGTACGTTTGACTAACTACCTCTTCGACGCGAAGCTGTGATTCTGCGGGCGAGCCGGAGGCGAACCAGTCTCGCAGTCCGTTCTCGATGAATCGGTATGCCTCTGAACGCCAACGTTTGTCGGCGTCACTCAGCGCACGTATCGCCGCGCCCAGTATTACGACAATTACCAGGGCTTCCGTGACTCCCAGAAGGTTCGCCGAAAAGTCGTCAAGGTGTTTGATCCACAAAGCATGAGGGAAGACAAACGGCAATACAAACGCCGACAAGTGGAGCAACAATAGCGATGCTGCAGAGAGCAGAAGGAGTTTGCGGTACCGCTCGACAACTGGAGCGGCGAGAAGTTTGTTTATCGTTTCTAGCATTGACCCCTCACATCGTAACCTGCCACGCCCCAAGGCTCAGTCCGGTATGCGGCTGGTCTTGGCTAAGAGGTCCATTGTCCAACTGACGAACAAATTTGCCAAGTCGGCAATCCCGATCTGGATTTTGAGCTAGACATCTCTCGCGGTAGTAAAGCGCCATCTGCTGACACTCCGCTCCGATCTCCGGGATGCTTCCTGTTGAATGAGCTTCTCTGGTCGCATGAAGTGTTCCCTGACCCTTGGCGATTCGGTTTTCTGGATAAGTAGCTCCACCGAGAAGCGGGGTCTCTCGCGTGCCTACGATGTGCCGATTTGAGTTGGCTCCCGAAACCACGCACTATGGTTTCGCACGCGCCGAGATTCGTTGTTCGGCCGATCGTTCCGAGATTCAGTCTAGCTTCATGATCACCAAGTCGGTCAGGAATGGATTGTTGAACTTCGCCTGCTCGCCCGCGCGTTTGCCTGGGACAGGAAACAGCCGCACCTCTTCACAGCAAATAGTCGGAACAAGCTGCGATTCCTGGGATCGGAGGTCAGCTCTGAGGGCTGGGCCAGCCTCTGATCCGGGGGTGTTATGTTGACTTCGCCCCGTCTGTCTGGAACCCAAGGCCGATCACAGCCGCGATTTTACTCCAAAACGATGTTGCCGGGTATGGAGTTCTTACACACTTGCCCTGCCAACAGCGGGTCAGCCCCTCCTACTCACGAAATGTCAAGCTCTAGCTCGCGATCGGGTATTGCGCGGGCAACGGGAGGCGGTCTGGATGGGAGGCCGAGACATTCGAGTATCTTGCGGAGGTTTCGGGGACAGGCGCCATAACCTCGAAATTCCAGAAGATCAGTTTCCACCAGTCTTCGAATAGTTTCGAGGTTATGGCGCCTGTCCCCGAAATCCATGCCTCTCATTCGATCAGGATGAGGTAATCCCTCAGTTATGCGGGGCCTGCGCGGGGACGGACGCGCAGATCGGCAGCAGCGCATTGGCTGGGCGGAGTGACTGTGATATTAGCAGTGAGCGCCTGTCACCGAATTTCTTCATCGGCTTGCTGGGAGAATCGTGTGCATTCCCCGCCCGAACCATGCTATCCTCCCGCCAGAGCCCAAAGGCAATTACATACTGTCTGACGTTCAGAAGAGCTGGACATCTGCTTCGCGTTTCAACCTTGTTCCTGGAGGATCAGCAAGTGACGAGGGTAGTTGTCAAGAGCCTCTTTTTGGCTCTTTCCCTTCTCGTCATTTCCATAGGAGCTTTGCAGGCTCAGCAACAGAAACCAGCAGAGCTGATCTTCAGGATCAGTACCGATCTGGTGGTTCTTGATGCCCAAGTGCTCGACAAGAAAAACGGGCAGCCTGTTGCGGGCCTTAAGCCTGCGGATTTCCTGCTTTACGAGGACGGAGTCAAGCAGGAGATCACGCACTTCAGCCAGGACAGACTGCCGTTGTCGATCATGCTTCTGCTGGACGTGAGCGGCAGCGTGCAACCGGTCATCAAGCAGATCCAGACCGGGGCAGAGCAGACACTCCAGCATCTCAAGACAGAAGACAACGTCGCGCTGATGATCTTTGGCGCGCGCGCTGAGCTCATCCAGGACTTCACTCTGGACCGGGCTTTGATTGCCAGCCAGCTCGACAGGATCAGTCAAAGAGAAACAACTCGCGACGCTCGGCCCGGCCATACTTATCTCAACGAAGGCGTCTACCAGGCGGCAGCGCATATGTCTCGCGCTGCGGACCCTGCGGGCCGCCGCGTAATCATCGTCGTGACGGACAACCTGTCGAATCAGCTCCCCGGATTCGGACACTCCGAGAAAGCGGCGACCGGCCAGCTCTTCGAATCCGGCAGCGTAGTTTGCGGGCTCCTGATTCGGAGCGCGTTTGCCAGAGTCGCGAATGTGATGCAGAAGTACCCGAGCACGATCTTGATGAGAAAGATACTGTCCATGGGCAGTGTAGGCACCTACGCCGACAAAACCGGCGGGGAGGTGATGAGCGCGGCAAAGGATGAAGTCGATGCAAAACTGGCGGCATTGATCGACCGGATCCGCCTTCGCTATAGCATCGGCTATATCTCTACAAATGTAAAACAGGACGGCCGGTTGCGCAAGATCAAGCTGAAGCTCACTCCGGAAGCGGAGAAGCGGGAAGGCAAGCCGGCTGTGCTGACAAAACAAGGATATTACGCGCAGCGGGGTGGTTCCGCCATCCAGCGTTGCTACGCCACCAGGGGGCGGGGGGGTATCTTCGACACCTTGTCGGATCGTGAGATTCAACCGTTCGATGAAGCAGGTGTTCAGTTTCGAGGAGTCCTCGGATTCAGCCAGCGCTTCTTCCAAGCGCCAGGCGGCGCCTATCACCGCTCTTCATTCGACCTTCGCAATACGATCATTCCTATGTGTCTTGATGACCTGCCGGTGCAGACAGGCCGGCCCAAAGACACGGCGGATGACTTTCGCATAAAAAACGGGTCCGTCCGTGGCGATCAGGGGGACACGTTCGAGATTCGCTCGGCTAGTGGAGTTGATCGCGCGGAATTGAGTCTCAAGCTATACCATGTACGCGAGTTACGGTTGGGCTGCCAACAGTCGATGGCGGAAGCACGGAACAATCGGCAGGGGCGCTGTCAAGGGGCGGTGAAGTTGATCTCCGGATAGCGCTTCCAGATGTCCAAAACGATGGACAGCGGCCGGGTCATCGGGACGGTGTAGGTCCGCACGTTGTTCTGAGTGAGGAACTCCCGGTTGAGCATCACGTGCCGTGAGAAACCCCGCGGGGAGATGATCAAGGGTTTGGTCATCTCCAACGAGAGTTCCACGAGCCGGTCCTCGAAGTACTCCGAGAGTCCCGGGACCTGAAGATAGAGCGCCACCACGACCACGTCGGTATCCTGGTCCCGATTGAGCAGGCGCACAGCCTCGAGGAGCCGGTCGTCGTCAGCGTCCCCGAAAAGATCCACGGGATTCACGCCGATGCGTGCCGCCATCATCTCTCGCTTGATCCCGTTGGCGGTTCTGAGCTTGGGACTGAGCAGCTCCACCAGCGCGGTCCTGGTCCGGGGAGTGAACTCCGCGAGCGTCATGCCTTGCGCGGTGATTTGGTCCGCAAGCAGGATCGCTGCTCCACCGCCCACGCTCACCACGCCAATGCGGTTGCCCCGCGCGGGCTTCTGGGTCACCAGCATCGAGAGCACGTTAGCCAGGATCTTGGGGTCCTCGGTCAACTCCTCGACGAGGTAGAAGCCCGCCTGCCGGCACGCGGCTTGGAAGGCCACATGGCTCCCCGCCAGCGAGGCCGTATGGGACATCGTTGCGGCTGCACCGCCCGCCACGCCGCCCTTGATGACAATGACGGGCTTCCGCGCCGCAATGCGCTTCCCCACCTCCACGAACTGCAGTCCGTTGCGCAGCCCCTCGAGGTAGATCGCGATCACCTTAATCCTGGGATCGTCACCCATGTGCGCGAGCAGCTCCGGAATGTTGATCCCGCTCGCGTTGCCGCAGGAGACCCACTTGCCCACCGACAGGTTGTCCGCCGCGAGCATCTCCAGGAACTCGAGCCCGATGCCGCCGCTCTGGGAGATTACCGCGATGGGGCCCGGCTTCACGACCACCTCAGTCCGGCGCATCGGGAGGAAGATGGTGTTGAGTCCGGAGAAGTTGTCCACCACTCCAAGCCCGTTAGGTCCCACATACACCACTCCGTGTTTCCGTGAGATCGCGGTGAGTTCCTCCTCGAGGTCGTTCCTTCCGATCTCCGCAAAGCCATCACTCACAATGATCGCCCCCTTGCCTCCGAGCTCGCAGAACTCGCGAAAGCACCGGATGGCGGTCTCGGGCGCGACCGCGAAGACGGCCACCTCGGGAACCTCGGGCAGCTCTGTGAGGGCCTTATAGCACTTGCGTCCCGAGAGGACCTCATAGCGGGGGTTGATGGGATACAGCCTCGGGATTCGGCCCGAGTTCTTGAGGATCACACCCCCCACCGTGCCCGGCTTGGAGGCTCCCACGATCGCCACGGAACGGGCGTCGAAAATGGCCTGGAGGCTCCTCATCCTTGCGGGTGAGATGTCCTCCGCGCGGGGGTGTACCACGGGAGCCCCGAAGATGAGCCGGGCGTCTACGATGGCGAAGCCCTTCTCGTAGAGCACCACCGGGTTGAGATCAAGCTCGACAAGGTCCGGGTGCGACTCCATGAGCTTCGAGATGCGGACGACCAGATCGACCACGGCCGCGCGGTCCAGGGGAGGGCCTCTGAAGCCGTCGATGACCCGACCCGCCAGGGTGTTCGCAAGCATGGCCTCGACGTCCGTGGGCTCCAGAATCCCTATGCCCGGAGCGACGTCCTTGAAGAGCTCGACATAGCGCCCACCATAGCCCACCATGGTCACGGGTCCGAACAACGGATCCTGGCCCGCACCCACGAGGAGCTCGAAGCCGCGGGGTAGGAACTTCTGCACGAGAACCCCGTCGATGGTCTTCGTGCCGACCTTCCTGGCGTTCTCCAGGACTGTGTCATAGCCCGACGACACCGCGTCCGGTGTTTCGAGGCCGAGGAGCACGGCGCCCACGTCAGTTTTGTGGACTACGTCAGGGGACACCAGCTTCAGCACCACGGGGTAGCCGATGGAAGAAGCCGTGGCGAGCGCCTCCTCCCGGGAGTGCACCATGCAGCCGAGGACCGGGATGCCGACTGATTCAAGGATCGCCTTGGCAGTGTCGAAGTCAGCCTGCCGGTTTGCCATGTTTCATCCTGTTTATGGACTCTAAGTATATATCGCCTTGTAATCCGAGAAAACCGGTGCTTTCAGCAGCTAGGGGTTCGCGCAAAATAAGTTGGCATTTTTGCGCGAGCCCTGAGGAAGCGGGGCCTCCACAGATCCATGTTGAGCAGCCCAGTCTTGTCAATGCGCGTGGCATGGGCGCTGGACCACGGGTACTCCCAGGCGTACTCAACCAGGCCGGCCCGCACCAGATTCAGTGCAGTGTAGTGCAAGCTTTAGTCCCGATTCTTTCAGGAAATTTCGAGGTTGAATAGCCTGTCCCCCGGAGATCGTTTGCGAAATTCGTTGAAGCTGCGGCATTACGAACCGTTGTATGGGGAATCCCACCTGGTTTAAAATGAGGGGCGCAAGCGCCCGCTGTGCAGGGGGGGCGATGGGAACGCTCATTTGCATGGCAGGGATACTTCTTCTGTTCCTGCCTTTGCCTCTCGACAACCCGCCGACTGTCTCCGTGCCGTCTGCCGTTCCCGGCCCGGCATCTTCCTCATCTCAGGAAGTGCATCAACAACAAGACCCTTCCAAGAGCGGCTTCACCATCAAGAGCAACACTGATTTGGTCACGGTGGATGCCTTCGTACGCACTAACAAGGGAGGCTTCGTAGGTAACTTGCAGCCCGAGGACTTCGCCGTTTACGATAACGGCGTCGCCCAGGATATCACCCTCTTTTCCCGCGAGCAGATTCCTCTCGCCGTGGCCTTGGTGGTCGACCGCAGCCCGAGCGTCCAGCCCTATCTGGCGCAGCTTCGCAGCGCTGCGCTGGCGGCACTTGAGCGCCTGAAGCCGGAAGACCAGGTCGCGCTCTTTTCCTTCGACATGAACCCTGCCCAGTTCAGCGAGCTAACCAAGGATCGCCAGCGCATTGCACAGATGGTCAGCCGGATTCCGAGCGGCATCGGCACCAACATCTATGATGCCCTTTTTGATGCCGCGAGCTATCTCTACTTGAAAGCGCCCGACTGGCGGCGCGCGATCATCTTGATCTCTGACAACTACCAAACCAGCGCCGAAGTGCACAGCGATCGCGAAACTCTTCAGGAGATGCTGGAAGCCGCCGTAATACTCTACAGCATCAAGACACTGGGAGATAATCAGGGATTCTCTGGGCTCGGAAGTCCCGACAAGATCGCTCGTATCGCCAAAGAAACAGGGGGTGAGGTTCTGAATGCGGACACCGTGAACAAATTCGTCAAGGCCTTGGACGCGGCGTTGTTGAATCTTAAAGAGGGATATGTTCTCGGATTTACACCCTCTAATCTGGGCCAGGAGGGAAGCTACCATCGGCTGGATGTGAAACTCAATACGGCAGAGCGCTGCCCCAAATGCCAGGTCCAGGCTCGAACCGGCTATTATGCAGGAGTCCAGCCGCCCCCCACAGCCCAAGGCCTACCCTGGGGCTCACCCAAACCCAGCGTCGCCGGGATGAACCAGCCGGCCCGCGTCCCCAGCATGAGCCGGCCGGTCGGCCCCGAGGAGCTGATCGCCCAGACCCTCATCTCTGCTGCCCAGAGCTGGTGGGCCGACCTGGAGGACATTCTCTTTGATGTCAGCACGGCCGAGGTACGGGATGCCAAGGGAAAACGTCAGGTCATAGTCGACCTTCAGATCGACGCTGCGAACGTGCTGTTCAAGATCGTCGGCGACCGTCATGTGGGCAGGCTGCGGATCACCACCTTTTACATGGATTCCAAAGGGAAATCCCTGGCCGCCGACTGGAAGATCATGGACCTGCGCCTTACGGAAGGAACCTATCAGCGGATGATGCAGTCGGGCATTTCGTATTCCACTACGATACCTCTCAAAACCCCGGGCCGGTGGATCAAGGTGGTAGTCTACGATCCCGGGAGCGACAGGCTGGGCAGCCGGCTCGTGCAGATGAAATGAGACCCGAAGGTTTCGGGGACAGGCGCCATAACCTCGAAACTATTCCAAGACTGGTGGAAACTGATCTTCTGGAATTTCGAGGTTATGGCGCCTGTCCCCGAAATCCCTTTCCAGATGAGACCTTGGCGAGCGACCGCCGCCGCTCATTTGTTCTTGACGATGTCTCCGACCTTAAGGCCTTGCCCGGAGACGAGCTTGGCCACAGCCGAGCCTTCGTCAACCTCGGTGACCTCGATTTCGCCCACTGGGGTTGTTATCTTCCGGATCACCTGACCCGTGCTCGGATCCTTCACCTCACGGTCGAGCCTCTCTACTGACAGCCTCATGCCGACAGACACCCCGCCGCCCCTGCCGATATTAATTATGACGGTGTTGCCTGCAACGTCGGCAACCATTCCGGAGATGACAACCTGTGTCGCTCGGACCTTATCCGCTTGTGAAACCAACTGAGTCGTCAGATCCTGTACCGCCGCTCTCGTAGCCTCTCCAAGAATCGTGTCTTGAAAGTCGCTGCTTCCCATTTCAATGCCGCCGCTGCTTTCACCACCGCCAGCAAGCAACAGGCCGGAGCGGGAGGAGACTCCTTTGCCGGACATCACCATCAAGATCTCACCGGTATTCACGTCGACGATGCGGGCGTCAATGACCACGGTGGCAATGCCCTTTGTTTTTCCCAGGTCGAACGTACTAACTCCAGTGACCCTGCCCAAGATGCCACCGACATTGGTGGATTTTTTCTCCATACCGAACTGGGTGATCGAGCCGACAACAATCGCATTCACTCCCAGGACTTTGCCTATCTGAGCGGCGCTGGCAGGTGTTGCCCTATCAGAATTTGAGAAGTTCTGCTCCTCAAGAACGGCGTCCAGTTTCTTGCGCTCTATGATGGAAAAGGTGCCGTCCTTGACAAGGCTGGTGACCACCAGGTCGGCGATTCCTTTCCCGACGTCCCAGTCGCCGGACCACCATTGCTGCACCGTCCCGAAATCAAAGTCGAGGAGCGCCAGACGCTTCTTATCCTGACCCGCCACCACGGATAAACTTTCCACGATCAGCAACAATCCCATAAGAAATACATATCGGTGAGTTTTCATATCTCCCCCTTCTGACGTATCAATCGTCAATTTATGTATTTCCTTCAGCAAACATTACTTGTAAGGACTCATCATTGATGACCTACTAATCACGATGTATCCAGGTTACAGCAATAACACCGCCGGAATTTATACCCCTCAAGGGCCGGGAGATCCTGTGCCGACTCCCGAAGTTTGGCGATTCATTGTCTTGATCTGAGAGCTAGACCTGCCGGGAAGATGAAATGATTGCCTCCTTCCCCAATGATGCGAAAGGACTGATGATCGCTTTGAAATCTGCAAAGAGCTGGCACAAAGAACTGCGTCATTCACGGATCCCAAACGATAGTCCGAACAAGATGCAATTTTGCATCGAAGCCTGAACGGGCAGAGACAGCGTGATTACGGTTGAAGAAGCGAAGTACGAATAGCAGGAACAAGCTGCGATTCCTGGGATCGGAGGTCAGCTCGGAGAGCTGAGCCAGCTTCTGATTCGGAGGGATTATGTCAGCTTCGCCCCGTCTGCCGCCACTGCCCAGGTTTCGGGGACAGGCGCCATAACCTCGAAACCATTCCAAGACTGGTGAAAACTGATCTTGTGGAATTTCGAGGTTATGGCGCCTGTCCCCGAAATCCAACAAATCCAACGGTCGATGCCGGAAGCACCAAATTAAGCGTAATCCTCTGCCGATCATGCGTATAAGTAACTTTGCAGGATGCTGGCCACGACCATCTTGCATGCAAACGCAAGAATTGTAATACTGATGCAAATATATCATCGGATTGACCATGGGAAGGTTCAAGATGTCCTCATTGCTTGCGAAGATAGTGGGTACGGTGGAGACGATTCTTGGCATCACTGACCGCAAGCGAACCGAGGAAAATCAGCGGCAGAGGGAGGAAAAATTCCGGGCTTTTGTGGAAACCACTAATGAATGGATTTGGGCCATAGACCTCGAAGGGAGGCACACTTTCTGCAACCCGGCACTGGAGACCATTCTTGGCTATTCGCCTCAGGAGTTCTTGGGTAGGGACAACCTGACATATTTGCACCCTGATGATCGGGCCTGTGTTGAAAGAATGTTGAGAGAAAAAGCCGCCAGGAAGGAAGGCTGGTCCAGGCTTGTCCTCCGCTGGCGTCACAAGGATGGAGATTATCGCCACCTGGAAAGCACAGCGGTACCTATTATTGACCAGGGAGGCACAGTATCGGGTTTTCGGGGGGCAGACCGTGACATCAGCGAACGCGTGCGGGCGGAGGAGGCGCTGCGACAAAGCGAGGCCAGATTCCGGTCGCTTGTGGAGACAACCAGCGACTGGATCTGGGAAGTGGATGCTCAGCACACCTACGTCTATGCCAGTCCGAAGGTGAAGGATCTCTTGGGATATGAACCCCGAGAGGTGGTCGGGAAAAAGCCGTTCGACCTGATGCCGCCGGATGAGGCCCGCCGCGTGGAGTCTGTCGTGGCCCCCATCATGGCTGCGGGGAAACCTTTCGCTGATCTCGAAAACCTGAACCGGCATAAGGATGGGAGATTGGTTTTCCTGGAAACCAGCGGCGTTCCAATCATCGATGACAGGGGCCGGATTCAGGGCTATCGAGGCATCGACCGCGACATCACCGAGCGCAAACGGACGCAGGAGCGGCTCGCGTATCTGAGCACTCACGATGTGTTGACAGGCCTCTATAACCGCTTGTTCTTTGAAGAAGAGATGTCCAGGTTCAACCGCGGCAGGGAGTTCCCGTTCAGCGTCATTGTGGCAGACGTGGACGGGCTCAAAGCGACAAATGACCATCTCGGCCACTCCGCCGGAGACGAACTGCTGAAGAGAACGGCTCGGGTGCTGAAGGAGACACTTCGTGCGGAAGAAGTGGTGGCCCGTACAGGGGGAGATGAGTTTGCGGTTCTGCTGCCGAGCATAGATTCAGTGGGTGCAGAAGTGATTCTGGATCGTATTAGGAAGAGGCTTGTGGCCCACAATGCAGTTTATCCGGGTTCTCCCCTCGAATTCTCGCTGGGAGCAGCCACGTCACACAGGTCTGGCGCACTCATTGAGGCGCTCAAGCAGGCCGACGCACGAATGTACAGGGAAAAAATGACGCACAAAGGGCATTCGGAACTCCGCTCTAAGCTTGGGTAATCTGGAGGTCGCAAGATCAACTCTTGCTCCCAGGCGCACCAGCACACCTTTCGGCTTCCAATGCTTGCAGATCCCATTCTTAAGGCACGAATCCATCCTTCGCCTCTTTCACTTGCCGCGGACTCAACTTTTTTGCAGGTTGCCAGCTTTCATACCTTCCGAGACGGCAGATGCCTCACGGAGCCGGCGATAGTAAGTGTGGCTGGTATATAGGGCTGCTGCCGGGTTGTGACCCAATGCACAATCCGTGGCGGCCGGGCCTGCGGCAAAAGATCTATTTCTGCGCGGCTCTCTTCTCGACTTGACGCCATACACGCAGCAGGTTGCCGCCCCAAATCTTGTCGATTTTCTTTTCCGAGTATCCCCGGCGCACCAGTTCCACCGTCACATTCAGCGCTTCGGAGTCGTCGTTGAAACCCGGAATCCCGCCGCCGCCGTCGAAGTCGGTGCCGATGCCCACATGATCGATGCCGGCGACTTTCACGGCATGATCGATGTGGTCCACAAAGTCGGTGATGGTGACCGGATACCTGGTGTTGATCTCCTTCGACCGTTCCCGAAACGTCTGGTTGAGCTTTTCATATTCGGACTGCTGCTCCGGGGTGCGATTGCCTCTCGGCAATGTGGCGAACTTGTCCAGGCCGATCTCTTTGCGCAGCTTCTAAGCGAACAGTCGGAACAAGCTGCGTTCCTGGGATCGGAGGTCAGTTTCGGGGACAGGCACCATAACCTCGAAATTCCACAAGATCAGTTTCCACCAGTCTGGGAATAGTTTCGAGGTTATGGCGCCTGTCCCCGAAACCCTGGTAGCCTGACACCATCTTATATTGGTTCCGGCTTGCCGGATTTCATCGAGCGGCGCACTGCGTCGATGACCATCATCTGGCGCACTGCGTCGTCAGGGCCATAGGCAGGCGGGGATTCACTCAGAATGCACTGCGAAAAATGCTCGAATTCTGCAATGTACTGATTTTCCGCGGGCAGCCTCTCCGTGACATTGTTAATCGTCAGGGTGGCCTCCGTATCGGGGAGCCATGATCTGGGAATTCTGATGGCGCCGGATTCCCCAGCGATTTCCAACTCCGTGCGATAAGGCAAATCGAAAGCGCAGTCGATCAAAGCTTGACCTCGCGGAAATTCGAGGATTCCCACCATGCGCATGTCCACTCCATACTCAGGATCGAATGTGCCTTGCGCATAGGCAAGGACCGGCTCTTCTCCATAGTAATAGCGTGCGGCGCTGATCGGATAGCAACCGATATCCATCACGCTTCCTCCGGCCAGTTCCTGAACCAACCTCACATTGGGCTTCCGGGGGAGCGGAAAGGAGAACGACGCACGCACCAGGCGCAAGGGTCCGATCTCGCCACGCTCTATGGCCTGCCGAGCTCGCCGATGCTGGCTGTGCAAACGCCACATGAATGCCTCCATGACATAAACTCCGGCATGCCTCACCGCTGAGGCTACCTGCCGGGCCTCGGACGCATTCGAGGTGAAAGGCTTTTCGCACAGGGTATGCATGTTCATCTGCGCGGCTTTGATCATCCATTCGGCGTGGAGACCGTTCGGCAGCGGATTGTAGATCGCCTGGATATCCGGATCCGCGAGCATGGCGTCGTAGCTATCATATGCCCGCTCGAGCTTGAATTCGGAGCGGAAGGCCTCCGCCTTTTGGCGGGTGCGGCTCGCGACCCCGACGAGTTCGACAGATGGGGACGCCAGCATCGCCGGAATGGTTCTATTATGGGCGAAACTGGCACATCCCAGGACGCCCCACTTTACCTTGGTCATTGCGAGTCCGCATGCATCTATACCTGCCGACGCGCTCTATAACGCCGCGCCCTAGCTACAAATCCGGACTACGGCATGGATGGCGTACCGCTCCTAGATAGTCAATGATCCGAAATTGCGGGGAATACCGTCTTTAAAAATCTCCCGTTTCCTGAATAGACCCCGATCTGAATTCTTGTTCGGTCTTATACCATGCTTCTCCCAACCCCAAAATAGCAATCTGTTTTTCCGCGCGCATACTCTCGAGTGTGGCGCGTACCCAAGCGCATGTGATGGATAGTCTTTCTGACGTCTTGGAGTCTCCGCGCCTTGGAAACAAACTCTCAGACCAGCCAATGTCGGAACAAGCTGCGATTCCTGGGATCGGAGGTCAGCTCTCAGGGCTGGGCCAGCTTCTGATTCGGGGGGTATGTCAACTTTGCCCCCGTCTGCCGCCGCTGCCCGGAACTCAGGCACGATTACGAACGGGATTTTACGTCATATCGATGTCACCGGATATGGTTTTTCCACACTTCTGCCGACAGGATCGGGAATATGCGTGGTGATCCGGTGAATCCACTCCAGCGGGTCCAGGACGAGCAGCGTGGCGCCCGAGCGCGGGTCGGGCGGGATTTCCACCGCCAGGGTTCCGTCGGGTCGTTGCCGCAGGGCGTCCATGGGCATGGCCGGGGGTGCGATATAGCAGGCCTGGGACTCCAGTGACTCCAGGGCTCCGGGTTCGACGGGGGGACCGGCGAAAACAGTCGAGAGCTTGAGTTACACGCCCAGACATCTGCTCTACAGCCGTCTGCCACTTGCCGGTCAGAACATCTATGTGACAAGAAAGTCCTTAGGGAATATACTGGAAGTGTTAACAAATTCTTTGGGAAGATAGCGACCGGCTTTGAGGATTGTCCAGATGAGTCCTCTTCGCGCGAAGGTTATAGTCGCGCTCCAGTAGTCGGCCGGGAAAAACAGCCGGGCATCTGCCAATTCTGGTGCAGGATTTCGGTCCTCGCTGGCCGGCTCTTAGCGCTGAAGTAAGACGGCTCCAGAACACCGATAAGCATCGTCCTGGAGATCGGCATTGTCGCATGCAAAACAACAATGCGTACTCAGTCAATGCGACCGCCGCCGCTCCGGAGCGTATTGATTGCATGCAGATCAAACCAGTTGCAGAAGTGCTCGATTCCGAAGGCCTTGGCGCGCCGACGCTCAACGCATTGGTCCCAAACGAAAGTAACTACACAGTGCTACTCATGCAACCGCATGGTCACATCGATGCGAGCAGTGCGGGGGTTCGGAATCGAGATCGCCATCTCGCGTTAAGGCAGTTCGGCCAGTTTCTAGCTGATGCACGACAAACCCAGGCAGATCTCGCCATCACACCTGAGTACTCGATGCCGTGGGAGACTCTCGTTTCAGCGATCAAGGAAAATACCGTTCCTGTACAGGGAAAACTCTGGGCGCTCGGCTGTGAGAGCATCAAGTACAGCAATCTTGAAACGCTGAAGTACGATCTCGCTCCATTCGCGACCGTCCTCTGCGAACCACTTCAGCCAGATCCTGGGCGGTTCACTGACCCACTTGCTTACGTGTTTCTCGCGCCAATAGCGGGCAACGCAACCCAGTTAAAGACCGTCATACTGATTCAGTTCAAGACTTGCACGATGGGTGGCGATGTCGATCATTTCGAAGTCAACGGGCTGCAGCTGGGGAGCTTAGTTTACCAGTTCGGAAGTAACGCGCAAAGCCTACGGCTTGTATCGCTCATTTGCTCTGACGTGTTCGACTTCGATGAGGAGAACCACGCGCGAGCCATCTATCACCAATCCCTCATTATTCACATACAGCTTAATCGGGACCCGCGCCAGGCGCAGTATCGACGGTACCGCGACCGACTGTTCGGCTATGCCGGTGATGTAACGGAAGTCCTTTGCCTGAATTGGGCTCAGGATGTCGAAGTGTGGAAACATGGCGGGAAGGAAGACTGGAAGAACATAGCTGGCTCGGCTTGGTATCTCCGGCCAGACCGGTTTGACGCGAGGGACGAAACGCTATGTTCCAACCACCGACGCGGCCTCTACTACACATGGCTTGAGAACTCACATGCGCATGCTTTGTTCTTCAACTATCAAGCCGCCGTATTTCAAGCAATTGCCAGCAAAGTCGCGCACGTAGGTGTGCTCGGGCCAAAGTCTTATCGACGTGGCCCTCAACTTGATAAGACTTTCGTGTGGAGCAATGAGAAGTCCGCATGGGTCGAGCAAGTGGTCGCGGAGGACGGATTCTACATCGTCGCATGCGAGAGTGGTCACGCCAAGGACGAGATCAAGCGGATTGCCGATGGCAATCCGCTCGAGGCAGAACGCGTCCTCGCGCTCTGTGCCGGCAAGATTGGGCATGGGGACGACTGGCATGCTGTTCACCGGTTGGACTCGTGCGTCATTGATGCGTCCGAAGTAATCCGTCGAATCACGTTTTGCCAAGATACAGACGAACATGCGTGCCAGTTTCGTGTCGCGCGCCTGAAGCGCTGTGGACACCTGTGGGACATTCTGAAGTCAAGCGATCGGTTGCCGCCAGCGCTTGCGGATCTCAAGGACGGCTTTCGCCTCGAATGGTCCCCAGCCTTCCCACATCAAAATGCGATATCGGCCACTGGCCAACGCGCGACGCTGATCTATATGGGCGAGGACGTCAACCATACGCAGATAGAGGCCACCGCCAAGAGGGTTGCTGAATATCTTCACAGACGATTTACTGATTCCAAGGAAAGCCTGTCGGCAAAACAGCGAATAGCTATCTGGTTTCGTGAGAACAACGAGATTGCGCTTTGGGATCCAAATCGCTACGTCAAGATTGATCAGACGGGTGACACCTCAGAGTTCGACATAGGGAGGGAGAAATGACCCTAGAGATCGCGCAACTCCGCAAGAGCGTGGCCACGCGGTTCCCCGGCGCAGAGCAATTGGATGATTCAATTATCCGCTTCACCAGGAACCATGGTGAGCTGCCCTTCGCTGTGTACTACCTCGACATTGGGCGAGATCTCCCAGGAACTCAAGAGATGCTCACGAAGTATCAGGATCGAGTAATCGGGGGCCACTACTTCGAAGGCAGGAAGAGTCTTCAATGGAGCAACTATCTGTACTTCGTCATCAGCGGAGACCGCTTGGCGAGCAGTGAAGTGCGCCAGGCCAAAGAGCTGATTGAACGCGACCGGAGCTATGCGCGCAAGTTCGTCATCTCCGAAGAAGAGCTCGATTCGGTACTCACGCCGCCGGCAGTCGCACCCCCAGCGGATGCGACTCCGCAGGCAAGTATCCTCTCCCTTTGGACGAATAGGCTCGTCGAAGCTGGTCTCGACAAGGCAATTCTAAGTGACCATGACCTTCCAACGCGGCTGAAACTGATCGAGGAGTCGTCCACAGCACCTCCCTCCGGCCGGAAAGCACCAAGACGAAGGGCCAGCGTGAAGCCTGCGACTTTCATGAGCTCGCTGGAGCTCAAGAAATTCCGAGATTTTCCCATTCAGAAGCATTTCGAATTTGGCAGGGTAAACCTCGTCTTCGGAGCCAATGGATCGGGTAAGACGTCGCTTCTTGAAGCCATCGAGCTCGTCTATTGCGGCCGGAACAAGCGAAATCATGGCGCACCTGTGCGATACGAATTGACGGTGGTCTTTGCTGATGGCCGGCCGGAGACCGCGACGGACCGGCGTGAGTTACAGGAGTTTAGAAATCGCAACCTGGCCTGGTATGGGCAGTCGGAGGTAAAGAGCAATAATCTTTACCTGAGCTTTGCTCAGTTCAATTTTCTCGATACCGATGCGGCAGTGAATCTCGCGGCGGAGAAGGATAAAGCGCCACGTATGGAGGAAGACCTTTCCAAGCTGCTAGTGGGCGCTGATGCTTCGAAGACGTGGCGCGAAATCGAACGGGTTTCTGAAGCTGTGTCATCGAAGCTGCGTGACCTTCACCCGCTAGAAACGCAGACAGAAGAGGAACTCGCCGCTCTGGAGAAGCGGCTTAAGGAAGCCGGTGGCATACAGCAGGAGTCGGACTCGATTCGCGCTCGACTTGAGGAAATGATCCACCGAGTGGGTTGGAGCGGCGCCCAGGGCGACAAGGAAGCGTTCGCGGGCATGCTCTTGGAGACGCTTTCCGAGCTGGTGTCAGTGGCGCAGCAAGCGTCGGAGCTTGAGTGGACGGAGTCGCCTGTTTCGATCGACGGACTTGCCAAGTATTGCCGCGAGGCCAGGATTACCAGCGAGAAGGCTGAACCGGATATTGCTCACCTGGAACACCTTCAAAGGAGCCAAAAACGCCTTGCAGATGCGATCAAACACGACCGAGATGCACTGGGTTTCGCAGAGCAAGCTAAGCGCGTGATCGACGCGGGCGTGCCGGATCTCGTGGCAGAGCGCAATAAACAGGAGGGAATTATAATCACTCATTCCGGGTGGCTGGCTGGTCTCGATAGGGATTCGTTCGGTGTGCTTTCGGCAACTAATCTCGAATTGACGGTTGCCGTCTGCCATGAGGCTGCTGTTTTAAAACGTTCCGCAACGGAGAGTTCGCTGGAAACCACGAAGGGCGAATACGCGACGTTCAGCAAGCTACGGGACCAGTCGCTCAACCTTGCGCAAGAGCTCCGGCAGGTCGCTGCCAGAATCCTGCAGAGTAGCCCCAAACCCGATGAATGCCCGCTTTGCCACACACAGTTTGAACCGGGAAAACTGGCAGAGCACATAAACGTAGGTGTCGACGAGCACATGGAGGCGGTCGGCCAGGCGCTTCTGGCACAGCTTCGGGAACGAGAGACAGCGTTGCGCGATGCAGCTGCTGTTGAAGCCGTGTCGGGTTGGGTTAGGAAGTTCTGTGAACGGGCAAATTTTGCTCCCGAAATCTCAGTTCGTTCGGCTTTGGCCGAAGTGGAAAATGCAAAACGGATGCTAGCGGAGGCTCGGGTCCGCGTTGACGAGCTGAACGGTGAAGTGCTCGCGCTAGAGTCGCAGGGGCTTTCGGTGACGAGACTGCAGGAGATTTCAGTTCGGTTGCGCAAGATGGGATATCCACTTGCTGAATCCTCGCAAGCGGCCATGGATCTCCTACTCTCGACCATCAATCAAAGTTTGGACACTTCATCCCGGGCTCTTGAAATGGAGGAAAAGCAGGCGGTCGAGTTGCAACAGACGCTTGAGACGACTCTGGGTTCTGCGGAGTCTGAGGTTCAGAACCTTAAGGGGGTGTTATCGCGACTAAAAGAAAGGCTCGCCGTGACAGAAAGCCTTCGAGCGAAGCTGGGAGGCTTTTCTCCGTCGTTTCCTTGGTCCGGGAAAAAACCGCTTGCGGAGCTCGCGGTCGAAGCTGAGTCGGTCCGTAAGGTTGCCGCCGAACTGCAGGTAGCTCTCGGCAGGGAACGGCAGGCGCAGGCCACTTATGCGGAATCGATGGAGCGGAAAGAGCATCTTGAACGACAGCTTTCCGGTTTGCGGCCGCGAATGAAGCGACTGACTGAGGCTCAGTTAACTCTCGAAAGCCTACAAAGAGAACATTCCCTGAAGATGGCAATGGAATCCGCCCTCCAGCGGAATCGCGATAGCATTGAAGCGATCTTCTCGCGTATTCATTCGCCAGCAGAGTTTCGCGGTCTCGGCTCACAGTTGACAACGCTCGTTCGAAAGGCGAACGGCAATGAAGCTGCCCTGAGCGAGATTAGCAGTGGACAGAGGGCGGCGTTCGCATTGTCGATCTTTCTGGCGCAAAACGCTCAGCTTACGGTTGCGCCACCTGTCGTTCTTATCGATGACCCGATAGCGCATGTCGACGATCTGAACTCTTTGTCCTTCCTTGATTACCTGCGTGAGGTTGTGTTGACGGATCGGAGGCAGATCTTTTTCGCCACCGCCAGTGACAAACTGGCGACACTGTTCGAACGGAAGTTTGACTTTCTGGGGGCGGAGGGTTTTCGCCGGTTCGATCTCCCGCGCGAGACATGACCCGTTGCGTCGTCGGAGTGGCGCGCCGCTTCTTAGGCCCGAACCGAATACTTTTTTCACCAAGATTTGGAAACCAAGATATTGAACTGGCATGGCTTCTTGGCTGCTAAAGATCTTTACAAAATGGCCTTTCTGTAATGAGTTCCTGCGGACGCCGCACAGAAATGCAACTCTCCCGACTCGGGCGGATTATCTTTACCAGGAAGGTGCTCGCTCAATCATCGACCAACCGGGTGAAGTCGAGGAATCTCAGCAAGAGCCGTTCCGTTCCAAGCGCAGCATTTTAACTCCGGCCCCCGGAAATGCCCGCAGCAGAAGCATTCGTATGTGGGCTCGCAGTCCTTCCATTGGTGCTTTGCGACTGACTGCCTGCCGCATTCAGGGCACGTCTCTACTGAGCGATCGACAGAGATGCCTTCGGCAAACTCTTGGATAGCCTCGCCGTGACCGCAAAACAGGCACCTCACATCGTCGCCGTCGATGACCGTGGCGTCCTGTAAACAGTGGGAACACTCATCTGTGTGGTGTGTGCGGGGCCGCGGAGAGGAACGAAGCTGGTTTGAGAGAGAGGCAAGCCGTTCCTTCACGAAATCGTCGCACTTATGGAGTTCCACAACGACCTGCGACGTCGTCTTCGCGCCGAATGGCTCTTCATCTCGAAATTCCGCATTATTGATCTCAATAAAGAGGTTCAGGCCTGCTCCAACGGCGGCCTTCAGCTCATTGCTGTTGCTTGGGTTTATGTAATGAACAACCCGGTTTCGCAGGCCTCGCAATGTCTCAATCACCGCACGCTCTCGTTGGTTTAAACAGAAACGGCACATACGGGCGAGCCTCTCAATGCAATCCTCTATGCCGACAGTACGGAAATCCCCTTGCTCGAACTGCCGTTCGGTGATTGGCGTGCTTCTGGCCGCCAACTGCTTGGGGTCCTCGAGCGCCAGCCTCGCCTTCAGCAGCAATTCGAGTGCGGTTGTCAGGTGCAGGACGGCGAACTTCCATTGCTCTTGCCGGTCCTGTCGCGCGTAGTTAACGGCAGATTCTACGAACGCCCACGCATTCTCGAGCAATCCGTATGCGTATTTGTGCTTCATGTGTCATCTTTCAGCGATGCTGCGGTTAGACCGTTTCACGGGTCTCGGGATTCGCTTTGAAAGTCCGTTTGAGGTAATTGAGTTCCACAATGGCAGAGGACTCACCGAAGGTACGTACCCCTCCGAGTTCCTCTCCATATACAGCGCCGTGACAATGCGTTCATACATGCCGCGCATAATCCTGTGCGCCGAACCCGCGCCCGTTGTCGGCGAGGGTGCTTATTTCACCGAAATCAACGATTGTCATTCTGCCGAGGTAGAAGATGACGGACTGGGCCATTATTTTCCACTCGCAGGCAATTACTCTCGGGCCGGCGGCAGGAATCGTTGGTAGTATCGGTTGGCCATTGGCGAATCGTAGCTGTCCGAGGAACTTGAAAACAACAAGTTGGACCTGATGATCGATCACCGGTCTGGACCTTGCCTCTAGACAATATGCCTCTCTTATAGCGAATAGTCGGAACAAGCTGCGATTCCTGGGATCGGAGGTCAGCAGGTCAGCTCTGAGGGCTGGATTTCGGGGACAGGCGCCATAACCTCGAAACTATTCCAAGACTGGTGCAAACTGATCTTTTGGAATTTCGAGGTTATGGCGCCTGTCCCCGAAATTCTATTTCTGCGCGGCTCTCTTCTCGACTTGACGCCATACACGCAGCAGGTTGCCGCCCCAAATCTTGTCGATTTTCTTTTCCGAGTATCCCCGGCGCACCAGTTCCACCGTCACATTCAGCGCTTCGGAGTCGTCGTTGAAACCCGGAATCCCGCCGCCGCCGTCGAAGTCGGTGCCGATGCCCACATGATCGATGCCGGCGACTTTCACGGCATGATCGATGTGGTCCACAAAGTCGGTGATGGTGACCGGATACCTGGTGTTGATCTCCTTCGACCGTTCCCGAAACGTCTGGTTGAGCTTTTCATATTCGGACTGCTGCTCCGGGGTGCGATTGCCTCTCGGCAATGTGGCGAACTTGTCCAGGCCGATCTCTTTGCGCAGCTTCTCGATCGCGTCTGTCCGTGCCGCGGGCGCAAGGAAGTCGGTGAGCGCAACCACCTGGATGACGCCGCCATTCTTCGATAGAGCCTTGAGCTGTTCATCGGTAAGATTCCGCGGATTCGCAGTCAGGGCCGCGCAGCCGCTGTGAGATGCGATGATCGGAGCCTTGGCAACCTGGATCACGTCCCAGAAGGACTTCTCGGCGATGTGGGAAACGTCAACCATGATCCCCAGCCGGTTCATCTCGGCCACAACCTGCTTGCCGAAGGGAGAGAGTCCGTTGTTCAGGTGCTGGCTGTTGTTCGCCGAATCGCAGATCTGGTTGTCGCCGTTGTGGCTCAAGGTGATGTAACGCGCGCCCAGGTCGTAGTACTTCTTGACCAGCGACAGATCGGCGCCGATTACAAAACCGTTTTCGATGCCGATGATGATGACGCGCTTTCCCGTTTTCGCGATGCGCTCAACATCGGCAGGCGAGGCCGCGAGGGCGCACCGGTTCGGATACAACTTCTCCGTCAGGTTGTGGACCGCATTGAATTTCGCCATGGCGGCCTCATACGCCGCCTTGTAACTCTGTTCGTTGAGCTGCGGAGACTGTCCGACAAAGGCGGCCAGGAATACTCCTTTAAGACCCCCCTGCTCCATCTTCGGCAGCGTGCATTTCGCACGAGAGTTCTCACCCGGATCGTAGTTACCGCCGGGGATGTCGACATGGGTATCGAGCGTGATCGCCCGTTGGTGGATGGCCTTTGCCTTTTGCAAGAGCTGCGCATCGGCCGCTTTTGGCGCCTGCTGCGAAAAAGCGGCAAAAGCAAGCAGGAGCGCGACGCTCAGAGTGGCGCATGTGTTTCGAAGCTTCATCGTAAACTCCTTCCTGGGATGGGTGACGCGTCGAGCGCCGATTATAAACCCAGTCAACGGAGCAAGTACAGAAATCGGAGTGAACCGCAGAGATTAAGATACTGCATGCCAATCGTTCGAATGCCCTTGGAACCGCAAAGACCCCAAAGACCACAAAGATTCTCTGATTACGGAGGATTGTGATGGATGGTGCGGCGGAGATAGGCTTTGACTGCCACTCCTGGCACCGGCATCGGGGACAAGCGCACGGAAGAAGTTGTTCTGAAGCGCGGGGCGTAAGGCGACAGCCCCGTGCTTCCCTGTCACACCCATTCCCCACGCGCTTGTCCCCGATGCCGGTGCCAGGAGTGGATTCCGCAGCGCAGCTGCGGAATCGCCTCGGGCGCAGTCAAAGCCCCCTCGACTCGTGATTCTTTGAGGTCCTGGTGGTTCGTTCTTGGTAGGCAACAGTATCGTTCCAAAGGGCGGGCACCACCGCCTGAATTGCCAATCGAAACCCCTGGAGCCGAGAGAAAGGCTTCAGGCATCACCGAATCGCGTGCCCCTCCTTGTCGCCTGGGTTGCAATGCGGGGCGTTTTCTGATAACACCGTTGCCGCATTCAAAAAGCTGCACCAAACCACACCGGAGGTTGGAATATGCGCACCGCAAAACGCATGCTGTGTTTGCTTATCTTCACCATCGCGCTGTCGTCTGCCGCAATCAACGGACAGAACCAGAGTACGGATGCGTACAAGAAAGAAGCCATCGCCTGGATCGAGAGCAACCGCCCGGCCGTGATCACTGCCGCCAGGCACATCTGGGAATATGCCGAGCCTGCGCTTCTGGAAACCAAATCTGCCCAGGAACTCTCCGCCTTCGTTGAGGGGCACGGTTTTTCCGTCGCGCGCGGAGTTGCCGACATGCCCACGGCGTTCGTGGCAACTTACGGTTCGGGAAAGCCCGTGATCGGGATTCTCGGCGAGTTCGACGCGCTGCCGGGTCTGTCACAGAAGGCGGGCTCCCCCAGTAAGGAGGCGGTCGTCGAGGGTGCTCCCGGCCATGGGTGCGGGCACAACCTCTTCGGCGTCGCCAGCGCCACTGCAGCCATCGCCATCAAGGAAGCCATTGAGAAACACAACCTCAAAGGGACGATCAAGTTCTTCGGATGTCCTGCAGAGGAGACGGTGGTCGGCAAGGTGTACATGGCAAAGGCGGGACTGTTTGACAACCTCGACATTTGCCTGGACTGGCATCCAGGCTCCCAGAACGAGGTAAGCCTCGGCACTACCAACGCCTTGAACAATTTTGAGGTGACCTTCCACGGCCAGACCGCTCACGCTGCGGCGGATCCGTGGGACGGCAGGAGCGCGCTCGACGCGGTTGAATTGATGGACGCAGGAGTGAACTTTTTGCGCGAGCATGTTCGTCCCACGGTTCGCATCCACTACGTCATTCCCGACGGCGGCAAGGTGCCGAACGTCGTCCCCGACTACGCCAAGGTTTGGTACTACGTGCGCGGCAAGGACCGCGCCGAGGCCGAGGAGGTTTACCAGCGAGTGCTGAAAATTGCCGAAGGCGCCGACATGATGAGCGGCACCAGCCACGAGGTGTATCTGGTCACCGGAGTTTACAACAAGCTCGTCAACCGCGCCGTTGCGCGCGTGCTGCACAAGAATCTCGAGTTCGTCGGAGCCCCGCAGTTCACTTTACAGGAGCAGGCGCTGGCGCGCAGCATCCAGAAATCACTCGGCAAGGCAGAAGAAGGGATGAGCACCCAAATCAAGCCGCTGGAGGAGCCCAAGGGCTATTCCGGCGGCGGGTCGACGGATGTGGCCGACGTGAGCTGGATTGTGCCCACCGCAACGCTCGGCACGGCGTGCTGGCCGCTGAGCGCGCCGGCTCACAGCTGGGTTGTGACCTCCTGCTCCGGTTCGTCCATCGGTTTCCAGGGGATGGTGACGGCCGCAAAAACCATTGCCACTGCAGGAATCGAAGCACTCACCGATCCGAAAATCATCCAGGACGCGCGCGCCGAGTTCCAGCAGCAGACTAAGGGCTTCACGTACAAGAGCGCGGTGCCGCAGTCGCAGAAGCCCCGTCTCCCCAAAGGGCTCGATCGCTGAGGTCCGGCAGAGCGGCGAGCTCATTGTCGCTCGATACGATGGAATGGTCGAGGGCACGCGCTGCAATGTCGAGTTCAAAAGTTCTTAACGAGCGTCGCCATGGAAGACGATGAAGAAGTCGGGAGATGCGGAACGCGGAGACGCACGGCCGGAGACAGCGGATGAGGGTAGACTCAACGTCGGTTGCATCTCTCCTTCTATTTCCCCTTTATGCGGGACGGTGGCGCCCGGGCGGCTCGGCCAGCCGCCCGGGCTTGCACGAATCGGCAAGACTGCACCATCCGAGTCGGCAACCAGCACGGACAAGCGCGCAACTATTCGCGATTCTCTCCACCTCAGCGCCTTAAGGGCGAACCTTCGAGATCCGCTAAAAAAACGCAGTGCCTCAAAGAAGCGCAGGTAAGGAAATACTTCTCGAAATCGCAAAACTTCTGGCCAATCAGGGCCCAAAGACCGGCAATCAGCGCAGCAGCTTGGTTGCGGCATCGAGCTGAGACGCCAGGGCCAGCAGTCGCTGTCTCACGACCTCTACCCCTTTGGTGGCCTCCTGCCACTGCTCGTGCTCGATCGCCTCGCGCACGTAAGGAATGGTTTTCACGCCATATCCGGTGTAAAGGCCAGGAGCGTAAAGCTGGTGCTTAAACCAGGGTCTTGACGGCAATCCTTCGGGTGCAGTGAGGAGGCGCTCACAATGGTAGAGCAGTTGGTTGAGGGCGCGCAGCTGAGCGGGCTCGCGTCGGAAAATGGCGCCCAGGGTGCGTGCCTTAGTATAGGCGTCTTCAAAGGCGTGTGCGCTCTTCAGGAGCGATTGCTGGGCACTCTGCAAAGGTGCGAGATTGACTTTCTTCTGACTCACGGGGAGTTTGCGCAGTTCCGCCACATAACCGCCCACCGTCTCGGCAAGATCGGTGAACTCGAAAGGCAGGACTGTTGCGTCGGCAAGGCGCATCACTGCGGTCCCGTCCAGTTGGGCTAGCATCTGCCCGTAGGTAAAGTCCGAGTCTGAAAATCGTTTGAACCAGGCCAGGCTGTCGTAAATAGAGTGATAGACGCCGCCGCCTCCCTCGCCGCCGAAGCCAAGGTTGAGTGAAGCAATACCCAGATGGTCGATGAAGGCAGTGTAATCGGAGCCGGAGCCGAGCGCGCCGAGGCGCAGGTCAGCACGGCTGCTGATCTCCATCATTGCAGCTTCATTCGGCGCCCGTTCAATCCGGCGCGCCTGCAGTGCGTCATAGACAGACTCGTGACGAATCGGATCGGTAATGTCGCGGGCGACCTCATGCAGGAACCGCTCCAGGGAATGCGAACCGGATGCGTCCAGCCAGCCTTTTCCGCTGCTGTCGGTGTTGAGGTACACCACGGCCTTGTTCTCAAGCTCGGCGGCGTGTTGTTCCGCCCATTCGGTCGACCCGAGCAGCCCGGCTTCCTCGCCGTCCCAGGCGGCCAGCACAATGGTTCGCTTCGGCCGCCACCCTTGCTTTACCAGCTCGCCCAGCGCCCTGGCCTGCTCAAGCAAAGCGACTAAGCCGCTCACCGGGTCGGAGGCGCCATTTACCCAGGCGTCATGATGATTCCCCTGAATGATCCACTCATCGGGGAAAGTGCTTCCCTCGATGCGCGCGATCACATCGTAGATGGGACGGATGCTCCAATCGCTTATCATCTTGAAATGGACCACGGCAGGTCCGGGGCCGATGCAATAGGTCACGGGCAGGGCGCCGCGCCATGACTCCGGAGCGACCCGGCCACGCAGGTTCTTCAACAGCGGCAGGGCGTCGCCATAGCTCAAAGGCATCACGGGGATCTTCACGAGCGTCGGCGCTTCGGCCATCGGCAGGCGCTGGGCATCGGGGGTGGCACCGACACCGGGAGTGAGCGGATCGCCAGGGTAGATGGGCATATCCATCACGCTTCCCCGCTGAACGCCCTGTTCGGGGCGCCAGGGACCCTCGGCATAAACCAGTCCCTGGTAATAGCCGTCATCCTTGGGATCGGAGTAGATAAGACAGCCCACGGCGCCGTGCTCATACGCCACCTTCGGCTTGATCCCCCGCCAGCTCGCGCCGTAGCGTGCGAGCACGATCTTCCCCTTCACGTCCACGCCCAGCTTCTTCAAGGTAGCATAATCGTCGGGCACGCCGTAGTTGACATAGACGAGCTCCGCGGTGACGTCTCCATCCGCCGAATAGGCGTTGTAGGTAGGAAGCTGGCCCGAATCCGATGAGTTCGGATCCTCAGGGATGGCCGGCTCTTGTAATCGCGCCGTGTAACGTTGGGGAGACACCAGCTCGACCAGCCGCTCCTTGGGAGTCGGGTACAGGACCTGAAACTCCTCGATGGACGACTGCAAGCCGAATGACCGGAACTTCTCCAGCAGCCACTCTGCGTTGGCTCTGTCCTTGGGGGAACCGACATGGTGCGGCGCCGAGGCAAGGTCGGCCTGGTATGTGCGCATGAGATCGGGCTGAGGAATAGCGCGCATCTTTTGTTCCCAGGCCGACTCCTCCCTGGCCTGTTCAGCGGAAAACCCGCGTATTGCGGGTCCTGACTGGAAGCCAGCCTGAAAGCCTGCCTCCCCCAAACCGATGCTGAAGCTGGTGAACAAAAAGAACATCGCCCAGAGGCTCTTTGTCGAAACCATTGGCATCTCCTTTGCGCTGTTCTCCCGTCATGCCGGAACAGCCCTCCGCGCCCTCGCGGACGTGCATTTGTTCGATCTTCTCCAATCCTCACTATCCATGGGATCTTGAATTCTCAGACCCGGCTGGGGTATTGTACGCCGTCCGACGGGGAATGCGGACGAGAAACGCGCAGCATGCGCGATGCGGGCGTTCTCCGGTCGGGCGAGGTCAGCTACGGCCTTGCATTTGCAAATGGTGTCAAGAGTTGATGCTTCAGCGCGTTCCTTGACGCGTTGTCTCGGCATTAAGTAATATTTCTGTGTTTGTCGGACCTTTCAAAAGCGTCCTTCTTAGGAGTGAGCTATGAGAAAAGTTGTCTCGTTGATGGTTGTGATCGTGCTGGCGATGGTATGTTACATAGTGGCTTTTTCAGCGCCGCAGGCAAGCGTCGATAAGGGCAAGGATGTGTACGCCAAGCAGAATTGCAAGATTTGCCATTCGATTGCCAAGGTGGGCAACCCGAAGACCCCGCTAGACGGCGTTGGCGCAAAGCTGACCGACGATCAGTTTAAAAAGTGGATTCGGACTCCCAAAGAGATGAATCCCAAGACACTGATGATACCCTATCCCGATTCCAAGATATCCGACAGTGACCTGGCCAACTTGGTAGCCTATCTGTTAAGCCTGAAGAAGTAGCTGTTTTCTCCTCGACGAGTCAGGCCCTTCGGATCCGTCCGGCCCGAAGGGCCGCTCTCGCACTGCGGACAGTGCGAACGAGAAACACCCCGCCTGCCTGTTTCGCTTCCCCCAAAGCCTCCGCTCCCACACGCAAACTGTAAGAAAATGGTGCCAGTATCGCGTCCCCGGAATTCCGTCTAAAACCAAGGGTAGCTCAGAACTTTTGCGGGGAGAGCAGCCACTGCCCAAGCGAGTAACTCCGGCAAGGCCAGCTTCCATCGCCTCCTGGCTAAATGAAACAACAAAGATGGAAGACCGAAAATCAAGACCGGAAGAAGATACCCCAAAAAGCCTTCAGCACCGACAACTCCCCAGCTGAATGCGACAACCAGAAACGAGACAGCGAGGCTGTTGATCACGGATCGGAAAAGCCCGGAGCGGCGGACCCTACGGTAGAACATCCCACCTGAAATCGAAGCCACCACAAGGACAGAAAGCGCGCGCCACAAGTAAGACACCACAACGCGAGGCAGGCTCGACAAGGCGCTATCTTCATCGCCAATCTTCAGCCGCTCCATTTCCTGCGCCATGAATCTGAAGCGTTCCATCAGCAGACGGCTCATGCCCTGTACGCTCTCGAGGCCTGAAAGATCCGAGAAAGGGCCGGCGTTCAGGTAGATCTGTACATAGCGGTACAGGCGAAGCAACTTCAGAGGAAAACCCTTCAGCAAAGCCTCTGCGACAGCCGGGCCTTCGGGGTGGGGCTTGAGCACCGGCAAGCCATCACGAATTTGGCCGGTGTCCGACAGGACCACGAGCAGAGGATTTTCATTGATTTGAGCGAAGGTAGCCCCGCAACAAAGGACCAAGCATAAAAGCAGTTTTCGCAAAACCTTCATTGATCGAACCGCCGCTGAGAGTCCTTGAAGTGCATCAACCTACTCCATTCGTTCTGGAAGACGCAACGGATTCAGATATAAAACAGTTCCATCGTCTCGCACAAGTCCGAAGCGGCACGCCAGCACGTCCGCAATGCCCGGATTGAGATGCTCAAGGCGATGCGCTCGATCATCGACGAGCGCATCGACTATCTTCCACGAGTGGAGCATAAAGGCACCAAGATCTCGGTCGAATAGGAGGGGTGGTATATGAACGCGGCGTGGATCAGATGAAATCGGGGATGCGACTCCGGCGATGCAGTCGAAGCTCCTGGGCGTGCTCGAATCCGGAGAGATCATGCCGGTGGGGAGCACGACCGTCGCTCACGTCGATGTACGCATTATCGCAGCCACCCACGCAGCAACGGATGGTTGATCCCCCTGGAGACACCAATATCACAGGGAAATTGCGTGACGGTTGATGAGTTCTCTCAGTTCAGCACGCGGATCTTAAGGCTCCGGAACCAGACCGCGTCGGTGTGATCCTGAAGAACAATGTGGCCTCTGCGCTTGTCCGCAAAGCCGCGAATGTCCTCGTATTTGCTTTTCGCCAGAAGTTCGCGCATCAGCAGCGTGCCGAGATCGTATTCCAGGATCTTGACGCCGTTGAGCCAGTGCTCCCCGTGGAGGCCGCGGAAAACGATTTTGGCCGAGTTAAACTCGCCGACGGGGTGGAGCTTTTTGCCTTGAGGAGCGATGAGATCGTAGAGCGCAGCCGCAGTCCGGTTGGGACCGTTCTTGGCATCGGGATGCAGGTCGTCGTCAAGGATCTGGTATTCAAAGCCCAGTGCTGCGTATTTGGGCGGGTTCGCCATCGACATCTCCTCGGAAACGTTGTACTTGACGCCGCTGTTGCCGCCCGGGCTTATCTTCCATTCGAAGGCCAGCTCGAAGTTCTCGAACGTCGCAATCGTCATCAGATCTCCGCCTTCCAGCGGCTGTCCGTCGGCCTGCAGAGGAACGTTCTTCGAGGGAACTTTTTTAATGGCGCCGTCTTCGATGACCCAGTGCTTCTCCGGAATCCGATCACGGCCGAGGCCGCGCCAGCCACTGAAGGTCCGCCCGTCGAACAGCAGCACCCAGCCTTGAGCCTTCTCTTCAGGAGTCAGAGTATTCGGAGACGATGTCCCCGCGGGCTCCTGAACAGGCGGGCCGCCGGCGGTGAGAGCAGCGCAAGCCAACAGCAGAACAGGAAAGAGAACAGCGATATTTGCGCGATATGATTTCATCAGTGGTGACCTCCGAGCTGCCTCATCATGGCACCAAACGGCCGGCGAATCAATCACACCGCCCGCTTGAAGCTGTCGGCGTATCGAATGCGGGCTGGCCAAACTTCGGCTTTCCGAGTATAAGTGTGCCTTGCCTCCAATTTCCGGAAAGGAGCTCAGCCATGAACAAGATCACCCGGCGCCAATTCCTCGAAAACACGGCTAAGACTTCCATCACGGCATCGGTCGCGGCGGCCGGCATCGGAGCGCGTGTCGTGAGATCCGCCAACCTCCAAATGAAACCTGCACCCAGCGACAGGATCCGCATCGGAGTAATTGCGGTCGGCGGACGGGGCGAAGGAAATCTGAACACTTTCCTGCGCATCCCTGAGGTCGATTGCCCGGCCGTGGCCGAAGTGGATGCGAACCGGCTGGCCAACGGTGTGAAGATTATCTCCGCTGCACGCGGCCGGACGCCGGACGCATACAAGGATTTTCGCAAGATCTTGGACCGCAAGGATATCGACGCAATCCTGGTATCAACTCCCGACCACTGGCACGCTTTGATGACGATCCTGGCCTGCCAGGCCGGCAAGGACGTATACGTCGAAAAGCCCCTGGCGACCACGATCGAGGAGGGCCGGGCCATGGTGAACGCCGCCCGGAAGTACGGTCGCATTGTCCAGGTGGGCACCCAGCAGCGCAGCTCGACCCACTTTCGGGATGCCGTCGACTTCGTTAGATCGGGCAAGCTGGGAGGCATCCGCATGGTCCGCAGCTGGACCTACCTCGATTGGAAAGGCGATATCGGCAAGCCGCCCGATGAGCCGCCGCCGCCCGAACTCGACTACGACATGTGGCTCGGACCGGCTCCCAAACGGCCATACAACCGCATGCGCGTCCACCACAACTTTCGCTGGTGCTGGGATTACTCGGGCGGATTGATGACCGACTGGGGTGCCCACATGATCGACATCGTCATGTGGGCGATGGGCAAGCAGCCTACCGGCGCCATGGCCATCGGAGGAAAATACGGCTTCCCTAACGATATCCGCGAAACCCCTGATACCGCGCAGGCCGTAATCGAGTTCCCCGGCTTCTCCGTCCTCTGGGAGCACATGATCGGCTGCGGTGTCGGCCCATGGCGGCGCGAGCACGGCTGCGAATTCCACGGCGAGAACGGAATCCTGGTTGTGGACCGCGGCGGCTGGGAGGTCATCTCTGAAACCGACCGTTTCAAGCAGCCCGAGCGCGTCAAGCGCATGGCCGACACGCCGCGGCAGCCGAGCACAGGAGACATGGACCTGCCTCATGCCAGGAATTTCCTCGAATGCGTTAAGACCCGCCAGATGCCTGTAGCCGATGTCGAGATCGGGCACAGGTCGGTGACAGCCCCTCACCTGGGCAACATTGCCGTCCGGCTGCGCCGTTTCGTCAAATGGGACCCCATAGCCGAGAAGGTCCTCGGCGATTCCCAGGCTCAAGCCCTGGTTGGCAGGAAGTATCGGAAACCGTGGGTCCTGCCCAGGCATTAGCTGCAGGATGCCCGGGATCAGGGAGGCACGGGATAAGGTGACAAGATCAAGAGAAGCGGCATGAAGCGTTTGACACGAAGGATTTTCATTCGGTGGGCCGAAGCCAGCGCCGCCGCGGCAGCAATTCCGTCTTTTTCCCCGGGCGTGTCTCCGCCGAGGGAGGAGCAGGCCTCGACCAAGGAGCGGTTCGCCCTTGGGATGGCGAGCTACACGTTCCGGGCGTTCAACCTCGATGCTGCCATCGCGATGACCAAAAGGCTCGGTCTGAAGCGAATCTCCCTCAAGAGCGTGCATCTGCCTCTGGACGCATCTCCGGAGATATTGGCCGCTGCCCGGGCCCGGGTCGAGGAGGCGGGAATCAGTCTCTACAGCGGCGGGGTGATCTACATGACCAGCGAAGCCGAAGTCCGCCAGGCGTTCGCTTACGCAAGGGCGGCCGGCATGGGCATGATCATCGGCGCTCCGAATCCCGAACTTCTGAGCGTGGCCGAGGCCAGGGTGAAGGAGACCGACATCCACCTGGCGATCCACAACCACGGGCCTACGGATAAGCTGTTTCCCACTCCGGAAACTGTCTACGAGAGAATCAAAGGCCTCGACAAGCGGATCGGGCTGTGCATCGACATCGGCCACACGCAGCGCAGCGGGGTCGACCCGGCCGGATCTGCCGAGCGCTGCTTCGACCGGCTTCTGGATGTCCACATCAAGGACGTGACTGCCGCTACAGCCGAGGGCGGCCCCATAGAGATCGGACGCGGAGTGATTAACATCCCGCGTTTTCTCGGGACGCTCATCCGGCTGGGGTACGCCGGGACCTTGAGCCTTGAGTACGAAAAGGACGAGAAGGATCCGTTTCCCGGCGCTGCCGAATCCATCGGTTACGTGAAGGGGGTGCTGGCAGCCCTTTGAAGATGGCGGCGAAGCAGGCCCCGGCCGTCAGACAGGGCTCGGGGTGTCGCGATGAACCTTAAGCGCCGTCTGGCAGTTAGCATGAACATTGCCGATCTCCGACACGATCACGTGTGGTCGGAAGGTCGCGAGCACCAAGTCTGGGGCCTGGGTGTCCCCCTATGCCGGCTGCCGGCTTTCCGGCGTTCCCCGACCGCATCGCGTTCGGGATCTTCGCCGGGCTGGTAGCGTTTCTGGTTCTGAAAGCCTGGATGTCCTCCGCCGGGCGCGACGCTGCCGGTGCCGATAACGCGTCGTTCGATTTGCGGCAGTTGCTGAGCACCTTCCTCGGTCCGTTCCTGGTGCTGTTGTGCTTCCCGCCATTGGTCACGCTGCTCAAGGCCCGCATGGCCGTGTGGGAGGAAGCGGTGGCCCATGAATACTTCTACGAAAGATAGTAGTTCGCTTTTTCCTGGTGGGATGAGAATAGCACCCGTTGGGGTGGAAACCATCCGGAATTATCCCACCCGGCAAGTGAGATCGAGGGCTTTACCAAAGCCGGGGGACCAAATCGGCTAACTGCGTGAAGAGATGCGTCCCCCGAGCTCGGGAGACGCTTCTCCTCACCCTTTTGCCGTCGGTGGCGGGGCACACCACTCCCGTTGCAGCCCGTTTCCGTTTTGCGACGGCGATCGGCGCAACGCGCCGCAAGCTTCAGTCGATGCCATCAAACAGCCTGCCGGCGGCCTGCCAGGCAACAAAATCGGCATCATAATCCAGCGTCGTTGAAACCTGCGGCCGAGGCGGGCGCTCGGGCGGATCCCAGAGCTCGAGGTGGCGCAGGATTTTTTCGATGACGGAGGAATCTTCGATGAAACTGATGATGCGTAATTGGCCGGAGCATTTCGGGCAAACGAGCGGATCTGCACACCAGACTTTGCGGATCAACCGTGCCCAGGCTCGTCTGCAGTGGCGGCGAAAGTTGTCCTGCTCGGGTTCGGGCAAAGAGGCCGCAACAGGTGTGAGACCGGCAGTGCTTTGTTGTCGCTAGCGCCGTTGTCCGCGCGCTTTGTTACTGTAATAGCCGCAATACCTGACGAGCTGAAACCCTTTTTCACGGATATGAGCGGTCAGAGCGGCGAGGGCATCCAAAGGGGAGAACCGTTCCGGGGCGGGGGCCGGCAGGTTCGAGTGCAAGGAGGCGCGAGCTTCGTAGGTGAGGATGCCGGCGTCGCGGTCGTAGTGGAGCCGGGCGAGAGAAAACGGTGCGTGCACAATGTGCGATGCCAGGCGTTCGCGAGCGGCGCTGTCGCCTGCGGCCACGTCCTCTCCCTCATTCAAGATACTTGCGCATCACCTCGCCGGCGGCAAACTCGGCAGCGGAAACCAGTACGTAAGCTGGATTGCTCTGGACGATCTGTTGGAAATCATCCCTATCTAAACGCTGTCCTAACCTGTTTCCGGCTTGCCCATCGGTATTGCTAGCGCGCGCCCCAGAAACGTTGCGCCCCAGGTGCGCCCGGAGAGGATGGCGGAAGCGGCAGCAGATTGAGCCAGCGTTCGAACAACCAATCCGTAACGCCGAGCCGCAGGGCTGCGGCGTTCGGTTGTGCGTTCAATACCGCTTGGGCCGCAGAACCTCGCGCTACGATTCCAGCAAGCGAAATGAGACGCAGGCTTTGCCGATAGCCTTCCTCAAAGTCGTGAGCCCGAATCTGTACCACGGTCGGATCAGCCAATTGCTCAGCACCAGGCAGCAGCGCGGCGTTGCGCGTCTGGGCTTCATCCTGAAAGGTCAAGGCGAAGCGATACGGGCCGGGCATTTCCGGAAGCCGTGCCGATTCGAGCGCCCGGAGGCCATCCCTCGCCGCATTCTCAATCCGGCGTGAAACCTCCTCCCTCGCAAAGGGCTCAGCGCTGGCTCTGTTCAATGCGTGCTTGACTGCCGCGCATTTAGCCCAGGGCAGGTTGCGACGGATCTCTTTCTCGAACTGATCATCACCGCTCACCATGATGAGTGGAATCTTGAGGCGTGCCGCGCCCATAGCCAGGATCATGGTCTCATTGAAGGGCACACCATTGACCTTGTACTGTATGTCTTCGAACGTGTAGGTATGGGAAAGGAAGCCCGCTCCGTTTCCGGCGCCGGCATGCATTGCGACGGCCACGATCGCATCGATCGATGGGTCATAACTGTCCATATAGATGTCAAAGGACCGTTCCCGCGAGATCATCTTCGCAGGAGCTAGCAGCTGATCCTCCAGGACATCGGGAGAGGAGGTATTGCCTGACCCATGACCGTCAACCACTACGATTTCGGTCGCTCCGGCGGCCTTTAAGCCGGCGATGGCGGCATTGACATCCGCGGTTAGGGATTTGCGTGCTTCCTCATATTCCGGCCGGTGCGAAAAGCTCGTGTGCTTGTAACTCGTGGCTCCTGTCACTCCTTCCATGTCATAGAGCACCAGCACCTTCAGTGCGCGCTGCTGCGACAAACCCGCAGAGGTCAGAAGCATCAGACTCAGTATTGCGGCTAGAGATTTCAGGCTCATGATCACCTCCTTGTGGATTCGGTTTTCAAAGGCAGGCAGAGAATAACGATGAAGTCTTGACATCTCTGCAAATGTTGATTTTATCCTCCTGCGACATTCTGTGCCATCTTCCGGTTGGGTGCGGCCGCTTGCTCGGCGCATTGAGAGGTCTCCTGAGCCATGCGGCGCCCGGGCAGGAATGCGCGGCATGCCTTAATGGAAATAGAATCCGTATTCGTAGGCGGTGTCGTACATGGCGACGATGTTTTGCGGCGGTACATCGCCCTGGATATTATGGATGCCGTTGAATATATAGCCGCCATTCGGCATGAGCGCCGCCAGGTTGCTCCGCACGTTTTCGGCGACCTCGGCAGGGGTGCCGCGCGGCAGGATATGCTGCGAATCGCAGCCGCCGCCCCAAAAGGCCAGATCGCGGCCGAATCTGCGTTTCAATGTCAGGGGGTCCATATTTCTTGCGCCGGTTTGAACAGGATTGAGGATGTGAATGCCGTTTTGGATCAGGTCCGGGATATAGGCGACGCAGGAGCCGCAGATGTGATACCAGATTTTTGCCCGGGTGCGCGAGCGAATGTACTGGACGAGTCGCATGTGGCGCGGTTTGACCAAACGGCGATAGATCTCTGGGTTGAAGAGCGGCCCGCTCTGACCGGCGAGGTCGTCTCCGATCATGACCACATCCACCACGTCGGCGGCTTCGTCGAGGAACATGCGGAACCAATTCATCCAGAACTTCAGCATCTGGTCCAGGACGGCTTCGCAGAATTCCACATTGGTCAAGAGGTCGCAGAACCATTGCTCGAGCCCACGCAGGTACCAACCGTACTCGTAGATCACGCCGGAAATGCCACTGACCACGGCATAGGGGGTATTCCTCCGGATCTGCAAGGCCCGCTCGCGCAGGCCGGCGAAACGTCCGGGATCGTCGCCTTTCGGCCAGGTGTAGTCGTGGACATCCCGGGTTGTAGCGCTGGCCAAAGGATTCAGCGTGATATCCATGTAGAGCGGTTCATCGTCGGGCATCGACCAGCGAACGCCGAACTCATCCGTGAGGTCGTGCCAGACCCGGCCGTCGCGCTCAACCTTGACGATTCCGCCCTGCCAGGTCGAGGCTGGACCGGCCGCGATATAGCGCGTATCGACATGAAACCGTTCCAACACCTGTTCGCTGGGCCGGGCCAGCTGCTGGACGGCGTCCATGATTTGGACCTCCTCCCGAAGACCCAGGTAGCCGATCAGGTTCCGGTAAGCGTTCTTGTGAATGCCGGTCTGGTTGCCACCGAGGTCGATTGGCACGCGGTCCGGGATTTCATGGCCGAGCGCCTTCAGGACACGCTCGCGCGGGATCATGGTTTCCCTTTTTGCCATCCGACGCTCCTTTTCCATCTCGTAGTTTTGTTTATTTTTTACGAAGAAAAGCTGAATCCAAAGGACTATTCTGTGCGAAACATGCGCACTTGGAAAGGCGGGAAGACATGGGAGCAGGTAGATTCTTCAGCATCGCGTCTGGGAAGGGGCTCGAAAAGGCAGAAACTCTGCCGGAAATTCTCCGCCTGCGGCAGGGAGACGGATTCATCTGGCTCGATTACATGGACCCCAGCCGTGAAGAACTCACCGCTGTCGGCGCAGCCTTGGGATTGCACCCTCTCGCTATCGAGGATTGCCTGGATGAAGACCAGGTGCCGAAGATAGAGGAGTTCCCTAACCACACCTTCATCCTGTTCAACCGCTATCGTCACGCCGACGGCGCCGCCGTGGTCGATGAGGTCAACTTCTTTCTCGGGGAGAAGTTCCTGGTAAGTGTTCATTCGCACGGCCGCGGAGAAGATGCTTTGGCAGCGCGCCTGGAAACAACGGTGCAGCGTGATCTGGATCAGGCGCGCGGCGGGGCGGATTTCCTCCTGGAAGTGATCCTGGACGACATCGTCGATGAGAAGTTCGCAGCCATCGAAATGCTGCAGGATCAGTTGGACACCGCCGAGGAGGAGATATTGCAGGGGCGCGCAGATTTCGAGCCTGCGAAATTGATGCATCTCCGGCGCAACCTGCTCGTATTGCGCAAGAGCCTCGTCTACGAGCGGGAAATCCTAGTCAAGATGTGCCGCCGGGATTCGCCGTTTATCACTGAGAAAGCGATCTACGAATTTCGCGATATCTATGACCACCTCGCCAAGTTCTTCGAAGTCATCGAGATCTGCAGGGAACTGATCGCCACGATCATGGAGATTCACCTCTCCATGATCAATAACCAGATGGCGATGGTGGCGAACAAAACCAACCGGGTGGTGAGGCGGTTGACTCTGATCACGACGGTGTTCATGCCCTTGACTATGCTGGCAGGAATCGGGGGCATGTCCGAATGGACTATGATGACCGGGGGGCAAAACTGGCGGATCGCCTACCCGGCGTTCATGACGGCAATGGCGGTCGTTGGCGTTGCGAACTACTACCTGCTGAGGTGGTTCGACGCGCGCGACTCAAAGAGATCCGGCTACCCCAAAGCCTGATCCGGAACAGGTGACCGGTCTCTAGCCCAGAAACGCATCGGGAATCCTCTTCTGAAGGATGCGGCAGATGTGCCCCTGGTTACGGCAGGCCATTCGAGATGAGGCGGGCCACAATGAACGGTACGTCAAAAAACCGGTGTACGGTTCGATCTTAGGAGCGAGGGGCTATTCGCACCGCAGGGATTCCATGGGATCAACCTGAGCCGCACGCCGGGCTGGAATGTAGCTGGCAAGCAGCGCGACCAATACCAGCAATGCGGGGATCGCGGCGAAGGTCGAGGGATCGGTTGCGGTGACGCCGAACAGCAGGCTCGCCATGAAACGCGTGAGCACCAAGGCTCCGGCCAAGCCAATGGCCACCCCGGCTGCCGCGAGGACCATTGCCTGATGCACAATGAGCCCCAGGATGCCGTTCGGGGAAGCACCCAGCGCAATACGTATGCCGATTTCCCGCGTGCCCTGACTTACCAGATACGCCATCACACCGTATATGCCGATGGCCGCCAGCGCAAGCGCAAGGCCGGCGAAGATGCCCAGGAGCAGCATCGAAAATCGGCGCCGTGCCAGGGACTGGTCGACGAACTGCTCCATCGTGCGGATGTTGTAGAGCGGGAGATCGGGATCGAGATCACGGACCTCTTTCTTGACCGTGGTGGAGAGCGGGGCCGGATCCGGGAAGCTTTTCAATACGACGGTCATTGCCCGCGTCGGAACCTGCGTTTGCGGCAGGTAGAAGGCGATGCGCGGATCGGAGTCGAGCGTGTCGTGTTTCACCCTGCCGACCACGCCGACAATGGTGTGCCACGGGATATCGGATTGCACCAGGTGAAAGCGCTTGCCGACCGCATGCTGGCCGGGCCAGAACTGTCGTGCCATATTATCATCGATGATGGCGACCCTGGGATTGGCGGCCGTATCCTGTTCGTTGAAAAACCGCCCCTGGTAGAGAGGAATCTCCATCGCTTGAAAATAGCGCCCGCCGACGATGCGCTCATCCGCGTTGATGAATTTCTCGCCGGCCAGGGGAGTGCGTCCCTCGATCGTGATGGGGGTCCAGGCAAAAGCCTGGGTCAGCGGCAGCGTCGAGATGCCTCCGGCAGCAGTTACGCCGGGAAGCCGTTCGAGGCTCTCCCACAGCTTGCGATAGGTTGCCAGCGTTACCTGCGGGTTACCATACCTCCGGCCGCTCAGCGTCATCCCGAAGGTCAGCAGGTTCCGGGAATTAAAACCCGGATGCACGTTCTGCAGTTTCGCGAAACTGCGGATGAGAAGGCCGGCTCCGATGAGCAGCACCATCGATAGTGCCAACTCGGAAATGACGAGCAGCCTGCGCACGTTATGGCCGCGTCCCCACAAGGCGTTGATACCGACCGAGCCCCGGCCCGCCTCATTGAGGGTCGAGTTCAAATCGACCCGGGAAATCCGCAGGGCAGGCACCAGGCCAAAAAGAATTCCTGTGAAAAAGGAAATCACCAGCGTAAACCCAAGCACGCGGCCGTCGATGCCGATGTCCTGAATGCGTGGAATGCTCTTGGGTCCCAATACATGAATCCAACCCAGGCTCCAGGCGGAGAGGAGGATGCCCAACGCACCCCCGCAGAGAGCAAGCACTACGCTTTCCGTGAGCAGTTGACGGACGATACGGGAGCGGCCTGCACCAAAGGCTGCGCGCACCGCGATCTCTTTTTTGCGGGCAACGGCGCGCGCCAGCAGCAGATTGGCGATATTGGCGCAGGCCACCAGGAGAACGAATCCAACCGCGAGCAACAGGATCTGGAGAGGCCGGCGGACGTCGCCTACGACTTGCTCCAGCAGAGGCACGATGCTGAACGTCAGGCCGCCGTTCGGCGGATACAGGTCCGGATAATCCCGGCGTAAACGCGCCGTAATCGTATCCATCTCGGCTTGAGCATGCTGGACCGACACACCGGGCTTGAGCTTGCCCATGATGTTGTAATCTTCGCGGATGCGAACCTGGCGCGCCGTAGGAGGAAGAGGCAACGGCAGCAGGACGTCGGCCTGTTCGGCGCCGCCGAGTGTCGGCAGGACTTCTCGCGGCAGGGAAAACAACCGCGGCATGATGCCGATCACCTGGAAAGGCTGTCCGTTCAGCGTAATCGGCTTGCCGATTAACTTCGGATCGGAACCATAGCGGCGCGCCCACATGCCGTAACTCAGAACGACCGTGGCCGGGCGGCCCGGAGCATCGTCTTCCGGCGCGAAAAGGCGGCCGGCCATAGCCCCCATGCCGAGCATCGGCAGAAGATTGGAGGAGACCCGGATGTATCCTATCCGTTCCGGCTCGCCGCCCCCCGTCAGATTGATATTGCCGCCGATCGCGATCGCGATTTGCTCAAAGCCGTTGTGGGCGGTTTTGATGTCGAAGTACTGTGCAGTCGAAAACCAATCTTCCCTAATGTTCAAGCCCGGCGAGCGATTCCAGAGAATCGTCAGCCGGTCCGCGTCTTTGTAAGGAAGCGGGTTGAACAACAAGGCGTTCGTAACGCTGAATATGGAGGTGTTGGCGCCAATGCCGATGGCGAGGGACAAGATCGCGGCCGAAGCGAAACCGGGATTTTTCGCAAAGCCGCGAAAAGCGTAGCGGAGGTCCTGCCCGAGCGTGCTCGCCGCTATCCGGATGGCAACATATGATTTTGCAAAGCCGGATTTGAACCATGAATGATAGCGCATGGCCATTATTTATCACGAAACGGGGTCGTATCTGCAATATTCAAAATCTGAAGTAGGCCCCGGCCGCCAGCCGGGGCCCAACTGCGACTAGAGCCCATTACTCTTAAAGCTGAGAATTGTGCCAAGCCCCAAAATCCAGTATCTTGCAGACGCAGAATACGGCCAACACACGAGGAACAATACCCAGGAGGGAAGCTATGAAATTGCGTCAGATCCTGAATTGAGAAAATCTGCCGAGATCAGCGCCGGCTGCCCCACGATAATCCGGGCCGGCGTGATCGGCACCTTGTCATCGGTTTCCTTGGCCCTCTCCTGCTCGCCGGGGGAACGATACGGCGGCAGGAGCCGCAGACCAGACCCGGAGCCCAGCGGCCGGCGGGTGACCCGGGCCGGGCTAACTCTTCCCCGCGCAGCCGCGCCAAATCAATTCAGATCATTTGCCACCGGATCTCCCGGCAGGTGAGGGAAGGACTTTCGGCTCCGCATCCGCGTAATATGCTGTGAATCGCCCGTTTTGGATCTCCAGCGCACTTGCCCGGCCTCCGTATTCTTCTTTGAGCATTCCGGTATCGAGCAGGAAAACGTGGTTTTCAAAACGGACCGTGATATCCGACTTTGACAGAACGGTATGGCCATCTACAATGTAGAGCGCCTTCAGCCGCTCCAACAGAGCTTTCACTCCGCCCATCAGTTTCTCTTCCGGTTCCTGGGCCAGTCCGCGGTACCACAGCGGCCCCTCGGAAGAGGCGGCCAGCAAGCTCTTGTAGCCGACGAGTTTCTGCATCTCCTGTACCGCTTTGTCTTTGTCAACCTGGCCGCTCGCCTGCAGCCACTTGAGTTCCTCCCCCGCATACTGCACGGCCTCGGCCAGCTTCATGTAGTGCCAGATCATCTTCTTGTCGACAAGCGTGCGCCAGACGGAGTCGAAGGCGGGCAGTTCGGAGCGGACCCGTTGATCCAGCTCCGGAACGTCGCGAAATTGGAGCGTCGGGCTTAATCCGCCGTGCACAAAAACACCATCGTCAACTTGAACCACGGCGTGATGATTGCGGATCCAGCGCCCATATTTGCCTTTGGGGCCGAATGCATCGCGATACTCGAAAAAGCCCGGCGGATGCTCCTCCATCCACTTCTTGCGCGTTGCCTCGTCATTGGGGGTGACGGCCGTGTGGGCGTGATTGCGGTGAACGGAGAGGAATTTCACGTAGTCCTGGAAGGCCCGCTCGCGCACCTTTTCGGACTGCTCCGTGGCAAAGGTCCGGTAGATCTCCGCCGTTACGTAACGGACGTCTCCCATGAGGTTCATGACTTCATGGTTGCCGAGCAAAGGAATCACTCTCCCGCCCTGTTTGGCCGCCTGGCGTTCAAGCCCCATCACCAGGTCGAGGCACGTACGCGATCCTACGCCTCGATCCAGCACGTCGCCGGTTTGTACCAGAGTCGCCGGACCGCCTATCCATCGGCGGTTCTCATCGATCATCTTCGTCCGCTGCAAAATGGACACCAGAGCGGCGGCAGAGCCGTGCACATCGGCGACGGCAACCACGCGTGCCGGAGCCTGGGCTGTTGCGGCCAAGGCGAACAGCAGAGTTGCGATGAAACAGGCTGCCAGGACTCGTTGTGCCAGGCGCGTATTTCTTTCCATGGGTTGACTCCTTGTACGGGAAGCCACTCTAATCAGTCCTCCCGCACGTTGCAATAACTCCTTGGACGGAGTGATGATGCCGGAGAAGTTCTTCCACCCCGGCCCGGTCAGAATGCCCAATGGGAGATGGTCCCGTTAGCTGCAAGCCTCTCAATTGAGGGAAAATGGCGACGCTGTAACCTAGCGCCTTCTCCCGGCTAGGACTGGCCCCAAAGATCGACGGTATTGACGGGCTGACCCTGAAGCTTCAAGTAATAGAACAGTTGCCCTTTGTGCCGATCGAGATGCTGAACCATCTGCAGGAGATGATGGCCGAGAGCGAATTCTACGCCGGGAGCCCAGGGAGCAGCGACCTGTCGATGAGCCAGATCATGCTCGCCGGCTTGGTCGATCATCTGTAGGGCAAGGGTTTTGTCCTCAATGAGCTGCTTCTTGGCCTCCTCGACACTCTCCACCCCGGGCAACTTTTCAGCGGGCGGCAGCATTTCCTCCGGGGGCAGGTCTTCGATCTTCATGCCCGCTGGCAGGCCCCAGTCGCCGGAGACGAATCCCTTGCACCCCGCGCCACAGGCATTAGCGATGTGCTTCAACAGTTGGCGGACGGTCATCCAATTGCTGCCGCTCTCCGGCTTCCAGTCGAGACTCTTCGGATCGACTCTTTCCAGAAGTCTTGCGGTGGTTGTGTAAGTGCTTTCGATCTCGTTCTTCAAGAGCTGTGTCCAGTTCATGACGATTCTCCTTTCGCAGTTTCATCCTGATGCCACGAGTCTACTCTCGACGGCGGCCTGACGCAAAATCCAGATACATGGAGACGATGCGATTGAGCATGTCCGGTTTGTCGAGGGTCAGGCAAGCCTCAGTTCTTGATTGCGAACTCGCCGGTCGCTAGGTCCAGAGTCCATTCCTTCGGCTCTGGGAGGCGGAGGTTGCCGTCGCCGATTTCGACGGGCATCCAGAGGTAGCGGGAGTCCCATTGAGAGCGCGGCTTCCAGATGTCGCCCATGAAGATCACAGTGGTCGTCTTGGAGCCGGTGACTTTCAAGAGCATGGTGGATTGCGAGCCGTAGGTTTTCGTCTCGGGTGGGGCGATGTCCTTGAATTCGGACCAGGGGCCTTCCAGGGTACGCGAGGTGGCATACTTGTTCGGATTGGGATTCCAGCCCGTCAGGGCGGATCCGATGGCATAGTAGAGGCCCTTGTAATGGACCACCGCTCCACCCTCCAGCGGGGCGTTGATAAGGCACACGTCCTTTTCGACGGTCAGATAATCGTCCGAGAGTTTGGCGATATGGAAGCCCTTGGCGGGGCGGTCTTCGAAGATCAGGTAGGCGGAGCCATCGTCGTCGATGAACTGGCCGATGTCGCGGCTCTCCTCGCCGAGTGGGCGGAAGCTTTTCAGGTATTGGTAGTCGCCGTCCACCGTGTCGGATACGGCCACACCGACACGGGCGGCGGTATAACGGGCGTTGTCGACGTGCGCGTACATGACGTACTTCTTGGTTTTGGCGTTGTAGAAGACCTTGGGGCGCTCGAGGACGAAGCCCTGGCCGAGGTCGCCGGGGTCGGCCTGTTTCAGGACCTGATTGCGGAAGGTCCAGTGGACCAGGTCTTTTGAGGAATAACAGCTTACGTAGCGCCTGGCGGGATCCAAGCCTTGTGAGCGGTCTTCGCCGAACCAATACCAGGTGTCGCCGAGTTTGATGATGCCGCCGCCATGGGCCTGGACATGCTGGCCGCGGTCATCGGGCCAGATTTCGCCGGGGCGGATGATTTGGGGGGCGGCGGCAGCGAACAGCAGGCCTGCGGCCCCGAGGATGATCATCATGCGCATAGGTCACCTTTCTGATGATGCAGTTCGATTTGACCAGGGTCTCCATTTTCGTTTTCTGGCCGCCTCCGATTGTACATTCAGCCGCCTCCGCGGGAGCCGTTTTTTCGTTCTGCGCAGCATGGGGACTGACGACGGAAAATGGGGACGCCGTAGCCAAGCACCTTCGGATCATCCCGAAAACCTCTGGAAAAGTGTTTTCCGCTCGTCCACACTGCTCAAGACCCTACGAGCAGGATTTACTGGGACAGGAGAGGACCATGAAAATCCTGGTGACCGGCGCTTCAGGCCTGGTCGGCTCCGCGCTCGTGCCGTTTCTGACTGCCCGTGAGCACCAGGTGACGCGCCTGGTGCGCAAGCCGCCAGGTTCGGGAGCACAGGAGCTTTCTTGGGATCCCGATGCCGGCAGGCTCGACGCCACTTCCTTGGAGGCGTTTGATGCTGTAGTGCACCTCGCCGGCGAGAGCATCGCACAAAGATGGACCGACACGAAGATGCGGCGCATCCTTGACAGCCGCGTGACCGGCACGAGGATGCTCGCCTGCGCGCTGGCCGCGCTGGAGCGGCCGCCCCAAGTCATGGTCAGCGCCTCGGCGGTCGGCTATTACGGCAATCGCGGCGACGAGGTACTGGTCGAGGAAAGCAGCCCGGGCTCCGGATTTCTCGCCGATGTCTGTTGCCAGTGGGAACAGGCCGCCGGTCCGGTAACTGGAGGAGGAACTCGCCTCGTCGTTATTCGCATCGGGATGATTCTCAGCGCAGCGGGCGGCGCACTCCGCCGGATGCTCCCTCCATTCCGGTTCGGCATCGGCGGCAAACTCGGCAGCGGAAACCAGTACGTAAGCTGGATCGCTCTGGACGATCTGTTGGAAATCATCCTGTTTACGCTCGCCAATCCGGCGCTGCGCGGCGCCGTCAACGCCGTCGCCCCGAACCCGGTCACCAACCTTGAATTCACACAGGCTCTGGGCCAGGTGCTGCGGCGCGCCACACTGGTTTCCGTTCCTGCCTTCGCAATTCAGCTGATGTTCGGGGAGATGGGGGAGCAAGTGCTGCTGGCAAGCGCGCGGGTCAAGCCTGCCCGGTTGACAGCGGCGGCCTTCGCATTCCGCTATCCGGAACTGGAGCCCGCACTCCGCCGCGCGCTGGGCAAGGATTGACGGATGTGGTGAATGATTCGATCCCTGCCTCGGGTATAATGAGCCGGATGCCAGATAGTCCGCCTGATCCACGTTTGGGCTTCGATCCTGAAGCTCTCCGCTTGAAAGAGATCCCACGTTCCTTCTATCTCCGCGAGACGGTTGCCGTGGCGCGCGAGCTCATCGGCAAATGGTTTGCCCGGCGTCACCAAGGCCGCTGGTACGGGGGCCGCATCGTCGAAACGGAAGCCTATCTGGGCGGCAAGGATGCGGCAGCCCACTCGTGGCGCGGGCGGCGCACGCCACGCGTCGAGCCGATGTACCTGGAGGGCGGCCATGTCTACGTCTTTTTCGTTTACGGCATGCATTCGTGCGCCAATATCGTAACGCGGCCGGCAGGCATCGCGGAAGCAGTCCTTCTGCGTGCTGCCGAAGGTCCGCCCGGCGCCCCTGTCAAGCTGATGTCCGGGCCGGGCCGGTTGTGTTCCGCGTTGGGCATCACAGTAGCCATGAGCGGAGCAGACTTGCTCGCGGGCGAAGACCTGCGCGTATTCGGGCGCCCGAGGGGAAAACAGCTCAAGCTCGGAGTTTCACCCCGCATCGGCGTGGAGTACGCAGGCGCCGCCAGAAACTGGCCCCTTCGCTTCTTCGATCCAGGCTCGCCTGCTGTTTCGGGGCCCGCTCGGCTGCGCGGCCGGGCGGCACTACACGTGAATCCCGAGGATATCGTCCAAAGTTGACGCCCTAACCCCAGCCTTTGCCAACCGCTTCTGCAGGATGGGCAGCACATACTGGTAGTATTCATCGACCAGTTTCGTACCGGCCGGCACGGCGGTCTTGGTTCCAGGGAGGCAGCAAACCACTTCAAATTGTTGCCGCCGTCAGTCCCCTACCCCCACAGAGCTACCAGCGCATGGATGAGTATTATGTCTCTGGATCTAGATAGAGCGGTGTTGCCCGTCATCGGCTTGCGTCATAACGTCACCGACAAAGACTTGGGCGTTTCTTGTTTCTTCGACTTCGTTTTGGAAAGTGCTGTCGGACTCTTGCGGCAATCTGTCGATCCGTCATCTTGTCGACGGTCTCAATACCAACTACCCGCCCACTGAGCGCTTCACTCTCAAGACGTTTTTCGAGCTCGACCTTTGCCTCGCCGGGACCAAATATCAGGATGGATTCGGCATCACGAATACACGATATTATATGATCATAGTATTTGTTGAGATGGCCGGTAAAGCGCCGGTCTCGCTGGTCCTCTGCCGAGTCCTCCTGTGGTGCACCAGAATACCGAACATGTTTCTCCATGTCTGATCTGACCAGGCTTGTCTCTTCTCCCTTGTCAGTGACACTCACGATAACCGTCTTCCGGTGGTCAATCCAAAGGCCCACTTCTCTTTTCATAGATTTCTCCTTAGACATTTCGCTCACCTCGCGTCATCGTTGCAGTCCCGGCCACGGTTGCCTCCGGCAAATGATGGTTCGGGCAGCTTAAAGCAGCGCATGTCGGTGATAGAACCAGGACTTAACGGCTTGCACCACCAGGAGGTAGGTCACGGCCAATACTGCAATCGCACCCAACAGCGACAATGGCAGCGGGATAAACCCCAGCAGGATCCCGGCCGGCGTGTACGGCAGCACAACGGCGATAGCGACGACCGCCAACACGCCGATCAGCAACGGGCGGCCGGGACGGCTCTTGAACGGATTCGCTGCCGTCCGGATCACAAATACCACCAGCGTCTGTGTCGCCAAAGATTCCACGAACCATCCGGTGTGGAATAGCGGCGCGTTCGTAGAAGCGTGGAACACCCAGAGCAGCACCCCGAAAGTGAGGAAATCGTAGATCGAACTTATGGGACCGATGATCATCATGAACTGGCGAATGAAGCCGATCTGCCAGCGCTTGGGCCGGTGCAGCAGGGCGGGATCAACATTGTCGCTGGGGATGCTGATCTGTGAAAGGTCATACAGAAAGTTGTTCAGCAGGATCTGCGTCGGCAACATAGGCAGGAATGGCAGGAAGAGCGATGCCGCGGCCATGCTGAACATATTACCGAAGTTCGAGCTCGTGCCCATGATGATGTACTTCATGATGTTGGCGAAGCAGCGCCGCCCCTCGATTACCCCGTCGTTCAAAACCGCCAGATCCTTTTCCAGCAGGATAATCTTCGCAGCATCCTTGGCCACGTCCACGCCATTCATGACTGAAATGCCTACATCCGCGGTGTGCAGCGAAGGTGCGTCATTGATGCCGTCACCCCCGTACGCGACGACGTGCCCGCGTGCTTTGAGAGCGAGGATCACCCGGTTCTTCTGCTCCGGAGACACGCGGGCGAAGATGGCGCCGTTCTCGGCCTGGTAGGCCAGAGCGGCATTATCCATCGCATCGACCTGGTTCCCGGTGAGAATGCGGTCCGACGCCAGCCCAACGTCGTGGGCGATCTTCTGGGTCACATACTGATTGTCGCCGGTCATGATGACCACGGAGATGCCATTCTGTTTCAGCGCCTCCAGAACGGCATGAACCCCTTCCTTGGGCGGGTCCAGGAATGCCGCGAACCCGGCCAGCGTCATATCCCGCTCGTCCGCCGGGGTGTAGACATCCCGCTTGTCCACTTTCAGCACTGCTACCCCAAGGGTCCGGTAACCGTCGGCGCTCAACTTCTTGAAAGTCTCCGCCGCCGCGGCGCGCCGGCTTTCATTGAACGGCTGGGGTGACCCATCGACGCTCACGCTTTGGCAGATGCCAAAGATACCCTCCGCCTCGCCCTTGGTAATGAGGAAATGCTCGTCACCATGTCGCACCACCACCGAAAGGCGCTTGCGGTTGAAGTCGAAGGGGATCTCGTCCACCTTGACATACTCCACAATTTTAGGATGCTCGTGCTTCAAGACGGCATCGTCAAGGGGGCTCTTGATACCCGCTTCAAAGTAGCTGTTCAGATAGATGAGCCGCAGAACGTTGTCATCCGCCTTCCCCAGGATATCCACGTGCCGGTCAAGCACGATCTCCCCTTCGGTCAGTGTGCCCGTCTTATCGCTGCAGAGGATCGTCACGCTGCCGAAATCCTCGATTGCCGCAAGTTGCTTGACCAGAACCTTCTTCCTGGTCATCCGCCTCGCACCCTGGGCCAGGGTGACCGTGATGATCATTGGCATCATCTCAGGGGTCATCCCTACCGCCAGGGCGACTGCGAAGAGGAAGGACTCCAGCAGCGGGCGGTGGAAATAGAGGTTTACCAGCAGAACGAAAAGCACAAGCAGCATGATCACCCGGGTAATCATCAGCCCAAAGTGGCGTATGCCACGGCCGAACTCGGTCTCCGGCGGCCGCGCAGCCAAACGCTGCGCGATCCCTCCGAGTGCAGTACCTCGGCCTGTGCGGACGATGACCGCGGTGCCAAGGCCGGTCTGAACCGCAGTGCCCAGAAATACACTGTTGGTTGCGTCGGCAACGCCGTGCTTCTCCTCTGGCAGATCGCGTGCGGACTTCTCGACGGGCAGCGACTCCCCAGTGAGCGCCGACTCGCGCACCTGCAAATCCTTTACATCCAGCAGCCGTGCGTCCGCCGGCACAAGGTCACCAGCATTGAGCCGGATGATATCCCCCGGGACTAATTCCGCTATCGGCAGCTCCTGTTCCAGCCCATCGCGCATAACGGCGGCCGTTGTGGCAACCCGCTTCCGAATCTCCTCCACCGCGTGTCGAGCCTGGAATTCCATGAAGAAGTTCAGCAGAACGCTGAGGAGGACTATGGCGATGATGATAAGTCCACCAACCTGGCCCCCCAGTCCCAGGGATATGCCGCTGGCCACGAGAAGGATGATGACGAGTGGATTGGCAAAGAGGCGAAGGAAGGTGAGCAAGCCTGCGAAGCGCGACTCCTGCACCATGCTGTTTGGGCCATAAAGACGCAACCGCCGTTTCGCCTCGTCGGTAGCCAGCCCGGCCGGAGTTGCCTGCAACTGTTGGAGCAGGCCCTGCAGCGGTTTGTCCCAGAAGCTCTCTAGGTTCTTATCTCGTTTTTCCATGCAGGCTGCTCCCGTCGCTGCCGCAGTAAAGCTTACGCCTGCTCTCACAGCCACTGCGAGCAAAAGTGAACAGCTTTGGGGGCAATTGTGAACAGCTTCTATCCTGGAAATCGGCAAGGACGATCAAAGTGATCGTGGCTTTAATGATCCCGAATCCTCCTCGGCCAAAGCAACACGCAGAACCGGAACATCAGCGGACGGCGCTGGCGCGATAGCTGCTTCGAGCGCGAACCACGAGGTCAGGGCGTGTCACGGCAACTCTGAGCGCGTGTTGCATTCCATCGACGCGCGACGGATCGGGATAGAAGGCAAGAAGATATTGGTGGCGCAATCCCTCCGCCACCCGCGCAAAGGTCTTCTTGAGATCGATCACCTCGCTGCGATATAGGTTTCCGGCAGATTCATCGGCAAGCCGCTGCAGCAAGGCCGCGGCCGTTCTCTCGTTCTCCTCCCAGGCCGCGCCGCCCGTGGCGCTCTTCGGTAGCGATATTCCAAAGAGCTTCTTCGACAGTTCGCGCACGTCGATCCTATAATACACAGGATAAACCACCACTCCTGAGTCAACTATGGCGCTCACCATGTCGTCCGCTGAAAAGCGACTGGCATAGTCTTGGCCGTCGGTGAGCAGGACGATCGCCTTGCGCCCCTGACCAGGGCGTAGATACTTCTCTACCACCTGCACTACGGCGTCGCACATTTTCGTTCCGACATCATCGCCGACTTGAGCGCTGCGGATTGCGCGCTTCAACTGCTCCTCATTGGAGCTGAAACGGCATAAGACATGCACCTCTGCATCGAAGCTCGCCACCATGGCCTGGTCCTGCGGCCTCAGTTGTGAGACGAAACCATCGGCAGCATTCCGGATCCGGTCGAGAACGATCTTCGTGCTCTGACTGGTGTCGAGCAGCAACGCGATCCGAATCGGTTCTTCCACAGCAGCGAAGAACGCCAAAGACTGCCGTACGCCGTCATCGTACAGGGAGAAATCTTCTGCCTTCAGTCCCGAAATCGATCCCCCCTGCCGATCCGTCACTATCACCGGCACATTCACCAGCGTCGTCTGAACCCGGATCCGCTCCACTCCCTGCTGCGCCAGAGAAGCAGATTCAAAAACGAACCATACGAATGACAGGGCAATCAATACTCGACGCATATTCATGGCCAAACCGCACTCAGTGCTTTATGTCTCCTCTGCGACGACATCTTTTGTCGACGTTCCGTGAGACGCTGGCGCGTGTAAGAGATCAAGCCGCCTGCCTTCATGATGGCCTGTCTGGCTGCAGGCAGGGGCTCGACCGCGAAACGCTTCCCTGTAGTCTGGTTGAGAACGGAGTCCGAAGCAATTTCCAGAGTGTCTGCCGCCGACGCCTCGATCTCAGGGCAGGTCACAACCTGCAAGCCCAGGTTGACGGCGTTCTGCAGGAAAATGCGCGCAAAGCCCCGCGCTACGATCATAAGGTTGTGGCCTCGCAATGCAGACGCCGCCTGCTCGCGCGAGGAGCCGCAGCCGGGATTCATGATTACAGCCCCGGCCTCGATGAGATCTGCAAGATAGCCCGCCTTGAGCGCCGCCTTGTAGATTCGCCAGGATGCCGGGAATACCAGCATTCTCACGCCAGCCGCCACTTTTTTGCCTTTTACGATCCGGGCTGCGGCAGCCAGATCGTCCAGCCGTCCGTTCGTGCACGAGCCAACCACGACCTAGTTGATCCTGGTTCCGGCAACTGCCTCCACCGGCTTCACATTGTCGACGGCGTGGGGGCAGGCAACCTGCGGTGAGAGCGCAGACGCATCGATTTCGATAACACGGCTGTAAGAAGCGTCTGCGTCAGGCGCAAGCAAGGGAATCTCATCCGCGACCCGGGCCTCCTCCTTGAGATAGCGGACGGTTTCTTCATCTGCCGGCACGATCCCCGAAGTGGCCCCGGCCTCGACCGACATGTTGCACAGAACGAGACGGCCGGTAGTGGACATGCTGCGGATCGTTTCCCCGTGAAACTCGACGACCTGAAAGTTCGCACCCTGGGCCGTGAGCTTTCCAATCAGGTGCAGGATCAGATCCTTGGGAGAGACGAACTCGCCCAGTCGCCCGTTCGCGACCACCTTGATCGTGCCGGGCACTTCCAGGTTCAACACGATCCCCAGAGCCCAGACACTCGCCATCTCCGTGGCGCCGATGCCGAACGCAAACGCCCCCAGAGCCCCATTCTCGTGCGACATCGCCAGATCCACTGCCGGCTCCACCACCGCGCCGGCCTTGACACCAGGACGACCGGTGGCGCGCGAGAGAATTTTTTCAACCATCGTCATTCCCATTGTCGCACTCGTCGCAAAAACATCGCTGTTTCACGCAACCTCGGTTCCGTCTCCATCCGCACACAGCCGAAAAGACCAGACCGCTCTGAGCCTTATGCGCCGGCTCCGGCTCCACGCGCCGCAGACAGCTTGTGCGCAATTTCGGCTGCCATCTCCATGGTCGTACTGCTTCCTCCCATGTCGTAGGTGCGCACCTTCCCTTCGCGGATGACGGCTGCTACTGCCTCTTCCAGGCGCGATGATTCGCCGGTCTCTCCCAGCCAATCCAGCACGGTTCGTGCAGCCTGCAGCACATCGACGCCGATGCCGTCGCCGGGCAGCCAGGCGACTCTATACTTGGCCATACGTGCTCTCCTTTTGGGATGAACCCAAGCGCGCAAGCAGCGGCAGCGCGGCGCACACTACTCCCAGCCTCGCGCTCACGTAGGAAGCCAAAGGATACACCGAGGCGCCACGATTACTCAACAGCCGCCGCTCCCTCCTGCAACTCCTTGCAAAATCGGGGACAGTCCTTCATGGGCCGAGGGCTCACGCAAGCGCATGAAAAAGCGCACGGGCTGAAGCCCGTGCCCACTCGAGATCTCTGAGAGTAACGTATAGTGGGGACGGGCCTCAGCTCGTCCTTGAAAAAAGGTGCCTGTCGCCGATTTCGATCGTTATAATTACTCGCCATGGAACTGCGCGAACAGATTCGGAGCCAGCTCACTCGGTTGCAGCCGAAGCGGCTGAACGCAGGGTACCCGCAGCAAGCTGCCGTGCTCATGCCCATCTTCGTGCGCAAGCGGGAGCCGCACTTCCTTTTGACACGCCGCACGGAAGAAGTGCGCACGCACAAAGGTCAGATCTCTTTTCCAGGCGGGATGCGCCAGGACCGGGAGAGCCTGCAAGAAACGGCGCTGCGCGAGACCTGCGAAGAAGTGGGCATCGAGCAAAGCCGGATCGAAATCCTGGGGAGGTTCCACGACTATGTCTCGATCACCGGGTATCTGGTCGCGCCGTTTGCCGGCTTTATTGAAGGAGCGTTCCTTGCCGTTCCGCAGAAGAGCGAGGTCGCCGAGGTTCTCCGGGTGCCTTTTGCCGTCTTCACAGATCCCGCACGCCTGCGCACAGAGCGGATGCTCCGCTCAGGCAAAATGAGGGACGTCTACTTCTACAAGTATGAGCCCCATGAAATCTGGGGACTGACCGCACACATCATTAAAGACTTCTTCGACGCACTCCACCTGGACATCCGGTAACAGGTCGCGCAATCTCCAATTTTGCCGGCAGGCGCCTCATCTGCCGCCCGACGGGAACCTGAAGATTGCGTCACTGTCACGAAGCTTGACTGTCGAGACATACAGATCAAGGTCAGGAAGGCGAAACAGGCGCGGAGACCTGCTGATTACCATCAGCGCTCACACGCGATTGTCTGCAGGTCTCTTGGCCCGCCGATGCCACCAGATTGAGGGCGCCGTGCCTGCCTGGCCGCATTGTTGCGTGCTAGTGTTAAAATGTGAGCATAAGCTGTTGCTTGGAGATTCTTGAGCGCTCATGGAAGCATTGCTGGTCAAATACGGCTACGTTGTGCTGGCACTGGGAGTGGCGGTTGAGGGAGAAGCTTTCCTGCTGGCCGCTTCCTTCATGGTGCACCGCGGCCTCATCTTCAGCCTGCCTATGGTCATGCTGGTGGCGGTTGCCGCCAATTGTGGCGCCGACCAGCTCTATTACATGCTGGCCCGTACGCGAGGGCGGGCATGGCTTCAGAGGCGCTTCGGCAAGCATCCCCGTTATCAGAAAGTCGTGGACCTGATAAAGCGTCACGGCAACTGGCTCCTGCTCGGGAGCCGATACGCCTTTGGGTTTCGGATCGTCATCCCGGCAGCCTGTGGCGCTCTTGGCATGCCGCCGCTGCGCTTCACCATCATCAACGTGTTTGCCGGCGTGATTTGGGCAATCCCCGTCTCGCTGCTCGGTTTCTATCTCGGCGCAGTCGGCGAAAAGCTGATCCTCGACTTCAAGAGCTATGAGCTGTGGGTGCTCGCCGGTTTCCTGATTGCAGCGGCGGCGGTGCTGCTTGTGCGACACTTGCGCCACGCCGAGTGGTTCGAAGACCTGAAGGCGGCAGACGTCCATACGTTCGTGCCCCTGCTCATCGGCATCATGGGCCTGATCAATCTGTTTGCGGCCATCCTGCCCCGCGATCCTGCAACTATGCGGGCTCTGAGAGTCTGGCTGCCTCTGGAGGTGATGCAGCGAAGCCGCCCGATCATGCTCTTTGCGGGTATAGCTCTTTTGCAGGTCTCGCGCAACCTGGCGCGCCGCAAGGAGCTTGCCTGGTATGTCGCGGTCGTGGCAATGAGCATGTCCTTGTTGTTGCACATCGCCCACGCGTTCGACCTCCATCATTCGCTGGTCGCCGGGCTGCTGCTGGGCTACCTGATCTACAATCGACGGCGTTTCTACGCCCGGAGCGATCCTGCCTCGATGAAACTGGGGGCGCTGATGGCCCCGGCAATGGCCGCAGCCGTTTTTGTCTATGGCTATGTCGGCTTGCAACACATGCGGGCGCAATTCGACTGGTACCCAGGCGCGAATCCTCTCAACGAAACGATCCGTTCCGGGATCTTGATTTTGGAACCGGACCTCGATCCGACTACGGAGGTAGCGGCCCGCTACCTTGGATCTCTCCAGATCGCTGGCTGGCTGGCACGCTTCTACCTGCTCGCCTTGTTCCTGAGGCCGGTGATTCTCCGCAAGCGCACGGAAGCTCCCGCAGCGGAGATGGAGAGCATATTCAAACAGCACGGCCAGCACTCGCTGTCGGCCTTCGCCGTGCAGAGCGACAAGCACCACCTTCTGGTCGCTGGGGGACGCGGCTTGATCGCATACGACACCCGCGGCGCCGTGGCTTTGACTTGCGGGGACCCGATAGCTCCCGAGGAGCTGCTCAAGCAAGGCATCGTAGAATACATGAACTTCTGCCGCAAGCACGGGTGGACGCCGTGCTTTTATGAGGCAACGGAGGCCCACCTCTCCGTCTATCAGGGACTCGGTCTGCGCACCTTGAAGATGGCGGAAGAGGCCATCGTCGATCTAAAGGATTTCAGTCTGGCGGGAAACAAGCGGGCGAACCTGCGCGCTATGGTCAACAAGGCAGCCAAGACCGGCATGAGTGTGCACCGCTACGACCGGAAAGCGCAACCAGATCGATCGATTGACAAACAATTGGAAGAGATCTCCGAACAGTGGCTGTCGGAGAAACATCTTGGCGAAATGGGGTTCACGATCGGCCGTTTTTCGCTTGAGACGCTGAAAGAAGTCCCGGTCTTTTTCTCGTCCGTCGGCGACAGGGTCGAGGCCTTCTGTTCGTGGCTGCCTTATCGCAATGGCGAAGCGGTCGTCTTGGACTTGATGCGGAAGCGCAAGGACGCTCTCGCTGGCACGATGGATTTTCTGCTCGCCCATTCGCTGCTGGAGTTGCAGGCTGCCGGCATTGCCGAAGCCAGCCTGGCGAATGCACCGCTGGCAAATGTGTCGGGTCCGCGCCGGCCACTCGAACGCGGTGTGACGCTACTGTTTGAAAATATGAATGCATTTTACGGTTACAAGAACCTGTTTCAATTTAAAAAGAAATTCGCTCCCCGCTGGGAGGGCAAGCATCTGGTTTATCCAAAGGGCACCCAACTGCCTCAGGTTGCCTACGCTTTGGCCAGCGTGCACAGCAGCGGCGGCCTGCTCCGGCTACTCCTGAGGAGGTAGAAGAGTGAAACGTCTCGTGTGCGCAGCCGCGCTGTTATTGATCTTGGATGCCCGGGGAAGCCCTCCGCAAGGCACGACCGATTTCACTCTCCGCGGGAAGCCCCAGCAGTTACAGCTGTACGGGCCGAGCGGCGGCAATCCCATCATTCTATCCAGCGGTGACCTGGGCTGGGCGGGCCTGGTCGTGCATGTTGCAGAGTTCCTTGCTGCGCGCGGATACTTCATCATCGGTTTCAACAGCAGAGCGTACCTGGCTGGCTTCACCACGAAAGATTCCACACTGGACCCGCGCGATGTGCCTCGCGACTATAAAGCGCTCCTGGGCTGGGCTCGGCAGAAAAGCACCGTCAAGCCTATCCTCGCCGGGGTGTCCGAGGGAGCCGGCCTTTCGGTACTTGCGGCAACCGACCCGGAAGTCAAGTCAGCGATTCAAGGAATCCTGGGCCTCGGACTGCCCGACCAGAACGAACTAGGCTGGAAGTGGCAGGACTTCACAATCTGGATCACAAAAAGGGCGCCCAGCGAACCCAGCTTCATGGTGGAAGACATCATCCAGAAGGTGAATCCGACGCCACTGGCGGAAATCCACTCGACCCACGACGAGTTTCTCCCTTTGGAGAAAGCCAGGGCTATGTTTGCCCATGCCGGCGAGCCCAAAAGGATGTGGGTCATCGAGGCTGCCAACCATCGATTCAGCGACAAGCGCGACGAACTCGACCGGCACATACTCGAGGCGCTCGAGTGGATCAGGAATCCAAAATAGCGCTCGTCGCCGGACAGCCCGAAATCAACAATTCGCGGATTTCGTGGCAGCCAGGTATAATGACCGCGCACCGCAGGTACGGCGCAATTCATATCGACAAGGAGCGAGCAAAATGGAAGATGCAGTCATTCTCTCCGGCGTGAGAACACCAATAGGAGCTTTTTTGGGCGCGCTTTCATCTCTCAGCGCCCCACAACTCGGGGCGAGCGCGATCCGAGAAGCCGTCAAGCTCGCCGGCATTGGGCCGACTGATGTGGACGAGGTGATCATGGGCTGCGTGCTGACGGGAGGCTTGGGGCAGGCGCCCGCGCGGCAAGCGGCGCTCTATGGCGGACTGCCGAACAGCGTCCCGTGTATGACCATCAACAAAGTCTGCGGTTCCGGCATGAAAGCAGTCATGCTGGCTTCACAGTCGATCCGGCTCCGCGAATCCCGCATCGTGGTTGCTGGCGGCATGGAATCCATGAGCAACGCACCGTACGCGATGGACAAGGCGCGTGCCGGTTTCCGCATGGGTCACGGCACGATTCTCGACACCATGATCTTCGACGGCCTCTGGGATCCTTACAACAACGCACATATGGGCAACTGCGGGGACCTATGCGCAAAGGAATGCAATTACACGCGCGCTCAGGTCGACGAATACGCCGCCGAGAGCTACCGCCGGGCACTCGCCGCCCAAAAGGAAGGCCGTCTCAGCACGGAGATCTTTCCGGCAGCCGTCCCGCAGCGCAAGGGGGAGCCTCTGCTCGTCACCCAAGACGAAGAGCCTGCCAGAGGGGACATCGAAAAACTCGCCAGCCTGCGGCCGGCTTTCAGCAAGGACGGGGTGACAACTGCAGGTAACGCCAGCTCCATCAACGACGGCGCCGCAGCCTTGGTGCTGTCGAGCCGCTCCGAAGCCGAGAAGCGCGGGCTTAAGCCTCTGGCTCGAGTTTGCGCCTATGCCACCCACGCCCAGGATCCGCAGTGGTTTACTACGGCGCCGGTATTTGCGGTGCAGAAGCTGCTGTCCATGAATCACATGGCCGTCAAAGACGTGGATCTGTTTGAGGTCAACGAGGCTTTCGCAGTTGTGGCAATGGTTACCGCCGACAAGGTCGGGATACCGCGCGAGAAGTTGAATGTCAACGGAGGAGCCGTCGCCTTGGGACACCCAATCGGCATGACGGGCGCCCGTCTCATTTTGACGGCCGTGCATGAGCTGCGCCGGAGAGGGGGAAGATACGCGGTAGCAACTCCGTGTATCGGCGGCGGCGAAGCAACTGCAATGTTGATTGAAGCCGTCTAAGCGGACCCGCTGCGGGACGGGGCATCCATTCGGCAACAGATGACACGATGCGGCAAGCTGGCCGGCAATCAGGAGGGGAAAATTTTATTGCCCGGTTCGACTCTGCATGCTGCCCGTACCACAGCAAAAAGCAGTCTGTTATGCAAGTTCCGCGGCGAGAGATTCCCACGCGGATTGGAATGCGGATAGGGGAAATTCTTTCTGCAGCTTGAGGCGCGCGGCTTGGCCTCTTCGACGCGCTTCTTCCGGCCGATCGAGAAGCCATAGGACTTTCTCGCGCAACTCCTCCGCAGTGCTGCCGACTACGCCTTCCACGCCATCCTCTATGGGTGATGACGGGTTCTGAATCGTCGCGACCGGCATTCCAGTTGCCATCGCTTCCAAAAGCGCAAGATTGAAGCCGTCCTCGTATGGATGGATCGCAGTGTGGAGATACACCCGATAATCCCGATACTGCTCCTTCAGGTCGTCCCAATCGGTTGCGCAGCGGCTTCCCGGCAGATCGCGGTTTTGGCCGAGAACGAGGGCCGGTATGCCCTGGCAGACGGTGGAGTGAATCTGCCAGCCCAGAATCGCGCCGCGTTCTCTTAAGTGATTGCCCACCTGCAGCACGCCGGGAATGCTTCCCCTGTATCCACCATACATGGCCGGGTCGATGGCAGTTCGGAGGACCCGGCCGGGGATGCCCCAATCTTTCCTCTTCAGCTCAGAAATGTAAATAACGCGGCAGCGATATACTTCCAGGAGAATGCGCAACTTGCCCACATACTCAGCCCGACTGACGGTGCTGCGGTCTTGGACAATCCGTCCGCTGATGGTGCCGTGAACGAGAAAGACCTTCGGCAACGGGGCATCCCGGCAGTCCATAAGATCATCGGCATTGTGCGCCAGAACCCCATCCCATTTCCGGTCGCGGATTGCCGCCGCGACCGAGGAGTAAAGACGGACATTTTCGGGTTGCGGACGAATACGCGGATCCCATGATTTCTCTGTTCCTGAGGACAACCGCGGAATGATGACGCCGAGTTGCCAGGGCAGCACCGTCGCTAACAGGTGGAGATAAGGCTGGTGTGAATTGAACGTCAGAACGCGCATGTCGCAGAGCCCGTCAGAGCTGTCATCTTAGCACTGATGAGTTCAAAACTGTCACTATATGGGACCGAGTGGGTGCAATTGGAAGTGGGAGTGAACTGCAGGCAAGTCGTCAGCTTCTGCCCAACGATTTTAAGCGAAAAACGAACCACGAAGACCTCCAAGACCTCTAAGAAACAAAGGCAGCGGGATTCGCTTCTACGGCCCATGTGTGCGTCCAGAAACATACACCGCCGAGCCCCGAATGAATCCCGATTCGGGATAATTCAGAAAGACAAGTCTTGTTCGCGGATGCGGCGGACGCCGGCCTCGGCCATGGTCTTCCAGGCTTTTTCCACCGACGCGCCCATGTCGATCCCGCGGACCGCATCCTCGATTGCAAAAACCTCGAAGCCCTCACTGCGGGCGTCAAGCGCCGAGTACTGAACACAGAAATCGGTGGCCAATCCAACCAGGAAAAGCCTCTTGAGGCCGCGGCTGCGCAAATAGCCGGCCAGCCCGGTCGCAGTCTTGTGATCGTTCTCATAGAAAGCAGAGTAGGAATCGATCGCTGGGTTGAATCCCTTCCGTATAATGACCTCTGCGCGCGTGGTATCCAGGTCCGGGTGGAACTCGGCTCCTTTCGTGCCAGGGACGCAGTGATCGGGCCAGAGGATCTGCTCTCCGTAAGGGAGCGCGATCGTTTGCTGCGGTTCCTTTCCCTTGTGAGACGATGCAAAGGAAACGTGCCCCTTCGGGTGCCAGTCCTGCGTCAGACCAACGTGTGCGAAATTGGCGGCCAGGCGGTTGATGACCGGTACCACGTCGTCTCCGCGAGGGACTTCCAGAGCGCCCCCGCCACAGAAATCATTTTGAACATCGATGACAAGCAGCAGATCGTGGGACGAAACGTGGATCCTCGGACTCATGCTATTAATCTAGACAAGAATGAACTCGCGCGCAAGCACGTGACGGGATCCGGCATTTGAACACTGCCAATCGCACAGCTTTGTCGCCGATGCCTCAGGATAACGGCTCATAGCCGAGCTGGAGCTTGCCGGCGACGTCGAAGTTTCCGCCGCTCACCACCGCAACGGTCGGAGCGCCTGCAGGGAGAGCGACTTTGCCCGTCAGGAGGGCGGCGATCGTTGCGGCGCCGGCAGGTTCTGCCAGGAGCTTGGCACGTTCAAGCAGGTAGCGAATCGCCTGGAGCATTTCCTCGTCACTGACGGTCACAAGCTCGTCGACCATCTCATTGATGATTTCGAATATCTCGGGATCCGTCTTTTTGGTCGCGAGCCCGTCGGCAATGGTCGTCACTGCATCAAGATCCGTGCAGCAGCCGAGGCGCCGGCTGGTGTACATGTTTGCGGAGCCGGCAGGTTCGACACCGATGATCCGCACTGCCGGTTTGTCGAGCCTGATCGCCATCGCCATGCCAGCAATCAGGCCGCCGCCGCCGATCGGAATGACGATCGCCGCCAGATCTGGGAGATCTTCCAGGACCTCGAGTGCCAACGTCCCTTGGCCCGCAAGCACGTAACGGTCTTTGAAGGGGTGCACGTAGACCAAGCCTCTCTCGATGGCCAATCTCTGCGAGTGGGCAAAAGCGTCGTCCCATAGCGCTCCGTGTTGGATGGCTTCTGCGCCATATTCTCTGACCGCCGCCACCTTTCCGGGATTGGCTCTTTCCGGCATCACCACCACGCCGGGGATCTGCTCACACGCAGCGACATATGCGACCGCCTGCCCCATATTCCCGGCCGATGCAGTAATGATGCCGCGCCGCGCCTCCGCTCGCCGCAGGTGACGGACCTTGTTAAAGGCGCCGCGAGGCTTGAAGGAACCTGTCTTCTGCAGATTCTCCGCTTTGAGATAGACCGAGAGTCCGGTGCGCCGGCTCAATGAGCGGGAAGAAAAAACAGGAGTGCGATGTATGCATCCAGCAATCGTGGCGCTCGCTTCACGGAAATCATCCGGAGAAAGTCTCAAATCCATGCCGGTTCCTCGCCCAAAAGTGCGTAACTGGGCCGCGGCCGCCTCAGAGCCGGGGTGAGCAGGATAGGGATCAACAGGGACGGATGCGTTCTACAGGATATCCTCGGTCCTGCGCATCCCCGCCCGCCACGCGACGCCCGAGAACCGCCGCGATCTGGCGGATCTCGTTCATTAGCTGCTCCAACTGCGACGGCAGAATGGACTGGTTTCCGTCGGAGAGCGCTTCGTCGGGTTTATGATGCACTTCGATGATCAGGCCATCGGCGCCGACGGCAACTGCAGCGCGCGACAAAGGCACGACCTTCTCCCGCCTGCCCGTGCCGTGGCTCGGATCGACGATGATCGGCAAATGGCTCAACCGCTGCACGGCTGGAACGACGCTCAGGTCGAGCGTATTCCGGGTGTGGTCGGAAAACGTGCGCACGCCGCGCTCGCACAGGATGACGTTGTAGTTGCCCTCGGCGAGAACGTACTCGGCCGCCATCAGAAGCTCGTCGAGCGTAGCCGAGATGCCGCGTTTGAGCAGAACTGGGCGGGAAGACCTTCCTGCCCGCTTCAGAAGAGAAAAATTCTGCATATTGCGCGCACCGATCTGGATGACGTCGCTGTACTGCGCCACCAATTCCAGGCTGTCGTTGTCCACGGCTTCGGTCACGATCTTCAATCCAAACTCGGCGCGCACATCGGCAAGGATCCTCAGACCGTCCTCACCCAGACCCTGAAAGCTGTAGGGAGACGTGCGCGGCTTGTAGGCTCCCCCCCGGAACAGGCGCGCACCCGCGGCACGCACCGCGCCGGCAATGGTAAAGGCCTGCTCGCGGCTCTCTACCGCACACGGACCGGCAATGATTGCGAGCTCAGGCCCCCCGATGCGCACTCCGTCTCCCAAATCGACGATGGTTGGGTCTTCCTTGAGCTCGCGGGCAACAAGCTTGTACGGCTTGGAGACCGGCACGCACTCGGCGACGCCGGGAAGAGCTTCCAGTGCAGTCGATTCTACCGGCCCGCGGTTGCCGGTAATGCCTATGGCGGTCCTCATGCTGCCGGGAATCGGGTGCGCCTTGTAGCCCATTTCCTCGATCCTGTGGCACACCGCCTGAATTTCCTCGACCGTGGCATGGGCCTTCATCATTACCAGCATGGTGTCCTTCTCTCCAAGAGCGACGAATTAGTGTAGTGTAGCGGTACCACACAAATCAATCCGCTGTGACAAGGAAGCTGCGGCTCTGGCGGTTTTTCTTGCAGCCGCGACGGAAAGGCTTACACTACCCCTGGAGGGCTCAGACTTGGGCAGAGAGGTCGTCATCGGTCTCAATGCGGTGATCACGACGGTAACGAGAGAAGTACCTAGATTCCTGGCTGTGAGGACTACCGGAAGTTCGCTGCCGCTCGACGCTCTGCCTTTCGGACCGTTCGACCCGGCTCGCGACCGCACCCTTGAGCTGGGACTCCGTCGATGGGTGCGCGAAAGAACGGGTACGAAGATCGGCTACATCGAGCAACTCTATACGTTCGGGAACCGCAATCGTGATCCCCGGGAAAGAAGCGGCGGGCCCCGAGTCATCTCGGTCGCTTACCTGGCGCTTGTTCGAGAGCTTCAACTTTCAGGAAAAGGGGAAGCAGTCTGGAGGGACTGGTACCGGTACTTTCCCTGGGAGGACTGGCGCGCCGGGCGCCCCGCAATCATCGACAGCCAGATCGCCCCAGCACTCAACCGCTGGATCCGCGCCGCCCCAGGCAATGAGCTGCGCCAGGAAAGGCGGGAGCGCTGCGACATCTATTTCGGCCTGGGGGGCGCGCCCTGGGTGGCCGAGCGCGTTCTGGACCGCTACGAGCTGATCTACGAAGTCGGGCTCGCGGCAGAGGCCGAGCGCGACCGCATGACGCCAAGAGCCCATGCCAATGGCCGCCAGCCCCGCAGCCGGACTCGCACGCTGGGACAGCCGATGGCCTTCGACCACCGCCGCATCCTGGCTACGGCTCTGGGGCGCCTGCGCGGTAAACTCAAGTACAGACCGGTGGTCTTCGAGCTGCTTCCCGAGACCTTCACGCTGCTGCAGCTCCAGCGAGTCGTGGAAGCTCTGGTCGGCATCGGCCTCCACAAGCAGAACCTTCGCCGCATGGTGGAATCCGGCGGCCTGGTGGAAGGGACGGGACGCATGGATCTCCAAACCGGAGGCCGCCCCGCCGAACTCTTCCGTTTCCGCCGGGGGGTTCTGCGGGAACGCCCCGCTCCCGGGGTCGGCATCTCGGGATTGCTCCACGGCTAGGTCCGGGACCCGGAATCAAGCAGCGGTTGACATAGGATATGCTCAAGCTTAGTATAAGTATGGTTGGTTTCGCAGGATTCGTTTTTAGCACCCCTATATGCTCGATATGAGCATAACTGAGGCATGACTTGATGAATGCAAAAGGCCTGGGCCAGGTTCTGGCCCCCGAGGATCTGGACTTTACTCCCGAGGTCGAGCACAGCACAGCCGCAGTTTACGAGCGCTTGCGGGATGTGATTCCGGAGATCGAATGGCCGGTCCATGCCCCCTATATCGCCGCCATCCGGCGGCTGAAGGCCGAGCGCAAGGCCGTCATCCTCGCTCACAACTACCAGGCTCCAGAGATTTTCCACGGGGTTGCCGACCTGACCGGCGATTCGTTGGCTCTGGCCCAGGAAGCGGCGCAAACGGAGGCAGAGAGGATCGTGCTCTGTGGCGTCCACTTCATGGCCGAGACCGCCAAGCTGTTAAATCCTGAAAAGACCGTGCTGATTCCAGATCCGGAAGCCGGCTGTTCGCTTGCCGACGCCATCACTGCCGACGATGTACGCCTGTTGCGCCAGCGTTATCCGGGCGTTCCGGTTGTGACCTACGTAAACACCTCTGCGGCCGTGAAGGCCGAATCGGACCTCTGCTGTACCTCCGCCAACGCATTGGAGGCGGTCGAATCGCTCGGCTGCGACCGTGTCATCCTGCTCCCGGACGAATACCTCGGCCGCTACGTTGCGGGGCAAACCAAGGTCCAGGTGATTCTCTGGCGTGGGCATTGCGAGGTGCACGAGCGGTTCTCGGCCCAGGAGCTGCGCGACTATCGCAGGCAATACCGGGATCTCGTCATTCTCGCTCATCCCGAGTGCCCGCCGGATGTGCTGGCAGCAGCGGACTTCGTCGGCTCTACCGCCGGCATGATCCGCCACGTAGGCATGCTCCGGCCGCGCCGTGTGGTCATGGTGACCGAATGCTCGATGAGTGACAACGTGGCCGTCGAATATCCTGATATTCAGTTCGTGCGCCCGTGCAATCTGTGCCCGCACATGAAGCGCGTCACTCTACCTAAGATCTTGAATTCTCTGCTGAACGATGAGTACGTGGTGGAAGTGGAAGCCGGCATCGCCGAACGCGCGCGGCGTGCGGTCCAACGAATGCTCGACCTTCCGAAAGCAGGCCGCTGACATGAGGAGTCCGAGAGAATCACTCGCTCCGCCCCATCCGCTGCTTTACGAAGAAACCGTGCGCCGTGCGCTGATTGAAGATCTGGGCCGCGCCGGCGATCTCACTACCGACGCACTCGTGGCAGCCGAGGAGGAGGCCGTCGCTTCTATCGTGGCGCGCGCCGAGGGTCGCATCGCCGGCGTGGACGTTGCGGTCTGCACCTTTCGCTGCCTGGACGCGCGGGTGCGCGCCGAGGTAATGATTGCCGACGGCGGCGACGCTGCACGGGGCGAGCAGCTTGCAGTGATCCGAGGGCCCGCGCGCGCCATCCTGTCGGGGGAGAGGACGGCACTGAACTTCTTGGGCCGCCTGTGCGGAATCGCCACCGCCACGCGCGGCATCGTCGCGGCCGTATCGCCTTACACGGCCAAAGTAGTCTGCACGCGCAAAACCACCCCGGGCCTGCGCGTGCTCGAGAAATACGCCGTGCGGGCCGGGGGCGGCTCCAACCATCGCTTCGGTCTCGATGACGCGGTGCTGATCAAGGACAATCACCGCTTGATCGCCGGCGGGATCACAGAGGCGGTCCGCCGCGTGCGCAGGCACGTCGGGCATATGGTCAAGATCGAAGTCGAGGTGGATACGCTCGCCGAGCTGGAAGAAGCTCTTGGTTTGAGTGTCGACGCCGTCTTGCTGGACAACATGCCCATAGAGACGCTGGCACAAGGGGTTCGTATGGCCAAGGGAAAGGCGCTCACTGAAGCTTCCGGCAGCATCACGCCCGCAAATGCAGCAGCCATCGCGGCGACGGGGGTCGATCTCCTGTCGTTGGGCTGGATCACGCACAGCGCCCCGGCGCTGGATGTTACACTGGACCTTGCCGTCAGGGTTTAGACGGTTATGCGTGGCGTTACGTGAATTTTGTTCTCGTTAGAAGCAAGAGGCCAGGAGCCAGAGGCCAGAATTTTCATAAGCGCCGCCTATGCTGCTTTCCGGAGGTGATGTCATGCAAACAGAGCGACCAACTGATGTCCTTATGAACTCATTGAAAGAAGTCAGCCGCCCACTGAACGCCTATGCACGGGCGATTCTGGCTTCTGGCTCCTGACTTCTGGCTTCCTTATCCCGCTGCTCTTTAGCGGGATGCCTAGTTCGATTCAAGTTGAGAAGCGCATGTCCAAGACGAGAGGAAGCATGCAAAAGAAAGCCAGGTCCACCGGAAAAACGGCAGCATCCCGAAAACCAAAATCGGCAATTCTGAACCTCAGCAAGGAGCTGCTGTTCATCTTCTGCGCCGTGCTTGTAATCAACAGCTTTGTCATGGCCTCTTTCGAGGTCCCAACCGGTTCGATGGAAGATACCGTGATCATCGGCGACCGCGTCTTCGTCAACCGATTCATTTACGGCGGTTCGACCCCGTACACGATTCCGCTGACGCCAATCCGCATACCGCATTTCCGCGTGCCGGGACTTCGTGGCGTGGCCCGTGGCGATGTTGTTGTTTTTGATTGGCCCGGCGCGCGGGACGAGACGGAGAAGCCTCCGCAGATGTGGTATCTGAAACGTTGCATCGGGCTACCCGGGGACACGATCCAAATCCAGAACCGGATCGTGTACGTTAACGGCAAGCTCGTTCCCGATCCACCCCACTCGAAGCACCTCCGCGCAGCGGTGCTGCCGCCGGGCCAGCCGAACCCCAATATCTTCCCGCGCGGATCGAATTTCAACGAAGACAATTACGGACCCCTGGGGGTGCCCGCCAGGGGAATGATACTCCCTCTGAATGCGGCCAACTTCAGCGCGTGGGAGGTGTTCATGCGCCGTGAGGGGCATGACGCACAGCTAGAGGGAGACAAGGTCCTGATCGACGGCAAAGAAGCAAAGGAATACACAGTAGAGCGCGATTACATATTTGCCATGGGAGACAATCGGGACAACAGCCTCGACAGCCGGTTTTGGGGCTTTGTGCCCCGCGCGGACGTGATCGGGACGCCCATGATCGTGTACTGGTCGTGGGACCCCACCATCCCGCTTTATCACTTGATCGACAAGATCCGGTCCGTCGATTTGCGCCGTGTCGGTACCATCGTGCGCTGAAATCGTAGAGCAGGAGCGAAAAATTGACAGAGGAGCCGATTGAAGTGCCGATTGAGGATGCCATCGACCTGCACACCTTCCGGCCTCAGGAAGTCAAGGGTTTGGTCGAGGAATACCTTTTTCAAGCGGTGAACAAAGGATTCAAGCAGGTGCGCATCATTCACGGCCGCGGTGTCGGGGTGCAACGCGAGATCGTACAGCGAATCCTGGGCCGGCATCCCGATGTCATAACTTTCGAGAACGCTCCTGACCGGGGCGCCACCGTCGTCTATCTCAAGCACCGGGCGTGATGTCCGGGTCAGACCTCAGCCATCAGACATCCGACTAAGAGTAGAAGCAACGCACAGTTATCGGCGGGAGGGTGTCGGCAGCGGCGAAATTGTCGTTCTGCTCAGGAGATGTTTTGCCGAAAAAGAATAGGGCGGGAGGCAGCCTGTCGGTGCCGGCGGGATTGTCTTTAAGGATCTCATGCCGTCCCATGGCGGCTACCGAGTGCGCCCTGCTTCAGGCAGGTCCATGGAAGATGTCGCAGGAGTCGTCAACTTGAAAGATCTGAATCTAACCGCAGCGATACGAATCCTGGAGCACGCGGGCCAGCATTGTCCGACCGATTTCGATACCGAGCCGCTGGCCGAGCTGCAGGCGCTCATCGACGCACTCTGCGAACTTTCCATGCACGACGGGCTCACAGGGCTCGTCAACTCCACGTTCTTTCAAGCGGCGCTGGCAAGCGAACTGGACCGCAGTTTCCGGACCGGACGCGGTTGCGGGTTGATGCTGATCGACCTGGATCAGTTCAAGCTCGTCAACGACACTCACGGCCACGACATCGGGGACCACGTTTTGAGGGCGGTGGCGATCCAGCTCAAGAAGTCGATCCGCAGCATGGACACAGCGGCACGCACCGGAGGCGACGAATTCGCCGTGATTCTGCCGGAGTGCACGCCAGAGGACGCCGTGCGTGCGGCAACGCGCATTCACGGCACACTTAACCCGCTCGTGGTCACAATCGAAGACGTGCCGCTCGGCGTAACCACCAGCGCGGGCCTGGCGTGGACCGAGCCGGGTGCCGCAGTTCCGCCCAGGATGCTCTTGGCACGGGCCGACACGGAGCTCTACCGAGCCAAGCGGGCGGGAAGACGGCGGCTATCGTATCCACAGCTTGTTCCGACTCGGCTGTCGGCGGCGGAGCACGCCGCCTTCGTCCTGCCCGGACTCGAGGAGGATTCTCATGGGAAATGACTCTCGCGCTCGCCGCTACGCAATCGTCAGTGGAAAAGGGGGAGTCGGCAAGACCGTGATCACCGCCAATCTGGCCGCCGCTCTCGCAGGTTCGGGCCTGCGCACTCTGGTGGTGGATGCCGATCTCGGCCTTGCTAACCTCGACACAATTATGGGAATAAACCCGGCAGGCACGATTCAGGATGTCCTGGCAGGCAATCTTACGGCTAACGAAGCTCTCGTGCACACTCGCGGCGGCTTCGACCTGCTTCCGGCCGGATCCGGGTTCTTCGAATCGACCCTGCTGACTCCAGACCTGGCGACGAGCCTGGAAAAAATGCTGGAAGGACTGGACCCGCACTACGACGCCATTCTATTCGATGTAGGAGCAGGCATTGGCGATGTCGTCCTCTTTTTCGCCCGCATCGCCGACGACGTCGTGCTCGTGGTGACTCCCGAACTAACCTCGCTGATCGACGCGTACGCGACCGTCAAGATTCTCGCACTCCGGTACGGCTGCAAAAATTTTCGCCTGGTAGTCAACCAAGCCGATCCGGATTGTCCCGAGCAGTCCGGCAAGATGGTAGCCGCACATCTGCAGCAAATTGCATCCAAGTTTTTGTCCGACAAGGGCGGCACTCCGGTGCGCCTGCATTTCGCCGGCGCGCTCCCTGTGGATCCCGCGATCAGCAGGGCAATCAGCCGACAGCAGTTGCTTGTGGAGACCGATCCGGACGGCCCGGTTGCTTCCCTCCTCCCCCGCCTGGCGGCATCTCTCCGTGCTGCGCCGCCAGGATCTCCAAGGACGCTCTGAGGAGCGCCGGAAGAAAGGGCTTTATTCCGGAGCCGCGGCCCGGCGAGACGCGAAGAACGCCCGCATCAGGGAACTGCATTCTTCTTCCATAATGCCGGATGTCACTTCAAGCTTGTGATTGAGATGCGCGGCGCTCGCAAGGTGGAAGTGCGAATCGAGAGCGCCCGCTTTCGGATCGGCAGCCCCGTAAATGACTTCGCCGACCCGCGCCTGGATCATGGCTCCGGCGCACATCACGCACGGCTCAACGGTCACAACCAGGATCGAGCCGGGCAGCCGGTAGTTCTTCATGCTGCGCGCCGCCTGACGAAGAGCCAGGATCTCGGCATGCGCGGACGGATCGTGTGCGCATATGGAATGGTTATGGCCGCGTCCGACGATTTTGCCGTTGACAAGGACAACGGCGCCGACCGGGACTTCCCCTTCGCTTTCAGCTTTGCGAGCCTCCTCGAGAGCCTCAAGCATCCACTGCTCCGCTGTCGCTCGATCCATGCGCCGCCTCTAAGGCTGCCACTGTTGATCTCAAACTGCCACTAGCACATGCACGAGATGGATGAATTCCTACGCTCGTGCTATTATGACCCAGTTTCCAAGAAGCGCAAAGCGTTGCGGGCCAGGGCTGGGGCCTGCACCACACAACGGCATTCCTTAATTTAATGAGACACAAGATGGCAGAACGAACCCTGCCTATATCCTCGCGATGGTTTCAAGCCGCGATTCTAACCTATCTGGTTGGCTTCTGTGTGCTGGGTCTCCTTGCTTACCTCGCGTACGCGCAAAAGCCTCCAATTCCCGGGCGCGTCACCGGGGCCAACCGCGAAACCCTGTTCACCCGCGCGGATGTCATGGCGGGGATGAACGTATTCCAACGCTATGGCCTCATGGAGTACGGCACGGTGTACGGCCATGGCGCCTACCTGGGCCCGGACTTCACCGCCGAGTACCTCCACAAAACGGCCGAGTATCTGATCAACCGCTATCAGGAAAGTCCTTACGCCAGTTCCTCGGCTGTCGAAAGGGTGCAGGCGGAACTGCATGAGAACACGTACGACCCCGTCATTGATATTGTGATCTGGAGCGACGCACGCGCTCAGGCGCATCACATGATGGAGAGTTACTATCGAGCCGTTTTCGCTTCAGGCGTGAGCCGAGGAGGGGCGCAGGCAGCATGGATCACGGATTCGGAGCAGGTCAGGCAGCTGACTTCCTTCTTCGCCCGGACGGCCTGGACTGCGACGGCCAACCGTCCCAGACGAACCGAATCGTACACAAACAACTGGCCTCCGGAACCGCTGGCAGGCAACTTCGTCACTGCCGACGCGGTTACATGGAGCGTGGTGTCGATCATCGGGCTGCTGGGCGGCACCGGTCTGGTGCTCTTCTTTTTCGGCCGCTATGACTGGCTCGGATGGAGCGACGAACGCCGCCTGGTCCAGTTTCGTCCGGTCGAACAAGTGAGCCTGGCGCCGGCGCAGCGTGCCGTCGTCTGGTTTTTGGTTGTCGCCTCGCTCCTCTTTCTGATCCAGACGCTTTGCGGCGGGCTCGTCGCGCACTATCGGGCGGAACCGAGCAATTTCTTCGGATTCAACATCTCTCGCATCCTGCCTTACAACATCGCACGCACCTGGCACGTGCAGCTCGCCATTTTTGGGGTCTCGGCGTCTTACCTCGCGGCCGGCATTTTCATGGTGCCCCTGATCGCCGGACGCGAGCCGCGCGGCCAGGCGCGGCTGGCGCTCGCACTGCTGGCGGCCCTGACGGCCGTTGTTTTCGGCAGCATGGCGGGCGAATACGCCGGCGTTCGGGGCTGGCTGGGAACCGAGCGCTGGTTCTGGCTCGGACACCAGGGCTGGGAGTACCTCGATCTCGGTCGTCTGTGGCAGATCTTGCTGATCCTCGGGTTGTCTTTCTGGGTCCTGATCCTCGCGCGGGGATTGAAGCGATCCCTGCACGGCCAGCATTACGGTAACATGCCATGGTTGTTGTTCTACGCCGCCCTGGCAATCCCTGCTTTTTACGCTGTCGGGTTGCTCACCGGCCCGAACACGAGCTTCGTGATCAACGACTTTTGGCGCTTCTGGGTAGTCCACCTCTGGGTCGAGGACTTTTTGGAGCTTTTCACCACGGTGGTGGTCGCTTACATGTTCGTGCTCCTGGGAGTCGTGCGCCAGACGACGGCAATCCGCGTCATTTATCTTGACATCATTCTCTATTCCATCGGCGGAGTCATTCCGCTCTGCTGGTTGTGCGCTCGTGCTCTCCGCTATCGCAACCCGAGCCGCAGTGAAGCGGAAGCGGAGATCCCGGCCCGCTTGTTTACCGAGGGTTGGAAACGTGAAAGTACTGCTGATTTCCGCCAATACTGAAGCGATCAACATGCTCATCATTCCTTCGGGTCTGGCGTGTGTCGCGGCCGCTGCTGCTGCCGGAGGCCATACCGTCGAGCTGGTGGACCTGCTGGCGGCAGAAGATCCCCGCCGGGCGCTTCAGGAGGCGCTCCAGGGTTTTCGTCCCGACGTGGTGGGCATCTCGGTAAGGAACATCGACAATCAGGACATGAGAAGCCCCAGGTTTCTTCTGGAGCAGGTCAAGGACGTCGTTGCCGATTGCCGCCGCTTTTCACGCGCACCGATCGTGCTTGGAGGAGCAGGCTACAGCATATTCCCTGAGAGCGCGCTCGCCTATTTGCAGGCAGACATGGGAATCCAAGGCGAGGGAGAGGCCGTCTTTCCCATGCTGTTGGAGCGCCTGGCGCGGGGCGCGGACCTCTCCGGTGTGCCGGGCCTGTATCTGCCCGGCCAGTGTGCGCAACCCGCACGAGTAGAACCGAGCACTCTCGATCTCTTCCCTTTGCCTGATTTTCACCCGTGGCTGGCCGAGGCCGCCGAGGCAGACCTCTGGCTGCCGCTCCAAACAAGGCGTGGCTGCCCGTTGGACTGCAGCTACTGCTCGACGCCGGCCATCGAAGGCCGTACGCTGCGCAAACGCGGTGCGGAAACCGTCGCCGATGCCGTAGCCGGCTATGCACGCGAGGGCTTCCGGCGATTTTATTTCACCGACAACACTTTCAACCTGCCGCCCTCCTATGCTCTGGAGTTCTGCCGGGCGCTGACCTCGCGTCACTTGGGGATCTCATGGCGGTGCATTCTCTACCCGACATGCGTGGACAAGGAACTGGTTCAAGAGATGGCGCGGGCTGGTTGCAGCGAGGTCAGCTTGGGATTCGAAAGCGGCAGCGAGAGCGTGCTCCGCAATATGAACAAGAGGTTCTCCCCGGCAGACGTGCGTCGGACTTGCACACTGCTCGCCGATCACGGCATCCGTCGCACCGGCTTCCTGCTCCTCGGCGGTCCGGGTGAGACCATGGAGTCGGCCGAAGAAAGCCTGGCCTTTGCCGATTCGCTGGCGCTGGAGGCTGTGAAAGTTACCGTCGGCATTCGCATCTATCCGGGCACTGCGCTGGCCGAGACCGCACTGCAGGAAGGGATGATCACGAAGGAGGATGACCTGCTCTTCCCCCAATTCTACCTTGCCGCAGGGCTCGGAAAGCAGCTCTTTCAGCTAGTCGCCGATTGGACCGCTACGCGGCCGGAATGGATATCTTGAAAATCGAGAGAATCGAAGAGTGGTCCGGCCCATCAAGAGCCATGCTTTAGAAGCTCGGCGATGGAGTTTCTCTGGCTGAGCTGGATCGAGAGGGTGCGTGTGCGCTTCAGCAATATCGAGCACACGCGGGGAGAAGATCTGGAAGGACTGCAACGGGCCGGAGAGAGCCATCCCGCCGGCCCCGGCAGCAATTGTCAATTAGTCGCCGGTCTTCTTGTCAATCCGATTCAGCAAGTTTTGGATGCGAGCATCCACCTTCTGCAGCTTCTGCTGAAGAAGTGTCTGCTGATCAGGCGTCAGGACCTGTTCGATCTCTGCAACCATCTTGCTCCTCAAGGTCACGGCATTCCACTCAGCGCTCGAGACCTTGTCGAAGGCAGCCTTAAGCATCTGAGCGGAGGCGCCGCGGGCAAGGGCCTGACCCAGAACCAAGCGGGCCTTGGCATTTTCCCGGGTAGCCGCCCGGATTTCCTCTTTGTGATTGGTCAGGATGGTCTTCACTTGGCCCTTCTGCTGATCGGTTAAGTTCAGGCCTTGCAGGAAAGCCTTGGCTCGAAACACAGCTTTTTGCGCTCCCTGCCCCAGGACCTGGCGCTTGAGCTTAGCGTTTTGAGCATTGGCAACTGCCGCGACCGTCACTATCAACAGAATTACCGCGCCCAATGCCAACAAGGTTTTTGGATATCTCTTCATGACTCGAACTCCCTTCTCTTTTTCTCCCTTCGGTCCAAGCATCATCCAAACGGCTGGTCGTCGGCTAAAACGATTGACTGCCGCACTCGTACACGCCCGTTTATAATAATCCGCACTGCAAGGTTTTGTTTCATGCTTTCATTCGATCCGCAGGGCAGTCATTGAATCCAGCCGGCACCGGTTTGCCTGTCGGGCGCACAATCAAACGAACGAATCTCACAGGCAACTAGTTTACTCTCAGTATCCTGCTCCCCACCCTGACGCCCCACATGTCACAGACGATAACCTTGAGAATCTGCGGCATCGCCTTGAGATGAATCAGGATGGATACAGGAATTCCCGATTGCAGGAACCGCTGGTAAGTCTCCTCCTGTAGGTTCATGTCTAACGTTTTCCAATCCTCACCAACGTAATTCCCCTTGGCGTCGGCGCAGAAGATGGCTATGCGCAGCTTGCCTGTCTGGCGGCCGTTGGCAGTCCTGAACCTGATGTTCCTGGAATCGATGCGCAGGTCTGCTCTGATTTGCGGTCGGGCGTCGGCATCCGTTGCCGTTGTTATGCTGACTTGGAAGGTAAGCCCATTCAGCTCCGTCTCGATGCTTGCGGCTGTTGAAATCATTTGTTGCGCCAGCATTTCCGCAGCGTATTCCTCACAGTTGTAAGGCTGCACGACACCGCCTGCGGAACTCCCCTGCCTGAGCGACGCCGGCAGTCCAGCGTAGTACCCGCTGCGGGCCTGTACCGTGCAGCCCGGACAGGGCTTGGCCGGCTTGAGCTTGACGACAAGCTTGTGAAAACCCTCGTCCTTCTTCGCGCCCGCGGGGGCAAAGCCAAGCGTGTAGCCCATCCTCAGGTTCATAATGGCTTTATCCAAAGCCCCCACGAGCTTTTCCTCAGTCCCCAATTTCAAGACCTCTCCCCCTGTCTCCCTGGCGATTCGATCAACGGCGCCGGGATCTCCAGCGCCAAAGTTCATCCCCGGCGTTCGGATGCTGTAGAGGGTCGTCGAGGCTTCCAGCGCTTCCTCGAGTGCATCCTTTTCCCTCAGGCGTCCCGTATTGGAATAGTTATCGGAGATCAGAATGATCGCCCGGCGGCGATCGGGCGCTTTGTCATGAAGGTAGCGCGCGGCTGCAAAGATCGTATCGTAGATGTTCGTCCCAATGCCGACATCGAGTTCGTCGATCCTTTGAGCTATTTGGGCACGATCTTCTGTAAGATCGTTGAGTCGAGCCGGGCATCGATCGAAGGAGAAAAGTACAACTTGATCCTCGGGCTTCAGACGCCCCAGTGCGGATAGCGCCGCACCGTGGAGTTCCGGCACGTAGCGCTCAATGCTTGGGCTGCGGTCGATCAACAACGCCACGGCGAGGGGAAGCTGATCGCGCGAGAAATGGGTCACCTGCTGGACAATGCTATTGTCATAAACGACGAAGTCTGCGACACCCAGACCGCCGATGAAGGCGCCTTGTTTGTTGCGCACCACAGCATCGACCGTGACCAAGTCCACATTGACTTTCAGGCTGAAATTCCGCTGGGCAGCTCCCTGAGCCTGCTGTGGAGAATTGTCGGCGGATATGTACTGCACCGGTTCCGGCGCAATGGCCGGCATCCAAGCCGTGGACAGGCCGGAAGATGACATTACAGCCAGAACCTGCGAGATCATCCACACAGTGCAGTAAGGCGTCCACATTGCTTCGCCTCCGGCGATGTCGCTTCCCGGCTGTCCGCTTCTGCAATTGGATGCAAGATACAGCCGTCGGGGTCAGATGCTCACCACAAGATATTCGTTCTTGGCACAGACTGCGAGAGGAACTTGAGAGAAACCACGTGTTGTTCGTTTCGATTGACAGCCTGATCTTGAACTGCTATATGCATCGCGTCGAATGTTTGTTCGAGTTCGGCGGCGTTTGCGTCGTAAGGAGTCAACCAAGATGTCGGACGACGGTGGTCACTCAGACAGCGGGGAGTCGTGCTGACCGGCCTGACTCGCGGACGATAACAGTTCCCGCCTCCGTCAGGCCGATTGGCCTGAGGCAGAAGCGGATCAAAGCCCGTGCGGCTTTCCTCCTTTCTCGCCCCTCTCTCCACCTATTAATTGATTAAGCCTGTGGTCCCGACCGCGAAATGCGCGTTTGCGAGACGCGCCGGAAAGGAAATGGTCCCATGACCGAGAGAGGGAGCGGCCGATGTACTGGATCAGCAAGACCTTCCATCTACTAAACCGCTGGCAGCGGCGCACTCTCATTTTCCTGGCCGTTTTGGGCCCGGGCATTATCACCATGGTCGCCGACAATGATGCCGGCGGCATATCTACGTATGCAGTTACCGGCTCCAAGTACGGATTCAGCCTGTTGTGGATTTTTTTCCTTCTGGTCCCGATGGCCTATTACGTGCAGGAGATGACGGTCCGCCTCGGGGCCGTGACCAAGCGCGGGCATGCGGAAGCGATCTTTGAGGGATTCGGCAGCTTCTGGGGCTGGTTCTCGCTGATCGATCTCGCGATCGTGAACTGGCTGACGCTGGTGACCGAATACATCGGCATGACGGCGGCGATGAGTTTGTTCGGCATACCTCCATGGCTTACGTACATGGCGATCACTACGCTGCTGTTCGTGGTGGTGGTCACGGGACGATATTGGACCTTTGAGAAAATCACGCTTTTTTTCTGCGCCTTCAATCTCGTTTACATCCCGGCCGCCTTCTGGGCAATGAAGACGCCGACGGCGCCGGCATGGAGCGCAGTGGCCAAGGGACTGCTGCTGCCCACCCTCGCGAGCGGCTTTACCAGCGAAGTGCTCTTCATAATCCTGGCCAATATCGGCACCACCATCACCCCCTGGCAGATTTTCTTTCAGCAAAGCTCGGTGGTGGATAAGGGACTGGACCTGCACGATATTGGATTCGGCAAGGTGGACACTTTCGTGGGCTCCCTGGTTACCTGCGTTGTCGCGGTTTTCATCATCATCGCCACCGGCGCCGCATTCCATTTTCACCGGCCGCCGATCCTGGTCGAAGACGCCAAACAGACGGCACAGGCGCTGGTGCCGCTGCTCCCTCACGGGCAAGGGGAGCTGGCGCGCACGCTGTTTGCGATCGGCCTGTTCGACGCCGGATTCCTTGGAGCTCTCTGTATTTCCCTTTCGACTTCCTGGGCGGTCGGCGAAGTCTTCGGTTGGGCCCATTCTCTAAACAAGAGAATCAAGGAGGCTCCATGGTTTTATGGGCTCTACCTCCTGATGCTCTTTAGCTCTGGCGCCGTGGTCTTGATCCCGGGCGCGCCGCTGATCACGATCACGATGTTCGTGCAGGTCGTCGCTGTCACGCTGCTGCCGGCGGCACTCGTTTTCTTGATTTTGATTCTGAACTCCGAGTCGTTCATGGGCGATAAAATGAACACGCGCGTGCAAAACATCATCAACTGGACCATCGTGACATTCATCACCGTCATGTCCACGCTCTTCGCGCTCAGCACGCTTTTCCCGAACTGGTTCCGGGCCACTGGATAGGAGGCTGCCATGCGTGCCGGATCAAGCAACTCGCATCCGAGGATTATGGATCTCCCGCCTGACCTCGCCAACTTCCGTTTTATCTATTACGCCGAGCTGATCAAGCGTCCGGTGTGCGTCGGGAAAATCACTGACCGGATCGGCAAACTGACGGATCTGGTGTTCGCCATCAAGGAGCCTTACCCGGAAGCGGTCGGCATCTATCTGGAGTTCGGCTGGGGCAAGCCGACTCAGTTCATACCCTGGTCGCGGGTGATCAAGGTGGAGGACGACGCCGTCTTTGTCCAGCCGCCTGAGGAGGGCGAGACCTACCCGCCTTTCGTGGACCAACCCGGGTGGATCATGCTGGGCAACCACCTGCTGGGACGCACGATCCTTGACATGGACGGCCGGCGCACGGAGGTGGTGAATGACGTTCACCTGCTCGAGGCCAGAGGCCAGCTGCTGTTGATCCACGTCGACACGTCGTTTAACGGGTTCCTGCGGCGCCTCGGTCTGCGAGGCCGGCGTTGGGCCAAGGAGGAGTTGATCTCGTGGAAGTACGTCCAGCCGCTCTCGGTGGAAGATGCAGTCAAGACCGACAAGGTGTCTCTGTCGGTGACCCGCAGGCAGCTCAAGGAGCTGCCGAGCGAAGACCTTGCCGACGCGCTGGAAGAACTGAGCGGACAGGAGCAGCAAGCGCTCTTTTCGGCCCTCGACTCCGAGAAGGCGGCTGAGACTCTGAGCGAGGCGGAGCCGCGCGCCCAGCGCCAGTTGATCTCCACACTGCGCCGTGAGCGCGCCGGCCAGATCCTGGCAGAGATGTCCGTGGCGCAACTGGCGAAGCTGCTCGCTGTGCTGCCCCACGATCACATGGTGGCCATGCTCGAGCTCTTGCCTCCGGAAAACGCCGCACGCATCAAAGAAATCCTGTCCGAACAGGAGGCACAGGCCCAGAGCCTGATGGACTCGAACTATCTTGCCTTTCCGCCGACGGCGAAGGTTGGCGACGCCCTGCGCGCGATCCGCGAGTCCGGGCGGGATCGCCAGGCCGTCTCCTATTGCTATGTGGTGGGCCATGACTCCCGAACGCTGGTGGGAGTGGTCGATCTGCGCGAGCTGGTGCTCGCGGCCGACCAGCAGAGTCTGACGGAAATCATGACATCGCCGGTGGTGTCGGCGGAGGCGGACGACATTCAGGAGGACGTGGCAGAGATCTTCGCCAAGTACCACCTGCGGATGATCCCGGTGGTGGACTCTGAAGACCATTTGCTGGGCGTAATTCGTTACAAAGACCTGATGACAGGGGCCGTGACTACCGTGAAGGTTTGAGAGGCCAACGCGCCGCTTGACGAAGACTCGGCCGCGGACGGCATCTCATGAATTCGGGTCTTAGATCTTGGATCTGGCGTTCGTGGAGAATGGATGCCTTCATCGATAGCAGCTGGTGCTGAATCCAGTATCCTTGATCCAAAGCCCAAAACCGGAAAGAGCTTTTGAGGTGTTGTATGCCGAGAATCAAGATGACCCCGATGGTGCGCTTCGCACTTTACTTCCTGCGCATCTATCTGATCGTCCTCTTCGCGCTGCTCGTGTTTCGATTCCTCCAGATCTTCCGGTAGTTATCGTCTAACGGAACACGCGCGGGCGCGCGACCGACCGGACGCAGACGTGGGCACTCAAAGGCGGAGTTCCACCGGCTGTGTGTTATGACATCGATGTTGTTGCCCCCAATGATGCCGGCCGTTCGACACGAGCGGATAGAGCACCGGGCAACCGCGCTCAGACGCCACTACCTGAGCCGGCGGCAGCACTCGATCTCACCCGGTTTCCGGGAGAATGCCGGGTACTTTCCGCACCAACTCATGCGATCCTCACCCCAGGTTCCTAGAAGCAATTGACTATGAGGCGATGCAATCGGCGACGCTGGCGCTTCGGTGCTCGACGAGATCTCGAAGCACGTCCAGCGCTTGCCCGGCCTTGCGGCCGATTCGGTGGAGCAGGCACTAAAAACTCGCAGAGCGCCTGGAGCGGCGCTTCTACTTCCGATTAGGGGCGCAACTCGGCATGACGGTAGAGCAGCTCCTCGGCAGCATCACCTCCGCAGAGCTGACCTATTGGATGAGTGTCGGGCCGTGAGTGTGGGGCCGTATCTCCAAGATTCAAAACTCAAGGAGAAAGCCCCCTTTTAAGATACATCGTCAGTTCAAATTTTGGAATTTGGAGACACGGCGCCGCTTTTCACTACCAGAAGGCAACCCTAAGAGTGTACCGTTCGGCACCAACGCCCTCTTTCGTCACCATCCGGGTCCTCCACTGAGCAGTCGCCGCCGGAAGGAGCTGATTGGGTGACACTCTGGAGAAACCGGGCGTTGTACGGGATGGCGCGGACAGAAAGTAACGCGAACGATACGGGGAGACCTCCGTTCCCCATTCCAGAACAACAAAGCGCTGCCTGCATCACATCCGTTGCGGCCTCTTTGCCCGAACCCGAGCAGGACGACTTCCGCCACCACTGCAGACGAGCCTGGGCACGGTTGATCCGCAAGGTCTGGTCTGCAGATCCGCTCGTGTGCCCCAAATCTTCCGGCCCGCTACGTATCATCAGCTTCATCGAAAATCCTCCTTCTCACTTGCCGGGCGGGATAATCCCGGATGATTTCCACGCCAACCGGTGCTATTCTGCTCCCAGCAGGAAAAAGCGAACTACTATCTTTCACATGCCCCCAGCAAATCGATATATCCTTCCAGGTCATCCTTGTCACCTAACCCATCGATGGGGCCAGCGAAAGGGATTTGCACATCGGTAGTGGAAGGAACCGGCATCGATTTCTTCGAGGTTCCTGGGATGCGGCTGTTACCAGATGTCGCTTGCGGTATAGCCCTCGGGGAATGGATCCTCGGGATCAACAACGTAGTTGCTCAATCCCGTAATCCAGGCCTGGCCGCTGAGCGTCGGTACCACCGCCTTGTACTTGCCGAGTTGTGTCACATCGACCAGGCGCCCGGTGAAGATCGTCCCCAGAATTCCCTCGTGGTGGAAGTCCTCGTTCAATGCGAGCTTGCCCTTTGCGTAAAGCGCAGCCATCTTGGCGCAGGTGCCGGTGCCGCACGGAGAGCGGCCGATCGCGCCGGTCCAGGTCGCAGGGCGATTCCAGTCGAGCTTTCCTGTCGAGACGACGGCGGCGTTTTTCATATGAGCTTCAGGGCGGCTGGGCGGGCCGGAAAGTTCCACAATCGTGATGCCTGCGAAGCCCGGCTGGTCGGGATGAACAACCGGCAACTGCTCCTGGGCGGCCGCCTTGATCATTTCGCCGATGCGGACGAGGTCACGTCCTTCATCGGGCGTCAGGTGCAGGCCGAAAGGTGCTGCATCCGCGATGACATAAAACATCCCCCCATAAGCGACGTCCACACTCACCGTGCCGAGGTGCGGGACCTCGATTCGCGCATCCAGATAAGGGGCAAAGGCCGGCACATTCTGAAACGTGACGCGCCGGACTTTGCCGTGGGCACAGTCATCCCGGACGCGGATCAATCCGGCGGGCGCCTCCAGGGTCAGTTCCGTGACCGGTTCCTTCATGGGGAGCATCCCGGTCTCCAGCAAAACGGTGGCAACGCATATGGTGTTCGTTCCCGACATGCCCGGGTATTCCATCTACTCCATAATCACGAAGCCGGCATTGGCCTCCGGATGTGTGGGCGGCAGGATCAAATTGCAGTTCGCGCCCGGGTAGCCGCGTGGTTCGCGCAGCATGCGTTTGCGCAGGCCGTCCGCGTGCGTCTGAAGGTGCCGCATCTTGTCGAACATCGTAGCGCCAGGAACATCGAGCACGCCGCCAACAATCACCCTGCCGGGCTCGCCGCAGGCATGGGCATCGACAGCCTGAATCATATGAGCAAGGCGCACGTTTCTTGTCCTTTCCTAAATCACGGCAGCGCTGCGTTTGAAGCTGCCGCGCAGTATAGTACTCCCGCAGGCAGCCGCATTGCCACACCTCTGTCCCCGCAGAGCAATCACTCGGGCACAGTCCCGAATTGATGTCACAATCACAGCGACTGGAAATCATCCCTCTTACTTCTTTATTTTGGGCGGCTCGATCTTCTCCTGGGTCTCCACGGTAAATACTCGATAATCCGAGTAACGATGTATGCTGCGACACAACCAGCCATAAGACTCGCTGGTGACGACAACTTCCCGAGGCACCCAGAAGGACTGCGGGACGGATTGGAAGCGCACTTCGCTGAACCAGATCTCCGATGTCTGCCTGGTCAAGTCGATACCGATCCCGGGCGCCAGAAGGTCGGTCCGCATCCGCTATGTGTCCGAGTCCATCCAGTCTCAAATCGACAAGATCTTTGAGAGCTTGGACGCAAATCTGGGCGATCCAGAGCATTCGAACTATTTCTGATCTCGCGGGGGGCCAGCTTGCAGTCTATCAGGACGTTGGCAAGGTACTTGATCTCGTGAACGAGGCCACCCGCAGTCAATACAGTGATCGTCTACGATTCCGGGAGTGACAGGTCTGGCAGTGCATTGATTAAGATTCGGTAGTCTAAATCCAAATCGAGTTCCTACATTCGGGAACAATTCCAACAGCTTCAAATGTCCTTACCCCCTCATCAGAGATCCGCGCCCAAGGCATCACGCGAGGTTTTCGGCAGGCCGAAGAGGGCGCGCATGTCCTCGAGCGAGCTCGCCGACAGCGCCACATCCGGGCTGCGCGCCAGATCCCAGATCGTTTCCGGGCGCAGGGATCCATCCAGATGACAATAGAGATCCAGCTTCGGCAGCGCGCGGATGAATTCCTCCGAGGGGATTTCGCCGGGTTCGTCAGACGGCTTCAGCAGGTATAGGGTTTTTGCATCCTGTTCATGGAAGCTCCGCTTTTTCCGGGGGCAATTCCCCGGCTCATCTGTCGTTCGTTTACGCCGCTTTCTTCACCGGCAGTTCCTCAGTCTTGCGAATCTGCAGGACGGGTTTGCCGTCCACGTTTCCCGGCTCGATTCCCAGAAAGTAGCAGGCGGTCGCGAAAGTATCCTCGATGTTGACCGTCAGGGCAGGATACTGCGTCAGGTCGAAATTCCTGACCACACCGGGGCCCGCGGCGATCCAGGGAATATGACGGCTGCGAGGATCATCCCGACCGTGGCTCTTCCCTGCCCCGCCATGGTCGGCGGTGAGAAGGATCAAGGTCGAGTCCGTCAGGCCGGCTTTCTCGATGGCATCCAAAACCACACCGACAGCTTCATCCGCACCCTCCATGCCGGCGATCTGCTCGGCGCTGCCCCAACCCTTGGAGTGACCCACCGCATCGTTGCTGGCGAAGTGGACAAACAGCAGCTGGGGACGATGCTCGGCAACGATCGCCGCCGCGGCCCTGGCGATGTCGGGATCCCCGGCCGCCTTGCCGCGCGCCGGGATGTATGCCCAATCCACCGTTCCGGGCTTGGCCAGCACGGAGAACTTGCTCTTGCCGGAGATCAAGGCCGTGGAGTAACCGGCTTTCTTGGCCAGCTCAAAGATCGTCGGGCAGGCTGGATACACCTCCTTGTCAAGGGGAGGATCCGTGTTGAAGGTAATCCCATGCTTTTCCGGAGGGACTCCCGTAAGCATGCTGACATGGGACGGCAGCGTGACGGACACCTCCGTGCTTCGCGCCCAGAATGTGAAGCTTCCATTCGCCATCAGCTTGCGCATGTTCGGCGCCTGAGCACGCAGCAGGACGTCGGGACGCATGCCATCGACACTGATGACAGCCACCCGCTCAATCGCCCCAACAGGACGCGCAGTTTGTCCTGCCGCCGACAGATGCAGCACCGCCACGCCAACCATGACGCTTGACGCAATAAATCGCCGCTTCATACAATATGCCTCCGCCAATAAACCTCGGCCATAGGCACCTTAGCATAAAGCATCCAGGCGGGTCAGTCCAGCAAACCTCTTTGTGAGTTGCGATTCAGGCACTTGGGAAAACGCCGGAAGTGCTCAAGACGGGCGACCCCGCCGCAGGATTCGCCGAATGAGAGCCCCGCCGATGCCCACCGGAACAAGGAGCAAAATGGCCATGAGCGATGAGAGCAGGCTGGTGGCCATTAAACTATCGTGCGCGCCATGCCGAAGAAAAACTGTCCCACCCTGACAAAGCCCGCAGGCTCTGGCTGACCTTTCTTCGGAATCACCGCGAGGGCATCGCAGCCCTGGACTTCTTTACAGTGCCCACCATTACGTTTCGGGTGTTGTATTGCCTGTTTGTTGAGCATGGCCGCCGCAAGATCCTACACTTCAATGTTACGGAACGGCCTAGCGAACCGCGGGTCTTGCAGCAACTGAGGGAGGCATTCTCTGAATGCGCTCCCTACCGGTATGTGATTCTCGATCGCGATTCAAAGCTTGGCAACGAAGTGGCTGACTTGTTGAGTGCCTGCGGTACAGCCCCAACGCGAACCAGCTTCCGATCTCCCTGGCAAGATGGAGTTGCCGAACGTTGGATCGGAAGCTGCCGGAGAGAAATGCCGGATCATGTAATTATTCTAGATGTTCTCGATAACCGGGTACTTTTTGTTGAGGTCCAGGTTCATTTTTGCGCAAACCCTCAATCGGAAAGCCTGACCAGGGAAAGGGGATACGGGACATTTTTGCGCGGATCTTCCGGATGGTACATTACTATGATCGTGGCACCGATCGCAGGCGGGTTTTTCGCCGGACCCGCGTGTCCTTTGCCTGTCGCACCGGTTAGAAGGGAAAATTCGTAGTGATACTTCTTGTCATGCTTTCTCCCTGCCTTCCCGCGGTGAATGTCCTCATGTTTCGTCACGATGGCCGGAGCAGGACGGCCTTCGGACAGCAGTTTTCTTTGGATTCGAACCGGCAACGTCGTCAGCAGGCCGCCAAAAACGAGAGCGACGGCGATGAGCGCCGGAAGCCAGGGCGGCATGGGCTTCGGCGAAAAGTCAAACGGGTAGTTGATTTCAGGCCGGGATGGGACGTAACGAATGGGCAAAGAAGTTCCAACCTGGAGTTCCCTCCAGAAACGCAGAGAGACCTTTGCGCTACGCTGGAGGGTCCGCCCCTCCGCAGCAAACTGATACGCCATCCAGGGCTGGCGTTGGTTGCCACGGGCCCGCCACAGCCTGGTGATCACCCCGTGGGTCGAAACGCTCTCGAGATGGAAGAGCCGCGACTCATCCGCGTCGCGGCTCGCGACCCATCCCAGCCCCACGCCGGCAGCCAAACCGCCGGCAACCAGCGCAATCGCCAGGGCCATCAAAGCCTTGCCCCCGGCGGACAGGCGAACCTGGCGGGGGCGGGACCGGGCGAGCCCGCGTGGAGGCGTCCAGTTTCGCCGCACTTGCTCGAGCAGGAACTTGGTATCCATGTCGCTTACTCCCCGGGAGGTTCGGGCGATTGCCGGTTCCCGCGGCCGGAAGATGGGCTGCCTGGTGAATGCAGCCGCCCCGCCTGGCGAAGGGCGTCGCGCAGCAGGAACTCGATCTGAGCATTCAGGCTGCGCATTTCAGCGTCGGCCCAGCGCTGCAATTCCTCGTGCAGCGCCAGCTCGAGCCGAAGCAAGAATGTCTTTCGTTGTGCCATCTTTCATCCGGCAGACCCTGCCGGATCCCTCCTATTGATACAACGTGCCGGTATTGACAACCGGTTGTGCGTCTCTGTCGCTGCACAAAACCACCAGAAGATTGCTCACCATGGCTGCTTTGCGTTCCTCGTCGAGCTGCACCACCTGCTTTGAATTCAACAGTTCGAGAGCCATCTCGACCATCCCCACAGCCCCCTCCACGATTTTCTGGCGGGCGGCGATGATCGCGCTGGCCTGCTGGCGCCTCAGCATCGCACTGGCTATTTCCGGGGCGTACGCCAGATGGCTGATGCGTGCTTCGATCACCTCCACACCGGCCTTCGACAGCCGTTCCTGTATCTCGTCGCGAAGCTTGTGCGCGATCTCCCCTGACGACATGCGCAGCGAAAGCTGGCCCTCGGTGTGTGCATCATAAGGATAGGATGTAGCCAGATTGCGCACGGCCGCCTCACTCTGCACGTGCACAAAGTGCTCGTAATCATCCACTTCAAAGACGGCTTCCGCAGTGTCCACAACCCGCCAGACGACGACTGCCGCGATCTCAATGGGATTGCCGTCCTGATCGTTCACCTTCAGCTTGCTGCTCTCGAAGTTGCGCACTCGCAGAGACAACTTGCGGCGAACGGTCAGCGGATTGACCCACCACAATCCCTGCCCTTTGAGGGAACCCTTATACTTCCCGAACAACTGGACCACCCGGGCTTCGTTGGGATTGACAATCGTCAACCCGAATAGACATACGACGAACACCACAATTGCAACCAGCCACAAAATGATCCTGAGTGCGTCCCGGACATCGATCGACGAGACCAGCATGTAGATCGAAAAAGCCAGGAGCCCCACCAGCACGACCAACATCAACCATCCCGTGAGTCCTTTGATTTCCTGTTCCCGAAGCATCGATAGTCCTCCCATGTGATATCTATCTGATATTACTATGATTTCACATTGTCAAGATAAAAATGCTGACAAGCACCCTTCATTCCATCGGAAGATTTCCGTTGCGGGCCCGGCGAATCTGCGGAAAAAGGTGACGGTCAAACCGGCGTGTGCAGAATCGCGAGCCAACAATCACTGAGGGTCGCGCAAAGTCTGCTCTTATGCGGACGGCTCTTTGCCGGAAAGGTGTTTCTGATAGGCCTTCCAGCCCGGACACCAGCCGGTGTGCCATTTCCATAATCGTGCGACGAGCGAATGAGGCTTCTTCTCCGCATATAGCCGCAGAATGCAACGCTCGCAGCGGTAAGTCCTCTCCAGATTCATGTCTCTCCCCGGAATCCGGCGCGGATGGCCGGAATACAAGGCTGCCAGCCACACACGCCAAAATGAAAGGCAAAACCCTGCCGGATTATGCTGCCGGGCTTTCGCGGAACATGATCCCGCCGTTTGGCTCCGCGGGCAACCGATTTTCGTCGGGCGTGTTTTGATTGGGAATTCCGGGTCTATGACGATATCATTTAGACTTAGGGTGACCTGAACATCAGGATGCCCATCCACAAGAGCAAATCATCTGCCGACACCTTCCTTTGAAAACGGCCTTGTTGCTGAGCCTGCTTCTACCACCGGCCTTCCTCCATGCCCTGGGAACCCTGGGCGACTATGAACGTGCGGCCAGCCTGCGCCACAGAGTGCAGGGACTCACACTCAATTTCCCGGAGCCGGTCAATTGGATCGGCAACACCAGCCGTTTCTGGTCCAAGGCGAAACCGGCCCAGTCAAGACTTTAGTCGCTGTGAGTGGCGAGGACAGCCCATCTCTTGGAATTGGACTTTTAGCCGGAATTGGTAAATATTAGCAGTCTGATCCTGAGAGCCTTTAACATGCGAGGATGCACTTGTCCTGCCGCTGGGATCTGCTTTTTTCTGTCTTGTTTTGCGGTAGTGTGGGCGCAGGATCCGCCGCGCCGGACTGCCGGCGAGTCTCCCTATGATGCCGGCGCTTTTGTAGTGTGCGAGGTGCGAGAGCCTATGCCGTAAACGGCGAGTATCCACCGGCTCAGGTCATGCGCGGCCGCATACTGAGTTCCAATGGCGCGGTAACCGGGAAGTTGGAATTGACCAGGCCCAAACTCCTCGAAGTACTGAAAAAAGCAGACTACGTGACTTTCACGGGACACGGAGGCGGCTCCTACCTGCGGCTCGCGGATGGGGTGACGTTCACGGCAGCAGATGTGCCGCCTTTGCTTCCGCTGGTGCTGGCGACGGCAAGCTGCCAGGCACTCCGGTTAAACGCCCGCCCATCCATAGCACTGGCATGCGTGGCCCAAGATGCGGCTGCCTACGCGGGTTTCCTCTTCAGCCCGATCGAAGGGTACCTGATCGGGGAGTTCGATGGGCTGCCATTCCGCTTCACATGGCCGGGCGTCACGGTCGGCGAAGTCATTCAGATGCAAAACCGCGGAGCCATGCAGGGCTTTGCCGCCTTTCCTTATTATCTCCTTCTGGGGGACCCGCGCAGACGCCTCCAACCCGAAGCATCCTGGAGCCCCCTCGGAATCGAGACCGTGCGTGGTGTGCGGACCCTTAACTACGAAGAGACGCCGCCTGGGTTTTACCCGATCCGGATCAAGGGCGGAGCTCAATATCACTTTGTGGAAATACCGGGTGTGACTGCAGCTTCGGACGGCGATCCCTTCTATAACGCCCGCCTCCAGATGATAGACGCCGGTCCTGACAAACTCGTTCTTATGGCACACCCGGGAGGCGACCTTAAAATCAGCATGTGCGCAGAGGCGCCGCTCTCTTGGCGGATGACGGATGCACTGCTCGATGCGCTGGATCACACGTTCCTGTATCTTCCGGGAACAGGAGGAGGCTTGCTGCCGGTTTTCACAATCGGCATCGCCCTCGCCGGCATCATCGGTTTGCTGTGGCGAGAGCAAAGACAAGGGCGGCTATTGACGCGCGGTATCCTGGCGGGTCTTGCAATGGGCTTGGCCCACATGCTGTACGTCCTTAATCGCATCGATCGGGTAACCATCACGTCAAAACCCGTCTCAGTGGGAGCGATGGATGTTGTAGGGACGGCTCTGCTCGCGAGTTGTGGAGTGATCCTGTTTTTGAAGTCCGGCTCACTTATTCGCAAGATCTTCGGAGTGGCAATAGCGGTTCTGCCCGGTCTGGGCGCGGCCGTCCTCAGTTTTTCTGTTTTTAGCGTCATAAATGTCTTTTATGCCAGGACGGCTGTGGGCGCCGGCATCTACAACTATTCCATGACCTGGATGGCACTGATCGGGACCGCATGTCAGGCCGGGGCCTTTGTGGTCATCGCCCTTCACGTTGGACGCTCCTGGAAAAGGACGGGCGGGACCGCTGCATCGACTCCGCGCCGGCGCGCAAAGCTCTGATCGTGGCCTTGACGGGAGATGCCTGGCAGCCAGATGCGAAGATAGCCTCAAACTCGCCGTTCTTATCGAGCGCCAGGGCAGAATTGAATTTTGGAGATACGACCCCCGGCGCCCCCGAATCTGAAAATCGAAGCTGATGCACTGTGGCACCTTCCACCGGGCTCATTTCATCTGATTCGAACCAGATGCAGTAGTCCGGCACCAATCCCAAGAACTGATACCGGAATCAAAACGAACTCATCTTACAATTGCTGGCTGTTCGAACGTGAGGAAATAGGCTCCCTTATCCAAAACCATGGATCGTCACGGAATCTCGCTTCCAATCGCTTTGGCTCGCCCAAGCAACGAAGTAACGAAATCTTGGAAGCTCAACTCCGGTGACGGTTCTTGGTAAACACCTTGCGGACTGGTCTTGGAATTGGAGAGCATGAAACATGCCGCATCGTAGAGCCGCTCTCGCACCAGCCTAGTCAGCAGAATTTCGTACCGCTGCTTACATGATGATCCAACGAACTCTGGAAAGACCCTGAAGAACGGCTCCCAGGAACGAACTGGCTTGGTAGAAGCCGAGCAGTCTTCCAACATCATCAGCTACCCAAGCCAGGGTCGGACCCACGGCTTGGATGCGCCCTCGGAGGTCGACCGCCTCAAGCGCGAAATCGGGATCCGGGGACATAATGCTCATCTATCCTTACAAGGGCAGCCTGATCGGATTCCCCGGGCCACCAATGTCGAGTTCCTCGTCGGAATTCCTCGGAGTTGAGATGCATGTGTCTACGGACGTCAAGCCCTTCGGCATGGTCCAGGTCGGCTGGGACGGAGAATCATGCCGTAGCCCTCGTCGGTCCGCGTCAATCCGGCAAGACTACCCTGGCGCGACTCGGGATTGCTCCACGCACTCCTCGGCGTGCGCACAATGAGTGACCTGCTCCACCAGCCCTGGGTGGGCGCGAGTTGGGAAGGCTTTGTCATTCATCAAGTGCTCGGCCTGCTGGCAGCATGTGGCGAGGCTGTGGAACCGCACTACTTCCATACCTCGGACGGATACGAGGTGGACCTGGTATTCAAGCTTGGCTCCCGCCTCTGGGCAGTGGAAACCAAGCTCTCCGCCAATCCGGCGGCGGAGGACTATAACCGATTCAATGTCACCGCCGAACTGATCGGCGCCGCCAGGCGTTACATGGTAGCGCAAGTGGTTGAGCCCGCCCTGGGCAGGACCGGAGGCGTGCTTTCCCTGCCGCATCTATGGGATGTACTGGAGAAAGAACTCCACTGAGCGGGCACTCAAACCCGGAGTTCCAGCGGCTCTCCTGCAGGCAGCTCGGCCGTCACGGTCTGCACGTATCCGCCGGCGCTCCGCCACCATCCGTAAAAAAGCCGCGACGATTCCAGACAACGCACAGTCAACGAACTCCAGCCCGACTTCCCCGCACCTCCGACGCTGACCAGAACGCTGCGAGTGTCTCGCCGCAAGCCCTCGCGCAGGCACTTGAGCGCGCTCTCCTTGGCGCTCCATATCAAGGTGGCCAAGAGAGGCTGCTCCTCGGCTGGGGCATGCGCCATAAGCAATCTCTCCTCATCGCCAAGATAATCCTCAATGAATGCTTGGTCGCGCGCCTGGATCGCTTCGAGGTCGCAGCCCAACGCTATGCCAGGGCGCGAGATCACGCAGAATGCCTCCCGGCCGCTGTGGCTTAGTGCAAGCGACACAGGCGCCGGTTGGCCGTTTAAGAAAACTTCAGGAGCTCCGTCCGGCGCACTCCTGATCTCCAATGCCCGATACTCGGGCGCGTCGTGGCCGCTCTGGGCCAGAAAAGAATGCAGGGCCTGCTTGGCAGTCCAGCGACCCAGAAGCCAGTCGTTGCGCCGCTTGGGGAAGCGAAAAACGGCGACGCGGTCCCGCTCGCCCGCAGCAAGCCAGCTTTCGTCCGCGGGCAGGTCGGCGAGCGTCTGGGAAAATGAGTAAAGCGTGAGGTGATCCATCGACACCAATCGAATCTGCAGGCAAACGCCGATGAATGCAGATGTGGATCTGCGCTCACCCGTGTTCCTCTGCGGTCTCTGGCTTTCAGCTCATCGCCGCCCGGAGCGGCGCCAGCAGAGATTCGTCGACGGCATCCGGCAGCGCCATCGTGCGGTAGCCGCGCAGCTTAAGCCAGACGTTCCCCTTTTCATCCACGACGCGGGCATCGAAGCCGCCGTCCGCATTCGGAACCACCACCGCGTGCAGTCTCGCTTGGCCGCTTCCGGACGGCATGAGAATACTCAAGTGGTCGACCCGGTACGGGAGTCCCATGCGGGCCCTGGTTGCCAGCTCCCACATGCCGGCAGTCTGGAAGCACAACTCGATCAGACGCGGCAAGACCAGCGTCGGCAGATTGTCCGGATCGTGGTTTGCGGGCAGATTCGAGGCATAAAGCCCGACTACTTCATTGCCCGCCCGCCACGAGCTCTCGACCACCTGGTATGCCGGGCCGTGGAAATAGAGGCGATAGATATCGGCGGCATGGACTTTGTTCCCATCAGCGAACTTGCCGACCGCCTCGTGTTTCTCGGGCTGCGACGGGTTCGTTGTCAAACGCACTCGCGCGGTGAAATGGGTTGTAATCTCCGGCGCCGTTTGCCCGTGGAGCACACGGGAGCCGATGAGCTTGCAGTCTGCGATTACGTCTTCTCCCTCCGAAGTAAAGTCTGCGCGCAGAATCACGGTGCGCGGCTGGGATCTGTAGAACTTGAACGGAGAAAGGAAATTGACATTCTCAATCGCGCCGATGTGCCGCTCAGGAAAAACAAGCCTTGCAGCCTCGGCCAGCGCCTCGATGCCCATGACCCCCGGGAGCACCGGGGTGCCGTTGATCTGGTGGTCGTACAGGAACGGCTGCCTGGCAGGATCGAGGGTGGTTTCTACCGTCAGGCCGCTGTAAAGGCCCATGCCGACAACCTTTCCGGTCATGACACCCAGTGCGGCATCCATCCAGCTTCCATTCGCCGCGTCGAGCCCGCCGTCTTCATTAAACTCTTTCAGCATGATGCCCAGCTTCTGCGCCACGATCACCTCGCCACGTCCCCCGGCAGTTAGCTCGCGGCGAACCACCGGAATGCCGGCTTCCGGCGCGAGCATGTCGATGCCGGCTTGTTTCATGACGGCCGGTATCGACCCGCGCGCCGCCATGCCGATGCCGCTCCAGGCGGTCCAGTCGATGGCAATGCCCCGGGTCTGCGGACGCGTTGTACGGAAGCTCGATATGCTCTTGCAGAGCAAATCATTGGCGGAGCTGTAGTCTGTCTGCCCGCCGTTGCCGAAACGCCCGGCAATAGAGCTGAAGACCAGCGCAGCCCCAAGGGGCATCTCGCCCAGGTTCGAGAGCAGATTGAACCACCCGTCGCTCTTGACATCGAAGACCAGGTCGAACTCGCCCGGCTTCTTGTCAGGGAGCAGATGGCTCACCTCCACTCCGGCAGCGTGCAGCAGGACATCGATGCGGCCGCTCGTGCGGGCAATCTCTTGCATGACCGCTGCGACCCCCGCGGCATCGAGCAGGTTGACGCTGTAATAGCGTGCGATCCCGCCAGCCTGCTTGACTGCGTCGAGGGCGACAAGCGCCGCATGCGAGCGCTCCAGGACAGCCATCTCCTTCTCGACCATCACCGGAGTGACGCGTTCTCCGCGTGCTTTGAGCCGTTCAAAGATATCCCGTTTCAAGCCCTCCTTGTCGCCGGCAAAGCGCTGCAGGTCGGGATTGGCGGGATCAGGCTTGGGCGCGAGGTCGAGCAGGTGGAAAGTCCCTGCCGAAGCCGCGGCCAGATCCGCGGTGATGGCGGAGACAATGCTTCCGGCAGCCCCGGTGACAACAAACACAGTGTCTTTGCCGAGGGCCAGGGCCGGCATGCCATCGCTCAGCGGCTTTTCTTCGAGACCGATCGACCAGCGATGGCCGTGCTTGTAACCGATCTCCACGGCTCCCGGATCCCAAAGCGTTTCCTCGATCAGCACTTCGGACAAAGCGGAGGTCTTTCGGCTTGGCTCGAAATCGACAACTTTGACGAGCGCATCGCCCTTCTCGCGCTTGAACGCCTTGGTGAACCCGGTGACACAGCCGCCGAGCGGAGCCACGGCGCCGGCTTCATCGTAGCCGTGCAGGCCGCCGAGCCGAGTTGCCGAAACCAGGAATGTCCCGCGCGGGCCCACATGATCGTACAGCGAGCGCATGGCCGCATAGAGGAGCTTTACCCTGACGCGCGTCGCCTCGCGCCAGGCGGCAAGGTCCATTGTCGCGACATCTCCTTCGTGGTCCAGTGCCGGCAGCCAGTAGACGCCCTGAATCGGGCCTTGCGCCTTCCATTCCTCGATGCGCCGGATCAGAGTGTCCGCGTCGGGCGCGTCGCTCACGAGAAGCACCTGCGCGCCGAGTTTCTCGAGCCTCCCGGCGAGCGCCTTGCCTACGCCCCCTTGATCAGTCATGACGATCACGCGACTGTCCGGCGTCAGCCGAACGCCGGTAGCCTTGCAGAATTTGAGCGCAGGGCGAATCAGCGGGACCGGAACCCGGCGCGGGAGCGCAGCAGCCGCTTCCATGCTGCCTGCGATGGCCTGAACGCCCGCCGTCACTGGAGAAGGCGCAGCCACAGGCCGTATCGGCTCAGCCTGGGCGGCTCCCTGTTTTTGCTTGAGGTCCGGCCTGCGATCGTACACAAACTGGATCGTGTGCTTGAGCGTCGGGAAGTCACGCAGCTTCAGCGAATCATCGCGCGGGATGTCGTAAGCGACACGGATGGCCGCGAACATCTCGGCCTGCTTGACGGTGTCGATGCCGAGGTCAGCCTCCAGGTCAAGGTCGAGATCCAGCATGTCCGGCGGATAGCCGGTCTTTTCGGCGATGATGCGCAAGACATTGGTTTGCACCGCATCCTCTTCGGAATCGGCCAGGGGAATTGCCGTCGCACCTGGGGCGGCGGCGGTCGGGGGCGCCGCCGGCGCCGGCGGCGCAGCCTCAACGGCAGGCGCTCTCAGGTCCGGCCGCCGGCTGTAAACGAATTGGACGGCATGCTCCAGAGTGGGAAAGTCGCGCAGCTTGAGTGCGTCGTCGCGTGGAATGTCGTAGGCTGCGCGAATGGCCGCGAACATCTCGGCTTGCTTTACCGTGTCAATGCCAAGATCGGCCTCCAGATCGAGATCCGGGTCGAGCATGTCCGCGGGATAGCCTGTCTTCTCGGCAACGATCGCCATGACCCTTTGCTTCACGGGATCCTGAACGGAAACGACTGTCGCAGCCTGCGGGGCCACGGCCGGAGCGGCCGGAACGGGCGCCCTCAGATCGGGCCGCCGATCGTAGACGAACTTGATCGCGTGGGCCAGAGTCGGAAAGTCGCGCAACTTCAAGGTGTCGTCGCGGGGGATGCCATACGCCGTGCGGATGGCCGCAAACATCTCGGCCTGCTTCACCGTGTCGATGCCGAGGTCGGCCTCCAGATCAAGATCCGGATCGAGCATATCGAGCGGATAGCCGGTTTTCTCAGAAATGATGCGCATCACCTCGACTTGGACGGTATCGGGGGCGCCGCCGGAAGCTGCTTGGGCCAGCTCAGGCGCGACAGGAGCTTGTGCGGCAGGAGCTGCCTCCTGCTGTGGCGGAACAACGGGCTGCTGGTCGGCCACCGCAGGGATTGGGGGCGCCGCCACCTCCCTCGCTTGCGGCTGAACCGGCAGTTGTATCTGAGGCGGGGCGCCCGCAGTCAGGACGGCGGGCCCCTGGTCTATGATTCTCAAGGTGCGCTGGGCGACTTCGAACTCCGGCTTCTCGTAGCCACTGATGCGCTTCATCCAGGCCCGCCAGGCCTTTTCATCCGTGATGCGGTAGCTGAAACCGAGAGCATCGGGGTTGCGATGCCGGCCGTCCGGGGTTGGCGTCCAGCGCAAGAGCGTCATGCAGATCTGGGAACCGAAGCCCGCCCCAAGCCGCAGCGCATACTGCACGGGGTAATGCCCACCCTTAGAGAGGTGCAACATGCCCAGCTCGGGATCCACTTCCTTGAAGTTCGGCACCGGGGGAACAATCCCCGTCTCCAGGATCTTGACGCCGACAACGTCTTCGATGCCGACCGCCATCGGATGTCCGGTAGCGCCTTTGGTGTTGGCAACCACTATCTTATCCGCAGCATCTTTGAAAACGTGACGCAGAGCAAAAACCTCGGCCGAGGCGCTGCCGCCGCGGGCCGGGGTATAAGTTTCATGGGATACGAACACCGTTTGCGGCGCGATCTGGTACCGATTGATGCCCCACTGCGCTTCCACATCCGAGACCAGCTTCTCCATAATCTGGCAGATGTGGCCCACATCTAGCCTGGTCCCGTGATAGGCACTGTTGGCAGCCACGGAGCCGAGCACTTCGCAGATAGGCTGCAATCCGCGTTCGTGCGCCGACTCCAGGCTTTCGAGAACCATGGCGGACGCACCCATGCCGATGAGCAAACCGTGACGCCGCCGGTCGAAGGGAGTCGCAGCCTCCTCGACAACTTCGTCGGTAGCCGCCGCGCCGGAAGCGAGAAAACCCGAGCCGAACCAGCCCATCAGGTTATCCGAAGTAACGTCGTCGGCAGAGATGATGATGACGCGCCGGCACCGGCCCATCTGGATCCAGTCGGACGCGAAGGCGACAGCTTGCGTACCGCTGGCGCAGGCGCCGTTCGTAGAGGTGTTGGGACCACGTGCGCCGATGTATTCGGCGAACTGCGAGTGTCCCATGGAAAGGACCCGGAACAGGAATCGCCGGTCGAATCGATACGGCTTCTTTTCAATTTCAGCGCGAAGCTCGGCAATGCGCCGATCGAGCTCTTCCACCAGGCCGTTGCCGCCGAACTGCGACGCTCTGGCGCGCAGGCCGGCCAATTCCTCCATGCGTTCGCGACGGATGCGGTCGCGATAGAATCCCGCTATGATCTCCTCGAACGAATCGTAACCCGGAAATGCGGAGGTGAAGAGCACGCCGGTGTCGTCCCTCATCTCGTCGGGGAGGCCCCAGCGATCGGGAAACATGGTCCCCTTTGTCGTGGTTTTGTAGCGCATCACGAGCGGGATGCCAGCGTCGCGCAGGGCGTCGATTCCTACAGCGATGGCGAGTCGGGTGACGTGATCGAGAGCCGCCAGCCGGTCCTCGGGAAAGCCGAAGTCGCGGACCAGGTCGACGTTCTTCGCTCGTCCCGCCAGCTTGATGACATCGTCGAGATTCTCGATGGTCTCAAACCTTCCCTCCCCTGCTTCGCTCTTGACGAGTCGCGTAATGTTTTTCTCGACCATGGCACGGCGCAGATGCATGGGGACGAGATCAATGAACTGGTCGCCTCGCAGGATCCGCTCGATATTGGAGTCGTCGAAAACTCGATCCACTCCGGGCAAGCCGAGCGCCGCGCCGGTAACGCCGATACGCACCGGGCCCCGCGAAGGCCGGGCAGCCGAATAGAGCTGAAAACCGCGTTCCAAGAATTCGGCAAAAAGATGACCGAGCTCCAGGTAGCGGTCGGTCTCGGGCGCGGCGGCTGCGCGCGCCGGCGGGGGGGCAAGCGGTTCGAGCGGCGCCGGACTGCCGGCCCGCACTTCAGGCACGCTCGGCTCCGAGACAGCAGCGCGCGACTCTCCAACGCCCAGGCCGGCCGCATACAGGCCGCACAAGGCCAGATTGACAGATGCAGCTTCTCCGACTCTCGGGTGGTTGGTAAAGAGCGAGACCACGCCTTCGCGGCCGCCAAGCACGTCCTCAGCGAAACCGTAGAGCACGCGCTTGGGACCGACTTCGACAAAAACGCGGGCGCCCGCCTCATACAGGGTATTCAATCCCTTGACGAACTGCACCGGTGAAGCGACTTGCTTCCCAAGCAGGTCAATCATGTCGGGAACTACCCCAGGCCTCATCGGGTAGAACGATCCGGTAACATTGGCAATGATTGGAATGGCCGGCGGCTGCAGCGTCATGGCCCGCAGGACCTGTGTCAGCGATTCACTGGCCGGAGCCACAATCTTGGTGTGAAATGCGTGGCTGACCTGAAGCGGGCGCGCCACATAGCCGGCGTCGCGCACAGCAGCGATGGCTTTCTCGACCGCCGCCGTGGCGCCGCCGATGACGGCTTCTCTGGTACTGTTTATGTTGGCGATGACCACGTAACCATCGATGGTGGTTAGGACCTTTTCGATCTCCTCGATCGGACCGAAGACCGCCGCCATAACCCCATTGTCATCGAGTGCGCACTTGGTCATCTCGCTGCCTCGGGCGCTGACGGCCCGAAGGGCTTCTTCGAAAGACATGGCGCCCGACGTCACGAGTGCACCATATTCGCCCAGACTATGCCCCATCACCATGTCGGGAGTGATGCCGTATGCTCCGATGAGCCGGGCCAGCGCAACCTCTGCTGTGAGTACTGCGGGTTGAGTAATGGCGGTCTGCTTCAAGTTCTCCTCGGCGAGCGCCAGGGATTGTTCATCCGCTTCATCCAGGAAAATGAAGGCGCTCAGCGGCTTGCCGACTAACGGCTGCATGACGCGGTCCGCAGTGGCAAAGGTTTCCGCAACGATAGGCTCGTTCTCCCGCAACGACTTGAGCATGTTGACGTACTGCGAACCTTGTCCGGCAAACAGGAATGCCACTTTGGGCGCAGGTCCTCCCCCCAAGAAAATGCCTTTGGCACGCAATGCCTTCCAGCGACCCGCCTGGCTCTCCTCGAACGCTTTGAGCGCCCTGCCGCATTTGTCGGCCAGATCGGCGGCATCGCCATAATCGATCGCCAGGCGCACTGGCGCCCGCAGATCGTGTTCGGCGGGAGGCGCCGGCGCCGGAGCCCTGCCGGCAGCGGCCTCCCGCTGCGCCGCCCGCAATCGTCCAATGACCGCCGCTTCCGAGTCGGCGCCGATCAGCAGCGCCCCGCGCAACGGCGTCTTAGCTTCCGTCTTGCCAGGTCGCCAATCCATGGCGGGGACCGAAACCTTCAGCTTGCCTTCAGCCAGGAGACGGCCCGGGATGTACTCCTCCAGAACCGTGTGAAAGTTGGTTCCACCAAAACCAAAGGCGCTCACGCCGACATGGCGGACGGCATCGTTTTGCACCTCCCAAGGCTTCAAGCTGGTGTTGACGAAGAAGGGGGAATGAACAAAGTCGATATCGGGATTCGGCTTCTGGAAGTTGACGGTCGGCGGCAGCACTTTCTCGTGCAGGGCGAACATGGCCTTGAGGATGCCGGCGGCGCCGGCGGCGCCTTTGAGATGACCGATGTTCGACTTCACCGATCCGAGAGCGATCGAACCGGAAGGGAGGCCGAATTCCGCAAACACCTCACTCAGGCTGTGGACTTCGACTACGTCGCCCACCTGAGTAGCGGTGCCGTGACCCTCTATGAGGTCACCCGCGCAGGGCGCGATGCCGGCGTTGTGCCAGGCGCGCCGGACGCAGATCCTCTGCCCGGCGGGGTTGGGTGCGGTGATGCCTTTACCTTTGCCGTCGCTCGACGCGCCCAGGCCGCGGATGACAGCATAGATGCGGTCGCCGTCGCGCTCTGCATCGCTCAGCCGCTTAAGCAGGAAAATCACGGCTCCCTCCCCCATCACGAATCCGTCGGCGCCGGCGGCATAGGGGCGCGACCCGGTTGCGGAAAGCGCACCGATCTTGCAGAATTTCACGAAGGTGGAAGGACTCATGTTGGCATCGATGCCGCCGGTCAGCACGGCATCGTAATCGTTGTCTACCAGGCCGCCAATGGCGGCGCTGAGGGCCGCCATGGCGGACGCGCAAGCCGCATCGGCGACAAAGTTGGGCCCTTTGAAATCGTAGAGCGCCGCGATGCGCCCCGCGATGATGTTGGCCAGCTCGCCGGGCATCGTGTCCTCGGTGATCTCAGGAAATCGTTTCCCGATCCCTGTGTGCAGTTGCTCGACGATGGTCCTGCGCGCATCGGCGGGCAGCGCCGCGAAGCTGGGAATCCGGGTCAGTTCCAGCGCATATTCGGAGAACAGGACGCGGGCAGCGGAGTAGAGGTGACTATCTCCGGCCATGGCATTGCCGAGAATGACGGCGGTTCGCTCCGCATCGAGTGAACGGTTCGGGTAGCCGTAGTCGGCCAGCGCTTCACGGACCGCGACGATCGCCCACTTCTGCGTGAGATCCATTGCCTGACCGACCCGAGGCGGTATCGGCATCCGCCACTTCAAGGGATCCCACTCCCATTCGCGCACCCAGCCGCCGATCTTGGAGTAGGTCTTATCGGGGGTTTTCGGATCGGCATCGTAATAGAGCTGAGGATCCCAGCGCTCTCGCCGCACCTCGGTGATGCTGTGAACGCCCTCTTTAATGTTCTGCCAGAACTTGCGCGCGTTGGGCGCATCAGGCAAAACTGCTCCCACGCCGACAATGGCGACTGCTCTGTGTGCCGATACTTTCATTACTTTCCACTCCCCAGTGCCCTGACAATTCGCGGATAACCGGCGATTCCTCAGGCGGTGGTCCGCCCGTATAGAATGTCGGCCACCTGGTCCATATCCTGAATGAGGCCGGCCTGTGCTCGGTAAAGCGCAGGCAGACCCACTTTGTTTTCGAGATCGGAGATTTCCCTGTCCTGCAACCCGGCGGCGCCAACGATCCAGCGCATGCCGTCAGCCGCCAGCTTCATCGACGCTTCGCGGGCGAAAACCCGGCTCATTGCGGCCAGCGCCCCCGCGCTGAAGCGCGTATAAGCCTTTTCATTCAAACCGTTCTCGGCTGCGCGGGCAGCACGCCGGACTTGGCTGCCGGCACATTCGGCATAGGCGATCAACTCACCCAAGCGGAAAAGGATGTGCTGATGCCGGGTTAACCTGTGAATTCGGGCAGTCTCCAGAAGCTCTGCGAGCGCGTGGAGGCATCGGCCGGCGATGCCGGCGCCGATGTTTGCATGGCGCGCCTGCAGTTCCTCAACCGCGCGGGCCAGATCATGGTAGTACTGCCCATGCGTCTTCAAATGCGACTGCCAGCGGTCACGGCAAATGGTCATCTCCATGATCTCAGACGTTCCTTCATAGATCGTGGTGATACGCGCATCGCGTTTGATCTTTTCGACCAGATACTCCCTGGTATAACCGTAGCCGCCAAGCCCCTGGATGCTGGCATCGGCGGCGCAATTGCCGGCTTCTGTCGCCATGTATTTCGCGATGGCCCCCTCGGTGTTCAAGCTGCCGCCGCCGCTGTCGATGCGCTCCGCGGTCTCCTCGATATATGCGCGCGCGGCTTCGAGGCGCACGGCGTGCGGGACGATGAGCTTGTGGGTGTACCCTTGTTTCTGGGAGAGCGGCGCGCCTCCCTGAATGCGGCCCATCGAATACGGTATGGCGCGGTCGAGCGCCGCCCAGCCGGCGCCGAGACCGAAGGCGGCAACCATGAGGCGCGTGTAACCGAACACCAACTGGGCCTGGATGAGCCCCATACCTTCCTGATCGCCCACCAGACGGTCGGCGTCAACATAGACGTCCTCAAGCGAGACCGTGGCCGTGTTGCTGGCGCGGATGCCGTGCTTGTCCTCCGGCTTGCCGTGCCCCAGGCCTGGCGTTCCCTTTTCAACAACAAACCAGCTTGGACCCCCCGGGGTGAGGGCGAGCACGCTGTAAAGATCGGCAACGCCGCCGTTGCTGATCCATTGCTTGTTTCCGTTGATCCGGTAGCCGACCACCTTGCCGTCTTTCATGACCGGCGTCGCCGTCGTGCGCAAGGCAGCAAGGTCGCTCCCCGCCTCGGGCTCGGTGGCGCCGTAGGCCATGAGCAATCCCTCGCGCGCAATGCGGGTCAGCCATTTCTGCTTTTGCTCGTGCGTGCCCCCGAATATGATCGGATCACTTCCCAGGAAAGTGGCCAGCACGCCCGTGGCGACACCAAGATCAATGCGTGCCATCTCTTCACAGATCCGGTAGACGTCAAAGGCGCCCCCTCCCATCCCCTCAAATTCCTCGGGGATAAAAAGAAGCTGGATTCCCAGTGCAGAACCGCACATGTCGTGAACGATCTCCGCTGGGAATTCATGCGTGGCGTCCAGTTCGAGCAGTTTGCTTTCCGGCAGGCGCGCAGCGGTGAAATCCCGGATGGCCTGCAGCGTCAATTCGAGAGTTTCCTTGTCGAGTCCTTTGTGCATATTTTCTGGGAGCCTTACATTACATCAGCACCTGCGGAGACGCAGCCGAAGTCCAATGGATACGCGCTTCTCCCGCCATGGCGAGGAACAAACCGGAACAACCGCCGCCGGGCACTGCAGAGAGCGGCGGCCTCCGCAAGCTCGGATCGCATCGGCTGGCATGCACCTTGCTGTTTCCAACGACAACCCATGATGGAGACACTCCCCACCGCATTTAGTGCGTGGAAGAGTGGAGGCTCCGCCACAAAATCCCTTATTTTCCCATAAATCGCGCCGGAGGGAAGCGAATTTCTTGAGAATTGGCAATTCAAACAGTGGTGCGCACCGCTTGGAGCGATGCCGTCGCATACCAAAAACGAACCAGCAAGACCCCAAGACCTCAAAGAACCAAGAGCTAAGGGGGCTTTGGCTGCGCCGGGAGTGGCAGCCAAAGCCTATTTCCGACGTACCATCCATCGCTATCCTGTGTAATCCCAGAATCTTGGTGGTCTTTGTGGTTCCAAAGGCATTCGGATGATTGGCATGCAGTGTCTGAATGGCTGTCAAGAATGTCGGCTCCCATGATCCCACGGGTGCGGGCGATTCACCAACTGCTTTGGATTAGGAATCTTTCATAAAACGTTCTTTCTGTATCATTTCTCGCGCCTTGGCGTATCCTTTATGAAGAATGTCTGCTTATGAGAGAGCTTGAAATGAAACGAGGGACGATCTGGATGTTTGCAGCGTTGTTGACGGCATTTTCGGCGGCAACGCTTTTCGGGCAGACACCAGACATCAGCGGAACCTGGATCGGGGACACAGAAATGCCCAACTCGACCGATACAAACCATGTGACGTTGATCTTGAAAAAGGCGGATGCCTCATATTCCGGCACAATTACAATGGCCAAGGCTAAGGATGCCGCCATAGAGAACTTTGCGTTCGAGGACGAGGATACGTTTAATTTTGAATTCGTCATGCCCGGCGACAACGCCAAGATCAGAGTAAAGGTCAAACTCGACATCATTAATGATAGACTGCTGGGCAATAAGCTGATGGGCGGCTGGGTGATCGAGGACGGCACCTACGGATCCCTGGATCTCCAGCGCAGCAAATGGGAAAACGCCTTACCTGCAACATAGTCTGCGCCAACGTGTCGTCTCTCTTAGTCCGAGGGCATTTGCCATCTTTCGTGCTGCCGCAAGAGCTCAGGCAACCGTCTATCCGTCCCAAACGCGCAACGGAGCCCCCGAAGCAGTGTGGTTGCTCCGTTACGCTCTCCTGACAAAGACCACATGACTTCGAACCCGGCAGCAAGCTCGTTCTTGCTCCACGGCGATAACTCCATCCAAGACGAGCAGGGCTGCGTCTAGGAGTTTTGGCTGTTGCGGTGCCCGTTCTTTGATATAGGATGAGCCTTGCCTTTGCGCCTCAAGGGGCTTTGCTCCCTGGGATCAAAGTTTACCGATGCAAACGCCTGTTCCCCGGTATTGCCATGGCTAATCTCCTCACACCACTCTCGTTCTCCGGTCTCACGCTGCGAAACCGGATCGTCATGCCACCTATGTGGTCGGGGCAAGCGTCGCCGGAAGGCGGCGTCACCGAAAACATCATCGAATACCACAGGGCGCGCGCAGCCGCCGGCTGTGGACTCATCATCGTGGAGCACTCTTTCGTGCATCCTCGAGGAAGACACACGCCGACACAAATCGGGGTCTACTCCGACAACCTTATTGAGGGCTTGCGCCGGCTGGCGGCTGCGATCCAGGCGGAAGGAGCCGCCGCAGCCCTGCAGATTTCCCATGCCGGCTCACGAGTGTCCTCCGAGGTCTTGGGCGGCCTCAAGCCGGTTGCCCCTTCGGCCGTGCGTCACCCCTACGAGCCTGACGGGGAGGTTCCCGAAGCGCTCACAAAATCTCAAATCCAGGAGATTGTCTCCGCATTCGGCTCTGCGGGCGCGCGGGCGCGCAACGCCGGCTTCGATGCCGTCGAGATCCACGCCGCTCACGGGTTTCTGCTCTCTGAGTTCCTCTCGCCGCTCACCAACCAGCGCACCGACGAATTCGGCGGGAACGTGGAAAACCGGTCGAGGATGCACGTTGAGGTTCTCCTCGAGGTCCGACGGCGCGTCGGTTCCAAGTTCCCCGTGTTCGTGCGGCTGGGCGCGCACGATGAGACGCCAGGCGGACTCGAGTTGGAGGATGCCTGCCGGACTGCGGTTCGGCTTGCTGACGGCGGCACCGATCTGATCGACGTATCGGGCGGCTTGCAGGGCTCGCGCGGCGCCAACAAAGATCCCGGATACTTCGTTCCGTATGCCCAGGCCATCAAGGCAAGAATCACGGTCCCGGTCATCGTCACCGGCGGCATCCGGGAACCTGCCCATGCCGATCGAATCGTACGGGATGGGCATGCGGATCTCGTAGGAATCGGCCGCGGAATGTTGGAGGACGCCGACTGGGCGCGAAAAGCCATTGCGGCTCTCACTCACCCCATGGGGCTATAGATCCGTTGGGGGCGACGGCGGCACGAGAAAGGGATACTCCGCGGCAACTCAGGAATGCTATCAGCCGCAGGTCAAGCTGCCGATTGAGAATGGAGGAATTCCGGTTACGGGCTGCCAAGTCCGTCGCTGAAATCAAACGGAGGAATACTCATGAGCGGAATTCATCGCATCGGTGTGTTGACGGCAGGGGGAGACTGCCCCGGCCTGAACGCGGTCATTCGGGCCGTGGCCAAGACCGCCATGTACCGGTACAACCTGGAGGTCATCGGCATCGAAGATGGCTTCTTGGGCCTGATTCAGAACCGCATGCACCCGCTTACCAACGAGTCGGTCAGCAACATCCTCACCCTGGGCGGCACCATTCTGGGCACCAACAATCGTGTTACGCCCCGCAGCTACCCGGTCACAACCAACGGCGCCACCGAGTTTCGCGACGTCACCGACCGCTGCCTCGAGCACATCGCTCACAACCAGCTCGACGCCATCGTTGTGATCGGCGGCGACGGCTCGATGACCGTCACGTCGCATTTCGTCCGGATCGGAATCAACTGCATCGGGGTGCCCAAGACGATCGACAACGATCTTTTCGGCACGGACGTCACATTCGGTTTTGCCACTGCGGTATCGATCGCCACGGAGGCCCTGGACCGCGTCCACACTACCGCCGCGAGCCACCACCGTGTCATGGTTGTCGAAGTCATGGGCCGGAACGCCGGCTGGATTGCACTGCAAGCAGGCGTCAGTAGCGGCACCGACGTGATTCTCATCCCGGAAATCCCATACGACATCGACAAGGTCTGCCAATACGTGGTTGCCCGCTCCAGGCGCGGCAAGCGTTTCAGCATGATCTGCATATCGGAAGGAGCCCGCCCCAAGGACGGCGGGCAGGTGGTCAAGCGCGTCGACCCAACCAGCGCCGATCCTATCCGCCTCGGCGGCATCGGCCAGAAAGTGGCGTTCGACATTGAGACCGCCACGGGTATCGAAACCCGCACCGTGATTCTTGGCCACGTGCAGCGCGGCGGCACGCCGGTGGCGGCCGACCGCGTGCTGGCCACGGAGTTCGGCGGCGCTGCCGTTGAACTGCTGATGGCCGGGGGGCGGGGCCGACTGGTGGTGATGAAAGGCGGGATCGTCACGCACATGCCGCTGGAAGAAGCGGCAGACAAACAGCGCCTCATCCCCTTGGATCTTCCCTTATTGCGCATGGCACGCAACGTCGGCACTTGCTTCGGCGACTAGAGGGGGAGAATTGACTGATCGGTTGCTCACGAACGTCTCGGCAGCACGCGGCGGCATCAGCATTCTCAACGACGTGCTCGGCCCGGTGATGAGAGGCCCCTCGAGTTCGCACACAGCCGCCTCATATCGCATCGCGCGGCTGGCGGTCGCGCTCTTCGACGCCCAGCCGGCTTCGGTGCGGGTCATATTCGACCCGGCCGGATCCTACGGGCAAGTCTATCGCCAGCAGGGAGTGGACCTCGGGTTTGCAATGGGCCTGCTGGGGCTGCCCCTCACGGATGCGACCTTCTTTCAGGCGCTCGATGTGGTTTCGTCCCGAGGCATCGATCTCGAATTCGACGTGCGTCCCCTAGAATATCCCGATCATCCAAACACGGCCGACATTCAATTGCAGGCAGCCGATGGAAAAACGCTTGCCGTGCGCGCGCGCTCCATCGGCGGCGGATCTGTCGAGCTCACGCGCATCGACGGTTGGCCTGTGCTGGTAACAGGGCAGACCCACGAATTGCTGGTCGAGCTGGCCAGCGCTGCGGAGCCGCGCGTGCGCACCCTCATCGCCGCTGACGGGGCCTTGACCGGCGAGCCGGCTCTGCAGATGCACGATGGCCAGGCGCTTCTGCACGCGAAGCGCCGGAGCGCTCTTGCCCGGGAGACGCGCGCCGCCCTTATGGCGTTAGACGGGGTAGCGCGTGTCCGCGAAGCGCCTCCGGTGGCGTTTGTCAAGCAGGGTCCGCCGCTGTTTCAGAGTGCAGCCGAAATGGTCGCTTTGGCAGAAGCGCGCGGCTGCTCGCTCGGGCGCCTCGCGCTTGCGCATGAGACAGCGCTGCTCGGCGTTTCCGAGCAGGAAGCGTTCGCGGAAATGGCTCGGCGCGTGGACCTGATGTGCGCATCAGTCCTTGCGGGTCTCAGTAACCAGGTCCCCGAAATGCAGTTGTTGACACCGACCGCCAGCCGGATCTTCCGCGCCGAGGCAGCAGGAAAGCTTGCCGTCGGCGGGCTCCACGCTCGCGCGGCGGCGCGCGCACTGGCGGTCATGCACATCAACAGCGGCATGGGTGTCGTGTGCGCCGCGCCGACAGGTGGTTCGGCGGGCGTCGTGCCGGCGGTGCTGGCAACGCTCATGGAGGAGCGCGGCCTGGATCGAGAAGGAGCGACGCTCGCGGCATTGGCCGCGGGCGCGATCGGCGTGATTGTGGGCACGCGCGCAACCTTCGCCGCTGAGATTGCAGGATGCCAGGTCGAGATCGGAGCGGCAGGCGCCATGGCGGCCGCAGCCGTAGTGGAAGCCGCCCGCGGTTCCCCGCGGCAAGCAGCGGACGCGGCAGCGATTTCCTTTCAAAACACGATGGGTTCGGTGTGCGACCTGGTGCAGGGAATGGTTGAGATCCCCTGCCACACGCGCAATGCGGTGGCCGCGTCCAGCGCCTTCGTCTGCGCGGACCTCGTGATGGGCGGTTACCTCAACTTGATCCCTCTTGACGAAACCATCGATGCAGTGCTTTCGGTGGGCAAGATGCTTCCTCCTGAGCTCCGCGTCACTTCACGGGGAGGGCTGGCAGTCACGCCGTCTGCGCTCAAGTTGCAGCGGCGGAGGCAGCACTCCTCCCCCGAGTCGGACGACTCGCAACCGCAAGGGAGCAAGTAGGCAAGTGCAACAGAATGGCGTCAGGGTCGGGCAATTCCCGGCTGACGGATGCCCCTGTTGAACGACGCGCGACGGGAAGAAAGAGCATTGAACGGCCGACGGTTTTGTGCCATAAGAGCATCCCGGTTCCTGTATTTCCCATTCATAGAAGGAGAAGACACGATGGTATCGCGGCGTGGTTTTCTAAGGTCATTGTCATTATCGGCGGCTTTGCCCGCCATCCCCGCGCTCGGCCAGTGGAACTTTGAAAAAACGAGCGCACTTACCCTCGACTTCCCCAGAGAAGGCGACCCTGCCTACTGGAAAAAGATCCGCAAGATGTTTCTGTTGCCGGAAAACAAAGCATTTTTCAACACGGGAACCCTGGGCGCACAGCCTGCGGTTGTCTATGAGACAGTTTCCCAGCACATGCGCAAAGTGGCCGCGGACATTGCCGACTGGGACTACAAAGGCGATGACTGGATCTCCGGCTACCAGCCTTTCACAGTGCTGCGCGGCAAACTGGCGGCGCTCGTGAACGCTTCGGCCGAGGAAATCTCCCTCATCGAAAACGCCACCACCGGCATGGATATCGTGGCCAATGGTTTGGACCTCAACACCGGCGATGAGATTCTCGGAACCGATCAGGAGCATCCCGGCGGCCGGCATGGCTGGGACGTAAAGGCCAAACGATACCAGGCTGTCTATCGGCAGGTCGCAATGCCCAGGCCGCCTCGCAATCCGGAGGAAATCGTGGTTCTCTTCCTCAACGCGTTCACGAGCAGGACCAAGGTCCTGGCTGTGCCGCACATCATTTCCTCGACCGGGACAGTGCTGCCCGTCAAGGAGCTGTGCGCTGAGGCGAGCCGCCGTGGCATTTTCACGATCATCGATGGCGCCCAGGCATTGGGCCACGTCCGCGTCGACGTCAAGGACATCGGCTGCGATGCGTACTATTCCAGCATGCACAAATGGCTCTGCGCGCCCGCCGGCAACGGCGTCCTCTACCTCCGCAAGGCGCAGGCAAAAAACGTCTGGACGACGCTCGCCAGCTCTCAGTGGAACAACCATAATGACGAAGGATACCGGCTGCAGCAGCGCGGCACCGGCAACCTCTCGCTCCTCATGGGGCTGGACGCCGCCATCGATTTCCACAACAAGATCGGCCCCGAGCGCGTCGCCCGCCGGATCAAAGAGCTGGGCGATTATCTGCGGGCCGGCCTGCAGAAGATCCCCAAGGTAAAAATCAACACTCCCGTCCACCCGGCAATGTGTGCTGGAATCACGAACTACCAGATCGAAGGAGTCGGCGGCACGGCCATGCAGGATGCCCTGTGGGCCAAGGGGATCCGCATCCGGGGCAACCGCCAGTCGACGCATATTTACAACAGCGAAGCCGAACTCGGCGCCACGCTCAGCGTCATCCGCCAACTTGCCGGCTCTTAATCCCAACGGGGTCACATCTGCAGAATCTTATAATTGCCGGAAACTGAATTCTGCAGATGTGACTCCGTCGCCTGACTATGACGATTGCGCTCGAGACTCAAGACCTGAAGAAACATTACAGCATGGGCCCTGTGGTGGTGCGGGCCTTGGATGGAATCACGCTCAGCGTCGATCGAGGGGAGTTCCTCGGCTTGCTCGGCACATCCGGATCCGGGAAATCGACCCTGCTCAACCTCATCGCCGGGCTCGACCGCCCGACGTCGGGCACGCTCACGGTGTTCGATCAAAGCCTGGCGAGCATGTCCCGCGAAGAGTTGAGCGTTCACCGCCGCAGGAATGTGGGCATGATTTTCCAGTCTTTCAATCTCATTTCCACCATGACCGCCCTGGAGAATGTGGCGCTCTCCATGATGTTTGCCGGAGTGACCCGCAGGCAGCGGGAGCGCCGTGCCCGCGAACTCCTGGATCAAGTTGGGCTGGGCGGGCGTCAGCTCCACAGACCCAAGGAGCTGTCCGGCGGGGAACAGCAGCGTGTTTCCATTGCCCGTGCGCTTGCCAACAATCCTGAGATCCTGCTCGCCGACGAGCCGACCGGGAACCTCGACAGCAAGACGGCACGGGAAATCCTCGCCGTTCTTCACGAGCTGAATGCCCGCGACAATAAGACCATCGTTCTCGTCACCCACGACTCGATTCTGGCCGCGCCATTTGTCCGGCGCACGGTCACTCTCCTCGATGGCAGGATCGTTGCGGAGACCCGGTTATGATCATTTCCGATACAGTTCATCTGGCGCTGCGAAACCTGCGAGAGGCTGTGCTGCGCACAGCCCTGACCAGCCTCGGCGTTGCCATCGGAATCGCCTCACTGGTAGGAATGGTGTCGTTCGGCGTGGCGCTGCAGGAACAGATCGTCGGGAATTTTTTGAGATCCGGGGTATTCGATTCGATCACGGTAATGCCCGGAATGCCGGCCGCAGCCCGAAACCTGCGACTCAAGACTGCGCGCAGAGAGTTAGGGGCCGCAACGAAATCGAAGGGAGCCGATAGGCCCGAAGCTGCCCACGCCCCACTGGACGACGAAGCGCTTAAGAAGCTTGCCGCTCTCGATCGGGTCATAGAAGTCTATCCGAACATCCGCGTTCCCGTGGAAATCAAGTACGGGCAGTTTTCTGAATTTTCCGGAGCCGTAGGGGTGCCGATGTCTGCGCGGGGAGAGGGAGCGTTTCAGAACATCGCCTGCGGCCAATTCTTCCCGAATGATACCGGCGACGATTGCATGCTAAACCTGGATTTCGCTCGCCGCATCACGGATGAAGATGTAAAGGATCTGATCGGCAAAGAGCTTACCTTGGGCTTTGCCAACTCCGTAAACAAGGGACAGGCAAATCTCATCGAGGCCATGGGCGGTGTCAGCTTCCAGCGCCTGGAGAAGAAGTTCCGCATCGTGGGAATCGTTGAGAGGCAGCCGGGGCTGGGCGCGCTCGCCGGGGCTCTTTCGCCCGTCATGATCCCTTTGGCTAAGGCCCGGCAAATGGGAACCTTCGATGTCAGCAGCCCGCAAAACTTCCTGCGCACACTGTCCGACAAACGGACTTATACCGCCGTAACCGTGAAGGTGAGGAGCCCCAGAGACACCGACGAAGTCGAGCAGAAAATCAAAGACATGGGATTTGGCGCGTTTTCCATAGCCGACGCGCTGAGAGGTCAGAAGAGGGCGTTTATTCTGCTCGATCTGCTTCTCGGCCTTGTCGGTTCGATTGCGCTCACGGTGGCATCGCTCGGCATCGTCAATACCATGGTTATGTCTATCCTCGAGCGCACCCGAGAAATCGGCATCATGAAGGCGATCGGCGGCAGTGATGAAGATATTCGCAAGATCTTCCTTTGTGAAGCTGCGCTCATCGGACTCATGGGCGGCGTCATGGGCGACCTGCTGGGATGGTTTGTGGGCAGAGTGATCAATTTTGGCGCCAATTACTATCTGCAGAGCCAGGGGGCTCCGGGCGCTAACCTGTTTCTGATTCCCTGGTGGTTATCAAGCGGAGGCATCGCATTTGCCATGGCAGTAAGCCTGATCGCAGGAAGCTTTCCGGCGCTGCGTGCGGCCAGATTGGATCCGATTCAGGCCTTGCGCCATGACTAGTGCGGAATGGGCCGTCCCGCGGCAGATGGTCCTTGTTTCACAGGTTCGGGCCAGTGGGAGGTAACGATGGAAGACCTCGAGAAACGCCTGGGCAGCATGACGCTCGCGCCGTACATCTTTAAGGCGATGGCTCTGATCGGCATACGCCGCAGAGCAGGCAGCAACATGTTCCGGCACCAGATAAGCACAATGGGGATCCTGCTGGATTACAAGTTCATTGATCCCGTGCTTCTTAAGGCGTCCCTGATTCACGACCTCTTCGAAAATGCCTTGGGCATGCCCGGGGTCAGCCGGGAAGAAATCGTCCGCATCGATGAAGACGGTCCGGCTGTCTATGACCTGGTAATGGAGGTAACCATCCGGATTGTCGACGGCATGAAAGAACCGAAGTCGGCGTACTTGATCCGCGTCATGAAGTCCGGCAGCCGAAAAGCCAAGATTTTAAAGCTTGCAGATCGGATCAGCAACCTCATTTCCCTGGGATTCGTCCACGACGAGGCGTTTGTGACACAGTACCTGGCGGAGACCAGGGAGTTCATTCTGCCATACGCAGAACAGACCAATGCGGACATGTTCCGCGAGCTGTCCGATCTTGTTGAAGACCGGGAACAGAAGCTGGGATCCAGACTTCAACCCTAGAAATTGGTGACGGGCACTTTTTTCAACGCACTACATTTCGCGAGGATTCGACCTATGCCTCCCACTCTCAAGATCCACTGCCCTCCGCTTTCGTTGATTCTGGCGCTTTTTCTGGTTCTTCCCGCTCAGGCCGAGAGCAGGAAATACCCTAACGGCATCTATGCGGAGGTGACTACCAACAAAGGATTGATCGTGCTGAAGCTCGAGTTCAAAAAGACGCCGATGACGGCGGCCAATTTCGTCGGGCTGGCCGAAGGAACGATCAAGAATGCCGCCTTGCCTGAGGGAACGCTATTTTTCAACGGAGCCAAGTTCCACCGGGTCGTTGCGGGACATGTGATCCAGACCGGCATCCCCGCGGGCGGAAGAGCACAGGGTCCCGGCTATCAGTTCCCAAACGAAACCCGGCTTCCCGGTTTGAATCACGATCGGGCCGGCATGCTGAACATGGCGAACTCCGGACCTCACACCAACGGCAGCCAGTGGTGCATCACGCTGGGCAACCGGTCATACCTGGACGGCGACTACACGGTGTTCGGACATGTCGTCACGGGCATGGATGTTGTCTTCTCCATCGTCCAGGGCGACGAAGTGCAGTCCATAAAGATCGTCCGCGTGGGAGACGAAGCCAATCGATTCCGGCCGACGACCGAGTCCTTCCAGAAAATGGTCGAAGATGCCAAAGTTCGCGTCGGGCAAGCCGAGGAAAAAAAGAGGGCCGAGGAGGAAAAGACCATCCGCTCCAAGTGGCCGCAGGCCAAGGTTTTGAATAACGAGGTGAAGTTTGTTGTCGTTCGCGAGGGCAAGGGTGCAGCGCCTGGCGCTGGAACCAAGTTGAAAGTGGCCTACTCGGGAAGGTGCTTGAATGGCATGCGCTTCGCCAGCACGGCCGACGGAGGAAAACCTTACTTCGGCAGGGACCCTGTGCCGTTTGAATACGAAGTCGGCAAGGCGCAGGTGCAGATCAACCGCGGATTCGATGCCGCGGTCGCGCAGATGAAGAAAGGAGAGAAAAGAATCTTGATCGTCCCATCCAATCAGGCATATGGGATCTCCGGCTATTATGACAGAGAGAAGCCCGGGCAAAAGCGCTTCCACATTTCGCCCAATACGACTCTGGTATACGAAGTTGAAGTGCTCGGAAATTGGTGACAGCCACCTTTTTTCGCCCGGGATATCTCGATGGATAGATCAAAGGGCCGCTGAAAAAAGGTGGCTGCTTTGAAAATAGAACGGAAAACACCAAAATTCGGCATCGGAATCGGTATCGGGGTCGCAATCGCTGTCTGGCTCTTAACCCGAATTGCGATAGCGATCCCGATGCCGATTCCGACTCCGACAGTCACCAACTCAGGTGCTTGGCCTTTTCAGCACTTGGGTGCGCGAATCGCGCATGAGATACTGTCACCAATTTCCAATTCTCGCTGCTCTGCGCACAAGAGCCATGGTATTCTTCTTTCCAGGCGAGAATCGGATTACCACCTCATATGGATGGAAGATCTTGCCCGGAGGGGTATGGACGGACTGTTCAGGCGCTTGACCCCGGTCTGCGGGATCTGCGCGCTGGGGCTGACGCTCGCGGGCTGCTCCGTCAAAATGATGGCCATCAAAACCCTGGGAAACGTCTTGTCGGAGAGCAGTTCCACCTTCGCCAAAGACGATGACCCGGAGCTTGTGCGCGATGCGGTGCCCTTCGCGCTGAAGACCATCGAGAGCCTGATCGAGCAAGCGCCGAAGCACCAGGGCCTCTTGACTGCCGCGTCGAGCGGATTCACGGAGTACAGTTACGCGTTCGTCCAGCAGGAGGCCGATTTCATCGAGGCGCAGGATCTGGATCGCGCCACGGAAATGCGCGCCCGGGCCAAGAAGCTGTATCTTCGCGCCCTCGAATACGGTATGCGCGGGCTCGAAGTCGAATTCCCCGGATTCCGTGAGCGGCTGCGGAAGGACCCCGACGTGGCCCTGGCCAAGACGACGAAGAAGCACGTCCCGCTGCTGTACTGGACCGGCTCGGCATGGGCTGCGGCCTTCGCCATCAACAAAGCAGACTCCGAGCTCTCGGCCGACCAGTCGCTGATGGACAAGATCATGCGGCGCGCGCTGGCCCTGGACGAAGGGTGGGAAATGGGCTCGATCCACGACTTCTTCATCTCGTGGGAAGGCGGGCGCGCGTCGACCGGGGGATCGTACGAGAAGGCACGCCAGCACTTCGAGCGCGTGGTTGCGCTGTCAAAGGGACGTCGCGTGGCTCCGTATGTTTCCATGGCGGAAGTTGTTTCGGTTGGAATGCAGAACAAAAAGGAATTTCAGGAACTGCTGGACGCAGCCCTGAAGATCGACATCAACATGGCCCCAAACCAGCGGCTCGCCAATGTCGTGTCGCAGCAGCGCGCCCGCTGGTTGCTCGCGCGGATCGATGAGTTGTTCGTTGGGTAGCTGTGGCGCACGGCAACCTTGACAGATTCAGAGCCAGGTAACGGGGATAGTGCATATGAGATCGCCTTGGACACACACGGATCGTTACATGCGCGTGCTGGTCATCGCGCTCATGGTGGTGTTTGCCGCGTGGTTGGCGCCGCCGTCGGCCCTTGCCCAAGTGACAGTGAAGATGGCCACTCTGGTGCCGAAAGAATCGTCGTGGGGTCTGATTTTGCAGGAATGCGCCGCTAAGTGGAACAAGCTGTCGGGCGGGAAGGTGCGCGTCATTCTCTACGCCGGCGGCACGCAGGGGGACGATCCCGATGTCGTCCGCAAGATGAACCTGCGGACACTGGATGCGGCCGTGTTCACTTCCGTCGGCGTCGCCGAGATCGACAAGTCGATCTACGCACTTAGCGTGCCCCTGATGTATGAGGACTATGACGAGATCTATGCGGTCCTCGAAAAGATGCGCCCGCGGCTCGAGGGCAACATACAGTCGAAGGGCTTCGTTGTCCTGAACTGGATAGATGGCGGGTGGATGCATTTCTTCACCAAGAAGCCTGTCGCCACGCCGGACGATCTGAAGAAATTGGTGCTCTTCCAGTGGGCCGGCGACCCAAAGACACTGGAGATCTGGATCACGGCCGGTTTTAATCCCCGCCCCGGCGCATCCACCGAGCTGGCCACCGGCTTGCAGACCGGGCTGTACGATGCATTCACGGCCTCGCCCCAGATCGCCGTCGTAACGGGCTACTACGAGAACGCAAAGAACATGACCGACCTCAACTGGGCGCTAATCCTGGGGGCGACCGTCATCAAGAAGGAAGTTTGGGACCGGATTCCCGCCGACATCAAGCCGGCGCTGATGCAGGCGCAGTCTGAGGCCGCGCAGAAGCTCCAGGCCGACATCCGACAGAGCGCGGTGCGCGACATCCAGAGCATGGAGAAGCGCGGCCTGAAGGTCGTCCCGGTCGACGCGAAGGCCCTCGAACAGTGGCACGCCGTCGTCGACAAGGCGAAGGCCAAAATCCGCGGCGACTTCGCGCCGGCCGACGCCTACGACGAAGCGCTGAAATACCGGGACGAATACCGCAAGCAGAAGGCAGCGAAGAAGTGAAGGCCCTTGCACTCGTCTTCCGCCGCACGGAACAGGGTGTGCTGGTAGCCACGCTGGCCCTGGCCAGTCTGCTGCCGCTCATCGACGTCGTGGGACGGCCGCTCGGCGGGATCCACATTCCGGGCTCCGCCGACTACGTCAAGCACCTGACGCTGTGGCTCGCCTTCGTGGGCGGCCTCGCCGCCGCCAGCCAAGTGAAGCATCTGACTCTCTCGACCGCCGAATTCCTCGGCGAAGGCCTGTGGCGCACGCTCACGCGCCTCCTGTCGTACTCGGTGTCGGCCGCCGTGATCGCCGTGCTGGCGTACGCCAGCGCGCAGGTGGTCAAGGTCGACGCGATCGGATCAAAGGTCCTTCCCATCGGGCTTCCGGAATGGGTCAGCGAAACCATCATGCCGATCTCGCTTGGCCTGATGGCGCTGGTTTTCGCATGGAAGGCCTCGAACCGGTGGTGGGGCCGCGCAATTGCGTTGCTCACGATCCCCGTGGTGTTCAGTCTACACTGGCTGCCTCCCGAGCAGGTAGCAAAGGTGTGGCCTCTCACGCTGGTGATCCTGGCTGCGGCGCTGCTCGGGGCGCCGGTGTTTGTCGCAATGAGCGGTGTCGCCCTGGTACTGTTCTTCCATGACGGCACGCCGGTAGCAGCGGTCTCCGCCGAGGTCTATCGGCTTGTGGCGTCGCCGACGTTACCCGCGATCCCGTTGCTCACCGCCGCCGGTTATGTGCTGGCCGAAAGCCGCGCCGCGGAACGCCTGGTTCGGTTCTTCCGCGCCATCTTCGGCTGGATGCCGGGCGGCATCGCAGTGATGGTAGCCGCAGTCTGCGCCCTCTTCACGACGTTCACCGGCGGTTCGGGCGTGACGATCATCGCGCTCGGCGGGCTCGTCTACCCCATTCTGCGCAAGGCTGGCTACTCTGAAGGCTTCTCGCTTGGCCTGGTGACGGCGTCGGGCAGCCTGGGTCTGCTATTCCCGCCCAGCCTCCCGGTGATTCTCTACAGCGTGGTCGCAAGCAACCGCAATCAGACTGTCCCGGCTGACAACCTGTATCTTGCCGGCTTGGTACCGGGCCTGCTGCTCCTGGTGCTGACCGCATTCTACGCTATCCTCATCGGCGGCCGCGCTGAGCGCGAACGCCTGAAGTTCTCGTGGCGCGAGGCGGTCGCGTCCGCATGGGGCGCGAAGTGGGAACTTCTGCTGCCCGTTTTTATCGTAACCATCTTTGTGAGCGGGCTCACGACGATGATCGAGACGGCCGCAGCAGCGCTCGCGTACGCGGTGATCGTCGAGTGCTTCATCACTCGCGACATCAGGATCTTCAAAGAACTCCCGGAGGTCCTGTTAAAGGCCTCGGCCCTGATGGGCGCCGTGCTCACGCTGCTCAGCGTGGCGATGGGCCTGACCAATTACCTGGTGGATGCCCAGATTCCCGACATGCTGCTGGCGTGGGTCCAGACGCACATCCATTCTCAGGTGGTGTTCCTGCTGGCGCTGAACGTCATCCTGCTCATCCTGGGCAGCGTCCTCGAGATCTACTCGGCAATTATCGTCCTTGCCCCGCTGATCGCACCGATCGGCGCGGCGTTTCACGTCGACCCGATTCACCTCGGAGTGATCTTCCTGGCCAACTTGGAGATGGGCTTCCTGTTCCCGCCGGTCGGACTGAATCTGTTCCTCTCCTCGTCGCGCTTTAACAAGCCGCTGACGCGCCTGTACAGGCACATCATCCCATTCTTGATCATCACGGGCATCGGCGTGCTGCTCATTACCTACACCGACTCGATGTCGTTGGGGATCCTGAAGCTGCTGGGGAAGCATCCATAGCAAATTGCTATACATTTGCCATGGATATATGCGATAAATAGAGATCTTGCGCTTTGAACAAGCTTAATACTCCGATTGCCTGTTTGGGAATTGAGATGGCGACGTCGTTACCTCGGCCTGGGGAGTGGCAATGAATACAAATTCCAACAAGATCAGGGAGCGAATTCTGGGATACCACGAAGCCGAACGCGTCCAGGCCATGGGCATCTATCCATACTTCAGAGTGATTGAGCATGAACAAGACACGGAGGTCATCATCCAGGGGAAAAGGCTCCTGATGTTCGGATCGAACAGCTACATGGGCCTGACTACCCACCCCAAGGTCAAGGAAGCGGCAGCGAAGGCAATCCTGAAGTATGGGACCGGATGCGCCGGTTCGCGTTTCTTGAACGGCACGCTTGACATACACATCCAATGCGAAGAAAAGATCGCCAAGTTCATCGGCAAGGAAGCGGCGCTCCTCTACTCCACGGGTTTCCAGGTCAACCAGGGCGTGATATCCACGCTGGTCGGGCGGGACGACTACGTCCTGCTTGATAAGCTGGATCATGCAAGCATCGTGGACGGAGCGAAGCTCAGCTTCGGCAAGACCATCCGATTCAAACACAACGACATGGATGGGCTCGACGAAGCTTTGCGGCAGGTTCCTGCGGACAAGGGCAAGCTGATCGTTGTCGACGGCGTTTTCAGCATGGACGGCGACGTCATCGACCTGCCCACGCTGGTCCGGCTCGCGGAAGAGCACCACGCGTCGATCATGGTCGATGATGCGCATGGCATCGGCGTGATGGGCGAAAGAGGAAGCGGCACCGTCTCCCATTTCGGGCTGACCGACAAAGTCGACATGATCATGGGCACCTTCAGCAAGTCGCTGGCCTCGCTGGGAGGATTTGTGGCCTCCGACCAGGCCACGATCAACTATCTCAAGCACAACTCGAGGGCGCTTATCTTCAGCGCCAGCCCCCCTCCCTCCAATGTCGCCGCCGTCATGGCGGCCCTCGATATCATCCAGTCCGAGCCGGAGCGCATCAAGCAGCTCTGGGACAACACTCATCGCATGGCGAGCGGCCTCAAGAGCATGGGCTACGATCTGGGCAATTCGACAACGCCCATACTGCCTGTCCTCGTCGGCGAGGACCTGAAGTGCTTCAAGATGTGCCGGGCCATGCAGGACGAAGGAGTCTTCGTGAATCCCGTCATCACTCCTGCGGTCGAACCGGGGCGAGCCTTGCTGCGGGTGAGTTTAATGGCTACGCACACCTTCGAGCAGATCGACCGGGCGCTGGAGAAGTTTGAGCAAGTCGGCAAAAGACTCGGCGTTATCTCGTGAGAAGGCTCGGGCCATGGTTGTCCGCGAGGTTGTGTCCCGGAGAGACAAGGACCGCTTCATTAAGTTCCCCTGGAGAATTTACAGGCACGACAGAAACTGGGTGCCGCCTCTTATCGGGGAACGCAGAGAGTTTCTTGATCCCCGAAGAAACCCGTTCTTCGAGCACGCCGAAGTGAAGTTGTTTCTGGCCCACGACGAAGCCGGCAACGAACTGGGTCGCATCGCAGCTATGGTCAATTCCAACCATATCCGTACCCATAAGGAAAAAGCGGGATTCTTCGGGTTGTTCGAGGCGGTCAACGATCGGGCCGCAGCCAACATTCTTTTTGATGCCGCCGCCCGTTTTTTGCGCTCGCGTGGGATGGAAATCATGCGCGGCCCGGAAAACATGAGCATGAACGACGATCTCGGGCTCCTCGTTGAGGGATTCGATGCTCCCCCAATGATCATGATGCCGCACAACCCACCCTACTACGAAGCGCTGATCGAAGGATACGGCTTCAGGAAGGTCATGGATCTTCTCGCCTATCACGGCGTGGCCAGGCCGGACCAGATACCGCAAAGAGTCGTGCGCGGTGCAGAACTGTTGAAACAGAAGTACAACTACACGGTTCGGACGGTCCGGATGGACGATTTCGATGCAGAGATCAAGCGAATTCACGCGGTCTACAGTTCAGCTTGGGAGGAAAACTGGGGCGCCGTGGCCATGACGGACCGCGAATTCGCGCACTTGGCCAGGAATTTGAAACCGGTCGTCGATCCCGACCTGTGCCTGATCGCCGAGGTAGATGGCGAAGTCGCCGGTTTTTCTCTCGCGCTGCCGGATTACAACCAGGTCTTGATCCGGCTCAACGGCCGTCTGCTTCCTTTCGGAATTTTCAAGTTCCTCTATTATCGGCGCAAGATCGATGCAATCCGGATCATCACCATGGGTGTAATCAAGAAATTCCGGCGCATGGGGATCGACAACTGGTTCTACTGCGAGACTCACAAGCGGGCGCTCGCCAAGGGGTTACGGCATGGCGAAATGTCGTGGATCCTGGAAAACAACGTGAGCATGAACCGAATCTTGGAAAACCTTGGATTTACCGTCTACAAGAAGTATCGCCTCTACGATTTCCCCTTCACTCATCTTGATCTATGCGAACGGTCCTCGTAACAGGCGCTTCCGGATTTGTCGGCAGCCACATTGTCGAGGCGCTGCACTCACGCGGAATCGGCGTGCGCTGCCTGGTAAGACGGACCAGTGGCTTGGATTTCATTGCGTCTCTGCAACCGGAACTAGCGTTGGGGGACGTGACTCTGCCTGCTACGCTGGCACCCGCCCTTGAAGGGGCCGACGCCGTCGTCCACTGCGCCGGATTAACCAAAGCCGCATCCAGCAGAGACTATTTCCGAGTCAACGAAGAGGGTTGTCGGAACCTATATGCTGCCTGCATGGACTTCCGGCCACGGCTCGCCAGAATCGTGCACATCGGCAGTCTGGCTGCGTTCGGCCCTGCCGCAGACGGCAGGCCAATTACGGAAGAGAGCCCACCGTGCCCCGTCAGTGACTACGGGAGAAGCAAACTCGCAGGGCAGCGCGTGGCCGAAACCTATGCCAGGGATCTGCCCATCAACGTCGTCATTCCCCCTGCGGTCTACGGGCCGCGGGATCGAGATTTCCTTGTCTATTTCAGACTGGTAGACCGGGGCATTATGCCGTTCATTGGAAGAGCCGCACGCCACCTCTCGTTGATTTATGCTAGAGATCTTGCCGAGGCCGTGGTCCGTGTCCTGATGAGCGAAAGCGCGACGGGCCGGACTTACCTTGTAGATGACGGTTCTGTCCAAAGCTGGGCGGGCATGGCAGCAGCCATCGGGCGCGCGATGGGAAAAACACCACACCGCGTTTACATCCCTGCTGTCGTGGCCAGGGGTGCCGGCATGATGGGTGATTTGCTGGCCAGGCTCAGAGGCAAGCCGGTGCTCCTGAACGGACAGAAAGTGAAGGAACTCCTCCAGTCCATGTGGATCTGTTCGTCAGACCGCATCCGGGAAGAATTAGGATTTCGCGCGGCATACTCGCTCGAGGAAGGGATTCGAGAAACCCTGGCATGGTACAGAGAACATCAATGGCTATGAAGCTCGGCCGGTTCAATCTCGCGGACAAGTCCACGCTCATCTACAACCTGATCGTGATGCTGCTCCTGGTCCTCTTCTCCTACCGCATCCCTTCGTGGCACCGCCTGATTCTGCTGAACCTGAGCATGATCGCGGTCATTGTGTTCCTGTTCGCTCGTGTCACGGATCGGTCGCCCAGCGTGCTGCGCTTTCTGGCGAGCTTCTATCCCATGTTTTTTTTCTTTGGCGCTTACCAGCAGACAGAGAGGATGAACCTGATTATTTTTGACCAATTTCTCGATCCGCTTTTCCGCCGGATCGAATACGGCCTCTTCTGCACAAAGCCCGCGATTGTGCTCGCCGAGCGTTTTCCCGAGTGGTGGGTCAGTGAATACATGCATTTCGCCTACTTCAGCTATTACCTGCTCTTCCCCATCATGGGCATAATCCTCTATTTGAGGAAGGACAGGGGGCCATTTGAAGAGTACATGTTCACCTTGTGCAGCTCTTTCTACGTCTACTACCTCATCTTCATTGCCTTGCCCGTCATCGGCGGGGAAAGCATGGGCTTGCCCGCAGCAGCAGGGGACGGTCCATTCACACGCATCATGAGGGTGCTCTACCATAACTTCGAGGTGGGAGGCGGTGCAATCCCAAGTTCTCATGCGGGCGTCGCCGCGCTGCTGATCGTCTATGCTTTCCGCCACCTGCAGAGGCCTATGGCGTGGGTCTATGCCGTGCTTTGCGTCAGCGTGATGATCGCAACGGTCTATTGCCGCTATCACTATGCGATCGACGCAATATCCGGTGCCCTGACCGGTTTCGCTCTCGCCTTCTTCTGGCGGCGCGTCTATTGGGCTCGCACCGAGTCTGCTGGATGATGGCCCGCTCGGCGACGGCGCGATGGTTGATGCATTTGCGCTGCGGATATGGGACGATTCCAATTGAGTACATTGGGAAAAGGGGGGCGCGGTCCGTTCCTCGCGAGTCCTTCTGGGCGGCAACCGCGTGGCGATGGGTTTCGAAGCGCCCGAAAGAAAAGGTGGCCAGTGCGCTCTGATTCATCAATCAAGAGAGGATAGGGGACATGGACAGATTGTTCTGCCGGCAACCAAACCCCGTGTTTGCCTGTTTGCTTATATTGAGCCTGCTCCCGGCGCTACAAAACGCCGCGACTGCCCAGGGAGGCAGGGGCGGAGCCCCACCGACGCCAGGCCCCATGCTGAACGACGGCTACATCAACATCGACACTCCCGACTTCGGCCTGACCCTCGTGCGTTCATCGCAGACGATCGCGGCACTGAAACCCAAGGGCGCAGACGGGTTCGACTTCACTCCCGGCGACATGCTCGTCCAGCGTTCGCAGAACGGGTACTATCACCTCGGCGACATCGATCTCCGCGTGCGCGCCGGCAACTCCGGGGAATGGAAAAACTATACAACGGCCGCCGATCGCAGGCCTGTCGCGGCCCAGAGAGCCTTTGGTCCGATCCTGGCTGCTGCGGATCTGACGCCGACGCTGGCGGCCGACTGCCCGCTTCAGATCGAGCGCAGCTGGATGCTCGACAACGGGAAACTGGTTCTGCGGTTCTTTCTCAGGAACAAAACCGAACAGCCCGTCGAGATCGGCGCGCTCGGCATTCCCATGATCTTCAACAACATCATCACCGGACGCACACTCGTGCAGGCGCATGCCGCGTGCTCCTTCTTCGACCCGTACATCGGCGAAGACGCGGGCTATCTGCAGGTGACCCGCTTGAACGGCCACGGCCCGGCACTCGTTGTTGTGCCCCTGGACAAGACGCCATTCGAGGCCTGGAGTCCAATCATCAACGAGCGCACCTCCGACGCAGGCCGCCCGGTCTTCTTTGATCCCATGCGACCGAGCACGACCTTCGAAGGCTTCTATGATTGGATGGTCTGCAGCAAGGCGTTTGCTGAAACTGAGTGGAAGGACGCAACCCCCTGGAATCCGCCGACCTCGGTGACGATCGCCCCGAGCCATGCCACGGCGTTCGGCGTCAAGTTTCTCGTATCCCCCGAGATTCGCGGGATCGAAAACACCCTCATCGAGAATGGCCGTCCCGTGGCCATCGGCATCCCGGGCTATGTTCTGCCCACGAACCTGGATACCCGCCTGTTCCTGAAATACTCCAAGGGCGTCAAATCGATCAACGTGGAACCCCAAGGCGCGATCGCGATCACCAGGGATGCGCCCACTGCTCGTGGATGGACTGCCTATGCCCTGCGCGGCAAATCCTGGGGAAGCGCGCGCCTCGTCATCACATACAGCGACGGCCTCGTGCAAGCCATCGCCTATCGCGTGATCAAGCCCGAGGCCGAGGCAGTGGCCGACATGGGTCGTTTCCTCACCACCAGGCAATGGTTCGCCGATGCCAGCGATCCTTTCCATCGCAGCCCGTCGGTCATGAGCTATGACCGCAAAGACAATAAGATCGTGACGCAGGACAGCCGGGTCTGGATCGCCGGCCTGGGCGACGAGGGAGGCTCGGGCTCATGGCTGGCCGCGGCCATGAAGGAATTCGGCCTGCCCAGCAAGGAGGAGATCGACAAGTACCAGCAGTTTGTCGACGGCGTGCTCCATGGCGGCATTAATTATAAGGACGGACCGATGCCATACGGCGTGCGCAAAAGCATGTTCTACTATGCGCCCGACGCGATGCCGCCCAATTATTACATCGCCGCAATAGACCCGAAGAGCTGGATGAGTTGGGATCGGAAGCAGGCCGAGTCGGCCGACCGCTCCTTTGATTACCCCCACGTCGTCGCCGCTTATTGGTCGCTGTATCGTCTGGCGCGCAATTATGTCGGCCTGGTCACCAACCATCCCTGGGATTGGTATCTGAAGAACGCTTATGAAACCACGCTGGCGATGACCAAGTATGCCGGAGATCGCCGACGCGGGCTCGTTCCATTCGGCCAAATGGAGGGGGACATCTTTCTCCAGGTTCTGCTCGACCTCACGCGCGAAGGCTGGACGGAACAGGCCGGCAAACTCGAAGCCGATATGAAGGCACGCGCCGACCTGTGGAGAGAGCAGGCATATCCATTCGGCAGCGAGATGGCGTGGGATTCCACGGGCCAGGAAGAGGTGTACGCCTGGACGAAGTATTTCGGCTACCAGGACAAGGCCGAGGTGACGCTCAACGCGATTCTGGGCTATGACCCGGCAATTCCAGGTTGGGGATACAACGGCAGCGCGCGCCGCTACTGGGACTTTCTGTATGCGGGGTATCCCGGCGTGACCTCGCGCATCGAACGCCAGCTCCATCACTACGGCTCGGGCCTGAACGCGATCCCGCTACTTTCGGCGTATCGCGACCACCCCGACGATTTCCATTTGCTGCGCGTCGGCTACGCCGGCACGATGGGCGCCCTCACGAACATCGACCAGGAAGGCTTCGCTTCCGCCGCCTTCCATGCCTTCCCATCGACGCTCCGGTTTGATTACTACACCGGCGACTACGGCCCGAATTTCTTCGGCCACGCCTTCAACACAGCCACTTACGTCGTCAATCATCCCGAGTTCGGCTGGCAGGCGTTCGGCGGCAACGTGAGAGTCAGCGGAAACGCCGTCAGCGTTGTGCCGCTTGATTCCTTCCGCATGCGCGTATACGTGGCCCCGCTGGGCCTGTGGCTGACGCTCGACGCCGGCACGTTCGAAAGCGTTGAGATCAATCCCGCCACCCGCGTCGTGCGCGTGAGTTTTTCCCCCGCCACACAGTACACGCCCGCGGCACGCCTGCGGGTAGAACAGCCGGCCAAGCCGAAGGGCGTCGGCACATATCGTCCGGCCACGCCGTTAGAGAGCGAGCGCGGCGCTTTCGTCGTCCCCCTCAAGCAGACGACGACCTTGGTGGAATTGACGGATGCGTCGAAGGCACCGCGTTGACTACAAATCGGGACAGTGACTCACGCGCGCGGCGCACCCAAGCGCATAAAAAAGCGCACGGGCTGAAGCCCGTGCCCACTTGAGATCTCTCAGAGTAACGTATAGTGGGGACGGGCTTTAGCCCGTCCATCCAGTCAGCTGCTCTGTCTATTTTCGGGACAGAGAATGGTTGAATATCAGCGGGCGGAAGTCTCTGTTTTTTCGCGCCAGACGAGCGGGGGGCGTACCCTGATTTTCTTTTCCTCTTGCAACCTCAGTTTTTCATGCCATCGGGGCAGTCCGTCCTCCACCTTCCCATAGGGCCGGCCGTTCTGCTCCACTACCACGCAGAGGACGCCCCTCTGGGTAAGTTGGAAGGCCCCTTCCGACCCGGCAACGGCGCCTCCCACAATCACCACGAGATGCTGCGATTTACGGTTTGTCATCGATCCTCACTCGAGACAGCAAAAAAAATAATGCCCAGAAACTTCTTCTAGGCCCCATAATTATAGCTCATCGATTCAGCAAGCTGAAGAAAGCTGATGACTGGTTCGAAGCCGAGAGCTGACGGCTGATGGCGCTCAGGAAAGGGCACGAACGTCCGGATGGCACTATCCTACTTTGGTTCCGGCTCGTCCGGGTTGGGGATATGACGAGAATTCGTACTCAATGGACCGAGAGGGCCCCCCGTGGCAGGATATTGACCGCGATCCTCGTTTCCAGTCTGCTTGTAGCGAGCGCGTACGCCGATGCAGTGCTGGTCAAGCTCCAGGCGGCAACCGTGCAGGCCTGGGATCGCTACTATCAATGGGCAGACCAGCGGGTGCAGCGGCAGTTGGCCGATCCCGCCAGGTTCCTGATCCAGGACCGTCTCTCCGACAAGGAGAGAAAGGAAGTGCGCGCGAAGCTGGAAAAGGGTGAGATTGTTCAACAGAGAGTCACCACGGACGTCATTCCGCCCGGCGAGAAGTTCACAGTGCCGCACGGCGAAATCCACCATGCGTGGGGAAGCGTCCTCATCCCCAGGATAAAGCTGCCTGATCTGCTCAAGTTCCTCCAGGACTACGACCACCATGCGGGAAAATTCGCCGATGTGGAGCGCTCACGCCTGATATCTCGCCAGGGCGACCGTTTCATGATCTACTACCGCTTGAGCCGCACGAAGGCGTTCGTCTCGGCCACTTACAACACGGAACAGGAAGCCGTCTACACCACGATTAGCCCCAAGCAGGTTTTCAGCAAGAGCATCGCGAGCAGGATTGCCGAGCTGGAGAATCCCGGCACTCCAAAGGAAAAGGAAAGGCCCGCCGGCGAGGACCATGGCTTTTTGTGGCGCCTGGTGAGCTGGTGGCGCTTCGAGGAAACAGACAACGGGGTGATTGTCGAATGCGAATCGGCCAGCCTCAGCCGTGATGTCCCTGCGATATTGGCCTGGATGCCCCTTATCGGGAGATACATCCGGTCCACCCCGCTGGAATCGCTCAGATCAGTGCTCACCAGCATTCAATCGCAGTTCCCTGCCAAAAAATAGGGATTTCGGGGACAGGCGCCATAACCTCGAATTTATTCAGGATTGCAGGAGATTGGTTTCTGTAGAATTTCGAGGTTATGGCGCCTGTCCCCGAAATCAAAGATCAGCTCAATATCTGCCTGAAAACTCCGGCGGCCTCAGCAACCTGGTCGGTCGGGCAGGAAAAGGCAAAACGGATGTGTCCGGCTCCCGCCGATCCGAAGACCTCGCCGGGGGCGCTGCCGATGCCGGCTCTTGAAATCAGGTATTCGGTCATTGCCCAGCCGTCATGCCGGCCCGAGTGGCCTGTCCAGCCCTTGTCAATTCGAGCCCACATATAAAAAGCCCCCAGGGGCTTGAAGGCGTGGAGAAGCTCCAGATCCTTGAGCCCGTTCCACAGGACATCCCGGCGCACCTGGTATTCGCGCGCCATACGGTAGGTCGCGTCCTGAGGACCGGTCAAGGCTGCAATGGCGCCGTACTGGGTTGCCGAGTTGACACCGTTGATGGTGCAACGCAGGAGCTTGGTCATGCGCTCGATCAACAGATCGTCGTTGCAGGCAATGTAGCCCAGGCGTAGTCCGCTCATGGCATAAGTCTTTGACATCGAGAAGATGCTGAGTACCTTGTCGTAACCCAGCGATGCGGCGCTCACGTGCTCGTGGCCGTCAAACAGCACGTGTTCGTAAGCTTCATCGCTAACGACCCAGAGGCCGTGCTTCTCCGCCACTTTCAGAATTCCGATGAGCGCCTCCCGATCCACGATCATGCCTGTGGGGTTGTGCGGAGTGTTGATGACAATCGCGCGGGTGCGCGGCGTAATCGCGCCCTCGACCGCCTCAGGTTCGTACCAGTAACCGCGCCGGGGATTGAGTCGAGCGCGAACAGGCACACCCCCTGCAAGCGTGACGTTGTCTGCGGTCTCGGTCCAGGTCGGGTCTGGCATGACCACTTCGTCGCCCGGATGGACCAGTGCTCCGAAGGCTATATAGAGCCCATTCATGGCCCCATTGGTCACCAGCACGTGTCCGGGATCCTTCACGGGAATCCGGTTGGCCTCCTTGAGTTTCTTGTACATCTCCTCGCGCAGGGGCTTGATGCCGGCGCCGGGAGTATAGTGAGTCTGGCCTTCATCGAGAGCGCGCTTGATCGCGTCACGAACGTGATCCGGAACGGGGAAAGACGGGTCTCCCGATTCAAGCCGGAAAACCTTTTTCCCTTGAGCCTGTAGCTCAAGCAGACGGTCTCGAACGGTCACGATCCCGCCCAACGCAATGGAATCAACCGCGTGTGTATGAGTTTTTGTCATCTCCAGTCCTCTCGCGAGCTGGTCGCTCGCTGATCGAAGGGGATATTATGAACCATCGAAATTGGTGACAGACACCTTTTTTCGCTCGGGATATCTCGGTGGATGGATCAAGGCGCCGCGGAAAAAAGGCGCCTGTCGCCAATTTCGCAGATCCACCGCATCGCAGAAGGCGGATGGGTCTTGTCGGACTGGGGCGGCACGCACAGCACCGCGAAAGCTGCTATGAACGGACTCGATCAGGAGATGCCCGGCAGCACGTACTTCGGCGATGCGCTCAAGAAGGCGGTGGAGAGCGGTGAAGTTCCCTTGTCCCTCCTCAACGACATGGTGCATCGGATCCTGCGGTCGATGTTTGCGGTGGGCGTCATCGACAACCCGCCCGTGCGCCAGGTGCCCGACGTCTTTCGCGGCCTGGATGATGCGCAGCACATTGCGGAAGAGTGCATCGTGCTGCTGAAGAATGCCAACAACCAGTTGCCGCTGAATGCGGCCACCATCAGGTCGATTGCTGTCATCGGCGGGCACTCGGACGTGGGCGTTCCTTCGGGCGGCGGCTCGGCGCAGGTCAACGCTCCAGGCGGCAATGCCGTTCCACTTGCGCCCCGGCCTGCGGGAACCGCTCCTGGCACAGGCGGCAGGGGAGGCATGGGCGGAAATCCGACGTACTTCCCTTCCTCCCCGCTGAAAGCCATTCGCGCGCAGGCGCCCAACGCCAAGGTAGAGTACAACGAAGGGATGGATCCAGCCGCGGCAGCGAGCCTGGCCAAGGCTTCCCAAGCCGCTATCGTGTTTGTCGTGCAGCCGATGGCCGATGGCCGCGATGCAGCGACGTTGTCGCTGCCCGGAGATCAGGACGCGCTGGTGAGCGCCGTGGCTGCGGCCAATCCGCATACCATTGTCGTCGTGGAAACCGGCGGGCCAGTGAACATGCCGTGGGTCGATAATGTGAGCGCCATACTGGCGGCGTGGTATCCCGGTATCGGCGGCGCCCCGGCCATTGCCAACATCCTGTTCGGCAGCGTGAACCCGTCAGCCAAACTGCCGGTAACCTTCGCCAAGAGTGAGCAAGATCTGCCGCATCCGGAGATTGCCGGAATGTCACTGATGGCCCAAGCTGCAGCGGGTGCAGGCGGCGGCCGGGGCGGGCTGCCGCCCTTCGACATCCCTTACACCGAGGGGCTGAAGGTCGGCTATAAGTGGTTTGAAGCCGAGAACAAACAACCGCTGTTCCCCTTCGGTTTCGGACTCTCGTACACCGCCTACGCTTACTCCGCGCTCAAGGTATCAGTGTCCGGTCGGGACGTGACGGTAACCTTCAGCGTCAAGAACACAGGCAAGCGCGCGGGCGCCGAGGTCGCACAGGTGTATGCCTCACTGCCGCCAAGCACCGGCGAGCCGCCGAAGAGGTTGGTCGCTTGGGAGAGGGTTGAACTCGCCGCCGGCGAATCCAAGACTGTCACGCTGAGGCTGGATCCGCAGTTCCTGTCCATCTTCAATGTGGACAAGGACGCATGGGAACTCGTGCCCGGCGACTACAAGTTGCTCGTGGGCGGCTCGTCGCAGAGCACACCGCTCACGCAGATCGTGAAGATTGGTGGTGATATTTAGGTGGTCGAGCAGATCCTGGAACGCCCACGGCCTGCCGATTCAACGGGCTCGATTCAATGATGCTTGCCTAAGACCATTAAATCCGGAAAAATATGTCGCGGTAGTGACGGCGGGTAACCGCCGTCACTACCGCGACCCGTTTTCAGGAGTGCCGGAATGACCTCAAGATCTAAGAGGGAAACGCGATTGCTGATTTCCGGACTTTCCATTCTGCTGGTCCTCGTGCAGGTTCCCGCACCCGCGCAGCGGAATATCACGGGGGCCGTCCGGACCAGGGTTGCTCTGGAGCGGCTGAATGTTCTCGGCAGCGTCCTGATGATCGGCGCCCACCCAGATGACGAAAACACCGGGCTGCTCGCCTACCTTGCCCGGGGCCGCAAAGTGCGAGCCGCTTATCTTTCCGTGACGCGCGGCGAAGGAGGTCAGAACCTGATCGGGTCGGAGCAGGGCGACCTGCTCGGACTGATTCGCACTCAGGAGTTGCTGGCCGCCCGCAGGATCGACGGCGCCGAACAATTCTTCACCAGGGCAATCGATTTCGGCTTCTCGAAATCGGCCGAGGAGACTCTGGCCAAGTGGGATCGTCAGACGGTTCTGGGCGACATCGTCTGGACGATACGCCGCTTCCGTCCCGACGTTGTGGTCGTCCAGCACACCGGGACGCCCGCAGATGGTCACGGACATCATCAGGCAGTCGGAATCCTGGGCAGAGAGGCATTCGTCGCAGCAGGCGACCGGTCGCGCTTCCCCGAGCAACTGCGCTGGGTGGAGCCCTGGCAACCCAAGCGGCTTCTGGGGCGCGGCTCCGGCTCGTCTCCCCAAACCATCGAGATCGACACCGGAGACTTCGATCCAGTGCTCGGGTTGTCCTATAGCGAAATCGCCGGCATGAGCCGCAGCATGCACAAAACCCAGGGCATGGGCGCGCCGGAGCAGCGGGGCCCTTCGAAGATCTATCTGGCCAACGTAGCCGTAGCAGGTGTGCCGGTAAGCGATGACATTTTTGGCGGCATCAATACCTCGTGGAACCGCCTTCCAGGCGGGGCGGAGGTGGGAAAGATCCTGAAGGAGGCGGTCAAGGCGTTTGAGCCCGAACAACCCGAGAATACGATCCCGCTGCTCGTCAGGGCGCGCCCCCTGATCGCGGCCATAAAAGACCCATGGGCTGCCTTGAAACTCGAGGAACTCGACGAAGCGATCGCGCTGTGTGCAGGGCTTTGGCTCGATGCCTCGGCGGACCGGTACGCCGTGGCCCCCGGAGATTCGCTCCAGGTCAACCTTGAGGCCATCAATCGGTCCCAGGCCTCCCTGGCTCTCAAGAGCGTGAAATTGGAGGGAATGACCGGAGCGCCCGATACGGACTTCGCGACGGCCGCACTCGCTTACAACAATCCTCTGCGCAGTTCGCTCAAGGTCACGGTCCCCGCAGACCAGCCGTATTCTCAGCCGTTCTGGCTGAAGAAGCCGAGTCGCGGAGACACTTATATCGTCGAGGATCAGACAATGATCGGGCTGCCTGAGCCGCCCGCAATTCTTCGCGCCCGATTCCTGATCCAGGCGGGCTCGGAGGAGATAGATCTCATTCGCCCCGTCATTCGCCGCTATGTCGACCGGGTGGAAGGCGAGACGTCCAGGCCGCTGGTCGTCGTGCCGCCCGTCGCGGTCAGCATCTCGGAGCCGGTCCTGGTCTTCCCGGATGGGAAAGCGAAGACAGTCGAGGTGCTGATCCGCAGCAACGTCGCTGGCACATCCGGGGATCTCAGGCTGGAGGCACCCGGAAACTGGCGCGTTCAGCCAACCTCTTTGTCATTTCGGATTCCGGACATGGACGCGGAGACGATCCTGTCCTTCACGGTCAGTTCATCACCCGGCCCCGGGCTCGGAGAACTGCGGGCAATCGCCACAATGAATGGGCGGGAAATCTCTTCCACCATGAAGGTGATTGCCTACGCGGGCCTCCCGATTCAGACGGTCTTTCCGCCGTCGAGCGCACGGCTGGTGCGCGCCGACATCAAGACACTCGCCCAAAAAATCGGTTATGTGATGGGCGCCGGAGATGAGGTGCCCGGTGCGCTGCGGCAATTGGGTTGCGAGGTAACGCTGCTCAGCACTGAGGATCTGGTGAGCGGCGACCTCGGCCGCTTTGACGCCATTGTCGCGGGTGTCCGGGCATACAACGTGCGCGCAGACCTCCGCGCCAACCAAAAACGGTTGCTGAATTACGTCGAGCAGGGCGGCACGCTGGTGGTGCAGTACAATGTCGCGGACCGCCGCTCGCCGGCGGTCCTGCAGGGGATCGGACCTTACCCCGTGCAGGTGGGGAGCGCCCGGGTTTCCGTCGAGGAAGCACCGGTCACATTCCTGAATCCGCAGCATCCGCTGCTTGCGGTCCCCAATAAGATCAGCGATGAGGACTTCCGAGACTGGGTTCAAGAGCGCGGGTTGAACTTCGCTTCGCAGTGGGACTCAAAATACGAGGCGCTGTTCAAATGCCACGACCCTGGTGAAGAGCCGCTTCGCGGAGGGACTCTCTTCGCGCGCTACGGCAAAGGCGTGTACATCTTCACGGCCTATTCGTGGTTCCGGCAATTGCCTGCAGGCGTGCCGGGAGCGTTCCGCATATTTGCGAACTTCCTCAGCGCCGGCAAGTCCGCCCGATGACCACGAGTCCTCGATGTCTTCGTGAGTCTCTGGAAGGACCACTGTGACTCCAGGACACCAAGATTCGAGGTAACGGCAGGAAGGCGCACCCTTTCAGTTTCAGGTTTTGACAGATCTTGCCGCGCCTCACGGTCGCGGCCGGAATTCAGGATGATTTCTGTCTCGACGGATGGTATGTTTCTCTCGCTGGATAGAAGCCAACTGCAATCCACAAGAAAGCGACAAACCCAAGGAGGTTTGCGATGCTATCGAACAAATCTATGAGAAGCGGCCTCAGAGCCCTGTTCCTCTTCCTGCCATTCTTCGTCCTTACAGGATACGCCGCGCAACAAGGCAACGTGGGGGGCAGTCCCGATGCAACCGTCACCCTGACTTACCAATTTCCCGAAGGCAAGACGCTGTCCTATCGCGTGACGAGCAACTCAACGCAGAATATCGATATCATGGGCCAGACAATAACGACCGGGAGTCTTTCCACCCTTGAGTTCTCGGCGAAAGCGAAGGGTTTAAAGGACGGTCAGTATACTCTCGGCGTGACGATCGATGCCCTCAAGGTCACTGCGCAAACCCCGCAGGGTGAAATGTCGCCGGATACGAGCGCTGTCCTAGGAAAGAGCTTTGATATGATCCTCTCACGCCTGGGCAAAGAGATCGACACTTCCGGCGCCTCGTCCCTTCAGTACACAGTCCCCTCTGGCGGAAGGCAGGATCTCGCCGATGATTTCCAGACGTTTTTCCCCGACCCGCCCGATCGGCCGGTCAAGACTGGCGATACATGGCCGAGTGAAGACACGGTAACCCAGAAACCCGAAGGCGGCGAAATCCACCTCGTTGTTAAGCATGTCCACACCCTGGATGGGTTTGAGACCGTCGACGGGTTCGAATGCGCCCGGATCAAAACCACCATCAAGGGAACGATGACGGGAAACATGCAACAAGGCGGCGTGGGATTATCGATCGAGGGCAGGATCGATGGTACGGAGACATGGTATTTCGCAACCAAAGAAGGGATCTTCGTTAAGTCAGATATGAAGGCAAGCGTCGAGGCCAGCATAACGGCGGGCGATCCGATGAATACGACTTTTCCCATGACGGGCGAAGAAAGGGCCGAAACGCGCCTGCTCAAGAAATAAGGAGATCGGCCCGGGCACTTCAGAGGGAGGAATTCTTCCGTACAACCTGACGATGGTCATCGAATGGCCGAACAACTACCAGAGCAGGCGATAAAATCTGACGGCCGCGAGTACCCTGAGGATCCCCCTCCGTTGCTGGGTACCTGGCGGCGCATGTATTTTGTGGTTATCGGCTGGCTCACCTTCCTTATTGTCGTCTTTTACCTGTTCGCCAGGAGATTTGCCCCTTGAGGCTCGCCGACTGGCTGGTGCTGTGCGGGTCTCTGGCGTTCGTGGTCCTCTACGGGCTCTGGCGGGGGCGCGGCAGCAACAGCGTCAACAAGTACCTGCTCGCCGGCAAGACGATGCCATGGCATGCGATGGCATTGTCGATCATGGCCACGCAGGCGAGCGCGGTCACGTTCATTTCCACGACCGGCCAATCCTATGTCGACGGAATGCGCTTCGTGCAGTTCTACTTCGGACTGCCGCTGGCGATGGTCATTCTTTGCGCTACCGCGGTCCCGATCTTCCACCGCGCCAATGTCTACACCGCGTACGAATATTTGGAGCAACGCTTCGACGCCAGGACCAGGGCCCTGGTGAGCGCGATTTTCCTGATTCAGAGGGGCCTCGCGTTGGGCATCACGCTGTATGCGCCGGCGGTGGTCCTGACGGTGCTTCTCGGATGGCCGGAGCGGGTGACGACGCTCATCATGGGCGCCGTGGCCGTCATGTACACCACACTGGGCGGTGTCAAGACGGTCGCCTGGTCCGACTTTCAGCAGATGATGGTCATGACTGCGGGGCTGGTGGCAGCGCTCATCGCGGCCGTGCTCCTGCTTCCGAGCGGCGTCTCGTTTCACGACGCCGTTAGTTTGGCTGGAGCCGCAGGCAGACTGAATGCGGTAACCCTCAAGCTGGATTGGAATGACCGATACAACCTCTGGAGCGGCCTGATCGGCGGCATGTTTCTGGCCCTTTCCTACTTCGGCTGCGACCAGTCGCAGGTGCAGCGTTACCTGACGGGAAAGTCGATCGCGCAAAGCCGGCTGAGCCTGCTGTTCAACGGCATCGCCAAAGTTCCGATGCAGTTCTTCATCCTGTTTATTGGGGCCATGGTGTTCGTGTTTTACATCTACGAAAAACCGCCGATGTTGTTCGAGCGCACGGAACTGGCGCGCATCCAGCAGCCTTCGATGCAAGCCGAGTACAGGCCCTTGGAGCAACGCTACGACGCCGCATTCGAGAGCCGCAAGGCTGCCGCAGACCGGCTGATTCAGGCCCGGCGCAGCGGAGATTCTAGACTCCGGCAGGAAGGGTTGGAGGAGTATCGCAGCGCCCAGCAAGATCTGGACGCGACACGTCGCCAGAGCGTGAACCTCGTCGAAAAGGCCGGCGGCGCCAAGGGACTGGTCGATACCAACTACATCTTCCTCACCTTCGTCACGCGCCATTTGCCGGCGGGCCTGGTAGGCCTGGTCCTCGCCGTGATCTTCGGTGCAACCATGGCGTCCATCTCGGCCGAAGTCAACTCGCTGGCAACGGTGAGCATGGTTGACATCTACAAGCGGCACTTCCGCAAGCTCGCACCGGATCACCACTACCTGAATGTGTCGCGCGCCGCCACCGTGTTCTGGGGCTGCTACGCCGTCATCACGGCCCAGTACGTTGGGAGGCTGGGCTCGCTCGTCGAGGCAGTTAACCTGCTGGGATCATTTTTTTACGGCGGCATGCTCGGCGTGTTTGTGCTCGCTTTCTATTTCAAGCGCGTGCGGGCACGAGGAGCTTTCTATGGCGTGCTGGCCGGAGAGGCCGTGATTTTCGCCACCTACTTCCTCACCAAAATCGCCTACCTCTGGCTCAACGTGATCGGCTGCCTGGTGGTGGTTGCCACCGGCGTTCTGATTACGCGACTCGGCCGTCAATAGACACGGGTTGCCGTGAACGTAACGTTGGTGACGATGGTTCCATCCTGCTTCATCTGTATTCGGTGGCCCGTGACCGTATTGCTGCCAGTCTGTATCTTGCCGAGGAAAACGACCTGTCCACGAGTATCATCGCTGGTGTTCTTATAGTTCCATTCGGCCAGAAAGTCGCCAATATCTGAAGCAAACACGCCACGGAGACCAACCTTATCCGCATTGAACGAGTTCTGCTCAAAACCCGTGAAAGTCCAGCCATCGTAGAATCGCCAATTCCACGTGATGTTATAAGTGACCGGTGGACTTACGCTCGTATCCGTGTAGGTGCAGGTCCATTGCTGGGCGCCGGCCTCCGTGGGCAGCGAGGAATACTGCGTGCCGTCTGCTCGAATCGCCATCGCCACAAACGTGCTAACCGAACTCGAGATCCTCAGGGTGCCGGTGCCGCTGAAGGTGCTCCAGGCACTTCCGAAGAGGTCGGATTCATAGAGCATTTTCGCCATGTGCCCAAGCGGCTGCAGAGTAAACGTCTGTGTGGTGGTGCCGGGCACGCGAGTCCCGTTCTGATAAAAGTCAAAATTGACTGTCATGGTGCTGCCCCATGGGTTCGCGACCGCGACCCCCATATCTTCGTTGGAGCTGCTCTTTTGGACGGCCGTCGTCCAACTCCAGTTCGGCTCTACTGGAAGGATGCCTACCACATCCGTTGCGTTTCCTTGGCTGTCTGTAACAGTAAAGCGCAAGGACACGTTGAGATCGCCGATGCCAGAACTGATAACCTGCACCGAGCCGGCGGTCAGACTTCCCGTACTTGTCAAGGCATAGGACTTTTCCTGGTTAGGCCCGAGTGTAAAGTTGAACTGTGAGATCTGATTACCGACCCCCCCTACATTCGCATACAACCAACTTCCATCGTCCTTGTACAGGCGGACATAGACATCCCTCGAGGGGAGTCCCTCTGAATCCCGAATGATCAAAGTGCTGGTGTAGCCTCCGCCGACTGCCACTTGCGGGAGGTACCACCAAGTCCAGATATCTGCCCACGCATTCGCCGATACAAACGAAAGAGCAATTGCTGAGATCACGGCCCGCACTATCGACCTCACCATGACTGCATCCTCCATAGTTCACGCCGCTCGGAAGTCCGGGCACATACACGGATGAGCGGCTTGATAGATCGGTATGTGAAAGTCCTCGCACCGACACGCCAAGTGTCGCCTTTGACGGTAGCGAAATCATATTATGCTAATTTTGCAGGATCTTCAACTTGTGTAAGTCAGGTTCCACAATTTCCAGAATCGGTGCCAGGAAGGTTGTGAAACATTCCCACGAAATTGATGAAGGCACCTTTTTTGGATGGATCAAAGCCCCGCGGAAAAAGGTGCCTGCTTTGAAAATAGACGGTGCAGCGGACGGGCTAAAGCCCGTCCCCACTATATGTTACCCTCAGAGATCTCAAGTGGGCACGGGCTTCAGCCCGTGCGCTTTTTCATGCACTTGGGTGCGCGAATCGCGCATGAGATACTGTCACCAATTTCTTAGTACAGCTTTTGTAGCAGGAGAGTACCCGACTTCGTCCCTTGAATCCGGGCTCGTATCTGCACTCTCTGCCCTGTGCCGGCGATCGTGAGGATGAGTGAATCGGAATGACCTTTCTCGGGACGCAAAAGTGATGGTTGCACAACCCCGTCCAACAAAACTTCGGCATCGGCAATGCTGAAAGGGCCTCCTCCTTCGGGCACAAACCGGAGTCGATACTGGGCCGCCGCATCGACTTTCTTTGAAATGTCCAAGTCGACTTTTTCATCTGTCCAGCGGCCCACAGCATCGTCGGCCCACACTCGGGCTGGATCGTCCCAGGTTTTGGGCGGTGCGCTGTCGGTGGCGAACACGGCCAGCCGGCGGATTATCGGCGTGCCCGCAGCCTGAGTGCATCTCAGGCGCAGGGCCTCAAGCGTGCGCGGCTCGAACGGCTGAATTCGCATCTGGCCGATGGCCGTTCCTTCGCCCAGCGGCACCCATTCCCCCTGTGCCAGCCCCTCCAGCACGTAGTCCCTGACACGCTCGCCCTGGCTGATTTCCTCCTGCAGGACAACGTGGTCAAGCCGGGCCGGTTGCTTGAGCTTGAGTTCAACTGTCGTCCCTGTTCCGTGAGTCTCGGCAAGACTGTGGCCGAAACGGCGCCGCACTTCATCACCGAACTCCTGGACGCGTGCCACATCGGCTGCCGGGATCAATCCGCTCCGGTCGGGCGTCAGATTGAGCAGCAGGTTCGCGCCTCGCCCCACGGAGCGGTAGTAGATTTCCAGCAACTGATCGAGTGTCATGATCCGAGTGTGATTCCTCGTGCTCCAAAACCAGTTGGGACGGCGCAGCGACACATCGACCTCGTTCGGCATCCAGACATCGCTGTCGGGATCGCCGTGCATTGCGGTCGCAATTCCCGTTTTGGCGTCACGCGCTGAAAGAGAGTTCCAGGCAGGATAGGGTGCAAAACCCTGTTCATTTCCTACCCACCGGATCGTGGCATGCGGGCCCTGGAAGATCATCGCATCTCGCGCATATTTCTGCAGGATGTCCCCCACCGGGACAACCTGGCTGCCATCGAACCAGATCTCGGTGATCGGCCCGTACTTCGATAGCAACTCGGTCAACTGTTTTCGATAAATGTCATTGTAGACCTGCTGCTCTGCGGCTGTCTTGCAGCGTCCGCCCGTGCCGGCGCCGTGTCTGGCATCCTGGGGCGACAAGTAAATTCCCAGTTTGATGCCCCGCTTTTTGCAAGACGCTGCGAGGTCTCCCACAACATCGCCCTTCCCGCCCCGCCACGGCGTGCTTTTGATGCTGTAATCGGTCGTCTCAGTTTGCCACATGCAGAATCCGCCGGCATGCTTGGCGACAAAAACAATGTACTTCGCACCCATCTTGACGGCTGTATCCACCCATTGGTCGGTGTCGAGCTTGTCGGGATTGATCGCCGACATCGGCGTGGACAAGTCGTCGTATTCCTTGTCCTGCCAGGTATTCGGAGCGAAGTGGATAAACATCCCCATGCCAAGGTCCTGCCAGACGCGCTGCTGAGGGCTCGGCTGTGCTCTCTGACTCTGCCGTGAAGCACCCGGAGAAAGACCGATCGTCTGCAACAACATGGCCAGGGCAATACATAAACGAGGCATAGTTCCTCCGGCGGAGCTTGCTATACCACAGATTTCGGGGACAGTCACCGAAATCCCCAAATCGATCAGGTATTACCCTCCGTTCGATTCACTTCTTTTTCGGGGATTTCGGTGACTGTCCCCGAAATTCTGGATGATTCCCGCCGGAACCAGTGGTATTCTGCTCCCGCCAAAAAACTAAATGACCATCAGTGAGGTGCGTACATGATACGAAGAGCTTGTCTGACGGCTGTGTTGGCGTTGGTGCTCAGCAGCGTGGCTGCCGCCGCGCCAATTAAACTCGCCCGCCATCCGGATTACCATGCGGGCAAGATCGTCTTCAGCTACCTGGGCGACATCTGGGTAGCAAACGAAGATGGGTCAAACGTACTACGCATTAGCGATAACACGGCACGTGAGGTTTACCCCCGGTTTTCGCCGGACGGTCGCTGGATTGCGTTCTCGTCCAATCGCTACGGCAACTATGACGTGTTCATCATGCCTGCTACGGGCGGCACGCCGCGCCGGCTGACCTATTACACCGGCAGTGATGAGGTGGTTGGCTGGACGCGCGATTCGCAGAACGTCATCTTCCGGTCATCCCACGGCGACGGCGCCTTCCCCGGCGTGGCAACCCTGTATCAGGTCTCGATTCAAGGCGGGACGGAGCAGCCGCTGCCCGTGGACTGGGGCTTCTGGGGCGCCTACTCGCCCGATGGCAAGCAGTTCGTTTTTAACCGCCACCCGGCCGTCTGGTCGCGGAAGCATTACCGCGGCAGCTACTCCGCCGACCTATGGGTGGCTGACCTGGCGCAGAAGACCTACACAAAGCTCCTCCCGGACGAAAAGTACAACCGCTACTGGCCTATGTGGGGTTCGAATAATGAGATTTATTTCGTCGCTGACCCGCTGCCCAGTGAGAAAAACGTCAAACCTGGCAGCGCTGAAGTCCGACAGAGCGTGAACAACATCTACAAGATCCCGTTGAAAGGCGGGCAGCCGGTCCAGGTGACGAAGCACGCGGACGGCAGCCTGTTCTGGCCCTCGATGTCGAGCGACGGCAAGGTGATTGTCTATGAAGACAACTTCGGCATCTGGAAACTTGACGTAGCATCCGGCAAGACCACCGAGATCAAGCTGGACATCGCCAGCGACGAAAAAGAAAACGAAATGGACGTCGAGACGATCAACAGCGAAGTAGACAGCTTCGACCTGGCGCCGTCGGCCAGGCGCGCCGTGATTTCCGCGCGCGGCCAGATTCTGACGATCGCCACCGACCGCGGAGACATCACCCGCGTGGCGCCAGACAACATGGCCTCCCGCAGCCAGTCGCCGAAGTGGTCGTTCGACGACAAGTACCTCGTGTTCATTTCCGACCGGTCCGGCCGCGATGAGATCTGGATCTGCGACACCGAGGGGAAGAACTTGAAGAAGATCACCGACCTCGACAACGAAAAGGGAATGCTACTGTGGACGCCCGATTCGAAGCTGTTGCTGTACACCGCGGCCGACAAGAAGCTGTACAGCTATTCAGTCGCTGACGGCAAGACTTCGGTCGTCACTTCGAGCGACGTCGGACGCATCGGCTCGGTGGCGGTTTCGCCTGACAGCAAGTGGGTGACGTTCTCGAAGCAGGACCGCACCATGCGTTCGCATGTCTACATCGCTCCCATCACTGGCGGTGAAGAGCGCCACATCGCGGACGACAGCGTGACGTATTCCGAGAACAGTGCCGTGTGGACGGGGGACGGCAGGTACATCGTTTACACCTCCTCGCAGGGGGTGAGCGGAGGCGTGGCGTCAGCCGGAGGGCGCGGCGGCAACACCATGCAGTTATGGGCATTGTCTCTGCGCGAACAGGACCGGGACCCGGTGAACCGCGACATCGATAACGAAGCCCAGGCGCTGGCTGCTGATGCGGCTGCGCGCCAGACCGGTGGTGGCGCACGCGGCGCCGGTGGCGGTCAGCAGCAGCCGGTCGAGGTGAGGATCGATTGGGACGGCCTCGCGCGCCGCGCGCGGCGGGTGACTGTTCCGGGTGACATAATCGGCGGGCTGACTCCTACGCCCGAGGGCCGTTCCGTCGCGCTCACCTTGTCATCCTCTACTGCGGGCGGCGGGGCTCCGGCTGCCGGCGCGCAGACGACCTCAGGCATGTACATCCTTAACATCGACACCGGACAGCTGACGCGTGTCCCGCAGCCGGCGCCGGAGACAACCGCGGCCGGCGGGCGCGGCACGCGCGGCGGTGGCTTCGGCGGCGGTGGCGGCATGGTGTTCACCCGTGACGGCCGCACGCTCTACTTCCGCTCCGGAAGCGGTCTCTACGCCGCGCCGGTCGGCGGTGGCGGCGCAGCTCCCGCAGCGGCTGCGGCAGCAACCACTGGCGGTCGGGGTGGTGGCCGCGGCGGCGGTGCAGCAGCGGCGCCGGCGGAAACCACCGGCGGCGCCACAGCACGCCACGTGACCTTTACCGCCAACATCGAGGTCGATCACAAGACGCTCCGGCGCCAGGTCTTCAACGAAGGCTGGCGCATCATGAAGAACCGCTTCTACGATGCCAAGATGCACGGCGCCGACTGGAACGGGGCGAAGGCAACCTACGAGGCGCTGCTCGACTACCTCGTCGACGAGGAAGAGCTGCACACGGTAATGATGATGATGATCGGCGAGCTGAACGCGTCGCACACCGGCGTCAGCGGCGGTCCGGCGGATGCCGGGCGCTCGCCCGCCCAGACCCGCTATCCAGGGTTTGACCTGGTCGCCGACTCTTCCGGCTACTTCCGCGTCGGCCACATCTATAAGACGGGGCCCGCCGACCACGATTACATGAAGATCAAAGAGGGCAATTACATCATCTCAATCGACGACCACGAACTGAAGACGACCGACAACTACTGGAAGTACTTCACCCTCGCGGCCGGCAGCAAGTTCCACTTCATGATCAACGACAAGCCGGCGAAGGAAGGCGCCTGGGAGCTGACGATCGAGCCGATCAACAGCGGCGCGTTCGGGAACCTGCAGTACGCGAAGTGGGTGGACGACCGCCGCGCGATGGTGGACAAGCTGAGCAACGGCGAGATCGGATACCTCCACATCCGCGCCATGGACGCGGCCTCATTGCGCCAGTTCGAGCTCGACCTGGCCGCAAACCGCAGCAAGAAGGCGCTCATCATCGACCAAAGATTCAACGGCGGCGGCGGCATCGACCAGGAGCTGCTTGGCATCCTGGCGGGCCGCAGGTACCAATTCACAGTCGGCCGCGACTCCGATATGCAGATCTGGCGCCCGCAGAACTTCTACGCGCCGATGGTGGTGATGCAGAACGAGCGCTCGGCGTCCGACGCCGAGATGTTCCCTGCCGGCTTCAAGGACCTCGGGCTCGGCAAGACCGTCGGCGTGCCTACCATGGCCGCCGTGATCGCTACCGGCTCCTACTCCCTGCTGGATGGATCCAGCATCCGCACGCCCGGCAGCGGTGTCTGGACCGTTAGCGGCCAGAACATGGAGAACTACGGCGTGCCGCCCGACGTTTACATCGACAACACCCCGAACGACTTCGTGAAGGGCCGCGACATGCAGATCGAGAAAGCCGTCGAAGTCCTGAAGGCCGACATCGCTGCCGCGGCAAAGAAGAAGTAATTGTCCACTCAAGGGGCGGGCTTCAGCGCCCGCCCCACGCCTCGCTTTGATCCAACACAGAAACGCAGAGCGCACGAAAATAGCACGCCTTGCGCCTCTGCGAAATTGGTGGCGCACCTTTTTCAACGGCCCTTCGATCCATCCATCCAGATATCCCGGGCGAAAAAAGGTGCCTGCTTTGAAAATAGACGGTGCAGCGGACGGGCTAAAGCCCGTCCCCACTATATGTTACCCTCAGAGATCTCGAGTGGTCACGGGCTTCAGCCCGTGCGCTTTTTCATGCGCTTGGGTGCGCGAATCGCGCATGAGATACTGTCACCAGTTTCGTTGAAGAAATTTCGCGTCCAGCCCGGATAATTCGGGTTAAGATGCAGACTCAAATATTGAACAGATTTCGTTGCCGGAGATTGCCATGAAAAAGTGGATTCTTGACTTGGTCGCAGTTGTCTTGACGATTCAATATCAGGGGTTTGCACAGAGAAACAATCCGATAACGGCCCCCGCACCGATGACTCTCAAGGCTCGGCCGCTGCCTCTAAGCAGCGTCCGGCTGACCGGCGGACCTCTCAAGAACTCCCAGGATCTGGATGCCAAATATCTGCTCGAGCTCGAGCCCGACCGGATGCTGGCTTTCCTGCGCCAGAGCGCCGGGCTGACACCCAAGGCGGAAGGTTACGGGGGCTGGGACGGGCCCGGCCGGCAGCTGACGGGCCACATTGCCGGGCACTACCTTTCAGGCGTGAGTCTGATGTATGCCGCCACGGGCGATGTCCGCTTCAAGGAGCGCGCCGACTACATCGTCAAGGAACTGAAGGAAATTCAAGATAAGAATGGCGACGGTTACATCGGTGCGCTCAAGGATGCTCAGGGTGTTGCCGGCAAGGTTCGCTTCGAAGAACTGGCCAAGGGCATCATTCGCTCGAGCAGCTTCGACCTGAATGGCCTGTGGTCTCCGTGGTACGTCGAGCACAAGATCTTCGCCGGCCTCCGGGATGCCTATCACTACGCCAACAACCGCACTGCCCTGGACGTCGAAATCAAATTCGCCGGCTGGGCTGAGAGCATCCTTGCCAACCTCGATGACACCCAAATTCAGCGCATGCTGGGAACCGAGTTCGGTGGCATGAACGAGGTGGCAGCCGACCTGTACACAGACACAGGCGACAAGCGCTGGCTGGCGTTTTCCGATAAGTTTGAGCATCGGGCCGTGATCGATCCCCTTGCTGCTCAAAAAGACATTCTCGCCAGCAAGCATATCAACATGTTGGTCGCCAAGCTCGTTGGCTCGCTTGCGCGTTACATAGACACGGGCAACGAGCTCGATGGCACCGCGGCTCGGTTCTACTGGAATGAAGTAGCGCTGCATCACAGCTTTGCCACCGGCGGGGAAGGCAAGAACGAGTACTTCGGACCGCCTGATAAGTTGAATGACATGGTGGACGGCCGCACGGCGGAGACGTGCAATGTCTACAACATGAACAAGATGGCCCGCACTCTCTTCTCGCTCGAACCTGACATTCGCTACGCCGACTTCCTCGAGCGGGCCTTGTTCAATCACATCCTCGCATCCCAGGATCCCGACGACGGCAGAGTCTGTTACATGGTACCCGTCGGCCGCGGCGTGCAGCACGAATACCAGGATATGTTCCAAAGTTTTACTTGCTGCGTGGGATCCAGCATGGAGAGCCATGCACTCCATGGGTACGGCATTTACTACGAATCCGGCGACAAGCTTTGGGTAAATCTCTATGCGCCCTCCACTGCAGAGTGGGAAGCTGCGGGCGTCAAACTGGTGATGAACACCAGTTTCCCCGAGGGCGAATCAGCATCGCTGAGGCTCACGCTCAAGTCGTCGAAGAAATTCACTCTGGCCCTGAGGCGTCCTTATTGGGCCGGCGCCGGTTTCAGCGTCAAGGTCAATAATCAGGCTGTCAAGAACTTGCCCAAGCCCGACTCGTATGTCGAACTGAACCGGACCTGGAAAAACGGCGACACGGTCGAGCTGGTCTTGCCGAAGACTCTCCGCGAAGAACCGCTTCCCGACAATCCGCGCCGTGTTGCCCTGATGTGGGGCCCGCTCGTGCTGGCCGGAGATCTAGGGCCGGAACAACGTGGCAGGAGCGGCGGGCCAGGCGCCGGCCAGCCTGAGGTGCCCGTGTTCTTGGCAGCGGAACAACCCGTGGAAAAGTGGCTCAAACCGGTCGCCGGCAAGCCCGGCGCCTTCCGCACCGAAGGCGTCGGCAAAAACCAGGACGTGGATTTCGTGCCGTTCTACCAATTGCCGCGGCGCAGGTACGGAATCTACTGGGACCTGTTCACGCCTCCGGAATGGGAGAAGAAAATCCAGGCCTATGCCGCCGAGCAGGAAAAGCAGAAAAAGCTGGAAGCGGCTACCGTGGCCTTCCTACAACCCGGCCAAGCGGAGACGGAGAAGGATTTCAACTTTCAGGGCGAGGATTCTTCCTCGGTCCGGGTGCAAGGACGTTACGCCCGCCGCGGGACGAAGTGGTTCTCCTTCGACCTGCCTGTGGATCCCGCCCATCCCATGATTATGCTGGTGACGTACACCAACGATGAACAGCAGAAGCGAACCTTCGACGTTCTGGTGGATGGCAAAAAGTCGGGAGAGCAGACGATGGAGCGGCGCTCACCGGAGCAAGATGTCCGTTTCTTCGATGTCGAGTACGCTCTTCCTGCTGAGCTGGTCAAGGGCAAGCAGAAGGTGACAGTGCGCTTCGAGGCCACCGGCGGAAATGCGATTGGGGCCGTGCTTGGCATTCGCATGATCCGCGCCGACGCGGCACGCTAGAAGAATCAACATGCATACACCGTGGCAGACCGACATGTGGTTTACCAGCCCCTGGAATTTCGAGGGCGAGGTGCGTGCCCGGATCGCGTTCGATCCGCGCCCCAGGCTGCACGACGTGACGCTGCGCGACGGCGAGCAACAGGCCGGCATCGTCTTCACCAAGGACGATAAGATCCGGATTGCCGAAGCGCTTGCCGAGGTCGGCGTGCACCGGCTCGAGGCCGGCATGCCGGTCGTTTCAAAGTCGGACGAGCAGGCCATCCGCGAGATCGTCAAGCGCCTCGAGAAGTCAAACACCCAGGTCTTCAGTTTCGCGCGCTGCATGGTCGAGGACGTCAAGCGCTCGCTCGACACCGGCGTCAAGGGCATCGTCATGGAGGTTCCCAGCTCGACGCACATTATCGAGCGCGCGTATCGCTGGGAGCCCGCCAAGGCAATCGAGACCTCCGTTGCAGCGACCCGGTTTGCCGAGGACAACGGCCTCTATGTGGTCTTCTTCCCGATCGATTTCTCCCGCGCGCCGCTCGACTGGGTGCTCCCGATGCTGAAGCGCGTGGCGACTGAGGGCCACATGGACGCGCTCACCATCGTGGATACGTTCGGCGGCCTCGCCCCGCACACAGTTCCCTACTTGGTAGAGCGAATGCGGCAGGTCTTCCCTGACACACCCTTCGAGGTTCACTTTCACGACGACTTCGGCATGGGCGTGGCAAACACCTTGATGGCGATGGCGGCCGGCTGCCAGGTGGCCCATACCTCGGTCACCGGGATCGGCGAGCGTGCGGGCAACTGCGCGTACGAGGAGCTGGCGCTGGCCATGAAGACGATGTACGGCGTCGACCTGGGCCTGAAAACCGATAAGTTCGTCCACCTGTCCCACCTGGTGCAACAGCTCGCCGGAATCCGCATCCCGGCCAATCGCTGCATCGTCGGCGAGAATCTGTTCGACATCGAGAGCGGCATCATCGTGAGCTGGCTGCGGAATTGCGGAGCCGAGTTCCCGACTGAGCTGGTGCCGTTCCGGCCCGAGCTGGTCGGCAACACGCCGGCGCGGGCTGTGCTCGGCAAGGGCAGCGGCATCGACAGCATCGCTTTGTTTCTCGATCACATAGGCCTGCATGCGACTCAGGAGCAGAAGATGGCGCTGCTCATCGAAGTGAAGGAGCGATCGCTTCGGGAGAAACGCCTGCTGACCGTCGAGGAGTTTCGGAAGATGGCACAGGCGGCAGTAGCCGCATCCGGCGTCTGATTTCGCCCTTGAGAGAGTGCTGCGGAAAAGGAGTGATCACCGCCAGGGCCTCCAAGGCACAAGCAGCGATTCAGACACTGCATGCTAATCATCCGAACGTCTTTGGAACCCTGAAGACCACCAAGGCACCAAGACCACAAAGATCCTGGGATTACATAGGATTGCGGTGGATGGTACGTCGGAAAAAGGCTTTGGCTGCCACTCCTGGAACGGGCATCGGGGACAAGCGCGCAGAAGAAGCTACCCTCAAGCCTTGGTGGTTCGTTCTTGGGATGCGACGGCATCGTTCCAAGGGGCGCACACCACTCTGAATTGCCAAAGACACAAGTCGGTGAAAGATTCCCCGATGCTTTCTGGCTTGACCGATGGTAAGCTGCGGCCACCACGGAAAAGCAAGACACGATCAGGTGACCCGGAGGATTATCATGACTCGCCTTTCTCGTCTCACTCTCGTTCTGGGAGCGGTAGCGGCGCTGGCGCTCGGGGCCTTGCAGCCCGCCGCTGCTCAGAAAAAACCCACGATCGAACAGTTCCTGAGCCCGGCGTATCCCTTCGATCTGGTCTCGGCCAGGAAAGTCGATAGGATCGCCTGGCTGGCCTATGACCAGGGGAAACGCAACGTGTACACGGCCGCGGCGCCCGCGTTTCGGCCCGTGCGCGTAACGTCGTTTCTCCAAGACAACGGCACGGACATCTCGGACCTCAGCATCTCCGACGACGGTTCAGTCGTGGTGTTCGTGCGCGGGACTGCTCCCAATCGCCAAGGCTGGGTCGCGAATCCCACCGGCAATCCCGAGGGCGGCGAGCGCGCGATCTGGGCGGCGCGCACAGCCAATCCCGGCACGGCGTGGCGCCTGGCGGAAGGCGCGAGTCCTCAGCCCTCCCCTGACGGCCGGTCGGTACTGTACGTGAAAGACGGCCAGATCTACCGCGTGCGCGTGACTCAGATGCCTCCTGCATCCAAGATGGACGCGGGTGAACAGCCCTTCATCAAAGCATGGGGCACGAACAGCAATCCGCGCTGGTCGCCGGACGGCGCCAAGATCGCGTTTGTCAGCAACCGCGTCGATCACAGTTTCATCGGCATCTACGACGTGCGCACGCGCACGGTGAACTACATCTCGCCGAGTGTCGATTTTGATACGAATCCGACGTGGTCCGGGGATGGCAAGCAGATCGTATTCATCCGCCGGCCGGGTTCGCCGTTTGGGCAACAGGCGCAACAGGGGGGCGGCGGCATCGGATTGCCAAACGGGCCCGCCTACGTGCCGGGCACGACTGCGACCGGCCGGGGCGATCGCGGAGGTTTTCCAGGCACTGTAACCGGCCGCAGAGGTGAACCACCGGTGGCGCCGCTAACAGCGCCGCAGCAGCCGGGCGCACAGCGTGGTCAGGCCGGGCGCGGCGGGCAGGGCGTCGGCGCGGCGTCAGGCGTGAGTCCGGAGGCGGCGAAAGTGCCGGGCCTCACGCGCGCGACGTTCAGGGGCGGCTACACCCTGTCGATCTGGGTTGCGGATCCTGCGACGGGTGAAGCAAGAGAGGTCTGGCACACTACGCCGGACGAGCGTATCTTCACCAGCATCAACAACATCCAGTGGGCCGCCGGCAACCTCATCTTCCCGATGAACAGCCTGCAAGGGGACGAGTGGGAACGCTACTTCTCGATCAGCCTCTCGGGCAGCTCCACGGCGAAACCGGTGCTGCTCACGACCACCGACGGGATCATCGAAGATGCGACGTCCGTCGCGCTCTCGAAGGATGGCAAGACCTTCTACTACTGCACAAACGCCAACGACATCGAGCGGAGGCACATCTGGTCCGTGCCGACGTCGGGGGGCACGCCAAAGCAGGTAACGCTCGGCGAGGGGATCGAGACGTCGCCGATGCCGCTCGCTTCGGGAAGACGGCTGGCCGTGCTCTCCGCCGACGCTAAGCGGCCGCAGTCCGTGGGCCTGTTCCCGTCGGAAAGCAGCAACAAGCAGCAGGTGATCTTCCCAACGCTCCCGAAAGAATTCCCGATCGATGCGGAGGTCGTGCCCGAGCTTTTGCTGCTCAAGTCGCCGGACGGCCTCGAGATCCACGATCAGCTGTTCCTGCCGAAGAACATTCAGCCGGGCGAGAAGCGCCCGGCGATGATCTTCGTGCACGGCGGGCCGGTGCGCCAGATGCTGCTCGGCTATCACTACATGCACTTCTACCACATTGCCTACGCCGTCAATCAGTGGCTCGCGAGCCAGGGCTACGTCGTGCTGTCGGTGAATTTCCGCAGCGGCATCGGCTATGGGAGATCGTTTCGGAGCGCACCCAACACGAGCCAGCGCGGGAATTCCGAGTACCAGGACGTGCTCGCCGCCGGCATGTACCTGCAGTCGCGTGCTGACGTTGATCCGAAGCGGGTCGGCATATGGGGCCTCTCTTACGGCGGCCTGCTCACCGCGCAGGCGCTCGCGCGAAACTCCGACGTCTTTGCTGCGGGCGTGGATCTCGCGGGCGTTCACCTCTATGGCAGCTCGCTCGACCCCGCGGACGTGTCGTACCAGTCGTCGGCCATCTCGGGCATCGACAAATGGAAGTCGCCGGTGCTGCTGATCCATGGCGACGACGACCGGAACGTCGCGTTTCAACAGACAACGGGGCTCGTCCAGCTTCTGCGCCAACGAGAAGTTTACTATGAGCTGATCGTCTTTCCGGACGACACGCACGAAACGCTGCTGCATAAGCGCTGGCTCTACGCCTTCGAAAGGATGGACGAATTCCTGAAGAAGTTCCTGGGAGGGAATTAGGACTCGACCGATCACGAAATTGGTGAGCTGGACGCTTTCAGGGTCCTTAACTAGTTTCTGTCGCGAAACTCATTAGCTGAGCCGAAAGACCTCTCGATTTAACAGATAAGTTGGGGGTCACGGTAGGAATGCCGGTTTCCCGGCACCCCCAAATGGGAACACTAACGAATTAAATTCCATATCGTCACTGAAAGAAAGGAATTACTGTCGTGCAACTGGCTGCATCCATGGAAAGGACAATTGGGGCGCGGGCTAAAGCCCGCCCCCACTAAAGGGATCCCATCGGTACTCTGTCTTTCGGCTAAGGCAGTTTCGCGACAGAAACTAACTAAGCGCCATTCGTGCCTTTCACCAATTTCGCTTCTAAGGAAGTACTGTTCGCATGAAAGCGCTCGTGCTTGGCTGTGGTGAGATGGGAAGCGAGGTCATCAAGGACCTCTATCGGTACGCAGATCTCGACGAGATCGTGATCGGGACCCGAACCCCGGCAAAAGCCGAAAAGATCTGCGCCCTCCTGGCCGGCCGAAATACACGGCTTACCGTGATGCGGGCAGATGCTGGCGATCCGGATATGTTGGTCTCTCTGATGAAAGGTGTTGACGTCGCCGTCAACAGTGTTGGGCCCAACTACAAATATGAGCTGCCGATCGCGCGCGCCGCGATTCGCGCCGGCGTCGATCTTGTCGACATGAACGACGAGTATGAGATCACATTCAAGATGTTCGAAATCTCCAGGGAAGCACACGATGCGGGAATCACCATCATCTTCGGTCTCGGAGGGAGCCCCGGAATCAATAACGTTCTCGTGCGCGCGGCAGCGAATCAGTTTGACGACGTCGAGGAGATTCACACAGCCTGGGTGATGAGCGCTCTCGACCCCGGCGGCCCGGCACTCAGCATGCATCTCCTCTATTCCCTTTCCGGACCCGCGCTCACGTTTGACAATGGGCGGCTGATCGAAGTGCAATCGTTTGTCGACGGAAAGGAGCGGATCACTTTCCCGCCGCCGGTGGGGCCTCTGGACGTATTCCACGTCGGGCATCCGGAACCGATCATGTTTTCCCGGTCCTATCCGGGGATTCGGTACGCTGACGACAAGGCCACATTCAATCCGCCGGAAATCAACGACCTCATCGTGATGCTGGGTAAACTCATTCGTGCCGCCGGTGGTCCCATCCATGTCGATGGACGTGAGATCGACATCATGGATTTTGCAGCAAGCTATCTACATCAGGCCTGCCGCCGCAAGAGTGGCGTGCCGCCCGAGGCTGCGCTGTACATCCAGGTAAAAGGGAAAAAGGAAGGGAAAACCAGAAAGGCGTTCTTCTCGTCGGTCAGCCGACTCGCGCCGGCAACGGGCATCCCCGCCTCCATCGGGGCGATCATGCTGCTGCAGGGAACAATTCAGAAGAAAGGGGCCATGCCTCCCGAACAATGTATCGAGGCCGACGATTTCCTGTATGGAATTCTCACCCGCCGCAACTTGGCCACGCTAAATGGCTGGATAGAGGATTAGCCCGATGGATCTGTTCGACCGGTGCCGGCAGTTCTACACCAACGCGGAATATGCTCGCACACTGGGATACCCGACCAATCCGCGAACGGCACAGGCCCTGGGTGTCTATCCGTACTTCTTCCCGGTCTCCGTGTCCGAAGGGACGGAAGTCACCGTTGATGGGAAGAGATGCATCATGCTTGGATCGAACAACTATCTCGGCCTTACTGCCCATCCGAGAGTCCGTGAGGCGGCGGCCGCGGCGATCACAACGTATGGTACCGGGTGCACGGGATCTCGGTTCTTCAACGGGACCCTCGACATTCACATCGAGCTGGAGGAGAAGCTGGCCGCGTTTGTCGGCAAGGAGGCGGCGTTGGTCTTCGCCGCCGGGTATCAAACGAATGTCGGAACGATTGCTGCGCTCCTGGGCAAAGGAGAGGTGGTGATCGCGGACAAGGAAGCGCATGCAAGTATCTTTGACGGCATGCACCTGGCAAAGGGAATACACGGCACAGAAACCCGGTTCTTCCGCCACAGTGATATGGCATCGCTTGAGGAAATCCTGGCGTCGTGTCCTCTGGAAACGCCAAAGCTGATTGCGGTAGATGGAGTGTTCAGCATGGGAGGCGATATCGCTCCTCTGCCGGAGATCATCCGGTTGTCCCAACGGTACAACGCGCGGCTGCTGGTCGACGACGCACACGGGCTGGGCGTGCTCGGCGAGGGTCACGGAACGGCCGTTCACCTTGACTGTCTCCACCAGGTGGATCTCATCATGGGCACGTTCAGCAAGTCGTTCGCCTCCAACGGCGGGTTCATCGCGGGACCTAAAGACGTCATTCACTGGATTCAGCATTTCGCCCGTTCGTTCATGTTCAGTGCGAGCCTGCCGCCGGCAAACGCAGCGACGGTTCTCGCCGGATTGGAGGTGATCGCGCGCGAGCCGGAGCGCGTCCGGCGCGTCAACGACATCGCCGCGAGAATGCGTGCCGAACTCCGCGCACTGGAGTTGGACGTCGGCAACAGCGAAACGCCCATTGTGCCGATTGTTCTGGGCGACCAGTACAGAGCGATGCAGGCGTGGCACGTGCTCCTGAAGGCCGGCATTTATACCAACGTGGCGTTGCCGCCCGCCGTCCGCGCACGCCGATCGCTGCTGAGAACGAGCTACATCGCGACGCACACCGAAGAACAACTTGAGCGAGTGCTCGAAGGCTTCAAAAAAGCACGGAGCAAACTGACTCACGTCACGCCAAGAGTTGTATCTCTCTGAGTCACGGCCGAAATTGGTGACAGGCACCTTTTTTCGCCCGGAATATCTCGATGGATGGATCAAAGGGCTGAAAAAAGGTGCCTGCTTTGAAAATAGACGGTGCAGCGGACGGGCTAAAGCCCGTCCCCACTGCATGTTACCCTCAGAGATCTCAAGTGGGCACGGGCTTCAGCCCGTGCGCTTTTTCACGCGCTTGGGTCCCGCTGCGCGGGATGAGATACTGTCACCAATTTCGGACCTTGCGGAAAAGGAGGAATCCTCCATGGATGTGATCGATCCCGGGAGGCTGTTCCGGCTTCCGTGGACTGCAGCGGACAACGCGATGACGTGGCTGGAGCCGACGCGACGATGCAACATCACCTGTGACGCATGCTTTGCGACCAATGATGCCGGGAGTGAGAAATCCCTCGAACAGGTCGCTCATGAGCTGAGGGTGATGCAGAATCTGCGACGTTGCGACGCAATGTTGATCGCTGGCGGCGAACCGCTCACTCACCCGCAAATAGTGGAGATCGTTCGACTGGTCAGCCGGAGCGGGGTCAAAGCAATGATCCTCACCAATGGCGTGCTGTTGGATCGTCCCCTGCTCCGCGGCCTGAAGGAGGCGGGGGCGTACGGGTTTGCCTTCCATGTGGATGCGCATCAGGTTCGACACGGTTGGATCGGTGCGAGTGAAGCCGATCTCAATGCCTTGCGGTCGCAGTTCGCAGACTTGCTCTATCAGCAAGGCAACCTCTGCTGTGCGTTTAACACCACAATTTTCCCGGACACGCTGAAGGATGTTCCGGCGATTGTCGGCTGGGCCGTCAAGCATCCCGAAAGGGTGCACATTCTCACGCTGATCTGCGTGCGCATGGCGGAAATCAACGGCCCCTTTGCTTACTATGTGGGCAATCAGCAAATCGATTTCGGCAGGACACCGTACGTGACCGATCACGAGTACCAACATCTCACAACGGAGCAACTCCATGCAGAGATCAGGACGGTCCTGCCGGAGTTCGAATTCTGCGCCTATCTTGGCGGCACGGTCCAGGCGAAATCCTTGAAGTGGGTGCTCGGATCGCACCTGTGCACCAGACAGCGATCCTTCGGAACGATGGGCGCAAGCTCTATGGAGATCCTGCAGAACAGCTACCACATGCTCCGAGGGCGGTATCTGGCGTATACGAGTCCGAAGACAACCCGCCACGGCCGTCTTACGTTCCTTCTCAGCGTCTTGGATCCAAGCTTGCGCAAGGCTCTGGCGCGCTATCTGGTCTCGCTGGTCCGGCATCCGCGCGACATCGCTCGGCGGGTCCACGTGCAGAACATCTCGGTCGTGCAACCCGTGGACATTTTACCCAACGGCGAGATGGACACCTGCGACGGGTGCCCGAACAAGACCTACTGGAATGAACGCCTGGTACCTGCCTGTCGACTCGAGGAGTACAAATTGTATGGTGGCCCGGCGCACGCCGTTCCGCGGAACATAGCGAAAACACGGGCATGACCGACACAGCACTGACGGGTTGCCAGAATGGCTGTCACCATTCAACCAGTCACGACCGCGCGGGAATTGCGCCGGTTCATCCGACTCCCGTTCGCAATCCACAAGCGACATTCTCTGTGGGTCCCTCCAATTCTGAAGGACGAGCGGCGATATTATGACCGCCGGCGCAACCGGGCGTTCCAGTACAGCGATGCGATCTGTTTCCTGGCGCATCGGAACGGGAAAGCCGTCGGGCGAATCATGGGCCTTATCAACAAGCGGCCCGGGGATCACCCGGAGTGCCCAACAGCGCGATTTGCCGCGCTGGAGTGTCATGAAGATCGGGAAGTCGCCGGAGCACTGACACGAACTGTCGAGGAATGGGCCCGTGAGAGGGGGATGCGGAAGGTTGTTGGACCGCTGGGTTTCACTGACCAGGACCCGGAGGGATTTCTCGTGGAAGGTTTCGAGCATGAGCCGACAATTGCAACGTACTACAATTTCCCGTATATCGCACGCCTCCTTGAAGACCTGGGATACCGCAAGGAGGTGGATTACGTGGTGTACAGAGTAGAGCTATCCCATGATCCTCCGGTCGCATATCAAAGGATCGCGCAGCGATGCATCGCGCGCGGAGCGTTTGATGTGAAGCAGTTCAGGCGCCGAGCGGAACTCAAGCCGTATGTGCTGCCGATTCTGCGTCTAATGAATGAGACCTTTGCCCGGTTGTACGGCTACGAGCGATTGGACGAGGAAGAAATGCGCGGCCTGGCGCGGACGTACATGCCGGTCATTGATCCCCGTTTCGTCATCGTGGCGCTCTGTAACGGCGAACTTGCCGCGTTCCTCGTGGGAATGCCCAATGTAAGTGAAGGACTGAGGCGCGCGAAAGGGCACCTTGTCCCGTTCGGGATCTATCACATCCTCCGGGCAATGAAGCGATCGAAGCAACTGGACCTCTTGATGGGCGCCATCAAGGAAGAATACAGAGGGCGCGGGCTTGATGTCGTCGGGCTGACATCAATCGTTCGTGCGGCACGGGAGGCGGGCTTTGCATTCATCGACAGCCACCACGAGCTGGAAACCAACATAAGGGTACGGGCTGAGATGGAACGCCTCGGCGGAGTAGTGTATAAGCGTTTTCGGGTGTATCAGAAAGACTTGAAAGAAAAAGAGGGCTGACTTGTGCGTGGAGCCTTTGTTGTACCCAAGATCAGTCGGCAGCCTCGCCCGTTTTCCATGCGCCTGATTCCTGGTCAATCAACCGCTGAGGAAGACACGGGTCCAACCGATCATGCGCGCCCAGAAGCCGCGATGGTGCTTGCGCTGCTCGAGAGGGAGAGCGGCATGACTTCTCTCGTCTCGGGACTCCACGCGCGTCGTCTTTTCGTCGTGCACGACGGCTGCATCCGCCTCGCGCCGCACCTCCGCGCGCCTCGGCTTATTATCTTCCTGCGAGAACCTACGCTTTTGGAACATCTGCACCTTTTCACGGAGCTTGAATTGAATCTCGTCGATCACGTGCTGGAGCGTCGCAGGCGCAGCCAGCGGGCTGATTGGGTCGTAATTAATCGCCGTTTGCATTGGATCGGGTACTGGCTGGCCGGTTCCGTCGGCAAACCCGCACTGGTGCGCGATCGCGTCCGCCAGTTCGACAAGCAGAGCAATTTCGCGCGCAGGCGGCTGGACCGACGCGGGGTCGTGATGGCTGCCCACCGCCTCCAGGATCGAAGCCGGCAGGTTCCAGGCGTCCAGCAGGTGGCCGCCCAGCACGGCGTGATCGACTCCCATCAGCTCCATCTCGGCCTGGCGGATGGGCACACCCTCTTCGTGCGCCTTGGCACAGGCTTGGTTGAATGATTCAGCGAGGTGGCCGGCCAGCACAATCTTGCCGATGTCATGCAGCAGGCCCGCCGTATATAGTTCGGCGGGCAGTGAGCGCACGAGGTATCGCGGCTGGCCAAGCATGCGCACCGCCGTCGCTGTCGCCCAGGAGTGCAGCCAGAATCGCTTGGAGGAAAAATGCGGCAGGTCTTTCGTCGACAGCATCAGCCCCCGCAGGTAATGGTAACTGAGAATGTGCATCGTGTCTTCAAGTCCCATGCGCGTGATGGCCTGAGCAATCATCGTGACCTCGCGCATCCCTCCGAAATAAGCCGAGTTTGCCATCCGCAGCACTGCCGCAGTCAGCGTCGGGTCGCTCTCCACCAGCGCCGCGACCTGGCGTATCTCGACTTGCGCCAGGGGCGTGTGCATGACCGATAACAGCTCGACCCCGGCGCCCGGCAGGCGCGGCAGCTCCATGCCGACGCTGAGCAGTTCCAACAGCCTCTCGTTGCTTCCCTGCTTTGCTACCATGCCACTGGTCTCTGTTCTATTGGCGAAATGCACAATCCGACGGCGCACGGGCACAAGCCCACCCATCGACCCGATGTTTCCAATTAACGTTATCGGCCTGAAAAGGGAAAAGATGAATATCTGAGGGCCGGCTCGCGCCGAAAATGCTCGCAGTATCTCATGCCAGGGGTGCACCCAAGCACATGAAAATGATCGGAATCGGCATCGGGATCGCTATCGGCTTTTGCAGACCAACAACTTCGATCGCGATCGCGATTGCGACCCCGATTCCGATGCCGATCTTCTCGGCTGTTCATTTCTATTTTGGAAGCCGACACCATTTTCGTGATAAGCTTACGCGCACGTTTTTCCGGGACCCGTGCGTCCCGTTTCCAGAAGTCTGACGTGCGCTCCGGTCGCGTTCCGGCTGCCTCGCCGCTCGTCCAGCTTCAGAGGGTACATACCATGCGCCGAATTCTGACTGTGTTCGTCGTTTTCTGTGCGACCAGCGTCTGCCTGGCCCCCGCCCAACAACCCGCGGCCACGCCGCCGGCGGCCTTCACGCTGTCGGTTGACAGCATCATGCGCGGGCCGAAGCTCATCGGGTCCACGCCGACCGGCATCCGATGGGCGCCGGATTCGTCCAAGATTTACTTCTCCTGGCAGAAGCCGAACGAGGATCGTCCGCAGACATATTCCATCATGCGCGACGGCAGCGATCTCAAGCAACTCAGCGCCGACGAAGTCCGGCAGACGATGGCACGGACCGGCCGCTTGGATCGCGCCAGGCAGCGGCTGCTCGCGGCCGAGAACGGCGACGTCGTGATCTACGATGTCACGACCAACGCGCGACGGCCCCTGGTGCGAACGGCAAGCGCCGAGACAAATCCACGATGGGCGCGCAACGACACGGCGATCACGTTCATGCGCGACGGCAACCTGTTCCTGATGACGCTGGACGGCTCGGCAAGCTCGCCTGCGGAAGTGCAATTGACCGACGTCGTCGCGCCGGCGGGAGAGACGCCCGCGCAGGCCTCCGGGACTCGCGGCGCCGCGGCAGGTCAGCGAGGCCGGGGCCAAGGCGCGGGCGGCCAGCAAGCGGTGACGGACTCGCAGCGCCTGCTACGCCAGGAAGAAATGAGCCTGATCGGATACCTTAAGCGTCAGGCCGAGCTGCGCCAGCAGGGTGGCCGCGGCGGCGCTTTCGCCGGAGGGCGCGGCGGACCTGGCGGACCGGCGGGCCCGCCAGCCCAACCCATCGCGCGCTTCCAGCCCTCGGCGCGTCAGAGCGTGACTGACATGCAACTCTCAACCGACGAGAATTACGTGTGGATCGGCGTGACCGAGAGACCGGAAGTCGCGGCGCGCAACCAGGATGTGCCAAACTACGTGACCGAGTCCGCCTATCCGGAGGTGATTGCGGGCCGCTCAGACGTCGGCGATTCCCAGACACGCCGCCTGCTTGCCATTCTCGATCTCAAGCAGAATAAGACCGTGTGGGCAGACGCCTCGGCGGTTGCCGGCAACGAGCGGCCCATGAAGGAGGGCGATGCGCCGGTTCCGCGCATCCTCGACTGGGGCATGCCCGGTTGGTCGGATGATGGCAGCCACGCCGTCTTTTCCGTTCGGTCGCAAGACCACAAGGACCGGTGGTACGTCACTGTCGATCCGACAACGGGCAAGGCGACGGTACTCGACAATTTTCATGACGACGCGTGGATCCGTGAGCTGCAGGTGGCGACCGGCGTGGGTGGCGGCGGAGGTTTCGGTGGCTTCGCCGGCGGAGCGGGAATCGCGTGGCTCCCCGACAACAAGCGCTTTCTGTTCCTGTCGGAGAAAGACGGCTGGATGCACCTGTATTCGCTGGATGTCACGGCGCCGCAGCCGGCTGCGAAGCAATTGACGTCGGGCAAGTGGGAAATCGATAACGCCCGTTTGTCGAATGACCGGACGAAGGTGTTCTTCACGGCGAACGAAGTGCATCCGGGCGAGCGTCACTTCTACACGATGTCTGTCGACGGCGGCCCGTGGACTCGCATCACGACGATGACCGGATCGAACCAGGCGACGGTTTCGCCGGACGAGCAGACGCTCACGATCATTTATTCATACAGCACCAAACCGCCCGAGCTGTATGTGATGCCGTTCACACCCGGCGCACAGGCGAAGCAAGTGACGACTACGCCCACGGAAGAGTGGCGGTCGTTCAAGTGGATTGACCCGAAGATTATCACTTACAAGGCGCGCGACGGCGCCGAAGTGTACGCGCGGCTCTTCACGCCGGAGATGATCGGCGCGAAACGCGACCCGCGACACCCGGCCGTCATCTTCGTGCATGGCGCCGGCTACCTGCAGAACGCGCACAAGTACTGGTCGTCGAGCTACTACCACGAGTACATGTTCAACAACCTGCTTGCCTCGCTCGGCTACGTCGTCCTCGATGCCGACTATCGCGCGAGCTCCAGCTACGGCCGCGACTGGCGCACGGCCATTTACAAGCATATGGGCGGCAAGGATCTCGACGACGTCGTTGACGGAGCGAAGTTCCTGGTGGCGACGGAAAAGGTCGATGCGAAACGCATCGGTCTTTACGGCGGCAGCTACGGCGGGTTTCTGACGCTCATGGCGATGTTCACGGCGCCGGACGTCTTCGCCGCCGGCGCAGCGCTGCGGCCCGTGACCGACTGGGCGCACTACAACCACAGCTACACATCCGAGATCCTCAATCTGCCGCAGAACGATCTCGAGGCCTACAAACGCAGCTCACCGATCTACTTTGCCGAGGGCCTGAAAGGCCACCTGCTCATTTGCCACGGCATGGTGGACACGAACGTGTTCTTCCAGGATACAGTCCGGCTGATCCAGCGCCTCATCGAACTGCGCAAAGAGAACTGGGAGGTCGCGCCGTTCCCGGTGGAAAACCACAGCTTTACCGAGGAGACGAGCTGGGCCAGCGAGTACAAACGGATTCTGAAGCTCTTTGAGGAAAACCTGAGGCACTAACGCGCGGGATGCTTGACCATTGCTTCTCGACGTCTTGGGGCCTAGGTGGTCAGTTTGTCAGAAATGCCGCCGCGCATTTGGCCATCCGCAGTCATTCCACCCCCTTGAACATCTGGGTGGGCCCCATGCGCAGCGTCTGCAGGTTCAAACGAATCTCCCCTTCCAACTGCCGGAGCGTAAGGCGCGCCGCGAGCCAGGTCGCCAGTGCCAGCAGCAGTCCTGCAGCGATCGCAACCCACCAGATCTGAAACGCAAGCCACTGGAGCCCCACCAGGATGCCCGCAGTCATGCCGCCGATAATCATTACGGGGATACCTATGGCTGAACGTGACGCCTTGAAAGGATTGGCAAAGGGGAGGCCCGAAATCAGAAGTACCTCGAGTGCCAGATAAAAGGACGCCACAACAGCACTGAAGAAAGAGAAAAGAATTGCCTCCTTCCATCCCCAAAACCAGGCCGTAAGAGGCAATAGGCAAAGGTGCGGCAGCACCACGCCTGGAAGCCAAAGGGCTGCGCAAACGCCGAGCGCAAATGCCCGCAACCTGCTTAGCGGGGCCGTAAGAAAGATCCATGAGCCCTGATGCCAATCCGTGAAAGCAATCATGGCGCAGGGCAACAGCAGCATGTAGCCCAGGGCATGCGGGAACAAGTGCGCGGGTGAGAACTTATGGGAAAGTAATGGCGAGGCGGCAAGCCCGGGCTTGGCGAGCATCGACACAATGCCGCCGACTATCCATAGCGCCGCGGGCAGCACCCCCGGAAGGGCATTGCGGCGGAAGTGCCAGTCGCGTCGCATAAGTTTGCCCGTGAAGCCAAACGCCGCGACCCCTTCCGGCGAACCGGTCAGGAAACGGATCAGCGGAGCGATGCGGCTCGCTCTCGCGCTTCTGCGCGCATGACCCGAGTGTTCACGGATCATGCTGGGCACCTGCTGGAGGTACTCTTTCGAAAAACCACGCAGGCCGAACCAGATCACGACGGCAGTCAGCACAATGGAGAGAGGCACAAGCCAGCCCACCTGCTGCCCGGCAACCTGGGTCCCCAGGAGGCCGAGTTCGACAAACCAAGACAGCGGCAACCATGCCCATCGGGTTACATCGAATTCCTTGCCGCGCAGTGATACCAGGAATCCTCCCGCAATCGCACCGATGACAGGTATTGCGCAGAATGCTAGCAGTTGCAGCCAGAGCGACACGTTTTTGAGGCTGGCGGCGGGAAAGAATCGAAAGAGCCAGCCATACAAGGCGCAGATGAGGAATGCAGTGAAAAGGCCGGCAAGAAGGACCGCCGCGAAATGCGTGATAGGGTAAAACCAGCGCGCGTCCTTGAGAAAAACTCCGCAAAGGGCGGCCGGGCCTGCCAGAGCAGGAACCAGATACAGCACGATCAGGAGAAGGTGCGCGATCTTGGCGGCCACGTATGCAAAAGCATGAACCGGCTGGTGTGCCAGGACCGAAGCTTCGGTCGGGTTGAAGAGAGTGTTGGCCGCCTCTGACACAATCAGCAGGAGCAAAAAAAGCGTTGTGACCGTGAGGTTGATCAGGAGATACACGGGAGGGGCTAACCGCGCCAGGACCAATAAGCCCATCGGCAGGCCGAAGAAAAACAGGTATAAGAGGGCCAGGTAGGCAACTGCAAAGCGGTTAACACCCAGGTTCCCCATGAACTCCTGACGCTCGCTCAGCGTTCGGAGCAATCTGAGAAAAAGCTGAAACTGCCGCGGTTCGACGCCAACCGTCGACAAGAGACGCTGAACCGCAGGGAATCGTGCGATCCGCTCCAACATGGGTGGGGGCGTTTCCTTCATGCCGGCAGAATCTCCAGAACCCGCTCGATTTTCGGCCTGGTGTCTTCCGAGTGGGTCAATTTCCGGAAGACGCTCTCGAGCGAGCTTTCCATCGTGCGCGACTTCAGTTCCTCGAGCGGCGCATCCGCAATTACGTTGCCTCGGTCAACGATCAGGGCTCGATTGCAGACCTTTTCGACGACGTCGAGCACGTGAGAGCTGTATAGGATTGTTTTTCCTTGCGCGGCGAGCGCAGCCACCAGGTCCTTGATCAGGACCGAACTGGCGACGTCAAGCCCCGACAAAGGCTCATCCAAAAGAAGAACCTGTGGATTGTGCAGAAGCGCCGCCGACAGGAGTATCTTCTGGCGCATTCCTTTTGAGTAACCGGCAATGCGCGCCACGCGCACATTGTGCAGCTCGAATATCTCCAGCAGAACTCTGATTTTTGTCTGGAGGGCCTTTTCTTCGACACCCTGGAGCCGCCCTGAAAGCTCCAAGAATTCCTTGCCGCTGAGGCATTCGTACAGTCCGGCGGATTCGGGCACGAAGCCGATTACCTTCTTGGCTTCCAGATGCTGGCGTGGCAGTTGAAAGCCGGCGACCTGGATGCATCCGCGGGTGGAGGAAAGAATCCCGGCGACAAGCTTGATCGTGGTCGTCTTGCCTGCGCCGTTCGGACCGAGAAGCCCGACAATTTCTCCCTGTTGGATGCGGAAGGACACGCCATGCAGGGCCTCGAAGGCATCGTATGAGTATGACAGGTCCTGGACCTCAACTACAGTCGCGCGATCTGAATTCATGGCGCTACAGTATACCCAAAATCGGTGCCAGGCTACTATGTCCCCAATCTAATGGGATCAGACGCGCACCCAACATGAGCGAGAAATTGGGGAAATAGTAGTTGTCACCGATTTTGGGTTGGATTGTCGATCCGGTGGTGCGCCCGGCGTGACTCGAACACGCGACCTTTTGATTCGTAGTCAAACGCTCTATCCAACTGAGCTACGGGCGCACACTTAAACCACAATAAACTATAGTACCGAATGACATTCCGCAACACTGAATTTCTCAAGGCCCGGGGTCAAAACAGACAAAACAGGCTTTGACGGAAATGTCGTCAAATGTCATGAGATATGACGAAAGAGTCGGCGCACCGTCGAGGGAGTGACAATTCTTCCCTACCGGGAGTTTCTCGAAGCGCTCTGGAACGGAGAGACCAGTAGAATGTGAGCCGTTCAACTGAGCTTCGGGCGCACACTTCGAAGGCGCTCCACGTCGGAAGCAAGTCCTTCTACCATCGCTCCCGCCGGATGAGTTCATCAAGCGATTTACGCTCGAAGGGCCGCGGTTCGGCTGCAGGAAACCCAAGCGGAGTCATTGCGATCACCCGCACCCCCGGAGGAATCCCAAGGATCTCCTTCACCTTGCCTTCATCGAAGTTGCAGATCCAGCAGCTCCCAAGACCTTCGTCCGCTGCAGCAAGAATGACGTGATCCATGACGATGCTGATGTCAACCTCGGCTGCATTGAATCCGTCAGCGCGTTGCCATGCCTTCGCCGGTTCCACGCAACCGACCAGAACAACCGGCGCAGAATAGAACCAGTCTCGGTCGTAGACCTCCTTGAGCTGCTTGCGTGTGGACGCGTCGGTCACGACGATGAGTTGGAACGGTTGCCTGTTGGCGGCGGTCGGCGCTAGCCGCCCGGCCTCAAGAATACGCCGAAGAACCTCTTCCGGCACCATCTCGGGCTTATATCCGCGGATGCTGCGACGAGCACGTATCAGTTTCTGAAACTCCATTGTTCCTCCTTCGCCGCAATGCAAGGGCGCTTCGCGATTCTTCGTGCTCTTGGGTCCCTCTGTGAACCCTCACTTTGCCGCGCCCGGGAAGAACTTCTCGAGTTCCTCTGGCTTGGGCCTCGGCGTCATCAGGCTGACGACGACGAGGGCGGCGAGCGATGCAATGAGCGCCGGATAGATCAGCGGGATCCCCCAGGGATCCCCATCAGGTACCTGCTCCACGGGCAACAGCTTGGACAGAATGAAGAAGAACAGACAGACGACCGTGCCCGAAATGATCGAAGCCAGACCGCCCGCCCTTGTGGCCCTCTTCCAGGCCAGGGCCGCGATAAGTGCCGGCGTGATCGCAACACCGTAGATCGTGTAGGCGAATAAGCTCATTTGAAGGACACTCGTCAGCTGCGTGGCGAGGAGGAAAGCCAGCACGCCGATCACGACGATTAGAACCTTCTGCAAGGCGACCATGCCTTTATCGCCTGCGTCCTTCTTCATGAACCGCTGGTAGATGTCGCGCATGACCGTTGTTGAAGGAGAAAGCAGGTAGTTCATCCCTGTGGAGATGACCACCGCGCAGGCCGCGCCCAGGAGCAGGACCCCAACCCATGGCGGCACCATATATCGGGCGGCCATGAGGACCACTTTGCCACCCGCCTTGGGTATGCTCAGGTCGATCTGATCCTTGAACTTGCTGTAAGCGAAAACTGCGATCACGACGACAACGGTTTCGACGAAGATCGTCCCAATCGTCCACCAGGCCACTGCCTTCTTAGCATCCTTAGCCGACTTGGCGCTATAAAACTTCTGGTACATGCTCTGGACGCCCATGAGCAGGAACATCGTCGAGAGGAAGTAGCCGATCGCCTTGAGCCAGGGATGCACCCCGAACTGGTTGTTGACGACGGCGAAGTATCCGGGGTTCAGCGCCGCGTGGGCGCCCGAGAGACCACCTGCCGACGATATGACAAAAGGCACGGACAAAAGGCATGCCAGGACAATCACAATCCCGTTCGGCAAGTCCGTGTAGGCAATGGTGACCATGCCGCCGAGGACTGTGAAGAGGATGACGAAGACGGCCGCGAGGATCGTTCCCGTCGACTCAGAGATCTTGCCGTCCGTGATCACGTTCAGAATGAACCCGCCCGCCACGAACTGGTAAGAGACGATGGCGACAAAAGACAGGATCAGGGCAATTGCGCCAAAGAGCCGGGCCGCAGGACCGTAGCGAACCTCCAGAACATCGCCGACCGTGTACTGGCCGAAGGAGTGGATCTTCGCCGCCAGGAAGTAGATGACGATGATGCCCACCCAGGCGCCCGCGGCAAGCCACAGGGCCGAGAAACCGGCCTTCGAAGCAAACTCGGCGCCACTGATGAACGTGCCGGAGCCGATCCATGTACAGATCAGTGTGAAAACCATGACCTGCCACTTCAGGCTGCGGCCGGCAACCATGAATTGCTCCTGGCTCTTGATTCGCCTGGAGCGGATGAGGTTAAGCACGGTGAGGCCGAGCAGGTAGAGCAGAATAATGTAGAGATAGAACGACATGTCCCTCTCCTTCTACACGGGATTGGTGAAACAATCGGTATCCGTCACGTAGACAAGGAGTGTTTTTATCCCAAGACAGCTCAGGGAACAAGGGAAATCCCTGCTGTCGATCCCTGTTGCTGTCTGCAAGGGAGCCATAAGGGCTTCAATCTACTTGACGCGCCGCGGTTTCTCACTTCTAATTCCCTTTTGCATCCCGGCAGACTTTGTTCGGATAGAGTAACAGCGCGGCAGTTTCGGGCTGCGCCGGTTGAAATTAGGAGGACCCCGTGTCAGAAACTCAATCAGTCTTTCCTCAAGAGCCGCAGCTTTCCGCCGCCCAGAAGGAAAACCTCCTCAACCTGGCAAAGGCGGCTCTGCTGCAAGCCTATGCCCCTTATTCCAAGATCCAAGTGGGCGCGGCGGTCCTGAGCGAAACCGGCGCCATCTACTCCGGGTGCAATGTCGAGAACGCGTCCTATGGTCTGACCAACTGTGCCGAGAGGACCGCGATCTTCACTGCGGTGGCTGCGGAAGGCAACAAGATGCGACTCCGGGCCGTCGCTATCTGGAGCAACCTAGAAGGGCCGTGCTCGCCGTGCGGCGCATGCCGTCAGGTGATCTTCGAGTTCGGACCGAAAGCGGTCGTGCTGTTCCAGGGGCAGAACGGCATGCAGGAACTTCACGCCTCCGAGTTGTTACCTTTCGGATTCGTGCTCTGATCCGGATACTTGTTCACACGATCCTCGCTAACCCATAGGTTTTTGAAATGCGTCCAATTGAGATGATCCGAAAGAAACGCGACGGCCTCGAACTTACTCGCGAGGAGATCCACTTCCTCGTTTCGGCTTACACGCGGAATGAGATCCCCGATTACCAGATTGCAGCATGGTTGATGGCCGTGGTTCTGCGCGGGATGAGCCGCGCCGAGTCGGCTGCGCTCACGGAGGCCATGCTGCATTCCGGCGAAGTCCTGGATCTTTCGCCGCTGCCGGGCCGCAAGGTGGACAAGCATTCCACTGGGGGCGTAGGCGACAAGACTTCGCTTGTCATCGCGCCGGTGGTTGCCGCCGGCGGGCTGCTGGTGCCGATGATCAGCGGACGCGGTTTGGCCCACACGGGCGGAACGCTGGACAAGCTCGAATCCATCCCCGGCTTCAATGTGGATCTTTCCCTCGCGGATTTTCTGCGTGTGCTCTCCAGCTGCGGGTGTGCCCTGGCCGGTCAGACGGCGGAGATCGCCCCGGCGGACATGAAGCTGTACGCGCTGCGCGACGTTACGGGCACGGTTGACAGCCCATATCTGATCTGTGCTTCGATTATGAGCAAGAAGCTGGCAGAGGGCATCGATGCGCTCGTGCTGGACGTCAAGACCGGCTCGGGCGCTTTCATGAAGAAAGAAGAAGACGCCGTCTATCTCGCCCAGCTGATGGTGGAAACCGGAAGGCGCATGGGCAAGAGGACGGTGGCCCTTGTCACCGACATGGACCAGCCGCTGGGCAGGGCCGTCGGGAACGCGCTCGAAGTCGCCGAATCTGTCGAAGTGCTGCGAGGCTCCGGTCCGCAGGACTTGCGTCAGTTGTGCGTCGAGCTCTCAGGGTGGATGCTCTACCTGGGTCAGCGGACGGGCAGCGTTGCCGACGGCAGGCGCCTCGCCGAAGAGTTGATCTCCGATGGCCGGGGCTTGAAAAAATTCCGCGAGATTATCGGGCTGCAGGGCGGCGACGTCAGCGTACTCGATGACCTCCGTCGTCTGCCGCAGTCGCAACACAAGATAGATCTGATCAGCCGGTGCGATGGTCGCGTCACCGAAATCGCCTGCGACCAGGTGGGTATTGCCAGTCTTGTGCTGGGCGGCGGCCGCGAGAAGAAGGAAGATTCGATTGATCCCGCGGTCGGCATCGTGCTGCACAAGAAAACCGCAGATGCTGTCGCTGCGGGTGAAGCGCTTTGCACAGTGTATTACAACTCCGATGCGCGGCTGGCTGAGGCCTGCGCGCTGCTGGAGCAGGCATACCGCGTGACGAACGCCGCCGAGAGCACTCCGCGGCCGCTCGTCCGGCAGGTAATCGAAGGAGATTCTCAAGCCGGCCCGGCTGCGCCGATTGAGAGCGCCGCCGGAACGGAATAGGGGGAGAAACGAATGGCCCGTTTCATGGGATTCGCCGGTCTTTTGACATTGGTGTGCCTGGCATACGCCTTCTCAACAAATCGGCGCGCCATCCGCCTTAGGACCGTGATCTGGGGACTTGGCTTGCAGTTCGCCTTTGCCCTGCTGGTGCTACGCTTGGACGCGGGACGTATTGTCATACAGGCGGCCGGTGAAGCAGTCAACCGGCTGCTGGATTACTCCTACGCCGGCTCCGAGTTTGTTTTCGGCGAGCTGGGCAAGCGCGGCGGCATGGTTGGCCTGGTGTTCGCTTTTCAGGTGTTGACGACGATCATCTTCATCTCCGCGTTCTTTGCCATCCTCTACCACTTCGGAATCATGCAATTCGTGATCCGTCAGGTGGCGAAGGTGATGACCCGGCTGATGGGCGCGAGCGGAGCCGAATCACTCGACGTGGCAGCCAGCATCTTCATCGGCCAGACCGAGGCGCCCCTCACGATACGTCCGTTCCTGCCGAGCTGCACGAAGTCTGAGTTGATGACGATCATGACCGCAGGCATGGCGCACGTTTCCGGCGGCCTCCTGGGCGCTTACATTCTCTATGGCGTCGAGGCCAAGCACCTGCTGGCGGCCGTCATCATGACAGCGCCCGGCACGATCCTGATCTCCAAAATGCTCGTGCCCGAAACCGAGACGCCGGTGACCGCGCGCAAGCAAGCTCCCGGAGCCGCTGCTTCCGGCTCTGCCGAGCCTGGCCTCTCCGCCGATATACCCAAAGATGCGAATTTCCTTGGAGCGATCTCGCGCGGCACGACCGACGGCCTGCATCTCGCGATGAATGTGGGCGCCATGCTGGTTTCGTTCCTGGCGTTGATCGCGCTGACAAACGGCATTCTGGGCGGCATTCACAGCGGCCTCGCCAAATATGGCTTCGCCTGGTTCCCGGCGTCGCTCCAATCCATCTTTGGGCATCTCTTCGCGCCAGTGGCTTTCTTGATCGGAGTACCGTGGAGAGACTGCATCAATGTCGGCAACCTGCTGGGCACGCGCATGGTGATGAACGAGCTGGTCGCGTTCTCGCAGCTCGGGCCGATGAAGACGATACTTGACCCGCGTTCGTTTACCATCGCCACTTTTGCGTTGTGCGGGTTTGCGAACTTCAGCTCCATAGGGATTCAGATCGGCGGCATTGGAGCCCTGGCGCCGAACAAGCGAGACCAACTGGCGCGGCTCGGTTTCCGCGCCATGCTGGCCGGAACCGTGGCCAACCTGATGTCGGCTTCGATCGTAGGAATCCTGTTGAGATAGTCTCCGAGGCTGGAACATGAGCAGCGGCGCCGCGATGGACAGAGCCAGGGCAGCAGTGACAGCAAAGCCGTATCTGATCGGCGTTGCAGGCCCATCCTGCGCCGGCAAAACCGAGCTCGCCCTACATCTGGCCGCGAGGCTGCCTGCGGTCGTGCTGCCCCTCGACTGCTACTACTTAGATCTTTCCGATCGCCCGCTGGCAGAACGCGCCAGGTTCAATTTTGATAAGCCGAGCGCGCTGGATCATGACCTGTTTTTTCACCACATACAGGGGCTGAGCGAGGGAAGGATCGTTGAGCGTCCGGTGTACGACTTCGTTACGCACACGCGAACAAAGAGCGTACAGCCCATGGAGCCCGGCGGATTCATTGTCGTGGAAGGGCTGTTCGTTCTCTATTGGCAGGACGTACGCTCATTGTTTCAGACCAAGGTCTACGTGGATCTGCCCGACGAGCCTTGCCTGGAGCGCAGGATTCTGCGCGATGTGCGCGAGCGCGGACGCACGCCTGAGTCGGTGCGCCGCCAATTTGCCGAGACCGTGCAGCCCATGGCGGCACGGTTCGTCCACCCAACCATTGCCAATGCGGATCTCGTCATAGCGGGTGACAACCCGATCCAGCAATCTGTCGACTTGGTAGTGGCTCACATTAAACAACAAGCGCTGAGTACTGAGTGCTGAGTAGAAAGACGGGACGAGAGTAAGTCCTTGCTCTTGTTTTTAACTCAGTACTCAGTACTTTTTACTCAGCACTTGTTTTTAATTTGGCGAGGTTCGGTTCGAAACAGCGGCGGCATCTCGCCTCGTACATTCCTCCGGCGCCGACAACAATCAGCTCGTCACGGGCAACCAGGCGCTGCGTGTGCTTCGCGGGGTTTCCGCACTGCATGCAGATGGCGAGCGTTTTGGTGATTTCATCCGCAACTGCCAGCAACTCGGGTATCGGATGGAACGGGCGACCGAGGTAGTCCGTATCCAGCCCGGCGATGATGATGCGCTTGCCCATGTCCGCCAGCCGCACGACCAGATCCACCAGTTCGCTTCCGAGAAACTGGGCTTCATCGATGCCGATCACTTCCGTCCGCAGATCGAGCGCGGCCTCGAGTTCCGCCGCATTTTTCACACTCGCAGAACGGATCTTCAGCTCGCTGTGGGAGACGATGTGGTCGTCCGCATAGCGCTGATCGATCGCCGGCTTGAAGATCTGCACCCGCTGGCGGGCGATTTCGGCGCGGCGCAGCCGGCGGATCAACTCCTCGCTCTTGCCGCTGAACATAGGACCGCAAACAACCTCGATCCATCCCAGACTCCCCTTGGCAAAGTTCATGGCTCGCCCTCAGCTATCGATGGCGCGCTCCGTCGTGCGTTTGACTCAGCACCCTCCGATACGCGCCACGCGCATCCGTGAATCCGCTCGTCGGCGTTTCCTGCTGGCTTCTGACTTCTCAAATCCCGCAGGGATTTCAAGGGCCGCAGCCCCTTGGCTATGTATTTGTATCGCGATTGTGCGTGAAGGGGCAAGCTGGAAATGCGAGAGGAGATGCTCACGCGACTATTACAATTCCTTTGCAGTTTGGTCATATATCTGATGTAGAATCCGGCCCGCTTAAAGTTCAGGAAGACGTTTTAGCCTCCCGGATCCGGGTCAAGGGCAAGGTGGGATAGTCGCAAGAAGCATTCCGAATCCGGGCGCAATTTGGCAGCAGGGCCAGTTGCTGATTCTGCGAGGCGTCTGGCGACATACGAGTGCCCATTCCAGTAATACTTTATCGGGAGATGAACTTATGCAACAGAAACTCCGAATCCTGCTGGGATTCGCGCTGGTGTGCGCGCTGGTGGCCGGCGCGTCCCAGCCCACAGCAGCGCAAACAGTCACGACGGGTGCCATTTTCGGCGTCGTGATGGATGCACAGAAGGCCATTTTGCCCGGCGCCACCGTGGTCGCCGTACATGTACCGACCGGTACGACGTACGAAGCCGTCACGCAGTCCGATGGGCGCTTCTCGATGCTGGCCGTTCGCGTAGGCGGTCCGTACACAATCAAGGCGAGCATGCCCAAGTTCAGGACCGAGGAGCAGAGCGGAATCCAGGTTGGTCTGGGTCAAACGCGGCAGGTTGATTTCACGCTCCAGCCCGCGGGCGTTGCCGAAACGGTCACGGTCGTGGCCGAGGCGCAGGTCATCGACACGGCGCGCGCGGGGACGGCGGCGAACATCGCCATGCAGACAATCGAGGACCTGCCGACTATTTCACGCAGCATCAACGACTTCGCCCGCATGTCGCCTTACTTCAACACGAACTCGGACAGCGCGGGCGGCGCGGACATGATCAGCGTGGCGGGCCGCAACAACCGCTACAACAACATGCAGATTGACGGCGCCGTGAACAACGACGTCTTCGGTCTGGCCAGCACCGGAACACCGGGCGGCCAGACTGGCACACAGCCGGTGAGCCTCGACGCCATTCAGGAAATCCAGCTCGTCGTGTCGCCGTACGATGTGCGCCAGGGTGGATTCTCAGGCGGCGGCATCAACGCCGTGACCAAGAGCGGCACAAACAACTTCCACGGCACCGCGTACCTGTTCGGACGCAACCAGAAGTGGGTCCGCTCGATGCCCGCCGTGGTCACGCCGGCCAACCCCAGCCCGCTCGACACCAGTGTCGGGCCCTTCAGTGACAAGCAGGTTGGCTTCGCCGTCGGCGGACCCATCGTGAAGAACAGGGCGTTCTTCTTCACCAACTTCGACTGGGCGCGCAAGACCACGCCGTCCGGTTTCTCGCTCGACGGCAAATCCGGCCAGACATGGGGCAACCCGGCCTACGTGCAGCAGGCGCTCGACATTGCAAAGACGAAGTACAACTTCGATCCCGGCGGCCTGAGCGAGTTCGCAAAGCCGAACAACAGCAACAAAGCGTTTGTCCGGGGTGATTTCAACCTCTCACCGAGGCACCAGCTGACCGTCCGCACGAACTACGTAGACGGGCTGGCCTACGTTGGAACGCAGTACAACAACACCTACAAGATGCCCGATAATTTCTACAGCATCCAGGACAAGATGCTGTCCACGGTCGGCCAGTTGAACAGCACCTTCGGCAGGGTGTTCAACGAATTCCGGATCACGTATCAGCGCGAGCGGAACGTTCGGGGCGACCAGCCGGGATTCTCCGCGTTCCCCGAAGTCCGCGTGGATTTCCCGGATGGCAACTACATGTACTTCGGCACCGAGTACTCGTCGCAGGCAAATGCGCTGAATCAGGACATCGTGGAAGTGACCGATGACCTGACACTCTTGAAGGGCGGGCACGAGTTCTCGTTCGGCACGCACAACGAGTTCTACAAGTTCTACAACCTGTTCATTCAGTACTACTACGGCGGCTACCGCTTCTCGAGCGCCGCGAACTTCCAGGCCGGCTTGGCCCAGTCCTTCAACCACATCTTCTCGAACACGTCGGACCCGCTGGAGGCGGCGCGGTGGCCCGTGCGCCAGTTCGGGTTCTACGCCGGCGACAAGTGGCGGGTTCGGAACAACTTCATGCTCACCTACGGCCTGCGCATCGATCTGCCTCGCTTTCCGGACACGCCTCACGCGAACCCGCTCGCCGTCACGGATTTCGGCTACGCGACCAGCATCGTTCCCTCGCCGTCCATGTGGTCGCCGCGTGTGGGCTTTAACTGGGACCTGAGCCGCGGAAGCAGCCATCGTTCCCAGCTGCGCGGTGGCGCAGGGATGTTCACCGGCCGTACGCCGTACGTGTGGCTCTCGAACCAGTACAGCAACACCGGTGTCGATTTCACCAACCTGTCGGTCTCTTACAACGCGAATAACAAGATCCCGTTCGTGGCCGATCCGAAAAACCAGCCGACAAGCGTGACGGGCGGCACGACCGGCCGGCAGACGATCAACGTGATCGATCCGAACTACAAGTATCCTGAGATCCTGCGAACCAACATCGCCTATGACCACGATCTCCGGTTCTTGGGCCTCATCGGGACCGCCGAGATAGTCTACACGTGGAACATCAAGGACATTCTCTACGAGAACCTCAACTATGTTAAGGCTGGAAGCCTGCCCGACGGGCGGAACACGTACAAGAAGTTCGACGCGAACCTCAATGACGTGATGCTGCTGACGAACACGACGCGGGGGAAGTCGTGGTCCGTGAGCTACAAGATCGAAAGACCGTTCCGCAACAGGCTCTATACAAGCTGGTCGTACCTGTATGGCCGCGCCTACGCGAGGAACGATGGGACCTCAAGCGTCGCCCTCTCCAATTGGGGCAACAACCCGATCTCCATCGACAACAACAATCCGCCGCTCGCCCGGTCCAACTACGACATCGGACACCGGTTCAACCTGACGGCGTCGGTCCCGATCAAGTTGTTCAAGGGCCTGCGGAGCAGCGCGTCGATCTTCTACAACGGCCAGTCGGGCCGGCCGTACTCGCTCGGCTTCAACGGCGATGCAAACTCTGATGGGCGAACCTCCAACGACCTGCTCTTCATTCCATCGTCGGCGGACCAGGTCGTCGTCTACAGCTCGGTGTCTGGCCAGACGGTGACCTGGGACCAGCTCAATGCGTTCCTGAACAGCACCGCGGCAAAGGACTACCGCGGCCAGATTATGCCGCGCAACTCAGGGCGCTCGCATTGGATGAACCAGTTGGACTTCCGCTATGCGATTACGATCCCGACATTCAAGGAGACAAGGGTGGAAGTGACGATCGATGTGTTCAACTTCATGGACCTCCTCCATAATGGCTGGGGCTGGCAGTACTTCGGGTCGTTCCCGTCCACCAATTTGATCGGCTACGGCGGCATCGACTCGGCAACGGGCAAGATGCGCTACAACGTGGCGACGATCACCTCATCGACCTTCCAGGGCACTTTTACCCGTGACGACCTGCGTTCGCGGGGTCAGGCGCAGATCGGCATCCGCTACCGTTTCTAGTTACCGAACCCATATTCGTCCGGACAACGGGGACCGCGCCGAAGCGCGGTCCCCGTTCGTGTCTGGGGAAGAGGGTGTCGTATCTGCACGATCGAAAAATCAACGGCAGCGCCACTCCATTTCAGCGTCCATCCACAAAAATCAGGGCGTTTGTGACTTTGCGTGGCAGCGTCGAATTTCACTTGCCCACACGTTCCTCTCCATATATAAATCCAGCCGTTTGGTTTTCGATTTGCACCTGCAAAGAATGATCCGGGTTGAGCAAAATCCTGGTTACAAGCCGGATGCAACTCGCGAAAGGGTCGTTACGCTGTGATCCTTGGTCTGGGGATTGATTTTCTGGAAACCAGCCGCGTCGAGCGGGAACTGTCGCGGGGCAGATGGCTGTCTGAACACGGCATCTTCACACCTGGAGAAATCAGTTACTGCGGCTCCGCCAGGAGACCGGCGCGCCGCTATGCCGCGTGCTTTGCAGCCAAGGAGGCCGCTCTGAAAGCCCTGGGCGTGCGGGTTCGCGATCTGGCGATGTTCCGTGAGGTTGAGGTGGAACCCGGGAGTGGCAACGAGTACAAGCTGGTTCTGCATGAACGTCTGAAGGCGGCATCCGAGCAGTTGGGCGTGCGGCGTGTTACGCTCTCAATCGCTCATAAAGCCGCCCAAGTTGGGGCAGTGGTCGTCCTGGAAGCATGAACACCAAGGGAGTAAGATCAGGTATGCCCAAGAGCAGCTACCCTTCGTACGAGGAACTCACCGCGAACTTCGATTGGTCCATTTCTGAGCGCGAGCTGGGCTACAAGAAGGGCGACAACCTCAACATCGGCTGGATGTGCAGCGACCGCATCTGCCGCCTGGGTTCGGCCGACAAGCTGGCCTTGATCTGGGAAGATCATCAAGGCAACGAAACGTGGTTCACATACGATGACATCCGCGTTCTGTCGAACACCATAGCCCATTTCCTCGCAGGCCTGGGAATCCAGGCGGGCGAACGGGTCTGCCTGTTCATGGACCGCGTTCCCGAGCTGTACATCGGATTTCTCGGCATTCTCAAGATCGGGGCGGTGGCGCAGCCTCTGTTTTCCGCCTTCGGCGACGAATCGCTTTTCGTGCGGCTCTCCAACGCCGAGACATCGGCCATCATCACTCAGAAGAAACACGTCTTCAAGGTGCGCAAGATCCGCAACCAGCTTCCAAACCTGCGGCACATCATCGTTGTGGATGCCGGCGAGTCGCCGCTGCAGGAAAAGGAGATTTCTTTTCAGATGGAACGGACGCCCCGGATCGAGGAGTTCGACGTCTATCCGACGACTGCCGAATCTCCATCGGTCCTGCACTACACGTCAGGCACGACCGGCCAGCCCAAAGGGGCGCAGCACGTACACTATTCCATCATGTCGCAGTACCTCACTGCCAAATGGGTGCTCGACCTGCGGCCGGACGACGTCTACTGGTGCAACGCCGATCCAGGATGGATAACCGGCACGTCGTACGGCATCATCGGCCCGTGGGTTAACGGAATCACACAGGCGGTCCTGGACGCCGGCTTCGGCGCCGAGCGCTGGTACAAATTCATTGAAAAGCACCGCGTGACCGTCTGGTATTCGGCGCCCACAGCCATCCGCCTGCTCATGAAAGAGGGAAACGAGCTGGTACGGCGGCATGATTTGTCCTCACTGCGTCATCTGTGCAGCGTCGGCGAACCGCTCAACGCCGAAGCTGTGCTCTGGTCGCGGGAGGTGTTCGGCAAAGAATTCCACGACACCTTCTGGCAAACCGAAACCGGCTGCATCGTGATTACGAACCTTCCGGGCATGCCGATCAAGCCTGGCTCCATGGGAAGGCCGTTCCCGGGAATCCCTGCAACGGTGCTGAACCCGGTTACTTACGAACCCATCAATCAGGCAGGTGTGGCGGGCCTGATCGCCCTCAAGCCGGGCTGGCCGTCTCAAGTCCGGAGTTACTGGAAGAACGAGTTGGGATTCCAGGCCAAATTCAAAAACGGTTGGTACCTGTGCGGGGACAGGGCATCGATCGATTCGGATGGTTACTTCTGGTTCGTGGGGCGGGACGACGACGTCATCAACACCGGCGGCCACCTGGTCGGCCCGTTTGAGATCGAATCGGCTCTGCTTGAGCACCCCGCCGTCGCCGAGTCTGCCGCGGTCGCGAAGCCCGACCCGGTCAACATGGAGGTGGTGAAGGCGTTTGTTACCCTGAAGCCCGGTTATCAGCCGTCGGACGACCTGGAGCTGGAGATCATGAATTACATCCGCAAGCGGCTGTCGCCTCTGGCGATGCCGCAGGAGATTGAGTTCATTGACTCCCTGCCCAAGACCCGCAGCGGCAAGATCGTGCGCCGCGTCCTGCGCTGCAAAGAGTTCAACGAGCCCGTGGGAGATCTCTCCACCATTATGAACGATTGACGAAACGTGCGGGTGCTCCGGTTTGTTCGCAAACGGGGCATCGGGAATTCAACACCAGCCCTAGCGTGCCGAGATTGAGTTGCAGGGCCGGGCGTTGCAGCAGACAAGGAGAAGAGGTCGAGTAATGGATGAACTTACAAAGATGGTCCGTGACTATGTCGTCAAAGAATACGTGGAAGAAGGAGATGACCGCGAAATCACCGAGACCACGCCGCTGATCTCGGGCGGGATCGTGGATTCATTCTCGATGGTGTCTCTCAAACGGTTCCTGGAGAAGAAGTGCAACATCCAGATCCCCGACGCAGACGCCACATCTGTCGCCTTTGATACCGTTCAAAGCATCGTGGCATTGGTGCGACGGATCCAGAAATCATAGGGCAATCCCTGAGGACGAGGCGGCATCGGTCCGCCCGTCATCAGCGGCTTGAAGCACGACTGATCGGGGACATGAGTCCCGCATTCATATCAGACTCAATCATCGAGGAGAGTTATGGCTTTCGCCGATGCAGTCCGCAATTGGTATCAGACCGAGATTCAGGGGATCAGAACCGCCGGGTTGTTTAAAGATGAGCGGTATATCCATTCGCCGCAGTCGTCGGAAATCGAGGTGGAGTTTCCGGTCGGCACCGAAGTCAAGAGGTGCATCAATATTTGCGCAAACAACTACCTGGGGCTGTCCAGCCACCCCGAGGTCATCAAGGCGGCGCATGAAGGGTTGGAGACGCGCGGCTATGGAATGTCGTCGGTGCGTTTTATCTGTGGAACGCAGGACATACACCGGGAGCTCGAAAACAAATTGACGGAGTTCCTCGGGACCGAGGACACCCTGCTCTTCCCTTCCTGCATGGATGCCAACGCCGGCTTCTTTGAGGCGTGCCTGAACGAGCAGGACGTAATGATCGCCGACCGCCTGGTGCATGCTTCCATCGTCGATGGCATGCGCCTGTCGAAGGCGATGCAGGACAGCTTCAAGCATTCCGACATGGGGCACTTGGAGGAGAAGCTGCAGGAACACCAGGACAAGCGCTTCCGGATGGTCATCACCGACGGCGTTTTTTCCATGGATGGCGACATCGTCAAACTGGACGAAATCGTCGCCCTGGCGGAGAAGTACAACGCGATGGTGTTTGTGGACGACTCGCACGCCAGCGGCTTCATCGGCAAGACCGGCCGCGGAACCCACGAGCACTGCGGCGTCTTCGGAAAAATCGACGTCATCACCACCACACTGGGAAAGGCGCTGGGCGGCGCTTCCGGCGGCTGCGTCAGCGGGCGCCAGGAGCTGGTCGAGATGTGCCGCCAGCGGGCGCGTCCGTTCCTGTTTTCCAACACCGTGGCGCCGGTCATCGTTGCGGGTGCTCTGAGAGTGATTGATTTGATTTCCACCACGACCGAGCGCCGCGACAAGCTGGAATGGAACACCAAGTACTGGCGCAAGCTGCTGACCGAGGCCGGCTTTGACATCAAGGAGGGTGAGAGCCCGATCGTGCCGGTCATGCTGTACAACGCGAAGCTGGCGCAAGATTTCGCCCGCGACCTCTTCGCCGAAGGGGTCTATGCCATCGGATTCTTCTTCCCGGTGGTTCCTAAAGGGCAGGCTCGCATCCGCACCCAGCTCTCCGCCGCTCACGAAAAGCATCACCTCGACACTGCAATTGAGGCGTTTAAGAAGGTCGGTGCCAAGTACGGCATTTTGGGGCTGGGAAAGAAGGAACTGATCGAAAAGTTCGGATTGTAATCCAAGGGGATCACATCTGCATTATTCAATTCCTGCCGACACAGCGTAGCCTCTGGTTGCGTCCCAGGTCAGCCGGATCTTGAATGATGCAGATGTGACCCCAACTGCCACAGGCCGGCTAGTTTTCGGTCAGCAAGTCATCGTATTCGACCTCAAAACGCAGCTTGTGCTTGGCCTCTTCCTGTGCCAAAGCGAGGAAGACTGCTCTCACAGACTCATCCGCCACGGTCTCGGCGAGGTCGGTGTAGAGTTTGAAAGCTGCCTTCTCTTTCCTCATCGCCACGATCAACGCCTCTCGATAGCCGAGGTGCGGATCCGGCGTCACATCCACTACGTACTCGGAAATCTTGAGATCCGCCACGCGCTGGCTGCCGGGCCCGAACATGGCACCGGCCTTGACGGCTTCGAGTTTGGCCTTGTGGCTCATCTCCTCCCGGGCAAAGCCTTCCAGGGTCTGTTTCATCCCAGGCACTTTTGTATGTCCCGCCAGGCGAGTGTAAAAGTCGGCGGCTGCTTCCTCTTCGCCGATCGCAAAATCCAATGCTTCATCGATTGAGGTCCAGCGTTTCACTTTGTCCTCCCGAGGTCGGTTGGCATCAAACATCGAACTACGAAAACCCCTAGGGCCACAAAGAATCCGCAGCAATTCCTTCGAGGCCCTCGCGGTCCTTGCGGCTCGGCTATCGTAGCGGATGCCCACAACCGAGGTCAAAATTATTGTCGAGGTGAAACCTTTCGCGGGCGATTGCCACTCACATGACGTGTGAGGGAGTCCTAGTAACTTCAGAGGAGCGCGATGATCATGAAGAAGAATGCCATCGGATTGGCGGTGCTTGGTGTGTTGGCGAGTTTGATGCTAACCGCGGCCTGGGGCCAGGATTTCCAGCGAAGCTATCAGCTCGCCCCAGGAGACAGAATCAGTGTTTCCAATGTGTCCGGCGATATCTCGATAACAGGGTACAACGGCTCCGCCGTTTCGGTCACGGCATTTCGAGAAGGCCCGGATAAAGACGCGGTTGAGATCCAGGATCAAAGTTCCCCCGGTCATGTTTCTCTCACAGTACAGTATCCCCGCAGCGGCAGTTACCATGCCAGCGTGCGCTTTGTCGTCCAGGTCCCGCGCGCATCCGGCTACCAGTTCGATTCACTCTCGACTGCCAGCGGAGACATCGACGTCACCGACGTTACTGGCGACATTAAGACCAAAACGGCGAGCGGCAACATAACGATCAAGCAGGTTACGGGCAACGTGCAGGCCTCTGCGGCCAGTGGCGATGTCACGGTTACGGGCGTCGCCGGCACGGCCAGTGCGAGTACAGCCAGCGGGGATGTGGATGTGGAACTCACCAGCGTCGCAAGCGGCGCAGAGATGAAATTCTCGAGCGCCAGCGGCGATGTGACGGTAAAAGCCCCGACGCAACTGAATGCCCAGGTAGAGATGTCCACGGCCAGTGGCTCGATCAAGACTGATTTTCCCCTCACCATCGAAGATCTTGACCATCACGGGAAAAAAGCTTACGGCCAGGTGGGCTCCGGCGCGATCAAGCTGAAGATCTCTACCGCCTCTGGCGACGTCCAGTTGATTCGGTCGTGATTTGCTCGATTCTGGCTGCTCTTCAGCCTTCGGGATCAGAGCCGCGTGTGCAAGGGAGCCGATGGACTGCCGCTTGTCTCTGCCGCTCGCTTGTGCGCGCGGCGATTTTGTCACGGCCGATCAAGCACACAGATCGGCGAGCTGGACGTCCCCAATTCTACTGCACGATTGCTTCGCAGATTCGTCCAGTCTTAGCGCGATTCCTAAATTGCTCGGCGTCGCACCGTGGAAACGGAAGCACACCCGTGACTTCAGGTCACAGGGTCGCGGGAGCAGTGTGTTTGCCTGCGACCAGTTTACAGACTGGCCAGAAACTTGCGTGGCCCGGAGGTGGGGAAAGCAGGCGCTTGCTCATAATGATTCCCTCAGCCAAGGTTTTTCAGGAAATCAACGCCGGTTAGCGGAATAGATTGAGAACCATCAAACTTATTCCGGCCGATTCTCGTATAGAGGAATCGGAGGTGAGTTCATGGCCAAGAAGCGGATCTTTACCATTTCCTTCCTGTCAGTCGTAGGACTCCTGGTAGTGCTCGGCGGCTACTGGGTTTTCGCCTCGCTCTTTGCCGTCGACAAGACCATCCCGCCTGAAAAGCTGGCAACGGTCGAACAGGGCTCCATCGCAAGATCGGTCGTGGCAACAGGTAAGATTGAAGCGCTCTCCCAGGTGGATATCAAGTCCAAGGCCAGCGGAATCATCAAGTATCTCTATGTGAATGCCGGCGACCGCATCCGCGAGGGCCAGCTCCTTGTGGAGCTCGACAAGGAAATACTCGAAGCCCAATTGAAGCAGGCGAAGGCTTTCCTCGATGCCGCCGAGAGCAAGCTTCAGGAAATGCAGTCCCAGGACAAAACCTATCAGGCCAACCTGCAAAAAGCTCAACTCGAGGCCGAGAACAGAGACTATGACTTTGCGGCCGCCGAATACAAGCGGAGCCAGGGCCTCTATCACCAAGGCCTGATTTCCAAGGCCGATTTCGACACTGCTGAGCAGAAAATGAAGGCTACAGAGGTCAACCGCAACTCCCTCCTGGCCGCTGTGAAGGTGAGGGAAGCCGAGTTGGCGCAGAACTCGCGGACAATCGAAACAACCCGTGCGGAATTGGTGCAGGCTCAGGCACAGTACGAGCAAGCGCAGCAGAACCTCGCGTATGCCTCCATTCGATCTCCGATCAGCGGGGTGGTGCTCAGCCGAGAGGTCGAAGTCGGCGACGCCGTGTCTTCTATTCTCCAGTTGGGCTCGAACGCCACTCTGATCATGACCTTGGGCGACGTGCAGGAACTCTACGTGAAGGGCAAGGTCGACGAGACGGACATCGGCCTGGTAAAAGTGGGGCAGCCAGTGCGCATGACCGTCGATGCCTACAAGAGCCGGACGTTTCAGGGAAAGGTATTCCGGATCGCGCCCATGGGCGTCGAGAAAGACAACGTAACGCGCTTTGAAGTGCGAATATCGATCGCGAACGATCTCGACCTCCTCAAAGTCAACATGAGCTCGAACGCCGAGATCGTGCTCGAGGAGCACCGCAACGTGCTGGTCATCCCTGAGAGTGCGCTGATCTATAACGAAAAGCGAGAGACTTTCGTCGAAGTGCCGGATGCCTCGACAAGGACGGGGAGACGGCAAATCGCAGTCAAGATCGGCCTCGGCAACGGGGCCAGAACCGAGCTGCTCTCAGGGATGAAACTTGGCGACAAGGTGATCCTTCAGTGACGAGCGACGGGTGACGAATGACGAATAAACTCAGTTGTAGTCTTGATCCCAGGTTCTCACTCGTCATTCGTCATTCGGATGGTTGGATATGGACCTGCTGACGCAGACATGGTTGAATCTGAAGACTAACAAGATGCGGTCCTTCCTGACGATGTTTGGGATCGCGTGGGGTCTCGTCTGCCTGATCCTCATGACGGCTATGGGCGAAGGCATGTGGGTCGCCCAGAAGCAGAAGGCGCGCTCTCTCGGGCAGAACATTATGATCGTCTGGGGCGGCATGACCAGCAAGGGAATGGAAGGCGTCCGCGCCGGCAGGATGATTCGTCTGACGCTGGACGACTACTTCAAGGTCAAACAGCAGGCAAACTACCTGCAACGCTCAAGCCCCGAAATCCAGCGCTACCTGCCTGCACGCTCCAATGTCAACAACGGCACCTTCGGCACGCACGGCGTGTTTCCGGATTACATGCAGATGCGCACGATCGAGGTGAAACCGGGCGGGCGGCAGATCAACGAGGGGGACAACGCCAATGCCCTGCGCGTCTGCATTCTCGGGGATGAGGTCAAGGATCAGCTGTTTAACAAGGCAAGCGCGGTGGGCCAGACGATCATGATCGGCGAGTTCCCTTACCTCGTCGTCGGGGAGCTTGCCCACAAGGACCAGAACTCGAACTACAGCGGCCCCGATAAAAAGATGATCTTCGTCCCCTTCTACACCATGGCTCGCGACTTTCCGCTGCCCAATGCAACCGAGGGCAAGCGCCAGCTTTCGAACCTGATCCTGCAGCCGCGCAGCGAGGAGATCGGAGAGGCCGCCGAACTGCAGGTGAGGCAAGTCCTGGCAAAAGCAAAGGGTTTTGACCCGCTGGATGAGGATGCGCTCCCGATTTGGAACACGATCACGGAGGCGAAACTTATCTACCAGCTCTTCGCTTCGCTCAAAGTGTTTCTGGGCGCCATGGCCGTTGTAACCCTGATCTTGGGCGGCGTCGGAGTCATGAACATCATGCTGCTCTCGGTCGGTGAAAGGACGCACGAGATCGGGGTCTGCAAGGCCGTCGGCGCCACAACGCGCCGCATCCTGATGCAGTTTTTCGCGGAGTCGATGACGCTGACCTTCATGGCCGGGCTGGCAGGCCTCTTCATCGGCTGGGGGCTATGTGTGCTGATCAATCGACTCCCCAAGATCGACTTCTTCGCGGGCATGATCGTAACGCCTGCACTTGGGTGGATCGCTTTCGGCTTCCTGACTCTTGTGGGTGTGCTGTCAAGCATCTATCCGGCGTTCATTGCATCGGTAGTGGATCCGATTGAAGCGCTGAGGTACGAATGATCATTGAGATTGTCAAGCGCGTCCTGGAAAACCTGGTTGCTTATCGCAAGCGCTCGATGATGACGGTTCTCGGCATCACGTGGGGAATCGCATCGTTCATCCTACTGATGGCATACGGCGACGGCTTTCAAAAGGGACTGATGCTGGGATTGAGTTACTTTGGGGATAACGTAGTCGTCATCTGGAACGGCCAAACCTCCATGCAGGCCGGCGGCGCGCGCGCCGGCCGCGTGATTCGCACCGAACCGCAAGACGTCGAACTGATCCGGCAGCGTTGCACCCTGGTAAAACGCGTCAGCCCCGAGGTCTATGACGAGATGCAGTTGCGCTGGGGAGATCGGATGACATCTGCGGGCATCCGTGCCGTAAACGATGAGTACGGCACCATTCGCGGCATGTTCATGGGCGAAGGCCGCTTCCTCAACGCCGATGACCTGGCTAACATGCGCCGCGTTGTCGTGCTGGGATACGATCTTAAGAAGAAGCTCTTCAGCCTGGCGCCGGCACTCGACCAGGACGTGCTTATCGACGGCGTGAGATTCTCGGTGGTCGGAGTGCTCAAGAAAAAGATCGCCATCTCGAACTACTTCACTCAGGATGACAACTGTGCCCTCATTCCGGTCAACGTCATGGGTATCATGAGGGACATTCGTTACAACAGCGTCCTCGTGTTCCAGCCTGTCAGCGGCCGCATGGAGGACGCGGCCGTCCGGCAGGTACGGCAGGTGCTCGGAGAAATCCACAAGTTCAACCCCGCGGACGAAAAGGCGCTGATCCTGCACCAATTCAGCGAGGTTTTCGGAATCATCAACGGCCTCACCGCGGCGACCAAGGGTCTGCTCAATGTCATCGGTCTGTTCACTCTCGCGGTCGCGGGCGTCGGCATCATGAACATCATGCTCTTTTGCGTGCAGGAACGGACGCACGAGATCGGGGTTCTCAAGGCCCTCGGCGCCCGGAGGCGGCACATCCGCATGCAGTTCCTCGGAGAGGCCCTGGCACTGTCTATCATCGGCGGAATTCTCGGCTACCTGCTTGCTATCTTGCTTGCGAACTGGATCGGCGCGATTCCTTTCCTGAGCGAATTGTTCAAGGACAAAAGCAGGCAGGGCGACATCTACCTGATTGTGAACACGCGCGTGTTCCTCACCGCGTTCCTTACCTTCGTGGTCATCGGGCTGCTCTCCGGCACATGGCCTGCCGTTAAGGCATCCCGCCTCGATCCCGTCGAAAGCCTCAGGACGGAGTGTTGACCGGCGGGCAGGCCTGGAAAATCTAATTTTCGGAAAAGTGGTCGCCTGAAATGGAGCTCGTCAACCCAAGAACTGAATTTTCCAGGGCTGACCCGTGGATTGCTCAAAGCTCCGCCCAGTTTGCTACTTCGGGGTCGCGGCTCTGGACCAGCGCCGCGTTGCGGTGAGGTTTGATGATGATGGCAGGACCGGCCACTGACGGGTCCGGCAGAGGAAAGACCCGGCTCACATTTCCGTATTTTATCTTCAGTTCACTATAGTCGCCGAAATCCAGGGCCCGGTTTGGGCAGGCAGCCACGCAGGCCGGAGGCAATCCGGCATCCAGGTAGTCCATGCAGAAATCGCACTTGACAAGCATGTCAGTAACAGCGTCGTACCGGATTACGCCATAGGGGCATGCGGACTCGCATCTGCGGCAACGGGAGCAGCGGCTCTCGTCGATAAGAACGATCCCGTCGTCTCGCTTCCAAATAACCTGCGAGGGACAGATCTCCAGACACACGGGCGCAAAGCAATGGACGCAGGACATCGACAAGTTGTAGGCAACTACCGTGGAAATCCAGGCGTTTCCTTTTTTCTCCCAGGTTCCTCCGGTAACTTCGTAGACCCGCCTCCAGTGAACGCCCGCAGGGATGTTGTTCTTGTCATTGCAGGACACCTGGCAGGTCTTGCATCCCGAGCACGCATCTGAATTGACGAAAAACGCGTATTGGCTTACCACAGTCCGTCCCTCAGACTTTCTTCACCTCGACCATGATGGTGTGCTGGGCGTTGCCAAACGCCAGCGGCGTCCACCGTTCCGAAGTCAACACGTTGATTGAGCCGCCGAGGTCGATTCCCTTTTCATCCGGCGCCCACCACGCCCCTTGCGGAATGGCAACCACCCCGGGCATGATTCGCCGGGTCACCCGGCACAGGATTCGCATCTCGCCCCGGTCGTTGAACACCCTGACCTCGTCGGCGTTTTGTATGCCTCGGGCGGAAGCATCGAGCGGGTTGATGAAGACTCTCTGCGGGAAGGCCTCCTCCAGCCAATCAACCCCTGCAAGCGTTGAATGGACCCTGGCAAGGGTGTGGTGCCCGACGGCCTGCAGAGGGTACTTTTTCGCTTCGGGGCCGAAAGGGCTTTCCCATTCCTGGACGTATTTCGGGACGGCAGGGATTTCCTTCGGTTTGTTCAGGGCATGAAGTCTTTGAGAGAAGATTTCGATTTTGCCGGACGGGGTGTGCAGCGGATATTTCGCCGGGCCTTTCCGGAAATCGGCGAAGGCCACAGCGGGTTTTGAAACCGGTTCGGCATAGACGCCGGCATTGCTTTTTTCAAACTCTGAGAGAGAGGGGAGTTTTGGGAAACGGGATTTCCTGAACTGTTCCAGCGACCATTCCACCCAATCCCGTTCGCTCCGTCCCTCGGTGTAGGCCCGCCCGACCCCCAAGCGCTCCGCGATTTCCGAACAGATCTTATAATCGCTCTTGGTCTCAAACGGCGGATCCACGATCTTGGGCATGAGGATCACTTCGTCCCCGTACTTCCATCCGTCCTCGACCCCCCAGGTCTCAAACTGCGTGCATGCCGGAAGGAGGATGTCGGCAAAGCGCGCGGTGGGAGTCAGGAAGTTGTCCTGGACGACAAGGAATTCAACGAGGCGTTCATCCTGGAGGATTTTGCCCGTGCGATTCAGGTTTGCGTGCTGATTCGCCAGGAGATTCGATGCCACGGCGTAGATGAGCTTGATGTTGTTGTCCAGTCTGTCCACGCCCCTCACGCCCAGTTCCGGCCCCATCTCCTTTCCCCGAAGAACGGCCTCGGTCCACAGAAACGACGGAATGCTGGCTCTTACCGGATTCGATCCGATCGGGAAAACGTTCCAGAGAGGCCCGCCGTCCTGAGCCTGGAGGCCCATGCCGCTTGCCCAACCACCCGGGATGCCGACATTGCCGCTCAGGGCCGCCAGCACACAGCCGGCTCGCACGACCTGTTCGCCGTATGCCCGTCTCTGCATGCCGTATCCCTGGTAGAGAACGGCGGGCTTGCGTGTGGCATAGTCTTTCGCAACGCGGGCGATGGTTTCTCGAGGCACGCCGGTGATGGCCTCCGCCCATTCCGGTGTCTTCGGGATCTTGTCGCGCGTCCCCAGAATGTAATCCTTGTAACTTTCCTCTCCCTTGGCATTGGAGGGCATCTGGGTTTGATCGAAGCCGATGCAACAGGTCTTCACGAACTCGGCATCGTACAGGCCGTCTTTGATCATGACGTAGGCCATGGCCGACATCATGGCGACGTCCGTTCCCGGCCGTATGGGGATCCATTCATCGGCCAGCGCCACCGCGCTCAGCGTCATGCGCGGATCGATGCAAACGATGCAGGCGCCATTCTCCCGTGCCTTCCGCAGGAAGAACTCGGTGTTTGTGCCGTCGCGCATCTCGGAGGGATTCCAGCTCCACATCAGAATATATTTGGAGTTCACCCAGTCCTGGCGCTGGTTCCCGGTGATTTCAGTCCCGTAGACCGTGGACGTTACGCTCGAAATGCAGGCCCAGGAATAACTGTTGTACTGGCCAAGAGAGCCGCCGAAAAGATTCAGCAAGCGCTGGGCGGTTTGACGGCCATTGATCTGGTTGTAGCTTCCGGTTCCGTAGGGAACCAGCATGGCCGAATTCCCGTAGGTTTTCCTGACACGCGTTAATTCTCCGGCCACCTTGTCCAGCGCTTCCTGCCATGGGATGCGCTCGAATTTGCCTTCGCCTCGTTTTCCCGTTCTCTTCATCGGGTATTGGAGACGGTTGCGATGGTACTGCCGGTGCCGGTAGGCTCGCCCGCGCAGGCAGGCCCGGAGTTGCGGATCCTCCAGAGAGTCCGAAGGCCGGTCATCGCTTTCAATTCTGACAATCACTCCGTCCTGAACATAGACCTTGAGCAGGCAGCGTCCGCCGCAGTTGTGGGACGGACAGCCGGCACGGATGACCCGTTCCCCCGAGGCGGCGTTTTGAATCGGACCTCGAGGGAAAGGGCGTCCTTCCAGGGAAAAGGCAGAAAAAAAGGAAGATCCCAGCAGCGCGCTCCACTTGAGGAAGCAGCGCCGGCTCAGGGGAGCGGATGTGCTTATGGTTCCCATTGCAGAGTGCCTGGCAAAGCCAGGAATCAAATCCGGAATCTAGCGGTTAAGAGTCTCACGCAGGTTGAGGCTGCGAGCACTTACGACCTCGGATCGTATCATGAATCAGACAAAATGTATCCGCTTAGTTTCAGGCTGAATCACCGAGTGATGAGATTAGGGATATATGGTGAGCCGTGAAGGAATCGAACCTTCAACCTACTGATTAAGAGTCAGTTGCTCTGCCGGTTGAGCTAACGGCCCACCCTGTAGACTTGATGCGGTGTTTCGCCGGGTACCAGCGCCCTAGAGCGCTTCCGGCCCGACGCAACCGGCACTAGCGTAACACGACCTTGTGCCATTTCAAAGTGCGATCCCCAATTCGGTGACAGTGACTCATGCGCGCGCCGCGCACTCAAGCGCATGAAAAAGCGCACGGGCTGAAGCCCGTGCCCACTCGAGATCTCTGAGAGTAACGTATAGTGGGACGGGCTTTAGCCCGTTCATCCAGTCAACTGCTCCGTCTGTTTTCGGAGCAGTCACCGAATTTGGCACACAAGCGTTTGCTTGACAGCGGTCCCCGCCGCACTATACTACGGCGTTGCTGCCGCAGGATAACCGCGGCGGGCATCTCCGTGATTCGTTTTCAGTCGTGAATGCATGTTTGCCGGTCTGAGCGCGTCGTAATTGCATGTCACTCAATCAATCGGCTTTATAATACCAAGCGCATGCTCGAGCCTGCGGCCGCCCCTGGGATCGAGGAGGAGATTCATTTGTGAAAAAGGAAATGAAGAAGATCATGGTCACGGGTGCCCTGGGCCAGATCGGGTCGGAACTCACGGCCGCCCTGTGCAGCAGGTACGGCGCGGAGAACGTCATCATTACGGATTGCCGGCCAGAGCCCCCTGACAAGTTCAAGCACTGCGGTCCCTTTCATACCGTGGACGTCATGGACATCGACGCCCTCGAACGCGTCGTCAAGCAATACGACATCGATACTGTGTTTCATCTGGCTGCCCTCCTCTCCGCGACGGGAGAACAAAATCCACAGCTCTGCTGGCAGGTGAATATGGGCGGTACTTTCAATATTCTCGAGCTGGGTGTGCGCCACCAAATGGCGCGCGTCATCATACCCAGCTCCATCGCGGTCTGGGGCAAGGGTGTTCCGCTCGAGAACGCGCCGCAGGAAACCGTGCTGAAACCGGCCACGATGTACGGCGTCACCAAAGTGTGCGGAGAACTGCTGGGCGACTATTACGTGCGACGATTCGGGCTCGACGTGCGCGGCTTGCGCTACCCCGGAATCATCTCTCACGAAACCCTGCCGGGCGGCGGCACCACGGACTACGCGGTAGCGATCTTCTACGATGCGGTTGCAAAGGGGAGTTACAAGTGTTTCGTGCGAGAAGACACGGTCCTTCCCATGATGTACATGCCGGACGCAATCCGCGGCACGATTCAGCTGGCAGAGGCCGATTTCTCGAAGCTACGCCACCATACCGATTTCAATCTCGCCGCCATGAGCTTCAGCGCGGGCGAACTCGCCCGCTGCATTAAGAAGCACCTTCCCCAATTCGAGGTCTCTTACGAACCCGACTATCACCAGGCAATCGCCGACTCCTGGCCGCGCTCCATCGACGACTCCGCAGCCCGTGAGGAGTGGGGATGGAAGCCGGAGTGGGACCTGGAATCGATGACACGGGACATGCTTCAACACCTCGAGGCGCGCAGGACCAAACAGGAGAAAGCGGACTGAGTGCTGAGTGCGCTTTGATTTCACTGCTCAGTACTCGGCACTTTTTTGGCCGTCATGATCGGTCTCAAGCAGCGGGCGCGTTCGAACAACTGCCGGCGTTCCTCGGCGGTGAGCGGAGTAACCGCGCTTGCCAGTTCGACAGCCATGCGATACAAACGTTCGTCCCCCGGCGGGAGCACTGCGGTCACATCTTCTGACAGAGAAAAGCGGAGTGCCTGCAGGCCTAGCACGGGATCATCGATCGGACGGTACCAGCAGTTCGGATAGCGCCGCGTTTCACCCTTCCGCCATGGTGTATAGGCGAGCGCCTTCAGCGCCAAACAGGAAACCCCCCCCATCTTCGCTTTCTCCACCACCTGAGGCCCAAATTTGCCGCGGGAGTAACAGACGAAATTGACGGGGAAAAGGATGGAATCAAAGCTGAAGCGGTCGAGCAGATTCAGCGATGCGGGAACCGAGTGCGAGGAAAAGCCGAGAAAGCGGACCAGCCCTTCCTCTCGGGCTCGAAGAAAGGCATCAGCGGCCCCACCGGGCGCCAAGATGCGCTCGATGTCTTCCGCCCTATTGACGGCGTGGAACTGGTACAGGTCGACATGATCGGAGCGCAGGCGGCGGAGCGATCGTTCCAGTTGCAGCCGGGCGCCGGCGGCAGAACGATCTAGAGTCTTGCAGGCGAGAAAAACGCGATCTCGATAGGGCGCCAGGGCCGAGCCGAATTTCACTTCGGCCTCCCCTTCGCCGTATGAGGGAGCAACATCGAAGTAATTCACGCCGCGTTCCACGGAGTCTGCAACCAGGTGGTTCGCCTGCTCCCGGCTCGCGCCCACGAGCACCATACCGCCAAGCCCCACGATAGACAGGCTCACACCCGGCCGGAAGTGTCGCTTCGGCAAGAGGCCGGACCTCGAAAACCTGCTTCTTGCATCAAGAGGTAAGGATTCAAAGTCTGACCCCATTTCGGGTAAGCGGACCCCTGGCCGCAGGACCTTAGCCGGCTGTTATGATCGATTCGGTGTATAAGGGACTCAGCGAGGAGCAACGTGGAAGCGGGGAATCCCTGGTTCCCGAGCGCTTTCCTTTAAAGCTTCACCACCTCTTGGGCCTGGAGGCCCTTGGGGCCTTTTGTAACGATGAACTCAACCTGGTCGCCTTCGCTGAGCGACTTGAAACCGGTTGCCTGGATTGCGGAGTGGTGGACGAAGACGTCGTCTCCGGATGCGCGTTTGATGAACCCATAACCTTTTTCGTTGTTAAACCACTTCACTGTGCCTTGTTCTTTCATTTTTCCTCTTGGGCAATGCGATTCTTGCCAAAAGCTCTTCCTGCGCCAGCAGGGGTGTTTTCGGATCGCCTTCTATCTAAGTCTTGGCGCTTGTTCGCGGGATCCGGACGGGAAACGCCACGCCCTCTCCAAGGGTCTGCGGTCGGCGTTGGTCACGCGGGGGCAAACACCTGATCGGGGTGGGCCGACTATACATATGTGTGCGTAAAGATTCAATATTATTGTGGTTTCACTTCCGAAGGGATGCTGGGAATCCCCCCGTAGTGGCTCATCCTGGGCCCCGAGCTTCATAAGACTACCGAACAAGCCTTCGGAAATTGGCAACTTGCCCGGAAGCATGGATAGCCTCGCCCGAGGCTCCATAGTATAATTGCCGAGCGGATCATTCGATGCCAATATTGACCCGGGCAAAGAGGCGACTCGCCGTAGCAATGACTTGCTACGCCGTCCTCGCACTTATCGGAGCCGTGGCTCTGGACGGAATCCTGCGCGCGGCAGTCCTCTGCCTCTTTGCCATTCTGGCCGTCAAGACAGTGATTCACGCCATAAACGACGACGAGCTGCTGTAAATCCCGCATCTACGCGCGATCTCATTGCAGGCGACAACAGACGGAATCAGACCGCAGAGCCCCTAAGACTGCCTTTGCACGAGCACGCCGAAAAACCCACCGTCATCGAACCCCACTGCGTGCGCACGTGGGCTCGCCGATTGATGTTCTCCCATTCGGAACCCTCCCCTTCGCAGCGCAACAGCATGGCGCTCTGCTGATTGAAATGCGAGAAAACAAGTTCAAAAGTTCGGAATGCGAAGACCCCCAACCATACTTTGCGCTTGCCTCCTGCTTGCGCTTTCTTTCGCGCAATTCGTGTGCTAAGTTACACAGCACCACGTAGTATTCGGCGCAGCTTTCATCACATCGGGAGGACTCGTACATGAGCACGCAGAGCACGTTACCTCCGGCTGGAGGGAAGCGGGAATTCCGGCCTTACGTTCCGGCCGACATGAAGATGAGTGAGTTCACCCTTAAGGCCATTATTCTCGGCCTCATCATGACCGTCATCCTCGGAGCCGCCAACGCATACCTGGGGCTGAGAGCGGGCATGACGATTGCAGCGACTTACCCGGCGGCAGTCATTGGCATGTCGATATTGCGGCTGATGAGAGGATCGCTCCTGGAAGAGAACATGGCGCGAACCATCGGCTCGATCGGCGAGTCCGTTGCTGCCGGCGCCGCCTTTACCATCCCGGCATTCGTGCTTGCAGGCCTATGGCCGGAACTCGGGATGCAGAAGTTCTGGCAAGCTACGGCGCTCATGATCATCGGCGGGCTGCTCGGCATACTCTTCGTCACCTTACTCCGTCGGATCATGGTTGAGGATCCCGAGCTTCCCTTCCCCGAGTCGGTCGCGGCTTCGGAAATCCACAAGGCAGGCCAGCAAGGTTCCAGGGCCGCGAAGATCCTGTTCGCGAATCTGGGCTTTGGAGCGCTGGTAAATGCGCTCGGGGCGCTCAACATCTTCGAGCCGGTGAAAACGTTCACCATCAACATCAGTGCGCTCGGCAAGAGCTTGCTTCTGCGCACCAGCAGGATTCCGAATGTCGCCACTGTCACCACCGGCGGCATGAGCACGTTCAACTCTCCGGCCATCAGCCCTGCCTACCTTGGTGTCGGCTACATCATCGGACCGCGCCTCGCGGCTCTGAATTTCGCCGGCGGCGTGCTTGCCTGGGGCCTGCTGGTTCCGCTCCTAACCTTCCTGCTCGGTCCTCAAATACAGGCGTCACTTCCCGCAGGATCCGCGGTCGGGTGGGGGACGCTCGCGGGCGCCGTTTACTTTTCGGTCGTCCGTCCGATTGCGGTCGGTGGCATGCTGGTTGGCGCTACCTACACCCTGTTCCGCATGCGCAAGCAACTCGGTATCGGGATGGCGCGCGCCGTAAGCGATCTGAGAAAGTCAGCAGAGATCCACAAGGCCACGGCTCGCCATGAAATTGATCTGAATGCAAAGGTGGTCTTCGTTGGCGTGGCCTTGGTTTTTGTTGCAATGATCGCTCTGTACTGGTTCTTCATCGCAGGCGCCGGCAACCTGACAAGCTCGAAGATCGTTGCCGGTGCGATCGTGGCCGCCGCCGTCATGGTGGTTCTCGGGTTTTTCTTCGCAGCGGTTTCCGGCAACCTGGTGGGCATGATCGGGTCGTCCAACAATCCGGTTTCCGGCCTGACGCTCTGCACGCTGGTCGTCGCAGCCCTTTTGTTGGTCGTTCTTGGGGTGACAGGCGTAGGCGGCGTGGCGGCAGTGCTCGGGGTCGCGGCAGTGGTTTGTGTTTCGTCAGCCGTTGCCGGCGAGATGTTGCAGGACTTGAAAGTTGGCCATATCCTGGGCGGTACCCCTGCCAAGATGCAGATCGGCGATATCTTCGGCATCATCGTGGCGGCGCCGATCCTGTTCTTCGTCCTGATGTTGCTCGACAACGCTTACCATTTTGGCAGCGCGCAGCTGGCTGCTCCTCAGGCCGGGCTTATGGCCATGCTGTCCCAGGGCATTGTCGGCGGTAACATGGCGTGGCCGCTGGTGGTGGTCGGCATCCTGATGGGCTTCGCGCTGATTATGGTCCAGGTTCGCAGTCCCATGCTCTTCTCGGTGGGCATGTACCTCCCCGTGGAAACCACGTTCGCCATCTTCGCCGGGGGCGTCATCCGCTGGGCCACCGACAAGTTCCGCGACCGCCGCGGACTAAACGACGCCCAGAAGGCTCGCGTAGAAAACGCTGGTATCCTGACCGCATCCGGCCTGATCGCAGGCGAGGCGCTCTGCGGTCTTGTGATTGCCGGCATCTGGCGCGGTAAAACACCGGCCGTCTTCGCATCGCCACATTGGGTCGGCATGATAATCGCGGCTGTCGCCCTTATTTTCGTCATGATCAAGGTACCGCTAGCCAACGCCGGCAGGCCGGATGAACCGGCGCCGCCTACTGCCATCATGTGAGTTGGTCTAGATTACAAAACACCATGGAGGCGCAGGGTCCGCGCTGTCAAGATCTTCGTGCTCGGCGCCTCTCAGGAGGCAAGAATGACTAAAGCTACGGAAGGATTGAAGCCTGAACTGGTCTGGAAATATTTTGAGGAGGTTGTTCGCATTCCTCGTTGCTCGGGCAACGAAGCGCAGATCAGCAAGTACGTTGCCGCTACCGCAAAACGGCTCGGCCTTGCTGCCAAGGTCGATTCGGTCGGCAACGTCGTCGTCAAGAAGCCTGCCTCGCCGGGCCGTGAACACGTCCGGAGCATTGTCCTGCAGGGTCATATGGACATGGTAGGCGAGAAGAACAAAGACAAGGTCCACGACTTTTCAAGAGACCCGATCGAGCTCGTCCGGAAAGGCAATTTGCTGACGGCCAACGGCACAACGCTGGGCGCCGACAATGGAATTGCGTTGGCCACCAACCTGGCGATCATGGAAGACAAATCGCTGGAACACGGACCGCTGGAATTCCTCTTCACGGTTGATGAAGAGAGAGGACTAACAGGAGCCAAAAGCATCGGCACCGACTTCATTGAAAGCAGGATTCTTCTGAATCTGGATTCCGAGGACGAAGGCGAACTCTACGTGGGCTGCGCCGGGGGGCGCGACACCGTCGCCACGTGGAAAGTGGAGTTCGATCCGTCTTCCGCACAGGCCATGGCAGCAATGCTGAAAGTGACCGGATTGCGCGGAGGGCACTCGGGGTTGGAGATCGACAAGGGACGGGGGAATGCTCTCAAAATTATCAATCGGGTGTTGATTGGACTATCTGCTCTCGGCGCCCGGCTGTCGAGCATCGAAGGCGGAAACAAGCGGAACGCAATCCCGCGCGAGGCGGAAGCGAAATTGTTCATTCCCAAGAAGGCGTGGGATCAGGCAGCGAATCTCGTCGCGCAGTTCAACGCCACCATTAAGGCCGAATTTGCCACCGTGGAGCCGGGCCTGGAGATCAGCCTCGCAGAGTTGAAGGGCGCAAGAAAAGGCAGAGTCGTGAAGAGCGCAGTCCAGAAGAAGCTCTGCAAGACGATCTCCGCGCTTCCCCATGGTGTGATCAAGATGAGTCCGGATATCCCGGGCCTGGTACAGACCTCAACCAACCTCGCCATCGTTTCCACGGGCCGGAAGTCGATCGCCATAGCCACCAGCCAGCGCAGCTCTGTTGCTTCCGAAATTGACGAGATCTGCCAGATGGTAGCCAACGTCTTCGAGCTTGGCGGCGCTGAGGTCGAAGCTTCGGAAGGGTATCCGGGCTGGAAGCCAAATCTGGATTCTGAGATTCTAAAGATCGCTAAGGAGACTTATCAATCTCTCTACGGCAAAGAGCCAGCGGTGAAGGCCGTGCACGCCGGCTTGGAGTGCGGCATCATCGGGGAGAAGTTCCCGGGCATCGACATGGTTTCGTTCGGGCCGACACTCCAGGGCGTGCACTCGCCGGAGGAGAAGATATACATCGACACCGTGGAGAAGTTCTGGAACTACCTGCTCGCGATCCTCAAGAGCGTCAACTGAAAGAAGTACTGAGTACTGAGTGCTGAGTAAAAGAAGGACTGCTTGCGCTCAGTACTCAGCACTCAGTACTGAAGTCGGACTGAATTGCTTTTCCTCCCGGGCCGAGCTACATTCTGCCTGTGTGTCATACAAAGGATGGCGACGTCGTAACGGTTGCGACAGCCCGGGAGGTTCTCTCAGGAAGGAGCCGCAAGCGGGGACTGGCCCGTCTATGGCCGTTTCTCGGCCCCGCATTCATCGCCAGCATCGCATACGTGGACCCCGGGAATTTCGCCACTAACATCCAGGGGGGAGCAAGGTTCGGTTACACGCTGCTGTGGGTTGTTGTTGCCAGCAACCTGATGGCCATGCTCATCCAGACACTGTCGGCCAAGCTCGGCATCGCCACCGGCTACAACCTGGGAGAGTTGTGCCGCCTGCACTTTCCACAGCCCGTCGTGTCGACGATGTGGATCGTGATGGAACTGGTTGCCATGGCGACGGATCTTGCCGAGTTTCTCGGCGCAGCGCTGGGGTTCAGCCTTCTGTTCGGCATGCCGCTCTGGCTTGCGAGCATCCCGACGATCCTGATCACATTTCTGATTCTTGCGCTCCAGGCGCGGGGCTTCCGGCCTTTGGAGGCGGTGATCAGCAGCATGCTGGGCGTGATCGCCATCTGCTACGTACTGGAGACCTTCCTCTCCAGGCCCGACTGGCACGCTGTGGCCTTCAACGCCTTGATGCCGCAATTCTCAGGGCCGGAAAGCGTGCTGCTGGCGGCCGGCATCCTCGGTGCAACGGTGATGCCGCACGTGATTTTCCTGCACTCCGCGCTCACCCAGGGCCGCGTCCGGGTCAATAGCCCGGAGCAACGGCGACGGCTCTTGGCTTTCGAAGTCGCCGACGTCACGATTGCCATGGGCGTCGCCGGTTTCGTTAACGCCGCCATGCTGATGATGGCGGCCGCCGCATTCTATGGTGCCGGTCTCAGTCGGGTAGCCTCCCTCCAAGACGCCCACCTTACCCTGCAGCCCCTACTGGGCCCGGCTGCGGGTTGGATTTTCGCGCTCTCGCTGCTGACCTCCGGGCTCGCCTCCACCACGGTGGGCACCATGTCCGGCCAGGTGATCATGCAAGGGTTCATCGAGCGCCACATCCCAATCTGGGTGCGGCGCCTGGTAACCATCCTGCCGTCCGTAATCGTGATTTCGCTCGGCCTCGACCCAACCCGGACCTTGGTAATCAGCCAGGTGGTCCTGAGCTTTGGTCTCCCGTTCGCCATCATACCGCTTGTCCTCTTCTCGCAACGGCGCGCGCTCATGGGCGATCTGGTCAACCGGCGGCTGACGACACTGGCGGTGTGGGGGATTGCAGGGCTCGTCATCGCTTTGAACCTCTTCCTCTTGCATCAAACTCTCTTCCAGGGCTGAACCATGTTCAAGCACATCCTCATTCCTCTGGACGGCTCCGAGCTGGCCGAGACTGTTCTGCCCGCGGCTAGATATCTCGCCGGCGCACTCGGTGCAAAGGTCACATTAGTCCACGTGATCGAAGAAGACGCCCCGACCACCATCCACGCGGAGCGGCATTTGAGAACGCCGGCGGAAGCCGAGGCCTATCTGAAGCGGATCGCCGCGTTAGCCTGCCCGCCCGAATCAGCGGTCGCCTGCCACGTTCATGCCGCGGCTACAAGCGATGTCGCTCAGTCAATCGTGGAGCATCAGGATGAGCTCGCCCCCGATCTGATCATCATGTGCACGCACGGGCGCAGCGGCCTCAGGAGGATCTTTATCGGCAGCATTGCCCAGCAGGTCGTGGCTTCGGGGTACACACCGGTGCTGTTGATACGCCCAGAGGGAGGCGGCCGAAGTGCGTCTTTTGCCCTCAAAACCATCCTCGCTCCCCTCGACGGAGAGCGAGCCCACGAGCAGGGACTGGATGTGGCCCTCGAACTTGCCCGCGCAACCGGAGCACGACTGCAGCTTCTGTCCGTCGTGCCAACTCGGCGCACGCTCGCCGGGCGCGACATGACCATGGGGAAGTTCATGCCGGGCACAACACAGGCAATTCTGGAGCTCACGGAGAGCGATTTGAAAACCTATCTCCTGCAACAAGTGGCAATGCTGCAGAAGGCAGGCGCGCCGGCAGCGGCCGAGCTGCGCTACGGCGATACCGCCCCGACCATCGCGCAGGCAGCCGACACTCTGGACGCCGGCATCATTGTTCTTGCCACCCACGGCAAGGCCGGAACCGAGGCCTTCTGGACCAACAGCGTCGGGGCAAGAGTCCAGGCGCAAACCAGACGTCCGTTGCTGCTCGTTCCGGTCAAGCGAGAGAGCAGCGATCTCCACCATAGCACCACGTAGTGCCTGCCGCGCCGTCCCGCGTCGCGGCCCCTCGCTGCCTCTCCTCGCACTGCGGCGGTACCCACGTCACCCATCAAAGCTCGCCTCTCCACAAAACCCCGAGCAAAGCGGAGCCGAGGCGCGGCACATTCCTGCGGGCATCAATTCAGGCGCGTAAACTCTCTGAGCCTCATGGCACAACGGCCGCGTCTTACGGGCACCACCGGGACAAAAGAGCTTTTCGCGTCGCACCGCGGCAGGCGGTGGTTATCTTAAACGAATTAAACCTCTCTAATCAAGATGCAAAAGAGAATCACTTGATATTCAAATAATTGAATGGGTATATCAAATATATTGTACCTCCATGAAGATATCATTCGGCTGCACTTGTTCTCCTTATGGTAAGAAGCTCCATTGTTCGATGAAGCTACCGCGATGTCGGATTATATCCATTTTGTCGGCGTCTTTTGGTTCGTTTTTTGCATATTCTCATGTGGCCCGAGTGGAGTGATCGTTGCGTGCGTCGTATTTGTATATGTTCACTCTTGAGCATCTTGAGAGCATTCTTACAAACACTCAAGATCGTGATAGGAGCAAACAAGGCCAAAAGAATACTGCGACCCATACACAGAGCCAAATATTTCGAGGAACGATTCTACAGGGTGTAGTGAAAAACTAGGGTTCTACCCAGGGGAAGGCAAGGGATCCTCCCAATCACATTAGGGTTTCTGCGGAGCTTTAATCAGGGTTTCTCCCAATTGCCGAGAGAATGAGCAGTATATATGGTCTACTGGAGTATGGAACACACACGGCACTGCGACGCGATCAGAACCTCATTATATGGCTGTAGTGAAACAAGTGCGATCTCTGGAAACTTGCCAGATGCAATCCCGCCGATCCTCAGATCGAGAATCGTTTCTTAACTCGTCCTGCAAGGAGGATAAGTAGATGAAGTTAATCAATCGGAAGGCCACCATGAACGTGCAGCGCTGTATGCTTGCATTTTTTGTGGCGTTGCTGCTGGCTGGGACTCTCCTGGCGCAGCAGGAGACCGGCCGAATCACCGGAACCGTCAAGGATCAGAGCGGAGCGGTGGTTCCAGGCGCGGTTGTTTCGGTTCGCAGTGTGGCCACGAACGCGGCGCGCTCAGCGACCACAGGCGTTGATGGAGGTTATGTTGTTACCAATTTGTTGCCGGGATCCTACGAGGTGTCCGCGGCATTGACGGGCTTTAACACCGCGAAGAAGCAGGTTGCGGTACCTGTCGGCGGAATAGCTTCCGCCGATTTTTCCCTCACGGTTGGTGCCATTGCCACGACCGTGACCGTCAGTGCAGCCGCAGTACAGGTAGAGACGGAAACGCAGACGCTGTCGAGCGTAATCACTACCAAACAGGTTCTCGAACTTCCAACCCTGACCCGCAACCCGTACGATTTGGTTGCCACCGCCGGCAACATCACACCGGTCGATCCCAGGGATTCGGGAGCTGTTCGTGGCGTGGGATACAATATTAACGGGCAACGCAGCGCCAGTACCAACATTTTGCTTGATGGCGCCGACAACAACGACACTTTCACAGCAACGGTAGGACAGAGCGTTCCGCTGGACTCCGTGCAGGAAATCAGCGTTGTTTCCAGCGCCTTCACAGCAGAGTACGGCCGCGCTGGCGGCGGCGTGGTGAACGTGGCCACGAAATCAGGCGCGAATCAGTTTCACGGCACGGCATACGAGTTCAACCGCGTGTCTGCGCTGTCCTCCAACAGCTTTGACAATAATGCTCAAGGTGTTCCGAAAGGCGTCTTTACGCGCAATCAGTTCGGATTCTCCGCCGGCGGCCCGGTGAAGAAGGACAAGCTGTTCTTCTTCAACAATACCGAGTGGTATCGTATCCGCAGTTCTTCGACCGACACTGCGCTGGTGCCGACTCCTGAGCTCCTTGCTGCCGCAGCGCCCGTGACCCAACAGTTTTTCTCCACTCTTGGCCAGCTGAAGGTTCAACCGAATGGAAGAATTTACACAAAGAACGATATCCCGGGCCTTTGCAACGCAACCGGTCCTTGCGCCAGTCTCCCCGGGACCTTGCCGGTCTGGGCAACTGTCAATTATCCGGTGCCGGCCGATGCGGGTGGCGGAGATCCGCAGAACCAATATCAGTCCGTTACGCGTATTGACTATAACCTCAGCGAGAAGACCACGATTTACGGCCGATATGCTGTGCAAAGCCTGGATCGCTTTACGGGCACCATCAGCAGCAGCCCTTACGTAGGCTACGATACCGGAGAGAACATATTCAATAACAATGGGCTTCTGTCCATCACACACATTTTCTCCCCGCAGCTGGTGTCGCAGTCGAAGGCTGTATACAGCAGGCTGAATGACCTGCAATCCTTAGGAAGCGCTCCCGTGGCTCCAGGGCTGTACCTGTCGTCAGCCAATGTGGCCTCGCAAATCCTGGGGATCAACGTGGCTCTGGCAGGATACCTGCCACTGACTCCTGGCAATGCCATTCCGTTCGGCGGGCCGCAGAATCTCGGCCAACTGTATGAAGACCTCAGCTGGAACAAGGGCACACACACCTTCCGCTTCGGCGGCCAATACATCTACATCCGAGACAACCGGGCATTCGGCGCATACCAAGAGGCCGTAGAGGTGCTGGGTGCGAGTCTTAAGCAGGGAATGGATAACTTCCTGCTCGGTCAGTTGACGAACTTCGCTGCCGCGGTCGATCCTCAGGGGAAGTTCCCCGGCCAAACCGTCACGTTGCCGGTCGGGCCGCCCGACTTCACGCGCAGCAACCGCTATAACGACTTCGCGCTCTACGCTCAGGATACCTGGCGTTTGAAGCCCCGGTTCACCGTCAACCTTGGATTGCGTTGGGAATACTACGGCGTCCAGCACAACAAGGATCCGTTCAAGGATTCGAACTATTATCTGGGTTCAGGATCCACTATCGATCAGCAGTTTGCCAATGGTTCCGTGCAACTGGCGCCGAATAGCCCGGTCGGCGGACTCTGGCAAAAGGACTTGGACAACTTTGCTCCCCGTGTGGGAGTTGCCTGGGATGTCTTCGGGAACGGCAAGACCAGCCTTCGCAGCGGGTACGGAATCAGCTACGAAAGGAACTTCGGAAATGTCACCTTCAATGTGATCCAGAACCCGCCGAACTATGCCGTGGTTACACTGTCTCCCTCGGACGTCGGTGGCAATCTCCCTGTTACTCTCAGCAACTTCGGCCCGCTTGCAGGATCATCTGGGACGAAGATCCTTCCGGTTGTCCAACTGCGCGCGGTCGACCCAAGCATGCAGACCGCATACGCCCATTTTTGGAGCGTCTCAATCGAGCGTGAAATCGCCAGCAACACCGTGTTGAGCGTCGAATACAGCGGATCCAGGGGCGTGGGACTCTATTCCATCAACCGCGAAAATAATCTCGGCTCGGCCAACGTCTTTCTTGGCCAGACGGGTCCTCTATCCAGAGAAAACCCGCAGTACTCGAACATCAACTTCCGTACCGATGACGGTTTCTCCAGGTACCATGGGATGATAACCGAGTTGAGAAGCCAGAACCTCTTCAACTCAGGGGTCCAGCTCAAGTTCAATTGGACCTGGTCGCACTCGCTCGACAACATCAGCGACACGTTCAGCGGGTTCAGCAACGACTTCAACCTGGGATTGCTCGATCCTCACAATCCATCACTGGACTATGGCAACTCCGACTTCGACGTCCGGCATCGGATCGCCCTGAGCGGCGTTTGGGATGTGCCATTTGCAAAGAACATGAAAGGGGTCGGCAATCAGATCCTGGGAGGCTGGAGCTTCGCACCGATCTTGACGGCGCACACAGGACTGCCATACACGATCTACGATTGTTCGAACGCTTTCCTGCAGTGCAACCGGATGATCATGGTGAACCCCGGGCTGCCGACGGCGGGTTCAGGCAATTCCGCAATGGTGCCCGGCGTCCCCAACAGCTTCACATTCCTCGACCTTACGCCCGAGCTGGCTGGTGTAGGCACCTACGCCAATCCGATCACTGGTACCTCGGATTTCGGTCCTTATCCGAGCAACATGGTCGGCAGGAATACATTTCGCCAACCGGGTGCGTGGGATTTCAACCTGGGAGCCTACAAGAGCTTCAAACTACCGAAGGAAGGAACCAGTCTGCAGTTCCGCGCAGAGCTGTACAATGTCTTTAACCACTCCAATCTGTATGCGGTTACCAGTTCGGCTGACATATCGTCAACAGCATACATCCCCGCTCTCAAGGGTGCGAGCGGCACTGTGGCGGAGAGGAGAAACATCCAGTTCGCTTTGAAGTTCCTCTTCTAGAAGAAGAGTCGCTCGTCAGAAAAGGGAGGGTTCCCGTCCGGGAGCCCTCCCTTTTTGCAGGCAGGAACAAGCCACGAAACGGACAAACGGATTTCCATGTGTTTCGCGTACTTCGTGGTGTCGATATGAGGCGCGGCTCAGGGCATCTCCGCCATTTGCTCTTCCACTACGAGGCCATCGAAGAGATGAACCGTGCGCTCGGCATTTCGGGCGTAGCGGGGGTCGTGCGTGACCATACAGATGGTCGCACCTTCCTTGTGGAGATTTGCCATCAATTCCATCACAGCCTCGCCGTTTTTGGAGTCCAGGTTGCCCGTCGGCTCGTCGGCAAGAAGAATCAGAGGGCTACCGACCAGCGCCCTGGCTACTGCAACGCGCTGCTGCTGCCCTCCGGACAATTGGCTAGGCAGATGCTTGGCACGGTGTGCCATCTCCACTTTCTCGAGCGCTTCGTTGGCGCGCGCCTTCCTTTCGGAGGACTTCATGCCCCGGTAGGTCAGCGGAAGCTCCACATTTTCAAAGACCGTGAGATCGCCAATCAGGTTGAAGCTCTGGAACACGAACCCGATCTGCCGGTTGCGGATGCGGGCGCGCTCGGAAGCATTGAGCTTCTCCACCGACTTGCCGTCGAGCTGATAGATGCCGTCGGTCGGCGAATCCAGCAGGCCGAGGATCGAGAGAAGCGTGGACTTTCCACAGCCTGAAGGACCGGCAATGGAAACATACTCACCCTTTTTGATATCCAGATGAACACCAGCCAAAGCATGAGTTTCGACTTCTTCAGTGTAGAAAACCTTTTTGACGCCTTCGAGATGAATCAGAGAGTAGTCTGTGTCAGTCATCGTTTCTCCTTCGCCGACAGCCGGTTCACCGCCCGTCGCTACCGGCCCCTGCGGTGTGAAGTTGCTCGAAGCAGCAGCCGTCCGAATGCGAGCCCCAAGGGCCGCAAGGTATAGTCCAGAACCTTTAGATTATACGGATGCGATCGTTTGCATCGTAAGTAGACATATCCGACAGGATCACCTGATCTCCGGGTTGAAGACCGCTCAGGATTTCTACCACGCTCACGGAAACCCGACCAATCTTGACCTGGACCCGCACCGCTTCTTTACCGTCAGGCGTCAGCTTGAAAAGCCCGATCAAGCTTCCCTCCTGACCTTGTGTCGGGCGTTCAACATATATTACGTCATTTAAGCGCTCAAGTTCGATAGTACCATCGACACTTAAGTCGGGAACGGCGCCTTGAGGGAGATCCCCATCCAGGGCGACGTCAACGGTGACAGTTCCCTCGGTGACCTTGGGATCTTTACGGATGACGCGGCCGGGGATCAAGTTGTTGCGCGTGTCGATGGAAGCCATTTGCCCGATCTGAACGTCTTTGGCTTGCGTTTCCATGATCTTCAGCTCGGCTTTGAGCTTCGCGGGGTTCGCAACGCGGGCAAGCTTGGTGCCGGCCCCGATTTGTTCTCCTTCTTGGGCGTCCAACTGCTGGAGGACGCCGGCGACGCCGGCCCTGACTTTGAGCTGTTCGAGCTGGTTGTGCCTGAACTCGTAGAGAGCGTGCAGCTTGTCGATCTCCCTCTTCTTGATTGCCAGCTGTGCTGCAATCGACGCTTTGTTTTTCTCTCTGAGCTGCTTTTGGAGCTCGATCTGGTTAGCAAGATTATTAGCAGTTTCCTTGGCTTGGCGCACATCCAACCCAGTGGCCAAACCGTACTTGGCTAAGGTATCCTGCGCTTCGGACCTCATCTTGGCAGTGCTGTAATCCGACTGGAGCTTGGCAAGATCCGCCTCCCTGTTCAAATCAGCAACCTCAAGCTGCACCTTAAAGTCGTCAAGGTTGCTCTCGGAGGACTTCCAGTCCCACTCGGCGCTCAGCACTTCCTTTTCCAACTCAGGATTGCTCAGCTCCACCAGCACCGTATCCGCCTTCACATATTCACCAGGTTGCACGAGTTTGCGCTCCACGCGCCCGCTTGCTACTGCGGCAATCCAGCGGATCTCCAGCGGGACCAGAGTCCCTGGACCCCGAACCTCGCGCACCATCGAGCCACGCTTGACCGTGCTGGTCCACACAGTGGCTCGTTCCACAGGCGGTGCAGCGGGCTTGAGATGGTAGACATACCAACTAATTCCTCCAATCGCACTCACTGCAAGTATTCCATAAACAGTCCAGCGAATGCGACGCTTGCGAGCCTGCCCTGTGCGTGGAATATCCATGGGTCGCCTCCCCCACGTTGGTTAGCAAACTCTGTGCCACTTAGGGCAAGAGCCCTAAAATCCTTGTTTCAAAAGAGATCATTCACCATTTCCGTCCGACGCTGCGGCCATATATGCCCGATTTTGGGACGCAGCTGTAGCGAAAACGAACACTAGAAATTCGGCGACAGGCACTGAATTGCCTGATGATGGCGGCGGGTATATGGAGAATTGAATTCGGCAATTCGGTGCCTGTCACCGAACTTCAGCTGGTGCCGAAGGGGGGACTCGAACCCCCACGGGTCTCCCCACCACCCCCTCAAGATGGCGTGTCTGCCAGTTCCACCACTTCGGCACGGACACAGCAATAGAAGCAGTAGCCCTAACAACAGGCGAGGGACCGCTACCAGGCAGGACTCTTGCCTGCCGATGTCTTCTTTTCCGCGGCAGGAGCCTGTTTCCCAGGTGGAGCAGCCGGCTGTTCGGAAGCCTTGGCGGGAGACTGCTTCTGTTGGGCCTCGGCCTCCTGCACCTTCCTCTGGATCTCTTCCGGAGTGAGCACCTTGCCTTGAGATCTGGAGGCAGGTGCAGGCGCTGTCGGCGCCGGCGTTGCGGCCCCCTTGGTGTTTTCCATGACAGACTTGCTTGTGCCAGGGCTGTTCAATCCCGACAGCAAGATGCTCGTGATCATGAACAACACGGCCGCGCCGGTAGTCACTTTTGAAAGAAAAGATGCCGGTCCCCGGCTGCCGAAGGCGGTCTGTGATCCTCCGCCGCCGAAAGCTCCCGCCAGATCCGCACCCTTACCTGATTGCAGAAGCACGACGAGAACCAGAATGAAGCAAACCAGAACGTGCACCGTTATGACCGCGTAATAGGCTAACATTGCGCGTGGTTACCTACCTTCCGCCGGCTGGCTGGGAATTGTAGTGGACGATGCGCAGAAAGCTCTCGGCTTCCAAGCAAGCTCCTCCCACCAGGCCGCCGTCAATGTCCGGCTGGCGCATCAAGTCACTGATATTCTCGGGCTTAATGCTGCCTCCGTACAGGATGCGTACCTGTCGAGCCGTCTCGTCACCGAACCTCATGGAAAGCCAGTCGCGGATGGCCCAATGGACCTCCTGGGCGACTTCCGGCGATGCGGTACGGCCCGTTCCGATTGCCCAGACCGGCTCGTAGGCGAGAATGATACGCAACAGGTCCTGGTGTGTCAAGCCATCGAGCCCGCCCGCAAGTTGTTGAGAGATTGCCTCGTGATAGACCCCTGCTTCCCGCTGTGCCAGCGTTTCGCCGATGCAGAAGATCGGAGTGAGGGAGGACTTCACCACCGCACGCAGGCGGCGGTTGACCGTTTGATCGGACTCGCAAAAGTATTGCCGGCGTTCCGAGTGCCCGACGATGACCATACCGCAGCCCACGTCTTCCAGCATGGGAATGCTGATCTCGCCCGTGTAGGCCCCACTTGGCTCCCAGTGCACGTCTTGAGCAGCCAGAATTAACGGCGTGCCACGGATCACCTCGGCTACCACGGAGAGAGCCGTGTAGGGGGGAGCCAGTACGATCTGGCAGTGCGTCGCCTTGGCGGCGCCTTCCCGGATCGCTTGGCCCAACGCCCGCGCTTCGGCCAGGCTCTTATGCATCTTCCAGTTACCAGCGATCACAGGAACTCTCATAGATTCTCCTGCCAGCCCGCAAGGACGCTTAGACGCCAAGTAACATACGATTATCGTTGGAGACCTTGACTCTTACCACCTTGGCGGTACATCAGTCTACTCCTTATCCGTCAAGGCAGCGACTCCCGGCAGTATCCGGCCGGCCAAGAATTCGAGTGAGGCGCCGCCGCCGGTCGAGATGTGCGTGACCTGGTCCGCAACACCCGCCTTGGCAACCGCGGCTGCCGAATCGCCCCCGCCAACTATGGAAACGGCCTTGGATTCGGCTACCGCCAGTGCGATCGCAAAAGTTCCCGATGCAAAGGCGTTCTTTTCGAACACGCCCATGGGACCGTTCCAAACGATCGTCCTGGCCGACCCGATGATTGCGGCGTACTGACCAACGGTCTCCGGCCCGATGTCCAACCCCATTTCGCCATCGGGTATTTTGTCGGCTTGCACTTGATGTGCAGAAGCTTCGTCCTCCATGCCGGTGCTCGCGATCGCATCAGCAGGCAGCACTATCTTTGGAGATCCACCGGCAGAGCCGCGGGCGAGCAGATCGCGTGCCAGATCGAGCTTATCCTTCTCGAAGAGCGAGTTGCCGATCTGCTTTCCCTGGCTCTTGAGGAAGGTGAACATCATCGCGCCACCGATCAAGAGACGATCCACCTTGCTCAGGAGGTTCTCGATCACCTCGATCTTGTCGGAGATCTTTACGCCGCCCACGATAGCGACGAAGGGATGCTCAGGGTGTTCGAGAGCACCGCCGAGGTAGCGCAGCTCCTTTTCCATCAGGAACCCGGCAGCCGCCTTTTCAACGTAGTGAGTAATACCTTCTGTCGATGCATGGGCGCGATGGGCGCTTCCAAAGGCGTCGTTAACATACAGAGGCGCCAGCAGCCCCAGCTTCTTGGCAAACCCGGGGTCGTTGGCCTCTTCTTCCTTATAGAAGCGAAGGTTTTCGAGCACGATCACGTCCCCGGGCTGCGCGCTTGCGACGGCATTCTCGACCATGGGGCCTACGCAATCCGGCACGAACTTCACCTCCTTGCCCAGCAGTTCCGAAAGCCGCCTGGCAACCGGAGCGAGGCTATACGCGGGATTAGGGGCACCCTTGGGCCTCCCGAGATGCGACGCCAGAATCAGAATTGCTCCCTGCTCCACGCCATATTGGATCGTAGGGAGAGAAGCACGGATGCGCAAGTCGTCGCCGACCCGGCCATCCTTGATCGGAACGTTGAAATCGACGCGAATGAAGACGCGTTTGCCTTTCGCGTCGAGATCGGCGATTGTCAGTTTGTTCACGGTGTGCAAGCCCCCCTTCACCAGTGATGAGTGCTGAGTGCTAAGTATCGAGCCGCGGATTCCGATTACGGTTGTCCGCTACTCAGCACTCAGTACTCAGCACTCAACACTCAGCACTTAGCACTTTTTCTTAAGGGCTAGGCGAGGCGCTCCCCGACGTAACGGATCAGGTCGAACAGCCGCATCGAATAGCCCCACTCGTTGTCGTACCAGGCCAGGGTCTTTACCAGATTGCCGTTAACCTTGGTCTCCTGAGCATCGACAATCGAAGAGAGCGGGTTCTGCATATAATCGGAGGAAACCAACGCCTCCTCCGTGTAGCCGAGGATTCCTTTCAGCGTGCCTTCGGAAGCCGTCTTGAAAGCCCTGTTCACATCTTCCTTCGTTGTCTTCGTGCGCGCAAGGACGACAAGATCGACAAGCGAGACGTTCGGAGTAGGAACACGAATGGCGATCCCATCCAAACGGCCGGCGAGCTTGGGAAGCACCAAGCCGATCGCTTTGGCGGCGCCGGTCGAGCTGGGTACGATGTTGAGCGCGGCAGCGCGGGCGCGGCGCAGGTCGCGGTGTTGAAGGTCGAGCAGGTTTTGATCGTTCGTGTAGCTGTGCACGGTGGTCATGAAACCCGCTTCGATGCCGAAGGTTTCATCGAGGACTTTGGCCACAGGCGCCAGGCAGTTGGTCGTACAAGAGGCATTGGAGATGACGTGGTGTCTGGCCGGATCGTAGGTGTCAATGTTGACCCCGATGCAGAATGTTCCATCGACATTCTTGCCGGGCGCCGAGATAATGACTTTCTTCACGGAGCCCTTAAGGTGGGCCTTGGCTTTTTCGGCATCCGTAAACAGTCCTGTAGCCTCGACTACGACCTGGGCGCCCAGGTCACTCCAGGCAAGCTTCGAAGGATCCTTCTCGCTGAACACCCTGACAGGTTTGCCGCCGATAACGATACTGCCCTCTTTGACCTCGACCGTGCCGTCGAATCGTCCCAGAACGCTGTCGTATTTGAGGAGGTGCGCGAGCACTTCTGGGTTGGTGAGGTCGTTCACCGCCACGTACTCGACTCCAGAATTCTTGTAAGAACAGCGGATGAGATTTCGGCCGATGCGGCCGAAACCGTTAATGGCGACCTTAATGGGCATGACGATATCCTCCTAGGTTATGAACTCGCACATGAACCACGAGTTTTTCATCTTAGCCTATCGGTTGCGGCGCAACAATGCGCTATGAAATTCGGTCCTGTCACTGAGTTCCGGTCGCTTGCGCACTCAGCGACACCCCGTGACGGGCAATGCAGTAATCGATCACATGCACGCGGCGTTCGCGGAGCTTGTCCTGAATCTCCTGTCGCCGTCCTTCCGGCACACTCAACACCACACAGCCCCCGCCTCCCGCGCCGCACACCTTGGCAGACCGCGCCCCGAAGGAGACTGCGAGGGCGACGATCTCGTCGATCTCCGGGGTCGTAATGCCCGCGCTCAGCATTCTGCGATTTGCCCATTCCTCAGCCAAAGCGTCGTCGATCTCGTCGAAGGATCCGGCGCGCAAAGCAGTCAGGGTCCTGTTGGCAGCGGAGATGATCCCTTCGAACGCCTGATATACAACAGGGTCGCCATCGATGTGGCGCTTCATGACATCCCAGTTGTTGATGCCGGAGTTCCGCTGCCGGCCGGAATAGACCAGGATCAAACGTTGGGACAGACGATCGAGATCCGAGCTGACCTCCTCGCGGTGCACTCCGCGCGGCGAAAAATGAATCGCCTGCAGGCCGCCGTAGGCCGCAGGGTAATAGTCCTGCATGCCGGTCGGCACCTCGATCACCTGCGCCTCCACATCCCTGGCAATCCGGATCAGAGCTTCGAGGTCGTACCTCGCACCTGTAAGCTGGTTCAATGCGGAACAGATCGCAATGTTGAGTGCCGACGACCCGGCCAGCCCGGACCCCGGCGGCGCAGCGCAGTCGGTCACCATTTCCAGACCGGAGCCAAGACCAAAAAAGTATACCAGCCGCGCAAGGAGCTTGAGCGCAGGCGTCGCCCGTAACTCCGCGAGTCCGTCGAATTCGGCCGATTCCCCGGTATCGACCGAGCGCAAAAGGATCTTTCCGTCGCTGCGCGGCGCGACCCTGCAACGGGCGGGGAGATTCACGGCAAAGTTGACTGTTACGGCACGCTCGTGGAAAAGGTAAAGGGGCCAGATGTCGACAGTTCCGCCCGCGAGATCCACCCGGGTCGGTGCAAAGGTCTCAATGGTCGTCGGTGCAGGCCCTGGAAATTGACTTGTCATCTAGTCCGCAGTCCACGAACGGTGATGCGCGCGAGCGAATCTGGATTGCACAAGAGCTAAAGGATACCACGGTCTGCGCGAGGCGCGCAGCTTTGATTATGCGTTTTCCTCAAAACATCAAAGCAGAGAAGGCCGCGGCGCCTTCTGGCCGCAAGCAAAGCAGCGACCATGAAATTCACGAGTTTCCCGCGCGCTTCGCGCATTGCGTGGCCCCCGGAACACCCTCGCTATGATTTCGTGGTCGTGCCGGTTCACGCCTTGAACCAAAAAGCGGATTGAAGGGTGTGCCTTGGTGCTGGTAACGTAATGCTCTGAATGTCGGACCATCGCCTGCGTTTGCACTTTGGTTTCTGGTTGCTTGCGGCAGTCAGTGTCGCTGCGCCTGGGTCCGGCTACGCGCAAACGCAAACTCAATCCCAGCAGTTCGCGCAGGTCTCCACCGTCGTGATCCCCTATCGTGACGGCGAGTTCGTGTTGATCTCGGACAGCTCGGAAAGCACCAAGACGCGACACAGCGCCACCGGGCACGTCTTGATGACTTTTCAGGACATTCAGATAACCTGCGACCACGCCGAATACGACGAAGCCACACGCAAGGGTTCCACCTCGGGTCTGACGCGCTTCACCCAGAAGCAGCAGTGGCTGACCTGCTCGCGCGCCGAGTTTGATCTCATCAATCAGACGGCCACATTCTATGACGCAACGGGGTATACGGATCAGGGGTTTCTAGTTCAAGGCAAGGTAGTGCTGAAGACCGGCCGCGACACCTACGAAGTGGAACGGGGCCTTCTGACATCCTGCGAGGAAAAACCTCCCAAATGGGGTTTCAATGTAGGAAACGCCAAGATCCACGTCGACCAGACGGCGCGTCTCCGCCAGGTAGTACTTCGAGTTAAGGGAGTGCCGGTGTTTTATTTTCCTTACCTGATCGTCCCCATGGAAAACAAGAAGCGCAGCAGCGGGCTCCTTCCATTCCACACGGGGAGTTCCACGTCCAAAGGAAGACAATTCTACCTTGGCTACTACCAGACTCTGGGTTCAAGCGCAGACCTCACACTCTATGGCGACTATTTCAGCCTGCGCGGCCTGGGGATAGGCGGCATTTTTCTGGCCCGGCCCAACGAGCAGACACGCCTTAATATCGAGGCTTTTGGAGTTAACGACAGGCTGCATCAGGGCGGCGCCCATCTTCTGGTGGACGGATACACACAATTCCAGAACGGCTTCCGCGCAGTCGCCAACGTAAACATCACTACCAATTTCCAATTCCGGCAAGCCTTCTCCGAAGGGTTGCGCTCCGCGACCATCCCTGCGGAACAGGCCATTATCTTCGCGACACGCAACGATGACAGCTTCTCGAGCAACTTCTCTTTCGAGCGCAACGAGGTGCTCTTCCCGATCCGATCCCTAGTGCTGCGGAAGTCGCCGTCGATCGAATTCGACTCTCTGGGAAGGTCCTTGGGCAAGCTGCCCCTGATCTTCTATTTGCGTGCCGCCGCAGAGGGCCTTTACAGGGCCGACAGCGTCATCGAGACGCCGCGGATTGTCCAGCGCTTCGATTTCCATCCTAGCGTGGCTTTGCGGCTCCCCTCGGTGGCAGGCTTCTCGCTCATGCCATCCATCGGCATCCGGGAAACTTACTACAACGCGCGCTTGTCGGACGACGCCCAGCCGACGGCGATCCCCACGTCCCTGCGCCGCCAATATGCCGATCTCAATGTCGAGTTGCGCACTCCCGAGCTGGAGAGGAGCTTCCAGTCAGACCGGTTCGGGGACTTCAAACACCTCGTCCAACCTTTGATCACCTATCGATGGATTCGTGGCGTCACGAACCTGCAGGACACCATTCGCTTCGATGACCAGGATGCGATTGCGGACACCAACGAATTGGAGTACGGTCTCGTGAATCGTATCCTCCGCAAGCGCGGGACGAAGCCAGAATTCAGCGAATACTACGAACTTCTCTCATTCAAGGTGGCGCAGAAGTACTACTTCGATCCCAGCTTCGGCGGGGCCTTCATAGCCGGGGAGCCCAACTTGTTCTATCCGCTGAACACGCTGAGCGGATTTTCATCGACGGGCATCGAACACACACTGTCTCCAACGAGTGTGAGCCTTCGACTCACCCCCAAACCCGGTATCGGCTATGATGTGCGCGCCGACTACGACACCAAGCTCGGCCGGCTGCGCGATGCGAGCCTCTGGGCTACCTGGCAACACGACAAGTTTCAGTTCGCCGGCACTTACGTCAAGACCAATGCGCTCGAACCCAACACATTTTCAGCCAACCATGTCCAGGGGCAGGTCTTGTATGGCTTGCCCAACGAGCGTGGTTTCTCCGCTGGCCTGACGTTGAGCTACAACATTCAAACCAGGGCACTGCTCAACAGCAACTCGAGGCTGAACTACATGTGGAACTGTTGCGGGGTCTCCCTGGAATTTCAGCAATACCACCTCGGCGTGCGAACGGAGAGCCGCTTCACTTTCTCCTTCAGCCTGAAAGGCATCGGGAACTTCGGCAACCTCAGGCGCCCCGAAAGCCTCTTCTGATTTTGAATTTGGGATGGCAGGTCTTGGATTTGGAAAACAGGCTGCGGCATGCTTCGAATCACGGATTCGGCAGCAAGTTGATGGCACGCAATGACTGAAACTCCTATTGCCTATCTATGCGGCGGCTCGAACCTCGGCGACCGGAGAGCCAATCTGAAAAGCGCGATCGACGCTGTGCGCAAGGCAGGGATTATCGTGCGGCGCGTCTCCTCCGTCTACGAGACAGAGCCGGTCGGCTTTCTGAACCAACCCTGCTTTCTCAACATCGCGGTGGCAGTCGAGACGCGGCTACCGCCGCGGGAGCTGCTCGCCTGCTGCCAGGACATCGAAGAATTGCACGGCAGAGTGCGTTCCTTCCCCGGAGCCCCAAGAGTACTGGATTTGGACATCCTCCTTTACAACGACCTCATCATCGACGGACCCTCGCTGCAGATTCCTCACCCACGGATGACACAGCGGAGATTCGTCCTGGAGCCGCTTGCCCAGATCGCACCCGAGGCGATTCATCCAGTGCTCAAGAAGACGATCCTATCCTTACTTGCCTCCTGCCCTGACGGTTCCAGAGTGACGCTGTACTCAGAGCTGGAGGATTAGCTGGCAGCTCAGGCAAAGCGCTCCCGTTCACTTCGACCTCCGCTGCCGGCAACGTCTTTGAAATCCAAGATGCGCAATCCGAAATCCAAATGTCCGAAATGCCTTGAAACAGGAGCGATTTCGATTATGATGTCGCTCCTATGGAGATCATCAACCGCCTTTCGCGCATGTCCGCGATCAGTGCCAAGCTCTTGTCGAGCGACGTGCAGATCGGGTTGGTTCCAACCATGGGGGTGATTCACCCGGGGCATGTCAGCCTCATTGAAGCCGCGCGCAAGATGACGGACCTTGTGGTGGTCTCGATCTTCGTCAGCCGCATGCAGTTCCACAGCGACGAAGAGTATCTGAAATACCCGCGGGACTTCACTAAGGACGTGGATCTGGTCAGTCAGCAGAATGTGGACTACGTGTTTTCCCCGGCCGAGGAAGAAATGTTCCCGCGCGATTTCTCGACCTATGTCCAGGTGGAGAGGTTTGCTGAGAAACTGCCCGGCATACCCCAACCTGCTTACTTACGCGGGATGACCACCACTGTCTTGAAGATGATCCACATCGTGCGGCCCTCGTTCCTCTTTCTGGGGCTGAAGGACGCATTGCGGGGCGCGATCCTGCGCAAGATGATCAGAGATCTGAACCTCGGCACTGAGGTGGTGGTCACGCCGGTTGCACGCCACCCATCCGGCTTGGCGTACGGCACCCGCAACTATTTTCTCACAGAGTCGGAGAAGACAGCCGCGGCCGTGATCTACCGGAGTCTCAAGGCTGCAGAAGAGGCGATCGCGCACGGGGAGAGACAGGCCAAGAAACTCATCAAAGAGATTACCCGGGTCTTGGCAAGCGAGCCGATGGCCAGGCTCGAATACGCTTTCGTGGCAGATCCCGAAACCCTGGAACCTGTGAACAAGCTTCAGGACACCGTCCTGATCGGCGTCGGGGCCCGAATCGGCGCCAATGAACTGAACGACTCACTCCTGGCCGAAATTCCTGCGGAATGAGGCGCTCTTGGTCGAAAAACGAAAATCGGTGGCGCGCGCTGTTCAGGGATTGTGCTATGCTGCAGGGTAGATCGGCTTCCGATCACCTGGATGTAAGATTGGGATTGTTGGCTACGTGCGCGATTCACGGAGGATAACCAGTAGGATGAGCAGATCGGCAATTCCTGTGCGCAAGGCCCTCGCGGCTCTGCTGTCTGCCGCACTTCTGATTCCTGCCTTTTGCCTTGCGGCCCATGCAGACACACTCGAGACAATTCAAACCAAGATCGCGCAGTTTCTAAAGCGCCCGGGCGTTCGCTCTGCCCAATGGGGAATAGAAATCGTTGATCCGACCACCGACAAGGTCGTCCTTTCTGTCAACCCTGACAAGACATTTCAACCTGCGTCGTTGCTCAAGGTTGTAACTACGGCAACAGCTTTGGAAAAACTGGGGCCGGATTTTCGTTTCCGCACTAGGGTCTATACCGACGGGACCATCCAGTCTGACGGGACGCTCGCCGGGGACATTGTTCTAGTGGGTCGTGGCGATCCCAACCTGATGGATCCCACCAAGGAACTCCTCGACAAGTACGCATTGCAGGAACTGTCCGAGCAGCTTCGTGCCCTGGGTATAAAGGAAGTCTATGGAAATGTAGTGGGAGACGACAGCTACTTTGAGTTCACCACCCACGGCAAGGGGTGGACGGCTCAAGATTTGAAAACGGTGTACGGCGCGCCCATCAATGCCCTGAGCATCAACAACAATGTCTTCTGGGTTCACGTCCGCACCACGAAGGTCAACCAGTTGGTGCAGGTCAGCATCGAACCCCAGACATCCTACTTCCACGTTCGAAATCTCGCTGTAACGGGAAGCTCCCGTGCTCGACGCACGGTGTACGCGCGGGTCATTCCCGGCACCAACCAACTGGTTGTTTCCGGCGTGCTCCCGGCTTCGCAGAGTTACAGCCAGTATGTATTGCTGGAGCGTCCGGCAGAAGCGACCGCCGCACTGTTCAAAGAGGAGTTGCGCCGGAACGGCATCATGGTCAACGGCTCCGTCCGTGTGATTCATCTCGGCGATCTGTCGCCAGCCGTACGCCGCAATTGGAGGTTGATCGCGGAATACGAGTCGCCGCCGCTGATCCGCGCGCTGGAAATTATCAACAAGCGCAGCTTGAATCTGCACGCGGAGATGCTGCTTCGTGTGCTGGGTGCCGAGTTCGGGGGTGCAGGTACCGACGAAGCTGGATTGCGAGTCGTGAAGAGCTTCCTCGAAGACGCCGGTATCCGCGATGACGACAAGATCAGCCTCAACGACGGCAGTGGGCTCTCGCGCGATAACCTGGTAACGCCGAGGTTCCAGACGTCCTTGCTGATGTTCCTTTCGACGCGCCCCTATTTCGAACTGTTTCTCAACACGCTCGCCGTCAGCGGCACCGATGGCACGCTCAAGAACCGCTTTGCTTCCGGGCCCGCAAAAGGCGTCATCCACGCCAAAACGGGAAGCCTTGGCGACGTAGCCGCGTTGTCAGGCTACATGACGACGAAGTCGGGGCGCAGCTTGGTTTTCAGCATATTCGCCAACAACGTGCGGGCTTCCATATCGCGGGTCCGTAAGACCATTGACGAGATCTGCGCACTGTTTGTGAATCTTTATTGATGAGCATCCGGGTTCTGTTTTTTGCCGCCATCGCCGACGTGACGCACCTGCATGAGGCGGAGGTGGATGCTTCGACCTGCACCAACGTGGCATCGATCTACGAGCAGTTCGCGCGCGACTTTCCCCGGCTGCAGGATCATCGCCCTTCGATCCTCTGTGCGGTAAATTCGGAGTTCGCACGGCCGGACTCGCCGGTCCACGACGGAGATGAGGTTGCTTTTTTCCCTCCCGTCAGCGGGGGCTAGATGTTCCGCCTGGTCTACGAACCGATCGACACCGCATCCTTTCGAAATGCTCTTGTTGGGCCGGAGGACGGCGCTGTGGCTATTTTCGAAGGGGTGGTGCGCAACCACGCGCACGGCAGGCGGGTCAGCTATCTCGAGTACCATGCCTATGAGTCGATGGCCCAGAGGCGACTGGAGGAGATCGGAGCCTCAGCCAGGAAAGAGTTTCTCATCCGCGACATCGGCATCCTTCATCGCCTGGGTCGGATAAATCCCGCCGAGTGCAGCGTCGCTGTCGTGGTAACCGCCGCTCACCGGGCTGCTGCCTTTGACGCCTGCCGCTTCGCAATCGACGCCGTCAAGAAGACCGTCCCTATCTGGAAAAAAGAGTTCTACGAAGACGGCGAGGCCTGGGTCGGAGGCCGCGACTGAGTGACGAATGACGAGTGATGAGTTTTTTCACTCGTTACTAGAGTGTGTGTCGGCCTTCGAGTGCCTTGCTCATGGTCACTTCGTCGGCGAATTCGAGGTCGCTCCCCACCGGCAACCCCAGCGCAATGCGGCTGACCCGAACCCCGGTCGGCTTGAGCAACTTGGCCAGGTAGATGGCCGTGGCTTCCCCTTCCACATTGGGATTCGTAGCCAGGATAATCTCGCGTACACTCCCTTCCCGCAGCCTCTCGAGCAAGCTTTTCAGCTTGAGATCCTCCGGCCCAATGCCGTTGATCGGCGAGAGCACTCCATGCAGGACATGGTACTGGCCGTGATATTCACGGGTCTTTTCGATCGAGAGAATGTCGTGCGGCTCCTCGACAACGCAAATGATCTCTTGCGTGCGGTTGGGGCTGGTGCAGTAGTTGCAAGGATCCTGGTCTGAAAAGTTGTTACAGCGGGAACAGTAACGGATCTTTTCCTTTACATCGAGGATGGCGCGACTCAGGCGTTCCGCATCCTCGCTCGAGCGGCGAAGCAGGTTGTAAGCCAAGCGCTGCGCCGTCTTCTGGCCGATGCCGGGCAGCTTGCGCAGCTCGTCGATCAGCTTGGCTATGGGCTCAGCATAATCGTTCATGGCCTTAGTTTCTCGGCTTTGACTGGACCGGGGAAGGTCTTGAGAAAGGATTGCACCGCCGGATCCTTCTTCGCCCGCTCCAAAACGTCTTCCTCGGAAGGCTCCCCGGCGGCAGAAACAACGGGTTGCGGTCTTGGCGCTTCGGTTTGCACTTCATCAAGCAGAACCTGAACAGTGCGCCCGACGGCAGCCGAGGCTGCCTGGGCAACGTCGGCAAGATTGTCCTTCAGCTGCCGGCGCAGAAACTCGTTGGGCGATTGCCCCAAGTCAAGTACGACAGAATCCCCCTGGAGCCTGGCGCCCGCCAGCGAGTGCAGAATGGATTCCAGCGCTCCCCTCTGCACGGCAGCCGCAATCCGATCGAGCAACGCTCGCGCTCCGCTCGTGCCCTCCGGAGCAGTCATCGAAGCCGCAACAGGTGTGGGCGGCACTGCAGAGGCACGATCCGTGGCAACAGCATTCCAAGCAGGGGGCGCACCAGTCCGGTTCGGTTCCTTGGCCGGTGGTGTCGTCCCGCTCTTCGGTCCCGCCGGGCGGCTGACCGAAGGCGCCAGCGCGGCCGCACCAGGAGCAGAAACGCCCTGGTGTGCGCCTCCCTCTACCAAGCGGGCGAAGTCGGCGATCAGCTCCTCCAGGGAACGCATGCGTGGGATCTGAGCCAGCTCGATGAGCCCCATTTCCAGTTGAAATCGGGTCTGCGTCGCATGCTTCAGATCCGCTTCCACCTTGAGGAGAACGTCGAACAGGCGCAGCAGATCTTCCCTGGAAAACAAGCCGGCCTGTTCCGTCAGGTCGGGAAGCATGCTCTCCGGAATGCCCAGCACCGCGCAATCCGAGACGCCCGTCTTCAACACCATCAGGTCGCGGAAGTGACCGAGGAGGCAGCGGCAGAAGTTGTGCAAATCTTGCCCAGCCTGCACGAGCTCGCCCACGACATCGAGGATCTTCTGCGCGTCATTGGCAGCAATCGCCCGCACGGCGTTCCTCAGAATGGCGGGTTCAACCAGGCCAAGAAGCATGGCAACATCTTCATCGCGCACAGCCTGGCCGCTGAAGGCGATCACTTGATCCAGGGCCGACATGGCATCGCGCATGCTGCCTCCGCTGGAAAACGCAATCTGCTCCAACGCGGCGGTGCTGATCTGGATGTTTTCCGCACGCGCGATCGTACGCAGACGTTCCAATATCAAAGGGAACCGGATCAGTTTGAAACTGTACTGCTGGCAGCGCGACAGGATCGTTGCCGGGATTTTGTGGTATTCGGTGGTTGCCAGGATGAAGACCACGTGCGGCGGCGGCTCCTCGAGAGTTTTGAGCAAAGCGTTGAAGGCCGCAGTGCTGAGCATGTGGACTTCATCGATAATGTATATCTTATTCCGGTCGCGCGCCGGGCGATACTGAAGTTCCTCGATCAGGTCGCGGACATTGTCGACGCCAGTGTTGGACGCGGCATCGATTTCGAGCACGTCCATGCAATTGCCCGCGGTGATCTCCGTGCAAGCCACGCACTTTCCGCAAGGCTCCCCGGGCTTCCCTTCATGGCAATTAAGCGCCTTCGCCAGAATGCGCGCCGTTGTGGTCTTGCCGCTTCCGCGCGGGCCGGAGAAGAGAAAGGCATGAGCAACACGGCCACTTTGGAGCGCATTGAGAAGCGTGCGCGACACATGTTCCTGCCCAACCAGCTCATGAAAGTTCTGCGGGCGCCACTTACGGGCCAAGACTTGGTATTGCATAGGTAAGAGGGCCGAGCCTCGGGGAACCTGCGGCACATATAACTGGCCTCTTAATGCTGCTTCCTTCCGGACCTGACATGGTTCGAGGGTTACATTGCACAGGGCCCGAGGCCCGGTAATATTCTAACCGCAACATCATCTTACGGCATCCATCAAAGAGAGACAAGGTATAAGGGCAATTCAGACAGTGGCGCGCGCCCCTTGGAGCGATGAGGTCGCATGCCAAAAACGAACCGCGAAGGCCCAAATACCTCAAAGAACCAAGAGCCAAGGGGGCCTTGGCGGCGCCGCAGGCGATTCTGCAGCTGCGCTGCGGAATCGACGACATACCGGCATCGCAACAGAGAAGGCTTGATCATTCATGAGGATTTCTAGTAAATAGATGTGTTGAAAAACCATGATGTCGAGGAAAAAGCCCTGATCCGCTTGCGAAGTTCTGAAATCGCCAATCATTAAGGGATAATTCTTTGCCCGGAATGGAAAACGTGCCTGCACCGTCTATGTTCGATAATGATCCAGGCTTCATCCGTACTATTTCCTGTCGTCTTGTGCCCCGGCGGGCCGCCACGCGCGTAGACGGCTTTCAAGAGATGGCAAACATGACCGAACGATCACCGAGCACGGCGGGCGAGCGCCTGATCTGGCGTGTGACGGCGGTTCTGGTACCGCTTGTGCTCGCGACAGCAGCCTGCAGCCGGAGCGGGTCGGATGCGCAGCAGGCTTCCAAGGGCCCTCCCGCAATTCGCGTAGAGGCGACTTCTGTGCAGCGAATCTCGGTTCAACGCCAGGTAGAACTCGCCGGAACCCTGATGTCACCAGACCAGGCCAAGGTGAGCAGTGAAGTCGCCGGCATTGTGCGGGAGATTCTGGTGGAGATGGGCGATGAGGTCAAGCCGGACCAGGTGCTCGTCAAGCTGGATCCGCGCGAGCTCGAACTGGCACTTCGTCAGGCCGAAGGCCAGTTGCACCAGACGGAAGCTCAACTAGGCATGGACGGCTTGAGTATGAACAATCCGCCGCCGGACGAGGAGATTTCGACGATTCGGACCGCCAGCGCCAATCGCGATGACGCACACGCGCAGGCCGCGCGCGCCACCCAGTTGTTCAAGAAAGGGCTTCTTGCTCAGGCTGACTATGACACGGCACAGACCAGGGTTAAGGTCATGGAAGCGGCTTATCAGGCTGCGGTAGAAACGGTGCGCAGCCTGAAGGCAACCCTGCAACAGCGACGCGCCGCCTATGAGCTTGCGCAGAAGAAGCTGAGCGACTCGGTCATTCGAGCCCCGATCGGCGGATTGATCAGCGAACGACTGGTGCAGCCCGGCGAGTACATCCGCGAAAATACGCCAGTGGTCACAATCGTTCAGATGAATCCACTGAAGCTGAAGACCGCCGTCCAGGAAAAGTATGCCGCGCTGATGCGGCCCGGGTTGTCGGCGCAGTTCAAGGTGGAATCTTTGCCCGAAGAGGTTTTTCCAGGCAAGCTGGCCTACATCAGCCCTGCAGTAGACCAGACCACCCGAACCTTCGCGGTCGAGATCCTCGTAGACAACAGCGATCGCCGGCTGAAGCCCGGCTTTTTCACCAAGGGCATTATCCTCACACGGAAAGACGAGAATGTGCTGGCGGTGCCCGAAGCAGCTGTAGCAACCCTGGCCGGAGAATCTTCTGTTTATGTAATTGAGAAAAACGTAATCAGAAAGCAGCCGGTGACCCAAGGCGCACGCGTAGGGAGCAACATTGAAATCGTCAACGGCCTCAAGGGCGATGAGACTCTGGCCACTACCCAACTGAGCGAGCTGGCCACGGGTGTTCGCGTTGCGGTCGGAAGGGCAAACGTCGAGGCCCCCAGAGAAGGCGGCAGCCAGGCTAGGCCGGGACGCTCGGGGCGGGGAGGGCGGCAATGAAGTTAGCAGATGTTAGCATTCGACGACCCGTTTTTGCTGTCATGATGACGACGGCCCTCGTGGTACTCGGCCTGTTTTCCTACCGGAATCTCGGTCTGGACCTGATGCCCAAGACCGACTACCCCACAGTTATGATCAACACGCGTCTCCCGGGCGCGAGCGCAGAGGAGATCGAGAGTCAACTCACCAAGCCGATTGAAGAGATCGTAAACACGATCAACGGCATCGACGAGCTGCGCGCCAATTCCGACCAGGGATCTTCGCGCGTCACGATTACGTTTGTCCTGGAAAGAGACATCGAGGCCGCCACCCAAGATGTGCGCGACAAGATAGCAACGATTGTGAATCAGTTCCCCCGCGACACGCTCCCTCCGGTCATTCAGAAGATGGACCCGGATGCCTCGCCGATTCTTACGCTCGTCATCTCCGGCCAGCGCTCTCAGAAGGAAATCAGCGAGATCGTGGACAAGAAAATCAAGCAGGTTCTCGAAACCGTCCAGGATGTCGGCGAGGTTCTTTTCATGGGCGAGCGGCACCGGGAGATCCAGTTGCTGCTCAATGCCGACCGCCTGAACGCCTACGGCTTGACCGTCGACCAGGTGAGGGCTGCGGTGGAAAGGCAGAACGTTGAGATCCCCGGAGGAACGTTCATTGCCGGCCCCTCGGAGATCGCACTGCGCACGATGGGGCGGATCAAGAACGTTGAGGATTTCAACCGCATCATAATCGCGTACCGCAACGGATCCGTGATTACGTTCAACGATATCGGGCGCGTGGTCGACACGGTCCAGGAGATCCGTAGCCTGGCGACTCTCGATGGGAATCCCTGCGTTTCCCTCATGATCCGAAAACAGTCCGGAACCAACACCGTCGAGGTGGTCGATCGGGTACTGGAGCGGATGGAAAGCATCAAGCCCAGCCTCCCGCCCGACATACGCGTGGTTCCCATTCGCGACCAGTCGCGTTTCATCCGGCGCTCGTTCGAGGACATTCAGCACCATCTTATCCTCGGCGGCCTGCTGGCCAGCGTGGTCGTGTTCTTCTTCATCCGCAACATTCGAAGCACGCTGATCGCTGCGGTTGCCATCCCGGCTTCGATCATCGGCAGCTTCACGGTCATGAAAGCCATGGGATTCACCCTGAACAACATGACCATGCTTGCGCTGTCGCTTGCCACAGGAATCGTGATCGACGATGCGATTGTGGTGCTGGAGAACATCTTCCGTTACGTGGAGGAACGCGGGGCGCCTCCGCGCGAGGCGGCATCGAAGGCCACCACCGAAATCGGCATGGCGGTGATGGCAACAACCATGTCGCTCGTGGTGATCTTCCTTCCGGTCGCCTACATGACCGGACAGGTAGGGCGCTACTTCTTCAGTTTTGGCATTGTTTCAGCGAGCGCAATTCTTCTCTCGATGTTCATTTCTTTCACGCTGACCCCGGCTTTGTGCGCGACCTGGCTGCGCCCGGTCGACGCTGGCGGACGCGGCCAGAAATCAAAGTCGCGCGGTTTCTATGTCGCCACAGACCGCACTTACGGGCACATGCTCGAATGGGCGTTGCGCCATCGTATCGTCATGGTTGCGATTGCGCTCGCCGTCGCCGCCTCGGCCGCTTACCTGTTTCCCCGGATCGGCAAGGAGCTCGTACCTGACGACGATCAGAGCGAGTTCAGTGTCAACGTGAGGCTGCCCCGAGGAACCAGCTTCGAGCGCACCAGGCAGTACGTGACCCCAATAGAGACGGACCTGCGCAACTTGGGTCCTGAAGTTCAGATGATCCTGACCAACGTCAACGCCGCCAGCGCGAACTTCTACCTCGCCCTGACGCCGCTCGAAAGCCGTGTGCCGAAGTGGTGGGACTGGCAGACACGCTATGTTTCGCAGCAGGATCTGATGCGCAGGGCGCGTGTGGTGCTGCGCAAATATAGGGATGTGCGCATCAGTGTCTCGGGCGGCACCGACATCTCGGGAGCATCCAGCTCGGGTCCCCGCGGCGGGGGCGGCGGCTCCAACCGGCTCAGTGTGCTGATTCAGGGTCCTGACATCGAACAACTCCAGACCTACGTCACGGACCTGATGGCAAAGGTCAGAACCATCCCGGGAGTCGTGGATGTCGATACCAACTTCGAGCCGACGCAGCAGGAGTTGCGCGTGAATGTCGACCGCACGCGGGCTGCAGACCTCGGGACGAGGATCGACTCACTCGCCTCCAGCCTCGGTCTCCTGGTCGGGGGCAGCGAGGTCTCCAAGTACAAGGAAGGCGATGATCAGTTCTCGGTCAAGCTGCGGCTCGATGAGCGGTTTCGCAACAACTCCAAGCTCATGGGAGAATTGCTGATTCCCTCAAACCTGGGCACGGTCAAGGTGAGCGACGTGGCGCAGCTTACGCTCGAAAACGGCCCGGCTTCGATCGATCGTTACAACCGGCAGCGCCAGATATCGGTTTCCGCCAACCTGGACCGTGTTCCGATTATGCAGGTCATCGATGCCACCCAGGGCAAAGTCGACGAACTTCACCTCAAGCCCGGCTACACGGCGGTCTTCGGAGGCAGCGCCAAGACGCTCGCCGAGGCCTCCAATGACTTCATTATCGCGGTCATTCTGGCAATTGCCTTTATCTACATGGTGCTCGCCTCGCAGTTTAACAGCTTCATCTACCCGGTGAGCATCATGACGGCCTTACCCCTCAGCCTGCCTGCAGGGCTGCTCGCACTCATGGCGTTTGGCATGACTATCAACGTATACAGCGCGATCGGCCTGATGATGTTGTTCGGAATTGTGAAAAAGAATTCAATTCTGCAGGTAGACTACACCAACACGCTGCGCGCTCAGGGGATGGAGCGCCACGAAGCAATCATTGCGGCCAACCATGTACGGCTGCGGCCGATCTTGATGACGACCATGTCGATCATCGCAGGCATGCTCCCGATCGCTCTCGGCAAGGGCGCCGGGGCCGGATCACGTGCTTCGATGGCGGTTACGATTATCGGCGGCCAGGTGCTTTGCCTGCTCCTGACCCTGCTGATCACCCCGGTGGTTTATTCCTACTTCGACGATTTGCGCGCGTGGCGGCCGGCACGGCTGTTCGCCTGGCTACGACCGGGCAAGGCGGCGGCTACGGCACCCTCGCCCGAGCAAATTCGGTGACAGGCGCCGAATTGCCCGATTGGTTTTGCGCGGATGTAACCTTCCTGAGGCAATTCGGCGCCTGTCACCGAATTTGACGGACTTCGAGCGGACGTTCTCATGACCAAGCCCTCGCAGGCGAAACCGGCCTCGGTAGCAGTCGTATACAACCATATCGGAGAAGATCAGTACGAAAAGCTGCGCGAAATCGATCCCGCCACGCTCGATTTCACGCCGGTATACTCGCTCCGCGTAGCAACGATCCAAGAAGAATACCGTGCGATCGTGAGCGCCCTCGAGAAAGAAGGCTACCAGGCAGTTCTGCTCAACATCGAGGATGATCTCTCCCGCCTCCAGCGCTTGTTCTACCAGGACACACCCGACGCCGTCTTCAATCTCGTTGAAATGTTCCACGGGGACCCGCGGCTCGAGTCGGCCATTGCCGCGCTCTTCGACCTTCACGAGATCCCGTACACCGGCTCGGCTGCTTTCGCTCTCGAACTATGCCAACGCAAGGCGATTACGAAGCAGATTCTGTCGGAGCAAGACATCGCGACCCCGGGTTATCGGCTGCTCCCGACACCGAAGATACCGCGCCGGCATGGACTTCGTTACCCGCTGATCGTGAAACCCGCACGCGAAGATGCGAGCCTCGGCGTCGAAGCCGGGTCGGTTGTGTATAACTATGAACAGCTCGCCAGTCGCGTCAAACGGGTCTTCGAGTCGTTCAACCTGCCCATCTTAGTCGAGGAGTTCATCGCAGGAAAAGAGCTGCACGTCTCGATCCTGGGAAACAATCCCCCTCAGGTGCTTCCCATCATCGAGTTCGATTTCTCCTCGCTGCCTGAGGACTATCCTGCCATCATCACCTACGACGTCAAATGGAATCCCCTGGATCTGGCTTACCACAAAGTTCATGCCATCTGCCCTGCCCGGCTTCCCAAAAGGATAGAAGAGACTGTGAGAGATCAGGCCCTGCAAGCGTATCAGGCAACCTTCTGCCGCGATTACGCGCGGGTCGATGTGCGACTGACCGAACCCGGGACACCCTTCGTTCTCGAGGTCAATCCCAATCCGGATCTCACCGAGAGCGTCTCCTTCATGCAGTCCGCAGAGCGTGCCGGGCTGTCTTTCTCTCAAACGCTGGGCAAAATCGTCGAGTTTGCACTCGCGCGCGGGAAGGGGCGGCGCGCCAGGCCGGCCGAGCAAAGCAGCTGACCCGACAAGTGCATGTTACGGCTCACGTCCTCGATCCATAAATCTACGCCATCGCGAGCACTAATCAGTAATGGGCAAACGCACGATATGTGCTCCGGAGGTTCAGAGCATCATAATGAACCGAGCGGGCGCGCCAATCAAAACGATCGCATGTCACCACTGCCGCTATTACTATGTTACTTGGGACGTCCATTTTCCCTACGGCTGCCGGGCGCATGCTTTCAAGTCCAAGAAAAGCCCTTCGCTGGAGGTACACGAGGTCTCCGGCGTGGAATGCCTGCTGTTTTCCCCCAAGAAGTCGGGTGCCGTCGAGAGCGATGAAGTGCGCTAGCAAAGCTCGCGTACGCGCGATTCAGACAGCAAGACGCAGAAGTTCCTGATGCGCCGTTATTCCCGCAAGCGCCCCAGAGAGGGAACATTCCGCCTTTTGCGAGGCCATTCTCCGATGCCGGCGCCCGTTCCTCATGCAGGATCCGGAGTATCGTCGAACGTCACTCATCAAGCCGCGAGGCCAGGATGTTCTCCAGTCGTTTCGGATCGCGTCGCAAGTAAATCGTCTTCCCGCGCGTGACATACACCAGCCCCGGCTTTGCGCCTTTGGGCTTCCTGATATTCTTGGCCGGGGCCACGTGAACGTCGGCGTGCCGCGCCTCCTTCAGCTTGGAAAAGTGAACGGCCAACTCGCAAGCATCAAGGACAGACTCTGCGGGAGGTACGCTCTTCCCTTCCGTGCGTAGGATCACGTGACTGCCAGGGTATCCTTCCAGATGAAAAAAAAGGTCGTTGCCCCGCGCCAGCCGCGTGGTCAGGTAATCATTCCCCTCTTCGCTGCGCCCGACCCATATCTCCAACCCTTGCTCCGTTCGGTATCGCTTCGGCCGAAGCCGGCTGGGCATCTCCTTTTTTCCAAGCATGAGTGGCGCCAACCGACGCGTGCGCGAGACGCGGTCCGGATAGTAGCGAGAAAGCAGCTTGCGAACCGGCGGTTCGGCAGCCAGCGCCCGGAGCGCCGGGAGATCGGGTCCCGACGGCCCGAGCATATCGCGCAGCCGGCGCTGAAATCCGGCAAGTGTTTCCTGGGTGCTCCTTAGAGTTTGCAGCTGCTCCTGCAGCGCTCCGACTCCACGGAGTTCCTTCTGATAGCGCTTGAAGTAGGCAGTCAGGTTCTCTGACGGCGCCAACCGGGGATCAAGCGAGATCACGACAGGGACTCCCGTCTCGTAATCGGTCACTGTCACCGATTCGTCGCCGGGGCGAATCGAATGGAGGGCGAGCTTCAGCAGTTCGCCCTTGCGGCGGTTGTCCTCCGCCCGGACGGCCTCTCCGAGGTCCTCAAGCAGATTCACTGCCTTACGCTCGAGAAAACCCGCCTCCTTGTTGAAGACGCTCTCCAGGCGACGTGCCAGAACCTCCGCCTCCTCGTCCCTCTCGAGAGCGGCATAGGCATCCTCGATTGCCTCCAGATAGCGCTGGTCCGGAATGGACTCCCACCGATCCGTGCCTTCGGACCTCGGGCGCCCTTCAGGATCAGTCCAGGGTCCCCCAAGAACGAGTTCGCGACGGGTTTCCGCCAGCGGGCGCATCGCATACAGAAGCACACCGTCCTGGTCGAGCAGATAGATATTACTTCTGGCGCCAAGGATGGAAAGAACGATCTCGAAGGCGCCGGTGCGCGAGTTCAGGCGGATTCCTGCGCGCCGGTCGTGCGCCGCAGTCGTGATGCGCTCAAAAAAAGCGCGCCCGAAATGGGCACGCAGGTACTGGGCAAAGGCCGGCGGGACCGGCGGGGCCTTCGGCATTTCGATGAGCGAGCTGATGCGCGCAAACCGTGACCGGCACGACAGAGACACAAGGTGTGTTACCGCCTGGCCGTAAAACTCCATGATCAGGCGGTAGTCGTCGGCCTGCACAATGCGCTGCAGCCTGGTTCCCGAGAGGCGTGCTTCCAGCACTCCTGCGGCTCGTCGCACTTCCTTCAGACTCAGCATGGAAAAAGACCCTGGGAAGCAGCAACAACTGCGTTAAGTAAAGGGAGTCAGAGGTCAGCAGTCAGGAGTCAGAAGAAAAACCTGCGTGTAAAACGCCGGACGCGGTGCCATTCTTCTTCTGACCTCTGACTCCTGACTTCTTCAAGTCAAGGCACGATCACCGTGCGCACCTGATCGCCGTATCGATCCAGTTCATCTAAAACACCGTTGATCAAGTCTGCGTCGAGAGACACCGTGCGTGTGATCACACTCGTCAGATTCAGCTTGCCCTGTCGCGCAAATTCGAGGAGGAGGGGCATTTCCTGTGCCAAATGATCCGCCACACCGATCACTTCAGCTTCAGAGCTCAGAAGTTCGCGGTAAGAAGCGATCTCAAATGTGCGGTCGCTCAGCCCCGCAATGGCAGCCCGTCCCATCACGGCCAGCGATTGAACGGCCTGTCTCATGGTAGACGGCAAGCCGATCAGTTCCAGGGCGACATCCACGCCCCGACCTCCAGTCAGTCTACGTACCTCCGTGACCGGGTCGTTCTCCGCTGCGTTGATGGGAATAGCTCCCAGGCCCTCCGCCAGCTTCAGCTTTTTCGGACTGATGTCCACCGCATACACCTGAAGCGCGCCCAAAGCTCGCGCCAGCTGCACCGCTGAGGCACCCAGGCCCCCGACACCAAAAACGGCGACGGTCTCGCCCCCTCGGATTCGGGCCTTCTTCAGCGCGTGCAGCGGGGTGGACGACGAGCACATCATGACTGCACCTGGCTCAAACGGAATCTCCGGAGGCAGGCGGAAGACGCTGCGTTCCGGCATGACGATATAGTCGGCCCAACCGCCGTCACGATGCTTGCCGATCATCTTGCCAGAGCTGCAGAACTGCTCGCAGCCTCGGTTGCAGTGATGGCATTGCCCGCACGAGACCAGGTAATGAATGCAGACTCGGTCGCCCCGTTTTAACGTGGAGACTTCGGGACCGGCCTGTTCGACGACTCCTGCCACCTCATGGCCCAACGTCACCGGAAATGGCCCCGCCTTGGTCATGCCGGACCGGTAATGGGCATCCGAGTGGCATATCCCTGCTGCCTTGACACGCACCAGCACGTCCTTTCCACCCACCTGAGGAACATTGATTTCCTGCATCTTCACCGGTTGCCCTGGCTCAAACAGTCTGATGGCGTGCATGCTGTCTTCGTTCCTCCTTTGGTGAAAAGCGCCCAGGACGGGCAAATGCAAACGCCTGATTATCGCCGCCGACTGTTTGAAAATCAAACTGCAAAGAAAGCGACAAATGATGAGTGACGAATGAATCGCTCCTCAGTCGATGTGGGATCGGCGCCACGGGCTTGTTCGGCGCAGGAAAGTTGACATCGAGCAGTTGCACTTGTAGGGTAGGCGCGTGAGAAACAGATTGGGCCGGAAGAAGCGAATCTGGCTGCTGCTGGCGCTATGCGCGATCGCTGTTGTCTCGTATGTCCCGGTCACCAGGCTGATCACGACCGTGCGCCTGATTACGGTCGTGCGGCGCGTAGCCTCAGGGAACAGCCGCAGTAACCCGGCAGTCCATGAAGAAAAAATCGTTCGGCGCATGGGAGATTCCGAGCAGGAGGCGATCATCTACCGTCCGTCGCTCTCGTCGCCTGACAGCGCAGTGGTCTGTATCGCGGGTGTAAGTGAGCTCGGCTGCTATCACCCCAGCTTGGTTGCATTGTCACGCGACCTCGCGGGTGCAGGGTTCCTGGTGTTGACTCCCGACATTAAGATGTTGCGGGAGTTTCGGATCTACCCGCCGCCCTTTGATGAGATTTCGTTCTGGCTCCACGAGGTGCGCAAGGTGGAAGGAGGGCGAAAGCTCCGTCGCGTCGGGCTTGCCGGGATTTCCTTCTCCGGAACCCTCGCGTTAGTCGCGGCGGCGCAGCCGCGAAATCGGGACTCGGTCGCTTATGTCCTGGGCATCGGCTGCTTCGATGACCTGATCCGCTGCAGCCATTTCTGGTTCGACGCGGGACCGGTAACGGTCGGGCCCGGATATTATCCAAACCGTTTCTACGCCAAGTGGGTCATCATGCTCGCAGCTGTCGACTTGCTGCCGGCTGCTGACGATCGCCAGTTTCTTCAGCTGGTGCTGTGCAATCTTCTCCTGCAAAAGGGGGGCCTATCACCACCAGACACTCTATCCGAGGAAGGCCGGCGCTGGTACAGGCTCGCGCTCATGCGTGAGGATCAGGGAGACCCGCAACTGGCGGAGCAGATCGAAACACACGTGGCTGCGATCCTTTGCCCGGAACTTTCCACAAAGCAACCGGCAGGCGAGATCCGCTGCCCGGTGTTTCTGGCCCACGGAGCCTACGATGATCTGATTCCGCCCGAAGAAAGTCGCAAGCTGCGGGAAAAGATCGTTCAAGCAAAATCCTATCTGTTGGTCAGTCCTTTCATCACCCACACGCACGCTTCGGAAAAGCCGCTGAGCTTGTGGACCAAGATCGGCGCGGCTTTCGATCTTCTCCGTTTCTTTTATCACCTCAGCGGAGCCTTGTAGGCCCCGCCACTGCGAAAGGAGCACCTTTTCTCACCGGGACATCCCGGTGCATCGGCCAAAGTGCCACAGAAAAAGGGCGCCTGTATTTCGGAACATAGCCCGCATCGCTCGCCAATTAGAGGGGCAAAGAACATACCTCTGCCCCTTTATCCCTTTGCCCCTATGTCCCTGACGATGTAACGCGATCGCACGAAAGCGTCCGGGGTCTCTTTTTCTCAAATTCTTGTGTAATTGCCGAAACGCTAGGTGATCACGGTCGCCCGTATGCGGCCCGTATGCTTTTGCATCTGTAGAAGATCGAGCGCAACGCGCAGCAGAGGGTCGAGAACCTGATGGATGGGAAGGCCGCCGTCTGCCCTGTAGCCTTCGAGGTAGAGACGCAGGATTGCCCCTTCGGTTCCGGTACCGGAAAGACGGCAGACGATTCGCGATCCGTCTGCCAGCAGGATGCGGAGACCCTGCTGCGTGCTTACGCTTTCGTCGACCGGATCGGTGTAGCGGAAGTCGTCCGCGAGCGTGACAGGGCTGCCGGCCAGCGAGGTGGTCACAAGGGTAGGAAGCTTCCGCCGAAGATCTTCCATCAATGCAGACGCAACCTGAGGATTCAGGTTTTCGAAGTCGTGGCGTTGATAGTAGCTGCGCCCGAAGCGGCGCCAGTGGTCCTCGACGACAGTCGCCAGCGGCTTGCCATTGGATGCCAGAATGGATAGCCAGCACAGGACCGCCCACAGCCCATCCTTTTCGCGCACATGATCCGAGCCGGTGCCGAAGCTCTCCTCCCCGCAAAGGGTGCACATCCTGGCGTCCATCAGATTGCCGAAGAACTTCCACCCGGTCGGCGTCTCGAAACAGGGGATGCCCTGGCTCCGAGCCACGCGATCGACGGCAGTGCTTGTCGGCATCGAGCGAGCCACGCCTGTCAGGCCGGCGCGGTAACCAGGAATACACGCGCGCGCCTGCTCGGCTATAACAGCAAGAGAATCTCCCGGGCTAACGAAAAAGTTGCGGCCCAGGATCATGTTGCGGTCGCCGTCGCCATCGCAGGCAGCGCCCATGTCCGGCGCGTCCGGGCGTCTCATCAGCGCCACCAGGTCCGCCGCGTGCACCTGGTTGGGATCAGGATGAAGGCCGCCAAAGTCTTCAAGCGGCTGCCCGCGGCTCACCGTCGCCTCGGGAGCGCCGAGGCACCGCTCAAGGATGTTGTGCGCGTATGGGCCTGTGACTCCGTGCATGGCGTCGAACGCCATCCGAAAGCCTTTGCGGAATAGCGCGCGCAAGGCGTCAAAGTCGAAGATCCCTTCCATCAATGCGGTGTAATCGGCGAGAGGATCGAACACGGTCACTTCCGTTCCGCCTACGGTAACCGTGTGCTCACGTTCGAGATCTATCTCCGAAGCTGGCAACGTCAGACATCGGGAGATCTTCAAAGTAAGCTCATAAATCCGTTCCGTCACGTTCTCCGGAGCCGGACCTCCGTTGCGCACGTTGTACTTGATGCCGAAATCACCGTCTATCCCGCCAGGATTGTGACTCGCGGAAAGGACAAGCCCGCCAAGCGCACCGCGCCGCCGGATGACGGCGGACATTGCGGGAGTCGAAAGGATGCCGCCGCGACCCACGCGGACATGTCCGAAGCCATTGGCTGCGGCGATGCGCACGATGGTTTGAATTGCAGCTCGGTTGAAGTAGCGTCCGTCTCCTCCCACGACCAGTGTCTCGTTCCTGAAATCGCCGCCGGAGGTTTCACGCACCGCATCGAATACGGACTGGACAAAGTTCTCAACGTAATGCGGCTGCATGAAGATTCGGGTCTTCTTGCGCAGGCCTGAGGTGCCGGGGCGCTGGCCCTGGAACGGTGTCGTAGGGATTGTCTGCACCATCTATGTCTCCTCAAAGGTGGAATGAAAAAGGCGCATGCTGCGGAACCTCCCAAAAGCTATAAGGTGCCACTCATCGAGTGCGGATGCAAACTCCAAAGGACTTCGCCGAAATGTGGTAATATGCGTTCGAATCGATTGTTTCCCATGTTTAGCTTTCTCTTTTTCCCCGGACAGCCATGAAATTTGCGCGCATTCCAGGTGTCACCCTCATCGTTTCTCTGTCTCTGTCGGCGGCTTCCTCAAGGCCGCCTGGCCAACAAAACGCTCCACAAGCAGAGGCAAGCTACCGCCTCTTTGATCCCGACACCGCCTGGGTGGCGCAGACGATGGCAAGACTCTCGCTGCGCGACAAGGTTGCGCAGCTCGTCCAGGTTCGGGCCTCGGGCAAGTTTATCAACCGCGAGAGCTCCCAGTTTCAGGAGCTCTCAGACGCAGTAGGCCGAAACCACATCGGCGGCATCACCTTGTTTGCAGGAGACGTCTTTGAGTCGGCGCTGCTCCTAAATGAGCTGCAGCAGATGTCGGACCTGCCGCTTTTCGTTGCCGCGGATTTTGAACGCGGGGCGTCTTTCCGCATCACCGATACCACATCGTTTCCCTGGAGCATGGCAATCGGTGCCACCGGTTCAGAAGATTTCGCTTACCAGGAAGGCGCGATCACGGCGCGTGAGGCACGCGCGCTGGGCGTGCATTGGGTTTTCGCACCGGTAGTTGACGTCAACAACAACCCGGACAACCCGGTCATCAACATCCGCTCGTACGGGGAGGATCCACAGCTCGTTGCCCGCCTGGGGGCGGCTTTCATCCGCGGCGCGCGCGACAACGGCGTGCTGACCACGGCCAAGCATTTTCCCGGTCACGGTGACACAGCGACCGACTCGCACATAGGGCTGGCAGTCGTCCCGTCGGACAAATCGCGGCTGGACTCGGTGGAGATGGTGCCTTTCCGGAGTGCCGTGGCGGCTGGCGTCGACGCCATCATGACCGCACACGTGGCCGTGCCGCATGTGACGGGAGAACCAGACATCCCGGCCACCCTGTCGCCAAAGATTCTGACCGACCTGTTGCGGGGCGAACTGCATTTCCAGGGGCTTGTGGTTACGGACGCCCTTGGGATGGGCGGCATTACCACCCGCTATTGGACTGGCCTGGCCTGTATCCGCGCCGTGCAGGCGGGCGCGGACATGCTGTTGTTGCCCCAGGACACGGATGTGGCCATCAATGAGGTGGTGCGCGCAGTGGAGCGAGGCGACATCTCCGTTGCCCGCATCGACGAATCGGTTGCCAGGATCTTGACGCTCAAAACCCGGCTCAGGCTCCACCAGGAACGTACCGTCCCAATCAACCGCATCGAGGATGTGGTCGCCGCGCCGGACAGCCAGAGACTGGCTCAACAAATGGCCGACGGTTCGATCACGCTCCTGAAGGACGATGCGCATGTGTTGCCGATCAACCCGCTGAATCCGCCGAAGATCTTCAGCCTGGTGCTCAGTTCAGATGCAGACGCTAATCCCGGCGCTATTTTCCAATCGGAGCTGCGTCGCCGCTTCCCTGCGGCGCGCATCGAAGCGGTTGATCCCAGAATCCCTCAAGACCTGGCTGCCAGCATCACGCGCAGTGCCGCCGAAGCCGATGTGATTATCTGCGCAACCCTGGTGCGCCTGATATCGGGCACAGGAAGCATCGCACTGCCTGATAGTCAGCGCTCCCTCATCCGCAAACTTATGACCACACACAAGCCGGTCATCTGGATTGCATTCGGCAATCCCTATCTGCTGCGGCTGTTTCCGCAGGCACCCACCTACTTGTGCGCTTTCAGCTATGCCGACGTATCGCAGATCGCAGCTGCCAAGGCTCTTGCGGGCGAGATCGCGATTTCCGGCAGAACGCCCGTGTCGATCCCAACCCATTTCAAGGTTGGCGACGGCTTGCGAGTGCCGAGGCTCGACTTGACTCTGAGGCCGCAAACCGAGAGCAAAGGCCTGGCGTCGGACGCCTTCGACACAACCAAGCGACTGCTGGCTTCCTATGTGAACGAGCACGCATTTCCAGGAGCTGCGCTGGCGGTTGGGTATCGGGGGACGCTGGTGCTGGATGCTGCCGTGGGAAAGCTCGATTACACGCCGGCTTCGGCAACTGTTACCGGGGATACAATCTACGATCTTGCATCCCTATCCAAGGTCGTGGGCACGACATCAGCCGTCATGATGCTGGTAGATGCAGGCAGGTTGCTGCTCGATGCTCCTGTCCAGGACTATCTTCCGGAGTTTCAAGGGACGAACAAAGAGAAGGTGCGCGTCATCCATCTCCTGCAGCATTCTTCCGGCATGCCGGCATGGCTGCCGATCTATAAGGAAGTTCAGGGATACGAGGAATTCATGAAAAGGGTATACGCGGCACCCTTGGAGTTCGCGCCCGGCAGCCGGACACGGTACAGTGATCTCGGCATGATTCTCCTCGGCGAGATCGTAGCACGCGCCTGTGGACACCCTCTCGACCAGTATCTCGCCGATCTCCTGTTCGCACCGATGGGCATGAAATCGACACTCTACAAACCACCAAAGGAATTGCTGGAGCGCATCGCGCCGACCGAAGATGATCCCTGGCGCCAGCGCGTCGTGCAGGGCGAAGTTCACGACGAAAACACCTACGCGATGGGAGGAGTGGCTGGACATGCGGGCCTGTTCAGCACCTCTCACGATCTGGCCATATTCGCGCAGATGATGTTGAATCGGGGAATGTACGATCACCGCCGTTACTTCCGATCGGAAACGGTAGATCGCTTTACTTCCGCCCTAAGTCCCAAGAGCGGAACCGAGGCTCTAGGCTGGCAAAGACCTTCTCCCCAGACTTGGACCGGCAAAGCATTCTCTGGCGCGGCATTCGGCCACACCGGCTTTACGGGCACCTCAATCTGGATCGACCCCGGGCGGCAGCTTTTTATCGTCCTGCTGACCAACAGTGTTCACCCGAGCCGCGAAAACACCCGGATCATCGAAGCACGGCAAACAGTCGCCGAATCGGTCTTGCGCGCACTTCGCCTCACGTCGTGATTTTTGACCTAGCCCGCCAGTTTGCTCAAAGACTCCAGAATCTTCGTGACGTCGCCGTCGTCATTGCAGATGTGGAAGGAGACGCGAATGGAGTTGAGATTACCTTCGGTCACCGACCTGACGCGGATGCGGTCTTTGGCGAGGTGCGCATTGATCTTTGCATAGTCCTGCGTCTTCATGCGGAAGCCGATCATCGCTGAGCGATAGGCTTCTTCTTCCGGAGAGAGAACCTCAACTCCCGGGATCTCCCGCAGGCCGCCGTAGAACCGCTCCGCCAGCGCGTGGTTGTGAAGCCAGATGCGCTCGAGGCCGATGGTCTCGATGAATTCGAGGGCCTTCCCGAGGCCGAAAAAGAGCGCGTCGTTCTGAGTGCCGTATTCATACCTTTGGGCAGTCGGATGAGGCACGAACTCGTTTTCCCTGATGTCATAACGCTCGGAGCTGTATGCGCCAACTGTGAGGGGCCGCAAAGTATCAAGCAGCCCCTGCCGCACATAGAGAAATCCGGTGCGCTTTGGACCCATGACCCACTTGTGCGTGCTGCAAGTGTAGAAATCGACACCGCAGTCGACGATATCGAACGGAACGCACACCGGCGCCTGAGCGCCGTCGAGAGCGAACCAGATCCGTTTTTCCCGGGCCAGTTGTGAAATCTCCTTTTCCGGGAAGCGCTGCCCCGTCGTGCACGTCACGTGGCTGACGAAGATCAGCCGGGTCCGGCCACTGATCAAACGAGCCATGCGTTCCACGTTGCCCAGGCCATTCGCGATGTCCGGCTCAAAAAGACGGATGGCAATCCCATCGCGCTGCATGCGGTTGAGAAGCGCACTGTTGAGAGCCACATGCTCGTGCGTTGAGGTAATGACCTCGTCTCCTTTTCCGAGAGGCAGCCCGTTGATAATCATGTTGATCCCCTCGGTGGCGCAGCCGATCAAAGCAAGATCCTCCTTCCGGCAAGCTTTCCCGAGCAGTCTGGCCAGCCTGTCCTTGACATCCCACCAGGCTTTTTCGTCATGGCCCGGATTGGGGGCCCGCTCTTCGCTCCTGGTCCACTCCCACAAACTGTTGAGAACCGGCAGGGGACTGGAGCCCAGCCCGCCGAAATTCAGATAAGTCCATTCTGGATCGAGGACGAATTGATCTCGCACCAGTTTCCAGAAATCCTCTTCACTCTCGGCCGCCGCTCTTTGCAGCAAGCGCTCGAAATCCGCCGACTTCAGAGTTTTTGGTAGAGCCAGGCTGCCGATGAAGGCTGCCATTCCTTGGAGAAACTCTTTTCGGTCCATCTCCTTGCCTCCTGAGGCCAGACACGATCTGGCTTCTCGGGATGCTATATATCACTGAGGTGGACGGTCCCGTTACCACATTTTGTCGGGAAACCGGGGCGCCACCCTATTTCTGGAGTCTCCGCCCACGCGCACCACTTTTCAGTGCGCTGAGAATTGCCGTGCTCGCCGGCAATGCTCACTGGTCGCGGTCGGCCAGCGTCGCGACGACGGTCTTGCTCTCTTGCGTCCGATATTTCTCAAACCACGCCATCAGGTAGAGCTGCTGCAGGAGCTGATGAGACGGGCGCCGCCAGCCGTGGAACTCCTCCGGCATGCGCACCATCAGAGTGTCGGCCTTGCGCACCATTTTGAGCGCCCGGTAGAACTCCTCGGTCTGCGGAATGGGCGTGCGCAGGTCGGCTTCGCCGGTCATGATCATCGTGGGCGTGGTCACGTTAGCCACGTAGTGGAGCGGCGAGCGCACCGCGTACTCCATTGGATTTTCCCAGGGGTACTTTTGGAACTGTCGGTACCAGTTTGAGCCGTCGGTATTCCCCACGAACGACTGCCAGTCGATCACGGGACGCATCGACACGGCTGCGCGGAACCGGCTGGTGTGGCCGACGATCCACGCGGTGAGCAGGCCACCGCCCGATCCGCCGCAGACAAATAGGTTGTCCTTGTCGATCCAGCCCTTGGCGAGTGCCGTGTCGACGCCGGCCATCAGGTCGTCGTAGTCCTTGCCGGGGTACGAGAACTGGATGCCGTTTACGAAGTCCTGGCCGTAGCCGGTCGAGCCGCGCGGGTTCGTCCACAGTACCGCGTAGCCGTTGGCCGCCCAGTTCTGAAACGCCCAGCTCCACGCGACGTTGTACATGCTCCACGGCCCGCCATGGATCCAGAGCACCAACGGATATTTCTTCGACGGGTCGAAGTTGACGGGCTTCATGAGCCAGCCCTGGATCTTCAGGCCGTCGAGCGACGGGTACCAGATTTCCTCGGCATCGGCGAGCGCGAGGCCCTCGAGGACGTCCGTGTTGACGTTGACAAGCGTCTTCACGTCTGCCGGGTTCGTCAGCTTGAAGGTGACCAGCACGCCCGGCTGCTTAACCGACGACCGGATCGCCGCCACCTGCCCGTTGCGATCGATGGACAGCGATGTCAGCATGTGGGCGCCGCTTGTGACCTTCTTCGGCGCGCTTCCTGGCACCGCCGGCACGAAGTACTCGTTCGCCTCTCCGCGTTCCTGCATCGAGTAGTAGATGCCCGACCCGTCGAGCGCCCACTCGATGTCGCTGGGCGAGCTGGGCAGGCCACCCAGCCACAGTCGCTTGCTCCCGCCGCCTGCGTCCATCAGATAGAGGTTGCTGAGCGTGCTCGTGTAGTTCTTGTCGTCGTAGCCCGTGTATGCGATCCACTTGCCGTCGGGCGATACGGTCGGGTTACCGTCGGGTCCTTTGCGATCGGTCAGGGTTTTCACGCCGAGTGTGGCTACGTCGATCGCATAGATCTCCGAATCGCCCCTTTCATACTCGGCGTCCGGCTTGCGGATTCCCGACACGTAGATCGTCCTGCCGTCGTTCGACCACTCCGGACTGCTGTGATTGTATTTGCCCGACGTAATCTGCCGTGGCGTTCCGCCGACTAACGAATCGACGACAAAGACCTGCGTGTAGCTCTTCGTGGTGGGCCCGGTCCCGTCTGCGCCCCACGAGAGGCGATCGACGATGACGGCGCCCTTCGCGAGTTGAGCGCCGCGCGGTGTCGGCGGCAGCTTCACTGAAAGAATCGGCGCGTCGTCGGGAATGCTCGTGGTGAACAATATGAACTTCCCATCGGGCGACCACTTGAGTCCACCCGGTGCTCGCTCGACGCGGGTGAGCTGCAGGGTCTCGCGCGTGTCGGCCCACATCACGTGAATCTGGGTTGAACCCGAGCGGTCCGACAGGAACGCGATGCGGCTGCCGTCGGGCGACCACACCGGCGCGCTGTCACGCCAGAGGCCGTCGGTGAGCTGTCGCAGCCGTTCACCCTTGACGTCGGTGATCCACAGGTTCGACGAGTTCTGATCCTTCATGAGATCGACGAAGCCGCGCGCAAAGACGATCTGAGACCCTTCGGGCGATATTTGCGGGCTCGAGACAGATTCCATCTGGAAGAACGTGTCCTTGTCGAGGTACTTCGGTTTAGGCTGCGCAGCCGCCGGCGGCGCAAGCGTCGCGGCGAGAGCGGTTAACAACATGCAGTTGCATAGCTGGCGCATGACGAACTCCTTTGGATGATCGATAGACATCACGGGGTGACCGTTTCCGCCGCGTTGAATAGGCGTGGGTTGCTGGCCGATTTGGGCCACTGCCGGATCGTGGGCTTCCGGTCGACTTGCCGAACCGGGCACGGGAAGAACCGGCCGCAAACAAGCATATCACATCATAGACAATTTGGACTCCGGACTTTCCTCCATCACTGTATTCAACCAGGGAGAGTATGACGCCACAACCCACCGAGTTGTATGGAAAACAAAGAATCTGGCGGCAGGCCAGCTGGGATAACAGTGATTTTATGATGTTAGGCGTTTGTAAAGCCCTCTGGCCAGACTTCGAACCGCACCCTCCCCTTAGTGAGGGACAACTGCCATGGATCGAAACCGGCTCCATGATGGCGGCTGCGACCCTGGCAGCGGCCGCGCGATCCTCCGCGGCAACAAGCTGCAGGTACTCACGCCGAAACATCATGGCGCAGGTTGGATTGATCACCACCACCTTGGCGCCGTTATCGACAAAGGGGAGAAGCACACGAAGATTCCGCTTTGCCCGTGCCTGCACGGACTCGAGGTCTCCTTTCTCCCACGCGGGCATACCGCAGCAGCAGAGCCCCTTGGCGCACTTAATGCGGTGCACGAGCTTTGGGAAATCAAGCCGATACTCGTGGGCGTCCCGCGGCGTGTAAGGGCAGTTTACCTCGCACAGCTTGCACTGAAAGCACGTGTCGAGGATGCGCCCGGTTTCCCGAGCTGTGATCTTGCGGACGTCGCCGCCCTTCTCGCCGTCGATCAAGCGAAAAAGGACGGCATCGAGTACAATGAGCCTCAAACTGTTCGGACACTTGCTCCGGGAGGTTGACGATGCGACGACTAGCTTTCCTGATTCTTTCCCTGGGGGTTCTTGCCCCCACTCTACGGGCCGAGGAATACACATCTTCGCAGTCGGCGGTGGGGCTGAGCGCGAGCCAGAATGGCGAGCTGTTGTCGCAGTGCCAGGTTTTCGAGGGCCAATTCGCATCAATCCCTGAGCATAGATCTGAGCGTGGTGATCATGCAAAAGAAGGCTTCCATCATGGATGTCGAGGCTGCCACCTTGAGACAAAAACGTCAATGCTTTCAATGCGGATGGGGTTTTGGCAAATGATAGCCCACGGGCTCGGTGCACTGCCCTTTTCAGGATCGAGTCCGATGGTATATATTCAGGATCGTTCCCCCAACGACCATTGCTGTGATTCCAGCGAGAAAATGTAGAATACCAATGAAATGATGTGCGGTCGTTCCCTCGTAGTAAACCACCGCGAATTCGGCTGGCAGGTTCAACGCGCCCGCGGCGACAAAAAGCAAGGAACCCGGCAAGAATCTCTTGGCAGCAAAACACACGGTAGCCGTAAGATAAAGCGCGACGGAGGGCATGAATACTGCCAAAGCCACAGTACGGTCACCGCCGCTTTCCGCTGCGGATATGGCGAAACCAGGCAGAGCGCACAAAATGAAGTACGCAATCCCAAGATAGCATCCAAGGCGACTCCATTTTTGCTCCGGCGCTTCCCCCGAGCGTGTTGCACGCATCAAGCCTTGGCCACCAAGAAATGCAAGAACAATAAGCAGCAAAAGCGGAACAATAACCTTCCAAAGCACAAGTCCTTCCCGGTCTGCAACGCTGAAAGCATATAGCAGAAGAAGACTCAAGAGGACAGCTGCAGCGAATAATCCCCAAGCACCCGTCTTAAGCAACGATTCTGTTCGAACCTGCTTTTCGATTTCTTTAGCGCGCGCCAAATCAGTCATGGGCCCCCTATGCGACATTGGATGTCAACTCGCAAGTAGTTCAATCTTGTGCGGACAACTCCTTTTCGATCGCGCATTCGCACCTCAATCGTATATTGATGCACTTACGGCTTCAACGCCCCGATACGTCCTTATAAGCGTTCCTATCTGGGAGCACAAGTATAAAGTGGGAAGGCAAGCCAGGAAATCCGGGAAAAACTCGGGGCAGGCAGCCAATTGAAAGATAGTAATTCGCTTTCCCCTGGTGGGAGCAGAATGACACCAGTTGGGGTGGTGGTCATCCAGAATTATCCCGCCCGGCAAGTGAAATCGAGGATTCTCCGGAAGCTGAGGGACCAAATCGGGTAAATGGTGAGGAGAAGCGTCCCTCGAGCTCGGGGGACGCTTCTCTGCACCCTTTTCCTGTCATCGGCGGGGCACACCTTTCTCCGTGCAGCCCGGATCCGTTCTGTAACGGCAATCGGCGCAACGCGCGGCACGCTTCAGTCGATGCCGTCAAACAGCTGGCCGGCGGCCTCCCAGGCAAGAAAGTCGGCATCCGTTTCCAGGATCGTGGAAACCCAGGGTGGCGGCGGGCGCTCTAGGGGATCCCAGAGCTTCAGGTGGCGCAGGATCTTTTCGATGACAGATGGATTCTCAATGAAGCTGATGATCCGTAACCGGGCGCCACATTTGGGGCACGCGAGCGGATCTGCAGCCCAGACTTTGCGGATCAACCGGGCCCAGGCTCGTTTGCAATGGCGGCGAAAGTCGTCCGGATCGGATTCGGGCACAGAGACGGCAACGGGAGTGATGCCGGCAGAGCCTTGTTGTTGCAGGCGGCATTGTCCGCGGGCCTTGTTGCTATAATAGCCGCAATACCTTACGAGCTGCTGCCAACCATCCGCCGTCATCTCGCTAGCTTATCGATTTCAGCATCGCGTGCCGGGAGAGATCGCGAAAAAGGACGGCATCGAGTACAATGAGCCTCAAACTGTTCGGACACTTGCTCCGGGAGGTTGACGATGCGACGACTAGCTTTCCTGATTCTCTCCCTGGGGGTTCTTGCCCCCACTCTACGGGCCGAGGAATACACAATTGCAGCCATCCGCTACGGCACAATTCCCCAGTTTTCAACATCCGGTCTGGTCGTTGGGGCGCCGGCGGGAGAAAAGCTCGACATCGCGCTTGTCTTCTGGCTGGTGCGCGGCGGCAACCGAAACATACTCCTGGATACAGGATTCCACCGCCAGCAGTGGATCGATCAGTATAAAGTGACCGACTATATCCGCCCCGACGAGGCTGTGCGTCTTGCGGGAGTTGAGCCCGACGAGATTACCGACATTATCCTGTCGCACGCCCACTGGGATCACATGGGAGGCATCGATCTGTTCCCCAACGCCACGGTCTGGATTCAAAAAGACGAGTTCGCCTACTACATGGGACCAGCCTGGCAGAGGGGCGGCCAGCACGGCGGCATCGATCCAGAGGATCTGGTGAACCTGTTGCGCCGGAACACGCAGGGAAAGCTGCGGCTCATCGACGGCGATGATCGTGAGATCCTGCCCGGCATTCGGGCCTTCACCGGAGCACGCCACACCTATGCATCCCAGTACATCCGTGTCGAAGGCACTCCGAGCTATGTGCTCGCGTCTGACAACTGCTATCTATACCGTAACTTGGAGACCAAGACGCCGATTCCGACTTTTGAGGCCTCCGATCACGAAGCCAACGTCAAGGCCTTGGAGCGGATGATATTATTGGCGGGGGCGCCGGAGTGTGTCATTCCCGGCCACGATCCGCTCGTGTTTACGCGATTTCCTGCCCAGGGGCGCATCGCCAAGATCAAGTGAATGGCGATGCTGGAAATGCTGGAATCCCGGCCCAGGCAAAGGTATCTTTACGTGAGGCTGAATGCGCTGTCTCAATTCCTTGACTGGGGAGAAGATATGAGATTTTCATTGAAGCTTGCACTTGTGCTTGCCCTCGTGCTTTCCGTTGCGCTCTTATATGCCTCCGGCCCAGGCGATGCCAAAAAAGGCAAAGAGCTATTTGCGAACAAGTGCGTCACATGCCATGGCGAGAAGGGCGAGGGAAAGCCTGCGATCGAGAAGATGTTCAGCGTCAAAATGCGGCCGTTGAGTTCCAAGGAAGTGCAGGGCAAGAGCGATGAGCAGCTGAAGCTGAGCATCCTGAAGGGGAACGGTAAGATGCCCCCCGTGAAGCTTACGGATTCAGAAGCGGCTGATATCCTTGCCTACCTCCGCACTCTCGCGCAGGGAAAGAAATAGCCCGCCAGGGCGATCGCTCGGATTCTCACAGCGTCTCATGGGGGCGCATCCTACGAACGATTGCGTTCTGAACGAAATCTGATATGTAAATTCGGGGGCTGCGGGCCCTGCATACCTGTCTGTTTGCCAGCCGCCCATAAGGCAGGCCGACTATCGTCATGGCACTTCGGGAAACACTGATCCAGTGGCTGAGACCGCTCGTTTTTCTCGGGCGCAATATCGCTTCATTGATTGGCGCCGTGATCACGACGAGCACCGGCATCACGCTTATGGCCTTCTGGGCCTTCCAGATCATCACCGCAGCCCGGATCCCTCCCTACTTCGGGGTCATCTTCTATCTCATCCTCCCGGCCCTCTTCGTCATCGGGTTACTCCTGATACCGCTGGGCGCTCTGTGGCGCCGTCACAAGCTGCGCAGCCAGAGAGCCCTCCCTTCGATCTATCCGCAGATCGATTTTCATGATCCCATGCTCAGGCGCACCGCCTATGGGCTCGCTGGCCTGACGGTTCTCAATGTGATCATGGTAGGCTCCGCGTCGTATCGCGGCGTGGAGTACATGGACTCGGTATCTTTTTGCGGGCAAACCTGTCACACCGTGATGCAACCCGAGTACACAGCCTATCTCAACTCTCCCCACTCCCGGGTCGCCTGTGTCAGCTGCCACATCGGTCCGGGGGCATCCTGGTTTGTACGGTCCAAGCTCAGCGGCGTGCGTCAGGTGTTCGCAGTCTTGCTGCACACCTATGAGACTCCGATCCCAACCCCGGTGGAAAACCTCAGGCCTGCGCAGGAAACCTGTGAGCAGTGCCACTGGCCCGAGATGTTTCAGGGCGACAAGCTCTTGATACGCACTTCCTTTTCAGATGATGAAAAGAACACGTCTTCGACCACGGTGCTGATGATGAAAATCGGCGGTGTGACGTGGGCACGCGCCGTCGGAATCCACGGACGCCATCTCGACCCACCCCAGCGGGTCAGGTACACAACGATCGACCGTGCCCGTCAGACAATCCCGAGACTCACCTACACCGAAGATGACGGGACGGTCGTCGAGTTCATTTCAACGGATCAGAAGGTTACCCCGGAACAACTCGACAAAGGGGAGACTCGCATCATGGATTGCATGGATTGCCACAACCGGCCGACGCATACTTTCCTTCTGGCCGGCGACGCCGTGGATCAGGCCATGTCAGAGAGCCATATTGACCCAACACTCCCCCTGATCAGGAAGAAGGCGGTCGAGGCGCTCGAGGCACAGTATCCGGATCTTGAAACAGCGCAGCGTCAGATAGCGTCAAGCCTCGACGATTTCTACCGGACCAAATACCCGGGTGTCTACCAGAAGCAGAAACGGGTGCTCGAGACTTCCATAGGAGAGGTGAAGAACATCTATCTGCGCAATGTCTTCCGCGACATGAAGGTCACCTGGGGAACCTATGTGAACAACATCGGGCACATGAATTCGGCAGGCTGTTTTCGCTGCCACGACGGCAGCCATGTCAGCAAAGACGGCAAGCAGATCACCCAGGATTGTTCGGCGTGCCATGCGCTCCTCGCGGTCCAGGAGCAGAACCCGCAGATCCTGGGCCAACTGCAGGTTCGCAGTCCCGGCTCGCGCTGAGCCGTGCCCCAAAATACTGCAACTCTCCTCGACCGGTTCCACGAATGCATGTGCGCACAGATATACTTGGACAAACGCCGGCCAGGTTCCGCACTCATCAGCAGTTATCTGCGGTTTCCTTAAGAGGGATCAGATGGGGTGGACGTCGGAGGCGTCGATCTCGACTGAAATCGCCTGGCGGATGAGATCGACCTGGATGACGAAGCGAAACCGCCCTTTCTTCTGCACGAGCTTTCCCTGAATGCCTTTGAGGGGACCCGCGATGACCTCCATGCGCCGTCCGATCTTGATGTAAGGATAAGGATCCACGGCGAGATTCGATTCCAGGAATCTTCTGACGCCATCAATCTGTTCGAGCGGGATCGGCGTGGCCTGCGCGTTGAAGCCGACAAAGCGCACGGCGCCGGGCACGTTCAGGATTCGGTACCGATTGGCGGGAGTATCGATGTGGTGGACGAAAATGTAACCGGGAAAAAGCGGCAGCCAGATCTTCTTCTTCCTGTCTTTCCACCGGCTGAGGATCTCCCGCATGGGAAGGAAGACTTCGATCGAGCGCTCCGACAGCTCGCTCATGAGCTTCTTTTCGAACCGGCTGCGCGTGTAAAGTGCAAACCACGCGGGCTGCTGCTCAGCAGGTGTTACGATGGGGGGAGACGCCAGCTCGAGGCTGGGCACCTCGAGCATCGGTCCGCCGCCGGATTCCACGTTAGGCGGCCCGGACGATGCAGCAGGGAATTCTTCTTCGTCCATTCCTCTGATTCCCATTCTCGCATCCCCGACTCACGTGCGTCCCGGGCGCGTTTCTGCCCGCGCCCTGCACTCGGCGGGAAGACCATGAAATCCGGCATACTCAGAAACCGAGTGCCGGACTTGCGAGCGAATATAATGACACTCGCACGGCCATGTCAAGCAGTGACGAATGCCAGAAGAATTGACGAATGAACGACGACGAATAGGAAAGGCCGCCATTTTCAGTTTTCAATTGTCAATCGCCATTCGTCAATCCTTATTACATCATGGCATACTCTTGTGGAAATAGGATGGCGCGCACATTTCGAGGCCAAGCATTGAACACCACGAAACTGCTTAATGCTACCAATCCGGGAGCGATCGAAGAAGCCGCCGCAATCATATGCCGGGGCGGACTGGTCGCGTTTCCGACCGAGACGGTGTACGGGCTCGGCGCCGATGCGTGCAATCCGCTGGCGGTGGCGCGCGTCTTCGAGGTCAAGGAGCGTCCCCGGATGGACCCGATCATCGTACACGTCGCCGACCCGGAGTCGGCACCCCTCTATGGACGGTTCCCGGAGCAAGCTGCAGCCCTTATGTGCCGCTTCTGGCCGGGGCCGCTGACGCTCGTCGTGCCCAAAACCGACGTGGTTCCTCCCATTGTAACCGCCGGGCTGGACACGGTCGCCATCCGCATGCCTGCCCATCCCGCTGCCCTGGCTCTGATCCGTGCTGCGGGCCGGGCCATAGCAGCACCGAGCGCCAATGTCTTCGGCCATGTCAGCCCTACCGAAGCCCATCATGTTGCCGCTCAACTTTCGAATCGCATCGAACTCATCCTTGATGGCGGCAGGTGCGCCGTGGGTGTCGAATCCACGGTCTTGTCGTTGACTGAGTCGGTCCCGCGCATTCTCAGGACGGGAGGAGTCCCGCCGGAAGCACTTAGGGAGGTCCTAGGCGCGCTCGCGTGGTCGACGGGCACACAGGACCGACCCGAGGCCCCCGGTCAGCTTATGCGCCATTACGCCACGCGGACACCTCTGGAAATCCTTGAGGAAGGCGATCTGCGGGCCAAGCCTCGCCCCGGTGAACGCGTCGGCCTGCTGGCATGGGTCCCACCGAAAGAGGCAGAGCGATATGCAGCCGTAGAAGTGCTGTCGCCGTCGGGCGACCTGCGTGAAGCAGCCGCAAACCTCTTCGCGGCGCTCCACAGGCTCGACAGCCTGCTTCTCGAACGTCTCGTAGCGCACCCTGTCCCGGAACAGGGACTCGGCATCGCAATCATGGATCGGCTCCGCCGCTGCTCGGCCCGATAGGTGCAAGGCCCAAGAAAAACCTCAAGGCAAACACAGCGCAAACGAGTTCCGGTCTGTCTTGCGGGAGTGTTTGACTAGTCATGTCTTTCCCTGTCCCCGCCGAATAATACGTCTGTAAGATCTCGTTATCTTGCGTGAGTACCATGAGACGCTTCGACGGTTCGGAACAAATCGAAATTGGCGACAGGCATCCTTTTTCGCCCGCGATGAAAAAAGGTGCCTGTCGCCAATTTCGTTGGTCCACGGCTCGTTCCGCGTATCGAAATGGAGGAGCTCGTGTTAAAGTTAAAGATTCAGAGAGTAATGGGACTAATGGTGCTGGACTTCAATGAAATCATACCGGGCCGACTCTGGGTGGGCGGCTACGTGCGCGAAGAAGAGGTGCACGAGCTGAGGCAAATGGGCATCACTACTGTGGTCAGCATGCAGACGGATGAGGACCTGCTACATTATGGTGTGTCATTGCATGAGCTGGCCCTCGCCTACGAGGATGCGGGGATTGAATTCCGCCGCCTGCCCACGCAGGATTTCGACCGGGAGGCGCTGGAACGCAACTTGCCGCAAGTCGTAACCCAGGTGGAAGAGGCTCTGGCCAATCCGAGAACGAAGCTCTACCTGCATTGCACGGCAGGTATCAACCGTTCGCCCACGGCAGCGGCTGGGTTCCTCATCAGGTCGAGCGGCATCTCAGCCCGCGAGGCCTGCGATTACCTGACTGCACGGCGCGACTGCAATCCTACCCTGGATATTCTCGAACGCTATGAGGCTGCGCAACGTGGCAAACCGTGCTGAAAGGGCGCTCGCGAAGTGAGACCGCGAGTATCGTCGACACAGGTGGAACATGACCCATAGCGTGGCGAACCCCTGGTTCTTTGCTGCGTTTCTCGCCGTCGTGCTCGTCCTGCTCGCCATAGATCTCGGCATCTTTCAGCGCAAGGCACATGCCGTGAGCATGAAAGAAGCGCTGGTTTGGAGCGCTTTCTGGGTACTGCTGTCCTTACTCTTCGGATCCTGTGTGTTCATCAAGCTTGGCTCGCGGCCGGGGCTTGAATTCTTCACCGGCTATCTAGTCGAGTACGCTCTCAGCGTCGACAATATCTTTGTCTTCATCCTGATCTTTTCCTACTTCGCGGTGCCGGCAAGGCTGCACCATCGCGTCCTGTTCTGGGGCATTCTAGGCGCCCTCATCATGCGCGGTGGTTTTATCCTTGCCGGGTCCCAGCTGATCCAGGCATTCCATTGGGTATTGTATCTGTTTGGCGCATTCCTGATCTTCTCGGGCATTAAGATCCTGCGGCAGAAGGGGGACACCAAGGTCGAGCCCGAGCGCAATCCGGTGGTTCGCCTCTTCCAGCGCATCGTGCCGATGACATCGGGCTACAGCGGCGGCGCCTTCTTCCTGAGGCACGCGGGCAAGTTCGTCGCAACTCCGCTTGCCCTGGTCTTAGTCACGGTGGAAACGACCGACCTGGTCTTTGCCTTCGACTCCATCCCGGCGATCTTCGGCGTTACGACCGACTGGTTCATCGTCCTTACCTCCAACATCTGCGCCATCCTTGGCCTGCGCTCCATGTACTTTGTGCTTGCCGCCGTCGTCGACCGTTTTGTGTACCTCGGCACGGGATTGGGGATCGTGCTGTCGTTCATAGGCGTGAAGATGCTGCTGGGCGACATCTATCCGATTGGCATCGAGACGTCCCTTCTGGTCGTTGCTGCAATCCTGGCCTGCTCCGTCGTTCTTTCGCTTGTCAGGCCCCCAAGGGCGAGGAAATCATCGCCCGACACTTCAATTCCCGCTCAGCTGCTGGTAAGATCCGAGGGCAAGCAGGAATGAGCTTCAGGAGGGAGGAAGACGAACTTGCCTTTGTACGAATATGAATGCCGCAGCTGCAAAGCTCGGTTCGAGCGTTTGGTTTTTGATCGTACTGCGGGAGTTTTCTGCCGCGAGTGCGGGAGCGCCGAGGTCGCGCAACTGCTCTCGACTTTCTCTGTCGGAGGGGAATCCGCCAAGGCAGCGCCGCAAGAAAGCCCATGCGCCGGCTGCCAGCGAATGCAGGACGGCATCTGCCCCATGAGCTCGGAATAGCCCGTACATCCGGCATCAGATTTCTTCCCGCAGTTTGATGCCATCCTTTGACATTTTCCAAAATCCCAGGCTATCCATTAGGCTCGGCCATGGCGGCGATGTCAAACAAGCTGCGGAGCTCTTCATCTGTCAGCCCGGATTTCTCCCGCGCAACTTCCACAATCGTTCTTCTGCTTGCCAGTGCTTCTTTGACGATATCTGCGGCGAGGTCGTAGCCGATGCGAGGAGTCAGCACCGTGGCCAGAGCGGCGCTCGATTCGGCGTAGCGAAGACAGCGGGCCGCATCCGCCGTGATGCCTTTGACGCAGCGCGAGGCCAGAACCTGCAGCGCGTTCGTCAAAATCTGCAGGGACTGCAGCAGGTTGTGCGCCATCACGGGCATCATTACGTTGAGCTCGAGCTGGCCGGCGCCCGCCGCCCAGGATATGGCAGTGTCATTGCCAATGACCTGAAAACAGACCATGTTCACCATTTCAGGAATCGAGGGATTGACCTTGCCCGGCATAATCGACGAGCCGGGCTGGGCTGCAGGCAGGTTGATTTCCATCAGGCCTGTCGCCGGGCCGCTCGTCATCAACCGCAGGTCGTTACAGATCCGCGAGACCTCCAAAGCGAGTGCGCGCAAGGAGGATGATAGGAGCGTGACCGGAAAACTGCTTTGCATGCTGGCCCGCAGATCGGCGGCCGGCCGAAAGCCGATGCCGGTATAAAGCGAGATCTTCTCCACGATCCGGAAGCGGAAGCGGGGGTGCGTGTTCACGCCGGTTCCGGCGGCGCTCCCGCCAATGCCCAGTTCCTCGAGGCAGCGGGAAGCGAAGAAGACGGCTTCGCCCGCCTGGCGAAGGGTCTTGGCGTAAGCGGCAAACTCCTGTCCCAGCGTGACCGGGACTGCGTCCTGCAAATGAGTTCTCCCTGCTTTCACCACTTCTTTGAACTCGGCGCCCTTTTCGGCAAAAGCGTCGCTAAGTCCGCTGAGGACGCGAATGAGATCCGCAACCTGCCTGCGTGCCGCCATTCGCATGGCGGTGGGAAAAGTGTCGTTGGTTGACTGCGCCATGTTTACATGGTCATTGGGGTGTACGGGAGAGTTCCCTCCACGTTTTCCTGTAAGGATTTCATTGGCGCGCCCGGCCAGTACCTCATTCACGTTCATGTGAAATGAGGTGCCGGCTCCCGAGTGGAAAACATCCACAACAAACTGATCGCGCAAGGAACCGCCAATGACTTCATCTGCGGCGCGGACGATCGCCTTGCCCCGTTCGGCATCCAGCAGGCCCAGTTCCTGGAGCACTTCGGCCGCTGCTTTCTTCAGGAGAACGTAGTTCTCGACCATCACCAGATGGACCCGCATGCCGCTGATCGCGTAGTTTTCGAGCGCGCGCGCCGTCTGGGCGCCATAGTACGCGGCCGCCGGGACCCTGACTTCTCCCAACGAGTCGTGCTCTGTCCGATGCTCCATATTCATTTCCTCCTGCGATAATTTTCCACCTTTTACGGACGCAATGGGACCTCTATAATGCATACCCCGGACAAGCCGGAAACGGCAATGCAAACCACGAAGGCCGCAGAGACCTCAAAGAAATGGAACCGATTTCTGAATACTATTATTCGCACCGGCTGAAACTGCATTTCTGGGACTGGGGAGGCAGCAACAAACCCAATCTCGTCCTGGTGCACGGCAGCCGAGATCATGCCCGCAGCTGGGACCTCGTCGCCGAGGCCCTCCGCGAGCACTTCCGCATCGTCGCCCCCGATCTGCGCGGGCACGGCGACAGCAGTTGGGCGCCGGGCGCCATGTATAGCATCCCCGAGTACGTGCTGGACGTCTCAGCCCTGATCGACATCATCGGACAGCACCCCGTCTATTTGATTGGTCATTCGTTGGGCGGGGCGATCGTGATGCAGTATGCCGGGATCTACCCGGATCGCGTCCGCAAGCTCGTCTCGATCGAGGGTTATGGCCCGGCCCCCGAGAAGCTGGTTCCGCGGCCGGCCCACGAGCGGCTCAGGAGATGGATTGAAAACATGCGCGATTATGAGACTCGCTCTCCCCACCGCTATCCTGGTCTGAATGCGGCGGCTGCGCGCATGAAGGAAGCAAACCCGCACCTGTCCGACAACATGGCACGGCACCTGACGCTGTTCGGGGCAAATTGGAATCCTGACGCCTCGCTGGTCTGGAAATTCGACAACTACGTACGGGCTTTTTCGCCCTACGGATTCAACATGGAGGACGCCCAGGAGATCTGGCGCCAGATTGCCTGTCCCGTGCTTTTGTTTCGCGGCCTCGACAGTTGGGCAGTCGACCCTGAGAAGGACGGACGCATCCATGCCATCCCCAACTACCGGCTGGTCAATGTCGCAAACGCAGGCCATTGGGTCCACCACGACCAGCCGACCGTTTTCATCGAGGAGACGAAGAAGTTCCTCCTGGACTTGTGACAGCGGCGGAGGTGTACGGTCTTCCGCGCAATTGCGCTTGCAGGAAGGGTGCCTTCGGTGCTAGTTTCTCACTTCACGCTTCCGACATTGGGTTGGGGACCGTCAGGCTCCTGTCGGAACGCCGGCCGGTGCAATCTCGCGTAACTCATTAGACTGGGGAGAACCGCATGGGAAATCCATTGTTTGCAACTAAGCCACTAAGCCTGCTTATGAAAGAGGCGCAGGAGTCGGGTGAGCACACATTGAAGCGTGCTCTCGGCCCGATCAACTTGATTACGCTCGGCATTGGCGCCATTATCGGGGCCGGCATTTTTGTCCTCACGGGCGCTGCGGCTGCCCAATACGCAGGACCAGCTATTGTTCTTTCCTTCGTCCTGGCAGGCATCGCTTGCGCCTTCGCGGGGCTCTGCTACTCTGAGTTTGCCTCGCTGATTCCCATTGCCGGCTCGGCTTACACGTACGGTTACGCAACCTTGGGCGAGCTCTTCGGTTGGATCATCGGGTGGGACCTCATCCTGGAGTATGCTTTTGGCGCGGCAACGGTAGCCTCCGGCTGGAGCGGTTACCTGGTCAGCTTTTTGCAGGACTGGGGCATCCACATACCGCCTGCATTGACAGCCACACCAGGCACAGAGATGGTGCTCTACAACAGCCGTTGGGAGCGACTCGCAACCGTATTGCCGACCCTGACAAAGGACGGCGTGGACCCCGCCACACTCCCGCACGCTCTAGGCGTTTTCAACCTCGTGGCTTTCTTCGCCATTGCAATCGTGACTTTCATCCTGGTGATCGGCATCAAAGAGTCCGCCAATATCAACTCCGCCATCGTGATCGTCAAGGTTGCAATTGTATTGCTCTTCATCGTGATTGCCGCGGTCTATGTCTTTAAAAACCCGAGCATCGCATCTCATAATTGGAAACCTTTCATTCCACCAAACAAAGGCGCCTACGGCCTCTACGGTTGGTCCGGAATTGCGCGTGCCGCCGGTGTGATCTTCTTTGCCTATATCGGATTTGATGCGGTCTCCACAGCCGCCCAAGAGGCCAAAAACCCTCGAAAAGACATGCCCATCGGCATCCTGGGATCGCTGATCATTTGCACGATCCTGTACATCCTGGTCTCGGGTTTGCTCACTGGCGTCGTTTCTTACACCGCTCTGAACGTTCCGGATCCGGTTGCGGTCGGCATTGATGCCACCGGAATACGGGCCGGGAGCTTTCTGGTCAAGCTCGGTGCCATCGCGGGCTTGGGCAGCGTAATGCTGGTGATGCTGCTGGGCCAGTCGCGGGTCTTTTTCTCCATGTCCCGCGATGGACTGCTACCCAAGTGGGCTGGTACGGTTCATCCTCGATTCCGCACGCCCTACATCTCATCCATTACGGTCGGGATCTTCGTCGCTATCTTCGCCTCGCTGGTTCCGATCGGTACATTAGGAGAGTTAGTGAGCATCGGCACGCTCCTGGCCTTCGTAATCGTCTGTGCGGGAGTCTGGATACTTCGCATTCGCCGTCCTGAGCTGGAACGGCCGTTCAAGACTCCCATGGTGCCATTAGTGCCCATCCTCGGAATTGCCGTTTCGATCCTGCTGATGATTAGCCTCCCCATAAGCACCTGGATGCGTCTGATAATCTGGTTGATCATCGGCATGGCAGTTTACTTCGGCTATGGCCGGCATCATAGCCTGGTGCGGAACCTGCCCACCAAGTAACGTCGTAAAAACAAAGAGGACGCAGAGAAAGCCATACATTCTCCGCGTCCTCGTGGAGTCTTCGCGTCTTCAGGTTTTGGCAGTTTGATTCTGCTTGGTCTTCGTCAGGCGCTCTTGCGCAGCTCGACCAGCACTTGCCGAGCCACTCCCTTCAGCGTCGCCACCACGCCGTTGCCGTTGGTAGCCACAGCTTCAAAGACCGGCTCGCCTTTGACCAGTAGCAGCTTCTTCAACTGCTCGACAGGCATCGCGTTGGGCAGGTCTCGCTTGTTGAGCTGCAGCACGTAGGGAATCTTGGCCAGATCGAATCCGTGCTCCTTCAAGTTCTGTTCCAGGTTGCAAACCGATTCCAGGTTGGCATCCAGGCGCTCTTCCTGCGAGTCGGCCACAAAGATCACGCCATCGACTCCGCGCAGGATCAGCTTTCGGCTGGCATCATAAAACACCTGGCCGGGAACGGTATAAAGATGAAAGCGCGCGCGTAAACCACGGATCTGGCCTAGATCGAGAGGCAGGAAATCGAAAAACAAGGTTCGCTCTGTTTCCGTGGCCAGGGATATGAGTTTGCCCTTATTGTCCGCACTGGTGATGTCATAAAGATACTGCAGATTTGTAGTCTTGCCTCCCAAGCCGGGCCCGTAGTAAACGATCTTGCAATTGATCTCGCGCGCCACGTAGTTTATGAACGGCAATGTCAGAACCTTTCGTTCAAAGGATTAGCTGCCTGGCTTAAGGAAGCTGAACAGCTTGTCGATTTCTTCATCCGTAAAGTAGATACACGGCGTCGCTCCTGATGCCGCTTTTGAGGCGAAGTCGACGGCTTCCGTCTTGCGCATGAAACCGCGGAAAACTTCTTCCAGACACGCCGTGGCGCGTTTCACTTTTAGCCGAACCATGCCGAGCGAAACGCTCTCGTCGAATACCACTACCAGTGAGAATCTCTTCGCCACGTCCGAGATATGAATGCTGCGGTGTTGTCCCTGGTGGTAGAGGATTGAGAACTCGGGCTCTCCCACAAGACACGCCAGACCGTCCGTCGCTGCGATATTGGCGGCTGCAAGCGATGCGAGCGCCGTCATGTCAATGCCGCAGGGTGAACCTTCGAAGGCAATCTGCTGGCCGCTGCGATCGATCAAGAGGACCAGGTCCGCCCGCAAGTCTTTCTGAGTCATGGCCAGAACTGCCTTCAGACGCAGATAATCAGCCTCGTACAGAACGATGTTACTCGGATTCGTCAACGGCTGTCGCCCTGCAGGCATATGCCAATTCAATTGATTGATTTATGAGATGATCTCCGTGCGATCGACGTGTCCTCGCAACGAGCTGCAAGAGCGATGAGGGAACTCGAATAACCCTTTCCTACCTTACCCTTGACTTATCGGCTGAATTCTCCTAATAATAACTCACAAATTTTGTCCTCTCTCTGTTGCGGCATATGAGGCTGATTTTAAAGCGCTTAGAGGAGGTTTGAGGCAGGGCTTCCTGTACGGAGACCCTGGAGGGGAAAAAGCAAGCTGGATGGTTAAGGGGACGATGGTCAGCAAACGCAACGACGCAAAGACAAAGAGGAGTTCGAAGTCCGCATCCCAAAAACGGTCTCATTCGCACGCAAAATCCTCAGCGACACGCAAGACTAGGAGAGCTGGGAGGGTGACAAAAGCTGCCAGGCCTGCGCGTAACCGGAAGGCCATGAGACCGGAAATCAAGAAGGTGAGTGCCCCCAGTAAGACGCCAGAGGCGTCCCGGCTCCTGCGCGAGACCAAGGCGACCACGGCAGCTCTGAGGCTTCTCGAAAGAGGGATTAAGCTGATCTATCATAAGGAGTTCAGGAAAGCTCGGGTCGAGCTGAAATCGTTAGTCGAAAGTTACCCTGCCGAGTCGGAGATCCTGGCACGTGCACGAACGTACCTGCAGATTTGCGATCGCGAGGAAGCGGCGCACAAGAAGCCGGTGATTGCCAATGATCAGCTTTACAATCTGGGGGTCATGGAGCATAACCGGGGAGACTACGAGAAGGCGGTGACGTATTTCCGGCAGTCTCTTGAGAAGAACCGGAATTCGGACCACATCTACTACTCTCTAGCGGCGTCATTCGCCGTGAAAGGAGAAATCGCAGAGGCCCTCCGGAATCTACAAAAGGCGGTCGAACTGAACGAAGAAAACCGGATTTATGCCAAGAATGACTCGGATTTCACACCGCTCCACGGCGAAAAGGAATTCAACAACCTTGTCGGCTGGAGCCAGCCTGCTGCCGGCAGGCAGTTTTGACATGATCTCCCGAAACCTACAGAGCGTAGTCTCCATCGGAGGTGGAACAGGCCTGTCCTGTCTCCTGAAAGGATTAAAGCTCAGGGTTCTTGACCCTCCGGTTATCGAAGCCCCCGCCATCCGGCCGTGGATCGCGCGCTTGACCGCAGTCGTCACGGTGACCGACGACGGAGGCAGCTCTGGACGTCTGAGGGACGAGCTGCAGGTGCTTCCGCCGGGAGACATCCGCAATTGCATGGTGGCGCTCAGCACAGACGAGTCGCTGCTCTCACATCTCTTTCAGTATCGATTCACAGGTTCCGGCCACTTGCAAGGGCACAGCTTCGGCAACCTTTTCCTCACGGCGCTGACCGGCGTGACCGGCGACTTCCTCGAGGCGATTCGAGTCAGCTCAGGCGTCCTGGCAATCAAGGGAAGAATCTACCCCGCCACCCTCCACGACGTCAGGCTGCGGGCGGTTCTGGAAGACGGCAGCCGGGTATTTGGAGAGTCGCACATATCCAAGAGCACTTCGCGCATCGTTTCCCTGTCCCTTTCGCCGCGGAGCTGCAAGCCCGTCCCTGCCGTACTGGACGCCATTCGGACGGCAGACTTGATCACAGTGGGACCTGGATCCCTTTTCACCAGCCTGCTGCCCAATCTCCTGGTACCGGGGATCGCCCGCGCGCTGAGGAAGTCGCCGGCGATGAAGGTTTATATCTGCAACCTGATGTCTCAGCCGGGGGAAACAACCGGCTTCTCCGCTGCCGATCACGTCTTGGAGATCTATAAGCATACGGGCGACGGGCTGTTTGACTGGATGATCTTGAACAACCAGCCCATATCTCCCATGGTGCTTGCCCGGTACCGTAAGCAGGGATCCATGCCGGTGGTGATCGACCGCGAGCGCATTGCCGCATTGGGGCTCGAGGTGTTCGAGGACGCCTTGCTGGCGCGTGGACGCGTCATACGGCACGATCCGGATCTGCTGGCAGAAGCGGTCCATGAGACTTACCACCACAGCAAGACCGGGAGGGCGAGCGCTAAGGAGCGGGTGTCTAAGCAATGAAAGACCTCTGCGTTCTCATTATGGCTGCGGGTAAAGGAACCCGCATGGTCAGTGATCGTGCCAAGGTTTTGCATACCCTCTGTGGTACACCCATGCTGCGTCTGATCTATCGCGCCGCAGGCGGCCTCGGTCCGGAAGAGATTCTCGTCGTGATCGGCCAGGATGCCGAGCGAGTTCGTGCCGCCCTCGACGGCATGCCGGCGCGGTTCGTCTTACAGCCGGAGCAGCTCGGAACCGGGCACGCGATCATGACGGCTCGCCCGGAGATCGAGAAAAGAGAGGGGGATCTCCTGGTACTGTCGGGAGATACCCCGCGCCTCAAGACGGAAACGCTTCGCAAGTTGGTCGAGCACCACCGTCGGAGAGGCGCCGCCACCACGCTTCTGACCGCCATAGCGAGAGACCCGTTTGCCTATGGCCGTATCCTCCGCAACTCCGATGGGGGGATCGAAGCTATCGTAGAAGAGAAGGACGCCAAGCCGGAGCAAAGGAAGATCAAGGAGATCAACGCCGGCTTCTACTGCTTCCGCATCTCGCTTCTCCTCGATGCGCTGCAGGAACTATCCGACAGCAATGCTCAGAAGGAGCACTACCTCACGGACTTGGTCGAGATTCAGCAGCGGCACGGCTTGCGGATCGAGGGGCTTCTGCACCCTGACTTTGAAGAGTTGCGCGGGATCAATACACGGAAGGAGTTGGCTGAGCTCGCGCTGGCCATGCGCGCGCAAAAAAACGAAGATTTGATGACCGCCGGCGTCACCCTCATGGATCCGGAGCGTACCTATATCGATCTGGACGTGGCGGCCGAAAGAGATGTCACGATTTACCCGATGGTGACCCTGGAGGGGGCCACCCGCATCGGTGAAGGGAGCATCATCCATTCGGGCACGCGCATCGTCAACTCTGTAATCGGACCGGAAGTCAAGATTCTGGAATCCTGCCTCATCACCGACTCGGAGGTAGGTAAAGGAACAACAGTGGGCCCATGCGCCCATCTGAGAGGGCACACGCTCGTCGGCCGGATGTGCCGCATCGGCAACTTCGTCGAGATCAAAAAGAGCACTCTGGGCGACGGTACCAAGGCTGCTCACCTGGCGTACATCGGAGATGCCACGATCGGCCGAAACGTCAACATCGGCGCCGGAACTATCACCTGCAATTACGACGGCGTCCGGAAGCATGCTACCATTA
>Ga0315279_10000041_pt1 | contig 283339 bp, 221 predicted proteins | sample YL17G06_20_MG_FD_203694 | JGI IMG/M metagenome (GOLD analysis project Ga0315279, IMG submission 203694) | Sediment microbial communities from Yellowstone Lake, YNP, Wyoming, USA - YL17G06_20 | ecosystem: Environmental > Aquatic > Freshwater > Lake > Sediment | place: USA: Wyoming | collected...
CACGTTAACGAAGCGAACGATGCGGAGATCCATTAACGAAGTGAGGCCCTTCAGATGTCAAGAAAAAGGGTGATGCTAGAAATTTATCTTGACATCTGATCTGTCATAGAAGGTCTTTGTGGTTCGCAATATCACTGCCGGTTAGTCAGGTCCGCAACAATCGCCACTATCCGGCTCAACCTCGTGTCGCTCTGGATGGAGCCTGACTCCCACTCTTGATTGCACCCGAACCTAGCCCGGCCTGTCAAGGCCGGGGTTCATCTGCTAAAATGTTGATTCCTCAAATTGATTCATTGCGCGTGGAGAGGGCCAGGTATGGCCGGCAGGAAGTTGACCTACGAGCAACTCGAGCGACGATTGGCCAAACTGGAGCGGCAACTTCGACAAACTAGCCAATCGGATCGGGATTACCGGCAACTCTTCAGCAGGCTGAAAGAGTCGGTCAACGTTTACCAACTCGTCCGCGACCGGCGCGGACGGATCGTGGATTGGATACTCCGCGATGCGAATCCCGAGAGTCTCCGCAACCTGGGCAAAACCATGGCGGAGGTGGCGGGAAAGCGTGCCACCGACCTCTTCGACGCCAAGGTGATGGCTCCGTTCATCGAGGTTTCCAGAGAGGTAGCGGTTTCGGGGAAAGCGCATCAAAGGGAAGTCTACTTCCCCGGCACGCAGAGACACTTTTTGACTACCTGCATCCCGTTTGGCGCCGATTTCCTTGTAACTGCCAGCGTCGATATTACCGCGCACAAGCAGACCGAGGAGGCTTTGCGCAAGGCTCACGACGAGCTGGAGCAGAGGGTTCAGGAGCGGACGGCTGAGCTGGTCCAGACCAGCCGCATGTTTCGCATGGTCAGCGCCTGCAACGAGACGGTAGTTCGAGCAACTGATGAGGCCGGTCTGATGACCGAGATCTGCAAGATTGCCGTTGACATCGGCGGTTACCGGATGGCCTGGGTGGGTTTTGCTGACGATGACGCGGAACGAAACGTCCGCCCAGTTGCCGCGACCGGCTTTGAGGCGGGCTACCTGGGGCAGGCCAAGATTAGCTGGGCTGACAACGAACGGGGGAGAGGCCCGACCGGCACCGCCATCCGGACTGGCCGTCCCCAGATCGGCCGGGACTTCCTGACCGACCCGAAACTTGCGCCGTGGCGCATGCTGGCGATCAGTCGAGGCTTCCGGTCTTCAGTGGCCCTGCCGCTGGCCCACGGCGAGCGGGTCTTCGGCGCCCTGAACATCTATGCTGCCGAGCCGGAGGCGTTCGACGAATCCCGGGTCAGGGTGTTGGCAGAAATGGCTGGGGACCTGGCGTTTGGCATCATGGCCTTGCGGACGCGGAAGGCCTTGCGGGAAAGCCACGACCGTCTCCGGGCCCTGGCATCTGACTTGACACTGGCAGAGCAACGCGAACGCAAGCGGCTCGCGCATGTGCTGCACGACCACATCCAGCAGCTTCTGGTCGGGGCCAAAATCCGCCTCGCAATCCTTGGTCGAATGGAGACCAGGGAGCTGCAAAGAGCGGCCAAGGATGTGGACGAGTTGCTCACCGAGGCCATAGATGCCTCGCGCTCGCTGACCGCCGAGCTGAGCCCGCCCATCCTCCACGAGGCTGGTCTGGCAGCGGCGCTGGATTGGCTGGCCCGCTGGATGAAGGACCAGCATGGTTTGGTTGTCAGTGTCAGCGCCGATGCACAAGCCAATCCCAGTCAAGAGGACGTTTCTGTCTTGCTGTTCCAGTCCGTCCGCGAGCTGCTCTTCAATGTTGTCAAGCACGCGCAGGTTAAGACGGCCCGTGTTGAAATGGGCCGGCGTGACGATCGGTTGGAAGTGGTCATCTCGGACGAGGGGGTGGGGTTCGACCCGTCACAAGTCCATCATGAGAAGCGCTCTTCGGCGAGCTTTGGTTTGTTCAGCATCCGCGAGCGGCTTGGCTTGTTGGGCGGAAGCATGAAGATCGAAAGTACTGTCGGCCGCGGCAGCCGCTTTACGCTCGCGGCCCCATTGCAGCAGGCCGGCATTCGGCACGCCAGCTAAGGGCTCACGGAAAATAAGAAAACGAACCACTCATGACGGGAAAACTCATAGAACCGCAAAAAGACGCTCCTGGAAAGAAGATCTGGAAACGCCAGAAATGGATTGGCTTGGCCGCTGGCTGTCGGGTCCCATCGTCACAGCCGGGTGCCTCTGCGGGATTGCGGTTGCTGCAAATTTGCTTTTTCATCTCTTCCGATCAGGCGAACTGTCAACGCGCGGGGCGGAGCCGCCCGGCGTATAGTCCATGCGCCCGGCGAGCATGCGTGTGAAGGGAAGTGTCACTTGATGGTCGGGATTGTCCCGGCTGCCTGCCTTGGACTGCTCCATGCCCGCGACACCCTCGTAACCGAGCACATTGGGCCAGGTGCGGTCCAGACCAGTGGGTTTTGTGGAACCGTGAAAATCCACCATCAGGTGATGCTGAGCGGCTGTCTCGGCCGCACGGTAGTAGAAATCTATGCCTCCCTGATCATCGCGCTCTACGAAGTCGATCTTGACACCAGCCACACCCCACTTTTCATACAAGGGAAAGGCGTCCGCCATTTGCCTGTTCGCGTCACCGTAGCTGAGCCATATCCACACCTTCACACGTTTGGAAGCTGCGTAGCGCACCACCTCGGGAATATCGACACGCCCATTCATCTTGGTGATGTCACCACGGGCGGACCACCCTGCATCTACCAGCATGTACTCGAAGCCTGACCTCGCGGCAAAGTCGACATAGTATTTCATGTTCTCAGTGGTATAGGCGCCCTTGCCATCGGCCCCTATGCTGCCGCTCCACCAATCCCAGGCTGCTTTCCCCGCGTGAATCCAAGAGGTGTCCTTAATCGCCGACTCGGGATTCAGGCTGGTAATGATGTTGGATTCAATCAGGCCGCCCGGTTCGGTGCTGACGAGCAGCACTCTCCAAGCCGAGTGGTGCGGCAAGGAGCCGGTGACGGCGATGTTGGGATCGTCCAGGCGAGGAGAGAGCCTGGATTCGAACTTGTGACTGGCCCAGCCCCCCGAAGGATTCACAAGATACATGGCGGCGTATTCGCGCAGGTCGGCTTCGGTAATCGCCATCCACGCCACACCCGGCACTTCCATCAGCAGTGGAAGTCCGAGCAGCACCGTGCTCGCAACGCCGCCTTGATTGGAAAGGCTGCTCGCAGAGAGCTTAATAAACTCGCTCTCATACATGGACTGGTAATTCGGCAGGACCAGAGCGTAGATGAAGGGGTCTTTACTGATGCGAAACTCGGTGATCTCTTTCGCCAGGCGGAATTCGCGGAGTGGCGCCTGCTCGGGTACTACATAGCGGAACGCCACGGCGTCGTCATATGCTCTGGCTTCTATCACAAGCTTTCGCCCAGGGTCTCCGGTTTCCTCGAGGTCAATGCGAAGCGCGTTGCACTGGTTGCGAACTGAACTCGCCTTGCCTGTGACGAGGCGGTATGTTTCATCGGTCTTCGAAAAAGCGGTGTTCACGATGCGGACTTCTGATCCCAGGGGTTTCTGGCCTTGCAGGTCGAGGCGGAGCGCCGATTGCTCGATGAGCGGTTTGCCTTGAAACGAGACCGAGTAGACAAGCTGGCCTCCCGCTGGAGGGGGCTGGTTGCTCGGGGCACTCGGGCGTCCTGCAGGACTGGGCTGGGTCTTGGCGACGGTCTGGAAGGTGATTGCCAACCGGTCGTCCGGCGAATGGAGAACAGCCGTGCCGGACTGCGACCAAGCCGTAGTAGCCATCGACAGGCATGTGCCGATAAGGCAAAGCGCGACCTTCGTCACGCCAAACAGACATTTCTTTCTCATTTGTTTTTCCTCTGTCACCAATTTTGAGGATTTTAGGTACTTCCTGCGCCGACTCACGCTATCTTCACCCCAGCAGCCCAAAAGCAATCGATTAGACGTTAAATGAGTCTCTCAGACTCGGAATCAATCCAAAAGGCTTTGGCAGTGATGCGACGCTTAAGAAGGGCTTGGAACGCTTGAGGCAGCCCTCTTGAAGATGACTGAAAACTGAGAGTTGAGAACTCAGACGAGCAGAACTCAGCGGTTGCTCAACATCGCCGCCGTCCCTCTGAGAGTTCCCTCTCCTGCAGAAGAAGATTGAATGCGAAGTCCCTCTGGTAGTAGGCTTGGCGCGACCTTGCTTTCCTATCGAAATCTCAGTTGCTGGCTTGCCAGGGAGGTGCATTTATGGACCGAAGACAGTTTTTCGAGCGCCTGCTTGGGGGAACCGCTTTATCGCTGTACGCCCTGAGAGAATTGAACGGCGCCATCTATGACAGTATCAATTCGCTCAACGACGCTTACCAGCAGGTGCCGTCGCCCGACGGAGCCTACTGGGATGCGGTCAAGAAGCATTACTTGATGGAAAACAACCTCATCATGATGAACAACGGGACGGTGGGCCCAATCCCTCAGCCCGTGTATAACACGATGATGGAGTATTTCAAAGTTCAGATGACCACTCCTTCCGATTTGTATACCTACTTTCCTGCCAAAGTGGAGGAGGTTCGCTACAAGCTGGCCAGTTTTGCCAACGTCTCCTCTGACGAGGTTGCGATCACCAGGAACACCACCGAAGGCCTCAATTTCGTGGCCAATGGTCTGGACATGAAGGAAGGCGACGAAGTTCTCATGTCCAACCTGGAACATCCGAGCATGACCAACGCATGGCGGCTCAAAGCCAAGCGCTATGGAATCAAAGTGACGGAGGTCCCGCTCGGAGTGCCCCCGAAGAGCGTTGAGGAGATCGTCGATGCCTTCAGAAAGGCCATTACGCCGCGGACCAAGATTATCGCCGTGGCCCATACAATTTTCATAACCGGGCTGATTACTCCTTTGAAAGAGCTCAGCGACCTGGCGCACAAAAACGGGCTGTTGATCCTTGCCGACAGCGCGCACGGGATCGGGATGATAGATCTCAAACTACATGACTGGGGCGTTGATTTCTATGCTTCGAGCCCATACAAGTGGCTTGGAGCGCCTCCCGAAGCGGGCTTTTTCTATGTCCGCAAGGACGTGCAGGACAAGCTGTGGCCCACGATCGGATTCAGCGGCTGGGATACGTACAAAACTGCAAAACGGTTTGAAACCTTCAGCCAACGTGCCGACGCACTCGTCATGGGTCTCGGGGAAGCGCTCAATTTTCAGACTGTCATCGGGAAATCGCGTGTTGAACGACGCGTGAAGTCGCTCGCATCCTATCTGAAGAGCAGTCTTCGAGACATCCCGGGCTTCAAACTGCATACCAACACGGATGAGTACCTGAGCGCCGGCCTGACGGCATTCTCAATCAAGGGCGTAAACCCGGAGGATGTCGTGAACCATGTCCGCGAGAAGTACAACATCGTGGTGCGAACGATCGGGAATGCAGATCGTGGGACGCTCGGGGTGCGGGTGTCCACTCACATTTTCGTCTCCACCAGGGACATCGATCTCCTGGTGCAAGGAGTGAGAGAGGTAGCCAGAAACTCTGGCGCTTAGAATATTGCGCTTAAGCGGGGACAATCGGAATTTCCGCCCGGCTGGTTTGGGAAAATGGGGACATTCCGTATTTCCGCGGAGCTCATGTCTTTCCGAAGAATCTGCGGAAGCGAAGTACGGGACGGCTACGACCTTATCCTTGTCGACAAAGTTGAAGATTGAATCCGGGTGAAGGAGCTGCCGGCTCATGCTGTTCGGCTTGTTGCGCGGCGGCGTGCTGACCGCTGCTGGCATGCTGAGAGGGCCAGGGGGCGCTCCTTCCGGCGGTTGGATGATCTCGTCTTTTCCGGCGAACCATTGAGATTGATTGAACGTCTTACATGGGGGAATCGTAGTAAGGGAAAGATAGGAGGTGCACGCCGTGAGACACGCCAGACAAATCGCCATTTTTCCCATTTGCGCTCTATTGTTTTGCCTCTCGGGATGCGGTTTGGCCTATCCCGCCGTGGAAGGCAAGTTTGAACGAACACTGAACGTAACCGGGGCGGTAGACCTGGAAGTGACGTCCGGATCCGGCAGGATCGATGTGCGCACCGGGAATTCTTCGATAGTGCAGGTCTACGGGCTGATCCGGGCCAGTAATGATTGGAGGAGCAACGCGCAGGAAAAAGTCCGTTACTTGGAAGCAAACCCTCCAATTGAGCAGTCCGGCAATGTCATCCGCATCGGGCGGATCGACAACGAAGCGTACAGAAACAATGTTTCCATCAGCTACGAACTTGTGGTTCCGGCCGAGACCCAAGTGCATGCCAAGACCGGTTCAGGAGGATTGAAGATCGAAGGGGTCCGCAGACCGGTCGACGCCAGCACCGGGTCAGGGTCGATCGCAATAGACAACATCGGCGGCGATGTGGTTGCCCACACCGGATCGGGCAGCATCAGGCTCGACCAAGTAGGGGGGGAAGTCGAGGCTCATACCGGCAGCGGCTCTATCGAGGCCGGGCGCATCGCCGGGTCCGCCCGGATGCAAACCGGAAGCGGCAGCATCACGCTGGAGCAGACGTCATCCGGTGCTGAAGGGGTGCGGGATGCGGAAGTGCATACCGGTTCAGGTCGCATCGAGGTTTCCGGCGTGAACGGTTCGCTGCGTGCTCATAGCGGCAGCGGCGGAATCACGGCCAGCGGAATTCCGGCGGGGGATTGGGAAGTAGATGCCTCATCGGGACACGTAGCCCTGCATCTGGGCGCCGACGCGGCATTTGACCTGGTAGCTCACTCGGGTTCAGGCAGCATCACCGTGGATCATCCGATCACCGTGACAGGGACGATCAACAAGCATGAAATGCGCGGCAAGGTGCGCGGCGGTGGGCACTTGATCAATGTCCACACTGGTTCCGGAGGCATTACCATCCAGTAAGAGCCCGGGGCAAGATTCGCCCTTGGGCTTAGCCGGGCAGAAAGCCCGCGACCGTACCTGCCCGCCGGCTATTCTGCACGGAGACACTCGATCGGATCGACCCGTGCCGTGGAGGGGGTCGCGTCTCCAAAATCCAATTCCGAGAAATCCTGGATTTTGGAGACACGGCCCCATGTGCCCGTCGCTACTTTATCGCCGTCAGCCGCTTCACCTCCGCGTCGCGATCCAGGTAGCTTTGTCCGTTCGTAATCCAGGCCTCGGCAGGTTCATCTTTCAAGTAATGCCCGAACCAGGCAAGGATACGGTGCTGGTAATCGGTCTGATTCTTCTTCTGGCGCAGGCCGTGGTCCTCGCCGTTGTAAACGAGAAACACGACGTCCTTCTTTGCGCGCCGGGCGATATTGTAAAGCTCGACACTCTGATGCCAGAACACCGTCCCATCGGCATCGCCTTCTTCAAGCAGTAGCGGCACCGTCATGTTCTGCACGTTCATGACTGCAGAGTTCGTAATGTAGTGCTGCAAATCTTCCCAGAGAGGCACCTCCATGCGCTCCTGCCCCGTTTCGATGTGATCGGTCTCCGCGATGCCCGGGCCCCAGTGGTGGTCACCGTACATGCTGACGAGATCCGTAAGCGGCGCACCGGCAACCGCAGCGGCGAAGATGCCGTTTGTGTACGCGGCGAGATAAGCCGCGTCGAACCCGCCCCAAGAGTGCCCGACGCAGCCGACCCGCTTAGGATCGATCATTCCCATCTGCAGCACTCTCTTCACGCCTGGCACGACACATTGCACCACCGAGACACCGGGCTGCCGCGGCGCGAAAACGATGTCCGGCTGGAAGACGAAGTAGCCGTGACTCGTGAAGACGGAGGTGTTGTAGTAGTCGCGATCGGACGGCGCGACGTAGCGGTGAACGTTTTGCGAGAGCAACTCGTACATGTAGACGATCATCGGGTACTTCTTGCCTGACTCGTACCCGGCTGGGTAGTAGAGTGCGCCCTGCATCGTCTTGCCATTGTCAGATTTGTACTCGACCAGCTCACTGCGGCCCCAGGCGAAACTGCTCTGGAACGGATTAGTCGTGGTAACCTGCCTGGCATCCTTCAAATCCGCCCCGGCGACGAAGATGTCAGGTGAGTCGTCGTAGTCCTGTACAATGTACCCGTATACCTCGGCATCTTCCGCCTTGGCAAGTGAGCCTACGCTCTTGTCGAGCCACACGAGGCGATCGATTCCCGCCGCCGGCTTCAACTGCGCGTAGCCCGACTTCTTCGTCCATTCCCCGTTCATGCTCAAGTACACTGCCTTGCTGAGGTCAATCCACTGATCGGCAGCAGACCCTGAGAATCCTCCCCGCATGCCGCCGCCTCCCGTCTGATCGAGTCGGGTGAGCCGATAGCGGATCCGATCGGCCGCGCCGTTGGTCAGGCGCTGTGCCTTCGAGCCGTCGGACGATATCTGCCAGATGTCGAACTTGTCATAGAGGAGTACGGCCGCGTCGTCTTTTGTCCAGCCTGCGACGCCGAAGGGCGGCTTCTGCTTGATCGTTTGGTCCGACTCCTTATCGATGAAGGATGTCGGCACGGCCTTCGTGATGTTTGTGAACGCGCGCGTGGCGAGATTGAGCGTCCAGTACTGATCGTCCTGCAAGAAGAGCAGGTACTTTCCACCGGGGCCCGCCTGTACGTACCGGTCGATGACATTGTCCCTGATTTTCGTCCGCGCACCTGTCGTGATGTCCTCGAGATAGAGATCAGAGCCCGGACGGCCAATTGTCCGGTCCATCGCGTACTTCGACCACTCTGCAACGTACGCGAGATTCGTACGCCGGATGGGCGTTACTTGCTCGTTGATCGGGTCCTGGCCGAGTTGGACGAATTTGCCGCTGTCGAGATGCCAGGCGGCCAGCATGCTGCGTCGCCGATCCGAAGGCGCGTCCACCTTCTGCTTGGGCATGACGACCACGTCAGTCCAATGCCAGATCTCGAGGCCTGCGGGCTCGTCGGCTGCGGCAGCACCGGCGCCTCTGCCTCCTCGTCCCGAGGCCCCTGTGCCTCTACCGCCTCGTGCTGCAGGCGCCACTGCGTCCTCCCACTTCGCTATTCCGAAAAACAGCGCGTTGCCATCGTCCGACCATGAGAGCCGGCGGAACGAGACGGTCCGCATACCCGCCGGGAATATGGAGTCGGCCGTGGGATCGTACATACGCAGACGTTCGGTCTTGCCGATACCGGTCCAGGACAGCACGGCATACGTCGAGCCCTCTTTGCGATCGTCAGCCTTCGCCCGAAGCACGGCAAGATCCGGTGCATCCTTCCGCCATGCAAGGTCCGTGTAGATCGAGGGCGCCGAATCGAGCACACGCAGCACGGTCGTTTCCGGATCGAACAGGTGCACTCCGTTGCCCATCTTGCCGGCGGCGCTGATGATCATGGCAAGCAGGTGGCTGTGTTCGGCGTCCTGCCACGCGAACTGGGATATATTGCCGAACGTCGTATCGCGGCCGCTCGCTAGCTGCCTGACAATGAGCGTCGTGCCCGGTGTATCTTCGGCTGCGGAGGCCCCCGCGCCGCCGCGCCCACCCCCTCGTCCACCACCTCCGGCAGGGGCGGGTGATCCAGACGGACGCTCCGGTCCGTAGGGCCGCAGCGCGAGGTAGGCTCCGTCGGGGCTGAAGGAGAACGACTCGATACCGTCTATGGTCGTCGTCTCGCCCGAGGCGAGGTTCAGCAAGCCGAGTTTGTTCTGGACCGGCCGTTGCTCGCTTCTCAGCCTTTCCTGTTCAGCTTCGGATTGACCGATGCTGTATGCGAACCACTTCGAGTCGGACGAGTAGACGGGCTGGGCGCCGAATTCGGCCACCTTCGTCGTGCCGTCGGCGAGCTTGGTGATGCGCAGCTCGTTGTTCCGGTTCGAGCGGTTGATGGTATAAACGAGCCAGCGGCCATCCGGGGAGAAGCCTCCGCGGCTGCCTGCGGAAGCCAGCGCCTCCCATTGGCCGTAATCGGCGAAGGTCGCCGGCGGCTTCGTCTGTGCGCCAATTGTGATCGTCAGTGCCAGCAAACCGAAGAATGTGGTTGCCACGTTTCGTCGCATAGCATACCTCCCTTGCTGATGGTCAAACCGGTTGTCAGATGGCAATCTGCTTCTGTCCTGTAGGAGCAAATTAGCATCGGTCGGGCTGGAAATCATCCGGATTTGTGCAGCGAGGCCCGAAAAGAGCCTGGGATCCAGCCTGTCGCCTTTCGCGTTTAAGAAAGCGACCTCGCCCGGGATTGCCTTGGACCTCGCCCTGGGCCCAAACCACCTCGCCACGCGCAATCGTGACAACAGGCCAACCCTTCACTTTCACACCCTCGAAGGCCGTGTAGTCCATCCTGTCGTGCAACACCTCTTTGCTTATTGTGACCTCAACTTCCGGGTCCCAGATTGCCAGGTCTGCGTCGCTCCCTACGGCGATGGTTCCTTTTTTCGGGTAGAGGCCGTAGATTCTTGCTGCATTTGTGGCCGTTAATGCAACGAACGTATTTATGTCGATGCGCCCCCTGCCGACTCCTTCTGAAAACAGCAGGGGCAAGCGCGTCTCGAGACCGGGGATGCCATTTGGGACTTTTGTGAAGGGGGCGTTCAGCCCGTGCGCCTGCTTTCCTTGCGGGTCATTGTACCGGTAAGGCGCGTGATCCGAAGAAAACACCTGAACAAGGCCGGCCGTCAGGCCCTGCCACACCGCTTCCTGGTCGACCTTTTCGCGCGGCGGAGGGCTGCACATGAACTTTGCCCCCTCGAATCCCGGCCTGTCGGTATCGGCGGCAGTGAGCAGCAGGTATTGAGGACAGGTTTCGGCGTAGATCTTCAGACCGCGGCTCCGGGCCCAGGCTATCTGCTCGAGCGCCTCCGTGCCGGACACGTGAACGATCAGTATTGGAACGTCGACCAATTCCGCCAGGGCGATAACGCGGTGAGTTGCCTCGCGCTCCGCGATCTGCGGCCGCGACGCCGGGTGGAAACGCGGCGCCCTTTGGCCCGCCCGGAGCAGCCGCTCGGTCGTCCACGCGATGGCGTCGCTGTTTTCCGCATGGACCATCACCATTGCGCCCTCACGCCTCGCGGCGGCGAGCACCTCCAGGATTTGGCGATCGGTAAGCTTCAGCGAGTCGTACGTCGTGTAGACCTTGAAAGAGGTGCATCCCTGGCCGATCAGCTCGGGCAATTCCTTCTCCAGCGCCTCCTGCGTCGGATCGGAAATGATGAGGTGGAAGCCATAATCGACAAAGGCCCTGCTTTCCGCCCGTTTGTGATAGTCACGAACCACGTCGCGCAGCGATTGCCCGCGGTGCTGGGCCGCGAAGGGGATGATGGTCGTGGTTCCGCCGCATGCAGCCGAAACTCCGCCCGAATAAAAATCGTCCGCCGTCATCAGACCGGTCGACGATTTCTGGTCGATGTGGCAGTGGCTGTCGATTCCGCCTGGCAACACCAGCCGTCCGGTGGCATCCATGGTTTCCTGCGATGGCGCCTGCAGGCTCTCGGCGAGGGCGACAATTTGTCCTGCGCGGATGCCGATGTCGCACCGCACCCGGTCCGCCGCGGTGACGACCATGCCGTTCCGTATGATCAGATCAAAGCTCGCAGACATTGGATTCCTCGGCCGGTCAGGATTTTCGGAGCCGGCCCAAAGCGCGCGCAAGACGTTCCTGCAGCGCATCCAGCTCGCGCAGGTCGGTTTGGTTCAGGACAACGCCTGGGCTGCGCACTCTCGCCGAGGCGATGGCACCGCGCCTGCGGAGGATCTCCTTGCGCACCGCAAGCCCGTATCCAGGCTGCTGCTCGTAGGTCGCCAGGGGAAGATACGCATCGTAGACGTCTTCTGCCTCGTCGAGATCACCCGCGACGAACCGCTCGTACACCTGCACCAGCATCTCGGGGTAGGCGAATCCCGTCATCACGCCGTCGGCGCCTCGCCGTAGCTCCTGCGGCAGGTACAGCCCTCCGTTGCCGACGACAATGCTAACGCGCCGCTGCCCATGCCTCTCGTCGGCTCTGATCTGAGAGAGCTTCCGCAGGCCCGGGCAGTCCTCAGCCTTCAGCATGACGAGCTGCGGGAACGATTTCACCATACGGCCGAAGACAGCGGCAGACAGGTATACGCCTGTGGATTGAGGATAATCCTGGTAGGCAACTGGGACGTTCGGTCCCAGCGCTTCGAAAACGCCGGCGTAGTATTCGTACAGCTGGTCGTCACTGCGAAGACCCGTTATCGGGGCGATCATGACCCCGGCAGCGCCGGCATCCATCGCGGTCCAGGCGAGCGTCCTGATATTGGCGAATGCCGCGTTGCTGACCCCCACGATGACCGGAACGCGGCCACGGAGCACGCTGAGGACCTGTTTCGTAAATGCTTCCGTCTCGGCGAAGGAAAGTTTTTGTGCCTCTCCCATCATCCCGAGAATCGTGATGCCGTGAACCCCTTTGTTGATGTAAAAATCCATCAGCGAATCGATGCAGCTGTAGTCGATTTCCCCGCTGTCGGTGAACGGAGTTACGGAGATGACGAAAACACCCTTGGTCTGTTCGCTCAGCATGACGCTGAGTATATAACAGCTCCAAGGCGGAAAAAAAGCCGCGGCCAGCGTTATGCAAGGAGGTGGCGCACCCGGCCCGACTCGAACGGGCGGCCTGCGGATTCGAAGTCCCCGTACGGGATGTCACAGCAAACTATTGAGCGAATATAGCCGATCATGTCTACTGGTACGCCAGCGCCCCGTAGGAAGGCATCCGTTATCTTTCCCTGCGATTGATAGAGCGTGTCGATGCCGGCAGCAGGATGACTACAAAGCGCAACCAATTTGGCTTTCGCGCATCTTTATGATTGAACCTCCCTGATAATCCCCCCAGGAAAAAACAATGCGCAGTGCGGACAAACGACAGGATTGGATGTTCAGTCGCATCTCAGCAGAGAACCGAGCGCCCACAGACCACCAGCTGAGACCCACCGGTACGGTGGTTGACACCGTTCTCAAAGATCTGTCGTTCTTGTTCGAAAGCCTTTATGCCGACGTCGGCCGCCCGCCGGTTGCGCCTGAGAAGCTGCTCCGAACCCTCTTGGGAAACGATTTGGGCAGCAACTCGAATTTACAGCAGCCTGATAGACGAAGGTTAGTAATGCCTGACAGTGGCAAGTCTCTTGACTTTACTCAAGTCGACGTCTGCAAGTGTCGACCATCGAACTCTTGCTTCGCTGAAATCAACACCCCTCAGATCCGGGTTGTGCAATCTCGTACCGCTAAGATTCGCGCCGCCCAAGATCGCGCTGCTCAGATTCGCGCCGCTCAGGTCCGCGCTGCGCAAGTCTGCGACGCTCAGGTCCCTGCCGATTAGTACCACCAGCGATTCAGACACTGCATGCCAATCATCCGAATGCCTTTGGAACCTTAAAGACCACCAAGTCACCAAGACCACCAAGATCCTGGGACTACACAGGATTGCGATGGATGGTACGTCGGAAACAGGCTTTGGCTGCCACTCCTGGCGCGGGCATCGGGGACAAAAGCGCAGAGGAAGCTGTCCTGGAGCCTGGAGCGCACGCTGAGATCCCCGGGTTCCCCTGTCGCACCCATCACCCATGTGCGCTTGTCCCCGATGCCCACGCCAGGAGTGGATTCCGCAGCGCAGCTGCGGAATCGCGTCCGGCGCAACCAAAGCCCCCTTAGCTCTTGGTTCTTTGAGGTCTTTGGGGTCTTCGAGGTTCGTTTTCGGTATGCGACGGCATCGCTCCAAGGGGTACACACCACTGTCTGAATTGCCGTAGTACCACGCCGATCAGGTTCGGCCTGACATCACGATTCTGCTCCCGCCACTTGTTCCAACTCGCCCTGTCGTTCCTCTCGATGGCATCTTTCAACCGGCCAAGATGTTCTCTACTCGCCATGGCTCTAACCTATCAAGTGTGTTTTGCCGCTCATTATTGACCTGCCGGGCAGATCTCCAGAAAGGAAAGCTGCACCAGCGACACATTGAAGGCGGGGGAGTTGCCTATGCGCCAGTATGCCTGGAGTGCAATAGGTGGCGCACCCGGCCCGACTCGAACGGGCGGCCTGCGGATTCGAAGTCCGACGCTCTATCCAACTGAGCTACGGGTGCGCGCGGGTGGGGTGAGCGAGGGGATTCGAACCCCCGGCCGCTGGAGCCACAATCCAGAGCTCTACCAGCTGAGCTACGCTCACCACAAGAGTTGCCGGCCGGCAAATGATAGCATTTTCCCCCCAACGCTCACGCAAAAAATATCAGCACAGTTGAGGAGAAAAATGATCGAACCGCCGGGAGCAGCGTGGTTGCTGCTCCCGGTGTCGAGTGTCTCCTTCATGTGTTACCGAATGGTGCGATTCACGAGGGGAGGAGGAGAAGTGTCTATCGGGGGAAGTCCGCTGCCCGCGATCGATTGATTGTAGGCTGGAATTTCCTTCTCCATCAGGTTTTTATACTGCACCTGCACAGCTTGCAGTTGTTTTTCCAGGTCTGTTACGATGCCGACGGCTGTCTCGGTTGGACCAAAGTCCGCAGTGCCGGCTACGTCCCCTCCGCCTGGTCCGATCTCCTGATACAGCCAGATGAAGTTGAGGTAGAGCTTGTATTGTTCGACGTAGTATTTGTCGTCGCTGAGGGCCTCCGACCTCGTGATCAGCTGATATTCGACGTCCTGCATCTTCTTGTCGATTCCGTCCACGGCCTTGAGCTGAGCTTCCTTGCCGCTCTGGCCGGCCACCGTTTTGCGCGTGTCCTCGAGCTGCTTACGCATCCACTCGATCTGGTTTGTCATGTCCGACACGGTACTGATGTCGTCTATGACCCGGAGCTGCAACTTGACCGACGCTTCGATATCGGCCGCCGAGCCGCCGTTTCGGGGAGGCAACAGAACCTCGAGCGGCTGCGTGTGAGACTGCCCATCGACCGTCAGGCGCACCGTGTATTTGCCTGGCGCCGCCGTCGGGAGGGTTGGGTTTTGTGAAATGCCCCAGTGCGTGACGGGGCGCGTCTGGGCGTTCTGGAAGCGCGGTTCCTCCCAGATGTGCGGGTTTTGAGGAGGAGTGGTGCGCAGAGCAACCATCCGAGCCGAGGCCCCATAGCGAAGGTCCCCCCAGGCCACGCGGGTGAGCCCTACTCGGCCAGTAGCCTGAGGCAGCTTGCGGATGACGTTCCCGCTCGCATCGAGAATCTCAATTTGCACGGGATCTCTCGGAACAGATTTGAGCATATAGCTCAAGAGAGCCCGCCCGCCGCGCGTCTGCCGGTAGGCGGGACGCGGCGCCATGAGACGCACAGCCGCGTCGGAAGTCCCTTCCATCGCCCCCTGCTCGAGCGGCGTGATGTCTTCCATAATATAAAGCCCGCGGCCATAGGTTGACACGACCAGATCGTGAGCCTGTTTCTGCACCACAATCCAGGAGACCGGTGCCGGCGGCAGGCCCTCTTTCAACTGTTTCCAGTTCGCGCCGTCGTCCAGCGAATAGTAAAGCGCGTTGCCCGTGCCCGCGAACAACATGCCCTTGCGGTTTGGATTCTCCGCGATGACACGGGCGTACGCGAGTGGGCGGCCGGTTGGCAGGTTTCCCGTGATCTTGGTCCAGGTCTGTCCGAAATCCGTGGTCTTGTATAGCCAGGGATCGCGGTTGTCCATCAGGTGCAAGTCAACGGCGACGTAGGCCGTGCCAGGGTCGAAGTGAGACGGCTCGATCTTCGAGATCGTGCCCATGGGGGGCACTCCTTTAATGTTGGCCGTGACGTCGTTCCAATGGCTGCCATCTCTGGTGTACCAGACCTTGCCGTCATTGGTCCCTGCCCAGATGAGGTTCTCTTGGATTTCGGAAGGAGCGATAGCAAAAACAACCTCACCGTAGAACTGGCCGAGATTGTCGCCCACGATGCCTCCGGAGGAAACGATGTATCTTGGATCCTGGGTCGAAAGGTCCGGGCTGATGACACTCCAGCTGTTGCCTCCGTTGGAGGTCTTGAAGATAACCTGCGCGCCGAAGTAGACGGTGTTGTGATCGAAGGGATCGATGGCCAGAGGTGGTGTCCAGTGCGCCCGATACTTGAGTTTGTTCGGCTCCGAGTCGAGCGTGTGCATCCATGGGCTCACCGAGCGGGCGAGCTTGGTCGTGTAGTCATAGCGTGTCACTTCGTCGCCATAGCATGACGACCAGATGATGTTTGAATTTGTGGGGTCTGGAATGGTGAAACCGGATTCGCATCCACCCAGGCCGTGGTCCCAGGTGCCGGCACCCCCGCCTCCGCGGCCGCCACCGCCGAACCCTCCAGCACCGGCTGCGCCTGCCGCACTCGCGGCGGCTCCGGCTGTTGCACCTCTGCCGGCTGCACCTGCTGCCCCCGCTCCGGCTGTTGCACCTCTGCCGGCTGCGGCCGCTGCGCCTCCTGCACCACCGCCTGGCGCGCCGAACCCTCCGCCTCCGCCAAATCCTCCTCCAGCAGCGGCGTTCGGGCTGGCTTCAGGCGTCGTGCTGAGCCCGCGCATGGTGCCGTCGTCCTGCATGTTGCTGTAAATGTGGTAGGGGACGTCATTGTCCACGGCGACGTGATACATCTGCCCGATGGGGAGCGAAACGCTAGTGGAGGTCATGCCGTGGTCGTTGGTTATCTTCATGCCACCGTCATGGGTGACAATGACTCGGTTGGCATTGGTGGGATCAATCCAGATGTCGTGGTTGTCACCCCCACCCAAGCCACGCCCTGAGCCGAACGATTTGCCGCCATCCGTAGAGACCCAAAAGCTGCTGTTGGATACCAGCACTTCGTCCGGGTTGGCCGGCGATACTGCGATGCGGATGTAATAGCCTGCGCGCCCGATCAGAGCCCGCTGCCAACTCATGGACTTCCAGTTCTCGCCGCCGTCGTCCGAGCGCCAGATCGACCCCTGGTCGGCAGTCTGAATCAGCGCGTAGACGCGTTTGGAATCCTTGGCCGCAATCGCAACATCAATTTTGCCGACAGGAGGCTTAGGCAGGCCGTGTCCCTCGATGGGCTTCCAAGTGGAACCGCCATCGCGCGAGACATAGACTCCGCTTCCGGGGCCGCCGCTGAACATGCCGTAGGTATGCATCTCCACCTGCCACATGGCGGCAAACAACACCTGCGGGTCATTCGGGTCCATCGCAATGCCGGAGCAGCCGGTGTTCGGATTGACGAAGAGCACGCGTTGCCACGTCTTGCCACCGTCGGTCGTGCGGTACACCCCGCGCTCCTGTTGCGGGCCGGTGACACGGCCGAGCGCGGCGACGTACACGATGTCCGGGTTGGTTGGGTGGATGACGATGCGACCGATGCGGCCCGTCTCGTCGAGGCCCATGTGCGTCCAGGTTCGGCCGGCATCGGTAGACTTGTAGACTCCGTCTCCCATCATGTCGGAATCGCGGATGGCCCAGGCCTCGCCCGTTCCTGCCCAGACGATATCGTGATTGGACGAGGACACGGCCAGGGCGCCGATGGCGGCCACCGGCTGATCATCAAAAATCGGATTCCAAGTCCTGCCGCCGTCGGTAGATTTCCAGATGCCGCCGGAAGCCGCTCCTGCGTAATAGGTGCTCAGGTCTCCGGGTACACCGGAAGCGGATGCGATGCGGTTGCCCGAGGCCGGCCCCATGAAGCGGAACCGCAAGCCCTCCGGTACTGACGCTGGGCCTTGGCCGCCTCGTTGTGCGGGCCCTGGCGCGCTCCAGAGCATGATGCCAAGCAATCCCAGAAAGAGGTTCCTACACCAACGATGGTACGATCGCATGGTTCCTCCTAATGTGCGGTTATCCAATGACGTTTTGTTGATCCCCTAGAGCCAGGACAAACTCGGATGGGCAGCGCAAACCACGAAGACCTGAAAGACGTTGCAGAAGATGCCACGGATTTTTGGGGGTTTTTGAAGTCTCTGTGGTTTTTTGTCCGAACGCTCACCACCGATAAAATCCCGACTTCGCCATCTTGAAGATCGAGCTTCACGCAAGTGTGAGCAAGTCTGAACTCGCATTCCACGAATGTCAAGCGATCACAAAGCGGCGAATTGCGGATTGGCGCAAGAAGTGAACGGAGGATTTCTTTTCGTGATTCAGCCCGATGGCGTGGAGAACCGGCGAGGTGCTGCGCATAGCGTCCGTTGCGAGCCTGGACTACAAGCTGCGCAGCGCCTGGATAGGATCGACCTCTGCCGCCCGTCTGGCAGGCAGGTAGCAGGCTGCGAGTGCCACCACGACAAACAGCAGAGAGGTGCCGGCGAGGATGAGGGGTTCAACCGGACTCACTCCGAAGAGCGAACTCGAGATCACCCTCCCGATGGCGAAGGAAGCCGCCAGGCCAGGGATGATGCCGAATAGCGTCAGGGTCAGCCCATGGCGCAGCACCAGCAGTAGCACGTCACGCGGCCGGGCGCCGAGCGCCATGCGAATGCCGATCTCGTTTGTGCGCTGCGACACCGAAAAGGCCAGAACGCCGTAGATCCCCACCGACGCCAGAATCAAGGCGCCCAGGGCCACGAGGCTGAGTACGGAGGTTCCAAGCTTGATGGCTCCCATGTTCGAGGCGCAGACCTTTTCCATCGTCATGATTCTGGATACCGGCTGATCGCGATCCACAGCCCGCACATCCTGCTTGACGGATGCTGCGATTTCAAGCGGATCTGCCAGTTGCGTTTGCACCACCAACGCCATGTCGCTGCCGGGAACCTGCGTGAACGGGACATATATTTCAGGAACGGGCTTGAGGCTGAGCGGGATGCTTCTAACGTCTCCCGCAACGCCGATGATCGTGCGTGATACGCCCGCCACCTCGATCCGGTGCCCCACTGGATCCTGGCCGTTCCAGTATCTGTGCGCGATGGCTTCGTTGACGATGGCCACAGGCGGCGAGTTCGCGACATCCTGCTCCGTGAAGTGTCTCCCCGTCCTCAAGGGAATGGTCATCGCCCGGAAATACCCGGCGCTCACGGCGGTGAAGCGGGCCTGAGGAGCCTCACTGGATGCCTGCACTGGCTGCCCCGCGATCGTGAAGGCGCGCTCTGGCGAGGCCGCCGGGAGGTCGCTGGCCACGCCGGCCGACTGAATCCGCGGCCGAGCCTGAAGACGGCTCAGGAGTTGCTGGAAGAAAGCGACCTGCTGGTTGCGGTTCGGGTACCGCAGGCTCGTAAGGGAAATCCTCATTGACAGGACTTTCTCAGGGCGAAAACCGAGATCAACGTTCCAGAGGAGGAACCAGCTCTTTGCTGCCAGGCTGGCGCCGATCAACAGCATCAGTGAGAAGGCTACTTCTGAAGCAACCAGTAGACTCTTGAGGCGGCGCTTCGATGAGCTCCGAAACAGGCTTATGTTTCCTTCTTTCAACGGTTGGCTCAGATCGGCTCGAGAGCTCTGCAGGGCGGGGAGGAATGCTACTACTATTCCGGCCATCAGAAAGAGGACGGATGTCGCTGCCAGGACTCGAGCGTCGAGCCGGATCTCGATCAGACCGAGGTTTGTGTCGGCGAATCTGTTGTTGATCAGAGCGCAAGCCCAGGCAGCTGCCAGCACTCCCAGGCAGCAGCCCATCAGCGTGAGCAGCAGGTTTTCCGTCAGCAACTGCCGCACCAGGCGCATGCGCCGCGCGCCCAAAGCCGTTCTGATGGCGATCTCTTTCTCCCGTCCCGTTGCTCGAGCCAGCAGCAGGTTGGTCACATTGGCGCAGACGAGCCCAAGGATGGAGCCGACCAGAATCACCAGCAGAACATAAGCTGCTGTGTCGACCTCCCCGCGCAGTGGGCTGACGATCACCGTCCAGCCTGCGTTTGTCTCCGGATGCGACTTTTGTATGCGGCGGGCGATGATCTCCATATCCGCTCGCGCTCGTTCCAGCGTGATCCCCGCCTTCAGGCGAGCAAGAGCAAGAAAAGATCGGGCGCTGCGGTCCTGGGAGGTCGGAGGAACAAGCGGCATCCAGCATGCCGGTTCGTAGCCAAGGGTGACGGCCGTCTTCAGATCTGCCGGCTGGACTCCCACGACTGTGCACGCCCGGCCGTTGACGGTAACGGTTTTGCTGATAATGTCGGGACTGGCGCCGAACCGCCGTTGCCAAAGGCCGTGGCTCAGCAGGACGACCCGATCGGCGCCGGGCGCATACTCCGCAGCCATGAAGGGGTAGCCCAGCATCGGTTTCACGCCCAACAGGCGCATCGCACTTTCTGAGACGCGGACTCCACCGAGGCGCTCCGGCTCGCCTCCACCGGTCAAATTGACGGCTTCATACGAGAACGCCGCCATGTCATCAAAAACCTGATTCTGGTTCTTCCAGTCGAGGAAGGTCGGGAATGAGGTCGGTCCCCCGCCGCGCAGCCGCTCGCTGGCTTCGGTGACGAATACGATGCGATCTGCATCTTTATAGGGGATCGGAAAGAAGAGCAGGGCATTGATTACGCCTAATATGGTGGTGTTGGCCCCGATTCCCAGAGCCAGTACTATTACGACGACCGCGGTGAAACCGGGATTCCTGCGTAGCATCCGCATGCCAAACCGAATGTCTTGCACCAGAGCGTGCATATTGGGCTCCCACCTCTATGAACAAGGCAGACAATCAGTCAATTCTCTCCCCCAGAAACGCAATACAACCTCCAAAAGTTCATTGGCTTTTCTTCATCGCCGAGGTCAATTGCATCCGTGCCCAGTCGGAGGCAACGGTTGAGAACGCCGTAGTTGAGGCCGCCCGGGCGCGCCTCACTCCGAACTTCCTCGGGCGCACCTGTGTGTGAAATGCTTCCAAGCGTATTCTTATGAGATCTGCGTTTGATTGGCGATTAAGAGCTTAAGTGGTACGCCCAGCAGGACTCGAACCTGCGACCCTCTGCTTAGAAGGCAGATGCTCTATCCACCTGAGCTATGGGCGCAAATGAATTTCGGCCCTCATCATAGCAGCGTTTGCCGGCAGCAAACAAGTGACGAGTGATAAACGGTTAAGCGGGCGCTGACGGCCGATCTACTTCGGTGTAAATTCGCGAAATCCGCGGCAATTCTACATGCTGAAAAGTGGGAAGGGGGGCCGGTTTCGGCCCCCCGGGCGGAAGAAACCTTCTAGAAGCCGATGCGCAGACCGAATTGCATCCGCCGCGAAGTGCCGGTTTGGCCGGTAACCACACCGAATGACCCTATGCTGTCGATGTTCACAGTAGGGTTAGATGGCTGGAAGTGGTTCAAAATATTGTTGAACTGGAACATCAGCGTGGCGCCAACGCGTTCTGCGACATGAATCTCCTTCGAAAGAGTCATATCGAGGTTCCAGGTCGGGAAACCGCGGAGGACGCCGGTGCCGTTTCCACCGTGGTCGATGCCCAGTATCAACCGCCGGAATTGGGCGAGGACAGCATTCGGGTCGGCAAACATGTTGATGCCGGAGCCGCCCCTGTCCGGGTTGCCGTTAAGGCCCGCGCCACTTGGAACGGTGACATTGTAGTGCGCGGAGTTGCCGCCGGTGAACGGCACAAGCAGCACCGCGTTTTCATTGTTGGAGCTGCCGCTGCTGGAGTAGATCTCACCGAAAGCCCCGGAGTTGCCGGAGGAGGTGGTCACCCTCAGCGGTGAGCCGCTCTGGGCGGTGAAGATCGGAGCGATGGCCCATCCGCCCAGCACTCGGCCCAGGACTCCCTTCTGGCTCTTGTAGAACTCGGGCTGGTAGGTCATCGCAACGTTGTAGATGAACCTGATATCATAGCCCTGCGGCCCGTAATTGGCGTGGAAGTCCCATACGTCGAGGACGGTATTCGACGTGGCTGACTGGGCCGCGAATCCGGTACCCAGGGCCCGGCCCCAGGTGAAGTTGGATCGAGCCGCCAAGCCGTGCCAGTCGCGCGCCGTAAACGAGACATAGCCAGCGTTGTAGTTCCCGAACCCAAGGCTTGTGTACTGAATCAGGGATGTACCCTGGGCGGGATTGGAGCTGTACTGGGTACGGCCCTGCTTCCAGGAGGCATCTCTCGAGAGAGCGGCCCAAAAGTCGTAGACCCGAGTCCCTTTAATGTTGGTACTCTGTTTTGCGGCCACGGCAGCGGTGCAACTGGCGTATCCGGAGCAGTAAGGCGAACTCGCCCCGCCCAGCGCGGCTTCAAACCACGGCTGCGTCGCAACCGTCGCACCAGAGCTGACTGCGGTGTACAGGCTGGCCCAGGCGTTGTCGAATCTCTGCCCGCTCAGGGTCAACATGTAGGGCACAGCGTCCAGGTTGACGGGCATAAACTCGTTTCGGATCATCCGCCCGATGTAGCCGACCTCTAGTGTAAACTTCTTCGAAAACGCACGCTGAATCGAGATGGTGAACTGATCGGAGCGGTTGGGCTTGAAGTCTGGATCGATCCCCGCGCCGTCTCCTGCCGCAGGATTGACGCCTATGCCCGGGAAATAGGGCTGAGGCAGAGTCGGGGTTAGGGTCGGCATCGGGGCGACCATGCCGTCCGTTCCGATACGAAACGCCGTGGTCGGGTCTACGCCGAGGTTCCCCAAACACTTCCCGTCCTTGCTGGCTCCGACACAGGAGATTGGCTGGCCTGCGCCGGTGTTGTTCACCAGAGACATGACCTGCTTCACGCCGTTCAGCCGGCCGAAAATCCGGCTGTAGCCGCCGCGGATGACCATGTCGCCATTGCCGAAGATCTTGCCCAAGATACCGCCGCTGAAACTCGGATTCCAGGCCACGGCTATCCGTGGGCTGAGCCCGCCAAAGAAGTCTTTGTAGGGGTACTTCAAGCCTCCCCCAGCGACGTTTCTGACGAGCGTCATCCCAATGGTCGGATTGTAGACTTGCCCGGCGAGAGCTGCTTTTTTCTTTGCCTCCAGGTAGGCAGGGACGCTGAGCGGCTTGTTGTCGGGATCCACTGTGATCACTTGTTTCCCGCTGATCTCATACGGCGGCGTTTCAACCATGTATCCGAGGCCGTATGTCAACGTGAATTTCGGCCGCACGTGCCAGGTGTCGGTGAGATACGCGTTGTAATACCAGATGACGGCTTGAGGAAACATCGGGGTCCCCATCGGATTCAGGGTCAGGTCGGGAAACTTGCGCGTGAAGAGCGCCTGAGGCTGATTGACCATGCCCAGTACTTGTGCGTAAAGATGGTTCCAGGGCGTCAGCGAGCTGCTGGGCAGGCCGGTAGGCTGATAAGCCGAGGTGAACGCGATGCCCGTGTCGTAGATTTGATAGACCAGAGCCGACATGATGCCGACACCGTTGTCGGTACGGTACATCTGGTCGAAGTTGCGCTGAAAGCTGCCACCGAACTGGAACAGGTGATTGCCACGGAGATAGCTGACATCATCCTTGAGCTGCTTATCCTGCCCGTTCCACTCGCGCGCGCGCACGCTCTGATTGTTGACGTTGTACGGGATCAGCGCGGCCGAGGTTTCACCGCCGATTTCGATCGCGCCGCCAAGGCCGGGGAGTTGCGGCGGAGCCATGGCCGAGCCATATGCCCAGAGGTTACGAACGTAGCTGACGCGGATGTCGTTGGTCAGGTGGTTCGTGACAGTCGTTGTGAGCCCGCCCACTATGGTCCAGGGCTGGTTAGGCGTCGTGTACACGGAGCACGCTTGTCCGAATGTGCAGCCCGGCAGCAAACCGCCGATGTCAACCTGGCTGTTCCCAAATGCTCTGTCCCTATAGTAGCGGTAGGACGCCATGAAGTGCCATTTCGGACCAAAGTCATGATCAACCCTAGCCACAAAGGTGTTGGTACTCTGCGGGATTCTAATCGTCGAGCGATAGCCCTGGGTATTGTATGTGTCGCCAGCCTGTGGGTCGTTTGGCAAGGGCATGTACTTTGACCAGAGCTGGTTAACAATTGGGTTCAGCCCGATCCCACGCGGATCGCAGGGAGCATTGGCCGAGCCGCACTTTGCCGGCTGATAGGTGACGCCGCCCACCGTGACCGGAGTGGGGTTGAGGTTGTACGGTACGTAATTGCCACTCTTGTCCTGGACTTGGATGACTCCCGCGCGCATCAACGCGGTGGGCACTGTTGCTGAATAAGTGGTGTTGTTCGGGGACCGATATGCCTCGAAGTTGCCGAAAAGGTACCACCTCCCGCCCAGAAATTCCTTAGGCACTATCGGACCGCCCGCGGTCGCTCCAAAGCGGTTGTAGTGGCTCGAGGGTAGCGGCGTATACGGCAGGCTGCCCGACTTCGTATGGTTGTTCTTCCACGAGTTGGCGGCTCCGACGTTGCTCCCGAAGTAGTACTCGTAAACCGAGCCGTGCAGTTGATTGGTTCCGCGCTTCGTGACCATCTGGATCTGGCTGCCGGCAGAGTTGGCGAAGTCGGCCGTCTGGTTGCTGGTCGACATCTTGAATTCCTCGATGCTCTCAACTGGAGTCGGTATCACGCCCGAGGCGACGCCGAGATTGGGCATCGAGTTGTAGCTGAGGTTCCCGGAATTGTCGTCGGTGACGTTGGCCCCATCGATCAGGTACGTGTTCTGGTCCGTCTGGGTTCCGGCCACCTGGCCGCTCGGCGTCACGCCCACGTTCAGCGTCTGGAGCGCATAGGCGTCGCGGGAGAGGTTCGGCAGCAGCAGCAGAAACTCGCCGGCAAGCGTCGAACCTACCGTTGCGGTCGTTGTCTGCAGCTGGGCGCCCGCCGCTGCCGTGACTTCGATGGTCTGCGAAATCGTGCCAACCTTCAGGGAGACGTCGATCGTTAGCGCCTGGCCGACCGTTACCTTCTGTCCAGATATCTTGGCGGTTGAGAAACCCGCCAGGCTGACCGAGATCTCATACGTGCCGGGCGGGACATTGACAAAGATGTATCGACCCGCCTCGTTGGTGATGGCCTTTCGTACAGCATTCGTGGTGACGTCGAGCAGAGTCACTTCCGCACCCGGCGTCACGGCGTTCTGCTGGTCCGTCACCTGGCCAGAGACGCTGCCTGCCGAGGTTGATTGTGCCCAAGCTGGGGTCGCGGCAAGGCTGAGCGCCATGCAAAAGACTACCAGCCCAAATAAAACATGGATACAGAGACAGACGGAAAAGCTTGTGGCTCGGATTCATCTCCTTTTTCCCTCACCTTCTAGGAGCCAGCAGTGCCAAGGCTTCGCCATCGCTCCTCAGGGCAAAGCGATGGAAAGCTCCTATGGTCTTTGGCTCCCGGATCTAGGAATGGACTTGACAGCGGTCCTACAGAAAGTCTATTCCGGCTGAAAAGCTGCCCTCTTCACTGATCTCGTTAGGAATTTCTTATGGAACGGCACTCTATTACGTGCCGGGCGGGTTTGTCAAGTGAGGTGTTGCGACGAGTGACAAATGATTCCCAAACTCGGGTGCTGGGCATTCGCGACTCACCGTCCATCTTGATTGTCGACGCGTCTTGCTGTCCTTTTCGCGCCTTGACAGAACGGCGAGGAAAAGGAATCCTGTTGACCTCGTGGCACCTGCCGGCGCCGTGTTCCTGTACGAAGCCGGCCGGCAGCGCTCAAGATCGGGAGGCGGAGCTTGAATCCCTTGATGCACGGGCTCGTGGATACCCATGCTCACCTATGTGATCCTGCTTTTGACCTCGACCGGGCCGAAGTTTTGGAACAAGCGCGGAATGCAGGGATTGCGGCCGTCATCGCGGTTGGCGAGGACCTGGCGGATGCGCAGAAGAATCTCGAACTGGCTCGTGTGCACCCGATGATCCGGCCTGCAGCGGGCCTTTACCCGACGCGACTTAGTCTCGAACGTGCCGAAGAAATGCGCCGGTTGATCCGCAGCCACCGAGAAAAGCTGGTCGCGATCGGAGAGGTTGGGCTCGACTATTGGGCGGTACAGGAGGAATCGCAGAAGGAGCTGCAGCGCGAGATCTTCGCAGGCTTCATCGCATTGGCTCAGGAGCTGAACCTGCCGCTCAATGTGCACTCACGATCCGCCGGCCGGCATGCGGTTGCATTTTTGCTTCAGTGCGGCGCCTCCCGAGTCCAGCTTCATGCATTTGACGGCAACAGCAGCGCGGCCCTCCCCGCCGTGGAAGCCGGTTTTTTCTTTTCGATTCCGCCGTCGATTGTGCGGTCCCAGCAAAAGCAGAAGCTGGTCCGGCGACTGCCGCTAGGGTGCCTCCTCGTGGAGACCGACAGCCCCGTCCTGGGACCTGCCCCGCAGGAGCGGAACGTGCCGGCCAACGCCGTTCTTTCGATCAAAGCCATTGCGGAAATCAAAGGCGTCGGCGAGGCGGAAGTTTTCGAAGCCGTGCGCGAAAATACGCTCCGACTATATGAAATTCGGGGACAGGCGCCATAACCTCGAAAATATTTGAAATAGGTCAGCTATTCCGAGACATCTTGTGTGTGCCATGAATTGTCGGAGTTGGGACGTGATAGGACATGCTCAACGATGAAAAGAGAAGTTTGAATTTCGAGGTTATGGCGCCTGTCCCCGAATTTCAGGAGAGGGGAACACGGTCGGGCCGTGATCCCCTCTCCATAGAGGAAATATCGGAAACTAGAAGTTTATCCGCGCGACCAGCTGAATCAGCCGTCCGCCCGGATCCTGGCTGTTGGACACGTCCCGATAGGCCGACGTTACCTGGCCGCAGGTCGCGCTGTTGCTGGCGCACGTCACGCCGTAGAAGTTTGTGTTATTGAAAGCGTTCAAGAACTCGCCGCGCAGTTCAAAGCTCATCCGCTCGGTGAAACGCACTCTTTTGATGACACTCAGGTCGAACCGGGTGAACATCGGACCCTTGATGCGCGTTTCGGCCGGAGCGCATTGGCCGTCGTACACCTCGATACAGTTGGCGCTGTTGGCGGGCGCGATGTAGCGCCCGGTGGGCGGCCCGAGGGCGCCGTAGCCGGTCGCGGAGGTCGCGCTCACGCTGAAGGCCTTTATCGTATTGTCGATGACATCCTTCGGCAGCGCGTAGATAATCCTGGCCGCGTCATCGAAATTGAGCCCATAGAGCTGCTGGAGGTCCTTCCGGGTCATTCCTACCAGCCTGACATTGCCGAAGTCCAGCAGCCCGCCGCTCTGAATGCGTCCGGTGCCGTGGAACTCCCAACCGCCGAGGAGGGCGTTCACCGGCCTGCTGGCATTCGCCAGCATCATTCTTCCGCGCCCGAACGGCAGCTCGTAGACCCAGTTGATCTTGAAAGCGTGCGCAATCGTGCTGCCCAGAGTGTTTACTCTCGCCGCTCGGAACGAGACCCGGGATGAGCTGAAGCCTTTCGCCCAGACGTAGCTGCCTTGGACAAGCAGCCCCTTGGACAAGCGGCGGCGCAATTCGACCTGCATCGAGTCGTAGCGGCTGTAACCGCCATTGCCCGTATAGTTGGCCCCGCCCGTCAGACCCGGATTCGCCAGGAAAAAGTTGGCCGGCAATCCCGCGGCCAAGGCATTGGCGCGGCGAGTGGCGTCACTCCACAGGTTGTCCGCAAAGGTGTACGGATTGGGATTCATCTGCGCCAGGGGATTGACGAATGTGGTGCTGGAGAACTGAGTAGAGGTGTACTTGGACGGATCACTGGCCTGTGCAGCCGGCAATCCGCTGAAGTAAGCGAGACTGATCGGCAGGGCTGAGGTGCCGGTGTTCGGCCCGTAGTATTTGAAGTTGTTCCCGCGCCCTGCCGCAATGTTCGCCTGCAGGTTCGCCATCGCCAGCTTGAATTCGGATAGCAAGCTGTTCTCCACAATGTTGGTCTCATTGAGATCGTACGTGGTCTGCCCGGCGAGATTGCGCGTACCTACGTACCGCACCTCGACGACCGTGTCCTTGGTGATCTCGCGCTGGATGCCGAAGCTCCAGGACTGAGTATAGGGAGTATGCAGATTGGGATCGTAGATGTTGACCGAATTGGTAACCGCCCCGATCATCGGAAAAGTCGGTGTAGTCGAGAAAGGAGCCGCGCCGAGGCGACTGGTTTCCCTCAACAGAACCGGCAACGTATCGCTACCGACATTGGTGACCAGGTTTCCCAGCGTCATGCTGCGGGTGGCGTTGACGAAGCTACCAGGATTGGACGAGAACAGGCTTTGTATTTCCGCCATGCCATAGCGGTTATAGGCAATCGAATAACCGCCGCGGAGGACGGTCCCTCCGGCTGCACCCAGGATGCGGCTGAGCCAGCGATTGCTCGACTTCGGAGTCCAGGCAAAGCCGAAGCTAGGAGCAAAGTTTTGACTGTCAACGTTGTAGGCCTTTACGCCACTCTTGTACAGGATAAACTGCGTGTCCCGGCCTGTCATCGTGCCGGGCTTGAAAAGGTTGCCATACCCGGAAACCCCGTACAGATCCGAGATGTCGGCTGTGGTGTAACTGTTATTGAGAGGAACAAAGGGAAGCTGCAGCTCATAGCGTAGCCCCATGGTGAGCGTCAGGTTGGGCTTTGCCCTCCATGAGTCTTGTGCAAAGAATCCTAACTCTCGCATGCGGCCACGATTGGTTCGGGGGCTGAGGTAGGCATATTTGTTGGTGTTTTCGTCCAGGTAAGCATCGCCGCTGACGGCAGTGACGCGCCCCGTTAAGACGGCATAGATGTTTTGGGCCCGCGTGAGGTCCGCGGAAGCGGCTCCCTGGAAGTTGGTCGTATTGAACATGCTGATTGCCGGGTCGCTGCTGTTGACGCCAAAACTGATCGCAGGCACCACGCGCGCCTGGCTCCAAGTCCACATGCCGATGTTGGTGAAAGCGCCGCCAAAACTGAGGCTGTGCGTGCCTCGGATCCAGCTGAGCGTTTCTTCGATCACTCTCGTGGGCGTATTGCGACGGCTGGGGGCGTTCGTGACGTAAGCGTTGGTGATGCCCGCCGCGCTGATGCCCAGAGCGAATCCTGCCTGGTTGGCCAGCGGGCCGCTATACTGCCCGGCGCTCAATTCAGGCCTGAAAAGCGATGACCCCCCGGACAGGCCAAGTCGCAATTCATTGACCAGGGTCGGCGTCAAGGTCGAACGCAGCGCGATACCGCCGACAAAACGGTGAGAAACGTACATGCCCAAGTTCGGGAAACCGGGAAAGGCTGGATCGTTGCTGTTGAGAATGTCCGGGGTACGGATATTCTTGGTGTAATTGTAGGTAACCTCCAGATGGTGCTTGCTGGTCAGATTGAAGTCGAAGCGGGCCGTCGGGAAATGATTGATCACCAAGCCCGTGTTGGTGAAGGAAAACCGCTGCAAATTGGGATCGCTCAGCTGCTGAACGCCGCCAGTCGAGGTTGTCGACTTGCGAATGTCGGCCAGCAGCTTTCCGATGACAGGATCAATGGTGGAGGTCTGTCCGTTGGCTGCCGCCAGTTGCAGCAAGTTTACCTGCCGGACCTGCTGTTGGCCGCCAACTGTAACGTTGTACTGAAAGGTCCCCTGCTCGGTCAGCGGATTGAAGATCGTCCGTTGTCGGGCAATTGCATTGGGCTGGCGGAATTCCTCGAAGTTGAAAAAAAACAGCGCCTTGTCACGGCCGTTGAAGAGCCTGGGAATTACTATGGGACCTCCCAATCGGCCGCCGAATTGATTCAGCTTCACAGGATCGCGCGGCGCTTTGCACTTGTCCCACTCGCTGGCCAGTTGCTGCGGCGTGCAGGGCACGCTCGTGCCATTGTAAGTTTGTGCATAGTCGCGGTTGGTGAACCAGTAGGCGGAATTGAACACCTGGTTGCGATGGTACTCGTAGAGGCTGCCGTGGAAGTCGTTGCTCCCCTGGCGTGTGGTGAATCTGATCTGGATCGCACCCTGTCCCGCACTCTCCGCCCCCGGCGTGGCCGTGGAGACGGTGACTTCCTCTACGGCGTCCAGGCGCGGGCTGACACGCACGAAGAATTCCGTGCTTTTGTTGTAGTTATCCTGCGCGCTGACACCGTCAATCGTGATATTGACCGCGGCCTGCGGCAAGCCCATAAAGGTGGCATCGCGCGTTATCCCCGCTGTGTTGACGCCCGGCAGAAAAACGACAAAATCGAGAGCATTGCGGGTTGAAAGTGGAAGGTTGGCGATCTGGCTGATAGTCATCGAGGTGGCGATGTTTGCCGATGATGTCTGCACGATGTCAGCCCCTCCCACTACAACGACCGTCTCCTTGAGGCTGCCGATTTGGAGAGCGGCGCTGATATTGGCGGGCGTGCCGGCATCCACCTTGACGTTCTCGACGATGGCTTGCTTGAAACCGGTTGCGGTGATGGTCACGGTGTAATTGCCAACCGGCACAGCCGGGATGGCAAATGATCCGTTTGCAACCGTACTGCCTCGGAACTCCATGCTGGTGGCATTGTTTTTGACCACAACGGCGGCGCCGGGAACTACGGCACCGGACTGGTCGACAACCGTCCCTGTAATCGAGGAGGTCATGCCTCCGCCCTGTCCATAGCTGAACCAGCTCAGCGTCCCAACAAGAAGAATTGTTGAAGCTAGCCGAAACAAACAGTGTTTCATATAGGTTCCTCGGGTTGAAAAAGTCGATGCTCGAGGCCGGCTTGGCCAGCCAGCCTCGCTCCTACGGCCTTTCTGTACTCGAACAAATGTCAGAAAGGTAGGATTGGCAATATCTAATGTCTCGTCAGAGGCTACCTCAATAACGGAATTACGGTGACGGCAGCGATTGTGAGCGAGCGCCGCCGTCACAGAACTGTAAGAGACTGAATCGAATAATTGCCGGGTCGGCCAGGGGAACCGCCGGAATCAGGGGCGTTTCTCGGCTCCGGAATCATAAACGGAAGGATAGGGAAGTCATCTCCATCCGCTTTGCGATGTTTCGGAGCACGACCGCTTCTCGGCCCCTGCTTGAGCCAAACACTAAGCTGATGCTTCAGACCGGCGCCACAAACCATTAGTCCGCGCCGCTTGCAAAATTATAGCCAGCCGGGTTCTTTGCTTGCAAGAAGAAAATCAGGAATTACTTAATTGAGGAAGGCTCCTCATAATTGGCGACCCTAATCAACGGATCGAAGCCAAGAGGATTGCGAGCATTAATACGTGGAGGATTGCGAGCATTAATACGTGAATGATCGGCTGATTCCCGACAGGACGGGGTCTTGGCGACCAGCATAGGTCATCGTTGTGTGGAGCAAGTTTATGAGCGTGTGAGGGTCGATTTCCCGACAACCTGTTTGGCGACTGTCTATAAAACAGTAACACTGCTCAAGGAAATGGGAGAAATGAGCTTTGGCAGCGACAGCAACCGATGTTTTTGAAAAGCGTCGGTGACATGAGAACCTTTACGAAAGTAGAACTGGCCCGGTGCAACGGCCGGAACGGTGCTCCCACGTTTATTGCCTACGAGCGGCGTTTTGGCGCGGGGAATCAGAGGGAAGTTTCGTTTCCGTTCAGCTTTCAGCATCACGACACCGGCACCTGGTTTGGCGGCGTCGGCGACATCGCCTTGGGTTACAAGCGCTTGGTTTTCAGCAGCCTGCGAACCGGTTCCATCCTGAGCGTTCAAGGCGAGGCCATCCTGCCTACGGGCAATCGGGCCGGGGGTTTCGGAACCGGGGTCACGGTCTTTGAAACGTTCGCTTCGTACGGGCAGCTCCTGCCGGATAAGAGCTTTCTCCAGTTCCAAAGCGGCGTTGAGCTGCCTACGGACACGGCGAAAGCCAACCGCGCTGTCTACTGGCGAACCGCCTTCGGCAAGAGCCTGAACCAGGGAATGGGTCTTGGACGCATGTGGACCCCAATGGTCGAACTTCTGGCGGATCGTGAACTGGCGACCGGCGAGAAGACCAACTGGGATCTCCTGCCTCAATTCCAGGTCACGCTCAGCAGGCGCCAGCATATCCGGGCGAACGTCGGTGTCAGGGTCCCGGTAAATGATTTCGGGTCGCGCCCGATGCAAGTGATGTTTTATCTGTTGTGGGACTGGTTCGACGGCGGTCTCCTCGAGGGCTGGAAATAGGAGGCGCGACCGTGAAAAGCTGGAGGAGATACTTGCTCAGATCGACCTGCATCGGCTGCTATGCAGCACTACTGTTGGCTGGTTCTTCGATTCCGTCTCCTTTGCTGGGCCAGAGCACGGGACCCATCCACAAGGTAGCCGGACCACTTTTCCAGACTTCAGACCGGTGTATTGCGTGCCACAACGGACTGACCACGCCGTCCGGGCAGGATATCTCAATCGGTTTCGATTGGCGTCCGTCGATGATGGCGAATGCCGCCCGAGATCCTTACTGGCAGGCCGGAGTACGGCGTGAAACGATCGATCACCCCGAGTCTCGCGCAGCGATTGAGGACGAGTGCAGCATCTGCCATATGCCCATGGCTCGCTTTCAGGCAAAGGTGGCCGGCCATGAAGGGCAGATCTTCGCTCACTTGCCTTTCAATCCCGAGAAGGAAGGAGATCGGCTGGCTGCTGACGGCGTTTCCTGCTCTCTATGCCATCAAATCACCACAGATAAGCTTGGAACCGGCGAAAGCTTTGTCGGCGGCTTTGTGGTGGACACGACAAAGCCAAAAGGGGAGAGGGCAGAATATGGCCCTTATAAGGTCGATGCAGGCCACGCCCGGATCATGAGATCTTCCTCCGGCGGTTTCCAACCGACAGAGTCCGAGCACATAGGCCTATCCGAGGTGTGCGCAACCTGCCACACGCGCCCTGGGTCCGCAGGGAAAGGTTGTCGGCGAGCTGCCGGAGCAAATGCCGTATCAGGAGTGGCTGCACAGCGACTTCAAGGACCAGCAGAGCTGCCAGTCTTGCCATATGCCCGTTGTTAAGGATGCGGTTCCGATAACGCCGGTGTTCGGTGAGCCGCGCGAAGGTTTTTCGCGGCATATTTTCGTTGGTGGCAACTTTTTCATGCAGCGGCTGCTGTGAAGTACGTCAAAGACAACCGCCTGCTGCCGCGCGGTTTTGACAAGCGAACCGCCGATAAGGACATCGCCGTTCAGGGAGACGCCGCCCAGGATCCTGACTTTGGCGACAAGGGCAACAGCGTCCGGTATTCGGTTGCGACAGGCGACGCTCAGGGGCCTTTCCTGATAGAGGCGGAGTTGTGGTATCAACCGATTTCGTACCGCTGGGCGCAAAACTCCGTCCATACGACGCGTTCGAACCCAAGCGTTTCGTCGGCTACTACGAAGCTGTCTCGCCGTTCTCCGGCGTCATGCTCGTGCGCGCTTCGGTGACGAGGTAAGCCGGCGGGATCCATGCAGTGCGACATTGGTGTCAGGACCTGCGAAAAAGCGGAGACTGGCCGAATTGCGCTTACTCAAGGCAATCTGCTCGGATTACCAAATCACGGCGTCGAAAAGGAGGTGGATCGTGGTACGTCTTCGTCAATGACGACGGTCAGCATCTAGCCAAGCACCTTGATTTCTTCTTCAGAAACCTGCTTCGCGGCATAGTCCAGCACCGCGAGGATATCTTCCTTCTGCAGCGCATATTCCTGCATCACCTCTTCATATGTCATGCCTGCAGCCAGTTTCGCCAGGACCAGATCAACAGGCACACGAGTGCCCTCAATGACTGGCCTGCCGAATCTTACTTTGCCGTCGACGGTTATCCTGGGTGCAATGTTCATTGTGCGGCCTCCCACGGCATCCATACTCTTTAATGTATCATCATTTCTTCCAGAATTGGGACGTATCTGTCAATCAGAGAATGGTGCGTTATTGTGTAGCGCGCCGATCTACGTGGAGTTTTAAAACCGGGGACGCCACCCCATTTCAGACGAGGGCGTCGACGAACAGATGCGCGGAGACGCCAGAAATAACGTGGCGTCCCCGGTTTTCAATGCCGTGAAATACGTCAAGGACAACCGCCTGCTGCCGCGCGGTTTTGACAAGCGAACCGCCGATAAGGGCATCGCCGTTCAAGGAGACGCCGCCCAGGATCCTGACTTTGGCGATAAGGGCGACAGCATCCGGTATTCGGTCGCGACAGGCGACGCTCAGGGGCCTTTCCTGATAGAGGCGGAGTTGCGGTATCAACCGGTTTCGTACCGCTGGGCGCAAAACCTCCGCCCATACGACGCGTTCGAACCCAGGCGCTTCGTCGGCCATTACGAAACTATCTCGCCGTTCTCCGGCGTCATGCTCGTGCGCGCGACTGCACATTCGGAACCGACTGGCTTTTAGCGACGCACGGGGTAGCGATCCCCTCCGACAAAAGCTAGCGGCTGCCGGGCTGAACCATCAGATCGAGATCCCCCGTTACGGGCATCGAACCTTGAGGGTCCGAGCGCTGGGCCAGTTGTAGTTGTTGGGCGGGATATGATCCTGGCATCGTGCTCGATCCATTCATGGGTAGCGGCACGACCGCTGTAGTCGCCCGTCAACAAAGACGGCGCTTCATCGGTATCGAACTCAAGCCGGAGTATATCGAGATCGCAGAGCGGCGTTTGGATCAGCTCCATCAGAACACCGGAGAGGGAATCGGGTAGTAGGTCAGTTTCCGATATACCGACTACTCGTCCAAGTGGCTGAGCGGCGGATGCCCTGCCTCTGCCGCTCTCACTGAGGTGCGGGGACGCAGCAAATCAATTTCCTCAAGTACTGGTCTGGCACATTCTTCAGCCCATTCTCCGCTATCTACCAACAACCAAATTGCACGAGTCAAGCCTTCTCGATGGTGGGGAAGAAACTTGGGATGTGCAAGAATGCGGCGGGCCAACGCCATCAATTTGGCCCACAACTCTGGGTGTGTAGCAGGTTGAATAAGGGCCAGTAAGCTAGGCAGGGGGAAAGACGCGAGAGCAGGTCTTGAGGTATCGAGCGCAGCTGTCATAGAGTCTATTATCTGTTCGAGTTCTCGCGGCCCTGGTACTTCGGACTGCCGACGAACCGCTAAGACCAATTTCCCAAAATCGGTGCTTAGTTTGTCCGGAGCTATGTTGGGGTCAAGTCGGCGATGCAATCTCTCAAGCGCCGCCAGCAGTTTGGTTGGGGAGTGTGCCCCTTTAGGCTGATAGGTTACCCATTGCTCAGCCTCTTGCACGGCCCAGTCCAGGTCTCGTTCCTTCAAAAGATCCGGGCGTGCAAGCAGAGCGGCCAGAGCCAGGTCGCGATTCTCCTTGCTCGCATGACTGCGCAACCAGGCCAGTGCGACGTCTGATGCTTCCTTCCAAACGATTTCGCTCAGGTCGGGGCGCCGCAACACGCGGTTGAAGATATAGTCCGCGCCTTCGGCTTGGGGATTCTTCCTGATCCAGGCCACTGAGTAATCCAGCACCAAGCGTGCCGATTCCGGGTCCAGTTCACGATCCCGCAGGCAACCTCTCAAGAGGTAGGATGCCTCGGGTGCAGAGCCTAGTCTTTTGAGTTGCGGTAATGCGATCGCGACACACTTCGTACGCTGGGCAGGGCTCAACCCACGTTTTCCAAACAAGCGCTTGAGAACAAACTCCGCGTCGTTTTCTAGTGGAAACTTCTCCAGCCAGGCCATGGCAAGGTCGATGGCGCGGGGTGCGTGCTCGCCCAGATCGGTGCGGGCCAGCAGGGGTGGTAAAACGAATCCCGCCTCCTGGCTGAGCGGAAACTCCTCCAGCCAGGCCATGGCAAGGTCGATGGCGCGCGGTGCGTGCTCGCCCAGATCGGTGCGGGGCAGCAGGGCGTGCAAAAGGAACTGCGCCTCCGGGCTGAGCGGAAACTCCTCCAGCCAGGCCATGGCAAGGTCAATGGCGCGCCGTGCGTGCTCGCCCAGATCGACGCGGGGCAGCAGGCGGGGCAAAACGAACCCTGCCTCCGGGCTGAGCGGAAACTTCTCCAGCCAAGCCATGGCAAGGTCGATGGCGCGCGGTGCGTGCTTGCCCAGACCGGTGCGGGGCAGCAGGTCGTGCAAAACGAACTCTGCCTCCGGGCTGAGCGGAAACTTCTCCAGCCAGGCCATGGCAAGGTCGATGGCGCGCGGTGCGTGCTCGCCCAGACCGGTGCGGGGCAGCAGGGCGTGCAAAAGGAACTGCGCCTCCGGGCTGAGCGGAAACTCCTCCAGCCAGGCCATGGCAAGGTCAATGGCACGTGGTGCGTGCTCGCCCAGGTCGGCGCGGCACACAAGCGATCGGAGAACGAAGTTTGCTGTCTCACCGGAGATATGCTCGGGTATCCAGTTCAGTGCAGCGACAATCAATTCTGACGCGCTCTCCACGGGGAGTTCCTTCAGTCCGCGGTAAAGCAAGTGACGTGCCTCTGCGTGCGTACCGTGCTCGGTCAGCCAAGGGGTGACCAGCTGACTCCACTCCACCACGCAGGCGGCTGCCCACGCGGGAGCGCTGACCATAGCCCCCATCGCATAGGCGGCTTCACTTACTTCTGCCAACGCGAGCATCTCGCCCAACCGAGAGCTTTGACTCCGTAGCCAAACGCTGGCCTGTTCGCGTAGCGCAGCCTCCTTTTCGGTTTCGACGGCCTCCGATCCCAGCAGGCGTGAGAGAGCAGTGGCATAACGCCCGAGTACTCGGGCGCTGCTCAGTGCGGGGGCCAGGATCCAAGGCATCACCGAATCACGAAGTTTCCCGACGGGACGATCCCACAGCACCTGAGCGAGCACCTCGTCGGCGACCACGTCGTGAGCTGCTGCAAGCTCCAAAGCACGCGGCTCAAGCCAGCCAAGGGAGAGCAACCCGTCCAGCACCCTCCCGGCTATCAGGTCCCCGTCCCCTCCCGCGGCCTGGCAGGCATCACGGCCTGCTTCCTGCATCTCATTCCTGCCCAGGGGCGCCGCTGCGAGCATGGCTGCCGCTGCGATCAAGGACGGCTCCGGCTCTGGCGGGAGAAAACCACTGCCGCCGTCGAGGACTAGCTTGTCTTCGATCAATCGCCTGCGGAGCCAACTAAGCAGATCTCCGCTACGCAAGCTGATCAGGCTTGCCGGCGCGAGGATGCCTTGCTGGGCTTGCCGTTGGAGTTCCTCTGCAACGAACATCGCGATGATGGGGCGTTCGCCGCACAGTTCGCGGACACGCTGACGGCCAAATTGAGCAACCGCTAAAGGGGCGATGCGATCCAGAGCGAGTTCAGTAATACTTGATTTCTGCTCGGCAGTTGGCTGAACCAGGATATCCTCGATGAACAGGGCATCACGCTCGGCCTGTGGACGACGCAATGATGAAGGGCGAAGGTTGGCGAGCAGGGCCAAACTCTCTCCACGTCTGTTTGCCTCCGGCAGCAATTGGTGGCGCAGGCTTCCCAAGTCCAGCTTGGGCATCTGGTCCAGATAATCGAAAACCAGGAGCGTTCGAGTGCTTCCTGTAAATAGAACTGCCGACAGGTCTTCGATGGTGACGCCAGGCTCGCCGGGCAGGACGTGCAACACTCGCCAATTGGACGCATCGGCCAAGTGAGCAACTTCCAAGGCCATGCGGGTCTTTCCCACCCCGCCTACGCCTTTAAGCATCACTCCGCCAACCCCCGCGAGCGCCTCCAAGCGGGCAAGGATAGCTTGTGGGTGGATCTTGGTTTCTATCGCTGGCTCGACAAACGGCAGGTATCCTTCCAGCAGGTAGCGGCGAAACCGCGTCAGCCTGGCGCAGTACTCAGCGTGACCAAGCACCAGTGTTAACCCCGTTCCAATCCATCGGTCGGCTACCCGAGGGAGCCTGTCGAGCAGATCCCGCAGGTCAGCCCAATCGAGCACGCGAATCTTCTCCAGCGGTGGGCGCTGGTCTGCAGGCAGCCCGTCGAAGAATTCAGTGATGCTTCGAAGCAGTTTGTCCCGCTCTTCTTGATTCGGGAGGACTGCGCTCATGCAGTACACATAACTCCTGGCGCGGTGCCACGGTCGGAAGTGCCCGGTCCATCCGGAGAGGGCTTGCCTTCGGAGCTTTTCGGCAACCTTGCGCCATCCGATGGCAATGTTCATCAGATAGCCGTCACGCGTATCGTCATGGTCCTTGCATTCTATGATTTGGGGCGCCGGCAAGTCAGCGAAGGCGTGTTGACGACCGCTCTGGTCTTCGCCAATGAATGCGTCGATCGCGCCGTCGCGGCCCTCGGTGGGAGAAACGCTTGCACGGCTCCCGAATAGCTCACGTAGGGCATCGCCGACTAACTGCTGGAATGCGTCTGAGCGGTCGGAATATTGCCTAGCCCGAGGGCCATTCCAGAAAGATGGTTCGAATCGTAATGGAAACGGCGCAGGTTGATTCATGGTCATTACTGGCGCGAAATAGCACTTCCCACAAGCTTATAGTCCGTTGCATCAAGAGATTCCCTGCAAGCAAATGGTCGTTTCAGAGAGGGATGAGGATTTCGTTTGCGCTCGCAGGCCGTAGCTGCAGCAGCGTCTAACCGGCCTTCGGAGTCGAGCCCGCGGACGGGGGGCTATCAACCCGTAGGCCGTCCTCGTTGACCAGAGCCGACTGGCCTCCAAGGTCGTGTGTGGAAGCTCAACCTCGTCGGACACCGAGACAGAAACGTCCTTTCGCGCTGGCCTTAACTGCCGTATGACTGCACATGTGGAGGAGTGGACGTTCGCAATGGTCACGTTGGATCTTGAGGGAGGGTCTGAGGCAAACATTGTCTGCACCTGGTGCTCAATTTGTACTTATGCTGACGAGGTAAGAGCCCGCATAGGCAAACGCTCTCGGAGTCAGCTTTGTCCCGATCTTAGGCATGATCAGGACGGATTGCAACCGAATTTGCCGGGGAAGCTTGGAAGCGAATCCGAATTTGCTGCCGCGCGGTTGTATGCATCTCGTTGGCTGTCTTGTAACGGAGCATGCTGGCGAAACGAATTTCCTATACTCATCCATAGTCAATACACTGGTTTGATCCGAGTGGTGGGCGAATGCATCCACTTGGATGAGAAACGCGCTATCCGGAAACTGGCTGTCGTCAGCAACCGTTGATCCCAAGTCTCCGAGAAGCCGACACGACCAAGTAGAGTATTTGAGACGCGGTTCAACTGCCTCCGCTGAGATTGTGTGTGATTTGCCGTGATCCCCAATCGATGTGGCTTGTGGTAAGGGAATTTCCAGTAAGCTGCTCGCGCGGTAGGCTCTTTGTGTGTGTTAGCCCGTCAGTACGGCGGGTCTTGGAGGGAGAGGCTCCTTTGGCCGCGACCTAAGTTTCATCTTTAGTGCTTGCGAGATCACCCTGAGGATGGAACTCCGATTCTGGAAGAGAACCCCTACCCACTCCCTCCGGCTCATCTGGGAGAAATAGATACCTCGGAATGCCAGGCGGGAGAGCAGATGTATGACGCGGTCCGGAAAGGGTCGCGATTCCAACCACCGCATGGCGGATTCGTTGGCTGCCGGCATATAAGATGACTCCCAGGCCTCGCGCACTTCCGCTTCCGCCTGCTCGGAGGAAATGCCCGCGGGTGAAAAATCCATGGTGAAAGGCTTGAACTCCAGCCAATGTTTCGGCCGGGTGAGCCGGCCGGCCAAAGCGAGCCGCTCGTAGAGCGGAGTTGCCGGGTAAGGCGTCAGCAATCCGAACACGGGCAACCCCGGGGGCCAGCAACGAATCATGTCCAGGGTGCGTTTGGCCACACCGGGGCGGTCGCCGTCCATGCCAAAAATAAAGGCCGTGATTGCATAAAGGCCGTGCCGGGCGAGACGTTCCAGAATCTCACCGTATTCTTCCGGCTTGTTAAACCCTTTCCGCACGCTTTTCAGGTTTTCCGAGTCAATAGACTCGAGACCTATGAAGATCCACTTGCCTCCGCTTTGGGCTATCAAGGAAACCAGTTCTTCGTCGCGGAGCAGATTCATACTGATCTGCCCCACCCAGGGAACTTGCGCGTTGCGCGCGATGATCTCCCGCAGTAACGACTTGGTGCGTTTTGGATTGATGGCTAAATTGTCGTCGATAAAGAAGACCGCGCTCTTCCCTTTTTGCCGTTTCTCCAGGGACTTCAGCATCAAGAGTTCATTGACAACACTGTCGTTCGAGCGGAAGCGAATCGAATCACCGAAGAATCCGGTCACGGTGCAGAATTCGCACCCGTAGGGGCAGCCCCGGCCGGTTTCAATTGGAAACAGCTGAAAGGTCTGCCAGCTCATGCCGACATGCGAAAGCATCCATCGCGCCCACCCGGGGAAGTACCGGATCAGGTTGAATTGATCCAGATCCATCCGATCCCACGGAATCACAGGATAATCAGCCAGGGTAGGCTTGACTGCCTCACCGGCAGCATCCAGAGCGACATAGGTTTCTTGCAGCATGCCCCGCTCGGCGTCCGCAACAATCGTCGGCCAAATCTGGTCAGCCTCCCCCAAGGCCACTGAGTCGGCATGGCGAGATCCGCCGTCGCGTCCCAGAGCCTCGTCGGGCAATTCGGTAACATGCGGACCTCCCATTACCACGGGAACGCCGGCAGCGCGCACCGCATCGGCCATCTGGTAGGCTTTCCTTATCATGCGCGTCATGGCGCCAATCCCAACCAGACCGATGTTATTCTCTCGGACGTACTGCACCAGCTCTGTCTCGCTCAAGCGCTGGGAGTTGCCGTCCACGAGAAAAACCTCGTGACCTTCCGGTGTGAGCGATTTGAGCAGAAACATCCAAAGGTGCGGCATGAAGTTGTTGGTAACTTCATTATCAGGATTGTAGAGCAAAATATTCATTCGGATTCCGCAGCGCTTGAACCATCGCTGAGTTTTATGACTCCAGCCCTTCCTGCAGGTCTACCGGCCAAATACATCTGTGAGCAGGCTGGGTGACGCGGGCAGCGGGATTGGCGTGGATGTTGCACGCTTCCTGGCCGAGAGCAGACAGGTGAAATAAGGGGGCCCGATGCCCGGCAACGACACTTGTCCTGCTTCATAGTGGCTATGTAAGCCCCACTGATCGCTCCCTTGTTCCCACGGAGTCAAGAACTGCCCATTCTACACCCAATCGACGGCACGGCCTTGGAATTCTTAATGCGTTTCACCTGTCCGGCTTACCATGAGGAATTGAGATCACCTCCCTGACTGGGTTCGAGGAGACGACGAATGCGGATATTCACTTGGACGTAATACGCGCTACTCGTAGACTGGCGTGGGAATTGTGTCAATGAAGCGGCCATCGCCGGCACGGCGATCAACGGTGACCTTACCGCGCGCTGTGCAACTCTGATAGCAGATGCAAGGCTGTTAACATTTACCTTCAACAAGGCTTGCGACTAGGATCGTCTACAGTTGTTGCAACTTGAGGATTTCAGCAGCTACAAAAACGTCTACAGCGGATTATTCAGGGTGGGCAGGAGTGGCCGAAAGTGCTTGATGCTATTGGTCGGGGCATCCAGATTTGAACTGGAGACCTCCTGCGCCCAAGGCAGGATGAGCCACGAATAGGAAATTGCCTATTTTCAACTATCTCCGGATCAATGGATTGCGGAGAGATTATTGAAACCTGTTGAAACCTGTTGATGCGTTGGGATTCTTGCAGCTGCAAAATCAACCACAGCGCTCCTTCTTATTTGGCAGGTGCCTTCCCCCACTTCAGCATCCGTGAGCGATTTCCACGACTGCAGAACGATCACCAGGATTCCGTGGTGAGTCCGATGTTTCCCTGTGCATGAGGCCAAAAGGTCAATAGCTGCAGTGCGGATAAGGATGAGAACGCACCCACAAGTCAGGCCGGTGCTGAACTCTTCGGCGCGCCGGGTCGATAAGCATTTTAATCGATGACTTGAAATTTGAGATATCATGACGTGAATCCAGAGCTTCATCTATCGAACGAGGTGGAAGCGTGACACGTTCGAGGCGGACCTTTCCATCCGGGTGAGGTAGCTTCCGAATCCGGTTGTCGGGAGGGTGTGAGATGTGCGCTGCGCATAAGTCGGCCTTTCCACTGTTTGACAAGGCTCGGGAGGCGGGAGTTCTAGAAACAGGAAATGCTCTGATTGTAGCGCCGACGGCAACGGGAAAGAGTTACATCGGTCGGGCCATACTCAGCGGAGCTGTCAAACGCAAGGAGGAGGGGGTTGGCGTTTACCTGGTTCCATATCGTGCTCTCGCCTCCGAGATGTTCGATTCGTTCACTCGGGAATTGAGCCAGGCTGGTGTCGCGGCCACCGTTCGAGTTTCCACGGGTGATCATAACGATCCGATCTACCCCCAGGAAACTGACATCCTGATCGCCACCTACGAGCGATTTGCGGCCCTGTTGAGGTCTCCCGATCTGGTGCTGGGCCGGCTTGTCGTCGACGAAGTCCATCTGATTGCTGACGAGACTCGAGGTCCGGTGTTAGAAGGCTTGGTGGCCCGAATGAAGTCGCACAAGCGGCCGCGATCGCTCTGTGCTTTGTCGGCGGTTGTGTCAAATCCGAGGAATCTTGCCGACTGGCTGGGTGTGCCCTTGGTGCAAGGCGAATTGGCCGATCGCGCGGTAGCCGTTCAATTCGTTTGTCAAGTGGTCAACGATTTGGAGAAAGGACTTTGGGATGAGCTGCTGTCGGTCATTAAGGGGCGCGAGCAGGCAATCATTTTCTGCAACTCCAAGCCGAGTTCCCAGCGGCTGGCGCGGGATCTCAAGTCCGAGGTGTCGAAATACCTGACGGATGAAAATGTTCAGGCATTGAAGAGCATTGCATTGTCCGAAGCCGAAGACGATGAAGATGCAAATGAACTTATGGAACTGCTGTCTGGTGGAATCGCCTTCCACCACGCAGGTTTGTCTCGTGAGTCCCGCAGAGTTGTGGAGACTGCCTTCCGACAGCGGCACCTGAAGGCCATTGCATGCACACCTACGCTTGCAGCCGGCGTCAACCTGCCTGCTCGGCTAGTACTGGTCAGGGACGTCTTCCGTACTGAATTCGTTCGCGGGTTTCCCCGGCGCGTCATCCTTTCGACTGGCGAATTGCTGAATATGCTCGGCCGCGCCGGCCGGCCGGGACAGGTCGACACTGGCCGTGGAGTCGCTCTTGTAAAAAAAGGCGATCTACCGAAGGAAGAATTGGCAGACCTGCAGGTGGCGATTGAGGCCAGCAGGGGTAACCCGGTCAAGAGCCAATTGCCCGAGTCGTTCGACTCGCTGATGAGATTCTTGTTGGCGCTGACGGCCGACAGAGGTGAGGTCACCCTGGCAGACCTCGCTGATGGGGTCATGCAGACGCTATGGTTTCACGAGCAGCCGGCCGAGATTGCTTTCGATCGAGAGTTCCACGATGACATCATGGAGGATATTTCATCCTATGATCGCGTGACTGGCGACATGCACATTGAGAGGGTTTGGCCGGTAGCCGATGGTGTGGCCGGTTCGGTTGCCTCGGGCGATCACATCTACAATTTTAGCTTGCGTTTCAGCGGCGAGGAATGCACCTGTCCGGCTCGTGCCAAGTGGCGACGGCAGGATGTCTGCAAGCACTTGGCTTTGGTAATTCACGACCTCATATTCGCGGAGAAAGTTGAGCCCGAGGTCCGCAACCGGGCCATTTACGCTGCGACGCACAGATTCCGAAAGACGCTCGACTTGGGGACCAAGATCCGCGAGGCTGTTGAACTACTGTGCGCGTGGCAACTCCTGGAGCTCGTACCCGGCGGCTTTCAGGCGACGCCTGTCGGGGCCCTGGCCGCCAATTCAATTGTGGACTTGCTGCTGATCCGCACCGCTCATGACCGTATTCGCAACAGCAAAAAACCTCCGACGCCAACACAGCTTGCCGGTTGGTTGGTTGAGGATTATTTCGCCGACGAGGGCAAGCGAGAGAAGTGGAAGACAGCCGTGTGTGACTGGCTCGCCGAAGTGGATGCGAAGAAGCTCAAGCTGCCGGAAAAGTATCGCGGCGACTTCGAACGCGGCCTGGATGAGCTAGGTCAGCTGGCCATGCTCTATGGCGAGATCGGCACCAGCCTCGGAAAACCGGAGATGACAGAAATTGGCCGCACAACTCGTGCCTGTCTGCAATATGGTGTCGCCCCGGAACTGATCCCGCTAGCGTCCATGCGGCTCCCGCAACTGGGCCGGGCTCGCTGCCGAACCCTTTACGAATCGGGCATCCGCACGCTGGAACAGTTGGCCGACAAGAGTTGTACTTTGCGTTCTGCCCCGAAGCAGCTCGACAGATGGATGCCGCTATGGTCTGAGCAGGCAAACAGAATGCTTGAAGCCAAGCGCAAGATCCATTCCGCTCCTGAAGGGGAGCGCAAGAAAGAGACGGACGATTTCCTTGCTAGCTTCAAGGTGGATCAGCTGATGCTGTTTAGCGATGCCGCCTTATCCGCGGGAGCCGGGGCATGATTCTGACCGAAACTCAGATGGAAGCGATCAACTCGGATGCCGCTGCATTCCAGATCGTGGCGTGTGCGGGTTCAGGCAAAACAGAGGTCCTGGCTCGCAGGGTCGTCCGACGAATGCGTGATGGTGTGCCGGTCGAGAACATCGTAGCGTTCACTTTTACCGAGAAAGCTGCAGCCGAACTGAAACAGCGTATCGAGCAAAGAGCCGCTGAGGCGGACGAACGCTTTGCCGCACTTCCCCCGGGTACGGCAGGTCTGTTTGTTGGCACGATCCACGGCTATTGTCTCCAGATGCTTCAGCGGTGCGGCGGAGTCTATGAACTCTTTGATCCTCTGCCAGAGGAACGAGAATGGGCGTTGCTGCATCGTTTTGGTCGCAGGCTTGGCTTGGTTGAACTTATGAGTCAGACCTGGCCCAACGAATCTGTCTCCGTGCGAAGGGGGGTCGAGCTCTTTGCTCGCAGCCTGGCGGTCGCCCACAATGAGCGACTTTGTCGCGATACGCTCAAGAGCTGTGTTCCCGCCTTCGCCCAGGCTGTGGAGCGGTATGAGGATCTCCTTTCGGGTATGCAATTGCTGTCGTTTGACGGCATGGTTGAGGCAGCCTGCAACGAATTGGCCCCCGGGGGCAAGCTTCGGCGGATGCTCGAGGGCCGGATTACCGAGGTCTTTGTCGACGAGTATCAAGACCTCAACCGGGCTCAGGAAGAACTCCTTGGCCACCTCGTCGAGATGGGTGCCCGGCTGACTGTGGTCGGAGACGATGACCAGGCAATTTACCAATGGCGCGGCGGTGACATTTCTATTTTCCTGGACTTTAATAGCCGCTTCGATGGGGCCCGCAGAAAGACGCTGGGTGACAATCATCGCAGTGTCGAGCCGATCGTCACCATTTCAGCCAAGTTTCTCTCGACCATAAAGCGAAGATATGACAAACCGATTGCCGCCAAGCGGGACGAGGCTCAACCGGCCATCGAGCTTCTGCCGGCTGAAACGCCGGAGAACGAGGCAGACCTTATCGTTCAGCGCATTCGAAGCTTGCTCACCGACGGCCATAAACCGGGTGATGTTGCCGTACTGTACCGGTCCGTCCGCAGTTCCGCCAAGCCGCTGATTGATGCACTCCGTAGGAACGACATACCTGCCGCTGCAGTCGGCAGGCTGTCCTTGCTGGATCGACCGGAGATGGCCTTGGTGGCGCGCATCTTCGTATTGTGGGGCGGGGGAACGTGGTACCCGGAGGAAGAACGTGAAGTAGTTACACCTGATCTGCTGGCGAGGGACATGGCCGATTTGACCAGCAGGGGTCTGACTGAAACCACTCGCATCGTGACTGAGTTGGAACACATGGGCCGGCAGTTCGCAGCCAAGGGTTTACCAGATCTGATGACGGCCTACATGAAGATATTAGACATGGTTGGCATCCCAATCAGCGGCCTTGAGCGTTCCCGCCAGGAACACGGGCTAGGCCAGTTGTCGGAGTTGCTCACGGACTTCGAGCATGCTCAGCGGCGAGCCACGCCTCCAAAGTGGTATCAACAGACCGTAGCGTCGGCCGCGGAGGAGGTCGCGGAGGACAAAGTTCTGCTTGTGGAATTCACTGCACCAGGTGCCCAACCGGTTGCCGTGCCCAATTATGCGCCGGGTGAAATCTATCTTCGCCGACTAAGAGTGTTCCTGGAACAATTCGCATCCTCCGCCGTGGAGGAGTCACCCGACAGCCCGGCCCTCCAAAAGGATGCTATCAACATCATGACCATCCACAAATCAAAGGGACTGGAGTTCCCAATCATCTTCGTCCCCTCGCTGGTGGAAAGGCGGTTTCCGTCCGCACGAATGGGGCAGGAACAACGATGGTATGTGCCGAAAGACTTGTTCGACAAAGCCCGGTACCAAGGGCGTGAAGACGACGAACGCCGGCTTTTTTACGTGGCGCTGACTCGTGCACGAGATTTGCTTGTCCTCAGCTGGTTCGGCAGGTATGCAAGCGGAACCTCAACCGACTACTCTCCATTCATTCGCGACCTGGTTCACGTCGCACCAAGAGATTACCTCAGGAGGGCTGGCCAATGCAGGCCACCCATTTCTCCAAAGCCGCCCATATCCCGGCCGACGATCGAGACTAACTTCGGAGAGCTCTATACGTTCCACGAGTGCCCACACAAGTATTACCTCCGACATGTGTGCGGGTTCCAGCCGCCGCTGGACCCGGCACTCAACTTTGGGAAGCTCTTGCATCACGGAGTGGCCGAGCTTGCTCGACGTGCGGTTACGGGTCAGTCCGTTACACCCTCGGATGTCGATGAAATTGTTCCCCCCAACTGCTACCTGCCATTCGCGGGGAGACAGGTTCGCGAGAGGCTTTACAAGTCAGCCAAGCGGCGCCTGACGCACTACGTCCGTAACTTCGGCAATGAATTGGCCCGTACGATATCTCCGGAGCGGAAATTTGAGGTCCCGATCAACTCAGCGCGCGTCGTGGGCCGCATCGATTTGTTGCTCCGTGCTGAGGGCGGCGGGCCGAAAGACGTAGAACTGATCGACTTCAAAACTGCCGCCAATCGTCCGCCCAGCGAAAACCACAAGAGCCAGCTGCGCCTTTATGCGGAAGCCGCCCGGATTTTGGGGCTCAATCCCGTTCGCCTGATCATCCACGATCTTGATGCCGACGCTCCTGGCCGTAGCCCTGTTGAAGAAGACGATATTGCAAAGAGCCAGTTTAAGTCCCAACTTCATGGGTGGATTACCGGCATCAGCGCGGGCCAATTTGAGAGGAAGCGTAACAAGCGAGATTGCGTTTCTTGCGACTTTGCCCAATTGTGCACTCGCCAGCCGGGCTAGTGTCCATCGGCCACCAAGCTTCTCGATGCCACCAAAGTGGCTTGGTGCGCTACGATCATCCCTCTAATCCTCTTGAATCTCAAAAACCGTCCGTCATCCCAGGCCGGATGTCCGGAACTCGCTTGCAGGCCAATGGAAGGATTACTCGAACTGTGATGAGGCATTACGACGAAGAGTCTCAAAGCCCATTCTGGCAAATCACGAAATCAAGGGAGCTCTCAGAATACGGCAAGAAATCGAGCGGACTGCCGTTTGGCTTCGACCAGATTCCCAACGAGAAAGAGATTTGAGAACGCGCACTGGTCAGCCAACTGTTCGCTTCGCGCAGCCGTTTTACTGGGTTGATTAACGCATGTGGGCAAACCAATGGCAGCTCTTAAAATGCACGGATGTTTTTTGGAGACTCTTCTTGAGCGCCTCAAAACTCGGAGGAGGCAGCCGGTCTTGTATGGAATGAACGTTCTCTGCGAACTGCTTGAAGCTGACGGCTCCCAGGTGGTCAGCTACCACGCAATACAGCACCGAAGCAAGTGTCATATCGGGTGTTGGAATTCGGGTAGTGACCCAGCATTCGTTTGGCTGCTTTAGCAACCTTATTTCGAGGTCAAAGCCTGTGCTCCTGAGATCGCTCTCAGGGATCAGCTCGTCGGTTAGCTGAAGGTGAAAGAAAGGATGGTCAGCCTGTCCTCCGTCCACAAAATCGTAGTGCATGGACTGGACCAAATCGGCTGCCGAGTCCGAAACGACAAAATAATTCAGATACACGCTGGATTTAGTCAACAACCATGAGGGCTTGTTGAATGTTTCTAGGGCTTTGACAACGATGTCCAAGCGTTTGCTCCGAGTCAATCGCCGGCAAGGCCATCCTTTTAAGTAGAGACATGTTTCGAACGCTGCAGCTGTGCCGCTTCCCAATTCAGTAAAGCAGCTTCTCAACGGACGTCTGGGGAACAAGACTTCAAGATTTGCAGCCTCGACGGCTGAGCGGAAGGCTTCGATGAAGTCTTCGTAGGCACTTGTAACGTTGTAAGGTGGCAGGACAGTAACTTGGCTGCTCATACGTCTTTTTTAGATACCGAGCCAGGGACCATATTCCTCAAACTTCGGATTGCTAATTCTCGTGAGGTCTGCGCCCCGAGGAAACCAACTCAAGCCCCCTTTCGAATTCTCCAGGCTCACGGGTGCGCGTGAAATGATGCAATAGTACCCGGCACTTTTGGAGGGATCGACGCAACACTTGCTGCGATCGATGGCCGGGTTCACTTTCTTTCGGACCAGCTCCAGGCCGTCGGAACAGTTATCGCTCGAGACGATGTCATCGAGCATGCCCCGCCACCACTGAGGCTTCTTAGGATCCGCGAAGGGTCCGCTGTAGAGAGCCCCATCAAAAATTGCTTGCACTTTGGCCTCAAAGAATCCTGCAGTTTCGATATTGAGGTGGCTGGCGGCGGCGACCTTGTTCGCTAAGAGACCTGGGTAGCGCAGTAACGAATCCCAAAGCCAGTAACCGAGAAAGTGCGCCATTCTTTGCACTCGATGGTCAGCCCCTTTGGTCTTGGCTAAGACTTCGGGCAGCCGATTCTGATCTCCCACTCCGTAGAGGGCAATCTTATTTGAATACTCCGATTTGTCGAGGAGCGCGGCCAGTATCTTGGCTGTCGAATTGTTGGCCTTGTCTGCTATGACTGGTGGCAATTTTGCGGCGATCTCTGCAAAGCCGCGCGCAGCAAGGGCGGCCCGGCGGGCTAGCTCGTCTTCCCCATTTGAGAAGGAAAGGACGATATGTCCCTCCTCCCATCGCCCCCGCCATTCGTAATCGTCGAGCTCAGGCTGGCGCGCATAAGAGCATACAGGTATAGCGAGCCTCTTTGATGCGGTCGCTACCGCATTGACAGATAATCCCGCGAAATTAGAATCCAAACTTTTCGAGAGATCTCGATCGGCAACAATCAGCGTCGTATGATCATACGGGGCCTTCATGAGAATGTTTTCGAGGCGTGACTCATACATCCGTTGTTGGTCAGGAACCGATTCCTTAAATCGACCGCCCTCGAATGGAATGACTAGACCGTCCGGCCCTAGGTGCTTCTTCAAAGCATCGAGAACTTCTGATCGCGTCTGTTCCACATCTTCGAACAACACAATCTTGATGTTGGCTGACATGTTCTACTCCAGCGGAAAAACGACACGGAAACACGTGTTAAACCCCGGCGGAGGATTGTCAGATAGCACGATCTTTCCACCCGCATCTTCGACAACCTGTTTTACTAAGGTCAAGCCCAGGCCCATGCCCGAGCCAAGTGGGTTTCCCGTGTCTGAAGTCGTCGTGTAGAGGGGATCCCAAATCCGCTTCCTTAGCTCAGGAGGGATTCCAACACCGTTATCGGACACTTCCAAGTAATGCGAACCGCGCTCGTTCCAAGCCCGAATTGCAACCTCAGGGTGGCGAATGCTGGAAGCCACCGCAAGTACGGCTTTGAGAGCGTTTGTGTACAGGTTCAGGATCACGCCGCTATAAACTGCTGGCGACAGGGCGGGAGTCATCACGTCTGACGGAGCTTCCCACGTAAGCTCGATACCGTGGTCGGTTGCAAACGTTTCAAACCGTTTTAGCACATGCCTAATCTGTCCTCCGGCAGACATGCGCACAGCTTCGTTCCTTCGAACACCGTTCAGAAACATTTCCGCGTATTGGAGTTGTCCTTTAAATGTGAGCATCCGCTTATTTAGCCCGAAAGCGACGTTTTCAAGATCGGGATGCTTCTTCGCCAGCGAACTGACTGTTTCCACCGCCTTTTCCATTTCGAATAGTAGACTCTTGGTCTCGTGCGTCATAAAACCAGCTACGACACCGAGTAAGCTCATAGTCATCAAACTGCGTCGGGCCTGGACATTGTATTCTTCAACTTCTTCTATTCGGTCGGCAAGCTGGCGGTAAGCCTTGGTGATGCGCGCTTTGTCAACCGGAGTCAGCGTGGGACTACGCATGATATGCTGGATTGCGTGGTGGACATCTTCTCTAGCCCGCAGCGTTGCCTCTCGCGCCTGCTTCGCAAGTATCCTGTCCAGCTCTCGTTTGTCTTGCAGTGCCAGGAACTCAATTCCAGCACGAACAAACTCGACTAGCTCATCGAAGGCTTGATTACTGAGAAAACCCTCGCGATCCATTGAGGGGATGAGGTCTACCGTAGCTTTCGCGATTGACGGCGGCTTGGATTCCACAAAGACAGCTCCAACTAACTGGTAGTTGTAGGGGAGGTAAAGCGCGGGGTTGTCAGCCGGACGATTGCGAACGGCTGTAGCAATCGGAAAATGCTTTTTGGCGACGTTCGAACGCCAGTCGCGCTCGCTGTGTGACTTGTCCAGATCCAGGTGAAGCCAATCGTCGAACTCGTATCCGTACGGAACGATCCTAAAACCGTGATCGACAACCGCAATCCCACAGTTGTCGCGAACCCATCTCCAAGCTCTTTGCCCGTTGATCCCCTTGCCCCTGAAGACTCCTTTCCGTCTTGGAAAATAACGTATGTCAGCGCAGAAGCCAGCAGATATCGCAGTCGAGGTCTTGACTACCAGTGTTCTGGGTCCGCGGGACGACGAAAATCTGACCCTGAAGGTAAGGTGAGTATCGCTTAGTTCGATTTGGAGCCTCGCCCAATGGTTCTTGAGTACCAGTTCGGCAAGGTCAACCTCCTCGGGCTCTTCTTGTTTACCTCCTGGCAGAACAACCTTAAAGCCGGGATCTGTCTTCGAATCTTTGTGTGCTGGTTTGAACCTTCCCGCGTCCAATGCGGGCAGCGGACTAACGATGCGCAAGACATCTGCACGCAACGAGGACTTGCTGGTGAAGTCCGTGGAGGTTTTCAGTCCTCGAACCTCCAATATTGTTCCGGTTGGTGTGTCTGTCGCGACCCTCTCCAAGGTATAGTCTACTTTGGCGTCACGGATGTCGCTCAGGCGGTCAATCTGAGGCCAATCAAATCGAGCCGTAAGCCGCGCCTTGATCCGTCGCCTTGGATCTTCGGAAACCGTGATCAAGTCTAAACGATCGCCCAGGGAGCGCACAGCAAACCGTCCGATGCCTTTCGCACCCGTGAGCCGGCGGCGGTAGACACGAGAAATTCTTTCCTTTATCTTGCTTGGTGTAGCAATGCGCATCCACTTGCTGACGAATTCGTCGAACGTCATCCCGTGTCCGTTGTCAGCAATGACAAGAGCCTTGCCTCCTTCTTCGAGTCGAACCTCGCAGTAGGGTGAGTCAGCGTCATAGGAATTCTTGACCAGCTCCACCAACGCTACCTCGGGACTGGCCACCAAGCGTTCCCCGAGTTCTTGGAGTAGCCGACCCTCGGCCTGGAAGGGAATCGTGCCCTTATCGAGAATTCTTTCCCGTGACATGTCTTCGTTCCCGCTCGATGAATGCGTTGAGCACAGCGTTTAGTTGTTTGACTTCGACCTTCTTGAGTGTTTTGGCGTGAGCAACAACCTGCTTCTCGAAATTTATTCCTAACAGGTAAGCCTGCAAATGACGAAGGGGCAACTTATTTTTTGCGTGTACCCCCCAGACTGAACCAACTGCATGCGCGCCAACAGAGTTGATCAGCACTTTGGGACCGAATTTGGTGAAGCCAGAACTAAACAGCATGCGCGGTACCGGATGCGGTAGGTACTTAAACCACGGCTCCTGGTTCCGGCATGTATACGTCTGGCGATCTTTCTTTGGGATTGCCTCCAAATAGGCATTGAGGGTGCGGCTCCTCTCTGTCTCATACGAACGAATGAGCCAGCATTTTTGTCCGGCCTGGACGAAGTGTTTTTGAAACGCGGCTCGCGAAAGCGTCCGTAGATTGCGAGAAACGTTGCGAAGAGTGGTTACGCAAGGAATTACGTCCCGTTTGTTCAACCCAGCGTGGATGCGCTCACCTTCAGTGAGAGTGAAGATTTTTTGCGAGCCTGGGCTGAGGCCGCGAAGAGCCCATATAGTTCCACGCTTCGCATAATCAAGCACGCCCCCGTCAGAATCAGCAATACCCTGCCTCCTCAAGACCTTGTATCCGGGTGTGATGTCGTAATACTTCCAATCACCATTGCGGCGGGCCTTGTCCACGATGCTGATGGATGCGGTTGTCATGACACCCTTAAAAATGGGCATCTGGAAACGATAAACGGACACGTTCCAGTGTTGGCTCCGGATGTATTCACGTAACGCATTGGCTGAGGGACGAGAGACCCACTCATATGGAATGACCAGAGCAACCAGACCCTCCTCGCATGTCTTCAATAGTCCAAGACAGAAGAAATAGAGATAGAGGTTGCAATGTTTGTTCAATGAGATGGTCAGCTCGCGTTCGAGGCGCGCAATATGTTTCTCTTTCCATGGGCTCTGGATGTCATGGTGCCGAGCATATGGAGGGTTGCCGATACAGGCATCGTAATTCCCTCCCTGGTGTTGAAACACACAGCCATGAACGATGTCGCCGTTTGAAGGAAGCTTGGCAATGGCGACACGCCGCCCATCTATCTCGACACCGACGTACCGGTCGAAAGAACCGCCTCGTGCGAAGCGGCAATCACCCGCTCCCATGTCTAGCACGGATCCCAAATGTTTGCGATATTTCTTAGTCAACCGCCAGAATAGCGAAATGACGGGCTCCGGAGTCGTTACTTGTGATTCGCTTAGTTCATATGCTGTTTGCGGACCTGCCATTCTCACCCGGCATTTCCTCTGAGCTGGAGTCGCAGAGGCGGCTTCTGAGTTATTCAAACAGCCCTCTTCTCTTTGGACCTCTTCTTTGTTGCGTCAAGCTGTTCCTTCCTCATTCGGCGCGGACCGAGGAAGCGGTTAGCTCAAATAAAACTCACTTTGGGCTCAAGGTCGTTTTCCGCCGCCCGGCCCACATCCGGGCAGTTGTGGTTACGTCAAGTCTGCTTCTGCTGTTGCAAGCCCCAGCATCTTGCGGATTATACACAAGATGGAGGTCGTACGAACGGAATTTGCAGAAGAATCCCTCAGCTTCCCGTCTGCCTGCTCAAGAGACCTCTGGACCGGCATTTTCCCCCTTCTCTATCGCATATCGCAGCAGAAAACGGCATGCCTGAGTGCCGCCAGATAACCGTTGTTACACCCCCTTACCTATTGATCCTCTTAGCTGCTAACCGTCGCAGGAAACGATACGTGAGACCCGAACCGTCTACAATCGTTGATACTTGAGGAAAGCAACAGCTACAAAATCACTTACAGTGGATTTTTCGTGGGTGGCGGAAATCGCCGTAAGCTATTGATTCTATTGGTCGGGGCATCCAGATTTGAACTGGAGACCTCCTGCGCCCAAGGCAGGCGCGCTACCAGGCTGCGCTATGCCCCGACCTGCGATTAGGCGTTCATTCTAACGCAGATCGTAAACTGGCGCCACCTGTGTCACCAGTTTCGCATGAAACGGCTCACTGGCGGCGGAGTCTTGCCAGCAGCGCCTCGACGGCGCGTGCGCGGTGGCTGATCCGATTTTTCACTTTCTCGTCCAGCTCAGCTAAGGTCCGTCCAAGCTCGGGCACCAAAAAGATCGGGTCGTAACCGAACCCATTGTCTCCGCGCGGCTCTTGCGCGATCTCACCCCGGCACTCCCCTTCGGCCTCGAGCACGAGAACACCCCACTGTGCCATCGCCAGGGCGCACACGAAGCGGGCCGCGCGCGCCCGCCCGGCACGCCCGAGCACGGCAAGAAGCTTGCGTACCCGATCCGAATCCGAAGCGCCAGGACCCGCGTAGCGCGCCGACTCTATCCCTGGTTTGCTGTCAAGGGAGAAAACCTCGAGTCCCGAGTCGTCGGCAAGCACGGGGAGATCCGTATCCTCGGAATAGCTGAGCGCTTTCAAGCGCGCGTTTTCCGCAAACGACTTGCCGGTCTCTGCCACATCTGTCGTGATCGAGAGATCAGACAGTCCGATGACCTCCCAACCTGCAGGCTCCAACAGAGCACGGAACTCCTCGAGCTTGCCTTGATTGCGTGTCGCAAGAACAATTGTGGGGATTAGGATCTGCATCTTCTGTCCATCTCCACACCCGGCTTCTGCAAGAAATTCGATGACAGCGGCTCATTCGCGTGGGGTGCATCCAGGTGCCAAATCGCCGACGGAAACCGCAGGTGCGATCGGGCAATTCGAAACCTGTCGCCGAATTTCACCGAGCCTCGATCCCGCAGAGGCGGCGGAGGTCGACGCCGCGTGCCTCGAGCGCGGATCTCTGCGCCGCGACGAGTTGCTCGATTCCGCGCGCGCCCAGCGCCAGCATCGTCTGGAGTTGGTCTGCCGAAAACGGCTGCTTTTCTGCCGTCCCCTGGATCTCGACGAATCGCCCGCTTCCCGTCATGACGAGATTCATATCCACCGCAGCGCGGTAATCTTCTTCATAATTCAGATCCAGGTAGGGAACTCCGTCGATCATGCCGACGCTCGTCGCAGCAACGAAATCAACCAGAGGAGAGTATTCCAGGAGCTTCCGTTCCAGGAGCCAGTTGATCGCGAGCGCGAGCGCAAGGAATCCGCCGGTGATGGACGCGGTCCTGGTTCCGCCATCCGCCTGGATTACGTCGCAGTCGACCAGCAGGCTGCGGTTTCCCAACAGCGGAAGATTCACGACACTGCGCAACGAGCGCCCAATGAGGCGCTGTATCTCGACGGTGCGGCCCGACTGCCTGCCGCGCGCCGCTTCACGCGGCGAGCGGGTGTTGGTCGAACGGGGAACCATCCCGTATTCCGCCGTCACCCAGCCCTGGTTTGCCTGATAGAGAAAAGGGGGCACCTTATCTTCGATGCTGCAGGTGCACAAGACTCTGGTGTCTCCGATGCTCGTCAGCACTGATCCTTCGGCGTGCCGGGTATAATCCAGCTCGATCCGAACTTCCCGTATGGAATCGGGTTTCCGCCCGTTAGCTCTCATGAGTAGTCCACCTCCCTGCTTAAAGCCAGGCAAATTCTATCATGGACCCGGCAATTCCGTGGTTGCCAAACCTGTGTCCGGTACGCGCCGGCATCCTGCATCTTGCTGATTCTCGGCGCACTCTGTCGGCATTCCGGTTATCGCAGGCACAGCAGAGATTCAGACACTGCATTCCAATCATCCGCATGCCTTTTGAACCACAAAGACCACCAAGACCTCGGGATTTCGCAGCTTCGCTGCGGAATCGCTTCCGGCGCAGCCAAAGCCCGCTTAGCTCTTGGTTTCTTGAGAACTTTGAGTCTTGGTGGTTCGTTTATGGTATGCGACGGCATCGTTCCGAGGGGCGCGCACCACTGTCTGAATTGCCTGCAGGCACGGAGGTCCCAGGTTGAATTCACATGTGGATTCCCCTAATATTTGTCGATGCCTTACTACTATTCCAATTCAAATTCGCCGTCCAGGTTCTTTGGGGGACCGGCAACCAGGACCGTCAAAACGCTCATAACGGTCAGTGCCGTAGTGTGGATATTGCAGATACTGAGCCGGGCTGCCGGCGTTCATTTTGTCGACCTATACTTCGGATTGATCCCCTGGCGTGTCACGCACGAGTTCATGATCTGGCAATTCGCGAGCTACATGTTTCTGCATGACGGGTTTTTTCACATTTTCGTCAACATGTTCACGCTCTACATGTTCGGGAACGATCTGGAACGTGTTTGGGGATCCAGACGTTTCCTTACCTACTATTTTGTCACCGGCGCCGGCGCCGGCCTCTGCTCCTATCTGACCGGCGTCAACAGCCTGACGATTACTATTGGGGCATCCGGTGCGATCTATGGATTGCTCCTCGCGTATGGATTGCTCTATCCCAACCGACTCGTCTATCTCTACTTTCTCTTCCCCATAAAGGTCAAATGGCTTGTGTTCTTCATGGGCGTCCTGGCCTTTCTCTCTTCGATCACCGGCAGCGCTCCCGGCGTGGCGAATATTGCCCACCTCGGCGGCCTCCTGGTCGGCTACGTTTTCCTGAAGGGGCGCGACTGGATTCAGCGGTACCAGATCCTCCACACGGACCGGAGACGCGCGGACCTCAAGCGGCAGTTCGAGTCTTACTATGCCGAGCTGCGCCGCAAGATCGAGGACGAGAAGAAGCCTACCATCCACTAAGCGAGTGACGGGTGACAAGTGACGAATGACGAGTTATTCACTCGTCACTCATCACTCGTCACTCGTCACTTGTTTGTCGGGCCTCACTTCTCGGCACGGCGGCGCAAGAAGGCAGGTTCGTCAAGGTCGCTTTTGAGCGATGCCAGGCGATAATCGATCGACTTCTCCGACGCCGCGTGATGTTCGAGTCCTGATACGCGCCCGGCCAAGTCGGCGGAAGCGCTCAGCGGAATGACATTCGAGGGCCGCAGCGAATCACTGGCGGACTTGATGTTGAACCCCGTCGCGATGACGGTGATCTTGATCCGGTCCCCCATCGTTTCGTCGTAGACCGCGCCGAATGTCGTGTCCTCGGGATTGGCTGCCTCCTCGATGACTTTGGCGGCGGCATCGACTTCCTGAAGCTTAAGGGAGTTGCGCGTCGCGGTAATGTTGATGAGAACACTCTTGGCTCCCCGGATCGACGTCTCTTCCAGGAGTGGATTGGCGATCGCGCGCTGGGCCGCTTCGACGGCTCGGTTCTTGCCTTCGGCCGTACCTGTGCCCATCAGCGCCATGCCCTTTCCGGCCATTGTCGTGCGCACGTCCGCGAAGTCGACGTTCACCACGCCCGGCTTGGTGATGATATCGGCGATTCCCTGAACCGCCTGGCACAGGACGTCGTCGGCGTGGCGGAAGGAATCCTCCAGCAGGGCATCGGAGCCCATCGCGTACAGGAGCCGCTCGTTCGGGACTGTGATCAGGGTGTCGACGACTTCTTTCAGCTCGCTGATGCCCTGCTCGGCTTGTGTCAGCCGCTTTTTGCCTTCGAAGTTGAACGGTTTGGTGACGACACCCACGGTGAGCGCGCCCAATTCGGCAGCCAGGCTGGCGACGACCGGCGCGGCGCCGGTGCCGGTTCCGCCGCCCATGCCGCAGGTGATGAAAACCATGTCGGCGCCGTCGAGCAGTTCGATGATGCGCTCGGTGTCTTCGAGCGCGGCCTGGCGCCCGCGCTCGGGCACTGCGCCGCAGCCGAGACCGTTCGTGAGCTTTGCCCCGATCTGGAGCTTGAATGGCGCAATCGAGCTGCGCAGCGCCTGGAGGTCGGTGTTCGCAGCGACAAAGTCCACCCCCTCGATCTTTGCCTGGATCATGCGGTTCACCGCGTTGCCGCCGGCGCCGCCGATGCCGATCACCTTTATGCGGGCTGGGAGTTGCCTGTCGGTCTCAAAACTGAATTTTGGTAGTGCTTCCTCAAACTTTAGCTTCTCCACTTGCATCGTCTCTCCTTTACCTTGAAATGCTAACTGCCTACCCAGGACAGAAATCTGCTTACAAACCATGGGGTGGTGCTCGCCTTGCCGGCATGGGCCCTGCGTGAGCCGCCGTCGTGGATCGCGAACAAGGCCAGCCCGATGGCGGTGGCGTAAACGGGATGAACCAGCTCATCCGCCAATCCTGGAATGCCCTGGGGCAGGCCCTGCCGCACCGGCATTTCCAGAAGCTGCTCAGCCAGCGGCAACATTCCTTCCAACATGCTGCCGCCGCCCGTGAGGACGGCGCCGGAGACAAGCGGATCCCGGCATCCCGCGCGTGCGATCTGATCCTTGGTGAGTTCGAGCACCTCAACGGCGCGGTGGCGCAGAATCTGGCAGAGCGTACGACGTGCCACATCGCGCACCTTGCGCGTTGCGATTCCGGCAACCTCGATCACGTCGTCGCTGGCGATGTCGTCGACCAGGACGCTGCCGAGCTCCTTCTTGATCCGTTCGGCTTCATCGATCGAGGTGCGAAGCCCCACGGCCAGGTCCCGGCTGAAATGTGCGCCACCGACCGGCAGCACCGAGCTGTAGCGCAGGGCGTCGCGTGTTATCAGAGCGATGTCCGTCGTTCCTCCTCCGATATCGATCAGGACGGTTCCCAACTCCTTCTCATCCTCCGTCAGGACGGCCTGGGCGCTGGCGAGCTGTGGCAGGATGACCTTCCTGACGCGCATCTGCGCTTTGTTGACCGCATTGATGAGGTTTTGCGTCAGTGCGCTGTCGCAAGTGACTATGTGGAGGTCCACGTCCAGGCGCGTCCCCGTAAGCCCTATGGGATTGCGGATGTCGCCCCGGTTGTCCAGGAAGAACTCCTGAGGCAGCACGTGGATCACCTGGCGCTCCGGCGGAATGGCAGCCGTTTGTGCTGCCTTGATGACCTGAGCGACATCGTCCGCGGTCACCTCGTGATGCTTCCCGCTGATCGAGACCGCCCCGTGACAATTGAGGCTTTCGATATGATTGCCTGAGGCTCCGACCGTGACCCAATCCACCGAGCGCGAGGACTTGTGCTCCGCTTCCTGTGCTGCTTTGTGGATCGCGCCGGCAGCCCGCTCGAGGTCCACGACGATGCCCTTTTTTAGCCCTGCCGACTGAGCGTATCCACTGCCGAGTACGTCTATACCGCCGTCCGGCCGGATACGAGCGACCAGACAGCAGACCTTCTTGGTCCCGACATCGAGGCCACAAACGATTCGTTCTTTCTTGCCCACAGCGACATCAACTCCGTGACTTCATCAGTTCCGGTTCGGTTGCCGGTTTTTCGTTTCCGCCTCTGCCTTCGTCCCCGGCGGACGCTTGGGGCTATAAACGATGTCAGGGAAGAAACGCAGGTTTACCGACGCCATCTCGCCATACTCCGATTTCACTTGCTCGTACTGCGCCAAAAACGCTTGAAACCTCTTGAGGAAGTCCCGATCGCCCAGATAGATCTCCGCGGTGTCATTCACCAGCAGGACTTTCACGTTGCCGGGATCCGAGAGGTCGATTTCGGAGATGTCACGTGTGAGGTCGGACGAGCCGGACGCGAGCTCCGTCAACAACTGGACTCCCAGGCGCACTCGGGACGAGTTTTCCTCCTGGAGCGCTTTGTATGCTGCGGCGCTGTCGCCGCGCAGGCCGGTGAAAACCGGGACGTCGAGCTTTCCATAGCTGGGATCGTAGCGGTCGAGCAGAACCCCCTCGTTGTCCAGCAGCTCCAACTCGCCGCCGATTTCCGCAATCGCAGAGGGGACGCGCTCTTCGACATAAACCTCCAAGCTGGCGGGGAGAACCCGGCGGATTTCCGCTCTTCGAATCCAGGTCTCTTGTTCCAGGCGGGAACGAAGCTTGTCCAGGTCGATACGGAGGATGTTGGCCGGGAAGTTCCGCTGGACGATCATCTCGAGGTTTCCAGGATCAAGGCGCCTGCAGCCGGCGAAAGTAATATGGCGGAGCGTGAGCATGTCCGCGGTGCACGCCTGGCGATAGGCGTAGAACGCCGCCACGGCCGCCAGCACCACGGCGGCCGTCACTCCCAGGAGTTTGAGTACGGCCAGCAGACGGGCGGGCACATGCCTCGTGCGCTGAAAGTTCTGGGCTGTCTTCTTGCGGGCCGAGCGGCCTCTGTCCGGCGGGACGACGACCGCGGGGCTGTCGGGTTCACTGTGCGCTTTGCTGGTGTTGATCTCCATGCTTGACTTCTCCGTCCGCTAGGCGACGTTGTTCCCGAGCAGCTTATCCGCAATCTTCCACACGTCGCCGGCGCCGAGCGTGAGCACCAGATCCCCTTTCTGCAGCTTCTTCCGCAGCAGCTCCACTGCGGCTGGGAAGTCCGGAGCGTAGGTGACGTCGCGGTGGCCGTGTTTCTTGATCAACGCTGCAAGCTTCTCCGCCCTCACGCCTTCGATGGCATCCTCGCCGGCCGGGTAGATCGGCAGCACGATCACTACGTCGGCATGATAGAAGGCGCGCGCGAACTCCTCTTCGAGCGCTCGTACGCGTGTGTAGCGGTGCGGCTGGAACACGGCGACGATACGCCGGTCGGACGAGCTGCGCGCCGCACTCAACGTTGCAATGATCTCGGTCGGGTGGTGCCCGTAATCATCCACGACCAGGATGCCGCGCTTCTCGCCCTTGATCTGAAAGCGCCGATCAGCGTTCTGGAAGGCGCCCAAGGCCGCGATGATCTTTTCCACAGGGATATCCAGCTCCAGGCCGATCGCAACCGCAGCGAGCGAGTTCAGCACGCTGTGCAGGCCGGGCACCTGCAACGATACGGAGCCGAGCGGGTTGCCCTGGTAGCGAGCCTGGTAGGAGCAGCCGAAGTCGTGAAACTCGATGCGCGAGGCGACAAGATCCGCCTGGCTGCTCGTGCCGTAGGTGACGATGCGCCTCGTGACCCGCGGAATGATCGCCTGCACGTTCGGGTCGTCGAGACACAGGACAGCAGCGCCGTAAAAGGGGACCTTGTTGACAAATACTTCGAAGGCAGCCTGGATTTCAGCCAGGCCGGCGTAATAATCCAGGTGCTCCCTGTCGATGTTGGTGACCACTGCCAGCGTAGGGCTGAGCTTGAGGAAGGAGCCGTCGCTCTCGTCCGTTTCGGCGACCAGAAACTCACCCTTGCCCAGCTTGGCATTGCTGCCAAAAGCGTTCAGCCGGCCGCCGATAACGACCGTAGGGTCATAACCTCCGCGCACAAGCACGGTGGCGATCATCGACGTGGTGGTGGTCTTTCCGTGGGAGCCGGCGATGGCGACTCCGTATTTCAGCCGCATGAGTTCGGCCAGCATCTCCGCTCTCGGAATCACGGGGATCTGGAGTTTCTTGGCCTCCAGGACCTCAACGTTATCCGGCCGCACGGCCGAGGAAACAACAACCACGTTGGCATCGCGTACATTCTCTGCGGCATGACCCGGGAAGATCTTCCCGCCCAGAGTTGCGAGCCTTTGTGTGATGGGGCTGGGCTTCAGGTCCGAGCCGGAGACCTGGTATCCAAGATTGAGCAAGAGCTCGGCAATGCCGCTCATGCCGATGCCGCCGATGCCTACGAAGTGAATGCGGTGAATCTTCTTAAACATGACGTCTTTTCCCTCTGCCTACTGCCGACCGCCTCCTGCCAGCTCTTCGATCAGGTCTGCGATCCGGCGCGTGGCCTCCGGCCGGGCCAATTGTCGCGCCGCCTCTTCCATGCGCGCGATCTCCTCCGGGTGCTCCATGAAGTGCCGGAGTTCGCGTGCCAGGCGGCCTGGCTGCCACTCGCTCTCCGGGATCATTTTGGCAGCCCCGTGCTGCTCGAGCGCGCGGGCGTTCCTGGTCTGATGATCGTCGGCGGCGCCGGGGAAGGGCACGAGCATGGCCGCCTTGCCCGCAGCGGTTAGTTCGGCAACCGTGCTTGCGCCGGCGCGCGACAGGATCAGGTCTGCATCCCCGAACTGCTGATAGATGCGCGGAAAGAAAGCCTGGACTTCCCCCTCCACGCCCGCCTCGCGATAGGCTTGCCGCACCTCTTCCAGCGCCCTCTCGCCCGTCTGGTGGACCAGACGGAGGCCGGAGCCAAATTCCTTCAGGTCGAGCAACGAGCTGCAGACGATTGAATTCAGAGCCCGGCTGCCCTGGCTGCCGCCATAGATCAGCAGACTGATCTGACCGGCGCGCCGAACGCGACCAGGAAGACGCTGGAACTCTTCGCGTACCGGGATGCCGGTAACGACGGCTTTCTTGCCGAAGTACCTGCCGGCGTCGGGAAGCGCCAGCGCCGCCCGATTGACTACAGGAGCGAGCAAGCGATTCGTCAGCCCGGGGTAGGCGTTGGGCTCCATGATCAACGTGGGTTTGCCCAGCCACCAGGCTGCCAGCACCACCGGACCCGATGAATAGCCTCCCACCCCAACCACGATGCCGGGCGCGAAGCTCCGGATCAGGCGCCGCGCCTGCAACAGGCTTCTGGGAACTCGGAAGAGATTGCGCACTGACTCCCGCCAGCCCACTCTCTTCAGCCCGGCTGAAACAATGAACTCGACGCGAAACCCTTCTTGAGGGACGATGCGGGCTTCGAGCCCGCGGCGCGTGCCCACGAAGAGGAAATCGCGCGCCGAATCGCGCCGCTGCAGCTCGCGCGCCAGCGCAATGCCGATGTACAGGTGTCCTCCTGTCCCGCCTCCGGCGATCATCACCCTTTCCGGTTTATGATTCAACGACATCGCAGACGTCACGTTAACCTACGCGCCGATGCACATACATGAGCGGCGACAGATGTCGGCGTTGCTCTGAGGCTTTGTTCATGCCTGCGTACTCAGGATTTCTCCGCATAGTTCGAAATGTTCAACAAGATGCCGGTTGCCACGAGATTCAAGACCAGGGACGATCCGCCCTGGCTCATAAAAGGTAACGCGATTCCCTTGGTGGGCATCAGCGCCAGGGCCATCGAGATGTTGATGAATGCCTGCAGCACTACCATGAGCGTGATCCCCAGCCCCAGGTAAAAGCCGAACGCGTCGGGGGCCTTGAGCGCGATCTTGATCCCTCGATAGAAAAAGAACAAGAACGCCAAACAAACCAGGCAGGTGCCGATCAGCCCGAGTTCCTCGCCGATGACGGCAAAGATGAAATCGCTGTGAGCCTCCGGGAGGAAAAAGAGCTTTTGCTTGCTTGCGCCCAACCCCAGTCCAAAGAAGCCGCCGCTGCCGACAGCAGTCAGCGACTGCGAGATCTGCCAGTCGGATTTGAGGGGGTCGTGGGACCGGTTCAGGAACGACAAAACCCGTTGGAAACGGTACGGAAAGAGCAGCACAGCCAAACAGAGCGCGGGCGACCCCATGAGGGCGGCTGCGACCACGTATTTCCAGCTGAGACCTGCGGCGAACAACAGCACCGAGACGATGAGGATGATGCAGACCGCCTGCCCCAGATCGGGCTCTACCGTGATCAGGGCCGCGAAAACCAGCAAGACCGCCAGGCGGGGAAGCAACTTCTTTCCGAGGGTGTTGATTCCGGCTGCATACTTGTGCAGGCAAGCCGCCAGAAACATCAGAAGCACCAGCTTGGAGAGCTCCGAGGGCTGGAAGGAGATCGAGCCGTAGCGCAGCCAGCGATGGGCGCCGTTGACCGCGGGCTGAAACAGCACCAGGAAGAGGCTTGCGGCACTCACCACAAGCAGGATGGCTATCAGTTTCTTTTTCTGCCAGACGTGATAATCCAGGTTCATAAGAGCAACCATCAGCACATAGCCTAGCGCGGCGTAGACCAGCTGGCGCAGGAAGTAATAGCCGGACATCCCGGCATGTTGCGCGGAAGCCAAAACTGATGAGGCGCTGTAGAGCATCACGAGGCCGAAGATGGCGAGCACGTTGGCGGTGATGAACAGAGGCCGGTCGCTGGTAGCTCTGTAGCCCATGGCTTTTCCTATCTACCTCCGGGCAAGGCCGCGCACCGCTTCCTTGAAGACCCGGCCGCGGTGTTCGAAGTTTTGAAACATGTCGAAGCTTGCGCACGCAGGCGCCAGCAGAACGATATCGCCCGCCGAGGCTTTCCGGCTGGCGAAAAACACCGCCTCGGCAAGGCTCGTTGCCGCGCTGGTTTCCGTTACATCCGACAAGGCATCGCGGATCTTGCCGGCAGCTTCTCCAATCACGATCAAATGCTTCACCCGTTGCGCCACCAGGGTGCGAAGCGCCGTAAAGTCCCCGCCCTTGTCGTGCCCGCCGGCGATCAACAGGATGTTGCCGGGGAAGGCTTCCAGGGACTTGATGGTGGCGTCGACATTTGTTGCCTTTGAATCGTTGAAGTACTGCACGCCGTCCACCTCGGCAACCCACTCCAGGCGATGCTCAACTCCCGTAAAAGCGCGGATGACGTTCACAAGGCTGCCTGGCGCCGCTCCTGCCAGCAGTGTGATGGCGGAGGCTGCCAGAACGTTCTCGAGATTGTGGCTGCCTTTGAGCCGGATTTCTTCGGCGCCGAACAGGTCCGTTTCATGGCGGCCGTCGCAGTAGACCAGACGTCCGCCTCTCAAGAAGGTCCCGCGCGCAACCTCCCTGCGGCGACTGAAAAACACGGGCGTAGAAGAAACCTGTCCTGCCATGGCTGCCGTACGGGGATCGTCCTCGTTCAGCACCGCGAATTCCGTGGCGGTCTGATTCATGAAGATGCGTTGCTTGGCGTCGACATAGTCGGCGAAATCACGATAGCGATCCATATGGTCCGGCGTCAGGTTGAGAATGGCGCCCACGAATGGGCGAAACTCGTAGATGCTCTCCAACTGGAAGCTGGAGAGCTCCACGACGTAGATGTCGTTCGGTGTTGAAAGCGACGCATATGCGATGAGCGGGTTGCCGATGTTTCCGGCGGCATGTCCTTTGAGCCCGGCCCCGCGCAGCAACTCTGCTGCGAGCGCAGTGGTCGTGGTCTTGCCGTTGGAGCCGGTTATGCCAAGGATCTTTCCCTTCAAATGCCGGAACGCGAGCTCAACCTCTGCCAGAATGGGAATGCCCGCCTTGCGGCTTTCCTCGAATGCCGGAAGGGCAAGCGGCACTCCTGGGCTGATGATCACAAAATCACAGTTGCAAAAGCTCTCCGGCCTGTGCCCTCCCAGATCGAGGACCAGTTCCCCGGATTCCTGCGCGAGTTTCCGCAAGGGGGCGAGCGATAGCTGGAGTGCTTCCTCGTTCTTCACGTCGGTCAGCACGACGCGGGCGCCACGCGCGAGCAGGAACTCGGCCGAAGCCAGGCCGCTGCGTGCCGCGCCGACGACCAGAACTGTCCGCCCGGCATAGGTTTTTCCGCTCTCCCCGTTCATCTCGGGGCCTCCTTCACCACCGTCCCTACAACGGGCAATAGCTGCCGCATGCCGACGCGACCTCAGCGCAGCTTGAGCGTGCTGAGGCTGAAGAGAGCAAAGACGATCGCCAGAATCCAGAACCGGATCACGACCTGACTTTCGTTCCAGCCCGCAAGCTCAAAATGATGATGCACCGGCGACATCCGAAAGATGCGCTTCCCTGTGAACCGGAACGACATCACCTGGAGAATCACCGAGAGCGCTTCCAATACGAACACCCCTCCGATCATCGGGAGCAGCAGTTCCTGCTTGACTAAGACTGCAACAGTGCCGATGGCTCCTCCCAGAGACAAGGACCCGACGTCGCCCATGAAAACCTGCGCGGGATGGGCGTTATACCAGAGAAATCCCAGGGTCGCTCCGACCATGGCTCCGCAAAAGATTGTCAGCTCGGGGGCATAAGAGTTGTGGATCAGGTCCAGGTACTCCGCGAATTTCGCATGGCCGCTGACGTAACACAGCACGGTGAGGGCCGAGGCGGCAATGATCACGCACCCGGCCGCCAGCCCATCGAGCCCGTCGGTGAGGTTGACGGCGTTGGATGCACCCACGATGATCAGTAGAACGAAGATCGCCAGCGGCAGCACGATCGGGACCAGCGGCGGATGCCAGAGATTCATCTCGGGTGTGAAGTTCTTGAAAAACGGGACGCTGAGCTTCGTGCTGTACAGCCCCAGCCCGGCGAGATAATAAAGGGCGACGCACACACCCAGGCCGATCAGCGTCTGGTAAACGAGCTTTTTCCTGCCGGTGAGGCCCAAGGAGCGCTTGCGGACGATCTTCAAGTAGTCGTCGATGAAGCCGACCAGTCCGAACAGCAGGGTCGCGACCACCGCGATCCAGACATAGAGATTGGTGAGGTTTGCCCACAGGATCGTCGGCACTAGAGTTCCGACGAGAATCAGAATGCCGCCCATGGTTGGCGTGCCTGCTTTGCTTTGGTGAGATGAAGGTCCATCAGAGCGAATCTGCTGGCCAATCTGGAACCTCTCCAGCCGCGCGATCAGCCAGGGGCCGAGCAGGAGGCATATGAGCAGCGCGGTCAGGCTTGCGGCCGCTGTCCGAAAGGTGACGTACTGAAATACCCGGAAAAGCGATATCGCCCGCCGAAGGGCGGGAAGCAGGAAGTAGACCATTAGCCAACCATCTCTGTGTACGCGGCGCGCAGGGCCTGGACCATCTTCTCCAGATGGACGCCGCGCGAACCCTTGATCAACACCAAGTCTCCCGGCTTCACGTTGCGACAGATGAAGTCGCTCGCCGGATTGGCTTCCGTAAAGAAATGAACCTGGGTATCGGGCATCCCCGCAGCCACGGCACCGCGCACGATCTCGCGCGCGGCCCCTTGCACACCCACGACGATGTCGACACCGCCCTCGGCGGCCCGTGTGCCGCACCGGCGGTGCAGCGATTCCGACTCCTTTCCCAACTCCAGCATCTCGCCTGCGACCAGGATGCGCCGTCGGTGATGCGGAATCCGGGTCAAGGTCTCGATCATCTGTGTGAGCGCACACGGGCTTGAGTTGTAGGAGTCGTCAATCACGGTGAATCCTTCCTGGAAGTTCAGAATCTGGCCTCGCATGTGAGCCTGGCGCAGGTGTCTCAGACTTTCGGTGATCTGCTCGATGCCGATGGTGTAACGGCGGGCCAGAGCCACTGCAGGGAGGGCGTTCATGACGTAGTGGGCGCCGCCCAAGTGAATGACTGCGCGCCGGCCGGCCCCTTCGCAGACCAGGCGAAAGCGGGTCTCCATCAGGCCGGTGATCTCGATTTCTTCGGCACGGATGTCTGCCGAGGCGGAGAGGCCGAAAGAGATTTTGTCGCCGGAAAACCGGCCGGCAATTCCGCTAACGAGCGGGTCATCGGCGTTGTAAATCAAGGTCCCGCCCGCTGCCAGCCCTTCGGCCAGTTCGCTTTTCACACGGGCGATGGCCTCGACGGAGTCGAAGAATTCAAGATGGACGGGCGCGACATTCGTGATCACGCCGACATCAGGCAGGGCGATCCGGCACATCTCCGCGATTTCGCCCGGTGCGCTCATCCCCATCTCGAAGATGCCGATGTGATCCTCGGGGCTGAGCCCGAAGATGGCGAGAGGCAGCCCAAAAAGATTGTTGTAGTTTCCCGGCGAGCGATAGACGCTGAACTCCGTCTGCAGGACCTGGGTCATGAACTCCTTCGTCGTTGTCTTGCCCATGCTTCCGGTGATGCCGACGAGACTGCCGCGCCACTGGCGGCGAACGCAGGCGGCCAGGTCTTTCAGCGCCTCGTGCGTGTTCTCCACCCGCAGCAGAATCTTGTTGGCGGGGAATCCTTCAGGAATCTCGTAACGGAAGTCGACGACCACACCGGAGGCTCCTTTCTGGAGCGCGGTCAGGACATGATCGTGACCATCGTTGCGAGTGCCGCGGATGGCAAAAAATAGGTCGGATAGGCGCAGCGTGCGGCTATCGATCGAGATGCCCGACAGCAAGGCGCTCTTTGATCCCGACACCAGGATTCCTCCGGTGGCGGTTTCCACTTGTGCCACAGTCATGTGAGCCATAACCAAGTCCATCAGAATGGCGGTTGAGGGCCGAATTCCGCCGTATTTCCGGTCATGCACGGTTGGGTTGTTTATGTAGCTCGCCACGGTTTCAATCTCCTCGGACGCTTCGCAGTTCACAAATGAGTTCTTGAGCGACCACGCGATCATCAAAGGGAAATGCTTGGGTGCCGATTATCTGGTAGTCTTCGTGCCCCTTGCCGGCGATGAGGACAATGTCGTTCCTAGATGCCAGGGCCAGTGCGGATCGGATCGCCTCGCGGCGGTCCGGTTCAAGCCGATACGGGGCTTGGCCGCGCTTCAGCCCGGGTTCGATCTCCGCCAGAATGCGCACCGGATCTTCTGTACGCGGATTGTCGGAAGTGGCCACGACGATATCGCTCAGCCGAGCCGCAATCTCTCCCATGAGCGGACGTTTCTTACGATCCCGGTCGCCGCCGCAACCGAAGACGGTGATCATGCGGCCACTGGTGAGCTGCTTAACCGTCTCGAGGAGCTTTTCCAGCGCATCGGGTGTGTGGGCGTAGTCCACAATCACGGCGAAGTCCTGGCCGCTTCGAACGATCTCCATGCGGCCAGGTACGCCGCTCAGGGATTCGACGCCCTGCCGGACGTCTCTCGGTTTGACGCCCAAGCTGAGCGTTGCCCCCGCGGCAGCCATGATGTTGTAAACGTTGGGGCGCCCGACCAGACGGCTGCCGATGACTAGCTCGCCATAAGGCGTCGCGAAGCGCATGTCGGTGCCGTCAATCCGGGCCTGGCAGTAGAGGACTCGGATATCCGCGCCGGAACCGAACCCGTAACGCACAACCGGGCCGTGCACCTCGGCCGAAAGACGCTGCCCGTACGGGTCATCCGTGTTTATTACCGCTGTCTCGATGCGGTTGGCGCCCTCGGAGGCAAACAAGAGACGCTTGGCCCGGTAGTAGGATTCCATGTCGTGATGGAAATCGAGGTGCTCCGGCGTCAGATTGGAAAACACGCCGACCGCAAAGCGAGTGCCGAAGACTCGCTTGAGCGCCAGGGCATGCGAAGAGACCTCCAGAACCCCGTGCGTGCAACCGGCTTCGAGCGCTTGCCGGAGAAATGCCGCTAGATCGCTGGCCTCTGGCGTCGTACGGGCACTCGGGAACGGCTGATCGCCGATTCTCATGCCCAACGTGCCGATCAGGCATGAACGCAGGCCGGCCTGGCGGAAGATGGCATCTGCCAGGCAGGAAGTGGTTGTCTTGCCGTTCGTCCCTGTGATTGCGACCAGCTGCAGGTGCGAGGCCGGGTCCTGGAAAAGGGCGCGGGAAGCTTCAGCGAGAAACCTGCGGGCATCGGCCACTTTCAAGACGGGAAGCTCGGACTCGGGAGGGAAGTCGTGATCGGATGCGAGCGCAACGGCACCGCGAGCGATCGCCGCTTCAACGAACAGCGCACCGTCGGTCTTTTCTCCTCTTAGAGCGACGAAAAGATCTCCGGCTTTCACCTGGCGGGAATCGTAGGAGATGCCGCGCACCTCGACCCGGGAATCGCCATTAAGGGCGATTCCGGGAATCCTGTCCAGCAGTTCCTGCAGCAGCATGGTTCGGGCACCTCAATCATTGCCAACACTGGTCCTCAGGCCCGCAGGCGCGGCGGCGCGGCGCGGGACGGCTGTGGGCTTGTGGTTCCTGCCCGGCATGCTGCGCGCGAAAGTCACGCTGCAGGTGTCGCCGGCAGGGATTAGCGTTCCTGCAGCCGGTAACTGGAACACTGCGTTGCCGGCGCCCGAAGTCTGGACCTTGATGCCCAGTTCCTGGCAGCGCTCAACTACGCTACGTTTCGACATGCCACTGAAGTCCGGAACCGTGATTTTGGCCCCTGCCACTCGTACAGTGATGGTGCCGTCCCGGTTCAGGTCGTCGCTCTTTTCCGCAGGCGCCGCCAGGGGAAGGTCGGGCGTAGCATCGGGGAGGAAATCCTCTGAATCGGAGGCAAGCGTGGCATCAATCTTCTGCGCTCTCGGCAGCACTGTTCGGTCTGGAGGGACATGGAGCTGGAGCAGTGCCTCCTGGGTGATCCTGCTGAAGACCGGAGCCGCAACGTCTCCGCCGTATATCGTGCCCTTGGGCTTGTTGATTTGAACGAGCACCGTGATACGCGGCCGGGGCACGGGTGCAAATCCTATGAAGGAGGCAACATAATCGGTATTGGAATAGCGGCCGTTGACGATTTCCTGGGCGGTGCCTGTTTTCCCTGCGGCACGATAACCTTCCAGCGCCGCTTGCTGGCCCGTGCCCCGCAGCACGACCCCCTCAAAGGCGTCGGTCACTGCGGCAGCAGTCTCAGGCTGCATGATGCGCGTTCTCTCCGGCGCGTTGGACCGCACGAGGTCGCCGTTCTCGTCGATCACGCGGTCTACCACTGAAGGACGGACGCGGTAGCCGCCGTTGGCGATTGCGTTGATGGCGGTCAAAATCTGCATCGACGTGACACCAATTCCCTGGCCGAAGGAGATTGCCGCAACAGACATGCTGGACCATTGCCGCCAGTCCCGCACCAGGCCCACGATCTCCCCGGGCAGATCGATTCCCGTCTTTGATCCAAACCCAAAGGTCCGGAGAGCTTCATAGAGCCGGTGTTCGCCGAGACGCAATCCCAGTTTCGCAGCGCCGATGTTGGATGAATATTCGAGGACTTCAGTGAAGGTAAGGATGCCGTACGGCTTGTGATCATGGAAGACGTGCTTGGCGACGGTTATTGAACCCATCTGGCAGTCGATCTGCTCGTCCGAGCGCGTCAGCCCAGCTTCCAGGGCTGCAGTAGCCACCACTACCTTGAAAGTGGATCCAGGCTCGAAGAGATCCGAAACCGCGCGGTTGCGCCAGAAGTCAGGCGAGTAGTCGTTATATGCGTTGCAGTTGAAATCTGGGTAGCCCGCGAGCGCAAGAATCCTTCCGGTGTCGGACTCCATCACTATGGCCATTCCGTCGGCAGCACCGGCATTTTGGACCCCTGCCGCCAACTCTCGCTCTGCGATGTACTGGATGGATCGATCAAGGCTTAGGATAAGACAATGCCCCTGGCTCGGGGGCTTCTCGACCTTGCCCCGGAAGGAACGCCGGCGCGCATCCACGTTGAAGGATATTAGCCCCTGCGTTCCTTTGAGCTCCTGGTCGTACTGCATTTCGATCCCTGCGCCGCCGTCGCCGTTCATATTCACAAACCCCAGGGTCTGGCATGCGAGTTGGCGATTCGGGTAGACACGCATGCTCTCTTCCACCAGGTAGACGCCGTCGATGTCAAGCGCTTCGATGCGGCCCTCGTCTTTCGGATCGATTCTGCGCTTTACCACCATGAAAGTCTGGCGGGCCGGGTCGCTCATCCTGGTGCGCAGCTCCTCGAAGTCCATGTTCAGGATCGAGGCAAGGGCTTGCGCTGCCGCCGCGACGTTTTTGATTCTGCGCGGCTCTGCTACCACCGTGCTTACCCCTACGCTTGTGGCTAGTTCATCCATGTGGCAATCATAGATGGCGCCGCGGGGAGCGAGTACGGAACGGGTTATCTGCTGGCGCTGAAGCGCCAGCTGCACGAACTCGTCATGACGCAGAATTTGGAGTTGCGCCAGGCGAGCAAAGATGATGCCGCTCCAAAGGAAGATTCCGCCAATGACCATAGCTACCCTCGTCGGATTGGAATGCTTCCTTTGTTCGGTCATCATTAGTAGATGTTTGCGGATGGTCTCCTCGGTTGGGCGCCTGTCGGGCCCGCGTTGGCCAGGACCAGGGTTGTGGGCCGATCAGAACCGGTTTCGCGGAATCCCAGGGTGATCCGCTGGTATGGTCCGAGAGGCTCCATGGCCAGATCGTTCCGCGCGATGAAGTCAATGCGCTCGGGGCGCTTGAGCGTCTCTTCCTCAAGGATGAGGCTGTTCTGGATGCGCGTCAGCGACTCTTCGGTTTCCTTCATCTGCTGCACTGCATAGCCCAGATTCACGATCCGGTTGCGGATCCATAGATAGCCAAGGAGAGCGCATGCGATCATCAGGACACAGAACATGCTTGCCAGAAGATCCGCCAGATTGTGTGAGTCGGTTCTGCGCAGGATCTTGTAGTTTCGAGTCTCTACTCCAGCCGACCAATCAGTCATCATAGTTGCGGTCTCCTCAGGCTGTGAGGGCCCATTCTCTTGAAAAGAACCGATATTCCTAAGTTCGCTCCAGCGCCCTCAGCTTCGCACTGCGGGCACGTGAATTGGCAGCCAGCTCGGCGTCGCCTGGAGTCAAAGGGCGAGGAGTGACCACCCGAGCGCGCGCCTGTCGGGGACAGGTGCACAGATCCGAAGGACGCTCGCAAATGCAAAAGCCGGCCAGCATACGGAAGGACCGCTTCACAATGCGGTCTTCCAGCGAGTGAAACGCGATGACCGCCATTCTGCCGCCCGGCCTCAAATAAGTAAGGGCGTCGGCGATGAACTCTTGCAGGCCTTCGAGTTCCTGATTGACCGCGATACGTAACGCTTGGAAAGTCCGCGTAGCAGGGTGGAGGGACTGCGAACCCCGACCTGCAACGGCACCCTTTACGATTGCGGCCAGTTGAGAGCACCGCGTAACGCGCGCTCCTTCGCGAGCCGCAACAATGGCGGCGGCGATCCGACGCGAGAAGCGCTCCTCACCGTAGCGGTGGATGATCTCCGCGAGCTGTTCTTCCGGCAGTCCGTTTACCAAGTCGGCCGCCGTCAGCTGCTGAGTGCGGTCCATGCGCATGTCCAGCATGGCATCGCTCTGAAAGCTGAACCCGCGCTCCGGCAGTAAGAGTTGGTAAGAAGAAACCCCAAGGTCAACCAGGATGCCGTCGATCGACTTGATCCCCAGGTTATTGAGAACCAGGGGAAGGTTTTTATAGTTTTCGTGAAGCAAGCGGGTGCTGACGGAATAGGGCTGGAGGAGAAGCGCGGCTTTCTCCAGGGACTCCTGGTCGCGGTCGAGACCGATCAACAGCCCTCCCGGCTGAATCTTCTCCAGGACAGCCCGGGCGTGCCCTCCCAGACCCAGAGTCGCATCGACATAGATGCCGCCCTGCTTGCACCGGAGCAGTTCGAGAACCTCTTCCCGCATCACGGGCAGATGCTCAGGCGCGAAGCTGCTTGATGAACTGCATCTCATGCCGGCCTGCCAGATCGCTCTCCTCATGCTTTGCTGCCCTCTGAATCAGATTCCTTGCTCCGCCAGTCTCTCGCGGTCCAGGTTGGTGAGAGGCTCTTCCTTCATGCTCAGCCGTATGATTTCGTTGTTCCACACTTCCAGATGATCGTTTTTGGCCATCACGATGACATCGCCGGAAATCTGGGCATCTTCCCGCAGAGTCTGGGGTATAAGAATCCTCCCCTGGGGATCCATTTGCGAAAGCGTGCCGTAGTAGCTAGTGAACTTGAGCAACTTCAGCTTTGCCGGATCCATGCGAGGAGACGCCTGGAGCTTCTGGGCCATCTGCTCCCAGATTGGAATCGGATAGATCTGAGCGCATTTACCGTCGTCGCTCGTAACATAATAGGTGTTGTTCTCTGTCTCAGGCAGTTCGCGGCGGAACTTAGCCGGGATCTTCAAGCGGAACTTCTCGTCAATTCTAGCGGGACAGCTTCCCCAGAGCATGAGCCCTCAACCACAGCAATGCTGAACTTCTTAGAAAGAACGACTTCTTGCGAAGAAAATGGATCTCTGTGACCTCTCCTTCCCACCTGCAACCACTTTGGGCCACCTCCGAAAATAGATCCACGCTGGAAGGATGTCAAGTAAATCTTGAAATTATTTACACTTTCGAGGTATTGGGGGATTCGCTAGCGGGGTACCCATTTAATACCTTAACCAGGCGAAATTGGTGACAGACACCCTTTCAGCGGCCCTTTGATCCATCCATCGAGATATCCCAGGTGAAAAAGGGTGCCTGCTTTGAAAATTCGCTCGTTAAGCAGCGGCATGTTCCGTGAGTTCAACTTTGTAACCAAGACTTTGCAGCCGCTTCACGTGATAACGAGGAATCCAGTAATGATTGAGACGGTCAAAGTAATTGGCTCCAAGTTCTCGATAAGATGTTTTGTGTTTGAGAATGTGATAAGCCGCCGCGAGGATAGAATGGGCCACTGCCACGAGGGCTCGCTTTTTCCGCCGGCGACCAGCAAGCCTACGGTACTGAGCCTGAAAACAGGAGTTTTTCGCATGGGATGCAGCCCAAGCTACTTGTGTCAAGGTAGCCTTCAGCCAGCGATTTCCGTGCCCGGTGGCGCCGCTCTTGCGTTTCCCCGCGCTTTCATTGTTCCCAGGATAGGCTTTCGCCCACGAGGAAAGATGAGCGTAGGTCGGGAAGGGATTCATATTCGGTCTGATCTCGGCGATCACGTTCTGCGCCGACACACGGTCAAAACCCGGCATCGGGATCAGTGCGTGATCGCCTCCTGGAAAGAGCGCGCCGCCTCTTCGATGCGTTCACTGAACCGTTCGATCTGCCCTTCCAAGTAGGGCGGTACAGCCGTTTGCAGGCCAGCTGAGTTTTTTCACCATACGGCCCAGGGAAACCATCTCCGCAATTTCTGTTTCCACAGCCCTTCCGGAATCCGGAACCTAAACTTCTCGATCAGCACCTCAAGCATGCTCTGCTCTGCCGCGGCGGTCCGCGAACCTTCGATCCGAACTCCCTTTTGGTTTCAAGATCCGGCTTGACATCGGCACCCAACAACGGATGATTATGTGGTCTTTAGCCACTTGTTCAACAGACATGATCCGAGATCGCGAAACTTACAATTCCAGGGCTACGGTCATCAAGGCGCTGGCACATCCAAGCAGGCTGGTCATCCTTGATGCCTTGGCTGGGGGAGAGCAATGCGTTCGTGAGCTGCAGCGAGTGCTCGGCATCGACATGTCGACTGTCTCGAGGCACCTTGCCCTGATGAAGTCGGCGGGCATCCTCGCAGACCGGAAGGAGGGGCAACAGGTTTTTTATCGCCTCCGCTGGCCTCCCATCCTCGATTTACTCGATGTCGTGGAATCTGTCATCCAGGAGGACGTCCGGCGGAAGAGGGGTGCTCTCAGACAAAAGGCTAGACGGTAAGACAGCGGGCTCTTGGCTGGATTGTGGATTCAGCGGGAAAGGCCACGCACATTGAAGATGGCAGATGGTTGGAGGCCATCTTGAGGGAAGACGCGGAGGATCCATGCAGGCGGCAAATGGAAAAATCACGGTCCTGTTTCTCTGCACCGGTAACTCATGCAGGAGCCAAATGGCGGAAGGCTGGGCACGCTGGCTCAAGGGCGACGTGATTGAGCCATATTCTGCAGGAGTAGAGACCCATGGATTGAATCCCAGCGCCGTAAAGGTCATGGCCGAAGCTGGCGTGGATATTTCGGGCCATCGCTCCAAACTCCTGGCTGAGGTGATCGATATCCCGTTCGATTGCGTCGTGACGGTTTGTGACGACGCGAACGAGAGCTGCCCTGTTTTTCCCGGAAGAGTCAAGCGCGTTCATGTCAGCTTCGACGATCCTCCCGGGCTGGCGAGGAACGCCGGGACAGAAGAGGAGGCCCTCAGTCATTACCGCCGCATGCGAGACGAGATTCGCGCATTTGTGGAAAAAGTGCCCGAAGCGTTGACAGGGGATTGCTGATTTTCCTGTTCAGCATAGTCGCGCCTCCCGTTTGTCTCATTGCTCGCAAACCGTTGCCGGATCAGCCCAGGGTCCAGCTTGAATCTCCACTTGGCCAAGGCATGAAATATGCCAATCCCTCGCCGAAGAGAATCAGGCTCAAGCATCAGGTGCGCCGATACTGCCAATCTCGCTAGCCCGCCGGCTGAGTCGCTCTAAACCAGTGGCGAGTCCGATTGCAGACAGAGCAAACGGACAGCATGACCGGCACTTCGATGAGGACTCCGACGGCTGTCGCAAGAGCCGCTCCCGAGCCGGGCTCGAAAAGGGCAATGGCGGTCGCGACCGCCAGTTCAAAGAAGTTGCTCGCTCCGATCAGTGCGCCTGGAGCCGCCACCGAGTAGGAAACCCTGAAAAGGCGCATCAGTCCGTAAGTCAGCGAGGCATTGAAGTAAACCTGTATGAGAATTGGCACTGCGATCAGGAGGACATGCAGATATTTCTGAGTGATGTTGTCGGCCTGGAACCCGAAAATCAACACAAGCGTCGCCAGCAGCGCTGTCATGCTGACGGGCGCAAACCGCGGCAGCAGGATTTGCTCGAACCATTCGGCACCCTTTCTGCGGATGAACCAGCTCCGCAGGATGACACCGACGGTCAGGGGAATTACGATAAAAATTGCGACAGCATAGAGGAGGACCCTGAACGGCACATTCAGTGAGGAGGCGCCGCTGACCAGAAAACGAACAATCGGCGCGAATAGGACCAGCATGATCAGGTCATTTACTGAAACTTGAACTAGTGTGTAGGCAGGATCTCCGTCCGTGAGGTAGCTCCAAACAAACACCATTGCTGTGCGGGGTGCGGCAGCCAGAATGATGCGGCCGGCGATGTATTGATCTGCCTCCGCCGGGGAAATCCACAATGAAAAGATAAAGCGAAAAAACAGCCATGCTACGAGTGCCATGGAAAAGGGCTTTACCAGCCAGTTGACAAACAAGGTTACGAGAAGCCCTCGGGGCCGTTTGCCGACATTGCGGATGGAGGCAAAGTCGACCTTCATCATCATGGGTATGATCATGAGCCAGATCAGCACGGCTATCAGAATGTTGATCTGGCTTCCCTGGCCAAATTCCATCCGTCTCAGGGTATCAATGGAGTCCGGCATGAGCTTGCCAAGGATGACGCCCACGATCATGCAGGCGCCAACCCACAGCCTCAAATACCTTATCAGGATCAAAGTGCAGTTGGGCGGGGCAGAGAAGCTGGTGAATGTGGATCCCGAAAACCTGATTTTGTATAGGAAAACTGACGACTAAGCCGGGGCATAGAAAGTTTGTTGAGCCCTCGACAGTCGCGGCCAGCATCTAAACGAGAGAGGCACAGTTCATCCTCGGGAGAGCAGTGCCCAAAGCCGTGCTGTGACTGATTGTCATCGCAATCGGTTGTTGAATCTGCTTTGCGATCGACTGGCAGGCCGTCCGCAAGAAGATCATTGCCTGAGGCGTGCTCGCGAGTTCTGTTCCGCGAAGCCCAGGACTGGAATACCAATACTTCCTTCTCGGGAGTAATCTATATCCGCAGTTTGTTGATTCCTCCTTGACTATAACCGTAAAACCGGTTATTTAGATATTTTTCCCGAGAGGTAATCCATGAGAGAGACCGCCTCGTTTTTCAAGGTCCTGGCCGATGAAGCCAGGCTCAAGATGCTCTGGCTCCTGTTCAATCACAGGGAGCTCTGCGTCTGCGACTTCATCGAGGTGCTCGCGATCACCCAGTCGAAGGCATCCCGGCACCTGCGGATACTCTACCGGGCAGGACTGGTCACGGACCGGCGCGAAGGATTGTGGGTGTACTATGCGCTCCGTCCGCTGCAACACGGCTTGGCAAAAGATCACCTGGATAAGCTGCGCTCACATCTGGCGCACCGTCCCGACGCCGCACGGTTGCTCAAGAGACTATCCGCGTGGCTTCGCCGTAAGGACGGAGAGACGCGTTGCCTCAGGAAATCTGCTTCCAGACCGGCGCAAATTATCAACGTGGCGGCGCCTTCGAGCGCGCTGCCTGGAGGACGGCAATAATGAACAAATTCCAGACTGCGGCCGGTGGCGTAGCCAGCCGGCTTTCCCTTCTCGACCGCTTCCTGACCGTGTGGATCTTCCTCGCCATGGCGATCGGCGTGGGCGCGGGTTACCTGTTGCCGGGGATCGTTCCGTTCCTCAACCGGTTCAGTATCGGCACGACCTCCATTCCAATCGCCATCGGCCTCATCCTGATGATGTACCCGCCGTTGGCAAAAGTCAGGTATGAGGAGATGGGGCCGGTTTTCCGCAACCTCAAGGTATTGGGCCTCTCCCTGGTGCAAAACTGGATCGTTGGGCCTTTGCTCATGTTCGGGCTCGCAGTCCTCTTTCTGCGCGACAAGCCGGAGTATATGGTCGGGCTGATCATGATCGGCCTGGCGCGCTGCATCGCCATGGTCATCGTCTGGAACGACCTGGCCAAAGGAGACACGGAATATTGCGCCGGGCTGGTTGCGTTCAATTCCGTTTTCCAGGTGCTGTTCTTCTCCGTGTACGCTTATGTCTTCATCACGGTCCTGCCGACCTGGTTCGGACTCGAAGGTGTCACAGTCCATGTCACCATCGGGGAGATCGCGAAGAGTGTCTTTATCTACCTGGGCATCCCGTTCCTTGCCGGCGTCATCACGCGATTTTCGCTGATCGCGCTCAAGAGCAAGGAGTGGTACCACGCGAAATTCATCCCGAAGATCAGCCCGATCACGCTGATCGCTCTCTTGTTCACGATCATCGTCATGTTCTCGCTCAAGGGCGAGTACATTGTGCAGCTGCCGTTTGACGTCGTGCGGATCGCCATCCCGCTCCTCATTTACTTCGTGCTGATGTTCTTTATTTCCTTCTTTATGAGCAAAAAGGTGGGTGCGACTTACGGGCAGGCCACGACGCTCTCCTTCACCGCCGCCTCGAACAATTTTGAGCTGGCGATTGCGGTGGCCATCGCGACTTTCGGCATCAACCACGGCGGCGCCTTTGCCGCGGTGATCGGCCCGCTCGTCGAAGTGCCGGTCATGATCGGGCTGGTGAATGTCGCGCTGTGGCTCGGGCGCAAGTATTACTCAGGAGAGAGCGCGAAGAGGGGAGTGCCGGCCCGATCGCAAGTCGCAGGCAGCTAAAATGACGGACGAGAGGGACATTCCGATGCAGGTTGAGGTTCTGGTGTTTGAAGGCTGTCCTCATGCCGGCGCGGCGATCGCACTCGTCAGGGAGGTTGTCGACCGTCTCGCTCCCGGTGCATCCGTGCACCGGGTCGAGATCGACACGGCGGAGAAGGCGGCCATGCTGGGCTTTCTCGGGTCCCCCTCGGTGCGTGTCAACGGCGAGGACATCGAGGGTAGGAGCACCAGCCGGGGCACCCTGGGCTGCAGGACCTATGCGGGCGAGGGGGTGCCGCCCGAATGGATGGTCGAGGCGGCGATTCTCCGGGCGTTGCAACCTTTGGGCATCCTGTTTCTCTGCGTGGCCAACTCGGCGCGCAGCCAGATGGCCGAGGGGATCGCGCGTTCTCTTGCGCCCGCCCGTGTCCGGATATGGTCTGCCGGTTCCAGCCCGACGCATGTCCGTCCCGAGGCGGTTGCCGTCCTCGGCGAGATCGGCATCGACATTTCGGGACGCCGGTCCAAGGCAGTCTCTGAGATCCCGCGGGACGGAATCGATACGGTCATCACGCTGTGCGACGAGGAGGAGTGCCCGATTTTTCCCGGAAAGGCGAGGCGCCTTCACTGGGGCCTTCCCGACCCAGGCGCCTTCCAGGGATCGGAAGAGCAGCGCCTTGGCGCGTTCCGGCGCACACGCGATGAACTGCGCCGCCGCATCGCCGCTCTTTTCGCCGGCGGCGAGCATGCAATAGAACCTTCATAGTCTTGCGTTACGCAAGACCCGTAAATATCACCTTATGAGAGCGCAAAGGCTCTGTTCGGCTCCTGGGTGATCCCTTTAGATAACGAGGAAATGCATGAAGAAATTCCTGGTCCTGGCACTTGCGGCTGTAGTACTTCTGGCTGTCTACTATGAGGGCGGGATGCCGAAGAGATCTGTTGAAAAATCAGTCCCGCCCCCCGCTTCGAAAGCCTTGGTGACCTTCGTGGAACTTGGATCGGTCAACTGCATTCCGTGCCGGGCGATGCAACCGGTAATGCGCGACCTGGAAAAAAAGTTCGGCGATCAGATTCGGATTGTGTTCTATGACGTCCTTCAGGATGACGCTCCAGCCAAGATCTACAACATCCGTGTCATGCCCACGCAGGTTTTCTTGGACCAAAATGGACGTGAGTTCCACCGCCACGAAGGCTTTTATCCGCTCGCCGAGATCGAGAGCCTGCTGCGTGCGCGGGGTCTGAAGGAATAAAGCCGCATGCTGGAAGAACTGCTAACCCACTTGACCGCCGCACTCACGCAATCGCTCCTGCTCGCTTTGCTCGGCGCGTTCCTGTGGGGCGTCATCAGCATCCTGTTGAGCCCGTGCCACCTTGCGAGTATCCCGCTGTTGATAGGTTTCCTGGCCTCTCAAGGAAAGAGCGGGAGCCGGCGGGTGTTTCAGCTGTCACTCTTGTTTTCTCTTGGCATCCTGGCGTCCATAGTCCTGATCGGCGCGATCACCGCCTTGGCGGGGCGGCTCCTTGGAGATCTAGGAAGGGTCGGGAATGGAGCGGTAGCTCTGGTGTTTCTCCTGTTCGGGTTTTACTTGATGGACCTGCTGCCGCTCCAGTGGAGTTTGCCCGGCATGCCGGCGCGGTTTCGGGGCGCCCCGGGAGCGCTCGTTTTCGGCTCTCTGTTCGGCATCGGCCTGGGCCCCTGTACGTTTGCCTTCATGGCGCCGGTGTTGGGAGTGGTTTTCGCCAAGGCCGGGAGCAATCCGGGCAGCGGCCTTGGGCTGCTGGGCGCCTTTGCGCTGGGTCACTGCGGAGTGATCGTCGCAGCCGGGACCCTGACTCAGTCCGTTGAGAGGTACCTGGGCTGGACCGAAAACCATCAGGCACTCAAGTGGCTCAGGCGGATTTGCGGGCTTCTTGTCTTCCTGGCCGGGATTTATCTGCTGCGCCGGAGCACGATCTAGCGAAGAGGCCAGGAAATCTGACGGGGAGAGAGGAACATGTCGCAAAAGACTTGCTTGTTGCTGATACTGCTGCTGGGGAGTACCGCCGCGAACTGGGTCTTTCCGGGAGTGCAGGAGAGTGGTGACCGCGAGAATTACGCCTCTCGATTCGATGCAGCCGGTACTCGAACGAATCGTACGGTCGGAATCCCCGAGGCCAAAAAAGTTGCGGTTTACTATTTTCACAATACCATTCGTTGCGCGACATGCATGCGGATGGAAGACTACTCCGGATTCGCTGCATGCTGTTCCTTCATCGCCGGGCGCATTGGGCAGTGCAGTTGCTCGAATTCATACGGGACACCATCAGCCTGTGGCTCGTGCGCTGGGAGCAGGCGCGCCACAAGGGCAACTCCCAGATAATTCTTCTTGATCCTCATCATTATCCTTGCTGTTGCGAGAGGCACGTCCAAAAGGGCTTAAGGACGGCACCATCTTCTCATCATTCCCCGGACGCCGGCTGGGGCATGAATTGCTCAATGGCGTCTTGCGCATGCGCGGCATACATCAGGGCCGGGCCGCCGCCCATCATCACGGCTACTCCTATTGTTTCCAGAAGTTCCTGGCGCGTCGCCCCGGCTGCGATGGCATCATGAACATGGTAGGCGATGCATCCTTCACAGCGCACAGCGATACTGACGGCCAGCGCCATGAGCTCTTTCATCCTGGCGCTTAGCGCGCCTTCTTCGACGGACTTTTTGTGCAGCCGCGCAAAGCCGCTCATTGGGCCGGGCAGGTCACGCCCCAGTTGCGCCAGTCGTTCTTCAAGATGCTTATGGTAGTCCACATAATCGGTTATCATTTCTCCCCCTCGTTGCGGTTATTGCCGGTTTTCGATCCTCCGGTCGCAACATGATCGCGCTCACTCGAACTCGCGCATTTCGGCCTCGATCCTGTCCGACATCTTTCGGTCGACGGTTGTCGACCGGAGGTTCTCGCCTCCTGCAGGAGCAGGATGGGTGCTCCAATGTCGAAGGATCAGCACAAGAGCCACCGCTCCCAAAATGAAAAAGGCCCAGGGCAGGATGTATGCAAACCGGTTGAAACCGCGGGCGCGCGGACTGGCCAAGATGCGCTCACCGTAGCGTTCGACGTACAAGTCGAGGATCTCCTGCTCGGACCGGCCGGCGGCCAACATCTCGCGGACTTCAGTTCGAATCCGGGTGGCAGCTTCCGAATAGTGCTGGGAGACCGGCTGGGTCCAGCAGCATGGTGCAATCAACTGTGCCTCAATCCGGTGCGCCCGCTCCTCAAGTTCGGGCCCGTACCGAGATGCGCAGGTCAACCCGCCTGCCCACGGTGTCGCCAGGAGTACCGCCATTAGAAAGCAAACCCGATGCGTCATAAAAAACCTCATCTCCCAGATTGCCGGGCATCGTCCATAACGCCTGCTGGCATCCTGACCACGCCTGGTGGTCGACCCCCAGTGCCAAGAGAGTGTGCGGCTTGGGCATAGCCCTTACCATCGTCACGCCTCAGCGCGCCGGGACACCGGCACGGCTTATCTGATCAAGCGGCAAATAGTTGAAAAGGAAGCCGACGACCAGAATCCCCAGGGTCACTACAGCCACGAAGGTCGCAATTAGGCGGGATTTGAGAGCATTGCGAAGAATGATGAACTCGGGCAGGGACAGCGCGATCACCGACATCATGAAAGCCAGCACCGTCCCAAGCGCCGCGCCTTTCGCCAGCAACGCCTGCACGACCGGAATGATTCCCGCGGCGTTCGAGTACATCGGGACGCCGATCAGAACCGCGAGCGGCACCGACCACCATGCGCTCCGCCCCATGATCCCTGCCATGAACCCTTCCGGAACATAACCATGGATTCCGGCTCCCACGGTGATGCCGGCAACCACGTATAACCAGACCCGTCCCACAATGTCGACGACGGCGCGTAGTCCCTGGTGAATTCGCCAGTCCCAGTTCTTCTTCTCCTCAACCTCCGCAGTATCGCCGGCCGTACCCTGATAGACCCACTCCTCGACGTGACGCTCCATACAGGCTTGTGGTTCACTCAGTCGGCAAACTTCGTATTTAGTCAACCCTTCTATTCGCATATGCAAATATATTGCCAATTATAGTATAATTAGATTAAATATAAGATAAATAAGCGCTTATTGCACAATTGACACATTTTGCCGTTATCAATACCAGCACTGCAAGTGGAAAACCTGTGACTGATTTGGGTTATTTCGCCCCCTGCGGATCCACTACTTGTGCCGGATCCTTCTCTGCCGAGTCGCGACTTGGTCGAAATGTTGATTTTGCAGGGCTGGAGCCGGAGAAATCGATTGTAGATAAGGACGAGTCATCCAGTCGATGGGCATGAGTGAACTAACCCACTTTGGGGTTAGTTGGCGAGTCGCTCACTTCAATGGGACAGGGGCATATTAAGGATTTGGAATGCGCAACCGATAGATAAATAGTCATTTATAACCAGACTTCGCGATATCTGAAAGTCTGGCCGCTTATTTGCATATTCCTTTAGACGAATGAATGGAGGGTTCGATGCTTTCTGGCCGATTGGATGAGATACTCAAAGCCGCGGCGGATCCCACTCGCCTACGTCTGCTGAATCTGCTTCGCCTTGGCAGCATCTGCGTGTGCGATCTGCACGCGGTGCTGCGGATTCCCCAGCCCACCGTTTCGCGCCACTTGGCCGCCTTGAGGCATGCCGGGTTGGTTAGCGATGTCCGAAAAAGGACCCGGATCGTTTATTCGCTCACTCCCGCGGTAACCACCCAGGTTGAGGCTCTGCACGATCTTCTGGACCGCTGCTGCCCGGAGGATGGCGTGATGCGGGCGGATATTTTGCGTTTTCGTGAGGCCGTCGCCGACGGCACTTGCCGGCTGGAAACGGCTGGCAGTGAAGCCCCTCCTCCCGAAGCGCAATTAGAGGGAAACCCAGCCTGAGAGCGAGGTTCGGGTTACAAATCACAGGTGTTGAGCATGCTGGAAGTAACGGTTGACAAGTTTATATTCCGGGTTCCCCAGACGCTCCTCTTCAGCGACTTGGGAATCTGGGTGGCTGTGGAAGAATCACGCGCGCGCCTGGGGCTCTCCGATTTTGCCCAGCAGGTGAACGGCGACATCGCATTTGCCAATGTCGAGCCGGCCGGCACGGAACTCCAAGTTGGGGACGAGTTCGGGAACATCGAGACCGTCAAAGTGAACGTGGGGCTGCCGTCTCCCGTGAAGGGGAGAATCGTAGAGGTTAATCCGCTGCTTCAGGATGCTCCGGAAGCCATCAACCAGGATCCTTACGGCAGAGGCTGGATGGTGGTCATGGAACTCCAGGACTGGGAGAAAGACAAAGCTGGACTGCTGGACGCGCCGCATTACCTCGAGCGCGTGAAGGAATTGGCGGAGGCAGAGTTGAAGAAATGAAACGTAAAGCCCTGATTATACCCTGCAGCGGCATTGGCAAGACTTACGGGAGCGTCGCGCGCGAAGGCGCGTACATAGTCACCGAAGACCTCCGTCCGAAAAGCACCCAGCTAGTGCCGCTTGCGCTCGTTGTTCTCGGAGACCAAGAGGTGCAACAGACACTGGCTGGATCGCCGGCCATAGCGATCGACGGCTGCAAGCTTGCGTGTGCTGCCAAGGTGGTTGCCGAGTCGGGCGGAACCGTCGCGCACGCTCTCCAGGTGCTCGATGTCTATCGCAGGCACCGCGAGTTGAAGCCCGCCGGAATCGCAGAACTCAATGCGGCCGGGCAGCAACTCGCGAAGGCCCTCGCCGATGAGGTGTCCGGTCTGGTTGATGGAATCGCAGCGGAGGAGACCAGTGCCTGAATTGCCAAAGCGAAAGGTCGGCCTCGTGTCGTGTTCAGGCGAGGAAATGGCCGAGGGGACGGTCACCCGGCTCGCCACGCTTAAAGTCCTGGAATCCTTACGGCCGGACGAGACAGTCACAATCTGTCTCCCGCTCTTCCTCGCCGGGGGAGAAGGGGATCGCGCTTTTGCCCGTTTCTACCCGACAATTGCGATTGACGGCTGTGAGAAGCGCTGTGCAGCTCGGGGCACGGAAATGTACAGCTCGAAACCTGTTGCCGGCATCGTGGTGAACGAACTCTGTCCTGCCGGTGCAGGAGAACTCGGAACGGCGCGGCGTCTGAACGAGGCAGGCATGGCGGCAGTGAACGCAGTCGCAGCAGAGATTGCCCGGCATGTTGACCGGCTGCTCGGTACCCGCAGGGATAGGAGCCGCGACGAATACACTGTTGGCGGTCCTGCAGTTAAGGAAAAAGTGCCTGGCGTTGCCACCTGCTCCTGCGGCTCGGGGATTCCTGTCAAAGTCCTCGAGATTGATGGGCGAAAAGTTGAGATCCTCGCGTTGCCGCTGATCCTCGAAATGTTCCGCCAAGCCGCAAAGCCTGCGGTCGACGCGACGGCGGCGGAGATGCTCGAGACCGTGCGTCTCTACAACCGGATCCCCGAGGGCGAAGAGGCCTTATGGAAGCTGGCGCTCGGCCGCGAATACGCCTCGTACTGCGCGGAGGTCCGTTGATGTCTCGCACGGCTACCTATCACACGACGGTTCAATGGAAGGGCGAACACTGGGGCCACATCCAGATGGGGAACGGACCCGAGATGGACTTCTCCGCTCCGCCCGACGCGCATGGTCATGCAGGAGTTCTCACTCCCGAAGACGCCTTTGTGGCGGCAATCAACACCTGCGTCATGATGATGTTCATCTGGGCGACGGAACGATTCAAGCTGGATCTCGTGTCCTATGAGTGCGGCGCAGAGGGCACCAAGCTGATCGAGCTTGACCGGACGGAGATCTTCACGCAGGTCGCGCTGCATCCCCGGATTGTCGTGCGCGCCGGTGCTGCAGAACAGGATGTCACGCTTAAGCGCGTCCACAGGGCTCTGGAAAGCGCGGTGAAATACAGCCTCGTGGCGAATTCGATCAAGTCGGAGATCGCTATCGAGCCCAAAATCGAGATCATTCTCCAAGTCAGCGAACCGCATCCGGGGACCGCATCCCCGTGAATCCATGGCACGAACTACAAGGAGGAAACCATGACAACCAAGACCGTTGGTTTTATCGGGGGAGGAAGGGTAGCGCACATCATCCTGGGTGGGTGGGAAAAAGCCGGGCAAATGCCGGCGAAGGTAGTTGTCAGCGATGTCAGCCTGGATGTTCTGAACCGGCTTCAGGCAAGGTTTCCGGGGATCCAGATCGTACATAACGATAACCGTCCGCCTGCTTCGCAAGATCTGGTCTTCGCAGGACTGCATCCGCCGGCACTGCCAGGCTGCCTGGGCGAAATCAAGGCTTGTCTGAAACCAAATACGATCCTGATCTCATTGGCTCCGAAGCTGTCGGTCGCCAAACTTACCGGCGCGCTGGGCGGCTTTAATCGCATCGTGCGCCTGATTCCCAATGCCCCATCCATTATCGGTGAAGGCTTTAATCCAATTTCCTTTTCCGGAGCCTTGAGCGAGGAGGAAAGAGCGGGGATATCCGCTTTGATGAGCGCCCTGGGCAAGTGCCCCGAAGTGGATGAAGACAAGCTGGAAGCTTATGCCATTCTCACCGCCATGGGCCCCACCTATCTCTGGTTCCAACTGCACGAGCTGCAGAAGATCGCCGAATCCTTCGGGCTGTCGCGCCAGGAGGCGGAAAGCGGCGTGGCTGAAATGGTCGCCGGGGCCGGGAAAACCCTGTTCGGATCCGGCCTGGCGGCTGAAGAGGTGATGGATCTGATCCCGGTGAAACCGCTGGGAGAAGAAGAAGGAAATATCAAGGCCGTCTATCACGCAAAACTTGAGGCCTTATATGCGAAACTCAAAAACTAGTCTTTATCGGAGAATGCCATGATTTCGATCAGAGTACTGGGTCCGGGATGCAGCAACTGTGTTAAGGTCGCGGACATCGCTCGTCAGGTAGTCAGAAACCTGAGCGCCGAGGCCGATATCGAGAAGGTCACGGACTTCGCGCAGATTCGCAAATACAACATTCTGGCCACGCCGGGTCTCGTGATAAATGAGAAGGTTGTCTGTGCGGGGCGTATCCCCACGGCTGCCGAGGTCACGACGTGGCTGGCAAACGCGATGGCTGCACAGCAGTAGACTATTCGCGAGCGGTTCGAGCTGAGCGCTGAGGATATCCATGAGGAAATATCTGGCCATCTCCCTTCTGGCGGTCACACTCCTCGCAGTTTACTACGAGGGCGGCATCCCCAAGAGGGTCGCCGACAAAGTGGCGCCTCCGGCGCCCACGAAGGCGAAAGTGACTTTTGTCGAGCTGGGCTCGGTTAACTGCATCCCATGCCGGGCCATGCAGCCGGTAATGCGGGGCCTGGAGAAGAAATTCGGCGATCAGATCCGGATCGTCTTCTATGACGTGTGGCAGGACGAAGCGCCGGCCAAGACCTACAACATCCGGGTCATCCCCACCCAGGTTTTTCTGGACGAGGACGGGCGTGAGCTTCATCGCTACGAGGGCTTTTATCCGCTGGCCCAGATCGAAAGTCTGTTGCGGGCCAAAGGCCTGAGAGCGTTGAACGGCGGGTAAAGTTGCATGCTGGAAGGACTGCTGAGCCGATCCGCGCCATAGGGAACAAGGTTCCGGTGTCGGCATGGTTTTGTTTGGCATCGTGACCATTGCAGCGATTTGGCTGACGACTTGCCTGTATCTCATGGGCGGGCAGCTCAGAAGGTGGCCATGAACAAGGAATACAGAATTACCCAAACAAGGGTCGGCGGTTATGTGGTTGGGATTACCGGTCTCCAGGACGTATTGGAGGCGGCGGCCCAAGAGAATCTTCCATTTGATGACGCAACAGCAAGGAGTCTCGTTGACCGAATTCGTGCTCAAAATTACATCCCCGTGGAGGCAGAGCCCGAATACCGGCAGGCTCTTTTGCGGGAGTACATGAAACTCAAGGGCGTGCCCATTCAACCTCCGGCCCCACAAGGATTCGAAGTAAAGGTCCTGGGGCCGGGCTGCCCGAATTGCGAGAGGCTCGAACAGATGGTGCGGAATCTTATGGCAGCTGAGGGTATTGCCGGCACGCTCGAACACGTGAGAGACCCAAAAGAAATCAGGGCTTACGGAATCCTCGCTACGCCGGGCCTGGTAATCAACGGCAAGCTTCGATGCGCTGGCAGAGTGCCATCTGAAAAGCAGCTGCGCGAGTGGCTGCTGGAAGCGAGTGTCTAATGGGCGAAGGTGGGCGGATCTCCCTCGAGAACGGCGAAATGGAAGTAGGATCATCCCAAAATGATGCAGTCGAGCCTCGCGAAAGGATTTTCCTTGTCAAGGTCAACGAGGACGGCTGCTTGTCCGTGCCTCCCGCCCTGGTCGGGAAGCTCGGCCTCGAACCTGAAGCCGAGTTAGAGATGGTTGCCAATGGCGGACGAATAGAAATTCGACCCAACATCCACAGCCTGGCGCGGGTGTACATCGAACCGACGGCACGGTGCAACCTGGCTTGCAGCATGTGCATCCGGAACACCTGGAAAGAGCCTGTTGGCGACATGGAACCCGCGGTCTTCGATCGGCTCGCAAGCCAACTCCGCCTATACCCTTGGCGATGTCGGCAGCGGCCACCTCTACGGGATTTGGAACTCCGACAAATACGCTCATTTCCGGGAGAAGGTCCGGCGCTTCCTATTTTCACCGTGTCATGTGTGCGGCGGGTGCTCGTTACTTAAGAAGAACGAGGAGGATTGCTGCGGAAATACTTTCCCGACCTGCGGCGGGTGCCCTTCGGCGGCTGCACCCAAAATCCTGATGTGTAAGGTGTACCCCAGTGTTTGCGTGGCAGAACACTGACTGCTTTCCTTCCCGTGCCTGCGGCTGAGTGATAGAATGCGCTGCCAAACATCTCAAGGAGGGACGACTATGCTGCTGCAAGGACAGGAAGGACGAAGGCCTTTTTTGCAGAGACTGATGGTCTTGGCCGGCTTGGCGGCTGCGCCCGCCGGCGCGCAGGCGCAGCAAATCCCGAAGGAAGCAGATTCCGACTATTTGCCGAGCTACGTTCGCGCCCGGACTTACAGGTCTCTGAAGCAATCCAGCTTTGACAAGACAGGGGGGAACGCCGACCGCTGGCCCATCCAGCCAGGTCAGACCCTGGAAGTCTTCCAGGCGAAAGGTCCCGGCATGATCTCCCATATCTGGTTTACCATTTCCGCCCAAAGCGGCAATCACCTGAAAGAGCTCGTGATGCGCATGTATTGGAACGGCAGCGACAGGCCCAGTGTCGAAAGTCCCGTCGGCGACTTTTTCGGACTTAACCTCGGCGAGTACGTCATTTACGAGTCGGCGTACCTTGCCTGTTCGCCGGGCCGCTCGCTGAACTGCTATTTGGTGATGCCGTATCGGACTGGGGCACGCATCACAATCACCAACGAAGGCAGGCAGAATGTAGGTGCGTTTTACTCCAACATCGATTACATGGAAGTGCCCTCGCTGCCGGAAGACGTCCTTTACTTCCACGCCGGCTACCGCCAGGCGGCGCCCAACAAGCCGGTCGTGGGGCCGGATGGAAAAGATGTACTGAATCCGGACGGAAAGAACAATTATGTTTTCTGCGAGACTCGCGGCCGGGGCCATCTGATGGGCGTCACGCTCGGCGTCCTGCAGAATAGCGACTATTGGATGGGCGAGGGCGACGACATGATTTTCGTCGACGACGAATCGAAGCCGCTGATAAACGGCACCGGCTCGGAGGACTACTTCCTCGGCAGCTGGAACTTTGGCGGCCGTGACGGCGCGCGCCCGTTTTCACATCATATGTACGGGGCCCCTTCTATTCAGCTTCCCGAGCGCACGGACGGACGGTACCTGTGCTACCGCTGGCACGGCGACAACCCGGTGACGTTCACCCGCTACCTGAAGCACACGATGGAGCACGGCCACGCCAACAACCGCGGCGACAATTTCTACTCTTGTTGCTACTGGTATCAAACCGAGCCCTACACGGATCTGCCGCCCCTGCCGCCTGCTGCAGAGCGTATTCCGGTCCTGCATGTTAGCAGCGTTTCAGAATAGGGCCATTTTCAAAGGAAAGGGATCCGAGTGCTTCAGTTTGATTTCCGTCTGGCATCGCTCCCCTCAGATTCAGTTTCAAACATGCCGACTGGACGTTCAGGCAAAATCTTGACATTCGGATTGCTTCCCATATCGGGACTTGGACTTCTGGGGCGTTGCGTGTCATTGTCCGATAAATCCGTTTTTCGTCCGGGATGCTGGATGCGCCCGCATTTAGAGATTGGCCGAAATGTGTCAACAGTCAATGCACGGGTGTATGGGGAAACAAATCCTGAGGTATGATGTAACCAACCAATCTCTACTGCCCTACAAGGAGAATTCTGATGAGGATCATTGGATTTTCCAAAAGGACCTATCGGACTTCTGCTGCTGTGCTTGTCTCATTCGCATTTGCAGTGATTTTTCAGGCACAGGCTCAAAAAGCTGCTCCAAAGAACACGGACCTTGCGCAGGAGCAGGCTATTCGCGTGCAAGTCCGTCTGGTGCCGGTGACCGTGATCGTTACCGATGCGAACGATCGCCCGGTCGCCGATCTGAAGCTGGAAGATTTTCAGATCTTTGAAAACGGGAAGCCGCAGGAGATCCGGCATTTTATGCTTCAGAGACTTGCTGCCGCAGAGCCGGAACCGGGAATGCACCCGGCTCGGCCTCTGGTTCGCGATCGCGAATTCGCGCCCCAAGCGGCCCGAACCTTCCTTCTTCTGATGGGATATGGCCGGATCCAACTGCCATTTAACAGCGTGGACGCGTTGATCCGGTTCGTGCGCGAGGATCTTCTTCCGCAGGACAGCGTGGCGCTGTTTGCCTACAATCGCGCCACTGAGTTCACCACCGACCACGAGAAAATCGCACAGGTCCTCGAGCGTTTCAAAAAATTGCATGAGTGGGTCGCGGCGCTCATGGACCAGCGGATGAGCGGCCTAGCCGCGATCTATGGCAGCAGGGAAATGCCTAAGGAATGCCTCAAGTACATCGAGGAGATTTTCGCCGAGAACGTTGCTTTGGCGTCCCGCAACCTGGATCGAGCTCAGGTGACGGATAAAGGGAAAATGACCAGAGACGCGGATCGAGTCACGGAGACGCTATTACGAAAAGCAGCCGCTGACGAAGCCGCGAAAGCAGAAGATCCCGGTGCGGCTCTCCGGCTGGCCATGATGCAGTTTGACACGCTGGCTGCCGAGTCAATCACAGACCTGCCGTTCTCGGAATACGCCGCGAATTTCGGATCGACGATGGACGATCTGCAGAACATTTATACGGCCATCGACTATCTGCGCCATATGGATGGCGAAAAGCACCTGGTCTTTTTTACTCCCAACGGGATTTTCCTGCCCAGGGCAGAATACGATGATAATATCATAGCCGTTGCCAACGACGCACGCGTGGCAATTGACACCTTCCAAACCGGAGGTCTCTTCCCCGGAACCGCCTGGGAGACGCGCGTTTCCATCCAGACTCTGCGCAGCATCTCCGAGCTTACCGGCGGCCAGTCCTCTCTTCGTCAGAGGATTGAAAAGACGCTCAGCCGGCTGAATGAAACCACGCGCATGAATTACCTGCTCGGGTACTATCCGAAGGATGAGAACTGGGATGGAAAGTATAGGCGCATTGAGGTTAAGGTCAACCGTCCTGGCCTGAAGCTATCCTTCAGACACGGCTATTACGCCCGCGATTCGATCCCATCGCTGGACGCTGCGGAATTGCTATCTTACAGGCGCATTACCGCCGCAGGCGCCCGCCTCGCCGAAATCAACGACCTTGCCTTCCAGGCGCGTGCGGCACAATTAAATCTCCAGACGCAGCCCGAAATCAAGATAGATCTCTCGGTGGCGCCTCAAGACATCGATCTTACGGTCATCAATGGTGTGCATACGGGTGAACTGCGAGTAGCTGTCTTTTATGCCGATAACGAGGGCAGTTATCTTGGAGATGTGTGGAAAACCGTTGCCCTAAAACTGAGAGAGGAATCATACGTTCAGTACCTGCGAACGGGAATTCCGTTCACCGTATCGGTGCCCGCAAAGGTGGCCCGGCAGATTCTCAAGGTAGTCATCTACGATTTGGGAAATGACCGGCTGGGCAGCAAACTTATCAAGATGCAGTGAGCCGTGACTGCTGCTCAATAATTAGTAAGATGGACACGTGCGGGCTTTCATGATTAGAGGGGGACGATGGGATTGTCGCGATGTGCTATGTTGCTCTTCACCGTGGCGCTTTTCGAACTCGCGTCCGTGGGCGTTGCAAAAAATGGAGAAAAGCGCCCTCAGAGTGGTGGTCAGGCCGTTCAAAATAACTATAACCTGAAGGTTGATGTGAGCTTGGTCACCGTTGACACCACGGTGCGCGATAGACGAGGCGCCATCGTTGATGGATTACAGGCCCGTGATTTCGCAATATATGATAATGGAATCCTCCAGGAGATCACCCATTTATCGCGCGATCAGCTGCCTCTGGCCGTGGCTCTTGTCGTCGATTGCAGCCCGAGCATCAAGCGGTATCTGCAGGACCTGCGCGCTGCTGCGCTGGCCGCCCTCGCTCTATTGAAACCGGAGGATCAGGTCGTCTTGTTCTCGCTTGCCCTTTGTCCTGCCAGGCTCACCGACCTCACGTCGGATCACGCCAGGGTGGTAGAAAAGATCGCCGGGCTCGAGATCGAAGCGGGCACGAATATTTACGATGCATTGGCAGTGTCTGCCCGCTATCTGCTAGAGGAGGCGCCGGATCGACGCCACGCAATAATCTTGATCTCCGACGATTATTCGGAAATGTCCCACTATTCCGCTCCGGAAACTCTGCAGGAGATGCTGACGGCTTCTGTCACGCTGCTCAATATCAAGACTTTCGGAGACAATGGATTCCTCAGCCGAGGCAACGTCTTTTGGGGAGGCTCACCGCTACAATCGTCGAAAACGCTGCCGAACACCAATCTTTCGGTGCCTGACCTCATTGCACGGATTGCGAGCGAAACCGGAGGCGAGGTTTTCAACCTGGGGGGCGGCGGGAACCTCTCACGGGCGTTCGAAACAGCGATTTCAAATCTGAAACTCCAGTATACCCTTGGCTTTGTTCCTTCGGAGCCGCGGGTCGGTGAAAGCTTTCACCGGTTGCAGGTAAAGCTCAGCGGAGCCAAGTCGTGCCCGGGCTGCAGAGTGCAAGCGCGCAGCGGCTACTATCGGGCCGCCCCTTCTTTTCCCAACCGAAATGCGACAGGAGCGGAAGGAACGCAGTTCAAATGTGAAGAGTTTAAGACGGATTATGAAAACAAGGTGATGTCCATGGCGGCTGCAAACCAGGCAGAACTACATGATATCCTTTTCAAGGTGGTCACCGCAAAAGAAACAAGCTCCGATGGTCTGCAGCAGGTGGGGGTTCACCTGAAGATCGATTCTACTTCCGTTCGTTTTAAAATGGTTGGAAACCGCTATCTGGCGAGACTTCGCGTGGGGATCGTCTATGCCGATTCCAAAGGACATGATCTGGGCGCAGAGATGGGGAAGGTCGATCTGAACCTGAGCGAGAGCGATTACACGGAGGTCAAACGCTGGGGTATCCCTTTCGCTGCGGCGATTCCTCTGAAAGTGCCGAAACAAGTTCTCAAGATTGTGGTCTTTGATCCGGCGGCCGGCAAACTGGGCAGTAAGTTTTTGAAGACAAAATAGGAGTTGGGTGCGGAATGCCGTTTGACATGATTGCAATGCTGCCCGCGTTAGACCAGCGTTTCCTTCGGAGACTGCCGCTCATTGACGGTGCCTGCTTTGGAAGTCAGCGGATTTAGAAAGACCCCTCACCTCAGCGCTAACCCGGGAGAATATTCCACAAACAGCTTAAATTGCCGTCCACCACCGGCCATACTCTCAGACCTCTGCTCCTTAAGCGATACCCAAGCCAACTTGGACCGCTCCGCTGCCCCTTGCGTAAATGTCTGCAAACTGGGAAACATACGCTGGCCTTCGGACTAGGAGGTCGGAGCTGCATGATCCTGAAACCTCTCCAGCACGGCGACTGTGACCGGATGCAAGAATCGCGGCTATGCTGTGCGATTCAGGCTGTCCCCAGGTCTATATATAGAATCTATCTATAGAGTTTTTGTACCGCCTCTCCGCAGGTCCCTTCTTCAGAGCTGATAACATTCTATTCCGCTGATATTGGACTCCTTTTAGGCCGCTGCTGACACTGCATGTGGTGTCACAACCGGGCAGCGTGCAGGCGGGCGGCTTGGGCCGATCCGCCTCCGGGCTCTGAGCTGCCAAGACTGGAGGAACCGGCCGAGACCGGCCCTTTGCGGCCATGCGTGGGCCAGTGCTGTCTATGCTTGCGCGCGGTACCGGATTTCGCGGATTTCGACGTTTCCCGCGGCGGCGTGAAAGAACGGCTGCCCGTCCTTTACTCCTACAGACCCATAGCCGGTTGCAGTGGCAAGGAAGCTGCGGAAATCCCCCTGGAGACTGGGCTCGAGGTAAAGGATTTTCTCCACGGCGTCGTAACGCGCGCCCGTCAGGCCCTGCAGCAACGCGTAGGAGGACATCGCGCGGGCATACCAATGTCCGCACTCATACTCGTTGAACGGGTTGCGAACCCGGCCGTCGTACCGGCTGCGACAGGAGCGCACGATTTCGAGTCCCTCCTTGGTCATTCCCATTGCCATCAAATGCGAGGCGACCTGATACTCGATTCCAGTCCAAACTTCGTTGGAATAAACGAAGGGTAGGGACAATTCTCCACCCTTGGGCCAAGTGCAGAGCAAAAGGCCGCCTTCCGCTCCACAGGCATAGGAAGGCCGCTGCGGATTGGCGTGCCCGGAGAGATTATTTTTGAAGTTGTAGCGATGGACAGCCTTGAGGTGACTGATGACCTGCTTACGAGCGAGCACCTGCCCTACGCCGCAAACCAAGGCGAGCCAGCATCCGAGCACCCCGTCAGAGAGGCATCCGTTTCCATATTGATACTTCGGTCCCTCCTTTTCGAATAGAGCAACGGCTTCGGGCGAGTAGCTCCCGACCATGCTCTTATTCTCCAGCGGATTCTGTGCGCGCAAGTTCTTCCATTCGATTCGCTGGATGAAGTACTCGCCATTAAACAGCTCGGTCTCCGCCAGTTTTTTCCCTTTCGCGGAAAGTTCTGCGTAAAGAGACACGTCGTCTCCGAGCGCCTTTCCCATCGCGACGGCCGCCTGCAGAGTGCCCAGATAAAAGCTGGTGCACATGCCGTCCGGGCCCCAGAATTCGATGTCGTACGTATTGTGATGCGGCTCCTCCACCACCCCTTTGTGCTGTGGGTCCCAGGTGTCGATGCAGTAATTCAAGCTCTGTTTCGCCCTGGGCCACAGACGGCGCAGCCACTCCGTGTCCCCGCTGATGCGCCAGTCCCTGAAGACTTTCATGATGCCGCCGAGCTGCCCGTCGGCTGCGGCATAAAAATCGTGCTCCACGACACGGATGGGCAGGGCGCTACGGAAGGTTTGATGGCCGGCCTCGTTTTGGGAAGGGCCGAACTCGGTTTCCCGCAGGGTGCGTTCCAGGGCAGGGAACAGGTGCGGAATGGCCTGAGCGTAATTCCACACGTGAGTGCAGGAACCGGAACAGCATCCCGAGCTGTCGGAGCAGCCCTCCCACGCCCAGAGTCTGCCGTCGCTCTGCCGCAGCACAGTAGGTGACTTGAGGATGGTCAAATTCGCCGCGACCGCTTCGATTACTTCCCGCGGCAGCGTCGAGTTATAGAAGCATTCACTGAATTTTCTTGCTTTTCGCCGCAGATCTTCATAGTGGTCCTTCCAATAGGCCGTCACGTCCTGGATGTCGGCGAAGCGTCCGGCATACCACGGGCGATACGTCGCTGCGCGCTGGCCTGCCGCAGGCCCCGCGCCGGCCGGGTCTTTGCCCACACGCAGGTTTGTGCCTCCCACGTACCAGGCCAGGCGCAGGGTGACGGTTCTTGCGGCGCCTGGCCGGAGCCGGAAGGGAACGAACAGGGTGGCGCCCGGAGCGGCCTCACCCTCGCCGACCGGGGGCCGATCGTAGCAAGATCCTTGCACGACATCCTGCCATGCCATCGTGAGCGCGTCCCACCAGCCGCCCCGAAACCACGCGTGATTAACCTTGACCTCCGGATCAGAGACGGTTGCGGAAAAAGCCCCTTCCTCATAGGGTCTTTCTGCTGTGCCGCCGCCCCAAAGAACGAAGCCGCCCGGGATGCTGCGCACGGCCTGAGCATTCCGGCCCACCACCATGAAGTTTCTGGCATTGAAGGAAAAGACGGCATCCATCAACCTGGCCGACCGGTTGACAAACCGGTACTCCAGGGCAGCGACGGGCAGGCACGAATTGTCGGCGTCACCCGGCTCGAAAGGACTCCAGCCCGTGATTTCCACGCCGAGACCTACGCGGCCATCGGCCAGGGACACAGTGGCGAAGGGGAAACGCGCGCGGAAAGACGCCGAAGCGAAGCGCGGCAGTCCGAAGGATGCTCCGGCGGCGCCGTTTCCAGTTCCTGGCGTGCCGAAGATCTTCCACCCGGGCACCGGCCCCTCGAGCACACCAGCGAACTTGTTCGCTCCTTTGATCGAAATGGCCGCGAACGTGCAAGGTTCATTGAATACTTCCGGCTTATTGCGGAGCGAGAAGTGCGACAGGGCTCCAGTTCCCTCGAAGCAGATCATGCCGGCACCGATCCCTCCCATCGGGAACGCCACTCGACGCAGGTATTCTCCGGAGTATTCGCTGTTGTATGGTCGCCCGGCGCGGCCACCGGCGCGTCTTTGGGCGGGCTGCGTCTGCCTTGCCTGCGCAGCCCCGGACGCCATTGTCCCGATCGCCCCCACTGATACAGCCGAGGTCTTCAGAAACTCACGCCGTGGAATCCTCGAGCTCCTCTTTTCTTTTCGCGCCATACTTGCCCCTCTTCGTTACAAGTTCGCTCGCTGCGCTCGCCAACTCAGGGGCTGAGGGGCAAAGGGAAGAGAATCCATTTCGGACCCTTTGCCCCTTGAACCCTTGCCCCTTGAAACAACGACAGACGACGTGGCGGGAACCATTTTGGTCTCAATTACTTGTGTAATTTCCGAGACGTTTCCTTAGTACATGCGTTCCCAAGCGCGGCATCGTATCACCGTCGGACTTCGCCGCAGATAAGCCGCTATTTGAAGAAATGCACCACTACCGCACAGTAGTCTGATCCAGCCATTCTCCGCCTTTTTTGATGTTTTCCGGGGTGAAGACTCGAGAGCGTAAGGTGATCTCCTTGGACACTTTCTCCCCCTTCAAGATGCGCAGGGCAGTTTCAACGGCCTCCCTTCCGCCCGTAGGATATTCGAAACTGGCGGCGAAAATGCCCTGCTGGACATAGATCTGGCCCTCCTGTGGCAGGGCGTCAATCCCGATAAAAAGCATCTCCTTTTCGCGGCCCACCGCCTTGGCGGCTAAGTAGGCTCCGTGCGCGCCGGGATCGTTGTGTGCATAGACCAGGTCGATATGCTTGTGTACCGCCAGGGCCGACTCCATCTCTTTCCGGGCCTCGGGCTCCAGCCATTTCATGTCCGCCTCGAAGATGACTTCGAGACCGGACCCTTTGATGCCCTCGAGAAAACCAGCGTGGCGGTCCTGCCCCGGGGTCGAGGTCATCAGCCCCTTGAGTTCCACAACCTTTCCTTTATTGGCGAGCTTTCTGGCAGCCCATTGACCGGCTGCGCGGCCGATCTTCTTGTTGTCCGCGCCGATGAAAGTGGTGTACTCAGTTCCCAGCACGCGGCGGTCCAGAACAATCACCGGAATGCCTTGCCGATATGCCTCTGCCACGGGCGAGGTCAGAGGAGCCGCTTCCTTTGGGGAAATGACGAGCAGCTTGACCTTGGAGCTGATGAACTCCTCCACATGCGCCCGCTGCTTCAGGGTGTCGTTCTGTGCGTCCTTGAAGATGACCGTGAGCTCGGGATGTTCCGCGGCAGCCTTCCTGATGTCGGCATTCATCTGCACTCGCCAGGGCTCACCCAAGTTGCACTGGCTCATTCCTATGACAATTCTCTGGTCTCCGGCCAGCGAGAAAATGCCCAGAAACAACATCGTAACGATCAGGAGGATTCTGAGAAGTACCCTCATCACCCCTTTCCTTTCTATCGACTTTTTCTCTGCAGGAGGACGGCGGCGATAATGATAACGCCGGTCAGGATGAGCCGGCTTGCTTCACTCACCGCGTTGATGCTCAGGATCTTTTCCAAATAGCCGATGGTCAGAGTTCCGAGCAAAGTGAAGGCGATCCGCCCGCGCCCGCCCATCAGTGAGGTACCGCCAATGACCACCATGGCAATGGCGGTGAGTTCATACGTAGCGCCGGCCTCGGGATCCCCCTGCTGTTCCTGGACGGCTTGGCAGATGCCGGCAACAGCCGCAAACGCGCCGGACAGGCCATAGGCGAGAAGCTTGACCAGGCTGACAGGAACTCCGGAGAGGCGTGCCGCTTCCTCATTTGCTCCGACCGCATAAAAGTAGCGGCCCCAACGCAGCTTGGCCAGGAGGATCCAGCACACGAGGACGCATGCCAGAAAGATCAACGTCACCACGGCTACATTGCCGCCGGCGACCTTATGGTCGACCGCCTGGAAAAAGCGCGGCAGGCTCACGTACACGTAGCTGCCGTCAGGCTGCAATACGGCCCGCGAAACCTTCTCTCCTCCTGAGACCGATTTGGCGAGGCCGCGGGCAAAAACCATCATCGCCAGCGTGGCGATAAAAGGCTGTATCCGGAACCAGGCAATGACCGTGCCGCAGAGCGCACCACAGGCGATACCTGCGAACAAGCAGGCGCCGACAGCGAGGAGGGGAGGCCAGGACAGGCGCAGGGACAACAAGGCAAACAGCACGGCGTTCAGCCCGAGGACGCTGCCGACGGACAGGTCGATGCCGGCAGTTATGATGACCAGGGTCATGCCGCACGCGAGGATGCCCATCACCGAGATCTGGCGCAGCATGTCCCGATGGGTTCCCCATTGGAGGAATGCCCCGTCGGCGTTGAAAATCATGCCAAGCAGGAAGACGAACAACAGCGCCGACAAGGCGCGGATCCCGGGTGTGCCGAAGAGGCGGCTCGGCGCGGAGGTCTGCGCGAGATCGGTCTGTTCACTCAATTCATCCATGCGTCCCCCATCGCGGCTCGTAGGATTCTTTCCTGGGTAACCTGTTCGCGTGGAAACTCGGCGCTGATGCGCCCGCGGTGCATCACCAGGATGCGGTCGGCGAGGCCGATGAGTTCCTGCAGCTCCGAGGTAATAAGCAAAATCGCGATCCCTTCCGCTGTCCATTGCTTGATAAGCGCGTAGACTTCGTGCTTGGCTCCGACGTCGACGCCGCGCGTGGGTTCGTCGAGTAGGAAGACTTTCGGACGGGTCTCGACCCATTTGGCGAGCAGCACTTTCTGCTGATTGCCGCCGGACAGATTCTGAATCTCTTGGGTGAGAGAAGCTCCCCGTATCGCAAGGGATTTTACGTGCCTTCCAGCCATCTTCATCTCTTTCTTCGTCTGCAGGACGCCCCACCGCGAGATCGTTTTAAGAGAGGCCAGAGATATGTTTTGAGCGACGGTAAGGCCTGGGAGCAGCCCTGTTTCCTTGCGATCGTTGGTCAGGTGAGCCAGACCGTGTCGAATGGACCATTGTGGAGAACGGATGGGAAAGCGCTTCCCCTCGAGATAAACGTCACCCTTGACCGCTTTCGGCCAGGCGCCAAACAGGCCGGCCAGGAGTGCGCTGTTTCCCGACCCCTGCAGCCCGGCAAGGCCGAGCACCTCGCCCGAGTGGACCGCGAACGAGACATCTTTCACGAGCCACTGTTCCCCTTGAGTCGAGAACGTGTCACGATGCGCCACGGAAAAATGCTCGACCCTCAAGCGCTCCGCGCCGAGCTCGACACGCCGGGCCGGGAAACGCGTTTCAAGTTCGCGCCCGACCATCCAACGAATCAATTCCCCTTCCGCAAGCTGAGATACCGGCGCCATCCCGATCCGCCGTCCGTCCCTGAGGACCGTAATCCGGTCGCCGATGCGGTAAATCTCGTCCATCCGATGGGTGATATAAACGATCGCGCTGCCGGCCCGCTTCAGCTCGTTGATGATCTCGAAGAGTCTCTGGACTTCCAGCTCGCTGAGAGCGCTGGTCGGCTCGTCCATGATCAGAATGCGGGCATCGAAGGCCAGCGCTTTCGCGATCTCGATCCGGTTTTTGACCGAAAGCGGATAGTCGTCTACGGGGCGCTGAAGGTCGATGTCGAGACCAAGCAGCGCGCAGAGTTTCCTAGCCTTGGCCATCTGGCGCATGTGATCGACACAAAAGCCGGCCGAGAAACGGCCAGTCAGCTCTCTGCCGAGAAAAACATTGTCAACCACAGGCAGGGTGCCGATGAGCGACATCTCCTGGTGAATTACCGAAATCCCCTTTCGTGCTGCGTCATGCGGTGAGGTGAAGCGCTCTCTCCGCCCGCGCAACTCGATCTCGCCCTGGTAATCGGTATGCACACCAGCCAGGATTTTGATGAGCGTGGTCTTGCCAGCGCCGTTCTCACCCGCCAGGATGTGCACCTCGCCCGGGTTTAGATCGAAGTACACATCTTGAAGGACCGGGATGCCCGAAAAGGACTTGTGAATGTTGCGCATGGAGAGGAGCATGGGCGCAGCATACTGCAAGGCATCCGGCATTTGAAAGACCTTTGGAGGATTTCAAACTGTCGCCGACATTGCGTTTGTTCGTGCTAACATAGTTGCCCGTTCTCAGCAGGAGAAAGCAGCGTGAGGGTTGGCATCGTCGGACTACCCCTCGTGGGCAAGAGCACTATTTTCAATTTGCTGACCCATGGGCATGTGGATACCTCTTCTTGGGGCGGTGGGAAAAGCGAGGCCCACATCGGCGTAGCCCAGGTACCTGACCCGAGATTGGATCGGCTGGCAGAAGTTTTCCATCCCAAGCCCAAGAAGGTTACACACGCCACCGTGGAATACGTCGACCTGCCCGGTCTGGCTCGCGGAGAAAGCCGAGCCCTGGAATCGCGTGAGATGAGCACATATCTCAACAGCCTTAAGAACGTCGATGCGCTTATGCATGTCGTGCGCGCCTTCGAGGATGAAAACATTCCTCACCCGGAGGGGAGTGTCGATGCGCTGCGCGATATCGGGCTTTTCGAGCTGGAGATGGTTTTTTCCGACCTGGCCATTATAGAAAAGCGCCTCGAGCGCTTGTCCAAGGACTTGAAAAAAGCTAGGACTTCGGAGCTCGAGCTTGAGAACGCGGTCCTTCAGCGGTTCAAGGGGGCCTTGGAGCAGGAACGGCCGCTGCGCGATCTCACGCTGACCGATGAGGATCAAAAGAGAGTAAGAGGATTTACGTTCCTGTCGGCTAAGCCGATGCTCCTGGTTCTGAATCTCGGCGACCGGGACACGGCGAAGATAACGCGCGTGGTTCCGGAATTCGGACTGGAACGGCAGGCGGCACAGAAGCGCGTCGGCATCACTGCTGTGTGTGGGAAGATCGAGGCGGAGATTGCGTCGCTTCCGGACGAGGATGCCAGACTTTTCTTGGAAGATCTCGGACTCGCAGCGGGCGGCCTGGCACGGATCATCGAGCAGTCTTACTCGCTGCTCGGTTTGTTTTCTTTCTTCACTTTGAGTGAACCCGAAGCCCGCGCCTGGACCATCCCGAACAATACGACGGCTCTGCAAGCGGCCGGCGTCATTCACAGTGACTTCGAGCGGGGCTTCATCAAGGCGGAAGTCGTCACCTATGAGGACATGATCCAATTGGGTTCATTTCAAGCAGCGAGAAACAAAGGCGTGCTTCGCGTGGAGGGCAAGGACTGTATTGTCCGGGAAGGAGATGTGATTTTCTTCCGCTTCAATGTGTGATTGAGACTAACGTAACGTCTCGGAAATTACACAACGAATTGAAATCAAATAAGTTCGCGTCACGTTTTTTTGAGTTGTTTCAAGGGGCCAAGGATCAAAGGGGCAAAGGGCCGGAAATGATTTCCTTCCCTTTGTCCCTGGCCCCCTTTGTCCCTCGGCCCCTGAGTTTGCAAGCGAAGCGAGCTAAGTTCTAGTGGGGACGGGCTTTAGCCCGTCAGTTTTGGGCGCACGGGCTGAAGCCCATGCCCACTTGAATTCAGAGTAAGAATCAAGGCACGGCTTCCTGACTTCCGTAAAGCGCGGATCAACTGTTCTGACGCCCGACGCCGGACTTCCCAATTCTGCTCATGTGATATGCTTCTTCCGATGATTCATTGAATGTTGCCTCTGTGCGATTTACAACGGTCATGCAAACTTCGCGGTCCCTAATCGGCGCCTCCATCTGTCTTGTGATCTTCCTGACGGCGCTCTGTGCGGCTCCGGCAAATCTCCTTCCTGATGACGAGTTGTTTGGCAAGACGATCTGCAGCATCCAATATGCTGCGGATCGGCCTCTGGAGCGCGCTCGTTACGATCGCAGCATCGGATTAAAGCCCGGCGACATCCTCACGCGGACTGGTTTGAAAGCTGCGATTCAGGCCCTTTACGATACCGGAAGTTTCTCCGAGATCGCTGCCGCCGCGGTCCCTGAAGGGGACGGCGTGCAGCTAGAGTTCCGCCTTCTCCTCAGCACGTACTTCAGCCGTTTCTTCATCTCGAACAACGTTGATTTGGGGGGCCGCCTTTCATACGACGTGATGGCGCTCCCGGTCGGCGAGCGCTTTTCGGCACAGAAGCTGGAAGAAGCCAGGCAGGCTGTGCTGGCATACATGCGGGAGAAAGGATTTTACCAGGCGGAGGTGACCGCGCGCACCATGCAGGGTGGGGATGACGGTCAGATCGACACCACTTTCGAGGTCCAGCCGGGCCGGCTCGCAACGATCCGGTCCCTGGTCATCCGCGGCGTACCCGCGCAGGAGAGCACCGAGATCCGCGCCCAGCTGAAGTTGGAGGAGGGACAGAAGTACCAGCGCGACCGTTTTCGCAAGCGGTTGGATGCCTTGAAAAAAAATCTCGTGGGCCGGGGCTTTCTCGAGGCCGAGCTGCAACTCTCGGAATCGTACCAGCCCGGCGACAACTCGGTCGGACTCAACCTGTTGATCCAAGATTTCGGACAGGTGCGCATTGAGGTAGAGGGATTCAAGATTCCAAAAGACCAGTTGCGTCGTTTGCTTCCCGCCTTGTCCGGGGAAGGACTGCGGCCGGAGCTGCTCGAAGAAGGGACCGCGAACCTCAAGGAGTATCTCGAAGAGCATGGCTACCCGGAGGCGGCGACGTCGATTCAAGAGAGCCGTGACTCTGCCGGCGTGCGGCTCGTCCGATATGTCATTGACCGGGGCCGCAAAGTCACGGTGAGTGAAGTCCGCTTCCACGGCAACCGGGCGTTGTCGGACGTAGATCTTCTCAAAGCCATTCAGATACAGCCGTCTCGCTTTCTTCAGAAATCCGCGTACAGCGTCTCGAAGCTGGACTCCGATGTGGAGGTGCTGCAGACGCTGTACAGGTCCGCAGGCTATCTCGACGCGGCGGTCGTGCCGCTGGTGGAACCGCTGGAGAATGGCGAGAAACTCCGGGTCACGTTCGATTGCGCAGAGGGGGCCCGGGCGCGAGTCCGATCGGTTACGATGACGGGGAACCAAAGGCTGCCGGCGGAAACAATCGCTGCCAGGATGCGCTTGAAGACGGGCGAACCCTATTCCCCCGTTCTCGCAGAACACGATCGCCAGGTCATACTGGCGGCATACAACGACGCGGGTTTCCTGCAGCCCGCGGTCGCCTGGCAGGCCGACGGGCCTGACAGGGATCTAAGCTACGCGATTGCTTTCCAGATCAAGGAGGGAGTGCAGTCTTATGTTGACAGGATCGTTGTGCTTGGCAGGGATCGAACGCGGGAGTCGGTGGTTGAAAAGCGGATCAAGCTGGAGCAGGACCAGCCGCTTAGCCTCGGCAAGATGCTGGAGACCCAGCAAGCGCTTTACGACACCGGCGTTTTCGACCTGGTGCGGGTGACGCCTCAGAATCCGGAGAGCAGTGCGGCCTGTCAGAACGTCATCGTACGCCTGCAGGAAGCCAGGCCGGTTACCGTGCGCTACGGTTTCGGATACCAGGAAAGGGAAAAGGTGCGCGGAATACTGGAGCTGGGCGACCTCAACATCTTCGGCACGGGGCGGCGAGCCGACCTCCGCCTGCGTGGAAGCGCAATCGAACAGACCGGCGTCCTCAGCTTCCAACAGCCTCAGTTTCGCTTCCTGCCAGTCGAATCCTTTTTCACTTTCTCCGGCAGCAAGAAAAAAGAGATCAGCTTCGACTCCATGCGATTAGACCTGTCCTACCAATACAGTCACCCGGTCAACAACCACACCTGGGGTTTGCTGCGCTACAGTTTCACCAACGTGCGGGTGTCGCAAGTGCCGGCTGACCTCGCTCGTGAGGAGACTCCGCGCAACCTCTCGACCATCGCGGCGTTCTATGTCAACGACACGCGCGACAATTATCTCGATCCGGAAAGAGGTTTCTTCACCTCCACAGACTTGAGTCTCACCGCGAAACTTCCTTCAGCGCTTCTTGCAGGCGGTCAATACGTGTCTCTTTTCACCCAGAACAGTTACTACCGGAGACTGAGCGGGCCGCTGCTGATGGCTTCGTCTTTCCGCTTCGGGCTCATTCACGGGTTCGCCGGCGATCGGAGCATTCCCTTAAGTGAGCGGTTTTTCGCGGGCGGGAGCTCGAGTCTGCGTGGATTCGATACCGATCGGGCCGGACCGCTGGGTTCGAATAATGAACCGATAGGCGGCAACGCACTGCTGATCGGCAACCTCGAGTTGCGGGCGCCATTGGTCAGCAGGTTTCAGCTCGCAGGTTTCTATGACGGCGGCAATGTCTACTCAAGTGTAGGTGCGATCCGCCTCTCCGACTTCAGCCACACGGTAGGGATCGGGCTGAGAGTGAAAACGCCTTTCGGCCCTATACGTCTTGACTACGGCATTAACCTGAATCTGCCCTCGAGTCTCCGGTCACTCGGATACAAGCAAGGGCAATTTTCCTTTACCATCGGACCGCCCTTCTGAGTTATGTGCCTGAAGAAGACTTGCATCACTGCCGTGCTCGTTTTCTGGTTGACCGGGGCCGGATTGTCATCTGCCGAGGAAATCGACCGTTTGTTGGCGGCAGTGAACGGGCGAGTGATTACAGAAGGGGACCTCAAGATGGCGCTCGCTCTCAATGCTGTGCTCACCTTAGGCAAAGGCGTCGCGCAGCCGTCCCGCCAGGAGGTGCTGGACCGGCTGATCTACCTGGAGCTGACCCGCCAGGAGCTGGAAAACTTCCCTGTCGAACAAGGCGACCAGAGCAGAATTCAGGCCAGCGTCCGGGCCAGGATGAACGATCTCAAGAGTGCTTATGCGGAAATTGGAGGCTTGCCGGCGATCTTGCGCCAGCTTGGCTTGCAGGAAGACGAGCTTTTTTCTTACGTGCGGCTGCAGGCGCTAGTCGATCGATTTGTCGATCTGCGCTTCGCTCCTTTTGTTTCCATTTCCGCCGCAGAAATCGAGGCTTATTATCGCGAAACGCTGGCGCCCCCGCTGGCAAGATCCGGTTCCGCTTTGCCGCCCCTGGACGAAGTTGCCTCGAAGATCAAGGAGATTCTGACCAAGGACAAGGCCACCGCGGCATATGTCGAGTGGGTTGACAACATCAGGAGCCACTCGCGCATCGAATTTTTTGCCAATACGGCCCCTCCATCGGAGAAGAAGCGGCCATGAGAGCGCGCACAATCTGCCTCCTGAGTGTAAGCCTGATCTTCCTGGTCCTTGCCGGAGCGGCAATCACATATCTGCGCTCCGCGCGTTTCCAGGAGCGGGCGCGGGAAATGCTGATCGCGCGTATCGAACGGGCAACCGGCCTCGACACGAGTGTTGGCCGGTTCTCGCTGGATATTCTGCGCGGCAGGTTTTTGCTCGACCAGTTCGAGCTGAGGTCCCCAAAGGCGACCGGCAGCCGCTTCAGTCTCACCGTTGATGAGATTTCGGGTTCAATCAGGTTGGCTGCTCTGTGGCGGCCCAAGATCGACTTGGGGGAGCTGAATCTGATCCGTCCCCGGATGACGATCCTGCAGGGGCCAAACGCGGCTTTTTCGAGCCTGCAGCCCATCATTCGCAGATCGCTGGATATCGCGGCACGCAGGGCCGCGATCCGTGATGGCTGGGTGGATCTGAATTACCGGCGCATTCCTTTGAACCTGGTCATGGATGCCTTGAACTGCAGCATCCAGTACCGGACCAGCCCCCAGAGCTACGTGATGGAGGTAGCTTACAAAAACAGTCCTATGGAATGGGCTGGCCGAAAGTTTGTCTATGATCTGAATGCGCACGTCCAGCTCCTGCCTACCGGGCTGGCGATTGATTCATTTGAACTCAGCGAGGACAAGAGCCGCCTGAGCGGCAGCGGCAGGGTCGACAACTGGGCGGCACCGGCGCTGCAGGTGCGCGTGACCGGCACTCTTGCCGGTGAGAACCTGACCCTTTTGACTCCCGATCTCAAGGACGCGCGCGGTGATGTGAGCGTCATCAGCGACGTTCACTGGGACGCCCGCGGGTATCACTTGACGGGACGGTTCAGCGCAGAGACGGCTCGCTATCGGCAGGCCACAGCGCGCGCAGTTACGGGGCTGTTCGAGATCAAGGACGGCGTGCTCTCGCTCCGCGAGGTGAGTGGCCGGATGGGCGGCGGCAGCTTCCGGATTGATGGCGATCTGCAGCTGAGAGCCGGGAGCGCGGCATCGCATCACGTCGAGATTTCGGGCAAGAACATCGTGCTCGACGACGCTTCCGGAATCCTGGATCTCCGCGCGCTGGCTCTGGAAAACAGCGTCGATGCCAAGGCGACGATCGACTGGCGCCACGGCCTGGAAGACCTGGTGGCAGAAGGCACGGTGTACCTGCACGGGTTGACGGAAAGCGCTCCCGAATCGGCAATGAGGACGGCGCTCGAAGGAACGGCTGACTTTGTGTACCGCAAGAATCTCTGGTACGTGAAGAAGGCAAGCTTGGCCTCGCCGAACACACGCTTACAGGAGTTGGGGCTGGATCCCGAGCGGTCGCACATTCAGCTGGACACGGACCGGCCCGGCGAGGTTCTTCGCCTCGCTCGCAGTTTTTCGTCCTCGCTGGAGAATTTGATCAGAGGCAATCCTGACTTGATTTGGATCTCCGGCCGTTATCATCTCGACGGTGATATCCTTTTGCGCCTACCGGAGGCGATGGCCTATGAAGGGCAGGTTTTGGTCACAAACGGCCGTTGGCGCAATTACAGCGTCGACAGTCTGAGCGCAAGCGCCTCATGGGATGGGTCGAGGCTCAGACTGCGCTCACTGAAGTTGCGGAAAGGAGTGCAGTCGGTCGAAGGCGATTTCATAATGGATCTGCCTCGAGGAGAAGCCGGCGCCGACTTCCACTATGACGGAACACTCAGCCGGATTTCCCTGGCATCGCTCGGCGATATGGGAATCGATCTCAGGGCGCAGGTTGCCGGAGCCTTGAGCGGCCAAGGCAGGGTGTTCTACGAGCGCGGCGTGCTTCAGGGAGACGGGCAACTCCAAATCGAGAAGGGAAGTTACAACGGAGAACCGTTCGACCTCATGCGCGCGGCGCTCGAGGTGAAAGGCCGGGAACTCCGCATTACGGAAGGCCAGATCAATCGCGGATCGGCCGCGGTCAGCGTGCACGGCCAGGTCAACCTGGATACGCGGGAAATGAACCTCTCCGCCCGCATGAAGGAATTGCCGTTACTGGATATCCCGGAAATCAAGGCAAGCGGCGTGACTGTTGACGGGCGCGTGACGGCTTCGGGCGAAATCCACGGGACGCTCGATCGGCCCGAATTCAAGGGGAGCGTCGATCTCGAAGGCCTGTTCTATGCCGGCTGGAACCTCGGAAAGGGAAAAGCAACCATCGATCTGCGCGACAAGATCCTGTCTGCGAAATTTGACGTCCAATCCGATTTGGGCGGGTTTCAGGGTGAGGCACGCCTTCTGACTGATCCGGGCTACCCGGGGCGCGCAACTGTGGAATTTCGCGACTGGAACGTAAAAAAGATCATCGCGAGCAACGCTCCGGCTCTCTTCAACGACTTCAGCACAGCCCTCCACGGCAGCCTTGTGATCGAAGGCTCTTTTGCCGAGCTTTCCAAGCTGAAGTATCGTGGTGAGATGGATGGCGCCCGTTTCAAAATCCAGGGCTATGAGCTCCACAACGACGGCATGATGCGCTTCTCTGGTGACAACCAAAAGCTGGTCGTCGAGGATGCCCGCCTGATCGGCCAGGGGAGCAGTCTGGCGCTCGAAAAGAACGGGGTATTTCCACTCGAAGCTGATGGTGCGCTGAACCTGCACCTCACCGGCAGGCTCAATCTCGGGTTTCTCGATCATCTTGCGGCCAAGGTAGGCGTATCGGGCGCCGCGACCCTTGACGTAAATATCACCGGTTCGCAACGCGCGCCAGAGGTGCTTGGCAAGGCGGCGCTCGAGGACACGCGAGTGGATTATGAGGATCTGCCCTATCCGCTTTCTGCGCTGCGCGGAGACATCGTTTTCTCCCGCAACTCGATCAAGCTCGAAAACGTGGTGGGGGCGATCGCTTCCGGTACCATCCAGCTCACCGGTTCTGTCGAGCATCAGAACGCCGAGCTGCGCGGGATCAATCTTGAGGCTTCCCTGCGCAAGGCGCGCCTGCGTTACCCAAAGGACTTCGTTTCGACGATCGACGCTGACCTGAACTTGAGAGGGGCATCGGACAGCCAGGTGCTCACGGGCAACGTCAACGTGGTGCGCGCAGACTATCTGCGCGACTTCACCGTGCTTGGGCAGTTCATCGGCCATCCCTCGGGCCCATCGGGACCTCAGGTTACCGATCCCCTGCTTGCCGGAGTGCGCTTGAATGTTTCAGTGCATTCCCAAGACGGGCTGTACATCGACAATGAGCTGACCAGGGTGCAGGCGGGAATGAGCCTGACGCTGCGAGGCACCTTGGCTTATCCCTCCGTGACGGGCCGTGTTGACGCCATCGAAGGATCGATCTTCTTCCGGGGAAACCGGTTTGATATTCAAAACGCATCTGCGGATTTTGTGGACAGGAACCGGATTAATCCGGTGTTGGATGTCAGGGCCGAAGCGGACGTACGAAGCTACAGGCTGCGCCTCGATGTCGGCGGCGACCTCGATCACTTGCGCCTGAACGTAACCTCGGATCCGCCGCTGTCGACAGTCGACATCCTTTCGTTACTCACCACGGGCAAGTCGGAAGACACCGGAACGACGGGGGCAGAAACCCAGCGGCACCAGTCCGAGATGACGGGTCTGAGCGCGGCCAGCATTCTTTCGGAAAGCCTGACAGGAGTGGTCGGCAGGCGGGTGGAACGCATCTTCGGGCTCCAAAGCTTCCGCGTTGATCCCTTCCTGGCAGGAGTGGAGAATGATCCTACGGCGCGCGTGACGATCAGCGAGCGCCTGTCCAAGGACGTCACGGTTACATTCTCGCGCAACCTATCCACCAATGAAGAGCAGATCGTTGTGCTCGAGTACAATGTCAACAAGAATCTGTCAATCGTCGCAACGCGAGACGAGAATGGTACCTACGGGGTTGATTTCCGATTTCGCAGGCGGCTTCCGTGAAAAGCGTTACATTTTTCAAATCCACACGTAATATGGAATGTACAGTCGCACAAGCGGCTGCCGGTCAAGAGGTTTATTTATGAGAATTCTCGTTATTGAGGATGAGAGCAAAGTCGCCAACTTCGTTAAGAAGGGACTGGAACAATCCGGCTATGAAGTGGACGTGGCTGCCGACGGCGAGGAGGGTTTCGACAAGTTTCGCGCCGTCGATTACGACCTGGTGCTGCTCGATCTCATGTTGCCGAAGATCACGGGGTGGGAACTGATTCCGCTTTTGCGCAAACGCAAGCCCACGCTTCCCATTCTAGCCGTGACTGCAAAGACTGCGGTCGAAGATCGTGTCCAGGGACTGAACTTGGGTTGTGACGACTACCTGGTGAAACCGTTTTCCTTTGCCGAGCTGCTGGCACGCATTCAGGTGCAGCTGCGACGCGGTGTTACCCTGGGGACGGCGGAGCTGCGCGCCGCCGATCTGGTAGTCGATCCGCTCAAACGCAAGGTAACACGGGCCGGCAAGAACATCGAGCTTTCCAACAAAGAGTTTGCTCTGCTCGAGTATTTGCTGCGCAACAAGGACGAGATTGTGACTAGAATCATGATCGTGGAGAACGTCTGGGACTCGAGCTTCGATAACTTCACCAACGTGGTCGACGTCTATATCAACTACTTGCGCAACAAGGTGGACCGCGGTTTCGACCAGCAGCTCATCCATACCGTGCGCGGCGTCGGTTATACTCTCCGGAGTTCCGCATCGTGAAGGTAAGGAGTCTTCGTTTCAAGCTGGCTTTGACCAACGGGCTCTGCATCTCCATTTTCTTCGTGCCTTTCGGGTACGTGCGCTATCAAACGTTTGCATATCGCGCGGAGCGGAATTTCGAGGGAAGCCTGGAACGTGAAGCCCACTTCTTCGTCACCCGCGTCCGCCCCACTCCAAACGGCTTTGAGTGGATTGAGCCGAATGTGCCTTCAGCGGACGCGATGACACTGGAGAGTGTCCGTCCCTATTTTGTCTTGTCGGACGTTCAGGGGCGCGTCTTACGCGAGGAGTTCTACGGATACTATATCAAGGAGATGTTGAAGGAGAAAGATCTGGACGATGTCCTGCATCGTCAATCCGGCTTCTGGGACGCGGGAGCACGTGATGGCAGGAAATTCCGTTTCATCAACATGACCATGCTTGGTGGCAATGGGCAGCAAGTCGTCCTGCATCTCGGACGCCCTCTGGAACAACTCACCGATCTGCTGCACCAATACATGCTGATTTATTTGTACTCTGTGCCTTTGATCCTCGTCACCGCTGTCGGAGTAGGCTGGTTCCTTTCCGCACATGCGCTTAAGCCTTTTGAAGAGGTAGCCAAGACCGCCGAGCAGATTACTTCGGAAAAGCTGAATACTCAGATCGTGGGTGCCCGCAGGGAAGTGGAAGTCCAAAGGCTGGTGCAATCGTTCAACTCTATGGTGGCGCGCTTGAGCCAGTCGTTCGAGCAGATGCGCAAGTTCAACGCCAACGTCGCGCACGAACTGCGCACGCCCTTGGCAATTCTTCAGGGCGAAAACGAGATCGCTCTCAGATCCGACTCCATTCCGGAAGACATCCGGTCCGTCTTGATCAGTAATCTCGAGGAGCTTGAACGCTTGACGCGGATCGTGAACGACATCCTGACGCTGTCGGAAGCCGAAGCTGGAGCGCAGGTGTTGGAAAAGAGACCTGTGAATCTGAAGCCTTTGATCAGCGACCTGGCAGATCAGATGCAGATTCTGGCCATGGAGCGCAGCATCCGGATCGAGGTTGAGGATCTGCCGGATGCTGTGGTAGAAGCTGACGACCTGTGGCTGCGCCGCGCCGTCCTCAATCTGCTCGATAACGCGATCAAGTACTCGAGGGATGGAGAAATAATCCGGGTTTCCATGACGAGTGAGGGCGCAAAAGCGCGGGTAAGCATTCGTGACGACGGCATCGGTATCTCCGCCCAGGACCTGCCGCACATATTCGATCGCCTCTTCCGGACCGACCCGGCGCGCAGCCGCAACAACGGTGGCGCAGGTCTCGGGCTGGCTTTGGTGAAGTGGGTGGTGGAGGCCCATCATGGGCAGGTCACAGTTTCCAGCGAGCCCGACCAGGGCGCAGAGTTTCAAATCGAGCTTCCCCTGCAGACGGCAGCTCCAAAGGGTACGACCGAAGGCAGGCCGGACAAATCCTTGAAGTCGAGCCGCTCCACTGCGAGCCGGAACCTTTAGGACATGTCGCTGCACAAGAAATGAGCGCCCCGGCCCTGCGGCACATGCGCCCTCTTCTTTGATGTTCAGCATTTGGTGCCGGCCAGTTTATGTTGCCTTTCAAAGTCTTCCCGCAGTATAATTTTTGCTTTGCTGTAGGAGGTTTTCTCAGTGTATGCAGTGATCAGGAGTGGGGGGAAGCAGTATCGAGTGGTTGAGGGTGAGGTTGTGCGCCTTGAAAAGGTTGACGTCGAATCAGGCTCAGCCATGGAGTTCAAGGATGTGCTGCTGGTAAAGACGGACGAGCAGACCTATATAGGCCGGCCTCTTGTGGAGGGGGTAAGTGTTACCGGCACCGTCGAGGCGCATGGGCTGGAGGACAAGGTTATCGTTTTCAAGTACAAGCGGAAAAAACAGTATCGCCGCACTCGCGGCCACAGGCAAGCCCATTCGAGGGTGCACATCGACAAAATCAGCGTGGCGGTAGAAACGGCGTAAGCAGAGAGTATTATGGCACATAAGAAGGGCGTCGGAAGTTCCAGAAACGGTCGTGACAGCCAGTCCAAGCGCCTGGGCGTGAAGCGCTTCGGGGGTCAGCTGGTCAGCGGAGGGACGATCATCGTCAGACAACGGGGTACGAAGCTAAAGCCGGGCCTCAATGTGGGAATCGGCCGCGATGACACCCTCTACGCGCAGATTAGCGGTATCGTGAGATTTCAGGACCGGGGACGGTTGGGGCGTTTTGTCCATATTGAGGCGGAGTCATAACCACCCGAATCGAGCGTAGCACGAGCACATGCAAGCAGGACCCCGTATGGGGTCCTTTTTGTTTGGGGGCCGTTTGAGCGCCCCATGCGCAACCATTAAGTTTCGTGATGTTTATCGATCGAGCCAGGATCACGGTACACGCCGGCAACGGCGGCGACGGCTGCGTTGCTTTTCGGCGTGAGAAGTTTGTCCCGCGCGGCGGACCCAGCGGCGGCGACGGGGGCAAGGGGGGAGATGTGTACCTCGAGTGCTCCGAGCGCGTCAACACGCTTCTGCACTTCCGGTACAAGCGGATCATCAAGGCAGACCGGGGCAGGCACGGGGAAGGGGCTCAGCGTCATGGAAAGGATGGGGGGGACATCACGGTCCTGGTTCCACCGGGTACGCAGGTTTTCAAGGAGCCCGAGCACGTGCTGCTTAAGGATTTTGCGGTGCCCGGCGAACGGCTGCGCGTCGCCGCCGGAGGCCGGGGTGGGCGCGGAAATGCGCAATTCGCTACCCCGACGCATCGGGCGCCGCGCCGTGCGGAATCGGGACGACCGGGGGAGGTGGTAGAGCTGGCGCTCAACCTGAAGCTCATCGCCGACGTCGGGCTGATTGGATTTCCAAATGTTGGAAAATCGACACTGATTTCGCGGATCAGCTCTGCGAAGCCGAAAATCGCGGATTACCCGTTTACCACGCTGACACCTTATCTCGGGGTGGTTGCGTTCGATGATTTCCGCACTTTCGTGGTTGCAGATATCCCGGGGTTGATCGACGGCGCGCATGAGGGACACGGGTTGGGAGACGAGTTTCTGAAGCACGTGGAGAGGACCAAGGTTCTGGTCCATCTCGTAGATGTCAGCCAACCCGAACGCGACCCGATCGCAGACTACCGGACGATCATGCGCGAGCTGGCGCTGTTCAACGAAGCGCTAGCGTCGCGGCGGCAGGTGGTGGTGGCTTCAAAGGTCGATGCTGTCGCCGAACCGCGTGCGCTCACGCGGTTGCGGTCAATGTGCATACGGCGCAAAATACCCTTTCAGAGCATTTCCTCCGTCACCGGGCAGGGGATTCCCGAGCTGATCCGGCTCTTGGCAAAGCTGCTTGCCTCGGATTCAGGCGTATGATTTGGACAGAGAATTAAGGATTCGGGAGGGTAGGAGATCTGATTTGACTGCGCAAAGGCTGGGTGTACTTGGAGGGAGCTTCAACCCTGTGCATCTGGGGCACCTTCATATTGCGGAGCACAGCCGTGAGATTTTCGGACTCTCCCAGGTTCTCTTCGTTGTGGCCTCAGCGCCCCCCCACAAGTCGCCTCAGGACCTGATCCCGTTCGCACATCGATACGCGATGGTGAGCTTGGCAACCTCCGGGAATGCACACTTGTTTCCTTCCATGGTGGAGCTGGAGCCGCCTCCCAGTGCCTATTCGGTCGATACGCTGGCCAAGCTGACGCTGCGTTTCGGCGCGACCGGCAAGGACTTGTATTTCATAGCCGGGGCGGATTCACTTCTGGATTTGGCAGGATGGCACCGCCCTGAGACGCTCCTCAGATCCTATAACTTCATTTTTGTCGTGCGCCCCGGCGCGAAAGCACCGGACATCAAATCCACGTTACCGCCGGCGGCTGCCTCTCGCGTAGTCGACTGCCGAGGTATCGACTCGGCCCGCGTGGGGTGTCAGATTGCGGCCGAGCTGGCAGCGCCCGAGTGTCGCATCTTCCTTGTTGACGTTGCTGCGCCTGATGTCGCCGCTTCGCAAATTCGCAAGCTGGCCTCCTCAGGGCAGCGCATCGACCACCTGGTTCCGGCTCGCGTGCAGGAATATATTCTGAAACTCCATCTCTATGGTGAATGATGAACGAAGCTTTGAAGATTGCCATCAAAGCGGTGGACGGCAAGAAGGGCATTGACATCGTAGCCTTGGACATCTCAGGCGTCGCGACCTTTGCCGACTATTTTCTGCTTTGTTCGGGCGATTCGTCGCGTCAAATCAAGGCGATTGCCGATGAAGTTGAGCAGAAGCTGTCGGCCGGCGGGTACCGTCCGGCTCATGTCGAGGGCTACAGCAACGCGGAGTGGATTCTGATGGACTATCTCGATCTGGTCGTCCACGTTTTTTCCAAGCAGGCTCGCGCCTACTACGATCTTGAGCGCCTGTGGCGCGATGCCAAGACTCTCGATGTTTCGAAGCTGCTCGAGCGGGCTGACCAGGAAACTGCGCCGGCAGGACGGGCCCGAAAGCGTAAATCCTGAATAGCGACTGCGAACGTAAAGGCGAAGAGGAGCCATTCCCTTGCCAACGTTTGTTTGGCCATTTGAATGTTAGGGGTGGAAAACGCAATGTCCTTTTTTCGGCCGGCGCCGCCTGGAAATATGTCGGCGCCCTACGAAGTTCCAGGGCCAGCTTTGAATTTGAGAGGCGATCGGACTGCGGTTGAATTGACTGGGAGCTTCCGGTAAAATTCGGCGCTTTGCGATGGCGGTAGCGGTTCCTGGGTCCTGGCTATGCGCATGAAAGTTTGTTGGGTGGGTAAGACACGGAATGCGCAAATAAGGTCCTTGCTGTCGGATTATCTGGGGAGGTTGAATCACATGACCCCAATCGAGATCGTCGAAGTACGCGACCTCTCGAAAGGGCGGGGACTCAAAGGCGCTGCCTTGCTGGCCGCGGAAGGAGCGGCAATCGCGCGTGCCCTCGCGCCCGGCTGCTGCAACGTGGTGCTCGACGAGCGGGGCACGCAGTTCAGCTCCCCTGAGTTTTCCCGCTGGCTCGAAGCGCAGCAAGTCCAAGGGACGCGGGAGATCGCCTTCATTGTCGGTGGGCCGGAGGGAATTGACCCCATCCTCTCAGAACAGGCTCACCTGAGGCTGTCCCTGGGAAAAATGACTTGGACCCACGAAATGGCCCGGCTGCTATTGTTGGAGCAGGTGTATCGCGCGCTAAGCATTTCGCGGAACATCCCGTATCATAGGTAGGCGAGCAGGAGAAGATGATTGATGGACGAAAAGAAGTTGGAGCATTTCAGGGGAAAGCTGATCCAGAAAAAACTCTCTCTCGCCAATATGGTTATGCGCACTGAAGGCTATGGCCGGGAGAAAGAGCCTGCCATACAAGATGTTGCCGACATGGCTGTCGAGTCCTATACCAAAGAGTTTATGTTCGGCAAGAGCTCTGGGGACCGCGCCATACTGCAGATGGTCAATGAAGCTCTGGAGCATATTGAAGACAAGTCTTACGGCACCTGTGTGCATTGCGGCGACCCGATCCAGATGAAAAGGTTGGAGGCTGTGCCTTGGGCTCAGTATTGCCTCCGTTGTCAGGGGTTGCAGGAAAAGGGCTTGCTGAAGGATTGAATCTGGGAACTCCACGGGCCGAACATGGTAAACCCACGACCGTTTCTGCCCACGAGCCGGGATCTCCCGTATTCCCCCGTCCGTCGCCTTGCCGATGGCATCCTGAACCTGTTGTATCCAGAATCGTGCTTTGTCTGCTCCGCGCCTGTGTCTCGGCTGCAGGACCGCGGTATCTGCCGAACTTGCTGGGCTAAGGCTCTTGAACTGCGCATCAACGGACCGTTATGTCCCTCCTGCGGGCTTCCCTTTGGAAGCTTTGAGAACGAGGGCACGCATCTGTGCGGCAGATGCTCGATCTGCTTGCCTCCTTATTCTGGGGCGCGCGCCTTCGGATGTTACAGTGCTGAGCTCAGCCGCATCATTCAGGCTCTGAAGTTCGACGGCCGGCGCGGCATCGCCGGGTTGCTTGCTCCCCTGCTGGCCTCGACGCTGCTTGACTCCTGGGGGCTCCAGGAGATCGACGTCATCGTGCCGGTGCCATTGCACCCAAAACGCAAACGTGAGCGCGGCTACAATCAGGCTGCGCTTCTGGGCCGCTCACTCGCAATCCTCGTCGGGCTGCCCTTCTGCGACAACGCTCTGGCGCGGGTTCGCAGTACTCTGCCGCAGGTGGGGCTGAGCGACAAGGAGCGCGCCCACAACATGCGGCACGCCTTCCGCTGCGTCAGGCCGACGGCCATCAGGGGGCTGCGCGTGCTGCTGATCGACGACGTCATGACTACCGGCTCGACGGTCGCGAACGCATGTGAGGCTTTGCTTGAGGGGGGAGCGTTGCGGGTTTCAGTCCTGGCCGTCGCCCGAGCCGTAGCAGGATCAGAATAGGGAACACCAACGCAGGGAGGAGACATTCTGCTTCCCGATATTTCATTGAGCTGTCTTGAATGGGGTGACAGGAAAAGCGGAACGTCCCTTTTCGCGGCACTATTTTTCGATTTGGTTTGAAGTGGGCGGCGGCTCGTGCGGACGCGCTTGATGCCGGATGTCCATTTTCTTGAGGGTATCTTCAAAACGCCGCAACTGATCCGGGCGCAGGATTGTGCGGATCGCCGCGTTGGTATCCTCGCGGATCTTCTCGTACTGGGGCCGGAACTGTCTGGACAGGGCTCCGTAGTGCTCTCGGCTCTGCTGAATGATGACCTTGAGCTGCTCCTTCTGTTGCGTGTCCAGATTCAGACTCTGCGCCATCTCCTCCGTGATGTCGTGCGAATTCGGTATCCGGGGTCTTGGTGACTGGGCGGACGCAATATGATTCAGATAGGTACGGTGCGCCACACCTCCTGCAACGCCCCCCAACAGAAAGAGTCCTACCAGCAGGAGAGCTGCACGTGTTTTAGATGGCATTAGCTCTATTCCTCGGTGTGTCTACTTTCTGGGCGCGCTGCTAACGGGAGTCGATGGCTGTTCTGCTAGCGCATGAAGCAAACTTTCATCAGTGATCTCTTCCGCGATCACCATCCGGGTGGGACGATCGCCCGACATAAAAATGCTGTCATAGGCCCGATAAAGGTCTGGTGCCGGACCGCGATACTCGAGATAGGCAAAAAGTGAAATGATAACCAAAGTAACCGTCGCCAGTGCCGGCACGATCTGGTGCGACAGACCCAAAATGACCTGCCATATGGTGATGCTCTTCTCTGCCTTCTCCAGGCGCGCTTTCAGCCGCGCGTAGAAGAAAGGCGAAGGCTCCAGCGCTGGAATCGATCTTCCAATCCGCCGGGGAAGCGTCAGAATCCTCCATTCTCGGGTGCAGGATGGGCAGCTGCCGAGATGAGAGTCCAACCGCTCCCGTTCCTCCAGAGAAAGCTCATCATCCATCAACCGGAACAACCAGCTCCGCACTATGCCGCATTGCATCCGCGAGTCCTCAATTGGTCCCGTCACTTGCTACTACGCTATATCGGCCAAGATATTTCACTTCTTGACCTCGGTTTCCTCAGCAAGGCTCGCTGCAATATAACTTCAGATTCCTATGACATCCGGCAATTGAGAAGGCAAGACCAACCGGACCACACGAGCGTCCTGTGAACTCATTGATCATAAACGGTTTGGCTTACAAAACCAAGCCGACTCAACGTGGGGACAATACTCGCTGACACGCCCTGGAACGCCCGGCATCAGGTTCGGCCGATGCCGTCGAATCAGGCCACCGTTCACAGAATCAGCATGCAATCGCCATAGCTGAAGAATCGATACTCTTCAATAACTGCCTGACGGTAACAGTCGAGCATCAGATCACGTCCTGCAAATGCACACACGAGCATGAAAAGCGTGGAGCGGGGCAAGTGAAAGTTGGTGAGCAGTCCGCCGAGCGCATGAAACGTGAATCCGGGGCGTATGAACAGATCACAAGAACCAGAGGATCCATGTGCGAGAAAGTCCTCGTGCTGTGCCAAATGCTCCAACACTCGGGTTGTGGTACTGCCCACGGCGATCAGGCGCCTGCCTGCCGAAATGAATCCCCGGATGGCGGCTGCATCCTCGTCCGTGACTTCGTAGTACTCAGGCTCCATCCGGTGGTCTTCGATATCCTGACAATGAATCGGTTGGAACGTACCGTATCCCACATGCAGCAGGATCTGGCACATCGGGATTCCCTTCTTTGCCAGTCGTTGAACCACTTCCGGGGTAAAATGCAGCCCTGCCGTCGGAGCCGCAATTGAGCCCGATTGCCGGGCGAAGACCGTCTGATACCGTTCCCGATCCTGCCCGAGGTCCTCTCCCGCCTGTCTCCGGATGTAGCGAGGCAGCGGTGGTTCACCTAACCTCTCGAGGCTGGCCCATAGATCCACCCCGCGCGCAAACTCAATGAGTCGGCTGCCACCGGGCCTGACTTCGCATACCTGCGCCTGCAGCTCCCCTATGCGCAACTCCTGGCCGCGCCCGGCCTTGCGCGCCGGTCGTACCAAGGCGATCCACCTGCCGGGCGCCTCTTCCCGCGTCATCAGGATTTCGACGCGCTCCTGCTTGCCGGGACGACACGCCCAGAGTCGGGCCGGGAAGACTCGGGTAGTGTTTACCACCAGAAACGAATCGGTTCCGAGCCTATCGGGCAGGTCATGAAAAATGAGGTGCTCCACCTTCCCGGACTCTCGTTGGACCACCATCAGGCGCGATCGGTCACGTTCGGGAAGAGGATGTTGGGCGATCAGGCGCTTAGGAACTGAGAAATCAAAGGAACTGAGCTTCACGGATGAGTTAGCGCCTTACGCGAGGAAAGGTCCGGACATTCTTGTGCCACGGAACGCGCGCAGCAGGAATGGATGTGTGGCCGACTGCCTCAGGCTCCAGTCCCGTATTATGGAGCTTGGCCGTAAAGCTTGCTCCAAACAACATGATCAGGCTTGATGTGTAAACCCACGTCAGCAGGGCAATGACAGCACCCATCGTGCCGTAGACATTTTGGGAATTAAAAACAGGCACAAGTCTTACAAATATGCACCAGTCTGCTTCCCAGAGCGTCGTCGCCACCATCGCCCCCGAGAATGCCTCGAACCACGGAACCCTGCGGTCGGGCATCAGCTTATAGATGCAAAAGAAGACGGTGACGGCGATCAAGAGTCCGGTTCCCAGCAGGATCGATTGTCCCAAAGAATTAATGACTTGGTCCCGCTTAAATGCCGGCTCTGCAGAGCTCAGTGCACTCCAAACAAGGGTGATCCCGGCCGATATCAGCAACAACGTGCCTCCCAGGACCAGCAGGCCGATGCTGCGGATGCGGCTTTCCCAGAACGTCCTGTGCCGTGGAACGCCCCAAATCCGGTTTAGAGCGTTCTCGACAAGGGTGAAAATCCATGTCGATCCCCAGATTACAACGATGAAGCTTGACAAAAACAGGGCAGGGGAAGGGAATCTGATCTCCGAAAGGTTTTTTTCCAGGAATGCCTTCGAACCAGGAAAGAGTTCCAAGACTTTCTGCACCACCAGCCCATGCATTTGCCACATTCCAAGGAAGGCATCGACAATGGCAAACAGTACGAGAACTGCCGGGAACAGGATGAACAAGCTGAAATAGGAAATCGCCGCAGCATCCCGTGGAACCTCATGGTTCCACATGGAGCGGACCGCCTCGACAAAGGCGATGCCTATCCGCCGAAGGCCGGATTCTGGCTTGGACATAGTGCCAGTTTAAATATTTTGGAGCGCTGTGTAAATAGCAGCCGGTGGGCGATGCGGCGCACGCACGGCAAACAGAGAATAAGGCGATTATTTACAACAATTGCCGGATTGCCGTGTCTTGTTTGACTTTGACATCCCGGCAGAGCCAGTTTACCATTAGGCTTGGTCAGGGGCTGTTCGTGATTAAGACCTGATTTTTTTATGGCTTAGAATTTAGACCTTTTCCGGCCCGCGCTTGGGGCCAAGCGAGTGATCCATGAAGCAGCTTGTTCATGAGCTCCTGCTCAAGATCGGGGAAGATCCGGAGCGAGATGGCTTGAAGGGGACCCCGGAGCGTGTGAGCCAGGCCTTGCAATTCCTTACCAGCGGGTATGCGCAGGACGTGGACACAGTTCTCAACGACGCTCTGTTTGACGTCAAGTACGATGAGATGGTCATCGTTTCAGACATCGATTTCTTCAGTCTGTGCGAGCACCATCTCCTTCCCTTTTTTGGCAAAATTCATATCGCCTATCTGCCTGACAAGAAGGTCGTCGGCATCAGCAAGCTGGCGCGACTGGTGGAGGTATTCAGCCGACGGTTACAGGTCCAGGAGCGTTTGACGACGCAGATTGCCGAGACAATTAACCAGAAAGTCACGCCCCTGGGAGTGGCGGTAGTGATTGAGGCTCAGCACATGTGTATGATCATGCGCGGCGTCGAGAAGCAGAACAGTCGCGCCATCACCAGCGCTATGTTTGGAACCTTCCGGACGCATCACGAAACACGGATGGAGTTCCTCGATTTGATTCGCAAGAGGCAGCAGCAATGAGACAGTGAAATCGCAGGCGGACGCAGATGAACACGGATGTTGATTGGCGTTTACGCGTGTTCGGCTGCGGCTTCCAGCCTTGATCTCGCGCTCGGCTTGCAGCAAAGAGGGGCGCCTCGATAGATCTCCAGTCCCATCAAGATATACATTGGCAGATACTCGACGAGCAGAACCCACGCCGGCTCGTAGACCGGGTGGTGGGCGTAGGCGAGATAGGAGAGGAAGCCGGCGCCCGTCCAGTAGATCATGAAGGCGTATGGGAAAACTGGGAGTGCCAGCGCCGCCCATGAAAGGTACCAGGGGTGGACCGTCGTGGACAGGCAGAGATCCGCGGTCATGATCCAAAATCCTGCGTGGAGGAGGTCTCGCGCATTGCGCACGGGAAATCGCCAGGCAATTAAAACGGCGATCAAAACGAGCACGGCAGCCAGGTATGGGCCGGTAACCTTGTCCCATGCCTGCTTGTAGAGGACGTTCCCCAGGTAACGGAGCAGATAGTGGATTCCGGCGTTGAACTCGAACAGCCGGTAATACAGCCGGAGCGATTGCAGATAGGAGATCCATGTGTTGCGGGAAAAGTAAAGGAGCAGTCCCGCGGCAGCGATGGAGCAGCCGACCGCGTTCGCCTTCCATCCCATCCGGCGCACTAGAACCGGGAACCAAAGAGCGGGATGCAGCTTGGCGAGGACCGAACCTGCGTAGCTCGCCATCGCCCACCTGTTCCTGGAGCGGCGGACGAGGTAGATCGAGAGCAAAATCAGAAACATCATGCTGCTGTCGGAATGACCGGAATGAGAGAACTCAAAAATGAAAAACGGATTCCACGCCATCAGAAACAGCGGCTGCAAGCTCGCCTCAAATAAGACGAGGAGTCTCCATACCAGAAGCAACGACGAAAACTCAAGCAGGCTGAAGACCGCTTTCATGGGGACGACGGCGGGACCGAACAGCCGGTAGGAGGAGCTGAAGATTGCCTGGGCCAGAGGCGGGTACGCGGTTATGTAAGGCTTGGAGTTGAGCATAGGATAGATTCGCTGGTCGCGGAATTGCTCTAGCTCGGGTGCGTCCGGAGGGTACCGATAGGGATCCACACCCATGGAGGCCAACCTTGCATCCCATAGATAACGATAAACATCCTCACTTTGGTCGGGAGGCGCCGGAAGCACTGTCAAGCGGAAGAGCAGGGCAAATCCCAGCACACACAGTACACTCCTACGATCTTTGATGCGACAGCGAAAAAAGCTCCACAAGCTGAGACCAAAGATTGCAAGCATGAGCGCAACGAAGAGACCGCTATGGGATCGCAGGGGGCTCAATCGATAGCTCAAGAGCCATAGTGTTTCCAGGATGCAGCCGAGCAGGAAAACGGGAGCTAACTGGTTGAGCATCCTAAGAATATATCACCGGTTGGGTCTGGGGGAAACTCCTTGACGATCCTGGAACCCTATGATATTTTCTGCGTCTTCCATGCGCCTCAGCCAGAGTTGGAGTGCGCTGGAGCCTGGTGAGGAAGCAGCTCCCCTGAGCGCTCGGCTGCCATATGATCAATGTAGATTGGTCCCTAATTCCGGCCATCCTCATATTTGTCCTTACGGTTGTGGTTCTCAATTACGTCCTCTTCCGGCCCCTTACCAAAGTTCATGAGGATAGGGAAATGAGAACCACCGGTCTGATGTTGCAGACCCAGCGAAGCCTGGCTGATCGTCTGCACTTGTTCGACCAGTATCAAGCGACCATCAGAAACGCGCGCATGGACGGTTATCAGCTGGTAGAGAAGGCCCGTTCTGAGGCGCTGCTTTACCGAAATAAAGCCCTGGACCGAGCACGAATTAGTGCCGAGCAACTGACCCAGGAGGCCCGGGATTCGATCCAGATCCAGGTAAATGCGGCGAAGGTGCAATTGGAACTTGATGCCCAGGAAATAGCTGGCCGTATTGCATGGGCTATTCTGCGGCGATCGGCCTGAGACCCCGTTTCCTCACAAGCCGGGGTTCCGGCGTCCAGGCGCCCCGGAATTGTCCCAGCGAGAACTGTCATGAGACTTCGAACAGCGCGCTTGTTGATGGCTTTGCTTCTGGGCGCAGTCGTGTGCCTGGCGCTGCCGTTAGGGGCCTGGGCTGCAGAGAACGCCGGTGACCGCTGGGGTCCGTGGCTGGAGATCGGCAAATTTGCCAATCTTGTTCTGGTTGTCGCAGTTCTCGTGGGGGTGGCTCGCAAGCCGCTTAGAAATTTTTTCGCCAGCCGTTCGCAGGCGATCCGGGACCAGCTGGAGGAGGCGCAGAGAGCGCGCCAGGAAGCCGAAGCCAGGCTTGCAGAGATCGACTTGCGCATGAGTTCCCTCGATGATGAGCTGCGGGAGATCGGAGCTGCCGCACAGCGAGAGGCGCAGGAGGAACACGGGCGCTTGATCGCCGCTGCGGAACGGGATGCCCAGAGGATCGTGGAGCGGGCGAGGCGCGAGATCGATGGCATGACGCGCGCGGCGCAGATCGAGCTGAAGGCGCACGTGGCCGAGCTTTCGGTTCGGCTGGCAAGGGAGAAGATCCGGGACGAGGTGACCGATGACGACCGCAATCGTCTGTTCGCGCGCTTTGTCGCAAGGGTGGGAGGCCGGGAGTGATATCTTCAGCAATATTCGCTCGCTATGCTCGTGCCCTAGCGGATGTGGCGCTGGACAAAGGTGAGGACGCCATTGTCGGGCGTGACCTCGACGCGTATCGTGAAATGTTCCGGCAGGTTCCGGCGCTGCTGGAATCCTTCGACAGCCCTGCGGTCGCGCGCGAGGCGAAGGGGAAAGTGCTCTCAGAGTTGTTGATTCGTTATCCGGTCAGTCGGACGACGCACAATTTCCTGCGCCTGCTGCTCGACCACCACCGCATCCGCTATTTTGCCGAGATCTGCGATCATTATTTCAAGACGGTGAATGAACGGAAGGGAATCATGGCAGCGCGGGTTACTTCCGCCACTCCTCTTGGTGAGAACGAGTTGTCAGCCCTGCGCAAGAGTCTGTCCCAAGCGACAGGCAGCCAGGTGACCGTGTCGGTGCACACCGATCCGGACCTTCTGGCGGGAGTGGTTGTTCAGATCGGTAGCACATTATACGACGGCTCGGTGCGCACGCAGCTCGAGGAAATCCGGCGGCGTCTGGCGCGAGAGTGATCGTTTGCCGGGCGGGACTGGAGAAGATATCGGCTCCCTTCCGGATTCAATGGAACTGTCTGGGCTGTGATGAGAGGAACCTGACATGAAGATCAATGCCGGCGAGATAACCAAGATTCTACGCGAGCAGATCAAGGACTACGAGTCCAGCGTGGTCGTGAGCGAGGTCGGAACCGTCATCTCAGTGGGGGACGGCATCGCCCGCATTCATGGCCTGGAAAAGGTGATGGCCGGAGAACTGCTGGACTTTCCTCACGGAGTCAAGGGAATCGCGCTCAACCTGGAAGAGGACAACGTGGGAGCCGTCCTTTTCGGCGAATATACGCTGATCGGCGAGGGGGACACCGTCCGGCGCACCGAGCTCATCATGAGCGTGCCCGTCGGAGAAGGGCTCATCGGCAGAGTCGTGAATGCGCTGGGTGAACCGCTGGATGAACGGGGCCCGATCCTCAGCGGCGAGTTTGCGACCATCGAGCGTCTGGCTCCTGGAGTAGTCGACCGCCAGCCTGTCAAGGAGCCGCTTCAGACCGGACTCAAAGCCATCGACGCAATGATCCCGATCGGGCGCGGCCAGCGCGAGCTGATCATCGGCGACCGCCAGACCGGCAAGACCGCCATTGCCATTGACACCATCATCAATCAGAAAAACACGGATGTGATCTCGATCTACGTTGCCATCGGTCAGAAGCGCTCCACGGTGGCGCAAGTTGTGAAGACGCTGACGGACTATGAGGTCATGGACCGCACGATCGTGGTCTCGGCGTCGGCCTCCGATCCTGCGACCATGCAGTACATCGCCCCCTACTGTGGTTGTGCCATGGGCGAGTATTTCCGCGACCGCGGTCGGCACGCGCTGGTGATTTACGACGACCTATCCAAGCATGCCGCCGCCTACCGCGAAATCTCGCTGCTGCTGCGCCGCCCGCCGGGACGCGAGGCCTATCCGGGAGACGTCTTCTACCTCCACTCGCGGCTGCTCGAACGGGCCGCGAAGCTGAATGATCAGAACCGCGGCGGCTCCCTCACGGCCCTGCCGGTGATCGAGACCCAGGCTGGGGACATTTCGGCGTACATTCCGACCAACGTCATCTCGATCACCGACGGCCAGATTTTCCTGGAGAGTGACCTGTTCCATGCGGGCATTCGCCCGGCCGTCAACGTGGGAAACTCCGTGAGCCGCGTCGGCGGCAACGCGCAGATCAGGGCGATGAAGCAGGTTGCAGGCACATTGCGCCTCGAGCTCGCGCAGTACCGGGAGCTGGCAGCCTTCGCCCAGTTCGGGTCTGACCTGGACAAAGCCACTCAGGCCCAGCTGGCGCGCGGCGAACGGCTTACGGAGATTTTGAAGCAGGACCAGTATCAGCCGATGGACGTGGTGCGCCAGGTATTGATCATTTTCGCCGGCACCCAGGGGTTCGTTGACGATCTGCAGGTCGCCGAAATCCGCACGTTTGAGAAACAGTTGTACCACTTCGTGGAGATTGCGAAGGGCGCGCTTGTGCAAAGAATCGCCAACGAGAAAGCTCTAAGTGACGATTTGCGCGCCCAGGTTCTGGCGGTGCTGAAGGAATTCAAGGAAAAGTACATCGCGGAAAAGGCCGGCGGCGCACAAAGGTCGGTTGCAGGCTAGCCGGACGCCCGGTGGAGACATGGCTAACGTCCGAGATATCCGGCGCCGCATACGCAGCGCCAAGAACATCCAGCAGATCACCCGCGCCATGAAATTCGTCTCGGCGGCCCGCTTGAGGAAGGCGCAGGAGCGCGTGATCGCCGCCCGGCCCTACGCCCAGCAGATGCTTTCCGTGCTCAACAGCCTGGCGACGCGGGTGCCTGAGCGGAGCCATCCGCTGCTTGCACGCCGCGATGGTCATAGAATCGAGCTGGTCGTCATCACGGCCGACAAAGGGCTCTGCGGCGCTTACAACACCAACGTCATCAGGCATGCGCTCGAGTTCATTGCCGAACACGCAGATGCTCCTGTGGATCTGAACATTCTTGGCAGACGCGGCCGTGACTTCTTCCGACGCCGCTCCTATTCAGTGCGTCAGGAAGCGATCAACGTCCTCCAGAAGCCGAGCTTTGCCGACGCGGTCGCCATTGCCCGGGATATCATCGAGGAGTTCGTACAGGAGAAGAAGGATCTGGTTTGGCTTCTTTACAACGAGTTCAAGTCGGTGGTGCAGCAACGCGTGATCGTCGAGCCCCTCCTGCCGATTAAGAAGCTTGCGGGTATGGAGGAGGCTCATCTGATCGAGTACCTGTACGACGAGCCTGCCGAGAAGATCTTCAACAACCTGCTGCCCCGCCACGTGGAGTCGCAGGTTTTTCGCGCCCTGTTGGAAGCAGCCGCGTCGGAGCAGGGTGCGCGCATGACTGCAATGGATGCGGCTACAAAGAATGCCACCGAGATGATCGACAGCCTGACGCTTTACGCCAACAAGGTGCGGCAGGCTGGCATTACCAAGGAGTTGATTGAGGTCGTCAGCGGCGCGGCCGCCGCCGGAACCTGATGCGATCCGGCCGGTTCGATTGCGGAGTGAAGCGATTCGCATGCCGAGCATCAGATGCGAGCGCCACAATCGGAAGGAGAGTGAATGGCTAATAAAGGCAAGGTGGTACAAGTAATCGGCCCTGTGGCGGACTGCGAGTTCGAGGAGGGGCATCTTCCGGCAATCTACAACTGCGTTGTGATCGATGGGAATAACCCCAAGGGCCCCATCCGAGTCACTACCGAGGTCCAACAACACCTGGGTGAGAGCAGGGTTCGTTGCGTGAGCATGCAGTCCACCGAGGGCGTGGTGCGCGGCATGGATGCGATTGACACGGGCGGCCCCATTACGGTGCCGGTTGGCCGCGGAACCCTCGGCCGCGTGATGAACGTCATCGGCGAGCCGGTCGATCAGCTTGGTGAGATCCGGACCGAGAAGCGTCACCCCATCCACCACTCGGCGCCGAGCTTCGAGGAGCAGAGCACGGAGACCAGGATGCTGGAGACCGGCATCAAAGTCATCGACCTCCTGGAACCTTACGTGCGCGGCGGCAAGATCGGGTTGTTCGGCGGCGCCGGCGTCGGCAAGACAGTCATCATCATGGAGATGATCAACCGCATCGCGACTCAGCACGGTGGATTCTCTGTGTTTGCAGGCGTCGGCGAGCGGACGCGCGAAGGGAATGACCTTTGGCTCGAGATGAAAGAGTCCGGCGTCATTGACAAAGCCGCCCTGATTTACGGCCAGATGACAGAGCCGCCGGGCGCGCGTCTGCGCGTCGGCCTGACCGGATTGACAGTCGCGGAGTATTTCCGGGACGAGGAGCGCCAGGATGTGCTCCTTTTCATCGACAACATTTTCCGCTTCACCCAGGCGGGATCGGAGGTCTCGGCGCTTCTCGGGCGCATGCCCTCAGCTGTCGGATATCAGCCCAACCTGGCGACCGAGATGGGTGAGCTTCAGGAGCGCATCACCTCCACCAAGAATGGGTCCATTACCTCGATCCAGGCGATCTATGTGCCTGCGGACGATTATACGGATCCCGCTCCGGCGACGACCTTTTCTCACCTCGATGCCACCACGAACCTGGAACGCAAGATCGTGGAGCTGGGCATTTACCCTGCAGTGGATCCGCTCGCTTCGACCTCACGCATTCTCGATCCGCGCGTTATCGGCGACGAGCATTACACTGTGGCGCGGGAGGTGAAGCGGATTCTGCAGCGTTACAAGGATCTGCAGGATATCATTGCCATCCTGGGAATCGATGAGTTGAGCGAGGACGATAAGCTCACCGTCAGCCGGGCGCGCAAGATTCAGAAATTCCTTTCCCAACCTTTCTTCGTTGCGGAGCAGTTCACGGGGATCAAAGGCAAGTATCTGCCGATCAAAGAGAGCATTGAGAGTTTCCGCGGCATATGCCAAGGGGAATACGATCACATTCCCGAACAAGCGTTCTATATGGTGGGGGGCATCGAAGAGGTCTTGGAGAAAGCCAAACAACTCTCCGCCGCATAAGGAGTGACGAATGACGAGTGACGAATCAAAATCACTCGTCATTCGTCACACATCACTCGTCATTGGGATCATATGGCGCTGCCCGAAAAAATCCATCTTGTTATCGTTACGCCCGAAAAACAGCTCTTTAACGGGCTGGTGGATCAGGTGACCGTCCCATCGAGCCAGGGATACCTGGGGATTTTGCCCGGACATGCGCCCCTTCTGACCGAGCTCGGCATTGGCAATATCAGCTACAGGATTGGCGACGAGTCGGAGTTCTTATTCTGTTCCTGGGGATTTGCCGAAGTTCTGCCGGACCGGGTTGTGCTCCTGGCCCAGGTTGCTGAAGCCGCTTCCGAAATCGACCGCAACCGCGCCGAGCAGGCGAAATCGAGGGCGGAGAGGCGTCTGGCTTCCAAGAATCCCGACCTTGACTTCACCCGCGTGCAGTTGGCGCTGCTGCGCGCCCTTTCACGCCTGGAAGCTGCCAAACACTTTCACCCGCCAAAGGGATCAGGCCGCTGAGCGTTCGGCCTTCAAGGCCCGAACAGCGCGCGGCGTATTCCAGGAGGTCACAGCGTAGCGACGGTTAAACCATGCCGGAAGAGAATGATCATCGCATTCAATCGTCTAGCGACGAGGCCATTGTGGCCCCTATAGGCTGAATGAAGTTTGGGCGGCACTTCAAATGCAGCACCGCTGCGGAATGGAGGCTATGCGGCCGTCTTGCGTCGAAAGAGGGCGATGCCGACGATGCCGCCCAGAATCCCGAAAACCAGAGATAAGCCCAGCTGACTTAGGATCCTGAAGATAACTACGAATGCAACAACGCTGCCGAAATTGGTCGACAAGCTCTGCAGGAGAGGCCGAACACTGGCAGGTATGTCAGCAATATCAGGAATGGTCTGGCCTAGAATTCGACCGATTGTGCCTCCCAGGATGAAAACCAAAGGCACAACCAGAATGGCATAAAGCAAGGTCCCAACCACCCCCGACATGGCACCTAGCACGACTCCATCGTTGTTGCTCAAAACAGGTGGAGGAGAAGAGTTGGAGTAAATAGCAACCGCGACGATTGCCCCTGCGAACGGAATCAGGCAGCAGGCCAGATTGACAAAGGGAACAAGAGGCGCGAGGCCCGTGATCAGGCCCCCGATGAGAATCGCATTCCACTTGCCTTCGAGATTCATAGGGTCCCCTGCAATTGCAGATGAGCGTCAGGATCGCAAACTAGAAGCCCACTTTTTTATTACCGGCAACGGCGCCGGCTTGACGCCCGACTTTCTGCTGTCCAGCACTGCTTGCGCGTGTTTATACGTTCTTTCGATGCCGGTGAGATTGCCGTTGTGCTGGCTCCTGTAAAGATCCTCGCAGTTCTTCTTTGCCCTTGCTTGAAACTCGCCCTTGAGAAGCTCCGCTATAGCAAACGACAGGGTTGCATCGTCTATGTTTCCTTGCTCCCGCTTTCCTAGCTCCCACTGGCACATACCGATGTAATAATAGCCGGTATCGTACAGCTCTGCATCGAGCGCCTTCTGGAGTGACTGGATGGCCTCGGGCCACTTTTTCTGCTCGTAGTAATTCATGCCGATGATGTGGTAGCAATTACGCTGGACCGAAGTGGCATATCTGTTCCAATGTGCCTCCGTTGTGGCGTCGGGTTTCTTGGCAATTGCCAGCGACTTGAGCGCCAGCTCGGCGTAGTGCGCGGTTTTGGGAAGGAGATCCTGATTTGCTGCGTATTTCTGGACCAGCTCCATCCGAAGCCCAACGTTGTCGTTATATTCAGGGTAGTCCAAAAGCTTCAGGGTCATATCGGTCTTTTTGGCTTCGTCACCAGTCTTTTGGTAGGACTCGTGGAGAGCAAAGCCGAGCTGAGGGTCAGGCTTCTGGGCAAAAACCTTTTCACCGTACTCGATGAACTTCTTGTCGTGTCCGAGCCTCAGAGCAGAATCCGCAACGTAGGCCATCGTCTGCAAATCGTTCGGCTTGTATTTTAACCACTGCTCAGCCGCCGGCTCCAGCTTTGCGTAGTCGCCGTTCTTGTAATATTCGGACATCAGGGCCTGGTAGGCATAAACGATGTGGTCCTGCAGCTTGGACTTGGGATACTTCTCCAAGAACGCAATCAGAGCTGCTTGACGCTTGACCAGATCTGGCTCTTGGGTTGCCTTTTGGTAAGCGTCATATTCCTCTTCCGTGTATTCTTCCGTCGCCTCCTGTTTTTGCTGGTCAACACCCTTCTTCTGCTGCTGCTGACTCTGGGTTTGGCTCTGGCTTTGGGCCCAGCATAGCCCTACAGCCAACATGACAGCACCCGCCGACAAAGCGAGGAATAGCCACTTATGGCCTCGATTCATGGGATCGTACCCCTTTCGTTCTGAGCGATCTGGCGCATTCTAAGGTATTCCAAAAATCCAAATCAACTAGATATTGGCGCAGAGAAACTCGCTGCATCCGACAGCGAAGGCATAGGATCAGAAATCACAGCTCCAGTCCTGATTGATTCGCCTTATAAGATGCGCCAAGTCCCTTTGGAGTTTCTCATAAATCAGGACTTGCCTGGGGTGGTGGGCCTCAGGGACCTACCTATCCAAGTTGCTTAGACACTGCTCCATGCGCCAAGTTCCGGCTCAGGTGCCGGGACGCTCCAAGCTTCCTGCCACATGCACCTGGAATGAGATTCTTGCACGCACCGGCTGCCCTTTCAACCATCTCGTTCATCAAAGAAATCTTCGCAGGGACTGCTGCCGTGCAGTAGGAGCAGATGTGGCGACCGTCCCCGAGATCATCGAAATCGAGAACGAAACGGTCGCGCGGCAGCGTGACCGGGTCCGCCCTCGTGAGAAGCTGGTCCGCCGGCATGCCCGGGATCGCTCGCAGGCGCTCGTCTCTATGCGACTTCAGTGCCCTGCGCGGTGAGCTGTTAGGAAACGGTTGCATAAGTTTGACAAGTCGCGCTCTGAATTTATATTATTAGCACTCGTTGTGATCGAGTGCTAATACTGTTGGTTGTACGGACGGGAAAGGCTCTCTTGAAAGGAAAGGAGATTTCAGACTATGCAAGTAAGGCCTTTACATGATCGCGTTCTTCTGAGGCGGATTGAGGAGAAGGAATTGGTCAAAGGGGGGATCATCATTCCGGACACGGCGAAGGAGAAGCCGATGGAAGGAGAGGTGATTTCAGTGGGACCGGGCAAGCTCATGGAGGACGGCAAGCGGGCCCCGATGGACGTCAAGGCGGGCGACCGGGTGCTGTTCGGGAAATACGCCGGAACAGAGATCAAGATTGATGACGAGGACTACGTCATCATGCGTGAAGAGGAAATCCTCGCGGTGCTCGGGAAAGAGAAGAAATAAGCGAGGCAACTGATTGCAGGGATAGAAACCGAACAGAAAAGGAGCAAGGAACTCATGGCCAAACAGATAATGCATGGTGAGGAATCACGCCAGGCTTTGCTGCGCGGGATAAACGAGTTGGCGGACGCAGTGAAGATTACGCTGGGGCCCAGGGGCCGCAACGTGGTATTGGACAAGAAGTTTGGGGCGCCGGCGATCACAAAAGACGGCGTGACCGTGGCAAAAGAGATCGAGCTGAAAGAAGGCTTCGAGAACATGGGCGCGCAGATGGTGCGCGAGGTGGCGTCGAAGACGTCGGATGTAGCCGGCGATGGGACCACGACCGCGACGGTGTTGGCGCAGGCGATCTTCCGCGAGGGAGTAAAGAACGTTGCCGCGGGCGCGAACCCGATGGCGCTGAAGCGCGGGATTGAAAAGACGGTGGAGGCTGCGGTCGCGGAGCTCAAGAAACTGAGCAAGCCGGTGAAGGGAGAAATGATCTCGCAAGTGGGTTCGGTATCGGCCAACAACGATCGCACCATCGGTGGGATCATTGCCGAGGCGATGAAAAAAGTCGGCAAGGACGGCGTGATCACCGTTGAGGAGGCGAAGTCGATTGAGACCTCGCTGGAGGTGGTCGAAGGAATGCAGTTCGACCGCGGGTATTTGTCGCCGTATTTTGTGACCGACGCCGAACGGATGGAGGTGGAGCTGCATGACTGTCTGATCTTGCTGCACGAGAAGAAGATCAGCTCGATGAAGGACCTGCTGCCGCTGTTGGAGCAGATAGCAAAGAGCGCGCGCCCGCTGTTGATCGTTGCCGAAGACGTGGAGGGCGAGGCCTTAGCCACTCTGGTGGTGAACAAACTGCGCGGGACATTGTCGGTGGCTGCGGTGAAAGCGCCGGGGTTTGGTGATCGGCGCAAGGCGATGCTGGAAGATATAGCGATCCTGACGGGCGGCAAGGTGATTTCGGAGGACCTGGGAATCAAGCTGGAGAACGTCCGACTGGAGGATCTCGGTCGCGCAAAGAAGCTGACGATCGACAAGGACAATACCACGATCATCGAGGGCGCCGGAAAGCATTCCGACATCGAAGGTCGAGTCAAGCAGCTGCGAGTGCAGATTGAGGAAACGACCTCTGACTATGACCGCGAGAAGCTGCAGGAGCGGCTGGCGAAGCTGGTCGGCGGTGTTGCTGTGATCAAGGTCGGAGCTGCGACAGAGACAGAGCTGAAAGAAAAGAAGGCGCGCGTGGAGGACGCGATGCACGCCACTCGCGCGGCGGTAGAGGAAGGGATCGTGCCGGGTGGTGGCGTGGCGCTGCTGCGCTGCGTCCCGGCTTTGGAGAAGCTGAAGCTGGAAGGGGACGAGGCCATTGGGAGCAACATCCTGCGCCGGGCTCTGGAGGAACCGCTCCGGCAGCTCGTGAACAACGCTGGCTATGAAGGCGCGATCGTCGCGGAGAAGGTGCGTCTGAACAGCGACGTCAACTTCGGATTCAACGCGGAGACCGAGAAATATGAAGACCTGGTAGCTGCCGGCGTGATCGATCCTACGAAAGTAACGCGCACGGCACTGCAGAATGCCGCGTCGATCGCGGCCTTGCTGCTGACCACCGAAGCGCTTGTCTCAGAAATCAAGGAGGAGAAGAAGGGCCCGGCTATGCCTCCCGGCGGCGGCATGGGTGACATGTACTAAGCCCGCTTCGCTTCCGAAGTACCGCAAGAGGCCCGTGGAGTTCGCTTCGCGGGCCTTTTGTTTTGGCCGCAGATAAACGGCGAGGGGTGCAGCCTTCTCGACCCGAACAATGTGGGATTCCGTTGGTGATCGTACTGACTATGCGACCCGATTCAAAAATGCTGCTATCGCTCTGTTGAATGCCTCGGGCTGCTCCGTGTTTGACAGATGCGAGGCCGATGGTATGGCCAACAGTTCCGACCCGGCAATCTGCTCATGAATCGCACGGGACATCGCCATGGGGGTTCCTTGATCCTCTTCCCCGACGATGATCATCGTCGGCACTTTGATGGCGTGAATGAGGGCCGTCAAATTAAGTGCGGCGATCGCGTGGCAGCAGCCCGAATAGCCGAGCGGGGAGGTTCCGCGTATCATGCCGCGCACGCGCTCAATGACTTCCGGATGGGCTGCGCGGAAGGGCGCGGTAAACCAGCGCGTGATCGTCGGCTCGACCAGCGGCTCCATGCCTTCCGATTCCGCGATCCTGATGCGCTCCTGCCAGAGCGGCTGCGCTTCTGGAGGAATGCGGCTGGTCGTATCACAGAGCAGCAGGCTCGCCAGCACATGCGGCCTGGCAAGCGCCAGTGCTTGTCCGATCATGCCGCCCATGGAGAGCCCGAGGAAGTGAACCTGCGCGATCCCGAGCGCGTCGAGAAGACTACCCGCCTGCTCCGCGAGTTGATCGAGCGTGTAAGGCCCGCGCGGTGCATCCGTCCCGCCATGGCCGAGAACGTCGTAGCGAAGCACCCGAAAGCGCCCGGCAAGCGTATCCATCTGAGGATCCCACAACGTCAGATTTGTCGCCAGCCCATGGCTGAGCATAACCACAGGGGCTGAGGCGGGACCTTCGAGTTTATAGTTCACCTGATTGCCGTTAACCGCAGTTTTCATGCCTGGATCCTCATGTAAGGCGCGAAGTGAGAATCGGCGGTCGATTCGAATAAGGATGCCATGAATCCTGCGAATTCCACAAAATATTTTCGCTCGCTTCCAAGCCCTGTCAATTGCGGTTGTTCTTCGTGGTTCGTTTTTCGCTTAAAGTCGTTGGGCAGAAGCTGACGACTTGCCTGGAGTTGACTCCCACTTGTAGTTGCACTCTTCCCCGCCCATACACCCGTCGTCGGCCTTGTGCTACTATTTTTGACATAGGCAATGGCAGGTATCGATGAGAGAAACGGCTGAAAAGAGGAGTTTCTTGCCGCGAGGGATTTTTCTCCTTGCGGTTTTGCTCGTGCTCGTGGCGTTCGGACTGGAGATCCTGCGCGTTGGTCCTCCCCCGGAGATCAGCATCCGGCCTGCGATCCGGATGATCGGCAGGCGCACCCCGGTGACTGTCGAGGTCACTGAGCCCAAAAGGGGGTTGAGTTACATCAAGGTCGAGTTTGTGCAAGGGGACAGGGTCGATAGCCTGGCTGAGAGGAGTTACTCCTACCAGCCTGCCCTGGCATTTTGGGGCGCTCGAACCGCGCGCGATACGATTGTGGTGCAGGTAGGGCGGGAGACCATCATCGGCCTCAAGGCAGGCCAGGCAACCATCCGAGTCACGGCTGGACGCACCGGAACCTGGCTGCGACGTCCCGATCCGACCCGGCAGGAGATCACCCTCTCCGTGCGCCTCTCTCCCCCCTCGCTGCAAGTGATTTCCACCCAGATCTATGTCGCTCAGGGTGGCTGTGAAGCGGTGGTCTATCGAGTCGGCGAATCCTCGGTCCGGGATGGGGTGCGAGCAGGCAGCTGGTGGTTCCCCGGCTATCCGCTCCCCGGCGGCGGCAAGGGTGAGCGTTTTGCCTTTTTCGCTGTCCCCTACGATATGAATACTCCGGATGCGCGCCTGGTGGCGGCCGACGCGGCCGAAAACGAAGCGGAACTGAAATTCGTCGACCAGTTCTTCCCTAGGAAATTCAAGGAGGATGCGGTCGATTTGTCGGATGCATTCATGAGTAAGGTGGTTCCTGAAATCATGGCGCAGACCCCGGAACTCCAAGACCGCGGCAATCTGCTGGACAACTATCTCGAGATCAACACCGGCCTGCGGCAGAAAAACGCCGAGGCGCTCAAAGATCTGGCGAAAAAGTCGCGTCAGGAGTTCCTGTGGAGCAGGCCGTTTCTTTCACTGCAAAATGGCAAGGTGATGGCTGGCTTTGCCGACTATAGAACATACACCTACAACGGAAAAACTGTCGATCACGAGACGCACCTCGGCTACGATCTGGCCGTGACGCGCCATGCTCCGGTGCCGGCGGCGAACGACGGTGTGGTCGTGCACGCGGCGTACTTCGGCATCTATGGAAATTCCATTGTCATCGACCACGGCTACGGCGTCATGAGCCTTTACGGCCACCTTTCTTTAATAAGCGTGACTCCAGGCCAGAAGGTCGCGCGCGGCGACATTATCGGCCGGACAGGGGAAACCGGCCTTGCCGGAGGCGACCATCTGCACTTTGCCGTGATTCTCGACGGCCTGCCGGTCAATCCAGTGGAGTGGTGGGACGGCCACTGGATCAACGATCGAATCGCGCGCAAGCTGGGAACCTACTTCCATGTCACCGGCTGACTGAGAACTGCAAAACGACGGGGCGGAGCGGCAACGCCGGCAAGGAGGTGTCGGGTACTAAGCAAAACCGCAACCTTCGGTTACCCGTTACTCAGTGCTCCTCTGCGCTGCATCACCGTGTCTTAAGGATTCAGCCCGATTGTACTTTGCGTCATAAAGTACTTGACTTGGTTTAAACTGCTGTGGTACACAGGTGCTCGTCATTTCGGAGGGCTTCTCTGGTGGAACAATCCAGTACGGAAATGGCTCACGAAAATCTTCAATACATCCGCAACACCCTCGATGCTGCGGGCCGGTTCACGGCGGTCCCGGGCAAGGGCCTGATGGCGGCCGGCATTGCGACATTCGCCGGCGTCGCGGTCAATCTACTGGTTACGGGCGCTCCCTGGGGAACGGGACCGCTCCGGCAGACGGCGCTCGAAGTCTGGGGGATCGTGCTCGTTGTCTCGCTTGCGATCGTTTCGTGCGGCATCTACCGCAAGTCGCGGCTGACCCAAACCCGTCTAAGGGCGCCCCTTGTGCGCAAGCTGCTTTGGAGTCTCTGCCCGGCGCTGTTTGTAGGCGGCGTCCTCACCCACCTGGCCGTGCGTACGCAGAACCTGGCATGGCTGCCCGCCATCTGGCTCGGTTGCTATGGCGTTGCGGTGACCAATGGCGGCCTGGTCTCGGTCGCGCCGGTGCGCTACCTGGGTCTCTCGCTGCTGGCAACGGCGGCGGGGGCTGCCTTATCGCCGCAGGGCCTGGGGCTGGCCTGGCTTGCAGTCGGCTTTGGATGGCTGCATCTGGTTTTCGGCGCATACATAGCCTGGAGGCACAATGGCTAAGAAGAGCAGGTCGGCACGTCCCACGCCGAACGAACTGGACCCGATGATCCATGAGCGCCTGCGGCTGGGAATCCTCTCGGCCCTGGTCGTGCAGGAGTCGCTCAGCTTCACCGAGCTGCGCGAACTGCTGCAGACCACCGACGGCAACCTCAGCGCCCAGGCTCGCAAACTCGAAGAGGCCGGATTCGTTATTTGCGACAAGAGGTTCGAGGATCGAAAGCCGAAGAGCACATACAGGCTCAGCTCGGTAGGACGTGAGGCCCTGGAGGAGTACCTGGAGAAGCTCTCGGGCCTTCTGCCCAACCTGGGAAGGGTGCGCGGCCGCGCAGCGGGATCGCTCCGGGCAGGGATCAATCCTCTACCGTCACACAGTTGAGAAAAAAATGAATCAGATTCGTCACCTTGCAATCATCATGGATGGGAATGGCCGGTGGGCGGAAGAGCGCGGATTGCCCCGCTGGAAAGGCCACGAAGCGGGTGCGCGCGCCGTGCGGCGCACGGTCGAGGCCGCGTGCCGCCACGAGATTCCGGTGCTGACCTTGTTTGCTTTCTCAAGTGAGAACTGGAAGCGCCCGGAGCAGGAAGTGGAGACTCTCTTCCGTCTCTTTCTCCGTTACCTGGCTGAAGAGACCGCCAGCCTGATCGAAAACGGCATCCGGCTGTCTGCTTTCGGAAGGCGCGATCGCATTCCGCCTGCCGTGGCCGGGGCACTTGCGCAAGTTGAAAGCGACACGCAGCGCTGCGCGCGGCTGCATCTGCGGCTGGCGCTCGATTACGGCTCCCGATATGAGATCGTCGAGGCTGCTCGCGCCCTGGCATTGCGAGCGGTGCTGGGAGAGCTGGCGCCGGAGGAAATTGATGAGAAGCGATTCACACACAGCCTCTCTTCGCGGGAAGTGCCGGATCCCGATCTGATCATTCGCACGGCCGGAGAACAGCGCCTTTCCAATTTCCTGCTCTGGCAGGCTGCCTATGCCGAGCTGCATTTCTGTCCGCGGCTGTGGCCGGATTTCGACGAGAGCGACCTGCTGGAGGCACTGGACGACTTCCATTCCCGCACGCGCAAGTTCGGCGCACTGCCTTGCGTCACCAGCGCTTTCGCTTGAGGCCGCCGACCTGCCACGTTTTCAACGAGCGCCGCCAGTCCATAGCCGGAGGTCTGAGGCCGGATTGCTACCGCCGGACGGCGCCGCCGTCCACCACCAGCACCTGACCGGTGATGAAGCTCGAAAGATCGGAAGCCAGGAACAGTGCGGCCTTGCCGACTTCTTCGGGCCTGCCCCACCGTTTTAGAGGAGATTCGACGGCGAGGGCGTGCCGGCTCTCGTCATCGAGCTGACCAAACGTTGCCGGAGTTTCGATGTTTCCCAGTGCCAGGGCATTCGTGCGGATGTTGTCTTTCCCATATTGTCGCGCCACGTCTCTCATCAGCCCCAGTATTGCGGCTTTTGCCATAGTGTAAGGTCCGCCTTGATATCCTTCCAGCGCCGGCGTGGAAGAGATGTAGATTATGCTGCCGCTTCGGCGCGCCGTCATTAGCGGCAGTGCTTCAAATGTGCAGAAAACAGCCCCCATGGCGTCGGTGCTGAAAACGCCGAGATACCATCCCTGAAGTTTGTCGGCCGGAGTAGCGCCGAGCGGCGTGTTCCAGATCTCGGGCCGCATCGGGTAACCGGCGTTGCACACCAGAATGTCGAGGCGGTCGGACGACCATGCGCGCAGCTGCTGAAACAGCTCGCGAATGCTTTCCTGGCGCGAGACGTCGGCCTGCAACCCGATCGCCCGGACATGATGCCCGGCGGCAATCTCCGCCGCCACCGCCTGACATTCTTGCAGGTTGCGGGATGTTAGGGCGACATTGCAGCCGGCAGCGGCGAAACTTTCGGCGATCGCACGGCCAATTCCGCGGCTGGCGCCGGTGACCAGGGCAAATTGATTCTCCAAAACGTGCGTTTCACTCATGGCAGCCTCGATTTCGCTGGTGTTGGCGACGAAAGTGCAATTTCCACAATGTAGACCGCACAGCCCGCTCCTTGGTATGCAATCAGAATAGCCGGCTGAGAATATCTGAGCAAGAAAGGAGTGCGTCGAAGGAGACGCCTGCGGGGTTCCAGGCGTCCGACTTCCCTTGAGATCTTAAACTGGTCGGAGGACCGAGGTCGGACGACGGAGGTCCGTCTGAACCTTGCGGGCCTGGATGGTGTCAAAGAGGGCTGGCAAGACGCGGGAGGCAGATTATGGGTAATCCTCTGCTCCGAAAATAGAAACGACAGGCAACAAACATCGGCATCGGAATCGGGGTCGCTATCGCTATCGAAGTTGTTGGTCTGCAAAAGCCGATTGCGATCACGATTGCGATCCCGATCCCGATTCCGACCCTTTTCACGCGCTTGGGTGCGCGTCCAGCGGGTGAGGGGCTACCTCGAGGATGGGGAGCAGCCGCGAAAAAGCTCTGCGCAGCATTTCGGGTTCGAGCACGAAGCTGAACACCAAGTGATGCGGCTCAATGTCATAAAAGTATCCGGGATGCACGAGCAGGTGAGCCTTCTGTAAAATGGCTTCGGCTGTGGCTTCTTCGTCTTTGTCCAGCTTCAGCGTCACGTAGAAACCACCGTCCGGCGCACAGCAGCTGCAGTGCGATGATTGCTCGATAAGCTCGCGTGCGCCCCCCCAGCGCCGCCGGATTTCGCTGGCATAGGAATCGAGAAAATCCCGTCCCTGCTGGAAGATGTCCGGGGCGGCTGCCTGCACGATTTCGTTCACGGGCAGAAATGTGTCGGAAATCAGCTCGAGGGCGCGCATTGCCCTGTGCACTTTTTCCTGCTCCCCCGATACTGCCATCCAGCCAAACTTGATGCCGGGAAGGGCGAACATCTTTGAAAAGCCGTTGAGCGTCAGAACCAGCGGCGCGCGGTTGCTGGCTGGGCGTGGGAGTGTCCTGCGTTCCATGAGGAACTCGCTGAAAACCTCGTCGGCGATGACTGCCAGATCGTGTCGCAGAGCAAGCTCGGCGATCGCGTCGAGTTCGTCCTTCGTCGAAACGTGCCCGGTTGGGTTGTGAGGTGAAATCACGACCAGCGCGCGGGTCCGGGTCGAGATGTTGTTCTCGACGTTTGCGAGATCGATGGCCCAATGCCGCTCCTCGTCGAGGCGATAAGGAACCAGTCTCACGCCGCTGAGAGCCGCAATGTAGTCGAACAACGGGTAGGATGGGCAGGGGCAGAGTATTTCGTCGCCCTCGTCGGCCAGGAGTTTGAAGCAATACCAGTAGGAGAGGCTTGTGCCGGGCGTGAGCAGAATCTGTTCCGGTGGAATCTCGATGCCCTGCGCGAGGTAATAGCGGGATACAGCTTCACGGGCAGGCTTCTGGCCGAATGAGTTGGGCTGATAGATGCGGGATCGGCGCGAGGCTTCCGTCAGGATTCCCTCCAGCAGCGGCTGCGGAAACAGAATGCCGTGCTCCGCTACGTTGCCGGAGGTCAGGTCGACGATTGCGTGGCCGGCGGTCGCGATTTCGCCGCGGAGCTTGTACAGAGGGTTGGTCTCGCCATGCAGGCGTGAGGCTACTCTGGAGAACATGTCGCCGACTCAGGGATCAGGCCTTGAAAATTCAGTTTTTCAGTTGTGGGTTCACCGATTGGCAATCCTTATTGAAAAACTAAATTCTCAAGGCCTGACCCCCGGTTGCTACTTCTTCCAGTAGTCGTAGTTGATCTGGATAAAGCTTTTCCATTTCTCCGGCACTTCTTCTTCCGGGAAAATGGCCGCGACCGGGCAGGCCGGCTCGCAGGCACCACAGTCGATGCACTCGTCGGGGTTGATGTAGAGCTGAGTCGCGTTGGCGAACTCGGCCTCGTCCTTGCGCGGATGTATGCAGTCGACGGGGCAGACATCCACGCAGGCCGTGTCTTTCACGTTGATGCACGGTTCAGCGATGATGTAGGTCATGTTTTCTCCTCATGCCACTCCAATTTCCTACCCCAATTCGGGGATTTTGTCGACTCTTTAATGGTAGCATGAGGTGAAACGCTGGCACAGGTATCTTGCTTAGGCAGGGGGCTAGGCCAATGGTCGGAAAAGTCCTAGGGGGTGCCTGGCAACACCCCCTGTAAACGGAACTGAGACGGGTGCAATGCAGGATCACTTGACAGGAATCTGCACCGTGAATGCCACCGGAACAGGTTCGCTCCCGCGGCGACCCGGTGATATGACACGTGCCTGGCTCAGGGCGGTCGTGATCTCCGGAATCTCAGGTCCTCTGCTGACCTGAACGGCTACGATCTCGCCCGTTTCGCTCACGAATATAGTGTAACCCAGCAGCATGCTGACGGCACCACCGGCGGATGCAAGCGGAAGTATCGTAGTTGCCATACCTGAAGCCTTGGCCATCGCCGCCAGCCGATCGATGTCGATGCTGAGCTGCGGAGCCTGGATGCCGGGATCGACACCGGCACTCTGGGCCTGAGGGCTGCTCCACCCTTCTATATACCTGTAAAAGAGTCGCCCGGCTTTAAACGAATATGCTGTCGAGCTCACCTGGATATCCTGTATCCCCCGATTCTGTAAGTCCTCGAGGACTCGACGAAGAACGGCAAAGGAGACTTCTGGGCGAACGAGGAGCATAGCTCCTTCCGGAAACCTGTCGAGGGGCAATAAACGACTCTCTGTGTCCAGGAGGTTTCCATTCTCGTCCACGGTCACACGAGTTGATGTGTTGGGGACGCCGAACGCCACCGTTACTGTTGCGACTACCGGGACAGCCACACCATTGAGATACGTCGGAGAGTAAAGCCACTGCTTCACGGCATCTATGGCTGCTTGCGTGAGGAACGGGTGGCCCTTGAGTAATTTCACATCCGCCACAGCACCTTCTTCGTTTATAGTGGCCTCCAAAATGACCACTCCTTCTATCCTGGCCGCCTGGGCCAATTCGGGATAGATGGGATCGACCCTTTTGATCAGTTTGGATTCCTGAACGTTGCCGCCGACGCGCAGAGGTTCGACTTTCGGTGCCTGAGCAGCAGCCGAAGCAACGGCAGAAACTTGCCTGGGTACCGTGGTTGGAGCAACAAACACAGTGTCGGGAACTCCGGCTGTTACTATTACCATCTCGCCCGATCCCCGAGGCGTGCTTGGTCCTATAGGCACAACGGCTGTGGCCTGTTCCGAACGTGAGCCTGCCAGCTTAAACTCCACGGTCACGGTGGTCCTGACCGGAACTGCCCGGCCATTCACGTACGTCGGTTCATAAACCCATTGCCTTATGGCATCGATGCATGTCTGATCCAGCAACGGATGACTTTGGAGCACGCGAACGTCCGACACCGCACCCTGTTCATTGATCGTCACATCAAGAATGACCGTAGCCTCGACGCGCGCCCGTCTTGCCAATTCGGGGTACGTCGGCAGGACCTTTCTCAGCAGTCTGGGCTGCCCCTGCTGAGCCTGCTCTGCACCCGAGGCCTCTTTTGCGGCAACTGCAGTTGCCGCTCCCGGGTTGGGAGAGGAAGTCTCAGTCGCCGGAGGAGCGGCACTCGTTCCGAGCATTGAATGAGCGTGAGAGGCCGGCCCAGGCGGTGCCGTCAACGGAAACAAGCCTGCGGCGAATGTGCCGGTCCAAATCAGAAGGGCGATCATCGCCACGAGGCTGAAAATGAGTCTGGATTTGGTCATGGTTGACTCCTTGAGCATAAGCGCCACCCGCTGAACCAGGTGACGTTCCTTTAAAAGCAGTGGAGCCGGAACGGCCGCGGGCCGGCCCCGCAGCGATGCGATGTGAAGCAAGGATTCCAGGTAGGGATCCCGCTTGCCGGTGACTTTCAGCACTTCGCGATCCACCACCTGCTCGCGGCTGAGATGGATTCTTGCGAGCGCCCACCAGACCGCGGGATGAAACCAGAACAACGAGCGGAGGATTTCTTCCAGCACGATGTGCAGCCAGTCTCGCCGCTGGACGTGCAGCAACTCATGGCAGGCGATCGGCCTCTGCAGGTTCTCGTCCATTTCTGTGAAAGCTACCGGGAACAGCACGATGGGCTGCTGCAGGCCGAAGGTCACCGGAGTGTCGATTTCTTCCGAAAGGAAGATGCCGGGAGAAACGCCCACGCGCCATTGCATATCGCGGACTGACTCAGGAAGAGTGGAGAGCAGGCGCGATTTGTTGCGATAGTGATTCAGGCGCAGCAGGCCCGAAGCCAGCCAGAGCAGCCGCAGCGCGATCCCGGCTCCCAGAATCGCAGCGATTGTGGGATAGGCAGGAATGGGCGTCTGCCGGAGCCGTGCGGGCGTCACGACGACCGGGGCAATGACCGCGGGCAAGGAAACTCTGCTTTCTTCAACGGTCGGTGCGGCTGCACTTGGCGTTGCGCGCGGCACCGAGCGCCAGGGCTGGAATAGCGGAAGCAGCAGGCAGACAGTTAGCAACGCCTGCCAAAAGGCCAGCAGCACGTTCGGTGCTCTTATCCGGAAGATGTAGACGAGCGCGGTGCCTGCCGCGATCAGGATCACGACTTGCAGGCTGTACGCTGCCAGGTTCTCTAACCACATTTGCGAGGTCATAGCTTCGACGGGGCCGTTGGTGTCGCTGATCACGCGTTGCGAAGCGCCGGCCGGGTCCTCGGGCCCTATCGGTTTTCCCGGATCATTTTGGCAATCTGCTTCAGTTCTTTTTCCGACAGGCGGCGGTCTTCGACGAGATGTGCCAGCAACGGTTCTGCCGAACCGTTGAAGACGCGGTTGATAAACTCGCTGACCATCTCGCGAATCATCTGCTTCTTGGGCCGCGTCCCCTCGTACACGTAGGCGCGCCCCTCGAGCCGCCTCCTCAAGTATTTCTTTTCTTCCATGATTTTCATCATGGTCATGACGGTCGTGTAGGCGATTCTGCGCCGTGCCAGCAGAGTCTCGTAGACATCGCGGACCGTGGCGGCGCCGAACTCCCATACGACCTTCATGATCTCGAGTTCCTGTTCCGTAAGAGTTGGGCTTTTTCGTCGCATGCTATCTAATTAGTACTAATATCATGCCGTGTCAAGACAAAAATTACAAAAAGTTCGGCAACGGGATCGCTATCGGCCGTCAACCGGGCAAGCCCGGCGGCGATGGCGATCCCGGTCCCGACTCCGACGCGGGTTCTCTCTTCATGGCTGTGCGCAGCAGAACTTCGCGCCCGGCAGGGTATCTATTCGTTGATGAAGCGGTGCACGCGGCGAAACGAAGGGACCCAGTACTCAGCACTCAGTACTAGGCAAGGGCTGCGCCCTTGATATCCCGCCAAAAAGCAGCATAGGCGGCGCTTACGAAAATTCTGGCTTCTGGCTCCTGGCTTCTTGCTTCTAATGAGAACAAAATTCACGTAACGCCACGCATAACGGTCTCATCATTTACAAGTGCATTTTCTGCTGTCCCCCACTCCGATCAATCTGCTATAAGTACGCCGGCGCTCGGAGGGTGGATGAATCAAACTGTGTGCTGGATTGGGAATGGATAGCCAGTTAGCACTCGTTGTTGCCATAATCATTGTTGCCTTAGGGTTTGATTTTCTTAACGGTTTCCATGACGCAGCCAATTCCATAGCTACGGTGGTTTCCACGCACGTGCTCTCCCCGCGGGCTGCCGTTCTCCTGGCTGCCGTGTGTAATTTTTCGGCTGCATTTTTCCTGGAGACCAGGGTGGCGGCCACCATTGGCCGGGACATCATCCATCCGCAGTTTCTGGATCCTTATTTGGTGGCGTTTGGCCTGCTGGGCGCCATTGTCTGGAACGTCATCACCTGGTATTACGGCCTGCCGTCGAGTTCGTCCCACGCCCTGGTAGGCGGTCTTGCCGGTTCGGCAATTGCCAGGGTGGGGCTGGTCTCGCTCAAGCCGGAGGGTTTCCTCAAGATTGTCCCCGCCATCGTGTACGCGCCTTTGGTGGGGTTGATCCTTGGTCGGGGAATGATGGAGCTGATCAACTGGCTCTTTCGCAACTCCAGCCCCCGCAGCGTGGATCGCGTTTTTCGACGCGGCCAGCTCGTTTCCGCTTCCATTTTCAGTTTCGGCCATGGGATGAACGACGCGCAGAAGACGATGGGAATCATCGTCGCGCTGCTGATCTCGACCAACATGCTGCCGACGCCTGCCACGAACGCAAAAGTTCATGTGCCGCTGTGGGTCATATTTGCCTGCTACACAGCCATTGGACTCGGCACTTACTTTGGGGGATGGCGCATCGTCAGGACGCTGGGAATGCGGCTGACAAAGCTGCAGCCTGTGGGCGGCTTCTGCGCCGAAAGCGGCGGTGGCGTGACGATCGTGTTTCTCTCTTTGCTCGGCATACCGCTTAGTACAACCCACACGATTGCGGGAGCAATCGTCGGAGTGGGCTCCACGCGCCGATGGTCGGCGGTGCGCTGGGGCATCGCCCGCAACATCATTTGGGCCTGGGTCCTGACCATCCCGTGCTCGGCCCTGATCGGTGCAATCCTGGAATTGTCCTTGCGCCCGCTTTTGCACAAATGAGCGATTATGGTCTCAACTCCTTGCCGCAGGACGCGCAGAGGCGCAACGTCCGCGGCGGAGGGACAGGCCGATGTGGTTGACGGAAGCTACCGCTGTTCAAAAGCGCGCGCTCCTGGCCGCCTCCCTGGGCTGGATGCTCGACAGTATGGACATCCTGCTCTACTCCATGGTCCTGGCCTACATGATGCGGGACTTCAGCATGACGCCGGAGGCCGGCGGCCTGATGATTGCGCTCACGCTCGGCGCCTCCGCGTTCGGCGGAGTCATATTCGGCATCCTTGCCGACCGGATCGGGCGCGCGCGCGCCATGATGACCAGCATCCTGATCTATTCGCTTTTCACGGCTGCGTGTGGCCTGGCTCGGAACATCGTTCAGCTCGCCGTTTTCCGCGTTTTGCTGGGTCTCGGGATGGGAGGTGAATGGGCATGCGGCGCTGCGCTGGTGGCAGAGACGTGGCCGGCCCAGCATCGCGGCAAGGCGCTTGGCGTCATGCAGAGTTCCTGGGCTATCGGTTACGGCCTGGCGGCAGCGCTCACTGCCGCCATCCTTCCCAGGCTCGGCTGGCGTGCAGTCTTTTTCGCGGGGATTGCCCCGGCGCTGGTGGCTTTCTGGATCTTCCGCTACGTTCCGGAGCCCGAGATCTGGCAGCGCTCCAAGCGACAGGCGGACGAGCGGTCATCTCAGACCGGACTTCGCACACTCTGGCGTGGCGAGCACCGGCGCCATCTCATCATTACCACGGCAGCCAATGCCGGAACCATGTTCGCGTGGTGGGGCTTGTTCACCTGGATTCCACCCTACCTGTCGCTGCCGATTGAACGCGGAGGGGCCGGCTTGGACATCATGCGCACCTCGACCTGGATCATTCTCATGCAGGTCGGCACGTGGTTGGGGTACGTCTCATTCGGTTACATCAGCGACCGGCTCGGTCGCAAGAGGACTTACGCCGGCTACATTTTTGTGGCTGCCGCTCTCGTGCCGCTCTATGCCGGGACGCGCGATCCGCTCGCGCTGCTCTTCATCGGGCCCCTAGTCGGCTTTTTCGGCACCGGGTACTTCAGCGGATTCGGCGCAATCACGGCGGAGATCTTCCCGACCACGGTGCGGGCCAGCGCCCAAGGACTCACTTACAACCTTGGTCGGGGCGTGAGCGCTGTCGCGCCGTACCTCGTCGGCAAGCTGAGCGCCGGGCGCGGGCTGGGCTTTGCATTTCTGCTGACCGCGGCGTCCTTCCTTTTTGCGGGCATACTGGCGCTTTTTATCCCCGAGACCCGCGGACGCGAACTAACCTAAAAACTAGGCATCCCGCCAAAAGACCTCGAAGGATTTCAAGTAATCTCTTTGAGGTTTTCGTGGCTTGATTTTCTAAGGCGGGCGAGGCGGTGTTGGAAGGCGTCATGCCATCTGCGGTACTGGTACGCATCGAGCCACCCGGCGAGGTAGCCTTCGCGCAGGCGGACTAACGCTTCGCGCGCCAGCGCCACGGCACGCTGCGGTTCGCGCGCGCGGTGCTCGTAGTGGATGGCAAGCTGCTCGTAGGCGTGAATCCCGTCGATCGAGTCTCCGAGCAACTCTTCCCAGAACGCGTTAGCGCAGCCGAAGTCTCCTTGTCGCTTGGCCAGCAGGGCAAGCTCGCGTCGTGCGATGCGATCCGCTTCTTGAGGCAGGCCGTACGCCAGAGCGCGCTGGTACCCTTCCTTTGCCACCAGTTCCTCTCCGCGCCGCTGCAACATCCTGGAGATGCCGAACAGCTCGCTGGCGTCGCCGCTGCTGTGTTCCGGCTCCTCCAGCAACCTGGTGATACGCGCTGCCAGGGCGGCAAGCCCGCACAGATCCATCTGGTTGTGGCGGAAGACCTCGATGATCGGCCCTACGGCGCCGCCGCGGAGAAAATCGAAATACTTTCCCGGGATCGTGTGCGATGGGATATCCGGCCCGCGATCGAGTGCCAGCACATGTCTTTCGAGTTCTGCCAGAGCAACGGATTTCAGCCGAAGGCGCCACAGCTGCCGGGCAGGATGGTACAGGTCAAGATGCACTGTCGGCCTCGCGACTGCGGCTGCACGGGTCATGCGGTAGCGAGTCTCAAGAAGGGGCCAGTCGAAACTCTTGCCGTTGAAGGTGACCAGTACGTGCCTTTCGCCGAGCCGTCGCGACAGATCCAGCAGCAGGGAAGCCTCTTCGCTGTGCTCCCGCATAAAGAGCTGCTCGACCACGAAGGCATCGTCCTCCCACCACGCCACGCCGATCAGAAATGCATACGTGCCCGTGCCGCCGGACAAACCGGTAGTCTCCGTGTCAAGGAAGATCCAGCGGCTGGTGTCGGCGACTTCAGCTCCGGATTGCGGCGCAAGCAGGCGCTGAGCGCGCGGTCCGATCGCGCACGCGCTGGGGCCAGCGAATCGGCTCGTCACGGCCAAGTGCCGGCCCAGGGAGGTGATGCGCAGTTCGGCGCCCAGCAGGCGAGCCAGGCGCGCATGCCGCTCTTCTTTGGCGATGCTCTCGGCAGGCTTTACCCCCTCAGCGGCGCGCGGGCGAAGCGCGGCGATATGAGACAGCCTGTCGATGGGCTTGCCGGTCATGCGCACAGACGATCAAGGATCGCCAAAGCTGCTTCCTTGGCTCGTGCGCCGGTCTCACCGGCCGGGCCGACACACGAAGGGCAGCCGCTTTCGCAAGCGCAACCCGCGATCAACTCCCGCGTCTTGCGCACGAGCTGATGATGAATACGATACAACGGTTCGCTCAAGCCGATGCCGCCGGGATAGGCATCGTACAGGTACAGCGTCGGTTTGAAGAATTCTTCCGTCCGATCGCGCCCGCCTTCGGCGGAATTGCTCGGCCATTCGACGTCGCCTGCTGCAGGCGGGACGCCTTCCCCGATGGTCGCTCCCAGGTCGAGCCGGTCGCACATCAGGAGCAGGCAGGCGATCGATTCGAGCGCGTGCAGGAGCCCGAACATGCCGTCCTGCCTTTCGGAAATCGAATAAGGCAGGGAAGCCAAAAGCTCCTGGCCGAGGGTTATCCAAAATGCCGTCGTGTGCATTTCGTTCTCGGGCAGCTCGAGCTTTCCGGCGCCGACGTTCTCGAGCGTGAAGAACTTGATCTTCTTGAAGCCAACGACCTGAGATCGCACCTGCACGTCCCCGTGCATACGCACCGCAGGTCCGGCCACCCACGCCTCCTCCCCAATGTCCAGGGGCCGGATCTGTGTATAGCGGATCGCATCGGTGAAGTAGTCGACTTCGACGCGCTTGACGTACGCCTTGCGCTGTTCGAACTCCAGCCGCTGGACGTAGTACTGCTGCCCGCCGTGCAGGTAGATCGCCTTGGGATGAACAGTTGTGAGAGCACTGGAAAAGTCGACCTCGCCGATCACCTCGGGCGCATCCGTTTCGTCGATGATGACGAAGTTGTCGGAAGTGACAGACCTCAGGCTGATGGCGTCGGCCGGATAGGATTCCTGTGTCCAATGCCAGGAGTCCCCGCTCTGGTGCAGATAGCCTGCTTCTGCAAGCCGCTCGCAGAGTTCCGCAAGATCCACGGCACCGAAGACCTCAGCCTGCGAGATCGGCAGTTCGAATGCGGCGCACTTGATGTGATTGAGCAGGATCTCCAGGTTGTCCGGCTGGATGTACGCGTGTTCCGGAGAGCTGCCAAAGAAATAGTCGGGATGCTTCACGATGAATTGATCGAGCGGCCGTGAGGAGGCAACCAGGACGGCACATGAGGCGCCGCTGCGCCGGCCCGCTCGTCCGGCGCGCTGCCATGTCGAAGTGATGGTGCCGGGATATCCAGCCATGATCGAGACGTCGAGCGAGCCGACGTCAATGCCAAGCTCCAGGGCATTGGTGGCAACCACGCCCCGGATCTGACCGTTGCGCAGGCCGCGTTCGATGTCCCGCCTCTCCAACGGAAGGTAGCCCCCGCGGTAGCCGCGGATGATTTCGGACTGGCCCGGCGGCTGCGGGTTGGCCTGTTTGAGGTAGGTGAGCAGAACCTCCGTGTGCAGGCGGCTGTTGGCGAACACAATCGTCTGCAGGCCGCGTTTCAGGAACTCCTGCGCCAGGCGGTAGCTTTCGTTGATATAGCTGCGCCGGATGCCGAGGAAGCGGTTGATCACGGGCGGGTTGTAAAAGACGAGGTGCTTTTGGGCCGAAGGCGCTCCGTTGGCATCGACAACCTCGACATCTTCTTCGAGCAGACGGCTTGCCAGCTCTCCGGGATTCGCGATGGTAGCGGAAGAACAGATAAACTGGGGCGTCTGCCCGTAGAAACGGGCGATGCGCCGCAACCGCCGCAGGATGTTGGCCAGGTGGCTTCCAAACACGCCTCGGTAAGTGTGCAATTCGTCGATCACCACATAGCGGAGGTTTTCGAACAGGCGCGTCCACTTGGTGTGATGCGGCAGGATGCCGGTGTGCAACATGTCGGGATTCGTGATGACCACATGCCCCTGCTGGCGAATGGCGCGCCGGGCGTCGCTGGGCGTGTCGCCGTCATAAGTGAAAACGCCCCATCTGTCTCCAGTGCGCCTGCCCAGGTCTTGAAGTTCCTCGAGCTGGTCCTGCGATAGCGCCTTGGTGGGAAACAGGTAAAGCGCACGTGTGTCAGGATTCTCCAACACAGCATTCAGCACCGGCAGGTTGTAGCAAAGGGTCTTGCCCGAAGCCGTAGGCGTTACGACGACGACGTTTCTGCCCTTGCGTATGCGTTCGATGGCCTCTGCCTGGTGCGAATAGAGCTGCACGACCCCTTTGGCCCGATACGCCTCGGCCAGCTCCGGTCTGATCCAATCAGGCATGGGAGCCCATTGAGCCGAGCGTGCCGGAATCTGATGGATGGCAGTGACAACCTCGTTGGATCGATCCCGCGACTTCAATTCAGCAATCACTTCACCCACGCCGACAAGCGCCATGCTCTTGCGCTTGGAAGGATGAGAATCCATAGTCTTCACCTTTGTTTCACCAAGCTACCACAACAAGCGCGCAACTGCCAAAAAAATATCAACGCTGCAGAGTGCGCAGAAACAATGACTCCGCTTTCATTCTTATACTTACTGTTTTTCTTTTGTCTTCTGCACCCTCTGAGCTGGCGTGTTGTATGCTAGCGGCAGAGATCGCGATGAACCTCTTGTCTGTTTCGAACATCTCAACAATTGTAATCAATCAGTCGATCACAGTCTTACGGAGGAACGATGAGCAGGCGACGGATCCACACCGCAATCCTTACCATCCTTCTTGTTCCTTTCCTGCGTGCAGTTCCAGCGCTAGCGCTCGGAGACAAGGTAGTGCCGCATGTTGTCGACGGCAGCCAGCCCAACGGCATACGCTATCGGACCAAGTTCGATATCTCCAATCTGTCGTATCACAACACCGGGACGCTCGACAGGGTGACGCTTCTTTTTTTCAAAGAGGATGGCTCGCCATGGGCAGTGTCAACCAAAGATCAGGGAACAACGAGCGCCGTGCAACTGAACCTCACCTTCGCCCAGACCATCCGGGTCGAAACCACAGGGACCGGCAATATTGCGAGCGGATTTGCGATCCTCAGAAACCTGGAGCCTCCCGAGTACCTCCCGGATGACAGCGAAGTATCCATCACGGTCTATTACGAAGTTTTGCACGGGAACGACATCGTCCAGACAGTCAGCGTGCCCATTGGTCAACCAACCGTCTCCTGGTCTTTTCCGGTGGAAATCGACAAGACAATCACGCCGTATCTTCTCACGGGATTTGCCGTGGTGAATCTTGCCGATGCGGCGAATCAGGTCACCATTGATTTATACTCAAGCAACGGGATATACGCCGCGTCAGCAAGTTACACCCTGAGTTCCACCAGTCCCACGACTCCGAAGAAATCCGCGCGTTTCCTGGACGAGTCAGGTTTTTTCCCCAGCATTAGAACATTCAAAGGAATGGCGTTCGCACAGTCTCAGTATCCTGTGGCGTTTCTCTCTATGCTCCAAACGCCCACGCCTGGAGGTGATGTTCAATATGCGACGCTGGTCCCGACCTATCTGGACTCCCTGCGGCACAACACCCTCATGTATCTCCCGCAGGGGAACTCCTTGGATGCCGACTTGCCTGCGGTCGATTACTTCCATGACGAAACCTCGCCCGTCGATACCTATTATGAAACTCCTTGGGATTTGCTTTTCGAAACCGAAACGGTCTCTCAAACGGGACGAAAGCTGACGCCGGTGTATGGTGCAACCGTTAGTGTAATTGGAGTGATTGGAAGTCAGAACGTGGGTGACTTCGACAACATAAGCATCGAGGATCTGAGCAGCAGGACTTATACCTCCGGCAGCATTGATCTCGGTGACGGCTCAGGGTATCTGGTGTCGGGCTTCACCTTTGCCATCAAAACGGGTCTGGGACATTACGTGAAGGTTCGCGTTCGGGGTGTGATCGCGTACGGAGACTCCACGTACAAGGATCTGACGCTCGAGGTCTATGTTTTCAAGTGACGAGTGACGAGCTTTTCATTCGTCATTCGTCACTTCCCTTTGTCCAGGTAGCAGGTCACGAACCGGCACAGGCTCTGACGCGCCCCCAGCGAGCGCTCGCGCCATTGACTGTAGCGGTGCAGCCAGCGACCTGCAGCCAGGATTTCCGCAACGCGCCGTAAGGTGCTACAGGCGGGGTCGTACGAGAGCGTAGCAAGGAAGTCGTCGTCGGCTTCGTCGCTCACGGCTCGCACACAGCTCAGGGGAATGGCGAAAGTCGAGGCAACCCTCGCCAGAGCTGCTGTTTCCATATCAACGATGGCGGCGCCGAATCTCTGGAAGAGGACACGTTTGTGCTCAGGGACGCCGATGACGGAGGAGGAAGTAAGCGCTGTGCCGCGGCGCACTGCAAGCCCGGTGCCTTGCGCCAGTATGAAGAGCTCATCAGCGCTGGCCAGCTGCCAGCTGCCGGCGAGATTGATTTCGCCTACCGAAACATTCTGTGGTTCTTCCGCGAGCAGGTCTGCCCGCTCCACCACGACCAGTTCACCCTGCTTCAAGTCTGGATCGAGCGCGCCCGCGTAGCCGATGATCAATATAGAAGTGACCCTCAGGCCGGTAAGTGCGCGCTTGAGCGTAGCAGCAGAACGTGCAGGTCCCGCCCCGAGTTTCAGCACGTGCAACGTCACTCCAGCGCGGACACCCACCCAGACCGGTACGCCTCCGCATCGGATCTTCCTCCTGTGGCTGCACAGGTTCAGTACTGTCTGCAACTCCTCTGCCAGAGCCGTCGCTATCAGTAGCATGAACGGAAGGATAGGACTGCGCAGGCGGCGTGTAAAGAAGTTGGATAGACTCAGGCGAAAAAAGCACCAGTAACGTCGGCGTGTTGAACCGTTCGCCTACTTTGGGTATATTCAGGGGAGATGAAAAGAGTGCTGGTTCTACTCCTGCTGATTCTGCCGACTCTTGTAGTCGTGTTTGCGCTTTTCTGGACAATGGGAGTCTTCACAAAAGCGCAACCAGTAGAGTTGGTCGAAGTTGAGCTCGCCACGCTTCATCGCAGCATCAACACCAACGGTAAAGTCGAGGCGGACAGAATCACCGAGTTGCGCGCTCCGCTGCCAGGAATCTGCCACCGGACCGAGGTCCGCGAAGGCGCTCAGTTGACAAAGGGGCAGGAGATCCTGAGGATCGAGGACCCGTCGCTCCCCTCCCGGCTCGCAGCTGCACAGGCCGAACTCGATGCGGCGCAGCTGGATCTGCGTGACGTGCAGCGCGGACCGGCTCCGGAGGAGCTGAACCAGGCCGAGGCCGATGCTGCTCGCGCCCGGTTGGCCGAGGAGAACGCGAGCAAGATCCTGAAGACCAATGAATGGCTCCTGGAGCGGGCGGCGATCTCGCGTTTTGCGGTCGAGCAAAGCCGGCATGCCTTGGCGGAAGCCGAGCAGGCGCTCAAGGCCGCCCAGACACGGCTGGAGGATCTCAAGAAAAAGTATGGTGATCTGGAGCGTCGGCGTGCTCAGTCCCGAGTCGACGCCGCCCAATCGCAGATTCGGTACCTCAACGAGTGCATGGAGCGCCTGATCGTACGGGCTCCGGCGGACGGCACCCTTTATCAACTGGATGTTAAGGACGGCGCCTATCTCAACACGGGCGACCCGATCGGTCTGTTTGCCGACCTCAAGCATTTGCGCGTTCGGGCTTACGTCGATGAGCCCGATATCGGCCAAGCAGCGCTAGGGGAACAAGTCCTGATCAGATGGGACGCTCATCCACAAGAACAGTGGCAGGGTGTGGTTATGCGGTTGCCTGCGCAAGTGGTGGCCCTGGGCACCCGCTCCGTGGCAGAAGTGTTGTGCAGTATCGACAATCCCAAAGGAACACTTCTGCCCAACATCAATGTGGATGTGGAGATCCAGCCGATGGGCGGTCCTGCCGTGAAGTCGCTGCCACGCGGCGTTGTCTTCCCCGAAGGAAGGATAGAGTTCGTCTGGGTCATAAATGCCGGCAGAACAGCAAAGCACTACATCGAAACCGGACGTAGCACGAATGCCAGGATAGAAGTCACGGGTGGCCTTTCCTTGGGGGACAAGGTCATCGACCCAGGTGATATGCTGATCAGTGACGACATGAAGGTGCGGGCCAAAGCAAAATGAAAGCTGCAATTCTGCTCAGCCTGCTGCTGGTCATACCTCCGAGTGGCGGTGCTCAGGGTCTTAACGCTGCGATCGAGCTTTACGAGCACGGCAAGTTTCATGCCGCAGCCAAGACTCTGTCCGACTTGAGCCAGAAGGACCTCAAGGATGCCAACCTCCGCATCTGGCTCGGTAAGACTTACCTGAAGCTGCGCCGTTGGGATGATGCGATTAAAGAGCTCGAAAAGGCAGTCGACATCGATCCTAAGAACAGCCTGTACCATCTCTGGCTCGGCCGGGCGTACGGTTACAAAGCGGATCACGCGTCGCTTTTAGGCAGAGTTCTCCTCATTGGAAATTTCCGGGTGATGGACCTGGTGGGGAAGGTCCAGAAGGAGTTCGAGACTGCCGCGCAGTTGTCCCCGGACGACATAGATATCCGGTTCGACCTGCTCGAATTCTACGCTCAGGCGCCTGGAATCCTCGGAGGCGGCAAGGATAAGGCCGAGGCGCAAGCGAGGGAAATCGCAAGGCTGTCTCCGCGCCTTGGTTATACTGCCCGTGCCGAAATATACGAGCATGGCAAGGAATGGGAACGGGCGCGCAATGAACTGGTCCAGGCTACCGTCAAGTTCCCTAATGACGCCGATGGTTACGTCGATCTGGCGGAATTCCTCTTAGAGCGCCCCGACTTTGAAGAGACTGCGGCAAACGCGCAGAAGGCGCTGGCTCTGGACGGTTCGATCCGCAAAGCAAGGCTGTATCTTGCGGCAGCCCAGATCGGGATGCACCGAAACCTTCCGGGTGCACTCCAGGCATTGCAGGAGCTGGCCGCAGGCCCGCTGACCGACGACGATCCCGCTTTCGAGGAGGTCTTTTACTGGCTCGGACAAGCCTATTCAGCGCAGGGGCAGATGACGCAAGCCCGCCAGGCGTTTAAGACCTCTCTCAGTTTCGATCCCGATTATTCTATGTCCAAGGAAGCCCTGCAGCGAATCAGGCAATTGCCATGAATCTGATGGAAACCGCAAGTTTTGCATACGATAGCCTGCTTGCCAACAAGCTGCGCGCCGGCCTTACCATGCTCGGGATGACGATCGGAACGGCATCGATTATTCTGGTGGTAACCATCGCGCTGACTTCCAAGGAGTACATTCTGCAGCAGATCCAGGGGGTAGGCTCCAATCTCATTTACCTTTACTACGAAGCCGGCAATACGGTCTCGAGCACCAAAACGCGCGCTGATGACCTGACGCTGGGAGATCTCGATGCCGTACAGGGACTTTCCGGAGTGGCCAGCGCCACAGGGATCATCGTCAAGCACGACCGCCTTCATCTCCAGGGGCAGGAGCGGGAGATAACCGTCATCGGCACCACGCCGGATTATGCCAGGGTGCGGAATCTGCGGATTCTAACGGGGAGGTTCTTCGACTATTCTGATGAGCGCTCCTTCAACAAGGTGTGCCTGCTGACGGAGGATCTCGCCATCCGACTTTTTGGCACGCTTAACGTAAACGGCAAGAGCATCAAGCTGTTCCGCGTCCGGTTTGAGACCATCGGCGTCTTCAAGGAGGGAGTCGAAACCTTTGGAACCTCGGAGGTCTCTGCCTACTCGGCCTTGCTGCCGATCACGGTCGTGCAACAATTCGACAATGCCGACAAATTGGATGAGATTTACGCTTCGGCCGGGCGTACCGAAGCCGTGCCCGTCGTGACCCAGCGGATCCGCCAACTGCTGGAGTCGCGCCATCGCGCAGGCACATCCTACCGTGTTGAGAACTTGGCCGAGATCCTCCGCGCGGCCGGGCGTATCGCGACCGCCATAACCATCGTCCTCTTTCTGATCGGTACTATCTCCCTCGTGATTAGTGGCATTGGCATCATGAACATCATGCTGGTATCGGTCACAGAAAGGACAAGAGAGATCGGCATCAGGATGGCGATGGGCGCCCGGCGCCGCGAGATTCTCTATCAATTCCTAGCAGAATCTATTTTCATGGCCAGCATCGGAGGTGGTTTGGGCATTCTGCTGGGTGTAGCCGGGCCGCTGGTCGCCAACTGGCTCACTGGTTTCAACGTTCCCATTTCCTGGATCTCGATCTTGCTGGCCTTTCTGCTCTCCTTCACCGTGGGCATAACTTCGGGGCTCGTCCCGGCCAATCGTGCCGCAAAGCTGAATCCTACGGAGGCGCTTCGCTATGAATAAACTCTCCCGGTTGCTCATTCCTCTGCTGGCACTTTGCGCGCCGGCTTCCGCGATCACGAACATGGGACAGGAGTCCGGCCGGCCGGGAGGCGTGCTCACCTTGCGTGACGCCGTCCGGCTGGCGCTGGCGCGCGCGCCGGAAGTGCATTTGGCGCAGGCGGAGGCGGCCAGGGCCGGGGAGGCGCTCAGGGAAACGCGATCGGCCAACCTGCCACAGATTGCAACCGGCACCGGTCTCGCTTACAACAACGGCTTTCCGCTGAGCATCGAAGGCTCGGCGCCTTCGATCATCCAGCTGGGTTTGAGCCAGCCAATTCTCAGCAAAAAGAACAAAAACCTCACTCGGGAAGCGGAGGAGGAAAGCAATGCCAGCCAGGCGCGCCCGGATAGCGCGCGCAACGGTCTGGCCGCAAAGGTGGCATTGCTTTACAACGAACTGCATCGAGCGCGGCTGACCCTCCCCCTCCTGGAGCAACAGCAAGAAGCTGCAGTGAAAAACCAGCAGGTCACGGAAATGCTGCTGCAGGCGGGCAAGGCACTCCCGCTCGATCTCACTATGGCCAAACTCGCCTCAGCCAACATCGGGCATCAACTGCTGGTCGTGCGGGAACGTACGCGCCTGGCAGAGGTAAGCCTGCGCGAGCTCACCGGAATTCCCGAGAGTGAAACTATCCGGACGGAGACCCCGGAGATGAAAAGCGAACTGCTGGCGCTTCCCACGGAGCTCCTCTATCAGAGAGCGCTGAAACTCCACCCCGAGATCCGAGAGGCCAAAGCAAGTCTGCGAGCGCAGGAGTTCCATGTCGAAGCCGAGAAGGCCGAGCGCTACCCGGAGTTCACCGTCATCGGCCAATACGCGGTTTTCAGCCGGATGAACAATTATCAGGACTACTTCAATCGCTTCACAAGAAACAACTACATTCTGGGGCTTTCAATACAACTCCCGTTATTCAACGGGTTCCGCACGGATGCCCGTGTGGCAGAGAGCCGCCACGACCTCGAGGCGGCCCGCTCGCGTCTGCAGCGCCTGGAATCCGATCTGAAGCTGAGCCTGGAACGAAGCGCAAGCGACTTGCAGATCACCGGCGGAGCCGCCGAGGTTGTGCGCCTCGAGGTGGCAGCCTATGAAGAGAATCTGAAGGTCAAGGAAGCGCAGTTCGAAGCTGGGCGCATCGATCCGGCCGAGTTGGACAATGCCCGAGTGCAATTGCTGGGAAAACGTGTCGCCGCCGTCGAGGCTGAGAAAGCGCTTTTTGAGCGCCAGGTAGAACTCTTGCAGGCAAGCGGTTCCCTGGGCACCCTTTTCTGATTGTGGGTTTTGGATTTTCAGAATCCCACCAAAGCGGCAAACGACGCCGGTTGACGTCAATCCGGAATCCGCATTGCCAAATCTAGAATTGAAGGAATCGCATGATGAGGGCTCTCAGCGCAATGGCTGTCTTCTCGGGAGGCGACAGGCGTGTGGCGGAGCCGAAGACATCAAACTGGCGCCGAACGATCTTTTCGAGCAGTCGTCCATAGATCTCCATCATCGCCCAGAGCGTCGGCCGGCTGGCGGCGTCGATGAGAGGAAGAAGGCTGCGCGCCTGCTGGTAATACTGCCTGGCCCGATCGGTCTCATAAGCCATGAGCCCTTTAAAGCGTGCATCGACGACCCCGCGCCGTAGTTCATCGGCGCTGTAATGGAACTTGGCGAGGTCTTCTGCCGGCAGATAGATTCGACCCATGTCGGCATCTTGCTTGATGTCTCGAAGAATGTTGGTGAGCTGAAAAGCGATACCGCAATGCTCGGCATGTTTTCTGGCTCGCTCGTCGGTGTAGCCGAAGATCTGCAGGCAGACCAGCCCTACTGCGGAGGCGACGTTGAAGCAGTACCGGTAGAGATCTTCGAAAGTCTCATAATGGTCGATGGACAGATCCATCTCTGCGCCGTCGATGATCCAGTGGAAATAGTCGGCAGGGATGGAAAACCTCCGCATGGTATCGTGAAACGCGGGGAGAATCGGAGACATGTGGAAGTCGCCATTGGCGACAACATCGAGCTGCGCGCGCCAGCTTCCCAGCTTTTTGCGCTTGTCCTCAAGAGTGTCCGAGCCGTCGGAGATGTCGTCGCAGTAGCGCATGAAGGCGTAAACGGCGCAGAAGGCGCGCCGCTTCTCGGGTGGGAGCACAACGAAGGAATAATAGAAGTTGCGCGCGCGACTGCGCGCCACCCCCTCGGCACAGCGGTAAGAGGCGGCAAGCTCCGGATTCATGTTGCCTCCGGCGCGGCATCATCCGCAAGTTCAGGGAATGATCGCGATTTTGAGATCGCCGTTTCGATCCAGAAGTCGCTGCAGGACGCTGCCCAGGGAGGATAGGCGCTCCTCGCCGGTGATGAGAGGTTCGGCGAGGACCTGTCCTTGCCGAATGGTCTCAAGCGCTTCGCGGATGTGGCGCGGCGTATGATGGAAGGTCGCCTTGATGGTGATCTCCGAGTAATGAATGAGCGTGCTGTCAAGTGGAATGTGCGTGCCGGGCGGGCAGCCGCCGAACAGGTTGATGGTTCCGCCGCGGCGCACCATGCCCATGGCCTGTTGCCAGGTCTCTCGTGAGCCTACGGCCTCGATGACCACATCGGCCCCGCGCCGGCCGTCGGTGAAATTGCGCACCTGCTCTATAACGTTGGAATGCGTGGAGTCGACGACATAATCAACCCCCATCCCGGCGGCAAGTGCGAGCTGGTTCGGCCTCTTGCCGGTGGCGATCACCGTGACTCCGAGATTCCTGAGCAGCTGTACAAACATCAACCCGATGGGCCCCAGGCCGATGACCACGACTGTGTCGCCTTCCGAAATGCCGGCTTCCTCGATGCCGCGCAGGACACAGGCTAGCGGCTCTACCATAGCTGCTTCGCTGAAACTGATGTTGTCAGGCAGGATCAACAGATTCCGGCGCACGATTCTTTCGGGAATCTTGATGAATTCGGCGTAAGCCCCATTCAGAAACTGCAGGTCCTGACAAAGATTCGCCAGGTGTTTCTTGCAGAAAAAGCAATCGTTGCAAGGCGCCGAGTTGGCCGCCACAACCCTCATGCCGGGCTCAAAGCTGTCGACACCGGCGCCTACTTCCTCGACGACACCGGCGAGTTCGTGGCCGAAGACGGAAGGCGGGACGATCATGCGCGCGTGGAAGCCCTGCCGGTAGACCTTCAAATCTGTGCCGCAAGTCAGGGCGGCCTTGATTCTGACCAGAACCTCGCCGGATTCGACGCGCGGAATGGGAATCTGCTCTATGCGGACATCTTGCTTTCCATAGAGAACAGCCGCGGTCATTTTATCCCTGGTAACCTTGATCAGATCTCTCATGGCTGTAGTATGACCTTTAATGAATCATCAGAGGGATGGGATGCAATGTCGATTGCTTCGGCAAACCGGTCCAAAGGAAAACAGTGGCTGACGAGCCGTGCGACGTTGATCTTGCTGCCGAATATCAGGTCGGCAGCTTTGCCCTGGAGTTCCGCTGAGGAACTGTAACTGCCGATCAACTGCTGCTCCTCCATGCAGATACGCGAGGCCTCCACCGGAATCATCTCGCCCCGGACGGTATTGGCAAAAAGCAAGACGCGCCCGCCTCTGCGGACGACGTCTTGTGCAGCACTGACTGCCCGCGCGTCTGCAGTTGCAACGATAGATAGGTCTGCTCCGCGGCCTTCGGTGAGTCCTGCAACGACGGACTTGAGGCCGTTGTGGTTAGGATTCAGCGCAAACCGGGCTCCCATTTCCCGCGATATTTCGAGTCTCCTTTGAATGAAATCGAGGCCGATCACCTGCGCGCCCTCGTTGACAGCTGCTTGCGTCAAGAGGAGCCCAACCGGTCCCTGTCCAAAGATGACCACGACTTCTTCGGACTCCAAAGCCGCGGTCTCCAGGGCCTTCAAACAGGTGTTGAGAGGCTCGAGGAAAGTGGCTTCCTCGAAGGTCACGTGATCTGGAATCGGGATCGTCCCTTCCTCCACGATCCAGTCCATCACGCGAGTATAGGCGGCGAACCCGCCGCCGGCGGGTTCGAACCCCGCCGTGGTGCCCGTGCGCCGATACTGCTCGCACTGCGAAAACAACTTCCTGCGGCAGTAGAAGCACTGCCGGCAGGGGACATGGTGGTAGACCGCCACGCGGTCCCCTGGCGCGAACTTCGTTACCAGTTTCCCCACGCGAACCACGGTTCCGGCCATCTCATGGCCGAAGATCCTGGGTGGTTCCACCAGGCCGTGTTCGATCTTCTTGAGATCGGTACCGCACACCCCGCACGAATGGATTTGGACGAGCAGTTCCCGGTCCGTGATTTCCGGCACAGGGACCGTCTCCAGCGTCAGGCAGTTCGGTCCGCGGTAAACCGCGGCACGCATTGCTGCCGGTATCTCCGACGGAAGCGGATCCACTTTCTCAACTGCTGCATTCGAATTCCGCATCGTGTTCAAACTCAGGTTCCTGGCTGCAGATCACACAGTTCCAGCGCGCACATTCGAGATACGATCTTGGGCGGATTCCTGGCGCCAGCCGCAACGGAAGTAATCAACGGCCTCACGCAGAGCCTGATCCGCGGGTCTCGGATTATAGCCCAGTTCCCGGCGCGCTTTTTCGCTGCTGACATACATCTTGTGGCGGGCCATCCTCACGCCTTCCAGCGGGATGGGCGGCTCACGGCGAAGGATGGTTCCCATGAAAAACTGGTCCAGGTGGCCCACGATCAAGGCCGCGAACCACGGGATCGGGACCCTGGGTATGCGCCTGCCGGAGGTTCGGGCAAGAATATCCAGGATCTCCTTAAGACTCAAGTTCTCACCGCCTAATATATACCTTTGGCCTACTTCTCCCTTCTTTTGCGCCAGAAGGTGTCCATCCGCCACATCCCCCACAGCTACAATGTTCAGCCCGGTGTCGACGTAGGCCGGCATGCGCCCGCGGAGAAAGTCCAGGATTATCTTTCCCGTAGGCGTCGGCTTGACGTCACCTGCGCCGACCGGAGTCGTCGGATTGACAATAACCACGGGAAGCCCCGAATTCGCGAACTCTCGAGCAACCTGCTCGGCCATGAATTTCGACCGCTTGTAGTGGCCGATCATGTGATCGAGCGATACAGGCGTCTCCTCGTCTGCGGGAGCTTCGTCCGGTCGCATGCCGATTGTCCCGACCGTGCTGGTATAGATTACCTTCTCTACTCCAGCCTCACAACAAGCCGACAGCAGGTTTCTTGTCCCGGCCACATTGCTTTCATAAATCTCCTGCGGGTTCCTCGCCCACAAGCGGTAATCCGCCGCAATATGATAGACCCAGCGGCAGCCCTGGACGCAGCGCACTAGAGAGCTCGCGTCTCTGAGATCGCCCACTACAATCTCGCAGCCGAGACCTTGGATGTTCTGCGGCCGGCTCGACCGGCGCACGAGTATGCGGACCCGCTCTCCTCGCATACGAAGCAGGCGGACCACATGGCTGCCCACGAAACCAGTCGCGCCGGTTACGAATGTGAGATCGTCTGTCATTGCCCTATCCGGGACGCCGTCCGAATCCGTTTCGATCCCTCTAACCTTAAGAATCCATGACTTGGTTCGTTAGCTTCAATGGATTCCGCCTCGCGTCCTTCCGAGACGCCCGCAATCGGATGGCTCATCATTTACCGAAGCGCCAGGTCGGGGCGGAGTTCAGCCGGCAAAGCAAACTCCACATCTTCCCTGATCTTGCCGACCGTCTCAACCTCCGGATAACCGACTTCGCTCAAATAGTGAAGCACCCTTTCCACAAGTCCTTCTGGCGCGGAGGCGCCTGCAGTCAGACCAACGATCCTAATCCCCGTCAGCCAGTCCGGGTGGATGCTCTCAATATCGTCAATCAGGTAGGCGGGGACCCCTTGGCTTTGAGCCACTTCGACCAGGCGACAGGAGTTGGAGCTGTTGGCAGAGCCAACGACGAGAATGATCTCGGCCCGCTTTGCCAACTCGAGCACGGCCCCTTGCCGGTTCTGGGTCGCATAGCAGATGTCCTCGGATGATGGGCCGTGGATCTCGGGAAATTTTTGCTTCAAACGTTCGATGATGTGCCTGGTGTCATCCAGACTCAAGGTGGTTTGAGTCAAGTAAGCCACCTTGCTCGGGTCGCGGACCTCGAGGCTGTCGACCTCTTCAGCCGAACATACAACTCTGATTGCCTTGGGAGCTTCACCCAACGTGCCGATGACCTCATCATGATCCTCGTGGCCGATGAGGATGATGGTGTAGCCTTCGCGGGCGTACTTGATCGCTTCCATATGCACTTTAGTCACCAGGGGACAAGTTGCGTCGATGACCTTCAGCTGTCTTTGAATCGCCGCCGCCCTGACTTCGGGAGAGACCCCATGGGCGCTGAAAATGACTCGGCTGCCCGGCGGGACTTCCTCGAGTTCGTCGACAAAGACCGTGCCCTTTTGTCTTAATTCGTTGACCACATACTTGTTGTGGACTATCTCGCGCCGGACATAGAGAGGCAGGCCGTATCGCTCAAGCGCAAGTTTTACAATATCGATAGCCCTAACTACCCCCGCACAAAAGCCCCGCGGCGATGCCAGGAGCACCTTTCCCTGCATACCGTTACTCTCACTTATCCAACCCCAAATCATATTCTGTGCCCTTGTCTATAGCAAGCCTCTTTTCCTCCATTGCGCTCTAGATAAGGCTTGCGCCCGCACTCGGCAATGTCTAGGGACGAGTGGGCTTAGAGCCGGCGTGTGGGACTTGGCTTTGTTCGCGGGCGTTCCGGTAGGCCAGTATAGTCACAGAGGCAACCAGGGCTGCAGAGCCGAGGAATTGACTGTTCGACAGCCGGACGTTCAAAACCAGCCAGTTCACGGCTACTGCTGTGACCGGGAAAGCCAATTCACATACCGAAGCCAGCGAAGCGGTGGTTGACTGTAATCCTTTGTAGTAGAGAAGAAGGGCGGCTAGTCCAGGGATCAGGGCCATGGCGACCACGCTGCAGATAGGAGATATTCCAGTCGGAAGGTCCTGCTGGCGGGCAGGCTGCAGCCAATACAGGATCGCCAGGGCCGGAAGCGCGAGGATGAAGCGCAATGAAGTAAGGAAAGGTATTGATATCTTAGAAACCAAATAGCGACCGCAGACCGTCGCACTTCCCCAAAGCACAGCAGCGCCGATCGCGCTCAGGACGACCACCGGGTGTCCGGGATTCTGCCCGAGACCCGCATGCCAATCGGGGGCCGACACTAAGTATGAACCAGCCATGGCCGCTGCAAACCAAGGCCAGAACCGTCTTGTGGGCCGTTCGCTGAGAATTACGCCCGCCAGTAACACTGTAAAGAGGGGTTGGGTCTTTTCGAGCAGGATCACCGCGCTCGGGTTGCCGTACTTCATCGCAAATGTGAAAAGAATTGTTGCGGCAACCGATCCGCCGAGTGCAATCACAAGCAGTGATGCAAGGTCGCGTCCTTTCAGGCACAGGAACTCGCGGCGGAACTTCGTAACCACCGGGAGCGTCACCAGGGAGAGGACGCAGTGCTCCAGCAGGACGATCGTCACCGGGGACAGGACGCCGGTCAGGGGACGGCGGAAGAGGGCATCGGTTCCCCAGAGAGCCGAGCCAAGGATCACAAGCAGCGCCGAATACTTTTTCAATCGCCGACCTCGACGAGAGAGGCGATGCTAGCATGGGCGGGAACGAAAACAAATATCAACGCCGAGGATGCAAAGCGGTTGCGAAATTGGCGACAGGCGCTTTTTTCGCCCGGGATATCTCAGTGGATGGATCAAAGGGCTGGTGAAAAGAGGTGCCTGTCACCCATTTCGCTATCGGACCCACGGTAACGGGCACTTGCGGTTGACGGGCAAGGTGCCCGTTTGGTAGTATGCGCCAATCTCCAGGGCGGCGCTATCGTCTAGGGGACTAGGACGGGTGGTTCTCAGCCATCAAACCAGGGTTCGAATCCCTGTAGCGCTACCAATCGCCAGAGCCATCACTCAAGATGCTCTTCATGTAATCTCCGTAATTCACGGGCAAGTGGAGACAGGGCGGTTTTCCGTTGCTTGCCTTCCAGCGGTGAAATAAAATAGCGGGTTTTTCTGGGGCCTCCCTACGAGCCCCTCCGAGTGCACGCTCTACTTACCTAAAGATGAATCCCTGGGATGCGTAGGGTTGCTCAGGGAAGGGGAAGTCACGTGAAGATACATGAGTACCAAGCGAAGAAGATACTGGCTCAGTTCGGCGTCCCGATTCCCCGCGGCGAGGTAGCGTCGAATCCCTATCAGGCCTATGACATCGCCACTCGCATCGGCGGGACCGTTGTGGTGAAGGCGCAGATTCACGCAGGGGGCCGCGGCAAAGGCGGCGGGGTCAAGCTCGCCTCCAGCCCCGCGGAGGCCGAGAAAATCGCTCATGAGATGATTGGCATGACGCTGGTGACTCACCAGACCGGTCCTGAGGGGCGCAAGGTCCGGTGTGTGCTGATCGAGGAAGGCCTGCGAATCAAAAAGGAGTACTACGTAGGCATAGTCATCGATCGGACCTGCGAGCGCGCCGTTTTCATGACTTCGACGGAAGGCGGCATGGATATTGAGAAGGTGGCGGCGGAAACGCCTCACCTGATCAACAAGGAGCATATCGATCCGACCGTGGGCTTTCAGGCGTCCAACGCACGCCGCCTGGCGTTTGGCCTTGGGCTGACTGGGGAACTGTTCGCGCCTGCGACCAAAGTCATGGCCGCGCTGTATCGGGCTTTTGAAGCGACAGATGCATCGCTCGTCGAGATCAATCCATTTCTGCTAACCGAGGACGGCAAGCTCATCGCCCTGGATGCCAAGATCAACTTCGATGACAACGCGCTCTATCGCCACAAGGAGTTTGCGGAGCTGCGGGATTACTACGAGGAAGATCCGCTGGAAATCCAGGCGTCGCGCTATGGCATCAACTACATCCGTCTCGACGGCAACATCGGATGCATGGTGAACGGCGCGGGCCTTGCCATGGCCACGATGGACATCATCAAACTTGCAGGAGGAAATCCAGCGAACTTCCTGGACGTTGGAGGAGGCGCCACGGCCGAGCAGGTTCGCAACGCATTCCAGATCCTGCTCGGCGACAAGAACGTCAAGGCGGTCCTCATCAATATCTTTGGCGGAATCATGCGCTGCGACATAGTTGCCAGCGGTGTTGTAGAGGCGGCGCGCTCGATGGGCGTGAGCGTTCCCATGGTGGTCCGGCTTGAGGGAACGAACGTCGAACGCGGCCAGGAGATCTTGCGAACCTCCGGGCTGAAGTTCACGGTTGCCGAAGGTATGAAAGACGCTGCGGAAAAAGTTGTTGCACTGGCTAAGTAAGGAGAATTGCCTTGTCCATACTCGTTGATAAAAAGACTCGTTTGGCGGTGCAGGGGATCACGGGACGTGAAGGAACGTTCCACACCCAGCAGTGCATTGCTTATGGCACTAAAGTGGTGGCCGGCGTGACGCCTGGAAAGGGAGGCGCGCTTCACGAAGGCATTCCCGTGTTCAACACGGTCGCCGAGGCGGTCGAGAAAGAGGGCGCCAACGCGACGGTTATTTTTGTTCCTCCTTCGTTTGCAGCCGACGCCATCATGGAAGCCATCATGGCTGAGGTGCCGCTGATTGTGTGCATTACCGAAGGGATTCCCACGCTGGACATGGTCCGGGTCGCGTCCCTGCTTGCCCACTCCAAGAGCCGGCTGATTGGGCCGAATTGCCCGGGCATCATCTCACCGGGAAGATGCAAGATCGGAATCATGCCTGGCCGGATTTTCAAGGAAGGAAACGTCGGCGTCATCTCGCGCAGTGGAACCCTGACCTATGAGGGAGTAGGCCAGTTGACGAACAGGGGCCTCGGGCAGTCGACCTGCATCGGTCTTGGAGGCGACCCGATCATCGGCACCAACTTCATCGATGCGCTCCAATTATTCAACGCGGATCCGGATACTCGTGCCGTGGTCATGATCGGCGAGATTGGCGGCACTGCGGAGGAAGAAGCGTCGAACTTCATCGAGCAGCATGTGGAGAAGCCCGTGATTGGGTTTGTCGCCGGACAGACGGCGCCTCCGGGACGCAGGATGGGCCATGCCGGCGCCATCATCTCGGGCGGAAAAGGTACCGCGGCTGAGAAGATGGAAGCCATGCGGAAGGCCGGATTGCACGTTGTGACCAGCCCTGCGGACATCGGCGAGGCCGTTGCCAATGCGCTCGCGAGGGCACGATGATCGAGCAGACCCTGGCAATCATCAAGCCTGACGGCGTGGCTCGCAACCTGATCGGCGAAATCATCCGGCGCATCGAATCTCATGGCCTGACCGTCCAGGCCTTGAAGATGACCCACATGTCCAAAAAGCAGGCGGAAGGATTCTACGCGGTGCACAAGGGGAAGCCCTTCTTCGACAGTCTGACCACATTCATGTCCGAAGGGCCGGTCGTCTTGATGATCTTGTCAGGCGAAGGCGCTATCTCGGCATGGCGCGATCTGATGGGCGCGACAGATCCGGCAAATGCCGCTGCGGGAACAATTCGCAACGAGTTCGGCATTTCCATCGAGCGCAACACCACTCATGGCTCTGATGCTCCGGAGACGGCCGCCTTTGAGACCGCCTATTTTTTCAATCGGCTCGAGACTTGCAACTGATGCGAGATCTTGCGATTCTTTGATGTGAGCGTCCAGGCTCTCCGGTCCTGTTTTCTGTGACTCCCCCGAACCAACACTCGGAGGCAGAAGCCGGAGGGCTCACGCTCACAGGAGAATCCGTGCTGGCAATGATTCCAATCGGCCGTTTGCTCATCATTGTGGGGGTGGTTCTCATCATTCTCGGCATAATCCTAAGCTACTCGAGCTTCTTTTCCTTCCTCAAGCTCGGCCGGCTTCCCGGCGATATCACAATCAAGCGAGAGAATTTCTCATTCTATTTTCCGATTACGACCTGCATTCTTCTCAGCCTCATCCTGACTTTAGTCGCCTACCTTTTCCGGAAATGAACTTGAGTCATCTACCCTTTTGAATGTTTCGGAATCGGCGTCGGGATCGGCTTTTTGAACCCCGATTCAGAGACCGATTCCGACTGACAGCCGGCATTGTTCATCGGCGATGGCTTCCGTTGACAGGCCGGACCTCGCAGCATATATTTACGCGGCATATGAAACAGCATTCAGAACATCGTGATCTGACCCCCTTGGAACAATCCGCCCTCGACGCATTGCGCACCGTCAAGGATCCTGATCTTCACAAGGACATCGTTGCGTTAGACTTCATCAAGGACCTGAAGGTGGATCAGGGGAAGGCTTCCTTTACCATCGAGCTTACGACGCCGGCGTGTCCGGTCAAGAAGGAGATGGAACAGCAAGCCCGCGAAGCTGTCCTGAAGGTGAAGGGCATCCATGAGGTCGACATCCGGATGTCATCGAGCGTGACCGCGGGGAGACACACCAGCGGCAAACAGGAGATTTCCGGGGTCAAAAACATCGTAGCCGTCGGCAGCGGCAAGGGCGGCGTCGGAAAGAGCACCGTCACGGTGAATCTGGCCGTAGCCCTTGCCAATACTGGAGCAAAGGTGGGTCTGCTCGATGCTGACATCCACGGTCCTAACATCCCCTTGATGATTGGAATCACCGGGCAGCCTTACGCAGTTAAGGAACGGATACAACCGCTTTCCAACTTCGGCGTGAAGGTCATGTCGATGGGGTTTCTGGCGCCGCAAGACACTCCGGTGATCTGGCGCGGTCCCATGCTTCACAGCGTGATTCAGCAGTTTGTGCGTCAGGTGGATTGGGGCGAACTCGACTACCTCCTGGTGGATCTACCGCCGGGAACAGGAGACGTCCAATTGTCACTGACCCAGACGGTCCCGCTGATGGGCGCTGTGGTCGTCACTACACCGCAAGACGTGGCCTTGCAGGACGCCCGCAAAGCGATCATGATGTTTCGCCAAGTTCGGGTCGAGGTCCTGGGCATTGTAGAGAACATGTCGTACTTTGAGTGCCCGAAATGCGGCACGCGTGCCTATGTCTTCGACCGTGGTGGAGGTGAATCAACCGCCCGCAAATACGGCGTGCCCTTCCTGGGTGAAGTCCCGCTCGCTGTCGGCGTCAGGGAGGGAGGCGACAACGGGAAACCGATTGTCCTGGAAGAGCCTGAGTCGCCGGCAGGAAAGGCGCTAGCGCGCATTGCAGCCAATGTAGCGGCTCAGGTCAGTATCGCAAATCAGAACAGCCTGAATGCCATCATCATCGAATAGTGGAGATTCTGATCCTCCATCCTGGGGCGCTGGGAGACATCATTCTGTCGCTGCCGGCGCTCGGAATCCTGCGCGATCGATTTCAAGACGCGCGCATTACCCTCGCCGCGAACACTGATTTCGCAGTTGCAGTGGCATCCGGCTATGTCCACCGGATCGTGTCGCTGGCGGCCCTCCCATTGCAGCGTCTCTATGGCTCTGAGACCGTTCCTCCCGAAGACGAGTTGTTGTGGCGATCCTACGACCGGATCATTTCTTGGACCGGCTTTGGAGCAGAGGCTTTCGGGAAAAAGCTCGCGGAACTGCATCGCTGCGTTCTTGTGGCAGCTTGGAAGCCGCGGATTTGCGAGCGGAGGCATGTGGCGCGTCTCTTTGCCGATTCGTTGCGCCCGTGGCTTCGAGTTCCAGAAGCCATGCCCATGCCAGAAGTCAAGCTCGACCCCGACGATCGCAGGCGCGGAGGTGAGTGGCTTTGGGAGCAGGGATGGCGGGGCGAGAGGCCACTCGTTGCCATTCACCCGGGCGCCGGAAGCGCCGCGAAGCGCTGGCCGCAGCATAAATTCCAGGAGCTGGAGCACAGGCTGCGTGCACACGGATCTCTGTTGATTGTTGAGGGACCTGCCGAGACTGGTTTGGGTCGCGAGCAGGCCCGTGTGCTGGGGGCCGGCACTCATTTGGCATCTAGTCTTCCCTTGCCGCTGCTGGCAGGCATCTTGTCGCATTGCCATTCCTTCGTCGGTAATGATTCAGGAATCGCACATCTGGCTGCCGGTCTGCAAATCCCCTGCGTGGTCTTGTTTGGTCCTTCTGCCCCGGAGCATTGGGCTCCTCTGGGGTCGCACGTGTCGATCCTGCGCGACACCAAGAACTGCCTTTCCTGCGAGCGCGGCCTGGAAGGGCGCCATACCTGCATGGAAAATATCTCGCTCGAGACAGTTCAGGCACAGGCTCTTCGAAAACTGTCGTCCACCGCATGGATCGCTGAGCACGCAGGGAAAACCGAGGACAAACAACAGGGATAAACCGGATTCACCGGATATCTCAAATCCTGCAAATACTATCCATTCCTATTTACGCCTATGGATCGTCTACCTGGGCGGGAGATCGATTGGCAGCCGAAGCAGGGCGCGGCAACCCTGCTCGCCGGGGCGGTTCGAGAGCGTGAGGGAACCCCTGTGCGCCTCGGCGATCTGGCGGCTCAGAACCAGGCCTATGCCGGAGCCATTCGGCTTGGTAGTGAAGAAGGGAACAAACAGGTTGCCGGTATTAGGAAGACCAGGGCCATCGTCTTCCACCCAGACCTCCAGCTGTGCGGTCGTCCTGTTCCATCCTACACTCACGCCGCCGCCGGTGGCCATTGCTGCCTCCACGCCATTTCGGAGAAGGTTGATGAGAAGCTGGTCCAGCTGATCTCCGTCCGCATGGATAACCAGGCCCGGTCCCTCGACGATGGACACGTTGATTCTAGTTTCCAGGCCGACAACACGACGAATCCATGTCGGCACGTCCAGGGGCTGACGGTGCGGGGGCGGCAGGTGGGACAAGCGCGAGTAGCCTTCCATGAACCTGCTGAGAGCTTCGCCACGGTTGCCGATGATGGCCAGCCCCCTGCGCATGTCCTCCTGCCAGTCGCCAGGGCGCGGGTCGCGCGCCAGCAAACGGTCCAGGCTTGCCGCGATTGAGCGGATGGGCGCTAGCGAGTTGTTGAGCTCGTGGCCGAGAACCCGGATGAGACGCTTCCAGACCTGCCTTTCCTCTTCACGCAAGGCGCGAGTCAGATCGGATAAGACAAGCAGCTGATGCGGCAGCCCATCCTGTCGAAACGTGGTGCGCCGCAATTCCCAGCGCCCGCTGCCTCCAGGGAAAGCAACCTCCAGGAGTTTGGACTCCTCTCCTTCCAGACAAGACGCCAGGCCCAGCTCGCCGGCGCTGCGCCCGACGAGACGCTCCGGCGGCTGTGCAAGAAGCCTTTCTCCGGCACGATTGACGAGTCTCAGGATTCTGTCGCTGTCGAAGGCGAACAGTGCCACGTCGATTTCCTCGACGACTTTTCCCAGCAGGGCTGTGGCCTCCAGCGCGCCGAGGCGTTGCTCTTGGAGGGTTGTGCCGAGGGCATTGACTTCTGCCATCACATCGCCGAGGGTGTCAGCTCGATCATATCCGCGAGCACGGATCGAGAAGTCGCCTTCCCTTAGAGCCGCCAGCAGATTCGAGATCGTTTGCAAAGGCCGAACGACCCTGCTGCGCAGGGCGAATGAGAATCCAAGCCAAAAGCCGAAGAGAATGACGGTGATGGTCCATTGAACCTTCGGAGTATAGTCTCCCAGCCAGAGCAGTAACATGGCTGCCAGTACGGCAGGCAACCCAGCCATCAGCGACATGAGTACGACTCTGGAGTCGTGGCTCACTTCCAGTCGTCGGCGCTGAAGCCCAACTGCCCTCAGGGCGGCGCGGCGTCCGGCCAGGAAGCCGCCCCCGGGCTCATCGCCTGCCGGAGCCGCTTGAGGCTCTTTCAACGATCGAGTCGTCGGCATCGATTCCTCTGTCAGAGCCCATAACGCTGCAGCCGGCGGTAAAGCGCACTGCGACTCAAGCCCAGCGCGCCCGCTGCGCGGCTTACATTTCCATCGTAGCGGGCTAAGGTCTTTCGGATCAAAAAACGCTCGACATCCTCCAGGCTCATATCTTCGAGCCGGGTATCGCGGGTCTGTCCGGATCTCGGCAAGAGGTGGCTGGATCGGACAACATCGCCTTCCGCCATGAGTACGCCACGCTCTACAACATGATCGAGCTCGCGCACGTTGCCAGGCCAACGGTGAATGCGGAGCATCTCGCGGGCGGCGCCGTCGAATCCAATCAGATGTTTCTGGTAGCGCGCGCTATGTTGGCGCAGGAAATGCTCGGCTAGCAGCAGGATGTCGGCTTCCCGCTCCCTCAGTGGAGGGAGATGGATCTCAATCGTGTTCAAGCGATAGAGCAGATCTTGCCGGAAGCGGCCGGTTCGAACCTCCTCGTTCAAATCGGCGTTGGTGGCGCTCAAGATTCTCACGTCCGCCTTGCGCGTTCTAGAGGATCCCACGCGCTCATACTCCCCGAGTTCGAGAACCCTCAGCAGCTTCGCCTGGAGGCTGAGAGGAATGTTGGCGATCTCGTCGAGGAAAAGGGTTCCTCCTTCGGCGAGCTCGAACCTGCCCACACGATCGGCTTTAGCGTCGGTGAAGGCGCCGCGCACGTGGCCGAAGAGCTCGCTTTCAAAGACTCCCTCTGGCAATCCTCCGGCATTGATGGTTACCAGGGGTTTAGTCGAGCGCAGTGAAACGACGTGAACAGCGTGAGCGACAACTTCCTTGCCGGTGCCGTGCTCGCCCGTGATGAGCACGTTGGCATCAGAGGGACCGATTCGTGCGATGAGATCCAGAATTGGCTTCATGACCTTCGAGCCGGCAATGAGCTTGGGACGCGACTCGCTGCGTAGCAGCCGGTTCTCCGCTTCCAAACGCTGCCCTTTCCGCAGAGCCTGCCCGAGCTCGATCTGGGTGCGCAGAATTGTCAGCAGGCGGGAGTTTTCCCAGGGCTTCTGAACAAAGTCCCGCGCTCCACGCCGCATGGCTTCCACTGCCAACTCGACGCTGCCCCAGGCGGTCATAACCACAACCGGAAGCCCGCTGTCGAGAAGCTGGATGCGCTTCAGAAGATCAAGACCCTCGATCCCGGAGGTCGTGTCGCGCGTATAGTTCAGGTCCATGAGCAGGACGTCGAAGTCTCGTGCTTCAAGGGCTTGCAGCACGCCGGCGGGCGAGCTTGCCGATTCAGTCTGGTACCCTTCCCCTTTCAGCAGCATGCGGAGCGCCTCAACCACGTCGGGCTGATCATCGGCAATCAGAATCCTGGCGGGCAGTGAGTCGGTCATCGTTTTGTTCCTTTAAGCTGCGATTATCGCACTCCCCACCCCACTGAGTCCATGAGGCAACCAGGATATCCCGTCTCAACTGCCGAATCTGTGGCCTTGCTTGGACAAGATAGTTCCAGAACCTAGCTCGCTTCGCTCGTAAACAGCGACTAAAGGGCGATAGGTAAAGAGGAGAGACGCGATCGCGGTCCCTCTTGATCCCTTTGCGGGGCGAGACCACATTGGTGTCTGCGCCGGTGGCTGCTCTTGGTCTGGGGTTCGAAGTCTGAGGTCGGTTCTTGGTGGAGGTGGCGGGAATCGAACCCGCGTCCGAGAGCCTTCAGCGAGCAGAGCCTACATGCTTATCCGATTCGTTAGATTTCGCGAACGCCGCGATCGAACCGGCAAGGTCGATACGCCGCTAGCTCCGTTAGGATTTCGGCTCGGACCCCAGAGCGTGAGCCCTCACCTAGCCTGCTAGTCGACGCCTCAATCCAACCCCGCAGGCAGGATCGGCGAGACGTGACCGCCTTAAGCGGCCAGTGCTAACTGAGTGTCAGCAGTTATGTTTAGTTCCACGATTTTACGAGTCGCGGAGCACTCGGCATGCCTCCACAGCCTCTTGACCCCCGTCGAATCCAGTTCACCCCCAAAGCAATCAATAACGCTATGCAAACATTATAGTCCGTTGGAAGCCGTCCCGTCAATGTGCTCCAACATCTGATTTGCTTCTCTCGATCGGTCAGTTGCGCGGCGCCGGAAAGGTCTGAGGTCGGATGGTGAGGGCCGATGGTCGGAGTTCGAAATTTTGCATGAAATAAGGTTGACAGGTCGGGAAGTGGTCAATAGAATGCCGACATTGCCTGCAGCCTGGACGCACGATCCCTGGCTGTCCTCTTATAGCCAGAATTTGATCTTTTGGAGAGAAGGGATCCAAATGTTCAAAAAGAGGCTTTATACATTTATCGTGGCAAGCCACGCGGAAGGAAGGATCTGGCGGCTTTCGTTTCCCTATTGGGTTCTTTCTCTGGGTGGTATCTTCGCGCTCGTGGGGGTCATTGCCGTTGGTGGAGCAGCGTTGCAGTACGGGAGAATGCTGATCACGGTTGTTGACTACGAGTATCGCCTTTCGGAAAACGATGCGCTCCGCACTGAAAATCACCAGTACAAGGTGCAGACGGCAGAGTTGGGGGAGAAGATCGATTTCCTGGAGACCCTTTACCACAAGCTGATGGTCTTTTCGGGAATGAACTCGGAGAAGGCCGTAGGAGGTGTCGGCGGCATATCCAGGGATACTCTGAGCCAGCCCCGGCCCTCCTCGGCAGGTACGCTGCAGTCGATTGCTGCGTATGACAGGAAGGTATCCTCTCTTGAAGATAGATTCCGAGATCTCGACAATGAGATTACCGATCAGGTTCTGTGGGAGGCTGCCCTACCCAATATTCAGCCCGTCAGGGGCTATGTGACAGCGGGATGGGGCCGTAGGCCGGATCCGTTCGACCCTGCCGCGAGCGAGAGTCACTCAGGGGTGGATATCTCGGCTGCAAAAGGGAGCCGGGTGATCGCGCCGGCCGATGGCACTGTAATATTCGCCGGCCAGCGAGCGGGCTACGGAAATATGGTTGTCGTTGACCACAAGTTTGGCATGACGACGCGTTATGCTCACCTACAGCGCATCGCCGTCCAAGTGGGCCGGCATGTTTCCCGCTATGAGATTATCGGCTATGTGGGGGACTCCGGTAGAACGACAGGTCCACACCTCCACTATGAAGTGTGGCAATACAACCGGTCTGTCAACCCGCTGACGTTCTTTCAGGACTCAAGGACCGGACGGCCTTCGAATTCACACGGCAGCAAGCCCTGAAGCCCGTTGGATGAAGGGTGCACTGACCGCTGCTGAGCCTTCGATTTCAGGGGCATTCGTTGCTTTTCCTTCCAGGCTGAAGGACTGCCGACTCTGGGATTCAGTTCCCTAGAGTTGCCTAAATCATACCGGCAAAGCCTCTTTTTGCAATTCCGTAACTCGTTGACTGGGATGGAGCTGTCTGCTAAATTTTGTGGTTTATGCCCAGCCGGAGATCTTCTTGAATGTTCAACGCGATTGTCACAAAGATCGTTGGCAGCAAGAATGAGCGCGACTTGAATAGGATGGCGCCGGCGGTTCAGTCCATTAACGCTCTGGAACCGGAAATGCAGCGCCTCTCGGACGTGCAACTGGCTGAGCTTGCGCCGAAGTTCCGGCAGCGCCTTGCCGACGGGGAATCGCTCGACGATATTCTGCCTGAGGCGTTTGCTGCCGTGAGAGAAGCGGGCCGCCGCACTCTTGCGATGCGCCATTTCGACATGCAGCTCATCGGCGGCATCGTGCTCCACCAGGGGAAAATCGCCGAGATGAAAACAGGAGAAGGGAAGACCCTGGTCGCCACACTGCCGGCCTATCTCAACGCATTGGAGGGGAAGGGCGTCCACATTGTCACCGTCAATGATTATCTGGCGGGGCGCGATAGCGAGTGGATGGGGAAGGTCTACCGTCTTATGGGGCTGACGGTTGGCTGCATCCAGCATCCGCTGACTGACGCGGAGCGCAAGGTCGCCTACGCCGCAGACATCACCTATGGTACCAACAACGAGTTCGGCTTCGACTACCTTCGCGACAACATGAAGTATGATCTCGCTGATTGCGTCCAGAGGGGATTCAATTACGCGATTGTAGATGAGGTCGATTCCATCCTGATCGACGAGGCGCGGACTCCTTTGATCATTTCGGGACCAACCGAGGAATCGACGGACAAGTATTACAGGATCGATCGGATCACTCCCAGGCTCCGGCGCGATGTCGACTTCCAGGTGGATGAAAAGGCACGGACGGTGAACCTTACCGAGGAAGGAGTTGAAAAAGCCGAGAAGCTGCTCGCTGTGGGAAATCTCTTCGACCCCCAGAACATGGATTGGGTGCACCACATCTACCAGGCTTTGAAGGCCCATTTGCTCTTCAAGAGAGACGTGGACTACATGGTGAAGGACGGGGAGGTGGTAATCGTTGACGAGTTTACCGGCCGCCTCATGCCCGGGCGCCGTTACAGCGACGGTCTCCATCAGGCTCTGGAAGCGAAGGAGAACGTAAAGATCGAGCGTGAGAACCAGACCCTGGCGACGATTACCTTCCAGAACTACTTCCGCATGTATAAAAAGCTCGCCGGCATGACCGGAACGGCGGAGACGGAGGCGGAAGAGTTTTTCAAGATCTACAAACTCGAAGTGAACGTGATCCCGCCCAACAAGACTCTGATCCGGACGGAGTATTCCGACATCATCTATCGCACGGAGCGCGAAAAGTACAATGCAGTGGTGGAGGAAATCAACGAGCTCTATGAATCGGGCCGGCCGGTTCTGGTGGGGACAGTCTCGATCGAAAAGTCAGAAAAGCTGAGCACACTGTTGAAGCGCAGCGGCGTCCCTCACGTCGTCCTGAATGCGAAATACCATGCCAAAGAGGCCGAGATTGTGGCTCAGGCGGGCGGAAAGAAGTCAGTGACGATTGCAACCAACATGGCAGGGCGCGGCACCGACATTCTGCTGGGCGGCAATCCCGATTACCTCACGCGGCAGACCCTGCGCGAGAAAGGCGTTACTCCGGAAAGCATTCCTAAGCAGGAATACGATCGCATTCGAGAGCACTGGCTTTCGGTTTGGCAGAAGGAACACGACGAAGTAGTCAAGCTGGGAGGACTCCACATCCTGGGGACGGAGCGTCACGAAGCCCGGCGCATCGACAACCAGCTGCGCGGGCGCTCGGGGCGTCAGGGAGACCCCGGATCTTCGCGCTTCTACCTCTCGCTGGAAGACGACCTCATGCGCATTTTTGCCAGCGACCGCATCTCAGGCATCATGCAAACGCTGGGAATGGAAGAGGGCGTTCCAATCGAGAGCAAGCTCATCACACGCCAGATCGAAAGAGCGCAGAAGCAGGTGGAGGGGCGTAACTTTGAGATCCGCAAACACCTGCTGGAATATGACGACGTGATGAACAAGCAGCGTGAAGCCATCTACGCGATCCGCCGCGAGTTGCTCGAGGGTGTCGACCAGAAAGAGTACATCATGGCTCTGGCCGAGGACATCCTGATCGAGCTGATCGACCAGCACGCGCCGCGCGAGAGGCGTTCGGAAGAACGGGATCTCGATGCACTGCGCATCAGCGCAGGGAATCAGTTCGGCATAGACATCAACACACTGGGCTTTGATGTCAAGGAAGCAACCTATGAAGAACTGACGCAAAGGCTCAGCGACACGCTCAAGCGCATTTACGAGGACAAGGAGAAACGGGTCGGGCCGGAGTTCATGCGCTATCAGGAGCGCATGATCATGCTCCAGGTCCTCGATGTACAATGGAAGGACCACCTGCTGGCACTCGACCACCTAAAGGAGGGGATCGGCCTCCGCGGCTACGGTCAGCGCGATCCGCTGATCGAGTACAAGAAGGAAAGCTTCGAGATGTTCGAAGCCCTCAACTCCCGGAGGGAAGAGGAAACGGTCCGCTACCTCTTTTTCTTTCAACCCATTACTCTTGAGGAACAGCAGGCGCGTGCGAAAGAGCAGGAAGAGGCGCGCCGCCGTCAGTCACGGGAACAGAACCTTGTCTACGGCTCGGGCGGCGATGGGGCCGTCGTTCAGCGCAAACGCGAAGTCGCCAAGGTTGGCCGGAACGACCCCTGTCCCTGCGGCAGCGGCAAGAAGTTCAAAAAATGTCACGGAAAATGAGTCGTTCCCAAAAAACTGAACGGAAAAGACCTCCAAGAGATCGCACAAAACCCTTCGAGGTCTTTGTAGTTTGGCTCATTGCCTCGGAAAGCATCGATTTCAGTTTTTAGCCATCAACATCTCCGGAAGATTGCCCATGGTTCGAGACGTAAATTTTAGAGAGGCGATAACTTTTGATGACGTGCTGCTGCAGCCGGCCAAGAGCGACATCATGCCGTCGGAAGTGGACATAACCACCCGGCTGACCGGGAGGATCTTTCTGAACATTCCGTTGCTCAGCGCCGCGATGGACACCGTCACGGACTCGCGCATGGCCGTAGCGATGGCTCAGCAAGGCGGGCTAGGTGTTGTCCACAAGAACATGTCAATCGAGGCCCAAGCTGAGGAAATTGACCGGGTCAAACGCTCCGAGAGCGGGATGATCGTCAATCCCATCACCATGTCTCCGGACCAGAAGATCCATGAGGCCATGGAGGTGATGAAGAAATACAGGATCTCCGGGCTTCCCATCACTTCGAAAGGCAAATTGGTAGGTATCCTTACCCACCGGGATCTCCGCTTTGAGACGCGCCTCGACCTGAAAATCTCTGATTTGATGACCAAGGACAATCTGATTACTGTCCCGCTCGGCACGACTCTGGAGAAGGCCAAGGCGATCCTACACCGGCACCGCGTGGAAAAGCTGCCCGTGGTAGACGACAAGTATCGCCTCCGGGGGCTGATCACGGTCAAGGATATCCTGAAAAAGATCGCATACCCCAACGCCTGCAAAGACGAGCTGGGCCGGCTGCGCGTGGGAGCGGCGGTGGGAGCGACCGGTGATTTTCTCGAGCGCGCTGCGGCGCTGGTGAAGGCCGGTGTCGACGTGCTTGTCGTCGATACCGCGCATGGCCACTCGTCGCGGGTGATTGCTGCTGTGAGACAGCTCAAGCGCAAGCTTCCCGAGACAGATGTCATCGCAGGAAACGTAGCCACTGAAGCCGGGACCAGGGAACTGATCCGCGCCGGCGCCAGCGCTATCAAGGTAGGCATGGGGCCTGGATCGATTTGCACCTCGCGCGTTGTCACCGGGTCCGGCGTACCCCAGGTTACTGCCATATTAAACTGCGCCAGGGCGTCCCGGCGTGCGCGCGTTCCGTTGATTGCTGACGGCGGCATCAAGTACTCCGGCGACATTACTAAAGCGCTGGCTGCCGGAGCCGATTGCGTGATGATCGGCTCTCTCCTCGCGGGCACGGATGAGAGCCCCGGCGAGATCGTCCTCTATCAGAACAGAAGTTACAAAGTCTACAGGGGGATGGGATCGCTCGAAGCCATGAAGGCGGGAAGCCGGGATCGATACGCCCAGGAAGGGGTCTTCCTGGAAAAGAAGCTGGTTCCCGAAGGGATCGAGGGCATGGTCCCTTACAAGGGGAGCATTGAAGTGATGATTCCGCAGCTCACTGGCGGGCTGAGAGCCGGCATGGGTTACTGCGGCTGTCGCACAATTTATGAGCTCAGGACGCGAAGTCGCTTCATTCGCGTAACGAGCTTTGGACTCAAAGAGAGCCACGTTCACGATGTGCTGGTCACCAAGGAAGCTCCTAACTATCGAATCGAACTCTAGCCGTCGTCAGAATCTGCGTCTCTCCCGGTCGAAATTCGTGAGGCGGTGCGTGAAAGATTTAGACTTTTTGGCCGTCATCTGCGTCCCTATCCTGTCGGCCTGCAGCATAGATCCTTAGGGGCATGAGGCAGACCAGGTGATCCGACGATTTCTTGAAGGTGACGAACAGGCGTTCACCGAGCTTGTCAGGCATTGGGAAACCAGAGTTTTCAATCTCGCCTGGCGTTACCTGGGAAATCGGGAAGACGCGCAAGACGTGGTTCAGGAGACTTTTCTCTCCGTCTTTAAGTCGGCCAAGAACCTGCGCGATCCTGCAAGTTTCCCCACCTGGCTCTACCGCATTACCCTCAACCACTGTCGGTCGCGGCGGCGCCGGCGGTTACCCGACCTTTCACTGGACGATCCGCTGCAGTGCCGCGAGGACGGGGAAGGGGAACTTACGCTGTCGATGACGGCCGGATGTGATCCACGTGATCCCTTGGAGATCAGGGATCTGATCCGGAAGGCCCTGATGGGACTCAGTGAGGAACACCGCACCGCCATCATTCTGAAGGAGTACATGGGGCTTAATCTCGAGGAGGTTGCCAGGGTAATGGACTGCCCTCTGTCGACGGCCAAGTCCCGGCTCTATCACGGCTTGAGAGGGGTACAACGCAATCTGGTTCGAATCGGCATTCGATCATAACGCCATAACCCAGGAAGTTCACCATGCAATGCAATGAAATCCAAGAACGATTTGTGGACCTGCTCTACCAAGAGCAAGGGACTCCTTCGGCCAGCACAGAGCTGCAGGCACACATCCGTTCGTGTCCTTCGTGCCAGAAAGAGTTGGCTCAACTTAAGGACCTTCAGGCAACACTGAAGGTCTGGAAAGATGAACCGCCGTTGCGGCCGACGATCATTCCACGGTCAGAGCCCGCTTCCAGCCGCATCCTGTTCCCGTTCTGGAAGGTGGCCCGGTACGCGGCCCTGGCGGCGCTGGTCGCACTGGCGTTTCTCGGGCTCTCGAATGCGCAGATCACGTGGGACAAGGATGGCTTCTCATTCAGGACAAGTCTCCGATCCCAGGCGGTTCAGGCCAATTACTATACGAAAGAGGAGATCAAGCCGATCCTGGAGAATGTCATGGACATTTCCCGGAAAGACAACTTTCGAATGATGCAGTACATGCTGGATACCCTTGACGTGGAGCGTGCCACGGAACTTCGTGCTATCACCCGCCAGATCAAGGAAAGCCGAAGCAGGAATTAGCCGGTCCGGTCAGGATCCCGCGGGCCGTTCGAAGGGGGACCAAAGGTGATGAAACAGGACAGGAAGCAACGCATTTTGTTCGGCATTCTCGCCCTTGGATTCTTGTGCCTGCCGCTGGCAGCCCAGGACAAGGTCGAGGCAAGAATTGACTACCCTCGCGCGAGCCGTGACATCCAGCAACTTGAGGTTGCCATCAACGATGCGATAAGCAAGACGTTTTCCAATCCGTTTGGCTTGGTCCATAAGCCCAAAGGGGCATATCTACGGGGCTATGGCTACGTTTTCACCTTTGTGGTCAACATTAAATGGGGCATGATCTCTACTCCTTTCGGAAATCTGAAAAGCGGCGCAGACATCACTCCGGATGAAAAAAGGCAGCGCATTGACAGACTGAAGGATGAGCTTGTGGGCGTTCTCTTCCGCTCGGGGAACGGACTGGCCAAACTGCAGGAGGGTGAGTCGATTGCGATCACGGCGTTCTTCGAAGAGTCCAATCCGCTCATCCCCGAAGGGCAGGCAAATAAGACGCTCATCTTGAGCGTACTCAAGAGTGATCTCGACCAATTCGGAAACAAGCAGGAGCGCTTCAACGAGTTCAGGCAAAAGGTGAAAGCCGTTGAGTATTAAGGTTCAGGCAGTCAAGTCGCGCAAACTAATCGGTCAAGTCTTCCTGGAACGCGGGCTGATTGACGAGGAAGAGCTGCGCACAGCCCTCAACCTTCAGGCGGAATCGAGGGAGAAGCTCGGCAAACTGCTTGTCGATCTCGGCTATATTTCCGAGAAAGACTGCCTTGCCGTGGTTTCGGAGCATCTGAACGTTTCTGCCATCACCGGTGCGGAGTATCCCGCCGTTCCAGCTTTGGAGAACATCCTCACGCATCGCTTCATGAAGCAATGCAAGTTCGTTCCCGTGGCACTGGAGAACAACGTTCTCACTCTGGCGATGACGGATCCGCTGGATGACGCGACCCTGGATCTGGTTCGGCAGGCAACCGGATTCGCCGTGAAGGCCGTGCTCGGCGCCGAGAGCGAGATCATGGACGTCCTGGAGAAGTTTTATGGCTCCGCTGCCTCCTCTTTTGGCCGCATCATTGAAGGGATCGATGAGGGGAATGTCGACAGCCTGTCGGACGAGATCGAGGACATTGAGCAGTTGAAGGACCTGGCTTCGGAGGCGCCGGTGATTCGGCTGGTCAACCTGATCATCTCCAAGGCGATCGAGAGCAGGTCCAGCGATGTCCACATCGAGCCGTTCGAGAAGGATCTCAAGGTCCGCTACCGCATTGACGGCATCCTTTACGACGTCGAGTCTCCTCCCAAGAAGCTGAAGGCGGCGATCATCAGCCGCGTCAAGATCATGTCCAAGCTGAATATCGCTGAAAGACGCCTGCCGCAGGACGGCCGGATCAAGCTGAAGGTTTTAGGCAGAGACGTCGATTTGCGCGTTTCCACCGTACCCACGATGTATGGTGAGAGCGTCGTGATGCGCCTTCTCGACAAGAGCAACAGCGACCTTTACGATCTCCGGCGCCTCGGCTTTCCGGTGGATTCGCTGCGCGAACTGGAGGCTCTCATCCGGCATCCTCACGGGATTCTTCTGGTGACCGGCCCCACAGGAAGCGGCAAAACTACCACGCTGTACAGCGCGCTGGGCACCATCAATCTGCCCGACAAGAAGATCATCACGATCGAAGATCCGATTGAATACCAGATGGACGGAGTCAACCAGATCCAGGTCCATCCCCAGATCGGCCTGACCTTTGCTGCCGGGCTGCGCCATATCGTGCGACAGGATCCTGACGTAATCATGGTCGGTGAAATCCGTGACCTGGAAACGGCCGAAATCGCAATCCGTTCGGCGCTGACGGGCCACCTGGTGTTTTCGACGCTGCATACCAATGATGCGCCCAGCGCCATCACCCGCCTCGTGGACATGGGTGCGGAGGATTACCTGATCGCCTCCTCGCTGCTCGGCGTTCTGGCACAGCGGCTGGTCCGTGTGATCTGCCCTCACTGCCGGGTTGAGGTGTTTCCTGTGCCCGAGATGCTGGATGAGATCGGCTTCCAGCGCGGCGACGGGCACCAGCCGGATCGTTTCTACGAGGGCCGGGGCTGTGAGCGCTGCTCCAACACCGGCTTCATCGGACGCGTGGGCATCTTCGAGCTCATGCTGGTCAATGACGAGGTGCGCAAACTGACAGTGGGGAAAGCGGATTCGGGCCAGATCCGTAAAAAGGCGCTCGAACACGGCATGCGTTCTCTCCGGGACGACGGCTGGCTTAAAGTGCGGCAGGGACTTACGACGGTTTCCGAAGTGCTGCGCGTCACGCAGGAGGCCTGACGGACGGAGATTTTATGGCGGCATACTCATACAAAGCGGCGACGATGGAGGGCAAGTTCGTCGAAGGGACCATGGAGGCGCCGGACAGCGGCACCGCGTCTCTGAGACTGCAGGAAATGGGCTTGCTCCCCATCCGGGTGGGTGTTGCTACCCAAAAGACCTTCTTCACCCGCGACCTTTCCTGGTCGTGGAAAAGGAAAAGGGTCCGGCAAAAGGATCTCCTGGTCTTCACCCATGAGCTGCACACTCTCGTGAAATCAGGCATCCCGCTCGACCGCAGCCTCGCCGTTCTCGGCAAGCTGGCGGAGAGCGCAGCGCTGGCGGAAGTGATCCAGAATGTGCTCAAGGCGGTCAAGGGAGGCAAATCCTTCTCTGAAGCGCTGGGGCAGTATCCCGAAGTGTTTCCGAAAGTGTATGTCAACATGGTGCGCGCAGGTGAAGTTGGCGGCGTGCTTGAGGAGATCCTCGGTCGCCTGTCCGTCTTCCTGGAGACCAGCGAAAACCTCCGCTCCTATGTGGTCGGAGCTTTGATCTACCCTGTGCTGCTGTCTGCTGTAGCCGTGGGCAGCGTGACCATACTGACGTTGTTTGTTGTGCCGCGCTTCTCCGCAGTTTTTCATGACATGGGAGTTCCCCTGCCCCTCCCCATGGCGATCCTCCAGGGACTGAGCAGCTTTCTTACCGTTTACTGGTGGCTTCTCCTGACAGCCGTGATCCTGATTGGAGTTTATCTGCGCCGCTACCGAACCAGCCCCGAGGGGCGCCTGAAGTGGGATCGCTGGCTGCTCCGGCTCCCTCTCTGGGGCCCAGTGGTGCGCAAAGTCGAGGTGGCGCGTTTTTCCCGGACATTGGGCACCCTTCTCCACAGCGGCGTTCCGCTGCTGCAGGGAATGAACATCGTGAGGGAGATTCTCTCAAATCAGGGGATCGCCACCACGATCGAGCCGATCCGCAACGGGATAAAGAAGGGGGAGGGCATTGCGCAGCCGATGAAACAGAGCGGCGTCTTCCCGCCCCTGGCGATGCACTTGATTGAAGTGGGAGAAGAGTCGGGCAAGCTCGACAGCATGCTGATTCAGGTTGCGGAAGTCTATGACGGCGAGGTTCGAACCGCGATCAAGAACCTCATTGCGTTCTTCGAGCCGGCCCTGATTCTGATCATGGGACTCATTATCGGCACGATCGTAGTCTCAATGCTGCTGGCCATTTTCAGTATCAACGACGTGCCGCTTTAGAGCGAGGGAGGGAATATGACGGTTGCAGAAGTCAGGACCTCGGAAAGAGGTTTTACACTGATTGAACTCATCGTGGTACTCGTGATTCTGGGACTGCTGGCGGCCGTGGTCGTGCCCAATATTTACAATAAGTTGTCAAAAAGCAAGGAACAGATCGCGCGCCTCCAGATCAAGGAGCTTGAGGGTGCCCTCCAGATGTTTGCCTTCGACCTCGGCCGCTACCCGACCAATGCCGAAGGGCTGGAGGCCTTGGTTTCCAATCCCGGGAATCTCGAGTCGTGGAAAGGTCCTTATCTTAACAGGGCGGTTCCTATGGATCCGTGGGGTAAGCCCTACGTTTACCGCTACCCTGGGACGCACAACAACGAATTCGATCTCTATTCCTATGGTCCAAGCGGCGTGGAAGGCGGCCAAGGTGACAACCTCGACATTACGAACTGGAAATGAAGCCTGGGTGCGATCCAGAGCCGACGGCTTCACGCTTATGGAACTGATTCTGGTTCTGCTCGTCGTGAGCTTGGTCATGGCTGTTACTTATCCGTCAATGTCAAGAGGTAGGGCGGCGTTTCACCTTCGCGCCGTCGGGCGGGATGTCGTCAATGCCTTGCGTTTTGCCAGAGAGACAGCCGTGACGCAACAGAAGGTCATGATCGTGGTGGTGGACTCCCAGTCTCAGCAGCTAACGGTTTCCGACGATGTGGGCGATGGCGCCCGCTCGTTTGTGCCGCCCAGCGATGTAAAGATCCAAGGGCTGACCGGCAGGGGTATCGAATTGCAGCAAGGCCTCCTCAGGATTCGCTTTCTTCCCAATGGGAGTTCGGATGACGCGCAGATCCTGTTGACGTCCGACACGGGAGCAAGCCTGAAAATCGTCGCTGACCCAATCTTGGGCGCGGCTCGAATCGTGTCGGAGCAAGGAGAAAAGAGACCGTGAAGCGGGAGTCGGGATTCACTCTGCTGGAAGTACTGGTGGCGCTGACCGTTCTTGCCGTAGGCGTGGCTCTGACTTTGTCTTTGATTTCTGGGTCTCTGGGCAACATCCGGAAAGTACGCGAGCACGCGCGCGCTGTTGAGCATGCCCAGACCGTGATGGAATCGACGCTGCTGGACGATTCGATCAAGGGTGCAACAACCCTGAATGGTTATTTCGAAGATGGGACAAGATGGTCTGTCGTCGTCAGTGAGGTCGCAATGCCCGCTCCTCCGACTGCGCTGTCGTCGATGCTGCCGAATCAGCCGCTGCCAACTCTGCTGACGCCGCCCAAAGTGCTTTCCTATGTAGTAGAAATCATGGAGCCGACTTCACGCGCGCCGGATTGCCGGCTGCAAACCCTAAAGCTGGCGGGTGACGTGCAACCGGCTGGGTCCGTCGGAGCGCCGCGATGAGAGATCGGGATAAAACACAGCGCAGATCGGGGGCCGAGGGCTTCACCCTTGTCGAGATGCTCGTGGCCGTGACCTTGGTCGCGATGATGGCGGTCGCACTCTGGAGCGTGTTACGTATCAGCGTGAGATCGTGGCAGCGCGGCACGCAATCTATCGATGCCAACCAGCAGCACCGAGCTACGCTGGATCTGATGCTGAAGCAAATTGCATCCATTTCCGCAATCATCCAGCCATTCGATCCGCAGACAGGTATTGGGCCGCATCCGATATTTACTGGATCGGAGACGAGTGTTCAGTTCATCTCGCTCTGCGCGCTCCGCTTTCAGGACAATCCCGGATTGACATTGGTATCGTATGACCTTGTAGCTGGGAGCGAAGGAGATGATTCGCTGGTGGAAAGGGAAATGCGATACCTCGGAGGGAACCAGGGTCAAGACACCGGCTTTGATGAGGTTGATGCGCCCGCAGTGACGATCTTTGAGCACCTCACCAGTCTGGCTTTTGAGTATTTCGATCCGGGAGACAGCCAAACTGCGCCCCAATGGTTCAAGGAATGGGATGCCACGGATGTGGGGTACCTGCCGACGGCGATCAGGGTGACCCTGAGCACACGCGACGCGAACGGCGTTCCGCAGAGCCGGCAGATGGTCATTCCCGTCCAGGCGAAGTCCAATAATTTGATCAATCCGTACCCTGGTTTCATGAATCCACTAGGAAACCAAGGGAGGGGGGCTCGTGGAAATAATCCGCGCACGGGAAGATGACCGCGGCGTCATTTTGATCGCCCTTCTCTGGATTCTGACGATACTCTCGGTCATAGCGCTCAGTTTTTCGCGCGAGACCTTTGTCGAAGTTTCGGCGGCGCGCAACACGCGCGATCTTGCAGATGCCTACTACATTGCCCGCGCCGGAATCGCAACCACCATTTATCAGCTCTACGAAAAGTCCTACCTGAGCCAGATGAGACCAGCCGATGTGCTTTCCCAGCAGCCTGATGCTATCGACTTGGGCAAAGTCACTGGGAAATTCGGCGATGGGGAGTATGACGTGGATGTTCAGGACGAGTCGGGGAAGATCAACGTCAACATGATGGGCGAGGAGCAACTCAGGGCCCTGATCAACGCCGCTGGTATTCCGGAGTCCGATGCCAATATCATTATGGATTCCATCCTGGACTGGAAGGATGCCGACAAGATCCCGCGCCAGAACGGCGCTGAGGACGACTACTACCAAAGCCTGCAGCCTCCGTACCTGGCTAAGAACGGGCCTCTGAGTACAGTGGAAGAGCTGCTGCTGGTGCGCGGCGTAACTCCCGATTACTATTACGGGCACCGGGAAAAAACGACCGACGGGCAGATCGTCGAGCGCTATGGCCTCTCGCGGTATCTTACTGTCTATTCGAACTCGAACAGGATCAATGTGAACTACGCTCCGCTTCCGGTGCTGCTGTCGATTCCAGGCATGCCGCAAGACACGGCGCAGAGGATTTACGAGCGCCGTCAGGTGAAGCCATTCCAAACCATCGATGAGATCAACAAGGAGGTGGCGTCGGGCCTCAACCCGTCAGCGACCTCAATGCTTATGACGCAGCGAGGGACTGTCTACACCCTGACGGCCTCCGCTCACCGGGACAACTCGAAGGCTGTGAGAATCATTCGCGCAGTTATCAACCTCGACCTGCGAGAGATCAATAAGTACAGGTGCATCTACTGGAACGAGAACATACCGAACTGGTAAGGCGAAAAAAGTGATCTACCTCAAGAGCAGTGTGGGCATTGAAATGGGGCAGGAAGATTTGCTCATTTCCTGTCTCAGGAGCAACTTCGCCGGCGGCGTATTTACCGACTTCGTGCGCATTTCGGGCTACCGTCAGCGCAACCAGGAAGAAGTGCGCAATGAAATCGACGGGTTTTTCAAGCGGGCAAGGGTCAGCCGAGAGAATGTCGTGCTCGGCATCCCCCGCAAGGACGTGATCTTTCGTTATCTGGATCTGCCTAGCGAAGTTGAGGACAATCTCAAACAAGTCGTGCTCTATCAAGTCCAGTCCTTCGAACCGACGGAAGATGAAAAGCTGTGCTACGATTTCGTCCCCATCAGAGACGGGCATCGCGGCAAGAACCTGCGCGTCTTGTTGGCGATGATCCGAAAATCCATCCTGGACGCTCACCTTGAGTTCCTGCGCCAGATCGGCATACGTCCGGCCGCCATCACGGCCGGATCGCTGGCTCTCGCCAACATGTTCTTGGGGACGCAGAATGACGGCCGTGACAAGACCTTCATCCTGGCCGACCTGAAGCCTGCAGGAGTCGAACTTGCGGTTCTACGCGGTGGCGCGGTCGTCTGCGGGAGGGAAGCAACCAAGCAGGATGGGACGTCATGGAAGCAGCTCCTGTTGAGCGAGATGGAGGTCGCGGTTGGGAAGGTGCGGCTGGATCCGGAAGAGACCATCGAAGGCATCATCATGGCCGGAGAGACGTCGGAGGTCGCGTTTCAGGAGATCCGCGACGATGTGGCGGGCTGCGAGCTGATTGGCGACCGGCTCCGCTTCGAGATGCCTTCCCAGAACAAGGCACTTCTCCAGGAGGCTGCGACCTCACTCGGGCTGGCATATTCAGGAATCACGCGCCGGCTCCCCATGAAGCTCAACTTGTTGCCCGCCGAATACAGGGTGCGCCAGAAGCGCTGGGCGTATGTTCCTACGATCGTCTTGGGCCTGAGCATTGCAGTCGCTCTTGCGGGACTCGGCCTCCAAAAAGTGATTCAGGAGAAAATCCTTAGCGGCGACCTTGATCTCGCCATCGATGAGCTGAAGGGGCGCGTCGATCACGTCAATGCCTTGAAGGCTCAGTTGGACAATCTCGAGAAACAGACCGCATCTCTCGAGGAACTTCTGAGCCGGCGCGATCAGAATCTTGAAATCTTGCAAGAGCTGACCACACTGCTCCCCTCCGACACTTACGTTACGAATTACAGCAACAACGATTGCACGATAACCGTGCAGTGCCAGGGACCCCCTTCCACTTCTCCCGACGTGATTCCCAGGCTCGCAAAGTCGTCGCGGCTGAAGGATGTGACTCCGCAAGGAGTTATTTATAAGAACGCCCAGACGGGGAAAGACGTGTTCAGCTTTACTGCAAAATGTGAGAAATAAACCGTGAAGATATCCGCGAGAGATAAAAAGTTCTTAATCGCCGGCAGCGGCGTTGCGATTGTCGTGCTTGCCTATCTCCTGGTACCCATGCTCATCCCGGAGGATCGTGCTGTTACGGTCAAGAGGAAACAAAATGTTCTTCGGCAGGAGAGGGAGACGATTGGCCAGGAGGAAGGCTACAAGGCCCGTATTGCCCAGTGCCAGGAGAGATTGGCAAAGGACCGGGCGAGGTTGTGGCCCGGGGGTTCGGCAACTGCCATTCCCTACATGCAGAAGGCGTTGCAGGGAATCGCCGATGCGAGCCAGGTGGAAATAAATAGCAAGTCCATTTTGGCCGAGCAGAAGGTGCAGGAGAACGTGGCGAAAATCTCGGTGCAGTTGCAGGTGAATTGCACTCTGGACCAGCTTGTGCGGTTCCTCTCCGGGGTCGAGAACTACGAGAAGTTACTGAAGGTGGAAAACCTGATGATCGCCAGCAGGCGGCAGGGCAACAAGGACTTGATTCTTGTTCCGATGCTGAAGGTGATCGGCTACGTCGAAACACCGTCCCCCCCGGCAAAACCTGCGGAAAAGTCTGGCGGTGCGAATTAGCAGCCGGAGGATAACGAGGCTAACATGACCAAGAAATGGATTGCAGTCAATCTGATGCTGATGTTGTGCGCAGGCTTGCTGGGCTGGCAACTGCAAGTCTCCGTCAAGCGTTTCAAGGCCGACAACGACCTCGCGACGATCCAACCGGCTAAGAAAAAGAGCGTGCCGGACAGCGGGTTGCCGCCGCTGCAGCCGCCTAGAAAGTACGGCGAGCCGGAGTTCGCCGCCATTTATGCTCAGAACCTGTTCGCCGAGTCCCGCAAGCTGGAAGAGAATGTGGATACATCTCAACAGCCGCCCACCAAACCGCCGCCAAACCCGCCGCCCGTCCTTGTCGGAGTCATAATCGCGGGCTCGCAGCGACTGGCTCTGATCAACGATCCCTCTGCCTCGCGGGGCAACTCCGCGCGGCGGACTCAGACCATGAGGCTCGGAGACACGTACCAGGATTACGTAGTGACGGATATTACCGACAACAGCATGGTCTTGGAATACGGCGCGAACCGGCAAGTCTACCCGCTTTCCGATATATCCAAGCCTGCCCAAGCGGGAAAGACGCCGATCCTGGCGACGCGAGTGGTAAGTTTCGGCGGGGCCTCCTCGGGGGCGGCGACTATGGCGGCGGCGATAGGCGTTCCGAGCCGGGGGACCTCAACCCCGAGTCCTGCCGGCGCCAGTCGCACAAACCCGCAAGGCACAGTTCCTATCCAACAACCCGCAACGCGCGGAGCCAACCAGGGGGCGCAGCAGCTTCAGGCGGCTCCTGGACAAAGCACTCTATTCCCGAACCAGTTCATTGATGCTCAGGGCAGGGTGGCCACCGGGACTCCCTTCGGGCTGCTGCCTCAGCCGGTGCAGGTTCCGCCCGCTTCCCAGCAACCAGTGAAGAAGTAATGAACCTTGTCATCAAGAGGAAGTCACGTGCAAACCTTAAGACGAAATCCTTGGATAGCTTGTCTTTTTCTTCTTACAGCTGCAAGCGGCGGTATTACTGTGGCCGAGACTGGGCCCCGGGTGACGGATCCGAACAATCAGCAGGTCCAGGCTGATGAGGGGCGGAAGAGAGCGCTGGAGAGGTTTTTGCAGGAAGTGCAAAAAGATGCGCCTGATCAGCAGACGCAAAACCCGCCGCCGGCCGCCCAAGCTCCCTCTCCGATTCCTGGTGTCGTCCAGCGAGCGGCTTCGGCGAGCGAGGAGATCAGGCTGAATTTCGACAATTTTGCCTTGTATGATTTCATAAATACCGTCGCGGATTCGCTGGGAATCACCCCGATCTTGATTGATCCAGACGTGAAGGGGACCGTGAACTTTCACAGTTCGACGCCCATTCCGATCCAGGATGTTCTCTCAATATTTAACCTGGTCCTGAAAAGCAACAACGCGGCGCTGGTGAAATCGGGGCCGATTTACAAGATCGTACCTATATCGCAGGCATTAAAGGAAGGGTTAGAGGTGGTGCAAAGCTTACCTCCGGCGAAGCCGGCTGAGGACAAGGAGGCGGCGAAGAAAGCGAACGAGGCTTCCGGCGGCCAGTCCAAGCCGGCGGCACCTCCCGCCGGGAGCGCCCAGCCGCCTGGCGCTGCCGCAGCTCAGGCTCCCCCGGGTGCCGGGGCGGCCCAAACGTCGCAGGCCGCTGCAGCCGCCGCGGCTGCACAGACGCCGGCACAGCAAAAGACGACTCCTCCTGCTCAGGCCCGCCCTGCGACTCCCGAAGCTCCCCATATGGTTACGAATGTCATCCGCGTGGAGTTCGTGCCCGTGCAGTCGCTGGTCGAGCCGCTCAGGCTGTTCATGACGGAAGGCGGAGTCATCATGCCTTATGAACGGCAGAACATGCTGATTATCACCGACTACAACGACAACGTGAAGAAACTGCTGGAGGTCATTCACCTTCTCGACGACAGCTATCTGGATACAGATCTCATCGATCTGGTAGAAATCAAGTACAACTCCTCGTCCGACGTGCTCGACGATCTGAGGAAGATCTTCGGGAGCGGTGCCAAGGACAGCGCCACCGGGGTTTCCATGGTCTCACTCGACCGCATGAACACCATCCTGGTGATGGCCAACTCCAAACGCGCTTTGGAGGAAGTGAAACGCTGGATCGCAAGGATGGATACTGCTGTCGGCAGAAGCGTCCAGAATTTCATTTACACGGTCCAAAACGGTACCGCATCCAACATCGCGCAAGTTCTTGCCCTCCTGTTCGGAGGGGGCGAAGGCAATGCGCTGGGAGGCGCTGCCGCAACTGGTGGAGGTACCAGTACGCGGGGAAATCTCGGTGCTGGCGGGACCACGGGGGCTCCTGCTACCGGCGTGCCGAGTGGCAGTCGAAACCTTGGAACCACTTCTCCGGCAGGCGCAGCGGTGCCGGGATTAGGGACGCAATATCCCTACGGGCAAGGAACGATTGCAGGCCAACAGCAAATGATCGGGGGACCTCGCCTGAGCCAAGGCGCGGGGATGACCACGCAGGTGCTGAACTCGAGCCAATTCTCCGGCCTGCAAGGCCCGGTTCGGATCGTGGCCGACGACATCAATAACTCCCTGATCGTCCAGGGAAGCGCCGCCGACTACGAGTACCTCCTGGAGACCATCAAACGAATGGACGTGCTGCCGCGCCAGGTAATCATCGACGCGCGCATCTTCGAGATCGATCTGACGGACGCCCTCAGTTTTGGCGTTTCGGCAACCCTTCAAGCACAAACCCCAGGACAGCAGCAGCTCACCACGGGCAGCATAGATGCCAGTACTGGAGCGCTTTCCGCCTCGAGCTTCGCTTTTGTGGGGAGTGCGCGCGAGATTCTGATGGCTCTGAATGCGTTGCGCCAGAAGACCAAAGTGAGGATCCTGGAGGCGCCCTCGGTGCTGGCCATCGATGGACAGATGGCGCACATCCAGGTGGGGGGTCAGGTGCCGATTCCGGGAGGTACATTCGTATCGGCCGCCGGCGGTGCCACGACAAGCATACAATATGCCAACACCGGCACGGAGCTGGAGATTACGCCTCGCATTTCGGCGTCCGGCGTTGTGACTCTCCAGGTTTCGCAGGGCGTGACCGCTGTTGGAGTCGGGTCTGCGCTCGGACCGACCTTTAGCACGACAAACGTGTTGACCACTCTCGCTGTAAAAGACGGTGAGAGCGTGGCGATTGCGGGATTGATTCGGGAGTCGGACAGTAGCGGACGCAGCGGCGTGCCGTTTTTGTCTGACATCCCAGTCCTGGGAGCCCTTTTCGGACGTACCAACCGCAGTGCTACTCGCACGGAGCTGCTTATCATGATAACGCCTCATGTGATCCGAACCCCCGAGCGCTTCAGGGAGATGAGCGAGCAGCTTAAAGATTCCTTGCGCAACGCGGGCAAGTATGCGGACCAGAAGCAGAAGGAGATAAAGGATGATCAGGAGAAAGCGTTCATAGAGCGCCTTAAGAAGGAGCAAGAGCAGATGAAGAAGTTCGATCAGGGGTCTGTTCCGCCTCCGCCGATAAAGAAGCAGGAGGAACCCACAGCCAACCTCGGACCTCAGACCATCAAAAAGAATGCATAGGTTAAGCCACCAAGACCCAAAGACTCTAGGAAAGCGAATCTTAGGTACTTTTGGGTCTTGGTGGCAGATCTTGCTTGGTAAAGCGAGCGTAGAATTGCTTCCTGACTTCTGACGCTGTGGATCCATGTACCCACCTTGCGCATGAAAAAGGCTCGTTCGAAATCTGAAAAACCAAAGAAGGGACAGGCCGGCACGGCCGCCCGCGGCGACGGGTTTCTTACGCTCCTTCTGGTTCGCTCCATCCTGGTGGCAGCAGGTGTTGCCCTTTTTCTGCCCGTAGTCGTCAACGGTTCCTTCTATTACTTCTTCATGTTCTTGAAGAGCATTCTGTTCCGCGTAACGGCTCAGGTCATGCTTTTGCTTTATGTCTTGCTGGCAGCGTTGGTCCCTGCCTACCGGCCTCGGTTTCATCTGATCTCTTATGCGGTGCTCGCTTGGTTTGGCGTCATGTTCATCAGCTCCTTGCCCGGCATCAGTGTCGACGCCTGGAGCAGTTGGTGGGGCGACTTCAGGCGCATGGGGGGCATGGTCACGCAACTGCACCTACTGGCCTATTTCTTCGTCTTAAGCCAAACCCTGAAACGCGAGCGCGACTGGCTGATTCTGTTTACAGCCTCCCTGTTCTTCGGAGTCCTGATGGGCTTTTCAGGCATGGTGGAGTATCTGGGGCTGGACTACCTGTATCGCTTCCCAAAGGAGAGCCGCATCGAAGGGGCGACAGGAAATGCCACCCTCTTTGCCACCAGCATGCTGCTCAGCCTTTTCATTACCTTGTGGTTTTTGAGTCGGAAGGACAAGGGCGCTGCCTATGCCCTGATGGCAAAGGTCTGGCTGCTGCTCTTGGGTCTGCTCGACCTGTTCGTCATAGGCTGGGATCTCTTCACCGGCGCAGATATGACATCGGGTCTGGCACTCTTCCCAGTGGCTGTTTTCGCCCTCATTCTCCATATCGCGAGTCTTTGCTGGTTCATTATGCGCAGCAGCGTCCGGGTGGGCCAGATCTTCCTGGTCTTGCTTGGCGCGTGGTGTTTCTTTTGGATGTACCAGACTCAGACGCGCGGCGCTTTGATCGGCCTTGTTGGATCTCTCTTATTGCTTTCCGGTTTCTATTTGTGGACCGGCGGAAGCAGGAAAATGAAACTGCTGTGCGCCGGTTTGATCCTTCTCGTCCTCCTGATGCCTGCAGTCATACTGCTCAACCGCCAGTCATCCTGGGTGCAAAGCCATCCAACTCTGCTTCGCTACACATCGATCACGCTCGCGGACGTATCCGCTGCAGATCGTGTTCTCATCTGGAACGCCGGCGCTCACGCCATCTTGGACCGGCCTCTCTTCGGTTGGGGCGTGGAGAATTTCAAGAACGCTCTTGATTTTCACTTTCCCGGCGAGGTCTATCGATGGCTAATCGGCAACCAATTGTGGTTCGATCGCGCTCACAACCTGCTTGTGGATGTGGGAGTGACAACCGGCTTGGTCGGACTTGCGACTTATCTTGCCCTCTACGGACTGGTCATTACATTTCTGATGAGACTGTGGTTTCAGACGAGGAACCAGGCAAACAGCCTCATGATCGTGGCTTTGTTGCTGGCGTACCTGTTCCAGGGTCTTTTTACTTTCGATACCATCAATACCGACGTGATCCGATACCTGGTCCTGGCCTACATCGCCTACCTGTATGCCGCAGCCACGGGACAGCCAAGCGTCAATCCCGTGCGGAAACCTGTACGGTCCGGAACGCCTTGGCAGGGCTGGGTTTCGGTAGGGGCAGCCGTGATCGTGCTGCCTGCTGCCTTTTCCTATGCTGTGGTCCGACCTTACCAATCGAACCGATTGCTCCAACAGGCGCAAGCCCAGACGAAAGTGCTTGACCCTCAAACGCGCGCCGCTAAGCTGGTTTTCAATGAACGAATTGTAAATCTGTTCGAGCAGGCCGACTCATATCAGACCACTGGGTGCCATGACGTTCATGAGGCGTTCGCAAATTATGCATACGAAGTCGCTCGCGCGCCCTATCTTCCGATCGGCCAAAAGATCAGAGCGGTCAAGATGGGAGTCGATTTCCTGAAGGAAAGCACCCAGCTGGTACCCGCCAATGTGCGTTACTACCTGTACACGGCAAGTCTGGTGAATGGCACGTCGGACATTGTCCGACAGGCTGATCCGCAGCTGGCAAAATCGCTGGCTGAGACGACCTTGGCAATGCTGCAAAAGGCTGAAACCCTCAGCCCAACCCGCCCGCAGGTGTATTTCGAGAGAAGCCAGACACTCCTTTTTCTGGGCCGGACAGAAGATCAACTCGCCGCCTTCGAAAAAGGCACAGCCATGAGCCCGGCAATCAAGGAGCCGCACGTCGACCTCGTTAACCTCTACATCGCGAGCGGCCGCTATGAAGATGCAGCAAAAGAGTGGCAGAACATCAAGGCGCGCCGGTTTCAATTGACTCGAGAGGACTATGATCGCGTGATCAGCTCGTACAATGCCCAGAAGAAGTTCGCTCCAGTCGTCGAGCTTTATAGGGAGCTGCTCGCAGTGACACCCGAGGACGCAGAGATCCTAGCACGTTTGGCATTCGCCTATCGAGACCTGGGAGAGATGAACCTGGCTCGGCAAACCGCAATGAAGGCCGCCGCCCTATCACCCAAAATCGCCTCGGAACTTCAGAGTCTTCTGAACAGCCTGAAACAGCCGGAATAGCGCTCCATGTGGCTGCCTGCCATCACTCTTGCTGACGGCTGCAGCGATTGCTGGAGGGAAACCTTTTGCGGAGTTCGTGGAATCCGAGAGGCAAGTCTTCCTGTGATCGGCGCATCATGGCAATTCAGACAGTGGCGCGCACCTCTTGGAGCGATGCCGTCGCATACCAAAAACGAACCACCAAGACCCCAAAGAACCAAGAGCTAAGGGGGCTTTGGCTGCGCCGGAGGCGAGTCCGCAGCTTCGCTGCGGAATCCACTCCTGGCGTGGGCATCGGGGACAAGCGCATGGTGGATGGGTGCCACAGGGAAGCCGGGGGACCTCACCGTACGCTCCAGGCTTGAGGATAGCTTCTTCTGCGCGCTTGTCTCCGACGCCCGCGCCAGGAGTGGCAGCCAAAGCCTATTTCCGACGTACCATCCATCGCAATCCCAGGTCCTTTGGGGTCTTGGAGGTCTTTGAGGTTCCAAAGGCATTCGGCTGATTGGCATGCAGTGTCTGAATCGCTGCGGCGCATCAATTGCGTGGAACAGCAGGCAGTAGGAACGCGACGCCGACATCGAGGCTGCTGCGGTTCTCGATGTTGCCAAGCACCAGGAAGATCCGGGGTGTGACGCGCAGGTTGGCGACATTAAACGCCTGCCCCTGGCTATTCGTAACGACGACCGACGCGTAGGAGCCGACCTGATAAACCTGAAGCGAGCCCAATCCCGGATCGAGTCTTGGATCACCGCTAACCGAGATGCTCGGATTTCCTGGCAAAGTCTGGGCCGCTTCCGTCAGACTGCCACTCTGGAGCCACTGGTACAGGTGCGGCACGTTTCCGGTCTGAGCTGCCAGGAGGTAATCGAACCCGGTCCCCAGCTCCATAAGGTGGGCAATGTAATCGGGAATAAAATTAAGGCTGTTCTGACGGTAAGGGAGATAGCGCCCACGGGTACAGAATACCGTGTACGATCCTGTCCGGAAGTCGATCACAAAAATCTCGCGCCCAACATCTCCCATGGGGCCCGGCACCGCAACTGTAGGTTCGTATGCAGTCAAAAAATAGTCTACAAAACCGAAGTTTCCGCTGCCGTCCCCGCGCAACACCATCCCAAACATGCCGGCGCGGGCCGTGTGGAGAAGGTCCATGTTTCCATCACCATCCATGTCCTCGACAGCAAAGGAGCATTGGTTTTCTACGGCGCCTGGATTTTCGGTAATGACAAAGGTTCGCGTAGCGTCTGCAAAGTCAAACACTGTATCGCCAACCCGTTTGGCATAGGCGTGTTTCAGAACGCCTGTTCCGTCGAAGTCTCCCAGAAAGATGAACCTCTGGTCACTGCCGTTCATCATCCCACCGCTGATATTCGGAGGGCCGTCGGGCTGGGCAGGGGGGGTAGAGGGCGATGGCTTGGGTGTCTCCTCAGGCGCCGGAGGCGCCTGCGACTGCCCTGGTGGCAGAGTGGTCGCCGATCCAGCTGCAGGTTGGGCTCTGTCGGTTTCACTGCTCTTCTTGGCGTCGGCAAACGGGTTGGGAAAATCTTCCTTTCCGGCTTGAACATCCCGTCGATTGAAGACGTTTGCGAACAGAGATTCGAAGGAAGTGTTGAGCACCAAGCCGGCAATGTCTCTCGCTGATGCTGGGATTCTGGATGGCGCCGATTGATTGGATCCGAACCTATGATCATAAATTGCCAATGCGCGGCCGGATTGTGCGCTGACAAGATGAGGCGCGGCATCCGGGGCGAACACCCTGGGAAGATCAAGGTCCTGCGGGCCAGGGACGTAATCTGGGTCTGAAAAAGCGAATCCCTGCAAATCGAGAGCAGAGTAGGCAGGCTCGGGAGACGGAACATCTGGGCGTGTGGAGGATGGACTGTGAACGCTCCTTAGGCTGCTCCGAGGCAGTTGTCGAGCAGCTCCCGGGGAGGCCGGATCTTCATGAAAACAGCCGCTGAGAACCAGCGCCATCGCGGCAAGCACGACTGCGATCGCACTTCGCATTATTGAGCCTTAAGAAAGCTCTAACATAAATCCGGCGTTCGCTGCAACTGTCCCAATGGATCTTGCGATCCAGCGCTATCTCGAAGTAACGCCTTCATTTTACACAAACCAAGCCCACAGGCAACCAAAAAAGCGCTTTCCTGTGAATTCTGTCACTTTTGGGGGGATTTATTACCTCTCGAGTGCAAGGGCCCGATTGTATCTTTCTACAGCTTTATCTTCTCGAGTTCGAGGGCCTGTTTGTATGTCTCCACAGCTTTATCGAGCTGACCCTCTTCCTTGTAGACCCAAGCCTTGATCTTCAGCACGCTTGCCTTGTCGATATTCCGATTCATTCGAGTGAAGGCTCCATCCAGGACCTGATGGGCAAGAGCAAACTGTTTTCGCTCGACAAGCAAGTTGGCTATGACCGCCGCCGATTCTGCGATCCTGTGTTCCTCATTGTCAGGAAGATCCAGTGCGAAGAGCTTCCTCATTTCGGGCAAGACCTGGTCGAAACGCCCTTGCTCGACCAGGCCTTTGACGATTTCAACCTGCGCGAAACCGCTCAACAACGTCTGCTGTACCTGTTGATCGGTCTGCTGCACTTGTTGCTGATCGCCTACTTCCCCCACGGAGGCACCTGCCTGCTGCAACGACTGCGCATTGGCCCAGCCAGGCAGGGTGGTTAGCAAACTAGCGGCTAAAAGCAGGGTCACCAGGAGGGCCAGACTATTCAGGCGAAAACGGCTCGTGTTCCTGAATATAGCAATGTTCATGATCTCCGCGCCCCTCTCACCTTTTCACAAGCGACTTCTGCGAAGTGCTGGAGCTGGTATTCAGCCCTTTGATCGTGAAGGGATTTGTCTCGGTATCGTTCCAAGGTGACGTAGCAAAAGGATTGTATGATTCCGCGTTCTGCGGCAACAAAGCATGATATGCACGGTCGATCGCGGCCAGTTGCAGCCGCTCGGTGCGCGCGGCCGACCAATGGAGGACAGCGAGGCTGCCTCCGACAACCAGGGTTGCTGCCAGGGCCCACACTTCGGCGCGGAGCCATCCGGGTCTGCCGATTGGAAATCCGAGCTTGGAGAACCATCGTTTGGGCACCGGTTCCGCCTCGTCAAGACCTGCCGAGATTTTCGACCAAAGGTATGACGGCGGTTCGAGAACCCGCATTTCGCGAAACAGCCGGTTCAAGGCAGACATCTCTTCCTGGGCGGCACGGCAGCTCGGGCAGCACTCGAGATGCTGCTCGATACGCCGGGCCGCGTCATCTTCCAGCTGGCGGTCCAGCCAAGCAGAGAGCTGTTCCTGCGAAATGTGAGTCGTCATCTGTCGTCTGTCCTGGCGCGGCGATCCGGGCTCATGTATCTTCCAAGTTCCTTCCTGGCAGTCAGGCGTGCTCGATAGATGTCCGTCTTTACCGACAGCAGCGAGCGGCCGACTATGGCGCTTATGTCTTTGTAGCTCATCTCTTGTACAACTGCCAGGATGAAGACCTCGCGCAGCTTCATCGGCAAAGCGTCAAGTGTCGCCTGCAGCTTCTCTCCCAACTCCGCGTTCAGAAGAGCCTTCTCAGGGTTTGCGTGCAGCCGGGTCTCTTTCGGCTCGGCAAAATCTTTTCTGCCCTGGTCTTCCTCGTCTAATGAATCGACCTTTTTGCGCCGGAACTTTTGATAAACTTCGTTACGCGCAATCCTGTAAATCCACGACTCGACCTGATCCGGATCTCTCAAGGTTCCAAGTCGCCTGAGGGCGATCAGAAACGTCTGCTGGGTCAGGTCTTCGGCTTCCTCAGGAGAGCCCATCAGGCGACACAAAAAATTGTAGATGCGTGAGGCAAAGCTGGCGTAAATCGCTTCGAATGCGTTACGCTTTCCCGCCTGTGCATCCTGCACGAGCTTCCTGATCTCCGAGTCGCTCTTCATCGACCGGCAATTATACAGATGTCCGACCCCCAGTAAAGTCGCAAAAGCAGAAAGTTTTTAGCCACCTTAGGGGGGGTCGCGCATCTGTATGGCTGTACGCATCGTACGGCGTAAATTGACTACCAAAAAAACTGTTGCGTTCGCGGTTTTCTGTGGTATGCTCTCGCGGACGTCACATATTGGGCCGGTGTCTAAGCAATGCGCTGTATCCCGATAAGAGGTGGGGAAGCGGTCGACTACGAAGACACTGATGGCGGCCTTATGAGTTTTTTCTTGCTGAACGACCACTAGTGGAAAGTACGTACTGACAACTCAACAAGGAGCATAGCTTAATGAAAACCAAAACGCTTTTAATAGCAGCCGTCATGTTCCTCGGACTCTCGGCGGCCGCCTTTGCTCAGTCCGTCTATTCGGTCAGCAGCGCGCCGATAACTACGGTGATCTCGACCGGAAACGCTGAGCTGACGGGCGATATCACGTTCACGGGGACCGGGACTTCGACTGTGGGCACCATTACCATTCAATATGGCAGTGGCGTCAACATCACCAGTGGCTGGACAAGTATCACGGTCAAGAAGGACGGCCTCGCCGCCGCCGGCCTCCAGGTTGACACACTTGCATCTGTTTACAGCCCGGGGAGTTTGGTGATCGACGTTCCCGCCGGTTTGACTGTTACGTCAGGGACCACCTACGCCATTACCGTCAGCGGCGTCCGTGTGCAGGTCAGTGGAACCGGCCTGACAAGCCTGCAGGCATATCTCTCAGTAACGGGGGGCAACACGCTTGCTGCGGGTTCGAGCCCTGTCACCGTCATCAATAGCACGAGCGGATTGGGCATCGCCGCTAGTGGAGTAACCAGTTACAACACCGGCACGGTGCCATTTCCCATCACTGGAACCGCCGCAAGCGCGACGGGTAATCCCACGATCAATGCTGTCTACGGTGCCTTTGACGTTACCACCTCTCAGACCAACACCAGCACTCAGTATACGACGATCGCAATCAAAGAAGGCTTCCTGTCTGCATGGCAGAAGAACGTGGGTGTTCGGATCAGCGTGTCGGCGTTGCCCCCAAAGGGAGTGACCTTCACCTTTCCGGCCACCGCTAATACTGTTGATGCCACTGCCACCAGTACAGCGCTGACCACTCTCAGCCCCTGGGTGAGAGGTATCAGCACAAGTACTACGGCACAAGGCACCACAACCACAATCAGCTACAACAGCAAATCGAGTGCGCTTGATGTGTACTATTACGTCGCGACCGACAGTGGCCCCACGACGATGGAAGCTCTGCAAATCCCAGTGACCATTACAACCGATCCGACTACCGAGACGTTCCCGTTGGCAGCCACGACGTTTAACTACACCGTGACGTTGGCTCCAGTACAGGGCGCGTATAACACCAGCGGTTCGAATGTGGGCAAGCCGGATGGTCTGCTGGCGCCTCGTTTCACAGAGTCCCTCGTCGGGCCTGCCAACCTGCTAGCCATCACGGGTCGTAACACCGCCCTGCTGATACCATATGCCTACGCCTCGACAACGGCCGGTGACTTCAACACTGCCATGGCGATCACGAACACGACAGAGGATCCAGGGATAACAGTGCTTGGGTTTACCGGGGCAACAGCGCAGGCAGGTACAGTCACATTCTACCTCTTCCCGCAGGGCAGCAGCACCCTGCCGGCGTTCAAATACACGACAGCTGCGGGATCGCCAGGGTCGGGTTTGGACAGCGCTGGTAGCCTGGTATCCGGCGGCACGTACTCCGTGTTCTTAAGCCAGATCTTCCCGCTGGCGACTCCGTTAAGCGGGACTTCGACTCTGGGCAGCAGCTTCACGGGCTACGTCGTTATTGTCACCAACTTCTCGAACACTCACGGGATCTTTGTGATCAGCAACTTCACAAACCTCACGGCACAGAGCGGGATGATGGCGGTGCTCAGTGACCGCAGCGTTTTGCCGGAGAAGTTGATCTTCTAGTTTCTCAGGTCTCTCGCCTCTCAAAAAGGGGTTGCCTTGTGCAACCCCTTTTTTTGTCTTAGCGCTTTGGTGATGGTGTCGAAGATGTCGACGCGGGAAGTGTCTGGGGTAGTTTTGGGCGACCCTTTGTATGAATCCGGCACTGACTTCCGTGGGTTCGCGATCTCAGGGATTCCGCTTGGATCGTCCAAGACCGGCCAGGATGGCATCACGGTTTCGGCGGGCGTCGGCGTTGTCTGGCTTCACGCGTAGCGCTTGGGAAAAGGCGTCCAAGGCTTTTTGGACTTGGCCGTGGTTGAACAGCGCCACTCCCAGATTGTTGTAGGCTTCCACAAAATCCGGCTTCAGGCGTATCGCTTCGTTGAAGTTCGCTACGGCGCCCTGAACATCTCCCTGGCTCTCCAGCGCCGTCGCCAGATTGTAGAAAGCGTCTGCGTAGTCCGGCTTAAGACGTATCGCTTCACGGTAATGCGTGATGGCTTCCGCGCTCTTCCCCTGGCTATAGAGTACGACTCCCACGTTGTAATGCGCTTCGGCGTATTTGGGCTTAAGCCGCAGGGCCTCGGCGTAATGCGAGAGTGCCTTGTCTATCTGGCCCTGCTGGAGTAAGACGTTTCCCAAGTTGTTATGGGCTTCCGCGTAATTAGGGTTTAAGCGAAGAGCCTCTTCGAAGTTGCGGATGGCATCGGAAGCCCTGCCCTGACCGGCGAGTGCTACACCGCGGCCGAAAAGAGCCTCGGGGTAAGCGGGCTGCATGCGTAATACTGAATTGTAAGCCTCGATCGCTTCCTGATTCCTGCCGAGCTTCGCGAGGGCATCGCCGAGAGAGCAATACAGCGCAAGGCTATCGGGCATCCGGCGCTGAGCCCTCCTGAAAAAATCCACCGCCTCCTCGAACTTCCCCTGTTCGAAGCGCGCCTGCCCGATATTTCTCAGTGCGGTAGGATCGTCCGGGTTGATCTTCAGGGCCTTGGAGTATTGCTCGAACGCCTGATCTACCTTCCCCAGTTTATAGAGGCAGTAGCCCAGGTTGATCATTATGTGTGGATTCGGAGGCTCGAGCCGTAGCGCTTCGGAATAATGCATTACCGCCTCCTGGAATTTCCCGCGTTTCGCCAGACCTGTACCGAGGAGTTCATGCCCAATATAGTTATCCCTGTCAATCTCCAGGACGTGCGAGGAAAGGGACAGCGTATCCCGCCAGTATCGCACCTGAAACCAGGTGGCGCCGGAACAGACCGCCAGCAGAAATGCTCCAGCTATCGCCAGAGGCCTCATGACCCTCTGCCACTTTGCTACAACTTCCGGGATACCCCAAGCGATAATAACGAAAATCCCGATCAGTGGAACATAGGTGTACCTGTCGGCCATCGCCTGCCCGCCGACCTGAACAAGGCCGATCACTGGGACAAGCGTCCCCAGGTACCAGAGCCATCCGACGGCGAGGTAGGGAAAGCGACGGGCTAGATGCAGCACCAGGACAGTAATGCACAACAGGAACAACGCCGCCAATGCAACTTCATAGCTAGGGTAGCCAGGCGGGGGAAATCGGTAGAAGACGCTAAGGCTACTGGGCCAACTTGCTTTCATGAGGTAGGTGACGTATGAGTGGATCGCATTGGCGATTCTGGCATCGAAAGGCATGATGCTGGCTGCCTTGACGGCTCCTCCCGCCTTCTGGACAAGAAAAGTGACAGCGCTGGAGATCGCCGCGAGCAGGAAAAACGGGATCTTCTCGAAGGCAAGAGGCAGAGCTGGCCGCAAAAACCGGGTGCCGATAGATTGCTTCGAGCGCCTCGTGCTGTCTGGCAGAGCCCCCGGGCCCGGAGCAAAGCGGTTGAGCGGCCAGTAATCAAGGAGAAGGAGGACGAAGGGAAGGGTGACAAGCATGGGTTTGGCCATCAAGCCCAGCACAAACGGGATGACAGTCAGCAGGTATCGGTTGAACCCGGGCTTTCGCACGTAGCGGGCGTAAGCCCATAGAGTGAGGAGCCAAAAGAACGTGCTCAGAACATCCTTCCGTTCGGCAATCCAGGCGACTGATTCAACGTGGAGCGGGTGCAGAGCGAAAAGCGCTGCAATGAAACCCGACTTCCATTGGGCGCCGGTCAAGTTCTGGAATACCAGGAAAAGCAGGAGAGTATTGGCGACGTGGAGAAGCAGGCTGACCAAGTGTTGAGGCCCGGGATTGAGGCCAAAGATCTGGCAATCCGTCATATGGGAAAGCCAGGTCAGAGGATGCCAATTTGCTGCATACCCGGTAGTGAAAGCCCAAGCCACATTATGCGAATCCAGGCCGGTCCTTACGTGCCAGTTCTCAAAGACGTAATCGCCGTCGTCAAGGTCGACGAAATCGTACCGGTAAACCTGCGCATAGACGGCTAGCGTAATGCCCGCCAGGCCAATGCAAATCCACATCCGATGCCGATTCCAGATCTTGTCCATCGTGGGAGAGTTTTTATCGCTGCGGAGCCATGGGCGCAAGTTAATTCTCGGGCGGTGCCGAAGAGGGAGGCGAATCCGGCGAGACTAGTTTCTTTCGCGAAACTCATTAGCTGAGCCGCAAGACCTGTCGATTTAACAGACAAGTGGGGGCGGGCTTTAGCCCGTTCCCGGCGTCCCCAAATGGGAACACTAACGAATTAAATTCCAGCCGCTTATGTAGTATTCTGTTATCGCGCCCCTGTAGGACGCTTCAAGGGACCGCGCTATCGCTGATTTCTTCGAAAGGAGCAGAAACAGATGCCGCTTTTGCCTCGAAGGCCAATGACCGGGATTCAATTGTGGGTATTCATCTGCGTGCTTCTGTCGGGATGGCTCTTGGTTGAGGTGCCAGCCATCGTTTTCGGTGGCGGCCAGGCTGCTGCCAAAAAATCAGCTCAAAGCACTCGATCCGCCCCGCCTCAAGGTGTGCCGAGACCTTCACTCGATGCGCTAAAATCGCGCGCAATTGCGTATTGGAACCTGCTCGCACGGGGCCAGAAGTCGCAGGCCCTCCAATATGTGGAGCCGTCTCGACGCGCATACTTTAAGGCTTGGCAGGCACCGCAGTTTTCCGAGCCCCGGATCACTACTTTGACGTTGTCTTCGAAGGCCGAGGAAGTATCTGTGACCGTCGAGGTAAAGAGAGTTTTCCCGCCTTTGACGGCCTTTTTTCCCTGGCCGGTGACGGAAAACTGGGCTTTCCGCAACGGCAACTGGTTCGTCTTGGTGGAAAAGACCCCGGCAACGGTCCCGTTCCCTACCGCCCCAGGGCATCCCGAAGCACTCCTGCTGAGCCCTGAAGAGACGAGAAAACGCCAGGAAGCAATCCGGGAGGCCCTTCAGTTTGAAACTACAAACCTGGAGTTCGGCACCGCACGCAGGGGAGACAGCGTTTCGCTTTCCCTAGGATATCGACTGGCAGGCGATGAGGCGTTCGGGATTGTTATGAGGAACTCTCCAGATGATTTTTATATTCGCAATCTCCCGGATAGAAAGCTGCCGCCAGGGAAAGAGCAGAAAATCCAGATACAATTGCTGACTCAAACCTACGCGGGCGAGGTTGACGAGAAACTCACGGCCATTATCAGCCATCAAAATGTCGAAGTCCCGTATGACTTCAAAATCCACGGTTATGTCTATGCCCCGGTTTACAGCTCTCCCAGGAAGCTGCGGTTCCTGAGCGGCGAGCACGAGAAAGAAATAGTAATAAGAAACGACTCCAAATCGGAAGTGACTATCAATGGTGCTTCCAACGAGAATTTCAGGGTTGCGCCTCTCCCCAGAACCCTGCCCCCCGGCGGCGCTTGCACACTCACGGTCAGCGTGGTCCGTGACAGACCCGAAAAGAACCATGTTGATTCTTTATCCTTGAGTCTTAGTAAGCCTGTAGAAGACGTGGACAGCCTGGATCTCCCTATCGTTCTCAACTACGAGGAAGTCGATCCCCAAAAGGCCAAGGAGAGGGAGTTGATCGAACTCTTGCGAAAAGCCGGCATCCCGATCAAGAAATGAAGAGCGGCGAATGGCGAGGCGCCAGCCGTCATTCGCCGCTCGAAGACCACCATCAGTTGCCGATGTCTTGAGGCGGGATGGCGCTCAGCGAGAGCCCGTCGTAGCTTCCAAACAACGAAAAGCTCGTAACGGGCAGGTCGGACACGATATGAACGTATCCACCCGACTGTCCGGCCACAGCCGGAACCAGCTCATATAGAAGCTTGGCGATCTTCTGTCCCGGCAGCAGGGTGAGCGATTTGGTGCCCACCGAAGCACCGGCTTTTGTGAAAACTTCGAGCGAGACAGTAGCAGAAGTTAGATGCGTGTTCAAGATTGCGACTCCAGTCCAATAGCCCGCGGTCTCCGCTACGTGAGAGTAAACGAAATCGGACACCGGGGAGGTTACCAGCGGCAAAGCCGCTGAACCGGAGCCGTCAGCCGCGCTGAATCGCAAGGATCCCGCGACCAAAGGCATAAATATGAATGGTCCTAGGTGCGTGGGATTGAAGTCGATTCGGATGTATCCCGTGGTCACTTGGGATACAGGTAAGGCTGGGAAGAGGCTGGCGATTGTCTGGATTGTTTGGGCGGCATGAGGGATTGAGAGTGATGCTTGACCGATTGAAATTCCATTGCTGTCAAGTAATGTCACAGTGAGATTCGCGTTTACGCTCGAATCAAGATCTATGAGCGTCAACTCCGTGGTATATCCGCCCCCCGATGCAAAGTGGGGCCAGTAGAGCGTATCGCTCGACTGGCCCACCTGGCCCGGGAGCACATTGGAATCGAGGGAATTGCCGAATGTTTCCTTTGCGACCAGGGGCGCGTCGGACTGGCCTTTCACATAGCCGCCGGCGAACGAGTTCAGATCTACTCCTGGGAAAAGCTGCTGGAAGCTTTGCGTCACCGTTCCGGATGCCCCAATGCTTCGCGAAGATGTCGAGATAGTGGTCCCGTTCGAATCAAACAACGTCAATACTGCAACTGCGGTCGCGGTGCCCGGGTTAAACATCTCAAATGTGGTGAATGGGGCGGGGGCCTGGCGAAAGACAACGGGCCACACCCAGTTGCGCACAGAATTCAGATCTGCGGTATCACCGTCCAGCCTCGATCCGCTTACATCACCCAGAAGATAAAACCCTGCCAAGGTAGGTGTTGTTCCTACCGCTCGAATCGTGCCGGCGGTAGAAGCGTTGAAAGTGGGTCCAAAGACGTCGGTGTCAGTGGCCAGCTTTGCTATCTGCCCGTTCTGGGGAATGGTGAGCGTTATCGAGTTCGTGATAGCGGAACCTGACGCGTCGTATGGCGTCAGCGTGACGTTGACACGATAGTCCAGGGGATTAGTGAGGGCGAACGCGGTGTATGTGGCATCGCTCTGGGAGCGGAATGGGAACGCCAGTTCCGTCGAGCCCGACAAACCCGGCAGTTCGGACGGGTCCGGTATGATTCGCTCCCAATAGCGCGGAATATCGGTCGATGGGGAGCTGGCGTCGGGAGTAGCGATCCCGATCGGAACGAGAGCCGCCTGAAAGTCAATGATTCCAGTTCCAGCCGCAGGGCCCTGCGCCATCGAGACGGATATCGTAAAGGAATCCATCTGCGTGGGGCTGGAGGAGGCCCCTGTGAACTTATAGACAACCGAGGTCGTGCCGTCATCCCCGGGAATCGTTTCGTCCAGACCCGATGTTGTCGTCAGCACTGAGCCCAGATCAGAGGTCGCAGTCGCAGAGAAAGTGACCTTGGCGCCGGCGGGAATGTCGGGATATGGGGTGATGCGAATGCCGGTTGGAACCGTCTGCCCAAAGGTTCCAACGGAGCTTGTGAAGGCGGCAGTGAAACCTTCCTGGACGACGAACGAACTTTCGTCATGAGTCACCACGCCGTTGCGATAGGCAAGGGACTCCGAACCGCTGAAGTCGACGTCGAGAGGTTGAAGAATCAAGCCGATTACAGTAACCGTGTTCTGGCCTGCTGTGATTCCATTGCCGCCGCCCGAAGGCGAGGAAATGGATGCGGTCACGCCGGTGTAGTCATGACCTGCGAGCGCCACTCTCACCCCTTGAATCCGGATCAGGTTTCCGGATGTGCCGCCGGCGGGGACGGTGAAGACGATCGCATTACTCCCCGCGAGGGTCGGCGCATGTGCAATGCCCGCAAGGCCCCCGGTCCCCGTGACACTGATCTCACTGGCATTATTGTTGGTCACCTGCGCCGAATACTGAATTTGAAACGGCGCTGAAACCGTTTGGCCAGACTGCACGGTAAGAATGATCTGCCCGGTCAACTCCGTCACGCCGATGTCTGCAGCGGTCGCCGGCGCCGATGCGACCGTGAACGTCGCCTGCCCGAACAGCGGGGCAGCGCATAGGGAAAGCAAACAGATATTGGCAGCTACCCTAAAAGACTTACAATGCACCATTGCCTTTTATCCCTCCTGACTTGCTCTTTCCGGATAAAGCAAGACATAGTCATGTTCTTCCATTAATCCCCGTGGAATCCGGTCGACCCGCTGTTGCTCATCCGGAGATCACAGGAAGTCCACGAATGGATCACAGCGTTCACCGCTCCGATGGATTTGACGTTTCGAAAATTGCGCAACTGGTTGGTAATAAATTTGTTCCCGTCACGCTGTTGGAGTTGTTTCAAGGAGCCAAGGATCCGAGGGGCAGAGGCTCCTAGATGGTTTTCCTTCCTCTGCCCCATGATCCCTTTGCCCCTCCGCTCCTATAGTTGGCGACCGCAATTTGATAAGTTCCACCAATTACAAGACGCATCCGTGCCGCGAACTTAACACAGACATCCCCGCGGACCCCTTGACTCCGGAAGTTGGAGTGAGGCTGCAATCCTATTATTACGGCTTGATTTCCTTTTTTCAATAAATGCTTACTGACTTAGCACCGAACCGCCGTCGGCGGAGTATTATACAATCAAATTCTTCCGGTTGCCGCGGCGCCGACAGGCTGTTTCTGCACCCACAACAGGCTTTCGGGCTCGTAACCTATGCCTGCATCCTTTCCGTGAGAAGTTGTGCGAGTCGTCAGGAGCTAGGTCAATAAGGACTTTTCAATATATTCACCCCTGTGGCTCAGCACGCGACAAGTCAATACTATCATAGATCGGAGTGCCCCCAAAGCTCCAAACGAAAAACGGATGCAATCAAAAGTGCGCGCCACCGTGCATCAGGAAAATCGGTAACTGGCACGAATGGCAACCAATTAATAGCGCAACAATGGGGCTCTTCGGACACTGGGAAGGTGTTTGACGACCTGGAGAAGCCGGTGGGAGATGCCTTTGTGATTGTGCAGTCCCAATCCACGTATCATGTGGCCGAGAAACAACATGATGCAACCATTCAAGGACTGCAGCACATGTCGGCAAGATCCGATGCTCAAGGGCACTTCTCACTGGAGGCCTTGCCCCAAAGCGAAGCGCTTCTGCAGGTTGGCGGCGCAAGAAGCTGTGAACTGTGGAGCGAGCCGATTGACCTGAGAAAGGACGTTGAGAAAGACATCCAGCTCAAGTGCCATCCGACTTTCAGAGTCATAGTTCAGGATGGGAGCGCTCGCGGAATCGATCACGCCATGATGGATGAAGTGGGAGTGCCGATCAAGAACTTCACCATTCGCCTGCACAAGACGGACGTCGATTCATATAGTGTATGGTTCCCATTCGTTTCAGATGACGGCTCGTTCAGTCTGAAGCACATCCCTACTGGAAAAGTCAGCATCGAAGTGGCCGCGGACTTGATGCATTCTGACAAAGCGCGCACGGTGGCGTCTTTCACGCAAGATGCCATGGTAGTGGAGGGACAAACCACCTTCCTGCTCGCGGTGCTCAAACGACAGGGGAGCTTCCCCGCTCCGCATCAGGGCATCGGCATTCGTCGGGTCGAGTAGGCTGGACCCCGCCGCTGATACAGGTTATCGAGAGCGAATCGGCACGGACGCAAAGGCGCCTCATCGTACACCAGCGTTACGAAGATCAGATCTGCCATGAATCTCTTAAGCCTGGCGATTGCTGTCCGAAACGCAAAAGGGGCAAGGTGTATGCGTCCGTTGCGCTGGGATTCCGGGTACGGATCGTGCGACAGGCGCCGTTCGGGGAGAAGGTTTTACGAGGTCGAGAAGCTGCGGTGAAATCTTTGCCTGCAAGTGTTCATGAAACAGGCTCCAGAGGGAGTGAACGAGAAAAAACACGAGGAAACCGCGGAGAGCATGATTGCGCTTTAGAAGCACGGTTGCTGGATTTCTTGCTACCAGCTGGAACATTTTCAGGGAAGCTCTGGAATACCCCTGCTGGCTGGGTCCCGCTTCTGATTGCACCCCTACTTTCGAAAGGGAGTGCCGGCTATCAAAAGAGTTTTTTTTTTGATAGAGTGCGTCGAAGTTTTCTTCGGAAGGAGTTCGATGAACCGGGAGAGATTCAGGAAGGCTTTGCCATATTTTGTGTTTGCGTCGGGTGGCTGTGCTCTTGTCTATGAGTCGCTCTGGATGCGCTCCTTTGGCCTGATATTCGGCAACACAACCCACGCGATCGCAGCCGTCCTCGCTGTTTTCATGGGAGGTTTGGCCTTGGGGAGCTTTTTAACAACCAAGCTGAACTTCAAGAGGATCATGAACGCCTATGCACTGGTTGAAATAGGCGTTGGATCCTCCGCACTGCTCACGATCCCTCTCTTGCATTTTCTGCCGGAGTGGTACGGACTGTTTCTCCGCGAGCACAGTTTGTCACATGCCGCAGAACTCACTTTTCGCGTTTTCGGCGCAGCAATTATCTTGTTGCCGCCGACCATCCTTCTCGGGATGACTTTCCCTCTATTGATTGAATTCTTGACCCGCAGCGGGAGGAGTTTTTACGCCAACATGGGTTTCCTCTACCGCACAAACACAATGGGCGGCGCCTTCGGCGTATTAGTCGCCACCTTTTGTCTGATGCCCTCGGTTGGCAAGCTTGCTACTTATTTGATTGCAGCGGCCGCCAACCTCACCATCGGATTCCTGGCCTGGAGTTGGAGCAAGGGTTTGGAGGAGAATCCCAATCAGGGACGCCGTCCAAGAGTCGCACCGCAAGTCAAGGAGGCTTCGTCGGCTGCGCCACCAAACAGACGTTTGCATGCAATCTTCCTCTTGACCACTTTTTCAACGGGGCTGTGCTCGTTTGGACTGGAAGTCCTCTGGACGCGATCCCTATCCCTCGTAATCGGTTCGTCCGTTTATTCATTCAATATCATGCTCATTGCCCTGCTTCTCGGGATTGTCTCAGGGACTTTCGTGTATGAGGTTTGTTGGAAAAGGATCAAGCGGCCACTTCTCTGGCTTTCAGTCTTTGCTTTGGCAGTCGGAGTCCTGTGTTTGATTGATGTGGCGGTGACGGGATTTCTTCCTGTCCTGTTCTTTGCCATGATCAAGGCGCTGCCAGTCTCGTTTTTTTTGAGCCAAGCGACCGCTTTTCTTCTGTGCTTCCTAACCATGTTTCTTGTAGCGGTGGCCTTTGGATTCCTATTCCCGCTTCTGACTCATTTTCTGAACTTGAGAAACTATTCTGCGCAAAGGATATCCGGCCACCTCTATTTTTGGAATACGCTGGGGACCATTATGGGTTCCCTGGGCACCGGCTTCTTCCTTGTGCCTCTTTTCGGCTTGCAGACTTCATTTGTCGTGCTATCGATCCTGCCGCTTGTTCTCGGTATCTGGCTCTTGGGTGAAGCCCTTGCCTGGCCTCCAATCCGTAGAATTGCCTCGTTCATCGTTTTGATCACCATGGCGGCGGCTCTCGGCAAATGGTACCAGCCTTGGGACCTGATCATGATGACCGCCGGCATATATAAATACGGTATTGAATGGCGGGATGGCATCCAATCTGCCTGGAGCTTGCCCGAACAGCTTAAAAGCACCCGCAATATTCTGTTCTACAAGGAGGGCGACGAGGGTGTCGTGTGCGTCACAGATACTGGGAACAGCCGATATATCTCAGTCAATGGCAAGATTGACGCTGGAAACAACAGGGCAGACGTTGCCACGCAAAAACTCATCGCCCACACGCCTCTGATGCTGCATCCCAACGCGCAAAAGGCGCTCGTAATCGGTTGGGGAAGCGGCTCCACCGCCGGCACAGCCAGCTTGTACCCCAACCTCACGCAAATTGACTGTGTTGAGATTGAATCTCTGATGTATGAATGCGGGCGCTATTTCACGGACACAAATCACAACGTCGCCAGCGATCCACGATTCAGGATCCACATTCAAGACGCCCGCAATTATTTGCTTGTGGCCCCGACCTTGTATGACGTCATCCTGTCCGAACCGTCCAACCCATGGATCACTGGCGTTTCCAACCTCTTCACTAAGGATTTCTACATAATAGCCAAAGCCCGCTTGAACGAAGGTGGAATCTTCTGCCAGTGGTTCCATTTCTATGACCTGACGCTTCGGGACATTAAGAGCCAAGCACGTACCTTCGCCGAATCGTTCCCATATGCCTCTATGTGGCTGGTTCCACCGCAGACTGCGGAAGCAGGTGCGTCCAGTTTGAGCGGTGATATCCTCCTAATTGGCAGCGATAAACCACATCACCTGGACTATGAACAGGTGAAGCGTTGGTACAGCAATAAGGCTATCCATGAGGACTTAGTATCGCTAAGTGGCTTGGAAGATGAACTGGCGTTTTTATGCGACTATATTATGAGCCGCGGGGATATGCTTCTTTTCGGGAGCGATGCGCCCTGCAACACGGACAACTTCCCCTATATCGAATTCTCGGCTCCCAAGAGCTTGTACCAGGCAAAAGCGGACGCACAGCGCGTTGAGTTTGGAATTCTTCAGAGTCTTGATAACGGCAGCAGCGAGCAGTTTCCTCCTATCGAGAATTTTCCGCCCCTCATGGAGAAAAACGTGAGTCCGAAGCAACATGCGGACCTTTGCGTGGACATCGGGACAAAGTATTTCAGCAAGGCTTTTTTGGGGCGCGCCCGAAGGCTCTTTGAAACGGCCATCAAGGAAGATGATAAAAACGCGGACGCCTATGCTCGGCTGGGTGAACTGTTTTACGCCCAGCGGTTGATTGATGATACTGAAAGGACTCTTCTCAAGGCTGTGGCCTTGAGCTCAAAACTCAAGAAACCTTACAGCATCCTTGGTGCGATCTATTACAGCCGCAACGAATTCGCCAAGGCCGAACAGATGTACAAGCAGCTGATATATTATTTCCCCGATGATCCGACAGGCTATTACGGACGGGCTGTAATCTATGCGGAACAGAGGAATTGGACGCAGGCGCGTGAGATGGTCAATCAGACGCTAGCCATTGATCCTCAAATGGGAAATGCGATCAAGCTCCTTGATTTTCTCAACAAGCAGATCAAATAGCGTTTCTGTGGCTTACCCAGCTGGATTCCTGCGGCAGCAACCGATCTCACCCGGCTTCGGGGAGAATTCTGAGTGCTTTCCCCCCATGTTATGCTACCCTCACCCACCAGCTCAAGGGCGATCGACTGTAGGGAATCGTACGGCAGCTAGCCGATTGCAACGCATGATCCGCAAGCGCCGACGGATTTTGTTGGCGACCATAACCTATGACTAAAAGCCCGCGCGCGAATCCATCGACGCGCAATTGCGCGCCGATCAAATCTGCGGCAACGATCCAGCTGTGGCAATTCTCACTTGTCCTGGCTGTTGCCTTCTTCTGTTATCTCGAAACAGTCAGGTATCAATATAAGGAAGCCTCGACACGTTGATCGGAACCATCCTATTAAAGAACGAGGCCAAGGAGAAAATGCTCGCGGCCGACAGCGCCAAAGTCAACGAGGCCGTGCGCTCGATGAAAAGCCAGTTTCCGGACGAAGCCCGGTTTCAAGAGGCATTGCACGCGCAGGGACTCAAAGAGGTGGATTTGCGCAACTCAATTGAGCCACAGCGTCAAAACTCGGTTGGATTCTCGCGAGTTCCTCACGTGCCGGAGCACCAGGTCACCTACTCAAGGCAGCCGCTGTGATGCGCCGCTCGAAGGCCGGGATGCGGACGAGCCGCCTGTCTCTTGTGCTGAGCGACGCTGTTTCAGGATCTGCGCTAGTTTGCTTCGCGGGCGAGGGCTTGAGGAGATTCGCCGCATCGAGCCTTGCAAAGGCAGTTGGAAGATTCCCAAGCGATCCACACAGAATCTCGACATAGTCGAGGCAGTCCAGGTTTAGTGCCAAGGCAGCGGAGGGCGAAAGTCGTTCGAAGTCCTGGGTGAGGATCTTGCGGCCACTGCGGCGGCGCTCGCCATGCTTCAGAGAGCCAAACCACGACTCCAGGATGTTGTTCGTGCGATCGACCAGGCGGATGCCGCCGCCGCACTCGTGCGGGATCGGAATGACGTGCCCCCAGAGATGGGGGCCATGACGATCCAGGTGTGACAGGATCAGGTCGATGGCCGTGCGCAGATCCTTGGCGGGGCCGCGCTCGGGTCGGCGCTTCCTCAGTGACGTGGTGAGGTTTTCTACGGCGGATCGGATGTCGTTCAGTTTCCCGGCCTCCCGCTCGGAACCGGCTCTGGGAGCTTTGTCCTTCTCCTCGAGGCGGAGGGCGCGGCGAAGCTCGGCAAAAAGCTTCGCGCGCCGGTCGAGTGCCGCGCCGACCGGGTGGAAGCGCGGGATATCGCATCGCACCGGACGCAGGATGCCATGCAGCTTTGCTAGTGCTTTTCTGACCTTGGCATCCTCGGGAGGTTCTCGCAAGAAAGCCTCGGTTGCCCAGGATACGCCAAGGCAGCGATCGTACAGATCCCGGTAGGGAAGATCAAACGGGAAGCCCTGATCGGAGCCGTCCGCCCGATAATCCAGTATCCACTGAGCCAGGCTCCGGACAATTGTCATGCCGGCCGTACCTTCAGGAATCCGCCGGTTCTGGTCCGATTCGGCAAGCCAGAGACGAAGACCGTCCCGGCCCTGATCGATCCCCTTTCCCAGGCTGCGGCCCTGTTGCCGACTGAAGGCACGAAGCTGCTGCAGCAGACCGGCTTTGCGGAACAGATCGCGTAGATTATTGTGCCCTTCTTCGAGCAGGCCTTCGCCGATGTCCGAAAGGAAGTGAAGATGGCAGGCCAAGACCGCAATCGGGCTCTCCAGCGATTGCACAAATTCGTCGGCCGCGTCCCTCATGGCGCCGCCCAGATCGCGCATAATGGCGCGGGGTGTCCCGAACGATGCCGCAATGCTCTGGATGGCAGGAAGGATGAACTCGGCCCGCTCGGTCGGCAGCTTCCAGGCGCCCAGGACCCAGCGGCGCCAGCCGGAAAACGCCACCAGCATCGTACCCCTCCCATCTTCCCCAGTAGCGTCGATGTGGAGGGGATATCCACCGTCACGGTCCATTGCGGCCCGCAAGTCCGGAGCCCGGCTCGCGTGCAAGGCCTCGAGGTGTTCGAGGAAGCGGGCAGCAAGCGCGCTGACTTGGCCGCTCGAAAGGCCGATGCCGTACCGTTGCGCCAGTTCACTGCGGATCTCCTCCCGCTGGCGGTGGTGGAGGAAACGCTCGATTCCAACATGAACCTCCAGGTCGTAGCCATAGACCTTGCCCGGAGATACTCTGAGCAACAATGCTTCGGACCGTCCCGTCACCAGTTCTCCCGACCGTTGTCGACAGCGGGCCTTGCACACGTTAATGGCCTCGTGGGCGATGAAATCCCCGTGCTCCAGCGTGACGACCCGATGTTCGACGGACTTCTGAACTTCGGTCGGTCCACCGCATAGGAGACAAGGCCCTTCCGAAGTGTCCAGCTCGGCCCTGATCCCGGCGGCGCCGAAGATCCGATGCCGCCAGTTCTCTTCCAGACGGTTCAACTGCAGCCTCACCGCCGCGATCGCCGTGAAGCGGGCTTTTTTTACCCAGCTCGTAATGTGCCCACACCGCCTCGATCTGTCCCGGAGTGCTCGCCTTCCCCTGCGCCCGCATCAGCGCGGCAACTGCCGCAACGTCGGGCTCGGGGGAATGAATCACAGCCAGCAGTACCTCGATGACGACGGCCGGATCCGGCAACGGACCCGGCGGAGGCGGCGGTTCTGCAATCAGACGCTGCCTTGCGGCAATCTGGGTCTCGGCCGCCGTCGGCTCGGCGCTGACGTACAGGTAGAGCTGCTCAATCTCGGCGCGGCCGATCTCTCGTGCCACCACAAGGTCATGGAGCGTGTCATAAACACGGAGCCTGAGACGATCCTGAAGCTCTGGGTGGGTATGGCCCGCCGGTGCCTTGTTGACCAGATGAACGACCGTACTACGCAAGGTCCGGTGACTGGAAAAGAGCACGCCCGAGTGCGCCCAGAGGCCGTCTGCGTCGAAAGACGGGGTCCGCGCCAGTGTGTAGTACTTGCCCGCATGGCTGTAGCTGCTGAGGTATCCCATCCTGCCGAGGATTCGGAAGACAGTCCGGCCGGAAACGTGGAGCGCGCGTCGCAGTTCATCGAGCCGGGCGATCGGACGGTGGCGGAAGAAGTGCTCGAGTTTCTTGACATTGGGATTTTTGGAAGAGTCTGTCATAGTTACGACTGATAATATCACAAATAGTCGTAACTATGACAGATTTGACCTCATCCCATTGCAAACAAGGCTGAAAAACTCAGGAAATGCAAAACAGGGACACTTCATGTGGCAGAATTACGACTCAGACGACAGCACGAAGTTGCTGGAAATTAGAGACTTACAGAATCCAACCGAGTTTTGACGCCGTAGCAATTGAGACCAAGAAAACCACATTCGCGGAGGCTGTCACGAAGGAATCCGAGGACAATGCCACGCGTTCGAAAGGAGGCGATCTCGGATTTATCAAACGCGGGGATATTTTAAAGCCGCTCGAAGATGCGGTCTTCGCGACCAAACCGGGAATGCTCACTGCAGTCGCTGAGGCGGATAACGGCTGTTACCTGTTCGATGTCCTGGAAGTCAAACCGGCAGGGAGGATGTCCCTGGAAACAGCCAAGCCGAAGATAAGGGACTACCTCCTGCATAAAGCCAATCAGGCGGCTACGAGAAAACACCTTGACGGTCTTAAGGCTAAAACCAAGATCGAGACCGTCATGTCCGACGAAGAATGGAATAAGCGTCACGCTGCCAAGTGAGCAACGACACCAGATCAGACCAGCCGGTGGGTTCCAAGGGCTCGCGCAAACTTGGCAATATGCCGCGTGCTCCCAGGCCTGATCCACTCACGACGAACCGCGTGCGAAAAGACGCGGGCCTGGGACCCGCGGCCGTGCGGAGCGCAGCGGCAGGCGGGGATCTGCGGCGTTGCGGCTCCTGGACGATGTCACCACATCGCCCGCGTCGCGGCGCCTTGCATCTGCCCGCCCGGCGCTCGCGCCAAAATGCCAAATTGTTGTGCAAACCCTAAGCAGCACGGCGTCTCTGCCGTACCCGTGCAAACCCATTTATCGTTCAGCAAGTAATCTCTACTAGCGGCCGGCCGGCCCCATGACAAGTACTTTTCGCGTTTCTCTATGGGACGCCATTTGCTATGATCTCGTTCCGTGTACAACGACCGTCGCATCACCGTCGTCATCCCGTGTCTGAACGAAGAAGAGGGCATTGTCCAGGTGCTCTCGCGTATGCCCTCTTTTGTAGATGAGGTGATCGTCGTCGACAACGGTTCGACCGACCGAACCGCGGAAATGGCGCGGAAGTTCGGGGCTCACGTCATCCACGAGAAGGTCCGGGGTTACGGACGGGCGTACAAGACCGGCTTGACCCAAGCCCAGGGAGACATTATCGTCACGCTCGACGGCGACCATTCGTATCCGGTGGATGCAATATCCTACCTGCTCGAGGTCTTCCTGCACTCCGATGTACGTTTTCTCTCGGCCTCGCGTTTCCCGCTGAAAAACAAGCGCGCCATGTCTGTGAAACACTGGGTCGGAAACAAGCTCCTGAGCCTGCTTCTATCCGTGCTGTACTTGCGCTGGGTTCGTGATTCCCAATCGGGCATGTGGGTTTTCGAGCGCGACAGCCTGAAGGAGATGGACTTGTGCAGCGACGGCATGGCCTTCAGCGAGGAGATCAAGATCGAAGCGATCCGCAAGCGGCAGATCGGCTTCAAGGAAATCTACGTCGATTATTCGAACCGGATGGGAGAAGTCAAGCTCCGGCCATGGAGGGATGGCTACCGCAACCTCGTCTTTCTGATTCGAAAACGTTTCACACGCAGCCGCGCGCACTCGGCCGTCTCCGAGACCAAGGCGGCGAGGCAGGGGTGAGGAATCTTGTGACAGAAGCGCGCCTCGCCGGGAAAGCCGATGGCGGACCGGAATGCCCGATATGCGGGGCCTCCAGTGCCGGCAGGTTTGCTGTCGCGTCCGACCGGCTATTCGGCATTGCTCCCGGGAGTTTCCACCTGCACCGATGCCTTTCCTGCGGCTGCATTTTCCAGCACCCTTTGCCGGAACCCGCGACGCTCACTTCATTCTATCCGCAGGAATACTGGTGGGCTGAGAACGAACGATCAAGGTTTTCCATTGTGCTCGGCAGAATGGAGCGCGCCTATCGCGAGTTCGTCGCGTTGGATCATGTGCGGTTCCTGCAGCGCTGCACGACCAGGGGCAGCAGAGGACGGACACTGCTCGACATTGGATGCGGCAGCGGGACTTTTCTCCATCTGGCCCGGCGACACGGCTTTGTTCCACACGGGATGGACGTGTCGGCGCGCGCGGTTGCCCTGGCGCAGGCGCAATACCATCTGCCGGTGAGGCAGGGGGACATCGGCAGTGACGTTTGGCAGGGCTGTGACTTTGACTTCGTCACCATGTTTCACGTTCTGGAACATCTTCCCGATCCGCGAAAGGCGCTTGCCTATGCGGGCCGCCTGCTCAAACCGGCTGGAAGTCTGATCCTGCAAGTGCCTAACGCCGCATCTTTTCAGGCGCGCCTCTTTGGCCCGCGATGGTACGGGCTGGACGTTCCGCGCCACCTGATCAATTTCACGCCGCAGTCGCTCGTGCGTTTACTCGAACAGGCAGGATTTTCGGGCGAGGTTGAATATCGTTTCTCGCTTCGAGACAATCCGGCTTCGCTGGCATCGAGCCTCGCGATCGGACTGGATCCGATTGGACGCAGGGGGCGCGGAAAGCGAGCGAGCGCGATAGTGGAAGGCGCGCTCGAGTTCTTCTACTTCGGACTCGTGCTGCTGGCGCTGCCGCCGGCCCTGATCGAAAGCCTGTGCGGACGAGGGGGTACGATCTGGGTACATGCAAGGCGCGCAGAGTAGCGAGTTTGTTTATGGCAATTCAGACAGTGGTGCGCGCCCCTTGGAGCGATGCCGTCGCATGCCAAAAACGAACCACGAAGACCAAAAGACCTCAAAGAACCAAGAGCTAAGGGGGCTTTGGCTGCGCCGGAGGCGATTCCGCAGCTGCGCTGCGGAATCCACTCCTGGCACGGGCATCGGGGACAAGTGCATGGGGATTGGGTGCGACAGGGAAGCCCACATTTCACCGCACGCTCCAGGCTTGAGGATAGCTTCCTCTGCACGCTTGTCGCCGATGCCCGTGCCAGGAGTGGCAGCCAAAGCCTATTTCCGACGCACCACCCATCGCAATCCTATGTAATCCCAGGATCTTTGAGGTCTTGGAGGTCTTTGAGGTTCCGAAGGCATTCGGATGATTGGCATGCAGTGTCTGAATCGCTGAATTTGATCATTTTTCTGTGCGCTTATTGCAGCCTCTGCGGTTATATTGTGGGCTTCGCTGGGATCGTTAAAGGAGTTGCGATGCAGCCAAGCAAGCTGTCGAAAGCAAGGGTGCTGGTCACCGGGGCCGGGGGTTTCATCGGCAGTCACCTCTGCGAGCTCCTGCTCTCGCGAGGGGCTCATGTAAAGGCCTTCGTCCATTACAACTCCAGGAACGACTGGGGCATGCTCGAAGATCTGGACAAGCGGCAGTTGAAGGAGATCGAAGTTGTTGCCGGAGATCTCCGCGATGCCGATGCCGTCCGTCGCGCCGTCCGCGGCTGCAGTGTGGTTTTCCACCTGGGCGCCCTCATCGGGATCCCTTATTCTTATGCCAATCCCGCCGACGTCGTGGCAACGAATGTTATCGGCACGCTGCATGTTCTCCAGGCCTGCCTCGAGTCGGAGGTTGCGCGGCTGGTCCAGACTTCGACGAGCGAAGTATACGGCACCGCACAATTCGTGCCGATGGACGAGAGCCACCCGATCAATCCGCAGTCGCCGTATGCCGCTTCGAAAGTGGGCGCCGACAAGCTGGCCGAGAGCTACCACAAAACATATGGGTTGCCTGTAGTCATTCTGCGTCCCTTCAATACCTACGGCCCACGACAATCGCCTCGGGCGGTGATTCCCACGATCATAACGCAGGCGCTGGATGCCTCCACCATCCGGCTGGGCCATTTGGAGCCGCGCCGAGACCTTACTTATGTCCTGGATACTGCCCGCGGATTCGCTGCAGCGGCAACCGCGCCCGCATGCGAGGGCCAGACCATCCAGCTCGGCTCTGAACAAGAGATATCGGTGACCGAGCTCGTTGGCCTGCTCGGATCCATCCTGGGCAAGAGGCTGCGAGTTGTCTCAGAATCGAAGCGGCAGCGACCGAAGACAAGCGAGGTGGAGCGGCTGTTTGCTTCTAACCGTAAGGCGATGGAGAGGCTCGCCTGGCGGCCTGAAGTGCCGCTGTTACAAGGCCTCGAGAGAACGATCCAATGGTTTCAGGCAAGCCCGGCCCGATATAAGCGAGACCTCTATCACATATGACGATGAAAGACACCAGGATTGTAGTGGTACTGCCGGCCTACAACGCCGCGCGAACCTTGGAGCGCACCTATGCGGACATCCCCAAGGACAAGGTTTTTCGGATAATCCTCGTGGATGATGTGAGCCAAGATCAGACCGTGGAGATCGCCCGCGCGCTCGGGCTCTCGGTCGTGATCCATGTCCAGAACCGCGGCTATGGCGGCAACCAGAAGACCTGCTACCTCGAGGCGCTGAAGGAGGGGGCCGACGTCGTGGTGATGCTGCACCCGGATCACCAGTACGACTCCAAGCTTGTCCCCGCATTGGTTCGTCCCGTCCTGGATCGGCAGGCCGACATGGTCATGGGATCAAGGATCTTGAACGGACAGGCGCTCAAGGGCGGAATGCCGCTGTACAAGTATGTCGCCAACCGGGCACTCACGATTCTGGAAAACGTCGTCTACCGAACCCATCTTACTGACTGCCATAGCGGATTCCGTGCATACAGCCGCAAGCTTCTCACCACGGTTCCTTTTTTGCTCAACTCCGACGACTTCGTCTTTGATTCGCAGATGATCGCGCAAGCGGTGCACTTTGGGTTCGAGATCCAGGAGATTGCAGTGCAGGCGCGTTATTTTCCCGAAGCCTCGAGCGTCAATTTTCGCGTGAGCACGAAGTACGGAATCAAGACGCTTGCAGTGCTATTCAGCTTCCTGCTCCAGCGCCTAGGTCTGATGCGGCCGAAGATCTTCAACCTTACGCTGGCCGAGGTGGTCAGCAGGCACTACCACGACTCCATCTTCAAAGAGAGCCCGAGCCGTTAGGATATAATTTCCGATGTCGCAACGTGGATTAGGCCTTGCTGCGGTTGTCACGCTGACGATCGTTCTCTGGAGTGTGAACATTGTCTGGCTGCAGCGAGACACACGCCCTCCGGTCTGGGACATGGCGCTGCACCAGAGTTATGCCCTCAACTATCTGCCGCATGGGCAGCAACAGGCGCCGCTGCTGTCGCGGTCCGGCAACTATCCGCCCTTCGTTCATCTAGTGATCGCGCTGTGCTACCTCATTTTTCATCCGGGGCCGCATATTGCGGTGCTGGCGAACATCCCCGCCGCTGCGCTGCTCTTCTGGTCGGTGTACAAGCTGGGCGCAGGTTTAGCCGGAGAGGTGGCGGCGCTTTGGGCGTGCCTGCTCACGGCGCTGACGCCATACTTGATCTGGATGTCTCGCGAGACGGTGCTCGATTACTGGCTTGCTGCCTGGGTAGCGGCGGCTTTGGTAGCACTCCGCAAGACGGGCGGGTTTCGGTCTCATTCGCAGAGCCTTCTCTTCGGATTGATGTGCGCCTTCGGGATGCTCACCAAGTGGTTTTTTGCCGGCTTTCTCATTGCCCCCGTACTGTACGCATGCATCAAGTCGCGGATCTGGCGCGATCGGGCGCGCATGCTCCACCTCGCGGACGCACTTCTGGTCGCTGGTCTGGTTGCGGGCGTGTGGTATCTCCCCAACCTGCCGAACCTGACGCGCTACTTCTTCGAGAACACCAGCATCGGTGCGCTCGAAGGTGAACCGCTGGTGTTTTCATTCCAATCCCTCATTTATTACTTGCGCCTGCTCGAGGGGTATCAGCTTTTCGGCATTCTCTTCCTGGTTCTGGCACTCTCTGTCGTGTTCGTGTCGAAGCGGGGCCTGCTGCGCGATGGAACGTTTCTCCTCGCCGCAGTGTGCGGAGGGTGGGCGGCAATGACTCTATTGCGCACCAAAGATCCGCGCTTCACGATGCCGCTCTTGGGTCCTCTGTTAATCGTGGCGGGAGCCTGGCTGCACTCATGGGGCAGATCCTGGTGGGCGCGCGCGCTCAGGGCCGGTCTCGTCGCCACCCTTTGCTTTCAGGCATATGCCGCAAACTTTGGTGTGCGCTGGCTTCCGCAGGAGGTGGTGTTGGCGCGCGGCTACAGCGGCAGCGTACGCTGGGACTGGAATCTCTACCTTCAGCACTACTTCCACCTTCTTGGGCAGCCGCGGCGCGAGGACTGGAAGTTGGAGGAGATTTTGCGCAGCGTAGCCGAGGCTGCTCGCGGCAGCGGCGTCCGGCCGGAGTTGGCTTTAGTTCCCGACCTGCCCCGCTTTAATGCCACGAACTTCGATCTCATGGCGCGGCTGCGCGGATTGCCGGTGCGCGTTGAGCACCTTCGGAGCGAGCCTAAGGGAGTAAGTGCCTTCGACGGTTTTAACTTTGTGATCATGACCGAGCGCGATCAAGGCATGCCATGGACAACGGTTTCGAGCAGGGCGTTGAATCAGATCATTGTCGACGACCCGCGAACTTTTCAACTGATGGAGCTGTACCTTCTGCCGGACGGTAATTGCGCGCGGCTCTATTTCATCCGGCGAAATGGGTGACAGGCGTCTTTTTTCGCCCGGGATATCTCGATGGAGGGAGCAAAGGGCCGCGAAAAAAGGCGCCTGTCACCCATCTCCTTCGTTGATGTTTTTGTGAATTCGAGCGTGAGAGAAATGAGGCCATTCACTCGGAATCCGGGCCTGCGGCGGTTTCCAGTGCATCGCGACCTGGCATTGCTTGTGGTTGTGGTAGTCGGCTGCGCCATACCCTTTATTTCGCAGTCGTTCCACATGGATGATACTTTCTATATGGACATGGCGCGCAGCGCGCGCGCCCATCCGCTCTATCCTTACGATGCGCCTTACGATTTCGGCGGCTTCCACGTTCGGGACACGGCTTCCCATTCCCACCCGCCGTTACAGGCGTATTTCCTGGCCGCCGTGCAGCAATTTGCGGGCGAGGAGAGCGGCCGAGAATGGATCTATCACGCAGCAGCGCTGATCTTCCCGCTGCTCGCGGCCGTGTCGCTCTATTTCATCTCTGCCCGTTTCGTGGAAAGGCCGATCTGGCCGTCGCTCGCCATGGCTGTCTGTCCGGTGGTTCTGGTCATGGAGCATACGCTGATGGCAGATGCGCCGACGCTGGCCTTCTCGCTTGCTGCTATCGCGTGTTTCCTCTGGGGCACGGAATTGAACCGCAAGAGCCTCTATGCAGCAAGCTCGCTGTTCCAGTTCAGTGCCATGTTCATGAGCTATCAAGCAGTGTTTCTGGCGCTTTTGCTGGGCTTCTACCAGCTCCGCAAACGGGGGCGCGCTGCGGGTTGGATCTCGCTTCTTCTCCCACCGGTCTGCATGGGCGCTTGGCTCGGCATGACTTCCATGCATTATGGTCGGCTGATTCTCTTGGACACGCTTGGGTATGTCCAGTCACGCCGTCCTATATCTCTAAGCGTGCTCGGAATGAAAGCGCTCGCGCTCATGGAATACCAGGGCTGGCTGATTGTCTTCCCGTTTTTCCTGCTTTATGTTTTCGGGCGTGGGCTGAAAGGCCGTCTCCTCGGCCTGGCCGTGCTGGCGTCCGTTTACGTGGCCCAGGCGGCGGTCCCTGGCTATCGTCTTCTGGACAAGGCCATTTTCGTACTCGGATTGGCGACAGGGATATTCGTCAGCGTGCGCATGGGCGCCCTGCTGAAGGATGCCTTCCGTAGAGGAATAGCTGATGCATTTGGGTTCGGCCGCCTGGAAGCGCAGTTCATCGTGCTCTGGTATTTTGGCGTCGTAACATACTGCCTGGTCCTGCTCCCTGAGGGTTCCGCGCGCTATATCATGCCGCTCGTTGCGCCGGTTCTGATCTTCTTTTTCCGGCGCCTGGAGGTGAGTGAGGTTGCAGAATACAGAGTCGAGCCGTACCCCTTCTTGAATTCGGCTATGGTGGCAAGCGGCAGCCTGGTTCTGTCGCTGGTATGGGGGCTGTTTCTGGCGCAGGCGGATTTTGAGTTCGCCCGCGTCTATCCCCGGGCGGCCGCCGCCTTTTCGCGCATGTATGCCGGTTTGGACTCCTATATCACCGGAGAATGGGGGTTCCGCTATTATTTCACCCGGATCGGGGCGAAACCGTTGCCGTTTGACGAATCTTCCGTGCGCGGGGGCAGCCTCCTTGTCAGACCCAAGCTGGCCATGCCTTATGGCGTCCCTGCCGACCTATCATCGATGACCATGCCGCTCGTAAGCCTGTCTTTTGACCTGAAGACGCCTTTCCGCACTATGGACGTGGGAACACCGGCCGGCTTTTACTCGACCGGATGGGGATTGATCCCGTTTTCGCTCTCGAGCAGGAGTCTGGAGACTCTCGAGGTCCAGCAGGTCAATTTTATGGTTGAAAGGCTGCCATGGGCGCATATCGAATGCGCGACCGGCGTGGCGCCGTGGCCTGGATACGTCTCCGTCCGTGAGCGGGCACTGGCCATTCTGGCCAAACCGGGTACCAGGATCGTCTATCCGTGGACGCTGCGCACCCCGATGAATCTGACCCTCATGGTCGGTATACTGCCCGATAGCGCTGCAAGCGCAGACGACGCTTCTTTCGAATTCAAGATTCTGCTGCGCGGCCCACAAGGGCAGATCCTGGCCCGATTTGATAAGACTCTGAGTCCGGCGACGCGCAAAGAAGACCGCGAATGGCAGCCTGTCCGGCTCCTGTTGCCGGCAAGCATCATGGGTGCAGACGCGCTGGAATTCCAGTATCTGACGCAAGGGAAGAGCGGTATCACGGGAGCATTTGCACAGGCCATCATTGTGCCGGAGTGACAGCAAGAACTCTCGATGCAGCGAGCGCAGAGATAAACAAACCATGAAGAACAAAAGACCTGGGAAGGCGGCTTTGTTTCTCTTCGCGCTGTGCGTTGTTTTCGCCAGCGGCTGCGCACCGGCACGCATGACCCAGACCTGGGCCGACCAATTCTCCGTCGTGGCGGGAGGAGGGACACGCGATTCGTTCGAGCGGCATTCCACAGTTGTGCGTAACGGCAAACAGAAGGATGCCATGAGGCTGGTCGCCCCCATTACGGTCCGGGTAGGGCTTGCCGGGCTTTCGGGAAGGTTCACACTGAGGTTGGTGGCAACTCCCGTGTTCAACATCGGCGATGGTTTGCAGATGGACATCCTGGTGGGGAGCGGCGGCGATCGCAGGCGGGTGTACGGCCGCTATTTCGATGCCGGCCGAAAGGCTGGCGACCGCGACTGGATTCCGCTGGAAGTTCCGCTTGATCTGAGCGGGAAGAGCGATGCGTATCTGGAAATCCAGATTTCAGGCGGACCGCAGGGCGACTTGGTGGCCGACTGGCTGGCGGTGGCAGAGATGCGGATGGGAAATATGCCGTGACAGCCTGCGGCAAGCGGGTATTATTTGGTTGATACCGCACGGCTTGTGCGCTAAAGTGTGTCGATTTTGGGGTTGAACCCGTTTCCATGTAGTGTTAGACTAATGGTTTTGTCGATGCTGGCGTAGCTCAGTTGGTAGAGCAGCTGATTTGTAATCAGCGGGTCGGGGGTTCAAATCCTCTCGCCAGCTCCATTTGAGGAGAGCGCGAAGAGTATTTCTGCTATAGCGGCGGTAGCGGGAATAGGATTTGTGAAACCAGGCACGGGTGGGGCAAGATTTCAGAGTCTACTATTTGGGCGTAGCGATCTAAGAGGAACCTGAGCGGCATTCAGTTTCTGTTAGCTCCCAGATCCCGCGCCTGAGGTCGAGGGCAGGTCCAGGAATCCCGCATTTGCAAAGTTTTGGGAGAGGTGGTCGAGCGGTTAATGGCACTGGGCTGTAAACCCAGCGTCCTTCGGGACTACGAAGGTTCGAATCCTTCCCTCTCCACCAGCAACTCTTTTGAGAGCGCGGGAGTAACTCAGTTGGTAGAGTCATAGCCTTCCAAGCTATTGGTCGCGGGTTCGAGTCCCGTCTCCCGCTCCAGAGTTCAGCCCACGTAGCTCAGTCGGTAGAGCGCGTCCTTGGTAAGGACGAGGTCACCAGTCCGATCCTGGTCGTGGGCTCCAGAATGGATGCGCTGTCAAGGATGAGTTTCTGAAACAGGTTGCGTGACACCGTCACCAGTATCGGGGCAATCATCAGGTCGAGGTTGTAGCTAAGCGAGGAGAGACATATGGCGAAGGAGAAATTCGATCGGAGCAAGCCGCACGTCAACATTGGGACGATCGGGCACATTGACCACGGCAAGACGACCCTGACGTCGGCGATCACGATGGTGCTGCACAAGCTGGATCCGAAGGTATCGATCCGGACATTCGACTCGATCGACAACGCTCCGGAGGAGAAGGAGCGTGGGATCACGATCGCGACGGCGCACGTGGAATACTCGACGGCGAAGCGGCACTATGCGCACGTGGACTGTCCGGGGCATGCGGACTACATCAAGAACATGATCACGGGGGCGGCGCAGATGGACGGTGCGATTCTGGTGGTATCGGCGGCGGACGGGCCGATGCCGCAGACGCGGGAGCACATCTTGCTGGCGCGGCAGGTAGGGGTACCGTGCGTTGTGGTGTATATGAACAAGGTGGACAAGGTGGATGATCCGGAGCTTTTGGACTTGGTGGAGCTGGAGGTGCGGGAGCTATTGACGTTCTACGAATTTCCTGGGGATGAGATTCCGGTGGTGCGGGGGAGTGCATTGAAGGCGTTGGAGGGGGATGCGGAGGCGGAGAAGCAGGTACTGGCGTTGATGGAGGCGGTGGACAATTACGTACCGTTGCCGAAGCGGGATGTGGAGTTGCCGTTTTTGATGCCGGTGGAGGACATTTTCACGATTTCGGGGCGTGGAACGGTGGCGACGGGGCGTGTGGAGCGTGGGAAGGTGAAGGTAGGGGAAGAGGTAGAGATTGTAGGGATGCGGCCGACGCTGAAGCGGGTGGTGACCGGGGTGGAGATGTTCAAGAAGCTGTTGGACGAAGGGATAGCTGGGGACAACATCGGAGTATTGTTGCGGGGGACGGAGCGGAAGGAAGTGGAGCGGGGGCAGGTGATAGCGGCGCCTGGGAGCATCACGCCGCACACGTATTTCAAGGCGCAGGTATACGTATTGACGAAGGAAGAGGGGGGTCGGCACACGCCGTTTTTCAATGGGTATCGGCCGCAGTTTTACTTTCGGACGACGGACGTGACTGGGGTGGCGGAGTTGCCGGAGGGGACGGAGATGGTGATGCCTGGGGACAACGTGAATCTGTCGATCCGGCTGATCACGCCGATTGCGATGGAGAAGGGGTTGCGGTTTGCGATCCGCGAGGGCGGCCACACGGTGGGCGCCGGCACGATTTCGGAAATCATGGAATAGAAATTCGGGCCTGACTTCCGCCCTGTGTCCATTCGCACACAGGGCTTGCGCCGAACTGGGACACCATGCGAGACATCATTACGTTGGAATGCACGAAGTGCAAGAGCAGGAACTACACGTCTACAAAGAACAAGAAAACCACTACCGAACGTTTGGAGCTCAAGAAATTCTGCAACCGATGCCGGGCCCATACGATCCATCGGGAGACTCGGTGATACTGCGCGGCGTTCCGAAAAAAGATATGTACAGGCCAGTAGCTCGAATTGGTAGAGCGGCGGTCTCCAAAACCGCATGTTGGGGGTTCGAGTCCCTCCTGGCCTGCCAGTATTTCTGATCCTTGAGTCGCGGGCGGCCGAAGGCGGCGCCCGCGATTTCGTGGAGTCAACTCCATGATGGGATTTTTGCAGAAGATCAGGGACTCTTTCAAAAGCGTTGTAGAGTTTGTCAAGGATACGCGCAAGGAACTGAATAATGTCTCCTGGCCCAATCGGCGTGAATTGGTCTCAACCACCATGGTAGTAATCGTGGCCGTGTTCTTTTTCGGCTTCTTTCTCTGGGTGGTGGATATCATCGTCAGTTATACAATGGATTTGGTGTTCAGGCGGCTCTTGCGCTAGCCCGAAGGAAAGTACGGATGGAAGGCCAAAAGAAGTGGTACATCATCCACACTTACTCCGGATATGAACGGAAGGTTGCGGAAAGCCTCATGAACCGCATCCAGGCATACGATTTGGGCGATTGCGTCGGTCAAATTCTCATTCCGACCGAAGATGTAGTGGAGATGAAGAGTGGGAAAAAGGTGGTGACGACGAAACTTACCTTCCCGGGCTACATCTTGGTTGAGATGGATATGACAGACAAGGCCTGGCATGTCGTGCGCGGGACGCCGAAGGTCACCGGATTTATCAGCACCGGCAAGAAACCGACGCCGCTGACCGACGAGGAGATCAACGAAGTCGTCAATCGCGTTTCGGTGATGGCCGAGCAGCCAAAGCCCAAATTTACATTCGACAAGGGAGAGGCGGTCAAGATCATTGACGGTCCCTTCAAGGATTTCACAGGAGCAGTCGAGGACGTCAATCCGGACCGAAACACGCTCAAGGTGATGCTTACCATCCTGGGGCGGGCAACGCCGGTGGAACTGGAATCCGAGCAAGTGGAAAAGGCTTAGTGTGAAAAGCGCGGCGCCGGGAAGGCGCAGCCGCGCGTGGACAGGGAGTTCGCATGGCGAAGAGGATCATCGCAAACGTCAAGCTGCAGGTGCCGGCCGGAAAGGCAACCCCGGCGCCGCCGGTCGGGTCCGCGCTGGGACCCCACGGCCTGAACATCATGGATTTTTGCAAGGCCTTCAATGCCAAGACAGCCAAGCAAGAGGGGCTGATCATTCCCGCTGTAGTGACGGTCTATAGCGATCGCACTTATTCGTTTGTGACGAAGACTCCTCCTGCCGCCGTGCTTCTTAAGAAAGCCGCCAATATCGCCAAGGGTTCCGGCGAGCCCAACAAAACGAAGGTCGGCAAAGTGACCATGAAGCAGGTTCGTGAGATTGCCCAGACCAAGATGCCGGATCTTAACGCATCTACACCCGAAGCTGCCGTGAATATTATCCTGGGCACGGCGCGCAGCATGGGGTTGGAAGTCGAGGGATAAGAAAACAGTGACGAGTGACGAGTGACGAATGGTTTTCGCTTGTCACTCGTCGATGCTCATCGGATTTGTGGGGTTTCGCAATGCCCAAACCTGGAAAGAAGTACACGAAGGCCGCTGCTGCGCTTGAAGCGCGTCACTATTCTCTGGAAGAAGCGGTGGCGCTGCTGAAAAAGATGGCGTTCGCCAAGTTCAACGAAACGGTCGAGGTCGCAATGAGGCTGGGAGTCAACCCGAAGTATGCCGACCAAATGGTCCGCGGCACGGTGTTGCTTCCCAATGGCCTCGGGAAAAGCAAGCGTGTTGTCGTGATTGCGTCCGGGGAGAAAGTCAAAGAGGCGCGCGATGCGGGCGCCGACGAGGTCGGCGGCGACGATATCGTGGAACGCATTGCCGGCGGTTGGATGGACTTTGACGCCGCCGTCGCCACCCCGGACATGATGCGGAGCGTGGGAAAGCTCGGCAAAGTGCTTGGCCCGCGCGGCCTGATGCCGAACCCGAAGACTGGAACTGTGACCTTCGAGGTCGCCAGGGCCATCAAGGAGATCAAAGCCGGCAAGGTCGAGTTCCGCGTGGATAAGACGGGTATTGTGCATGCGCCTTGCGGAAAGATCCAGTTCGACGAGAAGAGCCTTTATGAAAACGCCAAGGCGCTTATTGACGCGGTGGTCCGAGCGAAGCCGCCCAGCAGCAAGGGTAAGTACGTTAAGAGCGTCTCGATTTCATCGACCATGAGCCCAGGAATCTGGATCGATGAGACCTCGCTGGAGTCTCGAACGTGAGCGAAGTCCGAACGGGATTTCCCGCCTGACCGAGTCGGGTGGCGGGCGGACCCGCGAGTCGGGAGGTAGGGATCAGCAAAACCGGAGCGATCCTTTCGAGAGCTCCCTCAACCATTGAAGGTCTCGTAGAGTTTATGAACAGAGCAGAGAAACAGCACCTAGTGGAATCTCTTAGCGAACAGTTCCGCGCCACCAACAACCTCTTTCTGATCGATTACCGCGGGCTGAAGGTCGTTGATGCGACCGAGTTGCGCCGAAAGATCCGGGAATTCGACGGAACCTATATCGTGGTGAAAAACACTCTGGCGCTCCGGGCAGCCAAGGAGACCGGTCTGGAACACATCGGCCCCTATCTGCAGGGACCGACTGCAGTGGCGTTCCACCGCTGCGACGTAGTCGGAATGGCCAAGCTTCTGACGGAGCTCACCAAGACCAACCCGAATTTCCAATTCAAGGCTGCTCTGATCGAAGGCAAAGTTGTGTCCCCGTCCGAGATTCAAACGATTGCCTCGCTGCCTTCGCGCGAAGTGCTGCTGGGCAAGCTGGTCTTCCTCCTCAAGGCGCCCTTGCAGAGGCTCGCAGGCGCCCTGAAGGCTCCGGCCAGGGATCTGGCCCTGGCGTTGAAACAGGTGAAGCAGTAGGAGCCCTGGAGAGTTTTCGCTATTCATTTCTACCAGTCCTCAGGGGAGTTGACAACGATGGCAATTACGAAGAACGACGTTTTGGCATGGATCGATCAAGCCACGATGCTGGAAATCTCAGACCTGGTGAAGAGCCTCGAGGAGAAGTACGGCATCACGGCAGCGGCAGCGGTGCCGGTGGCCATGGGCGGGGGCCCGGCCGCGGCGGCTGAAGCCAAACCTGCTGCGGAGGAGAAGACGGAGTTCTCCGTCGTCCTGGCTGCCGTGGGCGATAAAAAGATCAACGTGATCAAGGCGGTGCGCGAAGTGACCAGCCTTGGGCTGAAGGAAGCCAAGGATCTGGTCGAAGGCGCGCCCAAGCCCATTAAAGAAGGCGCGACCAAGGAAGAAGCCGAAGCGATCAAGAAGAAGTTCCAGGAAGCTGGAGCCACCGTAGAGATCAAGTAACACCCGATGTGTTTCTGCCCTTTCAAGGAGTGCTGAGTACTGAGTGGTGGGTATGAGCAGTCATCTCTCAGAATTATTACTCGTCGCTCAGCACTCAGTACTCAGTACTTTAGTACGAGGTAAACCAATCGATGACCAATATCACTACCTCCAACATCTATCGGGATCGCATGGACTTCGCCAAAATCCATACCAGCATCCCGATCCCAAATCTGATCGAGGTTCAGAGGAAGTCCTACCATCGCTTTCTGCAGATGGATGTCCTTCCCTCTGAGCGGGAGGACGTAGGCCTGCAGGCTGTGTTCAATTCGGTTTTTCCGATCAACGATTTTCGTGGAACCTCTTCTCTGGAGTTCGTTGAGTACTCGATCGGAAACTGGCAGTGCAAGTGTGGGAACTTGAAGGGGCTCGACTACCTCCGGGCCAATTGCGTCGAGTGCGGCAAGACCATCATCAACAGCCCTTACAACCCCGAAGGCAGCACCTGTAAGCATTGCGGCGCCAGGAACGAAATCGAAAACACCCGTTGCGAGTTTTGCGGCGGTGCCGTGGAGCTGAATGTGAAGTACACGGTGGAGGAGTGCCAGGAGCGTGGCATGACGTTCGCAGTGCCTCTGAAAGTCACTGTGCGCCTGGTGGTGTGGGACAAGAACACAGACACCGAAGGACGCAGCATCCGCGACATCAAAGAGCAGGAAGTCTACTTTGGCGACATCCCGCTCATGACCGAAAACGGCACCTTCATCATCAATGGCACCGAACGCGTGATTGTGAGCCAGCTGCATCGCTCGCCGGGAGTGTTCTTCGAATCCAATCCTGGCCGAACGTTCATCCTGGCCAAGATCATCCCGTACCGCGGATCCTGGGTTGAGTTCGAATACGACCAGAAGAACATCCTGTACGTGCGCATCGACCGCAAGCGGAAGTTCCTCGCTACCACATTTTTGCGCTCACTCGGGCTCAGTAGCGACTCGGACATGCTGCGCGCCTTCTGCCAACCCGTCAAGATCCGCTGGGAAGAGAAGAGCCTGTATCGCAGCCTGGGGCGTGACCTCGTTGGCTCCAAGGCGGCCGAGGAAATTCGGGATGCGGCGGGGAAAACAATCATAGTCGCCAAGGGCAAGAAGATCACGGCCGGACTTTACAGCCAGATGGTCAAAGCCGGGGTGGCGGAAATCAAGGTGGATGTGGACGGCCTCGAGGGGGCCCTGTCGCTGTCGGAGGTGATCAACACCGAGACAGGCGAGATTCTGCTTGAGCCTAACGCCGAAGTAACGTCGCAGACGATCAACAACCTGAGCGAGGCAGGAATCAAGTCGATCGAGGTCTTCTTTCCCGAAAAGGAAGACGCCGGTGTCACCATCTCCCAGACTCTCAAAAAAGACCATATCAAGACACAGAAGGAGGCGCTGATCGAGATCTATCGCAAGCAGCGCCCCGGCGACCCGCCGACTCTGGAGACGGCGACAGCCCTGTTCGAAGGGATGTTCTACGATCCGCGCAAGTACGATTTTTCCAAAGTCGGACGCCTGAAGTTTAACATCAAGCTCGGCCTGAACACTCCCTTAGAGCATCGGACGCTTACGGCGGAGGATTTCTACGCCGTCATCCGATACGCCCTGAAGCTGCCCAAGAACGTTGGCACCGTGGACGACATCGACCATCTGGGAAACCGCCGCGTGCGCGCGGTCGGCGAGCTCCTCGAGAACCAGTTCAGGATCGGGCTGGTGCGCATGGAACGGGCCATCAAGGAAAAGATGTCCGTCCATCAGGAAATGACCACTGCCATGCCCCATGACCTGATCAACGCGAAGCCGGTCATGGCGTCGATACGGGAGTTTTTCGGCAGCAGCCAGCTCTCTCAGTTTATGGACCAGACCAATCCGCTGTCGGAGGTCACCCACAAACGCCGCCTTTCGGCCCTTGGACCCGGCGGCTTGAGTCGTGAGCGGGCCGGGTTTGAGGTGCGTGACGTTCACCCAACCCACTACGGACGTATTTGCCCGATTGAGACCCCGGAAGGGCCCAACATCGGCCTGATCTCTTCGCTGAGCTGTTATGCGCGCATCAATGATTATGGGTTTATTGAGTCGCCCTACCGCAGGGTGAAGAACGGGAGAGTGCTCGACTTCGTTCAAATCGTCTTCCCCGGCGACACGCACGTCAAGGTGGGTGAACAAGTGGAACGGGACCTGGTCGAAAAGGAGAACCGCCGCTGTGAAGCGGCGGGGAAGCGCCCCGCGCAGTTCGAGCCGTTCTCCTTCTACCAGACGGCCTGGGAAGCCGAGGAATACACGATCGCACAGGCGAATGTCGAGCTGGGCGAAAACGGCCAGATGCTGCAGGACCGGGTGAATGCCCGCATCGCCGGCAACTTCGTCCTGGTGCCGCGGGAACATGTGCAGTACATCGACGTCTCTCCTAAACAGCTTGTGAGCGTCGCCGCAAGTCTCATCCCGTTCCTCGAGCACGACGACGCCAACCGCGCCTTGATGGGATCGAACATGCAGCGCCAGGCCGTGCCTCTGCTGCGGGCTGAGGCACCCTACATCGGGACGGGCATGGAGTACATCACCGCCAAGGATTCGGGCGCGGTGGTAATCTGCAAGCGGACCGGCACCGTCGACAGCGTCGACGCCACGCGCATCATTGTGCGCGTCGAGGGGGATAGCGAAAACGGCAAGCGGGCCCGGGACGCCGGTGTGGATATCTACAGTCTGACCAAGTTCAAGCGATCCAACCAAAACACGTGCATCAACCAGGTGCCGCTTGTCAATAGAGGGGATCGGATCGTCAAAGGACAAGTGCTGGCCGACGGTCCGTGCACCGACAAAGGCGAGCTCGCACTGGGCCGCAACGTGCTTGTGGGTTTCATGCCCTGGCGCGGATACAACTTCGAAGATGCAATCCTGGTCAGCGAGAGGCTGGTCAAGGAAGACAGTTACACCTCGATTCACATCGAGGAACTGGAGATCGAGGCCCGCGACACCAAGCTCGGGCCGGAAGAAATCACGCGGGACATCCCTAACGTCAGCGATGCCTCGCTGCGGGATCTCGATGAGAGTGGCATCATTCGCATCGGCGCCAAAGTGCGTGCAGGCGATGTCCTGGTCGGGAAGGTAACTCCCAAGGGAGAAACCCAACTCTCGCCGGAAGAAAAGCTGCTGCGCGCCATCTTCGGCGAGAAGGCAGGCGAAGTGCGCGATGCCTCCCTGGTTACGCCCCCGGGTATTGAGGGCACAGTCGTGGATGTCAAGATTTTTTCCCGCAAGGGCGTGCCCAAGGACGAACGCGCGAAGGCCATCGAAGCCGAGCAGGTGGAAAAGATGGAGAAGGATCTCAACGACGAGATTCGCATCATCAAGGAGGAGCGCAACAAGCAGCTCGTTGACCTGTTGGCCGGCGAAAACCTTCCGGAAGACGTTACCACCCGCTCCGGCGATGTCTTGCTGCGGGCGAAGACCAGGCTCACGCGCTCGATGCTTCTCGGGCTCAGCTCCACGGAACTGAACAAGATCAAGAATGATTTCAAAGCCGAGAAAGAAGGGAAGGTCTACGAGGGCATCAAGCGTCTGGAGGAGAAGACCGAAAAGCAGATCCAGATTCTGAAGACCCTTCACGAGGAGCAGCTCGCCAAGCTGCGTCGCGGCGACGAGTTGCCGCCCGGCGTGATCAAGATGGTCAAAGTGTACGTCGCCATGAAGCGCAAGCTCTCCGTAGGAGACAAGATGGCAGGACGCCACGGCAACAAGGGTGTGATCGCACGCATCTTGCCCGAAGAGGACATGCCCTACCTGCCGGACGGAATTCCCGTTGAAGTCGTGCTCAACCCGCTGGGCGTGCCCTCCCGCATGAATGTGGGCCAGATCCTCGAAACGCACCTCGGCTGGGCCGCAAGATCGCTTGGGCTCTATTTCTCCACGCCGGTCTTTGACGGCGCCTCCGAAGCGGAGATCAAGGAGATGCTCAGGCGTGCGGGTCTTCCCGAGAGCGGTAAGATCGATCTCTATGACGGCATGTCAGGAGAGAAGTTCGACCAGAAGGTGACCGTCGGTTATATCTACATGATGAAGCTCTCGCATCTGGTCGACGACAAGATTCATGCACGCAGTATCGGTCCGTATTCTCTCATTACCCAGCAGCCTTTGGGTGGTAAGGCGCAGTTCGGCGGACAGCGATTCGGAGAGATGGAGGTTTGGGCTCTGGAAGCTTATGGGGCCGCAAACATCCTTCAGGAGCTCCTGACCGCCAAATCCGACGACATCCAGGGAAGAACAAAGATTTATGAAGCCATCGTCAAGGGGGAATCTCACTTTACGCCGGGCATTCCTGAATCGTTCAACGTGCTCATCCGTGAACTGCAGAGCTTATGCCTCGATGTGGAGCTGATCCAGCGGCAAAAGATCCGGCGCGCGGAAGCCATTTGAAGTGACGAGTGATGAGTGACGAGTGATGAGTGACGAGTGACGAGTGTTTCTCATTCGTCACTCGTCATTCGTCAATCGTCACTTGATTTGAACCTCTATGATTAGGGGGCACCATTGAGAAGTTTTAAGGACACAATTGAAAAGTCAGATCTGAGCAACGACTTTGACAGCATTCGCATCAGTCTGGCCTCGCCGGAAAAAATCCGGGCTTGGTCTCATGGCGAAGTAACCAAGCCGGAGACCATCAACTATCGTACCTTCAAGCCCGAGAAAGACGGCCTGTTCTGTGCTCGGATTTTCGGCCCCGTGACTGACTGGGAATGCCTGTGCGGCAAATACAAACGGATGAAGTACCGCGGCGTCACCTGCGACAAGTGCGGAGTCGAAGTCACGCTGTCCAAGGTGCGGCGCGAAAGGCTGGGGCACATCGAGCTGGCCTCCCCATGCTCGCACGTCTGGTTTTTCAAAGGACTGCCGAGCCGCATCGGGCATCTTCTCGACCTCAGCCTCAGAGACCTGGAGCGGGTGCTCTATTTCGAGGCCTACGTGGTGATCGATCCGGGCGAGGCTCCGCTCAAGGCCAAAGAGTTGCTGACGGAAGAGAAGTACCGCGCCTTGGTGCAGGAGTTCTCCGGCAAGTTCAGGGCCATGATGGGCGCCGAAGCCATCAAGGAGCTCTTGAAGCAAGTCGATGTCGAGGAGCTTGCCGACGAGCTGCGGGTTGCGATGAAAACGGAAACATCCCAGCTGAAGCGCGTCAAGTACGCGAAGCGACTGAAGGTCGTCGACGCCTTCCGCAAGTCAGGCAACAAGCCGGAGTGGATGATCCTGGACGTGATCCCTGTGATTCCGCCGGAACTGCGTCCGCTCGTCCCTCTCGATGGCGGCAGGTTCGCCACCTCGGATCTGAACGACCTCTACCGGCGCGTGATCAACCGCAACAACCGCCTGAAGAAGCTCATGGAGCTGCGCGCCCCCGAGGTCATCATCCGCAACGAGAAGCGGATGCTGCAAGAGGCGGTCGACGCCATGTTTGACAATGGCCGCCGTGGACGGGTCCTGCGGGGCGCCAACAACCGGCCGCTCAAATCGCTCAGCGACACCCTGAAAGGCAAGGCCGGCCGTTTCCGCCAGAACCTGCTGGGGAAGCGGGTGGACTACTCAGGCCGCTCCGTGATCGTGGTGGGACCGGAGATGAAGCTGCACCAGTGCGGGCTGCCCAAGAAGATGGCCCTCGAACTGTTCAAGCCGTTCATCTACAACCGGCTTGAAAAGGAAGGGCACGCCGCGACGATCAAGGGCGCCAAAGAAATGGTAGAACGACAGGAGTCGGTGGTCTGGGATATCCTGGAGGAAGTGATTCAGGATCACCCTGTGCTGCTAAACCGCGCGCCGACCTTGCACCGTCTCGGTATTCAGGCATTTGAGCCGGTCCTGGTCGAAGGCAAGGCGATCAAAATTCCTCCTCTAGTGTGCACGGCTTTTAACGCGGACTTTGACGGCGACCAGATGGCGGTACACATCCCGCTGTCCGCCGAGGCGCAGATTGAGGCGTCGGTCCTGATGCTGAGCACGCAGAACATCCTCTCGCCCGCTAATGGCCAGCCGATTGCCATACCCAGCCAGGACATCGTGCTTGGATGCTATTACCTGACCAAGGCGAAGAAAGGGACGAAAGGGGAGGGCCGGGTTTTCGGGTCCTACGACGAAGCCATGTTCGCGCTCGACAACAACATGGTGGAGCGGCTTACCCCCATCCGGTACCGCTTCAGCGGCCTTCTGATGGATCTCACGGCTCAATACGACGATCAGGCGGTCATGCGTGCCGACGTGCGCGAGGTCAAGAATGAGTTCATCAATACCACGATCGGACGCCTGATCTTTAATTCGATTCTGCCCAAAGGCATGCCCTTTATCAACGGTCTGATGAAGAGGAAAGGGCTGCAGCAACTGGTCAACTACTGCTACCTGCATTTCGGGCTGGAGACCACTGTCTCAATGCTCGACGACCTGAAAGATCTCGGCTTCCTGCATGCCACCAAAGCCGGCATCTCCATTGGCATCGAGGATCTCATCGTTCCCGACAACAAAACCGACCTGGTCGATGCCGCGCGCGCGAGCGTCATCGAAGTCGAGAAGCAGTACCAGGATGGCGCCATCACCGACGGCGAACGCTACAACAAGATCATCGACATCTGGTCGGATGTGACCGAGAAAGTCTCCGATGAAATGTTCCGCAAGATGGCGCAGCAGGACGAGAGCGGGCAAGAGTTCAATCCCATTTACATCATGGCCGACTCCGGCGCCCGCGGCAGCAAGCAGCAGATCCGCCAGCTGGCTGGAATGCGCGGCTTGATGGCGAAGCCGTCGGGCGAGATCATTGAGACGCCGATCACGGCGAACTTCCGCGAAGGGCTTACCGTGCTGCAGTACTTCATCTCCACGCACGGTGCCCGAAAGGGCCTGGCCGATACAGCCTTGAAAACGGCAGACTCCGGCTATCTCACACGCCGTCTGGTGGATGTGGCTCAGGATGTCATCATCTCCATGGATGACTGTGAGACTCTCGACGGCATCTATGTCACCTCCATCATCGAGGGTGGCGAGATCATCGAGCCCTTGCGCGACCGCATCGTGGGGCGCGTTGCGCTTGAGAACGTGAAGGATCCGCTGACGGGAGAGCAGATCGGCGGCATCAACCAGGAGATCACGGAGGACCTCGCCGGCGAGATCCAGTCTGCTGGCATCGAGAAGGTGAAGATCCGCTCTGTGCTGACCTGCAAGGCCAAGAGAGGCGTCTGTGTAAAGTGCTACGGGCGCAACCTGGCCACCGGCCAGCTGGTGGACATGGGTGAGGCCGTGGGCGTCATCGCCGCCCAGTCGATCGGCGAGCCGGGCACGCAGCTCACCATGAGAACCTTCCACATCGGTGGCACGGCGAGCCGGACCCACGAACAATCCACTGAGGAAGCCAAGAACGACGGCATCGTGAAGTTCCTCAACATCCAGCACGTCACCAACCGGGACCAAAATCTCGTAGTCATGAACCGGAACGGAACGCTGATTATCGCCGATGAGGCGGGGCGTGAGAAAGAGCGCTACTCCATCGCCTATGGCGCCATTCTCAAGGTCAAGGAAGGCCAGAAGATCAAGCCCGGCCACGTGCTTGTGGAGTGGGATCCTTACTCCTTTGCTATCCTGACCGAATTCGGTGGCGCCGTCTCCTTCAAGGACATCATCGACGGCGTGACCGTCAAGGAAGAGCGCGACGAGAACACGGGTTTGGTGCGACAGGTCATCACCGAGTCGCCGGAAGAGAAATACCAGCCTCAGATCCTTATCAAGAGTGAAAAGGGCAAGGTCGTGAAGAGCTACCTGCTTCCCTCCAAGGCCCACCTCTGGGTGACGGACAATGATCAGGTTTACCCGGGAAGCATTCTGTCGAAGATCCCCCGGGAAACCCGTAAGACTAAGGACATCACGGGAGGCCTCCCGCGCATCGTCGAACTCTTCGAAGCGCGCAAGCCCAAGGAAACTGCGGTCATCACAGAGATCGACGGCTTCGTGAAATACGGCGGCTTGGTTCGCGGCCAGCGGAAAATCGAGGTGCATAACGAGAGCGGAATCGTGAAGGAATACCTGCTGCCTCGCGGTGTGCACATCAACGTTCAGGAAGGTGAATACGTCAGAGCCGGCGAAGCGCTGATGGACGGCCCGCGCAATCCGCACGACATTCTGCGCGTGCTCGGTGAGAAGGAACTGCAGAGCTACCTGGTGAACGAAATCCAGGAGGTCTACAGACTGCAGGGCGTCAACATTAATGACAAGCACATCGAAGTGATCGTGCGGCAGATGATGCGCTGGATCAAGGTCGAGGACGTCGGCGACACGGAGTTCCTGCTCGACGAGCAGATGGACAAGTTCCGTTTCTACGAAGAGAACGAGCGAATAGAAGGAGGCGGCGGCCAGCCTGCGAAAGGACGCCCGCTCCTGCTGGGCATTACCAAGGCATCGCTCTCGACCGACAGCTTCATATCGGCTGCGTCGTTCCAGGAAACCACACGCGTGCTGACGGAGGCCGCCATCAGCGGTAAGGTCGACTATCTGCGCGGTCTCAAGGAGAACGTCATCATGGGTCGCCTCATCCCTGCGGGCACCGGCATGGAGTTCTACCGCAATGTCCGTCTGACGGAAGAGATTGTGCCCGAGGAGGCGGTCGAGCCGGAGCCCGATCTCGAGGCGGATCTCCTTTCAGGTGGAGTCAGCCTGGATGCCATCAAAGGCAAGAGAGTAGACCTCGGATAGAGGAGCAGCCCCTCATGCGCCTTGGGCGCACCGGTTGACGCATGAAAAGGGTCGGGATCGGGATCGCAATCGTGGTCGCAATCGGCTTTTGCGGAACGACAACTTCGATAGCGATAGCGACCCCGATTCCGATGCCGATGTTTGTTGCCTGTTGTCTTTATTTTCGGAGCAATAAAACAGAAAAGGCGAGGGATCATCCTCGCCTTTTCTGTTTCTCCGAACCGGTGGGGCAGGGTCACTCCACTGGCATCGAGCCACCTCTGCTCTGTTGGGAAGGTTTACCGAATGTTGCCGATACCATCCCCTGGCTGCATGTTGCCCGGAGCAGATGTCGCAGGCGCCTGGAAGCCCTGGTATCGCACTACCTGGTCAACGCCGATGCCGTAGATGTATCGTCCGGCACCCGCAACCGGAGTCGCGACGATTCCGAAACCGTTTGGCACCGTGGTGGGCGCCCCTGCCGGAACGCCGACGACCGCCTGATCTTCGGTGTATATGAAACCGTTAAACCCGGCGGCGTTGGTGAACCTGGCATCCAGGAAGTTTCCGAGTACCAGGTTGGCGAGCGACGCATACAGCTGGTTGTTGGTAGATGCGAATGCCACCTCAGCAGAAGCCGTGGTGCGGCAGCCCTGGATTCCGCCGGATTCATTGGCGGCCATGCGCGACGTCAGCAAGCTGGGCACCGCGATGGCTGCAATGATCGCAATGATCGCCACAACAATTAAAAGCTCTACGAGCGAAAATCCCTGTTCATTCTTCATCTAATCTCTTCTCCTCATTTGTGGATGGATTGGTCTCGCCCGCTGATGGTGCAACATGCATGCCAGAAGTACCGCGGGAAGGATGCGAAATGCTAAGTCATATCAAATCAGATGAATAGCGACATGCCGACCTGCACTTTGTATTTCCTAAGCCGGCTATGAAACGGCTACAATGATGTTCCGCATCATCTGCATGGTGCTGAAAATCATCACTACAGGCTCTTGCCATAAAGCCCACACGAGTTGAATCAACCCCGTTAACACTACTAACTGCCAGTGCCGATTTTGAGCGAGAATAATTTCTGAAAAATCGGAACCACAAAGACCAAGAAGAAAAAACCTCTTTGAGGTCTTTCAGGTCTTTGTGGTTCAAGTGCTTTTGCTTTTCTACGGAGTCGAGCCGTTGCGGCGGAAAACAGTAGGATCAATGCCCAGAGTCTGAATCCGGTGACGCAGGGAAGGCTTGGTCAGCTTCAGGTATGCTGCCGCCAGAGTCTGATTCCCTTCTGTGCGCTTCAGGACCTGGCAGATGAGATCGCGTTCGAAGTTGTGTAGAAACTCGTCCAGGCCGAAGCATCCCTCAGGAAGTGCAATGGAGTCGCGCACTGCCGGCATGGGAAGTCTGCGCACGGCGTCAGGCAGGCGTTCGATCTGGATGGCCTCGGTAGTCTCCAGAGCAATGGCGCGCTCGATTGTGTTTTCGAGTTCGCGCACGTTCCCGGGCCAGTGATAATTTTCCAGGCAGTGTAACGCCGCACGCGAGATGCCAAAAACGCGCTTGCCGTTCTTTTCGGCATACTGGCCTAAAAAGTGGAACGCGAGCAGATCGATGTCTTCGGCTCGCTCACGCAGAGGCGGCAGGTGGATGGTAATGACGGCTATCCTGTAATACAGGTCTTCGCGAAACTGCCCCTGCTGGATGGCCGCCTGCAGATCGTGATTGGTGGCGACAATCACGCGCACATCCACGGGCAGTTCCTGCGTGCCGCCGAGCGGCCTGAGTTTTCTCTCCTGCAACACTCGGAGCAGCTTTACCTGCATGGCGGGCGTCATGTCACCGATCTCGTCGAGGAAGACCGAGCCGCCACTTGCGGTCTCGATCAACCCTTTCTTGTTGCCGATCGCTCCGGTGAATGCTCCTTTCATATATCCAAACAGCTCGCTCTCCAGCAGGGTCTCCGGGAAAGCGCCGCAGTTGATCGATACGAAAGGCCGGTCTTTACGCTTGGAGGCTTCGTGGATGGCCCGTGCCACCAGCTCCTTTCCGGTGCCGCTCTCTCCCGTGACGAGTACGGTGCTTTCTCCCATGGCGACGGTGCCGATGGTACGGTAGACCTCGAGCATCTTCTGGCTCTTGCCTACAAGCTGGCTGCGATGCAACGCCTGAAACAGCTTTTGCCCCTGCTGGGCTTCGATCTCGTTCTTCAGCGAGACGACCTCACGTTTCAAGAATTTCTTCTCGAGTGAGTGCCGGACGATGTTCAGAAGTTCTTCCATCTTGAACGGCTTGGTGAGGTAATCGTAGGCGCCGTGCTGGAGCGCATCAATGGCGGTGTCGGTGCTCGCGTAGGCCGTGATAAGAATGAACACGGTGTCCGGAGCGAGCTGCTTCGCCTCCTTGAGCAATTCCACGCCGGACATGTCCGGCATGCGGATATCGGATATCACGACGTCGACTTCGTGTTGGCGCAGGAGATCGAGGGCGTCTCTTGCCGAGGCGGCCTTGAGTACGTCCATACCTTGATCCCGCAGAACGATCTCCAGGATCTCGATTATGTTCGGTTCGTCGTCCACCAGCAGGATCGATGCCTTAGCATTCATAACATCAGCCGCCAACACCACAGAGATCCCGAAGTGACCCTTCCGGACCTATTGTGGTCTCGGAGGTCTTTGTGGTCTGTGTTTTCATAGCGTCACTGCTTGCGGGCGGAAGGTAGACGGTGACCTTTGTCCCGCAACCTTTCTCACTGTCGAAACGGATCTTGCCCCCGTGGTCTTCGACGATCTGAAAGACGATGCTGAGCCCGAGGCCGGTTCCGCACCGGAAGCGTGAGTGGAAGGGTTGAAAGAGGTGTTCCTTCTCCTCTTCGGTCATTCCCTCCCCGTCGTCCTGAAACACAATCTCCCCGCCTCCGCCTTCAGCGGGATTTGCCGCGATTGTCAAGGTGCCGCCCGACGGCATGGCGCGCACCGCATTTTGTGCCAGGTTCCAGAAGACCTGCTTGAGCTTGTCTGTGTCGCCGACGATCGGGATCTCGTGCGCGCAGAGACGGAGTTCCACCATATGCTTGTCCCTGACTTCCGGGCTGTTTTTCAGCAACATCGACCAGTCACGGAGAAGGGGAACCAGATCCAAAGGCTTGCGGACGGCCCGGGCCGGCTTCGCGAACGTGAGGAAATCCTCGACAAACTTGTTCAAGCGATCGCTTTCCCTGATAAGGATATCGAGAAGGCGCTCGTCGGCCCCCTGAAGGTTCATGTGGGAGCGCAGGATCTCGACCGAACCGCGCATGGCAGCCAGCGGGTTGCGGATTTCATGCGCGATGCCGGCGGCCACCCGCCCTACCGCGACCATCCTGTCCCTGAGCCGGACTTCTTCCTCCAGGCGCTTGATGTCCGTCAGATCCTGAAACGAAACGATGTAGCCGATCAGTCTTCGTTCGTGATCCAGGAGGGGCGAGACGCCATAGCCCAAGAAACGCCGGCAGCCGCTGGGAAGCACAAGCCATTCCTCGTGTCTCAAGGGGCGGGCATCCCGGAACAGGTCGGCTCCGCGCACTTTGTTCCACAGCCCGTCGCCGATCACCGACCGGATCGACAGGTTGAGCACTGCAGCCCGCGGCCTTTCGGTAAGCTCCTCCGCCGTGCTGTTGAATAACGTGATCCGGTCGTTGAGATCCGTCGTGAACAGCCCGCTGCGAATACTGCTCACAATGTGTTTTGTGAGCCTTTGGAGCTGTTCCAAAGAGTCGGTTTTCTTTGCGAGCTCCTTCTGTACGGCGCGCAGGCGCTGCGACAAGTGGGCCCCCAGCAAGGCGACGGAAAAGAATCCAAGGGCGTGCAGGGAAATGCGGAACGTCAGGGTGTTCAGCTCTGTCGGCCCGACGGGAAGTGCGAGGATACCCAAGCGGCTGAGGGCGATGATAGCCGCATAAAGGGTGGTGCTGAGCGCTGCCCCAATGACTCCGCCGTTTCTCCCCAATGTCAGGCCGCAGTAAATGATGATCAGCAGGTAAAAAGAGATGAATGGGCTCTCGCTGCCGTTCGTGTGCAAGACCAGCACGGTTGTAATGCACAGGTCGACGGTGATCTGCAGATAGAGCTGCAGCACCCGCCGCCGGTCGCTCCACCAGAGCGCGAGATAGCCGATGGCGAGTGCAGCTGAAAAGATGTTGCAAAACGGCATGAAGGGGAGCGGCCCCAGCCGATCGGGCAGAATCCCGAGCGGACGAGCAAGATTCAAACCGAGGAACAGGATCACGGCGCGGACCGCGATCAGCCAGAATAGGTGCCGGCTCAGCTCGTCGGTCCCTTTCGGCACAAGATGTCCGGTCCCGGCTCCGGCATGGATCCCGGCCTGCGGAAAAATCCTGTCAAGCAGAAGCGTCCTAGCCACGTGCTCCCTCAGTCTGACATCGCTGCCTGAAAGCGATGAAACCACCGATGGATGGCGATAAACGCCGACAACCATCTGCGTTCATCCACAATCTGACTTCGATTCCGACTCCAAAAGCGTGTCTTCCGACTTCCGGCATTGAGTCCTAGCCTCCCGAAAGCACCTGAATGAGCTTGAACAACGGCATGTACATTGCAACGACAATACTGCCCACGATAACACCGAGAAAGACCATTAGAGCCGGTTCGAGGATCGTCATCAGGTTGCCCATGATGACGTCGACCTCGTCCTCGTAGTAGTCCGCAACCTTGACCAGCATGGTGTCCAGCTCGCCGGTGGACTCGCCCACGGAAACCATTTGAATCACCATTGGGGGGAAGAAACCAGCCTGTTTCATCGGCTCGGCAATCGTCTTGCCTTCCTCAATGCTGTTGCGGATCTGGTGTACTGCGTCTTCCAGGATGGCGTTGCCGGCGGTGCGTGCTGTGATGTCCATGGCCTCGAGGATAGCGACGCCGCTCGACAGCAGGGTTGCGAGCGTGCGCGTAAAGCGGGCGACGCCGATTTTGCGGAAGATCTGCCCGAGGATTGGAATGTACAGCATGAATCTGTCAATCGCGTGCCGTCCCTTCTTGGTCCGGTAATAGGCGCGCAACCCGAATATGAGCAGCACCACCCCGGCGATCATGAAGATGGCGTAAGTCTCGATGATATGCGACATGGCGATGACCACGCGCGTCAGCAGAGGCAGCTGAACGTTGAATCCTTCGAAGAGGGTGCGGAATACCGGGACTACTTTCCACAGAATAATTCCGACCACGCTCACCGCAATCGTCAGGATCACGGCAGGGTAGATCAGGGCCGACCGCAGGGCCTGTCTGAGCTTGACGATCTTCTCGATGAACAGCGCCAGACGCTGCAGGATCGTGTCCAGCATTCCCCCCGCTTCGCCCGCTGCAATCATATTGGTGTAAAGCGCGTCAAACACTCTGGGGTGCCGTGCCATTGCGTCCGACAGTGTGCTTCCTGACTCGACATCTGTCTGTATTTGCTCGAGGACTGTCTTAAATGCCGCGTTGGGATTTTGACTTCCCATCGCGGCCAGGCACTGCACCAGCGGCAGCCCGGCGTCGAGCATGACCGAAAACTGTCGGGTGAAGAGCGCGACCTCTCTTCTGGAGACGCCTTTGAGGAATGAAAAGCCCGCCTTCTTCTCCCGCTTCTCGCGAATGGCAATGGGTGCGATCTGTTCGTGGCGCAGCACAGCTGCCAGCGCTTGCGCACTGGCCGAGAATCTCTCACCGGAAATGCTTTCGTTTGTGCGGATGTTACGTCCGCGAAACGTATAAACAGGCATGACGGCCTTTCTGGACTAGCGACTGGCGCTCCCCACAGGCTCGGGGCGGCGCGTGCGTGCTGAGGCGGCTGCGGCCGCCGGCACGTTCAGCCCTATTCCGCGACGAATGAGCTCTTTCAATTCATCCACGTTGGCAGACTTAGCCAGCGCGTCCTCCTCGGTGAGCTGGTGTGCCAGCACCAACTGGGCCAGCGACTGGTTGAACGTCTGCATCTCATACTTTTCCTGCCCGGTCTGCATCGAGCTGTAAATCTGGTGCACCTTGTCCTCGCGAATCAGGTTCCGGACTGCTGAGGTCGGAATCAGGATTTCCAGGGCCATGACGCGCCCGGTGCCATTAGACCGTGGCATGAGGGTCTGACACAAAACGCCTTCCAGCACCATACTGAGCTGTGCCCGGATCTGCGGCTGCTGGTTGGAAGGGAAAATGTCTATGATCCGGTTGATGGTAGCAATGGCACTGTTGGTGTGCAGTGTGGCCAGCGTCAGGTGGCCGGTCTCAGCGATACGCAGCGCCGACTCTACGGTCTCGAGGTCGCGCATCTCGCCGATCAGCACTACGTCCGGGTCCTCGCGCATTGAGACGCGGAGTGCATCCGTGAAGGAGTGAGTATCGTTGTTTACCTCGCGTTGGTTGACGATGCAGCTCTTGTGGGAGTGCAGAAACTCGATCGGGTCTTCGATGGTCAGAATGTGCTCGTGGCGCTCCCGGTTGATCTTGTCGATCATCGCAGCCAGCGTAGTCGATTTGCCGCAGCCGGTCGGTCCGGTGACCAGGATGAGGCCGCGCGGCTTGTTGCACAACTTCTGCACGACCGGGGGAAGGCCGAGGGCTTCAAAGCTCCTGATCTCAAACGGGATCACGCGGAAAGCCGCCGCCACTGCTCCGCGCTGGGTGAAGACGTTGGCGCGGAAGCGGCACAGATCCTTGATGCCGAACGAGAAGTCGAGCTCCCACCTCTCCTCAAACGTGTGCTTTTGCGCGTCGGTCATGACACTGTAGGCCAGGCGTTTCGTGTCGGCCGGCGTCAGAACCGGCAGATCCAGAGGACGCAGTGTGCCGTCGACGCGTATCTGCGGCGGCGTCGAAATCGTCAGGTGCAAATCGGAAGCGCCTGTCTGTAAGGCTTTTTGAAGCATCTCCGCCAGTGTCAGCATATGACGTCCTTTCGGCTCAGTTGAGCACCGTTTCGCGCAGCACTTCATCCAGAGTGGTGATCCCAGCCTTGATCTTGTTCAATCCGCTCTGGCGCAGCGTGAACATTCCCTCCTCCACCGCCTTGCGCTTGATCTCCCGTGCAGAAGCCCCGACGAGAATCAGCTCCTGGATTGCCTCAGACACTTCCATCACCTCGTACAAGCCGATGCGCCCTTTATAGCCCGTGCTATTGCAATTCTTGCAGCCGTCACCTTTGAAAGTCTGTATGTTCTTCGCCTCTTCCGGGCTGAACCCGATGTCGATCAAGGTCTGAAGCGGAGTCTTGAGCTCGTTTTTGCACTCGTTGCAGATCTTGCGGATCAGGCGCTGCGCGCAGATGAGGTGCACCGACGTAGCCACCAGGAACGGTTCGATTCCCATATTGAGCAGGCGCGAAACGGTCGAGGGTGCGTCGTTGGTGTGAACCGTGGACAGGACAAGATGCCCCGTTAGTGCAGCTTTGATTGCGATTTCTGTGGTTTCGAAGTCCCGGATTTCGCCCACGAGTATGATGTTGGGATCCTGGCGGAGAAAGGACCGCAAGGCAGCGGCAAAAGTGAGGCCGATCTGCTCCTTGATCTGGACCTGGTTGATGCCGCGGAAGTTGTACTCGACCGGGTCCTCGGCGGTCATGATGTTGGTCTCCGGGGTATTCAGGCGGTTCAAGGCCGAATAGAGCGTCGAGGTCTTGCCGCTCCCTGTCGGTCCGGTCACCAGCACCATTCCGTAAGGTTTCAGGATTCCCGCTTCGATGCGCTTCAGGGACATCTCCTCAAACCCCAGCTTGCTCATGTCGAGCGGCAGATTGTCGCGGTTGAGAATGCGCAGGACGATCTTTTCACCGAACAGCGTCGGTAGCGCCGAAACCCGGAAGTCAATCTCCTGCCGCTTCGAGTTGAATGAAGTGCGGATCTTGATGCGCCCATCCTGCGGCAGACGCTTCTCGGCGATATCCATCTTGGCCATGATCTTGATGCGCGAGGTGATGGCATCCCTGAGACGCAGGGGCGGAGTCATGATGTTGTACAGAATGCCGTCGATGCGGAAGCGAATGCGGACATCCTTCTCGTATGGCTCGAGGTGGATGTCGCTCGCGCCCTTCTTGAGGGACTCAGACAGAATCAGGTTCACCAGCTTGATGATGGGCGCTTCCTCGCTGGAGCGCTGCAGCTCATCGATTGATATCTGCTCCTCACCATCCGATCCGGTCTCGAGATCGAGTTCGAAGCTCTCTTTCTCGCCTAGGGCGATCTCTTCGTACACCTTCTTTAGCTCGATCGCATGCGAAGTGCCGTAATACTTCTCCAGAGCTTCCAGAATGGATGCTTCGGTAGCGACCACCGGCTCAACGTTGAATCCCGTAATGAACTTGATGTCGTCGATGGCGAAAACGTTGGTGGGATCGACGGTGGCGATGGTAAGCGTGCTGCCCACACGGCTCAGCGGTACCACCATGTATTTCTGCGCCGTCTCGACAGAAATCAACTTGATCACCGCCGGATCTATTTCGAAAAAGGCGAGATTGATCGAAGGCACGCCGTACTGCTTGCTCAAGACGGATGTGATGTCATCGTCCTGGACAAAGCCCAGGCTGATCAGAATCGATCCGAGGCGACCTCCATGCTGGCGCTGGTGCTTGAGAGCAGTCTCCAACTGCTCGCTGGTGATGAAGTTCTCCTTGACTAGGATTTCACCAATTTGAGACGGCATAACTACAGCACTCGGCGCCAGAGAATATCCATTCCAGTGGTGACAAACAGAAGAACGCTGATCCAGCCGTTGATCGTGAAGAAGGCCGCATTCACCCGACTGAGATCGGACGGCCTCACCAGACTGTGCTCATAGGCCAGAAGTACGGTGACCAGTCCAAGACCTGCCAAGCTCAACACACCGAGCCCCATTCTCAAGAACACGAGCGCGACCAGGATCACCATGCATGCATGTAGAAATCCTGAAATCCAAAGGGCGCGCGCGATGCCGAAGCGCTTGGGGATTGAGTGGAGCCTTTCCCCCTGATCAAACGCAACATCCTGGCAGGAGTAGATGATGTCGAAGCCCGCGACCCAGAGGATTACCGCAAGCCCGAGGAGCAGAGGAACCTGAGAGATGTTTCCCCGGATGGCCACCCATGCGCCTACGGGCGCGCACGCCAGTGACAGACCCAAGAAGAAGTGGGTCGTCCACGTGAACCGCTTCATGTAGGAATAGAAAATTATAATCGCCAAGGCAACGGGGCTCAGGCTGAGCGCAAGCAAATTGAGCATGGCGGCGGCGAACACGAAGACAACCGAAGAAGCCAGGATGAATGCCACCACGAAGCCCTTGCTGAGCTGCTTCTGCGGCAATGCGCGATTGGCTGTGCGCGGATTCCTCGCGTCGAAGGGAAGGTCCACCAGACGGTTGAAAGCCATCGCTGCGCTTCGAGCCCCGACCATTGCCAGCAGGATCCATCCGATCTGGGCGATATTCGGAAGGCCATGAGCTGCAAAAAAGGCGCTCAGAAACGCAAACGGCAAAGCAAAGAGTGTGTGCTCGATTTTGACCATTTCCAGTGTGGTTCTTAGTCTTTTCAGCAAGAGAGTACCCTGCAGGCAGTCCACCCGGACCGGTTAGGGAGAATGCCTCAAATCTCATCAAGCCGAACCTGCCCTCGCCTGGCCAGGAGGCGAGACACCGTCTGAGTATTTATCGGCAGAAAGACGGCGTTGATGATGAGTTTTTGTCTGTGGCCAACTGTAACAAAACAAAAGAATAGCATCAGTCGCGGTCACCCGCGTGAACGCCGTGTCCGCTGCACCCGCCGGCGCTCCTATTGTTTCGCAATCCAGCGGAATTTTTCAAGCGGCCGCCGCAAGGCAAACGATATTGGTGACATCGCACCTTTTTTCACGGATAGAAAGAGATGCCTGCTCCGAAAATAGAAACGAACAGCCGAGAAGATCGGCATCGGAATCGGGGTCGCCATCGCTATCGAAGTTGTTGGTCTGCAAAAGCCGATTGCGATCCCGATGCCGATTCCGACCCTTTTCATGCGCTTGGGTGCGCGAGTCGCGCATGAGATACTGCTACCAATTTCGCTGCCGGCAGCAAACCACTTGCAAAGAGTCGAGGCCATCTTATAGCCTAATGCGTTCTGGAGGAGCGTGAGATGCCGTTGCGCGCATACGATTCGATTCGGATGGAAATCTTTAAGTCGCTTTACGCTTCGGTCGCCGAGGAAATGGGTGTGACCTTACGGAGAACCGCTTTTTCCCCGAACATCAAAGAGAGGCGGGATTACTCCTGCGCCGTCTTTGATGCAGAAGGAGAACTGATCGCGCAGGGCGATCACATGCCCGTGCACCTCGGTTCGATGCCGATGTCCGTGCGCGCTGCAGTCGAAGCCATCGAGATGCGGCCCGGGGATATCGTGGCTCTGAACGACCCTTACGAAGGCGGAACCCACCTCCCGGACATCACCCTGGTCAGCCCTGTTTTTGAGGAGGAAGGACGCGGGCTGTTGTTTTATGTCGCCAATCGTGCTCACCATTCCGATGTCGGAGGGATGACTCCCGGCTCCATGCCGCTCAGCACCGAGATTTTCCAAGAGGGGCTCCGGATTCCACCTGTCAAATTATTCTCAGCGGGTCAGCGCGTGGAGGAAGTTTTTCGACTGCTCCTCGCCAATGTCAGAACTCCGCACGAGCGCGAAGGGGACATCACGGCGCAGGTTGCAGCAAACCGCACGGGCGAGAGGCGGCTCTTGCATATCATCTCGCGCTACGGGTCTCGGGAAGCCGTTGCTTACGCCGGCCATCTGCAGGATTATGCCGAAAAAATGGCGCGCACTCTCCTCCGGCAGATTCCGGAAGGAAGTTACTCCGCTGAGGATTACCTGGATGATGACGGTATCAGTCGGCGCGCAGTAAGGTTGTGCGCGCGCATCACAGCCGGCGCGGGCCAACTCGAGGTCGATTTCGAGGGGACGGATGCGCAGGTTGCAGGGAACATCAACGCGGTGCGCGCCATCACCGAGTCCGCCGTCTACTATGTCGTGCGCGCCCTCATCCCCGAGTCGATCCCGGCCAGCTCAGGCGTCTTGCGCCCGATTCGCATCAAGACTCCTGACAGGAGCCTGGTCGATGCGCGGTTTCCGGCGGCGGTAGCGGCAGGAAACGTCGAGACATCCCAGCGAATCGTTGACGTGCTGCTGAAAGCCTTCGCTCAAGCCGTGCCGGAACGTATTCCCGCTGCCAGTAGCGGAACCATGAACAATCTCACGCTCGGGGGCATCAATCCCAGAAACGGCCAGGTGTTTTCTTATTACGAGACCGTTGGCGGGGGTATGGGCGCCTGCGCCTTCCGGGACGGGAACAACGGCATCCACACCAACATGACCAACACGCTCAACACGCCGGTGGAAGCTCTTGAGTACGCATTCCCCTTCCGGGTGCGGCGCTATGCGCTCCGTCACAACACCGGCGGCCGAGGAAGGCACCGGGGAGGCGAAGGCATCGTGCGCGAAATCGAGTTGTTGACGGACGCCGACGCTACCATTCTCTCCGATCGCAGGCGCTTCCGCCCCTATGGTCTGATGGGGGGAGAAGCCGGCAAACCTGGCCGAACGACTCTGGCAGGCCATCGCCGCACCAGGCGCTTGGCTTCCAAGTGCCGCTTCCCGGTCCGGGCAGGCGAGCGTATCATCGTTGAGACTCCGGGCGGGGGCGGATGGGGCCGGCCGAGAAACAGGGCAGGGAAATGATCAGCATTCGAGCAGTGCAACTGCGTGAGATCCATCTGCCTCTCGTTCATTACTTCGAGACCAGTTTCGGACGCACCTACGATCGCAGGATTATTCTCGTGACGGTGAGGACGCAGGACGGCGTCGGATACGGCGAGTGCACGGCTGGAGAGCAGCCCGGTTACAGCAGCGAGACCACCGAGACGGCTTGGCACATGTTGTCGGATTTCATCGTCCCGCACCTGTTGGGCAAGGACCTCGGGGATGCGCGCGCTGTAGCTTCGCTCCTGAGCCCGATCCGCGGAAACCGCATGGCGAAGGCCGCAATCGAAACAGCCGTGTGGGACCTTGAAGCTCGGCTGCTGGGAATCCCGCTCAGCAAGCTCATTGGCGGCGTGCGCAGCGAGATCCCCTGCGGCGTTTCCATAGGAATCCAGGACAGCATCGAAACTCTGCTGGCGAAGGTGCGCCAGGAATTGGCTGCGGGGTACCGCAGGATCAAAATCAAAATTAAGCCGGGCTGGGAAGTAGAGCCACTGCGGTGCATCCGTGCCGAATTCCCCGAGGTTCCTTTGATGGCGGACGCCAACTCCGCCTTTGGTCTGGCCGACAGCCCACTTCTGCGCCGGCTCGACCAATTCAATCTGATGATGATCGAGCAGCCTCTTGCTTACGACGACATCGTCGACCACGCGGTCCTGCAAAGAGAACTCGCGACTCCCATTTGCCTCGATGAGTCGATCCGCAGCGCAGAAGATGCCCGTAAGGCAGTGGAGATGGGGAGCTGCCGCATCATCAACGTGAAGCTCGGGCGTGTGGGCGGGTACAGCGAAGCGCTCAAGATCAATGACTATTGCGCGCGCAACGGGATTCCCATCTGGTGCGGCGGCATGCTCGAAAGCGGTGTCGGAAGAGCGCACAATATCGCTATGTCCACTCTCTCCGCCTTTACGCTTCCCGGCGACGTATCAGCCAGCAAGCGCTACTACGCTGAGGAGACGGTCAGGCCGCCGGTGACGGTTACACCGGAGGGAACCATCCGCCTGTCCGATAAGCCGGGAATTGGTTACGATCTGGACTGGGAACGCATCGAGCGAGCCACGGCCCGGGTGAGAGACTTCATTCTTCCATAGGAGCAGCAATGTCGGATCGCATTATCGGTATCATGGGCGGGATGGGACCCGAAGCCACCGCGGACTTTTTCCGCGAGATCATCCGCCTTACTCCTGCAAAGAAAGATCAGGACCACATACCGGTCGTGATTTATTCAAATCCCAAAACCCCTGAGCGGACACAGGCCATCTTGTACGGCGGCGAAGACCCGACTCCCTATCTGATCGAGTCAGCCCTGATTTTGGAGAAGGCCGGCGCCGGGATTCTGGCCGTCCCGTGCAACACCGCACATTACTTTCTGCCCCGCGTGCGGCCTAAGGTCGGCATCCCGATTCTGGATATGATTGAAGAGACATTCCTGAGTACACGCGCACAGATCGGAGATGCCGAGGCGGTCGGACTACTGGCAAGCCTGGGTACCATCCAGAGCGGAGTCTATCGCGACGTCTTTGCCCGTCATGGCATCGAAGTCCTCGCGCCGCAGGCGGCCGACCAGGAATGCCTGCAGCAGGCCATCCACATGGTCAAGGCCGACAGCTATGATCGTGCCCGGCAGGATACCTTCGAAAAGATCGGCGCGACTCTGGTGGAGGCAGGAGCCCGGGCTGTGATTCTAGGATGCACCGAGATCCCCCTGGTATTTAATGTTGAACGCGTGAGCTACCCCGTTGTGAATTCGACCCGTGTGCTTGCCCAGGCAGCCGTGGATTGGGCGCTGGGGAAAAGAGGATGAGACCGGGTCTCCCTCGCTTCCTTTTTCTCGATATCGGTCACGTGCTTGTCGGATTGGACTACAAGCATCTGGCCGGCAGGATGCGGGCACTAACAGGACTCGAACCGGGCCATGTCACGGCCCTGCTGACCGCTGAGGAGCTGCTCACGAACTTCGAGTCTGGGAAGATCACGGGAACGGAATTCTACGAAGAGGTGTGCCGGCGCGTCGGATCTCGCATCCCATGGCAGGAGTTTCTTGAGCTGTGGGACTCTGTAATCGGGCAGCCCCTGATCCCTGACGAAGTGCTCCTCGCGCTGGCGCAGAGCATTCACCTGTGGGCCATTTCCAACACCAACAAGCTGCATTTTGACTTCATGGCCCGGCGGTTCACTTTCCTGAGCCATTTTGAAGGCTTCGTACTATCTCACGAAGTGGGCGCGCTCAAGCCCGACAAACGGATCTTTCTCCATGCATTGGAGAAAGCGCGGACGCGAGCTTCCGAGGTATTGTTCGTGGATGACCAGGAGATAAATGTGAAAGCCGCGCAGGAACTGGGAATCGACGCTTTTCGCTTCCTTGACCCCGATCAGTTTGCCGCAGAACTTAAGGCCCGCGGGCTTATCTGACTGAAACCACGAAACAGACGAAAGACACGCGCTGGTTCTTTCGTCTATTTCGTGGTTTTTCGTTACTTGATGTCCAGGAACAGTCGGTTTGAGGTTCCACCGTTGGCCGGGTTGGTTACGGTTATGGGTATCTTGCCCGCCGAACGGATCAGGGAGGCGGGAACAACGGCATTCACCTGCCATTCGCTGACTACCGTCGTGACGAGCGCTGTGGTGTAGAAGTTGACCACCGCTCCGGGCTTCAAGTTAGTCCCGTTGACGGTCAGGGTGAAAGACGGACCACCCGGGGCAACCGTTTGCGGACTGAGGGAGATCAGGAAAGGCTCGGAAACAAATGATGCTTCGGTGACAAAGAAGCTGACGATATCCGACATCCCTCCTCCTGGCGGAGGATTCCCCACCTGCACCTTCCATTCACCCAGGGGGTCCGGGTATTTTTTCATTTTGACCCAAACCACCACCCGGGTGCTGCCCAGTAACTCGACCTTCACGATGGGATCCTCTTCCCCGTATGTGGGTGGCGGATAGATAGTAGGCACGGTTTCTGGCCCAAAGTTGGTTCCGTCAATGATTACTGGCATCTGATATTCGAAGGGCAAGTCCAGCACGGTTGCCGATCCTGGCAGAACCGAAGTGATCGTGGGCCGCAACCCGTCGATGCGCAGGTAAGTCACCTCCGTGCTTGCTAGCGAGGGATTGGGATTCCGGACTTCAATCTTGGCAAATCCCGCCTTTTGCAGTAAGGAAGCCGGGACCGTTGCGAAAAGATGAACGGTCAGACAGTAAGCGTCGGTCTCGCAATAGGACGTCACCAGCGGCGTGCTATTGAACAGCACAACGGCCCCGCGCCGGAAGCCATACCCAAGCACATCGATGTTCAGCGGGCTCGCTCCCTGCTCGAGCCTGGCGAGGCAGGATGCCGGAAGAACCTGTTCCACCCCAGGCGCAGGATAGTACACATTCAGGAACTGGATGTTGGATTCGGCGTCGGGAGGGTACGGGTTCTCTACCGTTACCGGATAGATTCCACCCTGCGCGAAAAAGCTCGCCGGCAGGTAAGCCTGAATTTCGGTGTCATTGATGACATTCACTTCGATGCCGTCACTCACGCCATTGACCTTTACTATGGCTCCCGTCAAGAACCCCGTGCCCGTAAGCGTGACATTTTCTCCTGGACTGTTCTCTAAAATGGCTCCTGAAGTGACGACCGAACTCAAGACCGGTTTGTTTTTATAAGCCACAAATGAAAAGGCCGGGCTCACGTGGGGCGATCCATCGGCGCCGTTTGTAATCACGGTGATTGCGAAAATCGAGGGAGACGCCAGCATGTAAGCGGGCAAAACGGCGTGCAGCTGAGTGAAGTCAACGAACGTGGTTTGCAGCGGCGTCGAACCGACGAATGCTTCCGAGGTTGGGTTGAAGTCGTTGCCGAAGATCGTAACTACTGTGTCAGGGCTGCCCACAGGCAGGACAGCCGGCTGCACCAGAATTGCGTCCCCGGCAGGGAATCCCTGAAAGTCCTGACGTTTGCTTGCGTTGGTGATCTCAAAATCGGCTTGGGACGGCACGAATTGGAATCCGAACTGCTTCACCATCAACGTGTATTTTCCGGCCGGGAGATTGGTGAACACGTACGCTCCCTCCTCGTTGCTGGTTGCGAACTTGCTCACTGGGCCTGAGAGCGCTACCTGGAATCCGGCTACCGGATTGTTGTTGAGGAACACTTTGCCTGTGACGGCGAAACTGACAAGCGGGCCAGGGAAAAACAGCGAGTCCTGCGGCGTGAGATTCGAAGCAATGCTGCCCGAATCGCTCCAGACCGAGGCGGTGGTGAATAAGGCTTGACTCGCACTGAAATGCAGGATGCCGCCCCATTGATTGGACACCTCGGGAAGCAGCTGATTCAGGGCCAACGACACCCTCTGGTTCGGTCCGAGATCAATCTGGTTGGCGGCGAGAGTGGAACCGTTGGCGCCGACGAGTTGCACCGCGACATGGTTTGTGAAGGCTGCTGGATTTACCAGCGCTACATCCGTGCGCATCCCCGACCCTTGAGCGACCTGAGGGAAGACGAACTCGACCTTCGGCATGCTTTGCAGCGGCACGGCGGTAAGCGAAGCGGCGTCGCTCCGGCCATAGATGATTGCTCCCGCAATTCTTCCGGAAGCCTGGACCAGAAGCCATCCTTCCCGCTCGCGCAACCGGAGCGCAGTGATGACCTCCTGCAGTGGCGCCCTTGTGCCTCCCTGGGCTTTGAGACTGAACGTACGAGCGCCCAGAGCAGATCCATCATTGGCAACCGCGGTCACGGTCACGTTCACTGCGGCGGATTCGACGTTCATGAGCGAGAGAGTCGAGGCGTACTGCTCCCCAGTGCGGAAGTAGGGAATAACGCCTATGTTCGTTGTCCCCGTCAGAGGTACGGCGTTCAGCCCCGCACAGTCTACAAAGCCCCCTGGAGGAGCGTAAGAAGAGAAGCCTGCGAACAGGCTTGTGCCGGCTACCGACTGGACGGCAGAGAGCACGTTTCGCGGTTTGGATGTGACCGTGATGTGCGACGCCCCGAAAAAGACTGTGCCGGCAGGAAACACGTCGTAAACCAGGTCTCGGTAGTTGCCCCTGCCCGGTAGATTAATTGTGGCAGTGCCCAGGAGATTGCCGTTGAAGTCCCACAGCCTAAGGTCGACCGAGGCCTCCCGCAAATTGGGATTCACCAAATCGACCTCTGCGACCCCTTCGGTCGGACCGGGGATCACCGGAAAGACAAGACTGGTCGAGGCCTCGGGGGCATCGCTCCCGTCGAGGAAGGTGAGTGCAGGATCGAAGGTCTGATAGTACGAGGCGAGCCCTGGAGTGGAACTCGCTATCTCCAGCGAAGCATCGAGTGGGACCGCAGTGCCGAACAACTCGCCGGCCGTCTTGGCCACTTGGCCGCGAGCCGGGACGGTCAAGGTTGCCGGGTTGGTCGCGATTGGCACGAGTTTTCCGTCAGGACCACGAAGCGTCAAAGTCACTGTTGCCGCGCTGAAGCTTGGATTAAAGACGGCAATCCCCGTGCTCTCATCGGCATAGGAAACAAAGTGCGGGAAGATGAAGTGTGACGCAGGCGTGGACTGTGCCTGCAGCCCGGATGGCCATGCCAGGATGCACAGGCACAGTGCCAGGATCCAGAGCGGGCGATTTATGCTGCAACACCTGTCAGTCATATCGTGACCTCAAAATCCAAGATATTTCCACGCGCCCGCAGTTCGGCGCCAACCATCGACGAACCTCCGCGTGTTTCAGAAGTAATAGACAAAAGCAAGAGAGACCTCGAACTGATGAAACACTCCGCGGGCGGGGAACACCAACGCAGACGGGTCGTCGGAACTTTCAGGCAGGCCGAATCGTGGCGCGCGCGTCATGTAATCGCGCACGTCGTAGCGAGCACCGAGATGTCTGGTCAGTCGCAGGCGGATGCCGCCGCCTGCGTTGAGAGCGAAGAGGTTCTCCGTGTGCAGGTTGCCGAGTCCTGCTTCCAATGCCGCATTTACCGTCTCCGCTTTGAGGACAAAGAATATTCCCCCTGCGCCTGCTGTCACGTAGGGAAAGATTTTTCTCCTGTCGTCGACGCCGCCTGGGTACCACAGTGCGTTGACAGCAAACTGGTGCAACTGTTCATTCAGGGGGAATCGCGCCCCACTTGTGAAGTTTATGATTCTGCTGGCATTGGTCCCGAAACTGTAAACGATGTCCTCGCCCCAGTGCTTTTTGAAATCAACCCCCACCCGAATGCCGCCCCGTACTCCGGCTGAGTACTCGTGCGCACCCTCAATCGGCGGGGAGAATTGCGGCAGGCCGATGAAGAAATCTTCGTCCTTGGGAAAGTTCCCTGCGCCGAACAACTCGAATCGATACCGAGTTTGAGCGAACACGGGAGCAGCGATGAGAAACAGAATCGCTAACGAGGGGCAGAAGCGAGCAATTGTTTTCATTTCAGAATCACCTTTCCACGAGGATTGCGGGTTCAGTAGAGAGTGATTTCAAACCAGCCGCGCGCCTCTCGGGCCCCGGCCGGTCCTTGAGCCACCGCGATCTTGGGCAAAATTCATTGAATCTATCGACTTGGTTTGAATATCCGCTTAGTGATTTTTATGCCGGTGCAACATTCCGTCACCGGGGGGTGAGATGAAGGCGTGGGAGATTCATGAAGCCTGACAGTCGCAGGAGTGGAAGCTGGAGAATCTCTTTCAATCTTCGGGTCTTTGAGGATCAGCGGTGGATTTGGCTTCCGGCAACAACCACCGGAATGCGAAGAGTCAAAGACGGCTCGAGTCACGACGTGCGATTCAATCGCTCAGAGGCCTAGTTTCTTTTTGGCTGGCGACGCCGACGGCGGGGCAGCCACATTGTTGACCTTGGCTCTCTGCCGGCGCAAAAACTCGGCAATCGTTTCGAGCTGCTGAAGTTGTTCAGCCGAAAGCTGATTCAAGATCTGAATGCGCATCAGGAAAGTGGTGCGCTCGAGGCTGGTTCTTGCTTCATGAAGTCTGTCAAATGCCTTCAGGGCCGCGGTTTCATCAATCAGATCCTTGTCCACGAGTTCTTCGAAGTCCAGCGTGAGCTTATCCACCTCCGCCTTCTCGTCGATCAAGGTCCTTCTATGCTGCATCCAGGCCGCCTCGATCTTCGACTGCTGATCCGGGTTGAGATTGAGTCTCTTGATAACTTGTTTGTTCGTCCACCACTTGCCCGGCGGAAAGTCCTTCAATGCTGCCTGGGCAAAAGCTCCCCCGGCCATGCATGCGGCTAGAAGACCCATCCACACATAGATGATCGGCTTTTTCATGATCGCTCCTTCTTCTTCGTTTCATTGAGCGGTCTCCCTTCTGGGAGTTCGAGGTTTGCGGCCTTGTTCGCGGCGCCGGGCCATGAATAGTATGCGGAAAGATATTCGGCATCCGAGCGCTGGAGCGTTTGTTCCAAATCCTGCAGGAACTGCTCATCCCAACGATCACGATCGGCCACCATGTTCAGCCCCTGATCCGGAGGCAAAGCACCGCGCCGGAGTTGCCCATTCCTTGTCAGAAGCACAGCAGCCAGCAGGAGGCAGGCCGCCAACGCTATCCATTGCCATCTGAGGTCACGCCGCCAGGTCCGTGCCGCACTTTGTGCAACCTGCTCGGCCCGAAGCCTGGCCTTGAGCCTGGGCAGGAAGTCCGGCGAAGGCTCTACGGACGGGTGGCATCCGAGCACGCTCCAGGTGCGCTCGAGTTGATCTTCGAGCCCTGCGCATTGGGGACAAGTGCTCAGGTGATCCGCCAGCAGCTTTGCCTCGTGCGGGCTGATTTCACGCGACGCCTTGCGCGCCAGCACTCGGCGCGCTCGATTGCAGCGCATTTATATCCTTCCTTTCTGCAGATAAGGGAGAATTCGATCGCGTATGTGGAGCTTGCCCCGGTGGATGTAAGTCTTAACGGCCGCCACCGTGCAACTCATAATCTCCGCTATCTCTTTGTAACTCAACTCTTCGTAGCGCCGTAGCACCACTGCTACCCTTTCATTCCGCGGCAGCGAGCGGATCGCACCACGAATTACCTCACCCAACTCAGCAGAAATCAACCGTCCTTCGGCATTCGGTACCGGATCGCTAAGGACTTCTTCCTCGCTAATGGGACCCTCGCGCCCCTTGTGGTTTCGATTCCAGAACCCCCTTCGTCGGTTACGCTCCGCTTCCTTTAGACTTAGATTCGTCGCAATCCTGTAAGCCCAGGCTGCGAACCTGGCTTTGGGCTGGTAGCGATGCCGTGCCCGGTAAATCCTAAGGAAGACCTCTTGCGCCAGATCCTCAGCCTCAGCCGCGTTATTGACAAACTTGTAAATAAAATTGACAATATGTCTGTGGTATTTGTCCAAAAGCTGTTCAAATGCTGCGCCGTTATCATGCTGGACGGCAACCATCAGTTCCGCATCCGGGTCAATTAGATCCATGGGCGCATCATCCATTGACGAAAACCCCGGGTAGGTAAGAAAGTTTCAGCCAATGAACCTTTTGAGTCATAATTGCTTCTTTCCTTCAGGGCGTTTGCAGGTATGGGCGCCGCTCACTGTGCGATTCGAAAAGCATACAAGCGCACTGATGGGAATCATACAGTTTGTATAACCCGGGTTAGTATTCTATGCCGTTCCGAAGTCTGCGCAACAAGCTTCTGGTTCTGATGATTGTTCTTTCGCTGCTGCCTCTCGTAGGGATCTCCCTCTTTTCTTACTTTGTCGGCAGCAAGCAAATCGCGGAAGACCGGATCAAGCTCGCCCTCGAGAATAAGGCGCAAGACACGGCGGACAAGATCGACCTTGTGCTCCGCGGCCAGAAACAAGAAGTACCGTCCATGGCCAGTACCGTTTCACTCTTCTACCCTTCGCTCGGTGAGCAGGATCGCGGGAGCATGATCCGGCTACTGAACAATTATTGCATAAACCAGGAGGTCTATTATGACATCCTGGCAGTGCTTGACGACCGGGGAAGGATCATCGCCATAAACACGGTCGATCATTGGGGAGCGCCGCTTTCCGCATCGGATTGCAGCCGGGTTATGGCAGGAGACATCAGCAACTATCTCGGGGAAAAGGAGCTTTTCGACCGATCCATGCGCGGTGATTCCGCCCAATACGACTGGTATCAGTCGACGCTGGTTCAACAATTGTATGATTATCGGAATGCAGACGTCAGTCACCAGTACAACATTGCTTTCTCGGAGCCTGTGCGCAATCCCAAGACGCAGGAAATCATCGGGGTGTGGATCAGCATCATCAACTGGTCCTACATCCAGAACATCCTGGATACCGTGGAGACGGACCTGGCGAATCGGAACCTCAAGACCGGTTACGCGTTCATGTATGCAAAGGATGCCAACACGATCATCGCGCACAAGTACCGGAAGAACCGGAGCGAGATCGAGCCTCTTCGATCTTACCCGCAGGATGCGCAGAATCTCTACAATACCCGGATCGTCGAGAATCACGGGCTGAAGAACCTGCACGATGCGGTCCTGCAGCAGATCCGCAGCTACGCATATGAGTTTCCCAAAGGCAACAAGAAGATATCCGGGATTGCCCCGATCTACGATACTTCCTTCGGGTGGATCGTCGGAGTAGGCATTGACGAGACTGATATCTTTCGCCCGATCAAGAACATGACCTGGTGGCTGGCAGGAGCCACGGTGTTGCTTGCCGCGCTGGTCGTCATCTTCACATTTATCGTTGCCCAGGGTATCACGGTGCCTCTCAAGAATCTGATTCAGACGGCTCAGACGATCGCGCAGGGAAACCTGAGCCAGCGGGTGCAGATACGTTCGTCAGATGAGGTCGGGATTCTCGGAGCAACGTTCAACGATATGGCGCGCGCGCTCGCTGCCCGCGAAGATCAGCTTCAGGAACTTAACCGCAACCTCGAGGATATGGTTCGGCAGCGGACCCGGGAGCTGGAAAGCTCCCATGAGGCGCTCAAAAAGGCTTATCTGGACCTCCAGAACACGCAGGAACAGCTTGTCCAGACCGAGAAAATGGCCTCGCTCGGACAACTGGTGGCCGGGATTGCACACGAAATCAAGAATCCGCTCAACTTCATTTACGGCAATACCGGCTTTCTCTCCGACTACACACGCAGACTGCAGGCCCTGCTGGAAGCTTACGATCGTCTGCCGAGCCTCTCCGAGCAAGACCGCGCCAAGGTCGCAGGCATGAAGGAGAGCTTCAACTACGAATTTATCCGTTCGGACCTGCCTACTCTGATTGAAAACTTCACAGAAGGGGCGAGCAGGATCAACAACATCGTTTCCGATCTGCGCACCTTCTCACGCATGGATAGCGACACGATCTCGGAAATCGATGTGCACGCCTCGATCGAGATTTCGCTCAATCTCCTTCGCAATCAATACAGGGAACGCGTCGAGATTCATCGTGAATACGGCGAGATTCCAAAAATCCACGGATACTCGGGGAAGCTCGGACAGGTGTTCATGAACCTGCTTTCCAACGCCTTCCATGCCATCGACGGCAAAGGTGATGTATGGATTCGCACGCGTGCCGACAATAGCTTCGTCCAAGTGGAAGTCGAAGACAACGGCCGTGGCATCTCGCGTGAAAACCTGAAGCGCATTTTCGAGCCCTTTTTTACGACAAAAGCGGTGGGACAGGGAACAGGGCTCGGACTCAGCATCAGCTACGGCATCATTGAACAGCACCAAGGAAAGATCTTCGTTGCCAATGCCCCTGGCGGCGGGGCGATCTTCACCGTTCGGCTGCCGATCCACCTGGAGAAAGCGGCAGAGTGAAAAAGTACACGTTGCTTTTGATTGATGACGAGCCGGCGAACCTGCAGAAGATGCACCGGACCTTCGTGGACCAATACAATGTCCACCTGGCCCAGACCGGAGAAGAAGCTCTTCAGGTGCTGAAAGTCCATCCTGTCGATGCCGTGATCACCGATCAGAGGATGCCCAGGATGAGCGGCATCGAATTCCTCGATGCCGCTCGCAAAGAAAAGCCCGATCTGGTGCGGATCATTCTCACAGGCTATGCCGACGTGAATGATCTGATTGAGGCCATCAATGCCAGCAAGGTCCACAAGTATATCACCAAGCCCTGGGAGCCGGATGAGCTGCGCATGGCAGTGCGCGAAGCGCTGGAGAAACGGGAACTGCAACGGGAAAACGAACGGCTCGCGGCCGAGCTCCAGGCTGCCAACGAACGGCTGCGCACGGAAAACATCATCCTGCGCCGGAAAGCTGAACTGGAAGAACGCGCTCGTGACATCATATACGGCGGCGCAGAGATGGAGAACATCCTCAAACTGCTACGCCGGGTGACCGGGACGGAAACCACCGTGCTCATCCAGGGCGAAACCGGGACGGGAAAGGAACTCATCGCACGCTTTATCCACAATGAAAGCAACCGCCGCGACCGGATCTTCATACCCGTGAACTGCAGCGCCATCCCGAAGGAACTGGTTGAGAGCGAGTTCTTCGGCCACGCAAAGGGAGCCTTCACCGGCGCCAGCCAGGAAAAGAAAGGTTTCTTCGAGATGGCGGATGGGGGAACCATCTTCCTCGATGAGATCGGGGAGGCCCCCCCCGAACTGCAGGTTAAGCTGCTGCGTGTGATCCAGGAAGGCGAGATCATGCCCCTCGGGTATCATCAGCCCAAGAAGATCGACGTGCGCCTCATCGCCTCCACCAACAAGAACCTGCGCGCCGAAGTCGAGGCGGGCTGCTTTCGTCAGGACCTCTACTTCCGCATAAACGTTTTCTCAGTGACTATCCCCCCGCTACGCGAGCGCACTCGAGATATCCTCCCCCTTGCCGATTTCTTCCTGAAACAGTTTTCGACCAAGCTGAACCGCAAGGTCGGCCACTTCAAGCTGGAAACCCGGCAGATGCTGGAGACCTACAACTGGCCGGGGAACGTCCGCGAGCTGCAGAACGAAATCGAACGGCTGGTGCTGCTCGCGGAACCGGAGAAGGAGATAGGTCCGGACCTGCTTTCCGACCACGTCCGCCAGCGCATGCGACCATCCCCCCCTCCGGATGGCAACCTGAAGGTCGCTGTGCAGAACCTCGAAGAAGAGATGATCCGCGATACCATGGAACGCCTCAACCATAACAAGTCGCGCGTCGCCCGCGCGCTGGGAATCAGCCGCCAATCGCTGCTCGAGAAGCTCAGACGCATGCACCTACCGTCCTGATTACACTTGGCTGTCTAGAAAGTCGTCACAGGTAACTCATTAATATAGAGGCACTTGTCCCGCAAGCCCTAAAAAGTGTCAACTTTGTGTACATTATGGTCTTTTCTGGGTCTTGGGGGCAATATCTGTAATCCTTTGCAGATAAATAACTTACTTATGATGTTTCGCTGGACTCATTCTGGCACTAGCATTGCTTAGGAAAAGCGTGTGTGTTTGTCGGACGATTCACGAGAGGGATTATGGAAACATTAGAAAGGCTGGATCAAGAGGAAGTGGGGTTGAATCTGCTGCGTCGCCATCGTAGAGACGACCCGGAAGCCTGCAACGCTCTGCTGGCGCTTTACAACCGCAGGATTTTCAACACTGCCTTTCGCATTCTGGGTGAGGAGACGTCGGCAGAGGATGCGCTTCAAGAAACCCTGATTAACATCTATCGGGGCCTCAATCGCTTTCGCGGAGCCTCCAAGATTTCAACTTGGGTAAACAGAATCACCGTCAATGTCTGCCTGGGCATGATCAGAAAAAGCCGCAACAAGCGCTTCGTCGCCCTGGATGAAGATGAGGCCGCCAAGGAACTTCCGGCCAGCCCCACCCCCAATATCGATCCGCTGCAGCATGTAGCTTCAAGCGAGCTGAGGGCGTTCATCGAGGAAACATTCGAGCGCATGTCGGAGAAGCAGGGAGCGGTCGTACGCCTGCACGATGTGGAAGGGAACACGATACCGGAAATAGCGCATATCCTGCACTGCCCGGTCGGAACCGTCAAATCTCGCCTTTTCTATGGCAGACAGGAGTTCAAGGACATCTTCAACGCGCTGTTGAGCGAGCGGTCCCTCTGCCGGAACAGCGCCAACTAAAACCGTCCCCCAAAATGCGAACCACAGAGACCACGAAGATCCCAAAGGATATTCCCAAGAATCTCCGGGGTCTTAGCGGTTCAATCTAAAAATCCCAGATCGTATTACGCTTTCTTGAGTGCCTCCTTGACTCTGTCCGGGACGAAGGGGAACCGGTACAGCCGTGCGCCGGTTGCGTCGAAGATCGCGTTGGCGATTACTGCGCCAATGGGCACGATCGCAGGTTCGCCGCCACCCTTAGGCGGCAGTTCGTCGTTCTTAACGAGGATTGTCTCGATTTGGGGCAAGATCGAAAAGCGTGGCAGCTCGTAGGTGTCAAAGTTGGTAGTGAATATCTGACCGCCCTTGAAGCTAATGTCCTCCGAAAGGGCATATCCAAGCCCCATGGTAATGCAGCCTTCCATCTGCATCTTGGCCCCGTCGGGATTAATAATAATGCCCATTTCCTGGGCCGCTACGATGCGGACGACCCTGACGTTTCCCGTTGCCTTGTCAACTCTGACCTCGGCCATTTCGGCAACATAGGTCTCGGAATCGATCCCGCAGGCGAGCCCATAGCCCCGACCGCTGGGAATCGCCGCCTTCTTCCAGCCAAATCGGTCGGCCACCGACTGGAGGACCCTTCGCATTCTCGCGTCGGAGGTATTGTTTAACCGGAACTCCAACGGATCGACTTTTGCCTTGGCTGCCATGATGTCGATCTGCGATTCACGAGCAAAAACGTTTATCGGCGCTCCCGGGGCGCGCCAGGCGCCTGTGGCGAACGGGTGCGGGCCGCCTCCGCCGCCCATGCCTCCGCCGTAAACCCTGATGACGTTGTTGCGCACATCGTAAAACTGCTCGGAGCTTCTCGATCCGGCGGCGTAGACGTTATAGTCCCACAAGCAGATCTTGCCTGCGCCGTCGATTCCCGACTTGATCTTGACGACGGCCGCCGGTCTGAAGGTATCATAGAAAAACTCCTCAGCCCGGCTCCAGGCGACCTGAACCGGTTTCCCTGTGATTTTCGCCAGCCGCGCCGCTTCCACCGCCTGTTGCGCAGGATTCTTGCCGCCGAATCCGCCGCCCACGAACGGAGTTATGACGCGCACGTTGTCCGGCGCAAAACCATAGGGCTTGAGGGCCTGCGCGATCTGATTCTTGTTCGGGAACGGACTTTGAGTTGAAATCCAGACCGTCGCTTTTTCACCTTCGACATTTGCGACAGCAGTGTGCGTTTCAATAGGTGCATGCGCTCCATAAGCTGTCAGATACTTGTTCTCGAAGAGCGTGGCCGCAGCTTTTTCTCCCACAGCAAGGTCGCCCCTCCTGTCGCTCTCCTGAGCACGAGGTGAAGAGTCGAGGATGTGGTCGAATATCGTCTCATTGTCAACGGTCGGCTTCGGGATATCAAATTCAGCCTTGATGCTTGCAAGAGCTTTTTCCACTGCCTCAGGATCCTGATGAAGCACGGCAACCATGCCGTCCTGATTGACCACCATTATCCCGGGCATTTTCTGGGCTGCTGAGGTGTCGACATTCTTCAGTGTCGCTCCGTGTGCCGGCGGGCGCAGGATCCTGGCGTACAGCATGCCCGGCACTCGTATATCCCCCGCGTATTGCGCCTTGCCGGTAACCTTCGCCATTGCGTCGACGCGTTTCGTAGGTTTACCCATCACGGTAAACTCAGATACGGATTTCGTCACCACTTTGCCCTCGAGCTTGCGCGTGATTTTCTGGCCCTTCGTGAGCTGTCCAAAAGTCACTCGAGTTTTCTTGTCCGCCGTGACAAAGACCACGCCGTTCTCGACGCCAAGCTTCTCCTTTGGCATCCTGAGCCGTTCCGACGCCAGTTCGAGCAGCACAGTTTTGGCCTCGGCGGCTGCCGATCTCAGCGCAGGACCGAAAAAGCGGGTAGACATCGAGCCATATGTCCCGCTGTCATACGGACACAGATCCGTATCTCCCATCACCATGTCGATAGACTCAAGTGCCACGCCGAGTTCGTCGGCCGCCTCCTGGGCAAGGGAGGTAATGACGCCCTGTCCCATTTCGATCTTTCCCGAATAGACGGTCACCCTGCCATCCTCACCGATCTTCAGGTAAGCGTTGAAATCGGTCGGGTAACTTGGCCCGCGCTGGCCGAGCAAAACCGACTCATCGAGCGTGAAGAATACGATGATTCCTCCGCCTACAAGCTTCATGAATTCGCGCCGGTCAAGTGAGAGCCCGGCGGTCGGATCTGACTTTTCGCTGACTGTGAATTTTCCGTCTGCCATGATATGCCTCACCTTTTGGCTACACTTTCAATTGCCTGGAGAATGCGATTGTGGGCTCCGCACCGGCACAGGTTCTGATCCATGCCGGCAATGATCTGGTCCCGGCTGAGTTTCGGGTTCTTCAGCAACAGCCCATAGGCGGTCATGATCATGCCGGGAGTGCAGAAGCCGCATTGCAGAGCACCGTGGTCGGCGAATGCTCTCTGCAAGGGATGGAGGTTGCCGTTTTGGGCCAATCCCTCGATGGTCATGACCTCTTTGCCGCGAACCTCTCTTACAGGAAACTGGCACGATCGCACGGCTTCCTTGTTGACGATCACGGTGCACGCGCCGCAGAGGCTTGCGCCGCAGCCGAACTTCGTTCCGGTAAGGTTTAGGTCGGTACGCAGTACCCACAAGAGCATTCGGTCGCCTTCGACCTCTAGCTTTGTAGGCTTGCCGTTGAGTCGAAAATCTATGGTTTCTTTCATGGGAGCGCTCTTCTCCGATAGATGGTTTACCTGGCACAGGATTGTATCAAACAAATGTGGGGGCAAGCCACGAAATCCCGAAACTCACCTGTTGATGTGCCCGAAGATCTTGCTGCTTTCGCCTCGGATTGCGTACAATGGCAAAAATGATTCAGATTTGCGAATCGAGTTTTGCTTTGAAAATGGGCTGTGGTAGGGGCGCGCGCCCCGACCACCCTGAGCGCCAAATCGCCTGGCAACAGCGAGGGTGCCATCATCAACCCGAAATTCATTTGGAGGTTTTTCATGCGACGCTGCCTCTTTGCTGTTACATCTGTTGTTGCTTTTTTGATGTTAGCGGCCACGCGGCCCGGGCCCGATGCTCCTGTTCCCCCAGAGATCGAAGACGAGCAAATGCTCGGCATCAACAAGCTGCCGTATCACGCCACGCTCATGCCTTATGCAAACAGAGCCGAGGCGCTCGCCGCAAATCGAGACGCCTCCTCCTGGCGCCGCAGTCTAAACGGACCTTGGAAGTTCAACTATGTACCGCGCCCCGAACAGCGTCCCGTCGAATTCTATAGGCCTTCTTACGACGTGAGTTCCTGGAAAGAAATCCCCGTCCCCTCCAACTGGCAGGTGTTTGGCTACGGCACGCCCTACTACAGGAACAGCGGCTACATCATCAGGCGCGACTGGCCACGGGTGATGAGCGAGCCGCCCAAGAACTGGACTGCTTACGAGGAACGCGACCCGGTCGGCAGCTATCGCCGCGATTTCGACTTGCCTGCCAACTGGAACGGTCGCTGCATCTTCATCACTTTCGACGGCGTCGATTCCGCCTTCTTCCTTTGGATCAACGGTGAAAAGGTCGGATTCAGCGTCAACAGCCGGAATGCTGCCGAGTTCGACATCACACCCTACGTCAAGCCGGGCAAGAACATGGTCGCGGTGGAGGTCTACCGTTTCAGCGCGGGCACTTACCTCGAAGATCAGGACATGTGGCGCCTCAGCGGCATCTTCCGCAATGTGACACTCTGGAGCGCTCCTCAAGTGCACATCCGCGATTTCTTCATCCGGACCGATCTCGATGCACAGTATCGCGATGCCAGCCTCGCCGTTTCTGCCGAGGTCCACAACTACTCCGACCAGCCTGCTCCGGCGCGTAAATTGACGGTAGACTTGTCCACGCGCGCAGGACGGCCGATTGCGGGCGCCTCCGCCACAGTCGATGTGCCGGCTCTCAATGCCGGGGAGGAGCAGGCCGTCTCGCTTGCGATTCCTGTGGCCAATCCTGCGAAGTGGACTGCGGAAATGCCGAATCTCTATACGACCGTACTCACTCTGAGTGGCCGTAGCGCCGGAGAACAGGAAATCATTTCCGCCCGCACGGGCTTCCGCAAAGTCGAAATCAAAGGTCCTATCTTCATGATCAACGGCGTTCCCGTGAAACTGAAGGGCGCCAACCGTCACGAGATGTGGCCCGACACCGGCCACTACGTGTCCGAAGAGCGGATGATCAGGGACCTGGAGCTTCTCAAACAGGTCAACGCGAACCATGTCCGCACTTCGCATTACTCCGACGATCCCCGCTGGTACGAGCTCTGCGACGAGTACGGCATTTATCTGGTGGCCGAAGCCAATGTCGAATGCCACGGTTACATGGGCGTGCTGGACCGCGAGCCACGCTGGGAAAAGGCCATCGTGGACCGGAACGTGGCCAACGTGGAGAATTTCAAGAATCACCCATCGGTGATCATCTGGTCGCTGGGCAATGAAAACGGCAACGGCAGGAACTTCGTCACCGCGCTCAGGGCCATTAAGGCCATCGATCCCGACCGGCCGTCCCACTATCAAGGCTTCGGCATCGGGCAGAACAATCCGACCGACATCGACAGCCAAATGTACACGGCCGTCAACCTGGTGGAGAACGCCGGCAAGGATCCCAATCGCACCAAGCCGTTCTATCTCTGCGAATACGCCCACGCGATGAACAATTCCATGGGCGCGGTCGGCGAGTATAACGATCTGTTCGACAAATACCCGAACTTGATGGGCGGCGCCATTTGGGAATGGGAAGATCAGGGACTGTGGAACCGGCGCGATCCGAAGCGTCAGTTCATTGCCTATGGCGGCGGCTTTGGCGAGGTGCCGAACGATCACTACTTCATCCACAAGGGCGTCGTCTTCTCCGACCGTTCGCCCAAGCCCCACTACCCCGAACTGAAACGAGCGTATCAATGGATTGGCTTCGAGCCGGAAGACCTGGCCTCCGGCAAGATCAGAATCCGCAACGAGTATGCCTTCCTCAATCTGAACCGGTTCGTGGGAGGCTGGACTCTCAGCGAGGATGGCAAGGTCATCGACCGGGGGTCCCTGGGCCGGTTGGATCTGGCGCCGGGTGCAACCACGCTGGTTAACGCGCCATTTAAGAAGATCGTTGCCAAGCCCGGCGCCGAGTACTTCCTCCAACTGTCATTCGTGCTGGCCAAAGATGAACTCTGGGCCAAGGCCGGATACGATATTGCAAGTACACAGTTCAAGCTGCCCGTGGTGGCGCCCGCAGCCGTTTCCAATGCGTCACTGATGAAGCCGGTGAAGGTTACCCAAGATGCGCGATTTGTTACCATCGAGGGCGATGCCTTCCGCGTGGTTTTTGATAAGACGGAAGGAGGCATTTCGCAAATCGCGCGCGATGGCATCTCGCTGCTTGTGCCCGGCAGCGGTCCGAAGATGTACTTCTATCGCGCTCCGCACCGCATCGACGACGAGTGGGCTGAGAGGGATTGGAAGGCGGCCGGTATCGATGCCCTTCAGCCAAGAGTCGTTAGCTTCAAGGCAGAACAGGCTGGTCCATCTGCCGTGCGCGTGGAGTCCGTGATCAACGCCGACGGCCGCAATGGCTGGTCCGCCACGCATTCCGCGGTCTACACCGTTTACGGCGACGGCTCTATCGTTGTTGCGAATGCCATTGCGCCGCAGGGACGCCGCATCGCGCTTGCGCGTCTGGGCGTGCGCATGCAACTGGACAAGCGCTTCGATCGGTTCACCTATCTCGGCCGCGGGCCCATGGAGAACTACGCGGACCGGAAGCGCGGCTTCGACGTAGGCCTTTACTCCAGCACCGTGCGCCAGCAACTAACGCCGTATGCCAAGCCGATGGAATGCGGCAATCACGAGGACGTCCGCTGGGCCGCGCTCCAGGGCGCCAATCTTCCCGGCTTGATTGCCCAGAGCGACGGCCCGATGCAGGTTTCGGCGCTTCCGTACACCGACGAACAGATGGCGCCGCCTGAATACTCTATTGATCTGCCGGAAAGCTCCGCTGCGGTGGTGACGCTCAGCGTGCGCACGCTGGGCGTGGGAACGGCCAGTTGCGGGCCGCGCCCGCTGGATCAATACATCACGTGGTCCGATCCGGTGGCGTTCACCTACACATTGCGTCTGATTCCCCAAGGCGTGCGTGACCTTTCCTCAGTGGCCCGCCTGGCAGCTCCGCAAGATCAGGTAAAGCCAGTCCTCGGCCAACGCGACAACTTCGGGAAAGTCACGCTCGCATGCAACACGCCTGGCGCCCGGGTGGAATACTTCGTGGACGGCAGTACATGGCAGCCCTACACCTCGCCGTTTGAGTTCAAGCAAGCGGGTGTGATCTCGCTCCGTGCGACTGCTCAGGGACTTCGATCCTTCAACGGAGCGATTGCGCTTGGTCCTTACGACCACCGATCTGCCTGGAAAGTCGTTTCGGCCAGCAGCTCTCTGCGCGGCGACGGCGATCCCGCCAACATGATCGACGGCAACCCGCAAACTGCCTGGCGCGCGCGCCCGCGCAGTGACGTTAGCCAGCCGCCGCACAACATCGTGCTGGATTTCGGCGGCGAACTGACCGTCTCCACCGTTCTCTACACGGCCCGATCGCAAGACCCTGGCGGCCGCGTAAGAGACTACGAAATCTACCTGAGCGAAGACGGCAAGGACTGGGGCCAGCCCGTCGCTAAGAGCGCTCTGCCGGCGGAGCCACTGCAACAGACCGTCCGCCTCGCCCAGCCTGCCAAGGGCCGCTACCTCAAGTTCGTGGTTCTGAGCGAGCACACGGCGGGCAACGGCGCCGCCATCGCCGAGTTGGACGTCCGGTAATGGCCGAGTCGCTCTCAGCCGTGTGGGCAACAAGCAACCCCCGCGCTGCTCATTGATGCTCTCGGGGCTGAAACGCAGAGCAGGCGGAGAACCGTACAGTTGCGTCTTTGCATTCTTTCGACGGCAGTACCGGGCTGCAGCGATTCAGACACTGCATGCCAATCATCCCAATACCTTTGGAACCACAAAGACCCCAAGACCACAAAGATCCTGGAATTACACAGGATTGTGATGAATGGTGCGTCGGAAATAGGCTTTGGCTGCCACTCCTGGTGCGGGCGTTGGGGACAAGCGCGCAGAAGAAGCTATCCTGGAGCCTGGAGGGTTCGGTGAGACCCCCGGGCTTCCCTGTAGCACCCATCTCCCATGCGCTTGTCCCCGATGCCCACGCCAGGAGTGGATTCCGCAGCGCAGCTGCGGACTCGCCTCCGGCGCAGCCAAAGCCCCTTAGCTCTTGGTTTTTTGAGATCTTTGGGTCTTGGTGGTTCGTTTTTGGTATGCGACGGCATCGCTCCAAGCGGTGCGCACCACTGTCTGAGTTGCCAACCCGGCTCGTTTTGCTTCCCGGCATTCAGACTGCATGGTAAAATTTGAGGTTCAGCTGAAAGGTGGATTCCGATCTATGTCATTGAATTCTCAGGTATTCCCAGTCGAGCCCGGCCATCCTGGGAAGATCAAGCACCTGTTTTTCTGCGCCGCATCCTTCGGCCCGCAGGAGTACACGCCTCGTTTTTACGTAGAAGCTAAGATCGATTTCGCAGACGTTCGCTCTGGTTACCACATGACCTGTGGAATAAACAATATATTGGATATCCTCCCCTTCGAGGGGGATTCGCTCTGGACGCGCGACATGGTGCGAAGCGTGGATCCGGCGGCCATTCAGACTTCGAAACCTGAAACGGCAAAGCTCAGCAGCCTGCCCGAGTTCGTGACCGAAGACCTGTTGTCCCGGGTCGAAACTCAATATCTATCCTTCCTGCTTCGTCATGCCGAGGTGCGGATTTTCCGCAACTTCGCCCTGAATGTCTATTCCAATCCCGGCGAAACTCGCGATGATTTTCTTGACCGCTGCCTGGACGGATTCAATGAGCCCTTTCGCAGTAACCTGGAAGCATTTCGAGAGGTGGTCAACCGGCGCCTTGAGTGCATCGAGAAGAAGTATGTTTCGGAAGACAGACCGGGAGGATTTGAGTCGGACCGCGCCATGGCTCAAGCGAGGGATAGACTGCACGATGTGGCCGAGAGAATTGCGGAGCTTTTTCTGTGGACTGAATTGACATTGGATGCTTGCGTTGAAGTGCCACCGTACCCGGACCCGGCGCGATCTGATCTGGAGCAGTGCCTCGAGACGCTTGAGGTGGACGTGCACCAGGAGATCCGGCGGCTGCTGAACTCCTATCAGGAGAAAGTGCTGAACGTCGACGAATACATCATTCATCCGAACCTCAGAGACCTTCATCTGGTCAGGGCATGCATTCTGTGGATACCGGAGGGGGCGCTGGAGCGATGACTAGAGATCGGGTCGCCGTGGCGATGAGTGGCGGCGTAGACAGCTCCGCGGCTGCCGCGATTTTAAAAGAGCAGGGTTATGATGTCGTCGGCTTTTCCATGCAGCTGTATGATCAGAGGCGCAATGCGTCTGCTGAAGACGTGCGCCGATTCGGACGCTGCTGCGCCCTGGACGATCTCTATGACGCGCGGCAGGTTGCATCCCGGCTGGCAATCCCTCATTACGTCGTCAACTTCGAGCGTGAATTCGAACGCACAGTCGTGCGGTCCTTCGTAGAAGACTACTGCAATGGTCGTACGCCGTCTCCGTGTGTCTTGTGCAACTCGCGCCTGAAGTTCGATTACCTGGTGCGACTCGCGGAGGAGATCGGGGCCAGCCGTGTGGCGACAGGGCACTATGCGCGCGTCAGCCGGGACGATCGAACCGGAAGGCGCCTCCTCTTAAAAGGGCTCGACTCGGACAAGGATCAATCGTATTTCCTATTTGAGTTGAACCAGGAGCAGCTTGGGAGTGCCATGTTCCCGTTGGGAGAGCTTGACAAGGACGAGGTGCGCCGGATTGCGCGCCGATACGGGCTGAACGTTGCGGACAAGCCCGACAGCCAGGAAATCTGCTTCGTGCCGGACGGGGATTATGCGGGCTTTGTCGAAAAGTTTTTGCGTGAGGGAGGATGCCCGGAGGAATCCACGGCGGGGGCGGTCGTCGATCGCGGCGGCCGGGTCGTAGGAACTCATCGAGGCATCCACCGCTACACGATCGGACAGCGGCGCGGCTTGGGCATCGCACACTCGGCCCCTTTATATGTAATCGATATCCAACCCGGCGAGAAACGCGTGGTCGTCGGCGAACGGCCACAGCTGGCTGAGAGGTCCTTTCATGCCGTGCGCGCAAACTGGATTGCGATTCCTGAGCCGACACAAGCTTTACGGGCATGTGTGAAGATTCGATCGCGGCACGCTGAGGCGCCGGCCACGATCACGCCGCTTGCCGGCGGTTCTGTACGGGTCGACTTCGACGATCCCCAAATGGCGATCACGCCGGGTCAAGCTGCCGTGTTTTACCGGGGCGAGCAGGTGATCGGCGGCGCGTGGATCTCTCGTGATTCTTGACAACACGAAAAGAGGACGTTCGGCTTTTCGCGCTACTAAGATGGCTTCGAAAGAACTGGAAATGCGGCGTGTCCCCTCTTTGCCCAGGTGCATTTTGTGACACAGTCAAACGTTAGACCGCGTTCTGTCCTTCTGGTAGTGGGGGAGACATCCGCGGATCGCTATGGCGCCCGCCTGGTCAGGAAGCTTCGAGCGCTTTGCGGGGAGAAAACGGTGTGCTTCTTTGGCACCGGCGGGGATGAGATGCGGGAGGCCGGAGTCGAGATTGTCTGCCACATCCGGGACCTTGCCACCATCGGACCGCGAGAGGCGATTTACCATCTGCTCAGATACTACCGGACCTTTCAGCTGCTGACGGATGCCTGCCGGGAAAGACGCCCTCACGTGGCCGTGCTGCTGGATTTCCCTGAATTCAACCTCCGGCTCGCGAAAAGACTGAAACGCTTGGGCATAAAAGTTATCTATTACATCAGTCCGCAGCTGTGGGCGTGGCGGCGCGGGAGGATCCGAATCGTGCGTCAATATGTGGATCGGATGCTCGTCATCCTCCCGTTTGAGGAAGAGTATTACCGGGTGCGGGGAGTGAAGGTGGATTTCGTAGGTCATCCTCTCTTGGAAGACTTTGTAGTCGATGGCGATCGGGAAAGTTTTCTCCGCGATCTCGGCCTTGATCCCAGTCTCAAGACGATCGCGCTCCTGCCAGGCAGCCGGAGACGCGAAGTCGATTATATCCTTCCCACTTTGCTGGAAGCATCTCTGGAGATCCTGCGCCGCCTGCCGGCGCAGTTTCTGATCTCGGTGGCACCGGCGATTGAAACGAGCCAGGTGATCCGAATCGCTTCGAAGGTGCTGGGACAGAACCGGCAGAGGGATTGCTTCCGCATCGTGCCGGCGGCGGCGCGGAGGATCCTGGCGAACTCGGACTTCGGACTCATTAAGAGCGGCACGAGCACTCTGGAAGCGGCACTGGTAGGGACCCCCTTTCTGATCACATACAGGATTTCGCCGCTGAGCTGGTGTTTGGGTAACATTCTGATTCGCAGTCCGTACAAAGGGCTGGTAAACTTGATTGCCAAAGAAGAGATTGTTCCGGAGTACCTGCAAAGGGAGGCGACCCCCGAGGCCCTGGCTCGCGCGGCCGTGCAATATCTGGAGATGCCCGAAAAGGCCGCGGCCATGAGAGCGCGCTTGGCCGGGATTCGTGACGTGCTTGGTTCGCGCTGTGCCTCAGATACGGCGGCTGCGTTGGTGGCAGAGTATCTGGAAGGAAACGAATGCTGATGCGAACAATACGAAAACGCCTGTTGCTGTCGGGACTAGCTCTCACTCTTGCCGCCAGTCTTCATCCGCAGGGGAGGAGGCAGGCCTCCGCTCTTCCACAGATCAGCATCGAAAACTACAACCTCCAGCTGACTCTCGATCCCGATCCCCATGAATTGAAGGCGGTTGCGGCTGTCACGTTCAAAGTGATCGAAACCACCGACGTGGTCGTTCTCCAGCTCAGTGAAAACCTGTCCGTTGTCAAGATAACAGATCTGCAGGGTACGAACCTGGATTTCACGCAGGATGATCCCGGCCCTGGAAGCGTCGCGGTCCACTTCCCCAGGCAGCTCAATGCAGGGGAGAGCGTCACAATTAAAATGGAATACGATGGCGGATTTGACCTGGACCGCTTCAGCAGAAACTTCACCCGTGATGAGAACAGCGCTTATATCGGACTGGAAGGCAGCTACCTCCTTTATCCGGCTAAGTGGTTCCCAGTCAACAAACTGTTTGTGGATCGTCCCACGGCGACCGTCGAAGTCACCGTGCCTCTTGGCATGACTGCGGTTGGGCCGGGAGTGCAGATGCCGATCGTGACTCACGACATTACGGAAACATTCGGCTGGTCCGTCAAGCAACCCGAGACGGCGATTTCGATTGTCGCGGGGCGATACTTTGAACGCAAAGCGCAGTTTGATGATCTAACGATCGACTGTTATGCGCGCGAAGATCACATCGACGCAATTCGCAAGAGCGCGGAGGCGGTTGTAAAACCCTTGGCGTATTATCAGCAACTATGGGGGGACTCGGCTTCGGGAAAGAGCTACCGGCTCGTCGAAGTGGCCGACAGACTTGCGTTGCAGCCTGGGACAGCAGGCACGATATTCGTGACTCACAAGGAATTGACCGATCCTACACCGCCCGTGCGCTCGCTCGCTCGCAGGGCCGCCTATCAGTGGTGGATGGATACGGTCGGAATCAAGAGCCCCGATGACCTCTGGCTGGCGGATGGCATGGCTTACTACTCAGCGGCTCTCTACCTTGGACAGAGCGGCGGCCCTGAAGCCATGAAGGAAGAGATCGACAATCTGGCAGTGCTCGCCTTGAAATTTGAGAGCAAGAGCCCGATCCGCACTGCAATAAGCCTCGGCTACGGAAACGACACTTATGAGTCAATCGTTGCAGGAAAAGGTGCGTCGGTTTTGAACATGCTCCAGGGTATATTGGGCCCGGCGAAGTTTGCTAATCTGCTCCAGCAGTACGCGATGCAGTTTGCCGGCAACGGTGGCTCCACCTCGGATTTTCAGAAGCTCGCAGAACAGCTTTACGGCAAAGAGCTGCGGTGGTTCTTCGCTGAGTGGATTGACACCACCGGTGTGCCGAAGCTGCAGGTGGACTACAAGATCTATAAGACCCGCGACGGCTTCCGCGTCTCCGGGAGCGTGAACCAGGACCGAGACCTCTTCCGCATGCCGGTGGAGATCGAGGCTCAGACCGCGGAGAGGAGCGAACGAACGATTGTCGAGCTCAGCGGAAAATCGACGCCTTTTGATGTCAACACCTTTAGTGAGCCGCAGACCGTGATCGTCGATCCGGACAACAAGCTATTGCGTGACTCCGATGAACTCCGGCTCAAAGTGCAGCTCACCCTCGGCAATGATCTGAAGCAAAAGGGCGATTATGTCGAAGCCATACGCGCTTACGAGGAGGCTCTCAAAGTCAACCCGAGGAAATCCATCGTGCATTTTCGGCTGGCGGAGGTGCTTTTCGAGCAGATGAACCTTCAGGCGTCGGCAAATACGTTCCGCGATGCCCTGAACGGAGACAGGGATCCCAAGTGGATTGAGGTCTGGTGCTACATGTATATCGGCAAGATCTACGACATCCTCGGTCAGCGACAGCGGGCGATGGCGGAGTATAACAAGGCCCTCAACACCAAGGACGACTATAACGGCGCCCAGGACGAGGCCAAAAAGTGGCTGGCTACTCCCTATACTCGTGACAGTACGACAGTGGGAAAGGACAACAAGTAGCTGGGCTGCAAATCCCGATACATGAAAGCGGACTGACTGCATGTCTTCCTGGGGAGGGATCGCACAAAGGATTCGCGTGCCTGCGGGCACCCTGCTGGGCGTGGCCTTTCTCATGCTCATGCACCCATCCCGTCGTTCACTCTTCATAGGAGGCATCGTGGCTGGCCTCGGCGCCCTGATTCGAATTTGGGCGGCCGGGTACATCGAGAAGGGAAGGGCCCTGGCCCAGGATGGCCCCTATGCAATGACGCGCAATCCGCTCTACCTTGGATCATTTTTCATGGCGCTCGGAGTGCTCCTTGGTGGACAGGGATACTGGCTCCTGTTGCCCTTTGGTTTTTTTTTCGTCTCGCTTTACTATCCCGTCATGAAGAGAGAGGAACAGGAGTTGTTGCAGGGTTACGGGGAGCAGTTTCTGGAGTACGCCAGACGCGTGCCGATGTTTTTCCCAAGCTTCAACGCTGCGGCAGCGCGCTCGTCCTCCTTCCTGTGGTCGCGTGTCGTCCGAAATCGCGAGCACAGGACGTTAGTGGGGCTTGCCCTTACCGAGATCTTCCTCATTCTGAGGAGCTTCCAGTAGAGGGCGGCGTGGAATTCCATAGACGGGACGCCGAAAAGTTGCTAACTTGACCCGCGCTATCCTTTGATCGGATTTGGGTTAGCCGAGCATGGGTCTCGGGGACATTCATGACAGAGACTGAATCCCGAGGGTGCGGTTCGGAGTAGGGTCGTATGTATACAGATCATATTGTCCGTGATGAAAGCAGGCGCAGCCCGCTGTGGAACTGGGCTGGATCATCCCTTGTCACGGGGGCGTCAGATCTTCTATGGTGCGCGTTCCAGGCGGTCAACACACGCATCCCCGAAGGCCAGCTGCCCCATCCCAGATGGGCCCCCGGTCGAATGCCCAAGAGCCGCCAGCGCACTGCCCCTCCGCTTGGATTCCCGAGAGTCACCGACTCACTCTGCCCTCGCTGCGTCCCGGAGGCTCGTGCCAAGGTGGTGAATGGGGAGATTGACCTGTCGCTGCTCGCGCGTGGTCATCTCGGCGAGATTAAAGCCGAGATCGTCGAAGAGGACGGGCGCATCCTTATGCGCAAAGTGTGCGAAAGGCACGGTCCCTTTGAAGACGTGCTTTCGACGAATCCGGCCTTTACCCGCCGCATCGAAAGTCTTTTCTTCGGCCGGGACTTCGAGGTTGCGGACGACGAGAACATCCATCGCCATGGGTCTTCCTCGATCAGGTACGGGCGGGGCACGGTACTTACGGTCGACCTGACAAATCGATGCAACATGATGTGTGGGCCGTGCTTCATGGATGCCAACCAGGTCGGCTATGTTCACGAGCCTAGCTTCGAGGACGTCAGGGCGATACTCGATCGGGCGGTGTCATTTAAGCCGCGGCGCCAAGTGATCATCCTCTTTTCCGGCGGCGAGCCGACGCTCTCGCCCTGGTTCCTGGATTCTGTTGCCTATGCCAGGAAGCTCGGCTTCTATCGAATTCTGGCGGCCACGAATGGAATCCGGTTTGCTCAGAGCGAGGAGTTCACGCGCCAGGCGCGAGCGGCCGGGCTGCATGGAACCTATCTGCAGTTCGACGGCACAACCAACGAGAAAAACCAGCACCGCGGCGTAGCCAACCTGCTCGACGTCAAGCTGCAGGCAATAGAAAACATGGCCCGAGTCGGGATGAAAACCACGCTGGTGACCACGATCATCAACGGGATCAACAATGACGCGATCGGACCCATCGTCGATTTTGCGGCCAAGAACGTCGACAAAGTGCAAACCGTCGTGTTCCAGCCCATCTCTTTCTCTGGCAGGGACGAGGAGATCGATGACGAGACCCGCTATGAGCAGCGCTACACCCTTTCCCAGATGGTCGAGGATTTGAGGATGCAGTTGCGCGTGGACTGGAACCCGATGAGGGACTGGTTCCCCTTGTCTACCTATAGCGCTTTCACAAGCGTGATGGATATTCTCCAGGGGCCGGTCGCGCCGTGGGGCTGGAGCGCCTGCAATTGTCATCCCGATTGCGGCGTTTTCAGTCTGATTGTGATCAACCGCAAGACCCATGAATGGACCCCGCTGTTCAAGTTCTTTGACTACGAGCGGTTCATCAGTGACGTGGCCGTTATTACCGACACCGCGCGGGGCAAGGCGCTGACCACGACCCAGCTGGCGCTCGCGATCCTTCGCAACTACAAAGCGAAGGAAGCGCCGCGCGGCTTTCCTTTGTCCCTGATCCTCAATCTGTTCAAGCCCAGCTCCGAAAGATCCGACAGCGACCGCAATGATCGTATGAAGACGCGCTCCGACCAGGACCAGTGGCGCGTGCTTTGCGTTGAAGGCATGTGGTTTCAGGATCTCTGGACTTACGATTTCCGACGCACGGAAATGTGCGTGATTCCTTACGGGACTGAGGAGGGAGAGATATCCTTTTGCGCCTATAACACGGGCGTGGGCTGGCGTCAGATTATCGAAAGCGGGCACAAGACTGCGACCCTGACCGAGTGGCACAGGACGAAGGGCCGTCATAAGATCTATGCCAAAGGCGCAGCCATAGAGCTGGAAAACTGAACCGCAAAGACCTCAAGGACCTCAAAGAAATAAAACTAAGAACTAAATCCTTTGAGGTCTTTGAGGTTAAGTATTTGGTGAAGATGAACTATACCGTATCCGAAATTGCAGCGTTATTGGGCCTCAAATTCCAAGGCGACGGCAGCTGTCGGCTAACTAAGGTATCCAATTGGGAGGCTGCCGACGACACGTCCTTGGTGTTTCTCGAACGAGAGCGGAAGGCCGATGCGCTCCGGGCGGGATGTCTCATAGCTCCCCCTGATCTGGTCCCGAGCGGCTGCAACGCCATCTTCTCCAACAGTCCCAAACTGGACTTTGCCAGGGCGGCAGCGTTGCTGGCGCCCAGTGCGCGTGGTTGCGGCTCTCGACACAACAGCGCCGTCGTCTCTCCAGATGCTGATATCGCTGCCGATGTCGACATCGGACCGTTCGCGGTTGTCGGCGCCCGTGCCCGGGTGTCCAGCGGCTGCATCCTGCACGCCGGCGTTGTCGTCGGGGAGGATTGCGCAGTGGGGGAGTGCTGCACACTTCACCCGAACGTGGTGCTTTATCCGGGCTCCATTCTTGGGAATCGAGTCGTGCTCCATGCTGGTGTAGTGGTCGGCAGTGATGGTTTTGGGTATGTTTTCGACGGCAGCTCGCAGGTGAAATTCCCCCAAGCGGGGAAAATCATTATCGAGGACGACGTTGAGATCGGCGCCAACACGACCCTGGACCGGGGCTCGCTGGGCGTGACGCGGATCGGCGCGGGAACCAAGATCGACAACCTGGTGCAGGTGGCACACAACGTCCAGATCGGCCGAGGAGTGGTGATTGCGGCCCAGACCGGCATCTCCGGCAGTTGCGTGATAGAGGACTATGCCGTAATTGGGGGCCAGGTCGGGTTTGGAGATCACGTGCGGGTGCAGAGCGGGGCAGTGATCGGCTCGAAGGCGGGCGTCCTCCCCGGCAAGATCGTTCGCGGCGGCGAAGTGTATTGGGGCGTCCCGGTGCGCCCCCTCCGGGAATACAAACGGCTGAACGCCCTTTTCGGCAGATTGCCTGAGCTGAAAGCCGACATCGATTCCTTGAAAGCAGCTGTTACTGCACTCGAGAAGGTACTCTGGGACAAAGAGAAGCAATAAGTTTTTTTGCCAATCAGTTCATAAATATGTGGACATCTCGGGAGAGTAACCGTAACCACGAAATAAACGGCGCGGCAAGGCCGCAGCCAAAACTAAGGCTCACTGCTGAGCCGCGGAACAGAGGAGCCTCGAAGAGGCGACAGAAAATAGCCCCGGCCGTGAGGCCGGGGTATATCAGACCGACCGGAATGAGCGCCGAAGGTGCGGCACGGGTAATTTGTGCCGGTCCTTCGGACCTCGATTTCTTTTCTCTCAGCCAACCCCGCCCTCACGGGCGGGGCTATTCTCTGCCGGCGCTTCGCGCCTCTTTGCCCTGCGAACCTGTGATCGAGAATCCTTGCCTTCCTGCAAACGATCCGAGCGTAAGTAGTACGAAAGACACGATACGGCTTTCGTGTGTTTCGTGGTTAGGTCAGATCAGGTGTCCACTTACTACTGAACCGATTAGTAAGGAGTCAGAAGTCGTCAGTCAGAAGAAACGCCGCGTACTAACGGTCCAATGCAGTCCATGGGCGTCATCAGGTTCACGCGTTGCGGATATAGGCATGGGAGTGACTGCTGTTGTTCTGACTCCTGGCTTCCAGTCCTATGTCTGATGCCGCCAAACTCCAGGAAATATGCCGTTCGATCCTCCAGGCATTTTCTGGCTCCTTCCGCGACAAGGAAATTGTCGCGGGATTCTATCCCTATGTCGGTCTGACTCACACGATTCGGCGCCGCGGTGCATCTTGGGTGCTTCGCATCAGCGATCACTGCAGCCAGGCACCCAGGGTAGTACTGGAGTCAATTGTCATCCTGCTTGCATCCAAGGTCCTGCGACGCAAGCCTCCGTCCGAGGCGTTGCAGGTCTACGAGTGCTTCCGGCGCGATCAGGAGGTTGAAGACCGCGTCCAGGCGCGCCGCCGCCTGCGCGGGCGGAAGCATATCGTGGATGCGCCGGGAAGATATCATTCTCCGGATGAGATCTACCGCGAGCTGAACCGGGATTATTTCAATGGCCAGGTGGAAGTTCGAAAGTTAGGCTGGGGGGCTCGCAAGAGCTGGAATCGCCTGGGTCACTACGACCCCACCCAAAACACGATCACTATCAGTCCGGTCCTCGATTCACCCAGAGTCCCGAGGTCGGCCGTATCCTATCTTGTCTATCACGAAATGCTGCACACGGTGTTTGACGAGGCCGCTACCAGGATGGGGAAACGGTGCCACACCCCCGAGTTTCACCGGGCCGAGCGAGCCTTCCCGCACTATGCTGCGGTCAGAAGATTTCTGGACCGATTTTGTGCGACACGTGGCAGAGGTGGGCTGAATGCGGTCTAGACCGGCATGCCGGCATCGCGAGTTGCCCGGAGATGCTACCTGAAGGCCTGTGGATGTGGTATAAATTGCGCTCCGGTTTGGGCCGGCAATCGATGTAGAAAAGCAGCGTTGTGATGAAATGTATTCTATGCAATCGGCGGAAGGGCAGAAGATTCTGTCCAGCGAAGAATGCGACGATCTGCGCCCAGTGCTGCGGCGAGAAACGGGTGCTGGAGATCGACTGCCCGGAGAGTTGCGAATTCTTGAAGGTGGGCCGGGCACGCGAAGCAGACCTGGAAGCCCTGCGCCATTACCGGACGTCCGATCCGTTCGAGCAGGAGAAGAGAACCCGCGTCCTTGCGAACTTCGAGACCGTGGTGGCCCGTTTACAGGCGGTGATCGCAGCTGAGCGAGAATCCTCTCGGGATCTAAGCGACGCGGATGTAGCGGAGGCGCTGGATTGCGTCCTGAAGACGCTGTGCACCGAGGAACGCGGCGTGATCTACGAGGCAGCTTCGAACAATCTGCGCGTGGAAAGCCTGCGGAGACGAGTCAGCATGCTGGTCGAGTCATGCCGCTACCCGAAGGAGCCCGACCAGCAGCGTATCCTCTTGAAGGATGCTATTGAATGCCTGGAAGTGATGCGTGCCGTGATTGCAAGTCACTTGGAAGCCGGGCCATCCTCACTCAGCTTCGTTGACTTCCTCGTTCGCAACATTCCCCGAGAGGCCAAGATGGGGCCGTCTCAGCCGTCTATCATTATTCCTGGCCGATAGCAGAGGCTCCCGGACTCTGCGGGAAACGAGTGTTGATGCCATGGTACTGGCTCGATTCAATTGTCATCCGGAAACTCTGGCAGCGGCGGTAAGCCGATTCCGGAAGAAGAAGATCCTGGTGCTCGGCGACGTGATGCTGGATCGGTTTGTCTGGGGTTCGGTCAGCCGCATCAGCCCCGAAGCGCCCGTGCCGGTTGTTGAGATTCAGAAGGAGACGACCTGTTTGGGCGGAGCGGCTAACGTGGCCGCCAACATAAGGGCTCTCGACGGGGAACCCTTTCCCCTTGCGATCGTCGGGAATGATACCGAGGGGGAGCAACTGCGCTCAGAGTTTCGCGGCATCGGAGCCGCGATGGGAGGCATTTTTGTCGACAAGGGGCGGATGACCAGCGTCAAGACGCGCATCATCGCTCATCAGCAGCAAGTGTGCCGCACGGACCGGGAGGACCGTACGCCGCTCACCCCCGAGCTGCAGCAGAAAATCGTGGACTGGTTCCGAGCCCACGTGGCAGCGGTCGACGCGGTGATCGTTTCCGATTATGCCAAAGGACTGATTTCGACCTCGCTGCTGAAGAAGATCCTGCCGATGGCGCGGTCGGCGCAGAAGGTTGTCTGTGTTGACCCCAAGTTGAAGAATCTGGCGGCGTATCGACCGGCTACGGTGATTACGCCCAACCTCGCCGAAGCGGAGCGCGCCGCCGGCATGAGCATAGGCGATGAGAAATCCCTTGTGCGGGCCGGCAGAAAAATCATACAGCAGACCGGAATCGATCATCTGCTGGTGACGCGCGGCGAGCACGGCATGGTTCTCTTTGAAGCTGATTTCAAGGTCACCCGGATTCCGACGCTCGCCCGCGAAGTGTTCGACGTCACCGGAGCAGGCGACACGGTCATTTCCACGCTTGCTCTTGGCCTGGTCAGCGGGCTGTCAATCCTGGAAGCGGCGATCTTGTCGAATATCGCCGCAGGAATCGTTGTCGGCAAGCTGGGCACTGCTTCCGTAACCCCCAACGAGCTTCTCTCCCGCATCTTGGCTCAGATCTCCGACCGCCAATCCTAGCCCTCCGACCTCACTGACGCCCCGAGCAGGAGGGAGCGTCAGGAGCTATCAAGTCAAAATAGGAAACACCTCGTGCGGCGGTATCCATGTGGCGTACTGCCCTATGCTCATCTCGAGGGCCGCGCCTTCCGGTAGCTCCCCACATCAGGATTCCTCTGTATAATTACATTGGGATGTCGCTTCCGAGCGCTGACACGCAGTTGGTGGAAGAATCAATCGGTCCATGAGCACTAAGCGCAAGATGGCGGCAGCAGCGCTCCCCATCCTAGGAAACCGGGACGCCGTTAACCGGCCAATCCCATGATTGGCATTGTGGACCAAATAGCACAGATTGGCCGGTTGAACGTGCTCTTGACTGGACCAATCTCTGCACGAGCGGCCAAGTTTATAGGGAATTGTGGAGCAAATCGGCGCTCGGGCAGATGATTGGCCAGTCAAGACGCCACCCTATTTCTGTCGAGTGTGTCGACGAGCACATGGGCGGAGACTCCAGATGGGCGGAGACTCCAGAAATGGGGTGGCGCCCCCGGTTTCCCCGGTTTCCTAAAGTGGAACGGCCGCATGACGAGTATGGCCAGGATGGCGCCAAATTTGACGGCCCTCCCTGTCTTCGCTATGCTACGGAAGAGAATTTGGAAAAAGCAAAGAGGCAGCAATGCCCAAGGAGGATCAGTGAAGCAATACCAGTACACGGTTTTGTTTGAGCCACAGGAGGGCGGGTATAACGTCATCGTACCGGCGATTCCGGAGATCTGCACCTTCGGCGAGACCATGGAAGAAGCGCGGGCCATGGCCGAAGACGCCATCCGCTGCTATCTGGAAAGCGCCCTCAAGCACGGCGAACCGATTCCGAAGGACGCGGAACCCACAACCGAGCGGCTTGCCGTCTCCATGTAGCTCACCCCATGTCGCCAGCGCTGCCTGTAATAAAAGCAAGAGATTGTCTCAGAGCTTTGCAGAGAGCCGGTTTTTATATTGACCACCAGGCCGGCAGCCACGCCCGCCTGTTTCACCGCACCCGGCCGGAACTCAAAGTCACCATCCCCATCCACAACAAAGACCTGCCGCAGGGAACGCTCAGAAGCATCCTCCGGCAGGCCGATCTTTCGGCTGAGGAATTCCTGGAACTCCTCGATTGATCTGTCGGGATTCCCTGATATTCTTGCGCTGATCAAAACCGCTCCACCCGATCCGAAAGGACATTGGCGCCCGGTCATCCGGCACGTCGTCGAACAGTACCTGACTTGCGGTGACCTCCGCTGTGGTTTTGCCCGCCTGCGGTGCCCGCCGTGCCGTGAAGATTTTTTGTTGCCTTATAGTTGCAAGCGAAGATGCTTCTGCCCGTCGTGCCATCAAAAACGCGCCCTGCTCTTTGTCGAGCACGTCGACCAGGAAGTTCTGGGCCAGGTCCCCATCCGCCAGTACGTCGTCACGATCCCCAAGATGCTGCGCCTCTGTTTCAAGTACGATCGCAAGCTCCTGGGCGAGTTGAGCCGGTGTTTTTAGGATTCCATCAAGGAGATCTTTCTGCTTGCCGCGCCCCAAGCGGGAGCTCACTCGGCCGGCTCGCCGCTCCTTCCAGCGATGATACATGGCTCACCCTCCCGTCGCTCTGTATCGATTACACTATGATCCCGGCACCCGCGGCGTCACCTATGCCCCCAAGAATCATGACGGCAGTGCCGGGGCTCATTCTCCAGGCGCTCTTACCTGTCCCGCTCTCGATTTCCTCGCCGCG